>ERZ809074.34-NODE-34-length-193380-cov-93.613516_pt1 | contig 193380 bp, 198 predicted proteins | sample MGYA00520795_ERZ809074 | MGnify/ENA primary metagenome ERZ809074 (study PRJEB31570, sample SAMEA3212989) | Homo sapiens | biome: human-gut; feature: human gut; material: fecal | place: Sweden | collected 2011 ... | reverse complement strand
GCCGACAGCTTTGTTAGAATACCACCCCATTCCCCATTTGTCAACACCTTTTTCCTTCGTTTTTCAACTTTTTTATCCCTGCCAGAAGGTGGGGTTATGAATCCGCTATTGCATCCTTGCCGCAATTATGATATACTCCCTATTACCATATAATAACAGGAGCAACGACATGAAATACCCCTATCTGCTGCTGGACGCAGACAACACATTGTTTGATTTTGACGCGGGAAACCGGCACGCTTTTCATGAGGTGTGCGCCCGATATGACATCCCGGACACGGAGGAGAGCTTTCAGTGCTATAAGCGGTGCAACAACGCCATGTGGGCGGCCTTTGACCGGGGCGAGTGCACCAAGGACTTTCTGGTGGTGGAGCGGTTCCGGCGTTTTCTGAAGGAAATGGGCCTGGATCGGGATGCGGCCCGGTGCAACGAACTGCACCTGCAGGTGCTGGGACAGAACACCCTGCTGCTGCCCCACGCCTTGGAGGTCTGCCGGGGCCTGTCCCGGGAGCACCGGCTGTACATCGTCACCAACGCCGTGGCGGCGGTGCAGCGGTCCCGGCTGGCGGGCAGCGCCATTGCGCCCTATATCACCGGGGCCTTTATTTCGGAGGAGGCCGGGGCCAGCAAGCCCAGTGCCGCATACTTCGACTACGTTTTCTCCCGCATTGATGGCATCACCCGGGAGAACTGCCTGCTGGTGGGGGACTCCCTGTCCAGCGACATCCGGGGAGCCAATAACTACGGCCTCCCCTGCTGCTGGTACAATCCCAAGGAAGCCGCCCGGCCGGAGGACCTGCGGATCGACTACGAGATTCGGGATCTGCGGCAGCTATACGACCTGGTGTGAAAGACTTTATAAGGAGTGATTCAGATGCATCCGAACTTTTCCCAGCTGACGCCCCGGTGGTTCAAGCGGGCCTTCGTGTATACCGGGAACATCGACGACTTCCGGTATCGCTTTGAAATGGACAAGGACAACGGCCTTCTGCACACGGCGGTCTACACCGTGTACTGCTTCGAGGTGGCCAAGGACGTGCAGCAGCAGGACTTCCCCTGGGACGACCAGGGCGTGGAGCAGCTGAAGGCTTGGCTGCAGGAGCGGTATGACCACTATACCCGGGAGGGCAGCCTGTAAGACAAAAAAAATTCCTCTGCATGCTTGCAGAGGAATTTTTTTATTTCTTATCCCAGGCCTTCAGGTCCTTCAGCTCGTTATACAGCCGCAGATAGCTGGCGTGGCGGCTGCGAGGGATCTTCCCTTGATGGACGGCCTCCAGCACGGCGCAGCCCTTCTCCTTGGTGTGGCTGCACCCCACAAAGCGGCAGCCGCCTACATAAGGGGCAAACTCCGGGAAGGTCTCCGGCAGGTGCTCCTTCAGCTCCAGGTCCAGCTCCTGGGTATCAAAGGACGCAAAGCCCGGGGTGTCGATGACATAGGTGTCCTGTCCCAGGGAGAACAGCTCCACATGGCGGGTGGTGTGCCGCCCCCGGCCCAGGGCCTTGCTGACCTCCCCCACCGCCAGGGAAAAACGGGGGTCCAGGGCGTTGAGAATGCTGGACTTTCCCACGCCGGAGTTGCCGGTGAAGGCGCTGAGCTTTCCGGCCAGCTCCCGGCGCAGCTCGTCGATCCCCTGGCCGGTGACGGCACTGACCCGCAGCACCCGGATGGCAGAGCCGCTGTATATCCCGTACAGCTCCTCCGCCGGATCCAGGTCGCACTTATTCAGGCACAGCAGCACCCGGCAGTCCTTCAGGGCGGCAATGGCGCTGATGCGGTCGATGAGATACGGATCCGTCACCGGCAGGGCGGCGGAGGCGATGATCACCAGCTGGTCGATGTTGGCCGCCGCCGGGCGGTCGAAGGCGTTGCGGCGGGGCTCCACCGCCTCCACAAAGCCCTCGCCGCCGCCCAGCTCCCGGACCTGGACCCAGTCCCCCACCAGGGGGGACAGCCCCTCCCGGCGGAACTTGCCCCGGGCCCGGCATTGCAGGGTCTCCGCCCCGGTGTTCACATAGTAAAACCCGCTGAGAGCCTTTTCAATGCGTCCCCGGATCAAAACGTGATCTCCTGGGCCACGGCCTCGGTTCCGTTGATATACAGCTTGATGGTGGAGGTGGAACCGGCGCTGCCGTGGAAGGTGTAGGTAAAGGAGGCGGTGCCGCCGTCCACATAGGTGGAGTGGATGATGCTGCCGTCCTGCATGACCTCGATCTTCATATTGCTGTCGCTGCGGTACTGCTCGGGGATGTCGAACACCACCACCCGCTCAGCGGAGCTGGCGCCCTTGCTGACGGTGAACACGATCTCCGTGCCGGACTGCACCTCGGTGCCCTGCTGGATGCTCTGGCCGATGACGGTGCCCTCGGGCTTATCGCTGAACTCATACTGATGCTCGCCCACGGTCAGGCCCAGGGCCTCCGCCTGCTGGGCGGCGTCGTCAATGTGCATGGTCACGAAATTGGGCACGGTGAGAGGCTTGGTCTCCGGCCCCTTGCTGACGGTCAGCACCACGGTGTCGCCCTTGTTCAGAGGCTCACCGGCGGTGGGAGAGCTCTGCATCACCTGGCCCTCCGGCACGTCGGGGGAATAGGCCTCCGCCCGCTGGACATCCAGGTCCAGATGCAGGTTGCCCAGCTCCGTCTTGGCCATCAGGAACTCCATGCCCACCACGGTGGGCATCAGCGTATCGTCCTCCTGGGCGCAGAGATAGACCTTGATGACCAGGTTGTTCTTGCGGCTGCGGCCGCTGGCGGGGTCCTGCTCCACGATCTGGCCGGGCTCATACTTGTCGCTGGGCTTGGTGCCCAGCACCTCGATGCGGAAGACGTCCTTCACCTCGGGCAGGGCCTCGGCCTCCTCCAGGGTCTTGCCCAGAAGGTTCGGCACCTGGTGGGACGCCGTGCCGCTGCCGGCGTCAAAGCCGCCGGCCACCAGCTTGAACACCACGAAAATCAGCACCAGGGCCAGGGCGAACCCGCCGATGACCAGGCCCACCACCTTGCGGCTGTGCTTCTTGTCCTCCTCTTCCTGGGCCACGGCGCTGTTGGCCCGGCTCACCGCCGCCACCTGGTTGGTAGGCAGGGGCTGGGTGGGCTCCTGGCACACCACGGCGGCCTTCAGGTCCTCCCGGATATAGTCCATGTCCACGGCGGGGTCCTTGCGGAATTTCTCCAGATCGTCCAGCATGGCGTCGGCGGTCTGGTAGCGCTTGGAGATGTCCGGGCACATGGCCTTCATGCAGATCAGCTCCAGGGCCTCGGGGATATCGGGATTCAGCTCCCGGGGGGTCTTGGGCACGGCGCTCAGGTGCTGGATGGCCACGGACACGGCGGAGTCCCCCTGGAAGGGCAGCTTGCCGGTGAGCATCTCATACAGCACCACGCCGGCGGAATAGATGTCGGACCGGGCGTCCACCCGGTCGCCCCGGGCCTGCTCCGGCGAGATATAGTGCACGGAGCCCAGGGTCTCCTGGGTCAGGGTCTGCCCCTGGTCGGCCAGGCACGCGATGCCGAAGTCGGCCACCCGGACGCTACCGTCCCGCAGGACCATGATGTTCTGGGGCTTGATGTCCCGATGGATCACGCCCCGGCTGTGGGCATGGCTCAGGCCCCACATGATCTGGGTGATGAAGTGCAGCGCCTCCCGCCAGTCCATCTGGCCCCGGCGCTCCATATACTGCTTCAGGGTCACGCCGTCGATCAGCTCCATGACGATGTAGTCCACGTCATCGCTGCACGACACGTCGTATACCGACACGATGTTGGGGTGGGACAGCTGGGCCACGGCCCGGGACTCATCCATGAACCGGCGGCGGAAGTCGGCGTTCTGGGCCAGGTCGCTGTGCAGGATTTTCACCGCTACCAGCCGGTCCAGCCGGTGACACTTGGCCTTGTAGACGTTGGCCATGCCTCCCCTGCCGATCAGCTCCAGTATCTCATAGCGATTATCCAGCATTTTCCCAATGTAAGGATCCATATCGTCAATTCCTCCTTCAGTCGTTCATCAGCAGGATAGCCGTCACATTGTCCGGCGCGCCCCGCTGCTTGGAAATGGCCATCAGCCGCTGCAAGCAGTCCTCCGGCTGTCCGTTATGCAAAATTTCAAACATGATCTCCTGGTCCGTGACCGTGTTCACCAGTCCGTCGGAGCACAGCAGCAGAAAATCCCCCGCCTTCCACTGTATGGCAAAGTCGTCTGCCTCCACGGCGGGGTCCGGGCCCAGGGCCCGGGTGATCAGGTTGCGGCGGGGGTGGCTGCGGGCCTGGCCCGGGGTCAGGTCGCCCTTTTCCACCATGTCCTCCACCAGGGAGTGGTCCCGGCTGATCTGGCGCAGGCCATCGGCTCCGGCCAGATAGGCCCGGCTGTCGCCTACATTGCTGATGAGGACCTTATCTCCCTTCACCAGGGCGGACACCAGGGTGGTGCCCATGCTTTTCAGCTCCGGATGACCGGCGGCCCGCTGGCGTATGGCGGCGTTGGCCGCCGTGACGGCCTCCTGCACCGCCCGGTCCGTGTGGCCGGAGTGCACCGTCTCCGTCAGGGTGCGGATGAAGGTCTCCACCGCCACGGTGCTGGCGATGCTGCCCCCGGCCACGCCGCCCATGCCGTCGCACACCACGGCCACCGCATAACCGCCGGGCAGCTGGGCAAAGCCGAAGGCGTCCTGATTTTCATGGCGTATCAGGCCGGTGTCGGTGATCTCCCAATGCTTCATTCAGGGTCCTCCCCCTTTCTCTCCTCCATGGCGCGGCGGCGCAGCTGGCCGCAGGAGGCGTCGATATCCCCGCCCAGACTCCGCCGCACGGTGGCGGTGATGCCGTGGGACTCCAGCCGCTTCTGGAAGGCCGCAATGCGGCGGCTGGGCTTGAAGGGGCTTTCCACCACGTCGTTGAGAGGGATCAGGTTCACATGGCCCGGCATACCGGCGATGCGCCGGGCGATCAGGTCCGCCTGCCAGTCGTGGTCGTTGACCCCGTCGATCATGGCGTATTCAAAGGATATGCGCCGCCCGGTCCGGCGGAAATACCGGTGGCAGGCGGCAAACAGCTCCTCCACATCCCAGGCCCGGTTCACCGGCATGATCCGGGACCGGGTCTCGCTGTCCGGCGCGTGGAGGGACACCGACAGCGTCAGCTGCAGGTCCTCCTCCGCCAGGGCGTCGATGCCCGGCACCACGCCGCAGGTGGACAGGCTGATATGGCGCATGCCGATGTTCAGCCCGTCGGGATGGTTCACCAGCCGCAGAAAGCGCAGCACGTTGTCCCGGTTGTCCAGGGGCTCTCCAATACCCATCAGCACGATATTGGAGATCTCCCGGCCGGAATCCAGCTGGGTGAACAGCACCTGGTCCAGCATCTCCCCGGCGGTCAGGTCCCGGACCTTTCCGGCCACGGTGCTGGCGCAGAAGGCGCAGCCCATGCGGCAGCCCACCTGGGAGGAGATGCACACGGTATTGCCGTGGCGATACTGCATCAGCACCGTTTCGATGCAGTTGCCGTCCGGCAGCTCCCACAGGTATTTTATGGTGCCGTCCAGCCGGGATTCCTGCTTCCGGGCCACGGTGGGCACGGAGATGGTGTACGCCTGGGCCAGCTGCTGGCGCAGGGGTTTGGATAGATTGCTCATTTCGTCGAAGGAGCGCACCCCCCGGTGCAGCCAGGTGAACACCTGCTTGCCCCGGAAGGCGGGCTGGCCCATGTCCGCCAGCACCCGGGTGATCTCCTTCTCCGTCATGCATCGCATGTCCGTCAATTTGCTCAGTCCTTTCTGCGCATCCGGCAGATATAAAACCCGTCGGTGCCGTGGCGCTGGGGCCACAGGGTCACCTGCCCCGGGCAGGGTCCCACCGGCAGGGGAAACGCCGTCCGCACCGGCTCAAATTCCGGGTGCTTGTCCAGGAAATCTCCGGTGACGTCCTCGTTCTCCTCCGGCAGCACCGTGCAGGTGGAATACACCAGCGTGCCGCCGGGTCGCACATAGCCGGAGGCGTTTTCCAGGATGGCCCGCTGCACCAGCGGCAGCTGGGCCAGCTCCTTGGGGTTCTTATAGCGGATATCCGGCTTTTTCCGGATGATCCCCAGCCCCGAGCAGGGCACATCGGCCATGACCACATCGGCCTGCCCCTCCCAGGCAGCGTGCTTCTCCCGGGCGTCGGCAGCAGCCGCGCGGATGCAGGTCAGTCCCAGGCGCTGTGCGCCGCTTTCGATGAGCTTCACCTTATAGGGATGGACATCGCAGGACAGGATCTGCCCCCGGTCGCCCATGTCCATGGCCATGGAGAAGGATTTTCCCCCCGGTGCGGCGCATACGTCCAGCACCCGGTCCCCCGGGGCGGCGGAGGCCGCCATAGCGGCCAGACGGGCCGCCGCGTCCTGGACCAGGAACCGTCCCTCCCGGAAGGCAGGCAGGCTTCGCAGATCCCCGGTGCCGGTGATCTCCAGGCAGCCCTCCAGCCAGGGGTGGGGCTCCACGGTGACGCCGTCGCCCCGCAGCTCCCGCTCCAGGTCCTCCGCCGTGGTTTTCAGGGGGTTCACCTGGATGCAGGTGGGAACGGCGTCGTTGTCCAGCCGCAGGAACTCCTGGGTCTCGTCGGGGCCGATCAGGTCCAGCAGCCGCAGCACCAGCCACTTGGGATGACTGTACCGCAGGGAGAGATAGTCCGCCGTGGACCCCTTGGGCAGGTCCGGCATATCCATCCAGTGCTCCACAAACCGCCGCAGCACGGCGTTGACCATACCGGCGGCCTTGGGCCGCCCGTGGCGGCGGGTCATCTCCACCGCCTCGTTGACGGCGGCCCGGTGAGGCACCCGGTCCATAAACAATATCTGATAGCCGCCGATGCGCAGGATGCTGCGGATCACCGGCTCCAGCCGCTCCGGCTTCTGGGCGCACCAGCAGCCGATGTAGTAGTCCAGCAGCATCCGGTTCTGCATCACCCCATAGCACAGGCGGGTGGCAAAGGCCGCGTCCCGGCTGTCCAGCCCGTTCTGGGCGATCAGACGGCGCAGGGCCTCATCGGACCAGGCGTTGGCCTTGTCCACCTGCATCAGCGCATCCAGAGCCACGTCCCGGGCGCTGCGCTTCTCCCGGGGGCTCATGCCTCCACCTGCAGGGGATGGCCCCGCAGATAGTCCGCCGCCGCCATCCGGCGGCCCCCCTGGGGCTGCAGCTCCAGAATCCGCAGCAGATGTCCGTCGCCGCAGGCCACGTCGATGCCCGCCTTTCCGGCGGCCGCCACGGCGCCGGGGGCTTTTCCGGTCTCGCCCAGGACCTCCGTGCGGAATATCTTCACCGTAGCCCCACCCAGCTCCGTGGAGGCGCAGGGCCAGGGAATCAGACCCCGGACCTGGTTATGGATATGCCCGGCGGGCTTTGTCCAGTCAATCACGCCCATGTCCTTGGTGAGCATGGGGGCGTAGGTATAGGCGCTGTGGTCCTGAACCGTGCGGTGAGCGGTTCCGGCACGAAGCTGTTCCACAGTTTCGGACAGCGCCTGGGCCCCCAGCTCCGCCAGCCGCGCCGTCAGCGTCTGGGCGTCCTCCTGGGGGTCGATATCGGTTTTCAGCACATGCAGAATGTCCCCGGCATCCAGCTCCTTGGCCATGTACATGATGGTCACGCCGGTCTCCCTCTCGCCGTTGAGGATGGCCCAGTTGATGGGAGCCGCCCCCCGGTATTTGGGCAGCAGGGACGAATGGACGTTGATGGAGCCGTAAGGTGGGGTGTTCAGAATGTCCTCCGGCAGGATGCGGCCATAGGCCGCCACCACGATCAGCTCCGGATGCAGCTCCCGCACCAGGGCCAGGGCCGTGCCGTCCCGCATTTTCGTGGGCTGATACACGGACAGCCCCTGGGACAGGGCGTATTCCTTCACCGGCGAAAAGGCCAGCTTATGCCCCCGGTTTTTGGGGCGGTCCGGCTGGGTGAACACGCCGCAGATCTCGTGCCCGTCCTCCACCAGCCGCTTCAGGGACGCCACCGCGAAATCCGGCGTGCCCATAAACAGGATCCTCACTCCTCGTCGTCTCCCTCTTCCTGCTGGATATACTCCTCCAGCTCCTCCTCGGTCAGCAGATGGTCCGTGCGCTCCACGAACAGATGACCGTCCAGATGCTCGATCTCGTGGCAGAAGCAGCGGGCCGTCAGGGCCTCGTCCTCCACCTCGAAAAATGCGCCGTCCCGGTCCTGGGCCCGGACCCGCACCGTGTAAGGCCGGGTCACAATGCCGAACTTTCCGGGCACGCTGAGGCAGCCCTCCAGCCCGGTCTGTTCGCCGTCGGTGGCGATGATCTCGGGGTTCACCAGCTCGATGATCTCGTCATCCTCGTTCATCACCACGCACACCCGGCGCAGAATGCCCACCTGGGGCGCGGCCAGGCCCACGCCGCCGGAGTCCAGCAGCGTGTCCTTCAGGTCGTCCAGCAGGGTGTGAAGCCGGCCGTTGAACTCCGTCACTGGGCGGCACACCTTGGTCAGGCAGGGCTCCCCCTGCAATACGATTTTTCTCAATGCCATGGTCGTATACCTCTTTTTATCAGTCCATCAGATTACAATCGGTGTAAATATGCAGCGCTTTGTGCTCCGGCCGCCGGGAAAACTCCTTCATAAACGCCGACAGCAGACCCCGCAGGGTCTTGTCGTTGCGGCCGATCACCGTTACCCGGTAGCGGTAGCGGTTGTTGACCTTCACCACGGGAGCCGGGGCCGGGCCCAGGATATCCAGGGCCATGCCGCGATAGGGCTCCTGCCCGGCGGCGGAACGCAGTCCGTCCCGCAGACCCGCGGCGGCCCGGCGCACCGGGCCCTCCTCGGGGCCGGTGACGGTGATGAAAAACTGGTCGGCAAAGGGCGGGTCCCGCCGCAGCTGCCGCAGGCGGATCTCGCCGTCGTAAAACCGGTCATAGTCCTGGTCCGCTGCGGCCAGGATCACGTCGTTCTGGGGGGTGTAGGTCTGGATCACCGCCCGGCCGGGCTTGTCCCCCCGTCCGGCCCGGCCCACCACCTGGGTCAGCAGGCTGAAGGTCCGCTCCGAGGCCCGGTAGTGGTCCACATACAGGGACATATCCGCCGCCAGGACGCCTACCAGCGTCACATTGGCAAAGTCCAGCCCCTTGGCCACCATCTGGGTCCCCAGCAGGATGGGCACCCGCCGCACCTGGAAATCCCGGAGGATCTTCTCATGTCCCTGGCTGACGGTGTCGGCGTCCATGCGGAGGATTTCTGCCTCCGGGAACAGGGCGTGCAGCTCCTCCTCCGCCCGCTGGGTACCCACGCCGATGTGCTTCATGGCGCCGCCGCACTCCGGGCAGGCTTCGCTGCTTTTTTCGGAATAGCCGCAGTAGTGGCACATCATCCGCCCATTGGCGGAGTGATAGGTCAGATACACGCTGCACCGGGGGCACTGGGGCACATAGCCGCACTGGGGGCACAGCAGCTCCCGGCTGCTGCCCCGGCGGTTGAGAAACAGGATGCTCTGCTCCCCGGTCTCCAGATTCTTCTCCAGCTCCCGGGCCAGCTCCCGGCTGATGCAGCCGGCGTTGCCGTCCCGCAGCTCCCGGCGCATATCCGCCAGGATCACCCGGGGCATCCGGTGTGCGTTGTAGCGCCGCCGCAGCAGCGCCAGCTGATAGTCCCCCCGGCGGGCGTAATACGCCGTTTCCACCGTGGGGGTGGCCGAACCCAGCAAGAGCCGGGCATTTTCCCGGAAACAGCGGTATTTGGCGATATCCCTTGCGTGATAGCAGGGGGGATTTTCGGATTCGTAGGAGCTCTCCTGCTCCTCGTCCAGGATGATCAGCCCCAGATTTTCCAGCGGGGCGAACACCGCCGACCGGGTACCCAGCACGATGTGTGCCTCTCCCCGGCGGATGCGCTTCCACTGGTCGTACCGCTCCGTCAGCCGCAGGCCGCTGTGCAGCAGGGCCACCTGGTCCCCGAAGTAGGCGGAAAACCGCGCCATCATCTGGGGCGTCAGGGCGATTTCCGGCACCAGGATCATCACGGACCGGCCCTGGGCCAGCAGAGTCTGGGCCAGGCGGATATACACCAGGGTCTTGCCGCTGCCGGTGACCCCCTGCAAAAGGGTGACGCCGGGGCGGCCATCGCGGCACTGGGCCAGGATCTCGTCATAGGCCCGCTGCTGCTCATCGTTGAGGGTGATCTCCTCCGCCGCCGCGTCATAGTCCCGGCGGGAGATGCGGTACTCCTCCTGGCTGCGCAGGGACACCAGCCCCGCCCGCTCCAGGCTCCTGATGCCCTGCCGGGACACGCCGGTGTAGTAGCACAACTCCTGCACCACGGCGTCGCCGTATTTGGCCAGGAAGGCCACGGCGTCATACTGCCGGGCGGCGGATTTTTTCTTCCGCTCCATCCGCTCCAGGGCCTCCTCCGGCTCCAGGGCCAGGCAGGCGATCTGCACCACCCGGTCCTGGACCTTCCGGGAGCCCTGGGGCTCCATCTGCAGCAGTCCGCGCTTTTTCAGGGCCGACAGCACCCGGCTTCCGGTTTCCCCCAGGGCGGCGCACAGGTCGTCCCGCTCCATGGGGCCGTCCTGCAGCAGGCGGCAGGCCGCCGCCTCCCGCTTCGACAGGTCCTCCGGCAGGGGCTCCCCGGTCAGGGACCACATCTCCCGATAGCTGTACCACACAGCGGCGGGCAGGATGGTGCGGATGGCGTCGTAAAACGTGCAGAAATATCGCTCCCGCATCCACAGGGCCAGGCGGATCTCCCGGTCCGTGATGACGGGCTCCCGGTCCACCACGGACCGGATGGGCTTGATGGGTTTGTCCGGCACCCCCTGCCCCAGGGCCAGCACGACCCCCTCGCTGACGCGGTTGCCCCGCCCGAAGGGCGCCAGCACCCGCATGCCCACGGCGATGTCCGTCCCCTGGGGGATCAGATAGTCATAGGGCTTGTCAATGGCATAGGTTGCCGCCGCCACAGCCACCTTGGCGATCTGCGGCATGGCGATTCCCCCTTCTGTCCCGTCACGCCTCGTCGGAGATGGCGGTGTCGATGGACTTGGCATCGAAGCGACCCTCGGCCACCTCGTTGATGGCCAGGGTCACGGGCTTCTCTTCCAGGGGCTCGTCGCGGCGCTGGGCCTCGATGGCGATCTGGCGGGCCCGGCGGGCCACCACGTTCACCATCATATAGCGGTTGGGAATGTACTGGGTCAGCTTGTTCATAGCGGGATAGAGCATCATAATAGCATTACCGTCCTTTATCAGAAAAAATTTTTAGTCCTTTACCAAATGCATCCGCTCGGCGGGCTTGAAGTGCTCCACGCGGAAGATATCATTGAGCTCAGCGGCGGCGCGCTCCACGTCGTCGTTGATGATGAAATAGTCGTAATCCACGGCCAGGGCCATCTCGTCCCGGGCCCGGGTCAGCCGCTGGCGAATCTTGTCGGCGGAGTCGGTGCCCCGGTTCACCAGGCGGCGCTCCAGCTCCGACCAGGAGGGCGGAGCCAGGAAGATGCGCACGGCGTCGGGCCGCTTGGCATAAATCTGCTGGGCCCCCTGCACGTCGATCTCCAGCATCACGTCCCGGCCCTGATCCAGGGCCTCGTCCACGGGGATGCGGGGGGTGCCGTAAAAATTCCCGGCATAGCCCGCGTGCTCCAGCAGCTGATCCCGGTCGATCATCTTCAGGAACGCGTCGTCGTCGATGAAGTGATAGTGTACGCCGTCAATCTCACCCTGGCGGGGTCCGCGGGTGGTGGCGGACACGGACAGAAACATATCCGGATGCTCCCTCATGGCGCTTTTGAGCACCGTGCCCTTTCCGGACCCGGACGGGCCGGAAAGAATGAATATTTTGCCTTGCTTTTCCAAAATCAGATCTCCTCCTGCATGAAATCCTCCGCCGACAGGCCCAGGCGGGGGCCCAGCTTCTCCGCCGGCAGGGCGGAGAGCACCACATGGTCGCTGTCCATCACCAGCACCGCCGCCGTTTTGCGGCCGTAGGTGGCGTCAATGAGCATGCCCCGGTCCCGGGACTCCTGGATCAGCCGCTTGATGGGGGCGGAATCCGGGCTCACCACGGCGATCAGGCGTCCCACGGACACCAGATTGCCGAAGCCGATATTCACCAGCTGCACAGCGGTCCCTCCCTTACTCGATGTTCTGCACCTGCTCGCGGATCTTCTCCACCTCGGCCTTCATGGCCACCACGTCCTGGGTCACGGCCAGGTCGTTGCACTTGGAGCCGATGGTGTTGCACTCGCGGTTGAACTCCTGCATCAGGAAGTCCATGTCCTTGCCGGTGGGCCGCTGGGCCTGCAGCATGGTCCGCAGCTGGGCCACATGGCTGCGCAGGCGGACGGTCTCCTCGTCCACGGCCACCTTGTCGGCGAAGATGGCGGCCTCGGTGAGGATGCGCCCCTCGTCCATGGTGGTGGAGGCCAGCACCTCCCGCATTTTCTTCTCCAGCCGCTCCCGATAGGCGGACACGGTCTGGGGCGACTGCCGCTCCACCCGCCCCACGGCGGTCTCGATGGTCACCAGGCGGCCCGCGATGTCCTCCGCCAGGCGGCGGCCCTCCACGGCCCGCATATCGTTATAGGCGGCCAGGGCCTGGTCCAGCACCCGGCAGATATCGGCGGCCACGGTTTCCAGGTCCTCCTCGGCCTTGGACACCGTCAGCACATCCGGCAGCTTGGCCAGGGCCATGGGCGTGATCTCCCCCTCCAGGGAGAACATATCCCTCAGCTGGGTCAGGGCCTGGTAATAGCCCCGGGCCAGGGGCTGATTCACCGTCACCACGGACACGTCCGCGGCGCTGGCGTCGATGGTGACGAACACGTCCACCTTGCCCCGGGACACGGCAGCCCGGACACGGGCCTTCACGGCGTCCTCGGCAAATACGTAAGCACGGGGCATTTTCACCGTGCAGTCCAGAAAGCGGTTGTTGACAGAGCGCACCTCCACGGTGATGTCCCGCTGGTGCAGGGTCTCTCTGGCCCGGCCGTAGCCGGTCATGCTTTTGACCAATGTAAACTCCTCCTATCTATCGTCCCTCAGCAGCAGAAATAGTATCCGCCGCCGCCAAAAAGGCAGTTCATGCAGGCGCAGGCAGCGCAGAGGCTGGTGCAGTTGTCCCCGGCGCAGCTGCCGGTGGTAACGTGCCCGTAGCCGTTGGGGCGGTACGCCGCGCCGTTTCCGTTTATCATATCCAGGGCCCGCTGATATTCCGCGTTGCCCGGGTCCATCTGCACCGCCGTCTCGTAATAGCGCCGGGCCTCGTCCATCCAGCCCCGCTTATAGCACACGGCCCCCTTCAGGAAGTTCCACTCCCCGTTGTGATCCGTCTGGGCGTTGAGCAGCTCCTCCGCCAGGTTCAGGTTCCCCTGGGAGATAGCCAGGCGGATCCGCTGCCACGCAGCGCCGTAGGCGCCGCTGTAGCCGGGATTGTACCCCGCGCCGTAGCCGGGATTGTACCCCGCGCCGTAGCCGCTCTGGCCGCCGGACTGGGCGGCCTTGCGCTGATTGCGGATGGTCTCGTAGGCCTCGTTGATCTCCTTCATCCGCTCCTGGGCCAGGTCCTCTAAGGGATTGTCGTGGTAGTTGTCGGGGTGGTATTTCCGGGCCAGGTTCCGGTAGGCTTTCTTCACTTCTTCGTCTGTGGCGGTGCTGGGGATGCCCAGCACCTGATAGGGATCGCGCATATCAGGCGCCTGCCTTTCGTTGTTTTCTTCTGCGTCCTTTGCGGAAAGTGCCGTTCAGCACCGCCGCGCCCACCGCGTACAGGCCCTCGTATACAACACTCTCGATAATGGCCCGCCAGGGGCCGAAATCCGCCAGCTCAAAGGCGGCGGCCATAGCCCGGACGGAGCTGTCCAGGGTGGCGGCCAGGGCCGCCCGGTCCTCCGCCGTCAGCGTGCCGCCTTCGGCGTGAAATCGGTAGACCAGCGGGTTATAGCTGCCGGACTTCACGTCTTTTTTCAAATCGTCCGCCGCGTCCACCAGATAGATCCAGCGGCCCAGGTGGTACAGCAGCTGCTCCAGCACCCGGCGGCGCACCGGGTCCGGCTCCTCCTCCGCCGCACCGGCCAGCAGCGCCGCAAAGGCGTCCGCCGCCCGGTCCATGGAGGGACACCTCTCCTCTTCCAGCCGGGCCAGCTCCTCCAGGTGGGCCCGGGTCCGCTCATCGAAGCCGGGCCGCCTGGCCCGGGCCTTCCGATACGCCCGGCCCAGGGCCAACAGCGCCGCGCGGCACGGCAGGCCCCGGAAAAAGCCGTGGTCCGCCACGCCGTCGGTCAGCTGCCACCAGGTGAGGATCACGCTCAGGTCCGCCGCCGCGTCGAAGGCGGGCTGAGGCTCCAGGGCGTCGCAGCCCCGGATGGGGTGGGCCGGGCACCGGCAGTGTGCCGTGGGGCACTCCGGCTCCCGGGACAGCAGCATGGCCAGAAAGGCCAGGTCATAGTTCAGGATCATCCGGGCCGCCAGGCCGTATCTCCGGCCCAGGCTGCGGCACAGGCCGCAGTAAGCGGCCTGGAACCGCTGCTTGTCCTCCGCCGTCAGGTGGTCGTCCGACGGCCGCACATAACCGAACATCAGAACTCCCGGACGATGGTATAGGTCAGGGTGTCCTGCTTCCGGGCATAGCCGTCATACAGCTTGATGGGGATAAACGACACCGCCGCCGCCGCAATGGCCACGGCATAGCGCCAGCCCTCCGTCAGCCCCGCCGACAGGAAGTAGCCCATCAGGAAAAACACCACCGGCAGCATATACACCAGCCAGGTCACCGCCAGGACGGCCCGGGTGGAGCTTTCCACCACCACCTTGTCTCCGGGGCGGACCCCCACGGGGTCCCGGGCCTCGGCATAGACGGAGGCCCCGGTCATGCCGCAGCCGGCGCATTCCTCGCAGTCGTGTCCGCAGGCGGACTTGCGGGGCACGGAGATCTGCACATATCCGTCCCGAAGGATTTTTTCAACAGTTGCCACTTGTGTCATTTTGCTCAGTCCTTTCGCTTGGGGAAAAATCTCTGTTACGGCAGACGCTCCACGTCCACCACGATCTGATACGAACCCTTGACGCCCACGTTGGCGTAGTTGGCCACCTGCACCGTCACCGGCACCGTGTGGACCCCCGGCTCCGTGATACCGCTGAGGTCCACGGTAATGCGCAGGTCCTCTGCGGTGATCTGGGCCATCTCGCTCTCCAGGCCCCGCAGGAGGATGTTCAGGCTCTCGGTTACCGGCACGGCGGAGAAGCCCTCCGGCACGTTTTCGCAGTTAAAGGACGTCACGGTGACATTGCGCTCCGTGACCCCCGTGACCACGATGGTCACGGTGACCGGGCCCACGTTCTCCGCCAGGGTGGTGCCCTCCGGGGCGGTGACGCTGTAGGTCAGGCTCTGGGAGGGCTGGAGGTCCTGCAGGTACAGGGTGTCCAGCACGATGGCGTCGATGGTGTCCAGCACATCCTTCTCGCCCACCAGGGTCACCTTGTCCGGGGACACGGTATACTGCATCGTGTCCAGAGTGGACCCGGCGGCAGGGACGAAGTTGACCACCAGATCCACCTCCTTGGAGGTCTTTACCGGCAGGGTAGCCTGCACGGTCTTCACCTTGGATCGGACGGCGGGGTTGTCGATCTTGATGTCGTTATAGTCATACAGCTCCCACTCCAGGGCCTGGACCACGGTGCGGTCGGCGCCGGAAATGTCCAGGGTCACCTTGGCATAGGCGATGTTCAGCAGATCGTCCCGCTGGCCCCGCAGGTTCAGCTCCGCCGGATCCAGGGTCAGCTCCCCGGCGGTGAAGCCCTTGGCGGTGCTGCCCACGATGTCGCAGCGGATGGGCACGGTCTTGCTGTCCATCTCGCCCACGGTAACGGTGACGCTGTAGGCGCTGGCGTGATCCACGGAAATTTTGCTGCGCTGGATGTCGTCCTGGAAGTACACCTGGTACGACAGGGTCTGCTGCCCGGTCTCCTGAATGGTGCTGGTGTCCGCCACGATGCGGACCTTGCTCTTGTCCAGCTTGAACAGCTCGCTGCGGGGACCCTTGAGCACCAGGTCGATGGTGGTGTCATAGCCCGACAGCAGCATCAGATTCTTTTCGGCCAGGCTGGTGTCCTCGCCGGAAAACTCCACGGGGACGTTGTTGACCTTCATGGTCACCTCCACGGAAAGCCCCCGGTCTACATAGACCCACAGGGCGATGGCCACCAGGATGGAGATGACGATGCGGATGACCTTGCGGCTCTTGTCGGGATTCTGGTTGGTGTTAGTCTTGGTTTCCATTCTGCTCCCCCTTTCTATGGGCGTGCAGCAGCTCCCGCAGGGACAGGCGGGGCTTGTCCGGCTCCTCCTCCGGCTGGGGCATCAGCTCGTTGCGCAGCAGCTGCCGGAGCGTCTCCGGCATCAGGTGCCGCTTCAGCATGCCGCCGATGGCCACGGAGATGGAGCCTGTCTCCTCCGACACGATGACCACCACCGCGTCGGAGTTTTCGCTCATGCCGATGCCCGCCCGGTGGCGCATACCCAGGTCCCGGCTGAGATTCACATTCTTGGACAGCGGCAGCATGCACCCGGCGCCCAGGATCCGGCCCTGCCGGATGATAACGGCGCCGTCGTGCATGGGGGCCTTCACGAAGAAGATGTTCTTCAGCAGCTCGCTGGATACCGCCGCGTCCAGAGTGGTGCCGCTGCGGACGATCTCGTCCAGCAGCAGCTTCCGCTCGAACACGATCAGCACCCCCGTGCGGGTCTTGGCCATGTCGGTGCAGGCCGCCACGGTCTGGTCGATGGCCCGCTCCAGCTCGGTGGACTGCTGCTCCGGCTGGAAAATGCGCAGCAGGCGGATGTTCCGGCTGCCCACCTTCTCCAGCAGCTGGCGGATCTCCGGCTGGAACAGGATGATCAGGGCCAGAACGCCCCACTCCACCATGTGGCTGAGGATATAGTTCACGCCCCGCAGATTCAGGGCCGCCGGGGACGACAGCCACAGGGCCACCAGAAAGATCGCCACGCCCTTGAGGATATTCTCCGCCCGGGTGCTGCGCACCAGACAGAGGATCTTATACACCAGATAGGCGATAATGGCCACGTCCAGCACGTCCATGGGCCGGATCAGCGACAGATACCGCCCGGCCCGCTCCAATACAGATACAATTGCTTCCATTTCAGGCGTCCCTTCCTTGCACATACCAATACGTATTTTACATTATATAAAATTTATTGGGAAAATGCAACAAAAACGTCTGTCAAAGCTCTACATTTTCACGAAGCACCCGGGACACGGCCCACACCAGGCGGTCCGCCTGGTCCGGCGTATTGAAAAACGACGTGCTCAGCCGCAGGGTGCCGGTGTCCAGGGTCCCTGCCGTGCGATGGGCCAGGGGCGCGCAGTGAAGCCCCGCCCGCAGGGCGATGCCCCGCCGGGCCAGGGCCTCCCCTACCGCCTCACAGTCCCGGCCCTCCGTCACGAAGGACACCACGCCGGTCTGGTTCCGGAAGTCCCCGTCCCGGAGCACCCGGACCCCCGGCAGACTCTCCAGACCCCGGGCGGCCCGCAGGGCCACCTGCCGCTCCCGGGCGGCGATGCTCTCCACCCCCTGCCGCCGGACGAACCGGATCCCCTCCAGCAGTCCCGCGATGCCCGGCATGTTGTGGGTCCCGGGCTCCAGCCGGTCCGGCAGGTCCGGGGGCATATCCTGCAGGCGGGACATGCTGCCGGTGCCGCCGTAGAGCAGGGGCTTCCCCTCCGCCCCGCACAGCAGCAGTCCCGTGCCCTGGGGGCCGTACAGGCCCTTGTGACCGGGCATGGCCACAAAGGCCGCCCCCCACCCGGCCAGGTCCACCGGCAGCACCCCCGCCGACTGGGAGGCGTCCACGATCAGGGGCGTATCCGTCTCCCGGCAGCATCGGGCGATGTCCTTCACCGGCAGCACCGCCCCAAACACGTTGGAAACGTGGGTGCAGATCACGGCCCGGGGCCGCTTCTGCCGGATGGCCCGGCAAAATTCCTCCGCCGCCAGGTCCGGCCGGAAGGGCGGCGTGTCGATCACCGTCACGGAAAGCCCCGGGATGGCGTGCAGGGGCCGGGTGACGGCGTTGTGCTCATATCCGGAGATCACCACCCGGTCCCCGGGACCCAGCAAAGACCGGATAGCCAGGTTCAGGCCATGGGTGGCGCTTCCGGTGATGACGACGTTTTCCGGCTGGGGAACCCCCAGCAGCTCCGCCGCCTCCTGGCGGCACAGATAGGCCGTCTCCCCGGCCAGGCGGGAGGCCGGATAGCTCCCCCGGCCCGGGGAGCTCATGGTGTGTGCCGCCCGGGCCATGGCCCGACCCACGGCGGCGGGTTTTTCCAGGGTAGTGGCCCCGGCGTCGAAATAGATCATTGCGCCGCCTCCCGATAGCCCTCCCGGGTATGATGATAGACGGCCAGGGGCTTGATCCCCGCCGCCTGCAAACAGGTCAGAGCCGCCTCCAGCGTCCCGGGCCGCAGCCGCACCCCGTAGGCGCAGCCCCGGTCCGTCAGTCCCACAGGGGCGCGCATCAGCGCGCTCCGGATGCCGCAGCCGCCAAGGGAGCGCACCATGTGCTGAGCCTGTGTGATGGAGCGGGCCAGCAAAAGTTCATGGTCCATGCATATACCTCCTCACAGGGCAGTCTATGCCCGCCGCGCCCCGCAGGTGCATAAAAGCGCCCCGGCAGAACCGGGGCGCTTACGCTTCAGTTTTTCGTCACCGTGCCGTCGATGTGGACGGTGCACACCTGCCAGGGCAGGTCCCGGCCGCACTGCTCCAGGGCCCGCCGGGCGGCCATCTCCAGCCCGCCGCAGCAGGGCACCTCCATCCGCAGCACCGTCACGGAGCGGATGTTGTTGCTGCGGAGGATCTCCGCCAGCTTCTCGGTGTAGTCCACGCCGTCCAGCTTGGGGCAGCCGATGAGGCATACCCGGCCCGCCAGGAACCGGCTGTGGAAGTCGGCATAGGTGAAGGCCGTGCAGTCCGCCGCGATCAGCAGCTCCGCCCCCTCGAAATACGGGGCCCGGGTGGGGACCAGCTTGATCTGCACCGGCCAGTTGGTCAGCTGGCTCTCCGTCTCCCGGCCGGGTGCCGGGGCGGCGGGCTTTTTGTGGGCCAGCTGGCGGATGGCCGCGCCGGGGCAGCCGGTATGGGGCCGGTTCCTGGCGGCCTGAGCCGCCTTCACCGCCGCCTCGTCATAGGCGGGAGCCTCCCGCTCCTCAAAGGTAATGGCCCCGGTGGGACAGGCCGGCAGGCAGTCCCCCAGCCCGTCGCAGTAGTGCTCCCGCATGAGCTTAGCCTTGCCGTCCACCATGTCGATGGCGCCCTCGTGGCAGGCCCTGGCGCAGGCCCCGCAGCCGTTGCACTTGTCCTGGTCTATGTGAATGATCCTGCGAATCATGAAATGATTCCTCCTTATTTTATGGTACATCCGGCAGTATACGCCGGAATCCGGTATTTGTCTGTTGCAATTGCTACATTTTTCGGATTGGAAATATCTGACCGGGCAGGCGCTGCGGCGCGGGACACGTTTGGGAAATTATGCACGCCAATTGACGGCTTTTTCATCTTTTCCCGGCAAATTCCCGGTTTTTATTGACTTTATTTCTGCATACATGGTAAAATAACTTTTGTATGAAGTTTTTTGCGCCGTGTGCGAAAAAATCTTAACATTCACGCTATGTGTGTGAGAGAGGAATGAGGAACCCCCATGGTCATGTGTATCTTTTTGTTCCTGCTGTGGCTGATCCTGAACGGAAAAGTCACGCTGGAGATCTGCCTGTTCGGCGTGGTCATCACCGGGGCGGTCTACGCGTTCTGCGTGGCTGCCCTGGGCTGCCGGCCTCAGACGGAGCGGCGTTTTCTGAAGCGCCTGGGCGGCTATGTTGTCTACGGTGCGATCCTTGTGCGGGAGATCATCCGGGCCAACCTGGCTGTGATGCGGGTGATCTGGTCCCGGAAGCCGGACTATCACCCTGCCATCGTCCGGGTCCACGCGCCCCTGGAAAAGCCCGTCTCCCGGATGCTGCTGTCCAACTCCATCACCCTGACCCCCGGCACTGTGACGGTGCGCCAGGAAGGAGAGGACTACCTGGTGCTGTGCCTGAATAAGGCTCATGCCGCCGACATCCCGGACTGGAGTCTGACCCGACTCCTGCGGAAAATGGAGGGCCCGGAATGGAACTGATCCAACAGTGCTATCACGATCTGTTCTGGGGCGCTCTGGTGCTTCTGGGTCTGGGCCTGCTGGCAGTGATGGTGTATATCATCCGGGCCAGGCTGACGGTGGACCGCATCATCGGCATCAACCTCATCGGCACGCTGGTGGCCATTATCATCGCCATCCTGGCCTATCTGCTGGGCGAGGACTACCTGGTGGACGTGGCCATCGTGTATGTGGTGCTGTCGTTTATCGCGGTGATGCTGCTGTGCCGCATTTACATCAACCTGTACCAGTACAAGCGGCAGGACGAGAGGGAGGACGAATCGCATGATCGGTGAATGGATCTGCTTCGGCCTGGCGGCTCTGTGCGTGCTGGCCGGGTGCTTCGCCCTGCTGACCGCCATCGTGGGTCTGTTCCGCTTCGACTTTTCCCTGAACCGGCTCCATGCCGCCTCCATAGCCGACACCCTGGGTCTTTCCCTGCTGGTGCTGGCGGTGATGCTGGCGGTGGGCCTGCGCCCGGTGCTGTGGAAGCTGCTGCTGATGGTGATCCTCCAGTGGTGCACCTCTCCCCTGTCTGGCCATATGCTGGCCCAGTTTGAGTACCAGGTGAACCAGAATCTGGAGCAGCATCTGGAGCTGCCCGCCGGAGGACAGGAGGACAGAGCATGAGCACGACCTTCCGCATCCTCCTGCTGATCGGCCTGTTGGTCTGTGCCGTGGCCACGGCGCTGGTGCGAAAGCCCATGCGGGCTGTTATCATCTATATGGCCTATTCCATTATCATGTCCGTGGTGTGGCTGCTGCTGGAATCTCCGGATCTGGCCATCACCGAGGCCGCCGTGGGCGCAGGCATCACGGGCATTCTGTTTTTCCTGACCCTGCGGCGTATCAACCTCATTGACAAGGACGCGGAGCATGAGGCCCGCAGAGAGGAGGACCACCATGACGACACCCTCTGAGCCCTCCCTGGTGCAGCTCTGGCTCCACGGCGGCCTGGACCTGTCCGAGCAGCTGCAAAAGGAGCCTCCGGAGTGTCCGGCTGAAAACGTCTCCGCTCATCCGACCCCCCGCCGGGACCGGACGCTGGTGGAGCAGGGAGTCCACCGGTCCCTGCGGCTGTACAACGTGCTGGCAGGCCTTCTGTGCGTGGTGCTGTCGGCCCTCATGCTGCTGACGGCGGCGGACCTGCCCCCCTACGGCTCCGACACCGCCCCCACCGTCAACGAGGTGGCCCGGCGCTATGTGGAGCAGGGCACGGAGGAGACCGGCGCGGTGAACACCGTGGCCGGCATGATCCTGGACTACCGCGCCTTCGATACCCTGGGCGAGTCCTTTGTGCTGTTCACCGCCATGTGTGCCGTGACCATTCTGCTGAACCGTTTCGGCAAAAAGCGCTGGCTCCGGCAGCCCGACATGGTGGACTATGCCTCAGACCCCATTGTGGCCCCCATGTGTAAGTTCCTGATCCCGGTGATCCTGGTGTTCGGCATTTACATCCTGCTCAACGGCCACCTGTCTCCCGGCGGCGGCTTCTCCGGCGGCTCCATTCTGGCGGCCGGACTGATGCTGTTTGCCATGGTGTGGGGCGACAGCGCGGCCTCCGCCGTGCTGCGGCCCCGGCGGCTTCAGGCGGTGGTGCTGTGCTCCCTGGGCTTTTACTGCCTGGCCAAGAGCTACTCCTTCTATACCGGCGCCAATCACCTGCACTCTGTCATCTCCCCCGGCACCCCGGGCCGCATTCTGTCCGCCGGGCTGATTCTGCCCCTGAACGTGGCGGTGGGCTTCGTGGTGTGCTGCACCATGTACAGCCTTTATATGTACTTCAGAAGGGGGGAGCTATGATGCTGAAGGCCCTTGCTTCCAATTACGAGCTGGTGGTAGCCATTCTGCTGTTCGTCATCGGCTTCTGCATGCTGCTGTTCGACCGGAATCTGCTGAAAAAGGTCATCGGCCTGGACATTATGGACTCCGGCGTGTTCCTGCTGCTGGCAGACCGGGGCTATATCACCGGCCGCACCGTTCCCATCATCGTGGATGGCGTCACCTCTATGGAGCACTACGTCAACCCCATCCCCGCGGGCCTGGTGCTGACGGGCATCGTGGTGTCCGTCAGTGTGTCGGCTGTGATGCTGTCCCTGACCGTCCGCATCTACCAGACCTACCGCACCCTGGACATGGACAAGCTGTATATGATGATGTCCCATAAAAAGCGGCAGAAGGAGGACGGCGAGCAATGAGCTTTGTGCAGAATTTCCCCTTCTTCTCCATCATTCTGTCCCTGGTGTGCGCCGTGGTGTCCTTTGCCGCCAACGCCCGCTGGGCCCGGCGGCTGAGCATTTTCCTGCTGTCTGCCAGCGTGGTGCTCCAGGGCTCTGTGCTGGTATACTGCGCGGTGCACCACGTCCGCTACTATTATATGATGGGCCACTACCCCGCCCCCTGGGGCAACGAGCTGACGGCGGGTATTCTGGAGTCCTTCCTGGCCATGCTGTTTGCCGGGGTCATGCTGCTGAGCGTGCTGGGCGGTATGCGCCGCATCCTGCAGGACGTTCCAGCCGACAAGCAGAAGCTCTATTGGGTCATGGTGGACCTGGCCCATGTGGCGCTGGTGGCCCTGTGCTACACCAACGACATTTTCACCGGCTATGTGTTCATCGAGGTGCTGACCATCGCCTCCTGCGCCCTGCTGTCGGTGCGCCGGGGCGGGCGCGCCCTGATCGCCTCCGCCCGGTACATGATCTTCGCCCTGATGGGCTCCGGCCTGTTCCTGATCGGCGTCATCTTCACCTATTCCGTCACCGGCCACCTGCTGTTCCCCCAGCTGCACACCGCCATCGCGGACCTATGGGCCTCCGGCGGGCACCGGTTCTCCGTGACCATGTCCCTGGGCCTGATAACGGCGGGACTGGCCATCAAAAGCGGCCTGTTCCCCTTCCACCTGTGGATGCCGGATACCTACGGCCAGGCCACCCCGGCCTCCTCTGGCATCCTGTCCGGCGTGGTGTCCAAGGGGTATATCGTGTTTCTCATCAAGGTCATCTACCAGGTCATCGGTATCGACGTGTTCGCCGCCTCGGGTATCCAGACGGTGCTGCTGCTGTTTGGCATCGGCGGCATGATCGCAGGCTCCGTCTCCGCCATCTTCGCCCGGCGGCTGACCACCATGATTGCCTTCTCCTCCGCCGCCCAGATCGGCTACATCTACATGGGCCTGGGCATGGGAACGGAGGCCGCCCTGGGGGCGGTGCTGTTCCAGATCGTGTCCCATGCCCTGACCAAGCCCATGCTGTTTCTGTCCGGTGCGGACCTGATGGCCGTCTCCGGCGGGCATCAGGACTTCAACAGCCTCCGGGGTGCCGCCCACCGAAGCCCCGCTGCCGGCTGCGTATTCACCGTGGGAGCCCTGTCCATGGTGGGCATTCCCATCTTCGCGGGCTTCATCCCCAAGCTGTACTTTGCCGCCGCGGCCTTCCATATGGGCTGGCGGACCTGGGCGGTGCTGCTGGCGCTGGCCCTGTCCACCCTGCTGAACGTGCTGTATTTCCTGTATACCACGCTGCTTCTGTGGGTGCCGGAGGCCGGAGAAAAGCGGGACCGCCGCCTGAAATGGGCCGCCGTGCCGGGCCTGGTGTTTGCGGCCCTGAACATCGCTGTTGGCCTGCGGTCCTATGGGCTCATGGATCTGTTCCGCCAGGGCATGGACCTGTTCTGTCAGTGAGAAAGGGAGGAATCGAATATGCTGTATCTCATCCTCCTGCTGCCTCTGGCGCTGGCGGCCCTGAGCCTGATCCGGAACGACCGGGCCCGCACGGTGATCCTGGCCGCGGGTCAGGCCCTGCTGCTGGCGCTGCTGATCGGTGCCTGCACCCTGGGCGACATGGCCACACCGGTGTGGCACATGACCGCCGACCTGACGTTTTCCCTGCGGCTGGACGGCCTGGGCCGGTTCTTCTGCCTGCTGACCGCCGTGTGCTGGCTGCTGACCATCCCCTACGCTGCCGTCTACATGACCCACGAGGGGCACCATCCCCGTTTCTATGTGTTCCTGATGCTGACGGAGGCGGCGGTGCTGGGCGCCGCCCTGGCGGCAGACCTTGTGACTCTGTACCTGTTCTATGAGCTCACCACCCTGCTGTCCTTCCCCCTGGTGCTGCACACCCAGCGGCCCAAGGCCCTGCTGGGCGCGGTAAAATACCTGTACTACTCCGTCTGCGGCGGCTTCATCGCCCTGTTCGGCGTGGTGCTGCTGGCCCAGCAGTCCTCCCTGACCTTCGTCCGTGGCGGCTATTTCCAGACGCTCTCTCCTACCCTGCTGGCTGCTTCGTTTCTGATGCTGCTGGGCTTCGGGGCCAAGGCGGGTCTGTACCCCCTGCACAACTGGCTGCCCTCGGCCCATCCCGTGGCCCCGGCCCCGGCCCATGCCCTGCTCTCCGGCATCATCGCCAAGGTGGGGGCCATCGCTGCCATCCGGGTCATTTACTTCACCTTAGGCGCAGAGGCTCTGCGGGGCACCTGGGTCCAGACCGTGTGCATCGTTCTGACCCTGGTGACCATTTTCATGGGCTCGTTTATGGGCTGCACGGAAAACGGCCTGAAAAAGCGTCTGGCCTATTCCAGCATTTCCCAGATTTCCTACGTGCTGCTGGGCGTATTCCTCATGACTCCGGTGGGCCTGCTGGGTGGCCTTTTGCAGCTGCTGTTCCACGCGCTGGCCAAGATCGGCGTGTTCCAGTCCGCTGGGTCCATCATTTTCCTGACGGGCACGGAAACCATCGACGGCTTCCCGGGTCTGGGCCGCCGGATCCCCGTCACCATGGGCTGCTTCGCCGCCCTGTCCCTGTCCCTGGTGGGTATTCCGCCCTTCGGCGGCTTCTTCAGCAAATGGTATCTGGCTCTGGGCGCCCTGGACGGCATGTCCGCCCCCCTGTGCTATATCATTCCGGCGGTGCTGCTGATCTCGGCGCTTTTGACGGCGGCCTATCTGTTTCCGCCGCTGTGCCGCGCCTTCTTTCCGGGGCAGGATTTCCCGGCCCGGAGCCGGGTCCGGGAGCCGCTGCTGCTGGTGCTGTCCCTGGCACTGTTCGCCGCAGCCAGCCTGATCCTGGGCCTGCTGTCCGGCATCACTGTCCCCGTGATGGAGCACATCACCGGGTCCATTCTGTAAGGAGGTACGCCATATGAATGGAATTCTTCTCCTTCTGCCGGTGTTCCTGCCGCTGGTGCTGGGCCTGCTGTCCTATTTCCTGCCCATCCGCAGCGAGAGCTGCCGCCGCCTGGTATACAGCCTCCTGATCCTGGGCACCACGGCCCTGGCCTGGCTGGCCATCCTCCTGTGCGACGACGGCACCTTCACCCTGCTGCATTTTTCCACCCGGCTGACCATCGCCTTCCGCATGGACGGCGCGGCCCGGCTGTTTGCCGGACTGTCGGCCACCCTCTGGCCCTTCACCATGCTCTATGGCTTCGACTATATGCGCCACGAGAAGCATCTGCATATGTTCTGGACTTTCTTCACCGCCTCCTTCGGCGTGACCCTGGGCATCGCCTTCTCCGCCAATATGATGACCATGTACCTGTTCTATGAGCTGCTGACCCTGGCCACCCTGCCCCTGGTGATGCAGCCCATGACCAGGGCCGCCAAAAAGGCCGGCATCAAGTACCTGGTCTACTCCATCTCCGGCGCGGCCCTGGCGTTTATCGGCCTGGTGTTCCTGGCCATCCACGACGCGGTGGACTTCACCCTGGGCGGCCATCTGGCGGGCTATGACGGCGACATGTCCATGCTGTTGGCGGTGTTTGCCCTGTCCTTTGTGGGCTTCGGCGTCAAGGCCGCCATCTGGCCGCTGCACGGATGGCTCCCCTCGGCGGCGGTGGCCCCCACCCCCGTCACAGCCCTGCTGCACGCGGTGGCCGTGGTAAAGGCCGGTGCCTTCGCCTGCATCCGCCTGATCTATTACAGCTTCGGCCCGGACATTCTGTCCGGTACCTGGGCCCAGCAGCTGGCGCTGATGCTGCCCATCATCACCATCGTATACGGCTCCTGTATGTCCCTGAAGCAGCGGCACTTCAAGCTGCGGCTGGCCTATTCCACGGTGTCGAACCTGTCGTACATCCTGTTCGCCGCCGCCCTGATGACCACCCAGGCCCTGGCCGCCTCGTTCCTGCACCTGATCGTCCACTCGGTGGTGAAGATCATGGCCTTTTTCACGGCCGGTGCGGTGCTGCATTACGCCCACCGGGAGTATGTGCCCCAGCTGGAGGGCCTGGGCCGGTATATGCCGGTGACCTTCGCCTGCTTCACGGCGGCGGCCTGCGCCCTGACGGGCATCCCCCCCCTCAACGGCTTCGTCAGCAAGTGGTACATCGCCCGGGCGGCGGTGGATATCGGCGGTTGGCTGCCGCTGGTGGGCTTCGCAGCCCTGCTGGTGTCGGCCCTGCTGACGGCGGTCTACATGTTCCAGGTGGTGCTGAAGGCCTGGTTCCCCCGGACGGACGCCCCCGCCATCCCCGAGGGCTCCGCTCATGAGGCGGGCTGGATGATGACGGTGCCCACCGCCATCCTGGCGGCAGCCTGCCTGGTGATGGGCCTGTTCCCCCAGTGGCTGCTGGACGTGATCGGAAAGGCGGTGGGCCTGTGATGCTGCTTCTTCTGATCCTGCTGCCCCTGGCAGGGGCCCTTCCCCTGCTGCTGACCCGCAGCGAAAACGAATCCGGGCTGGGTCGCTGGTCCTGCGCCGTCACGGGGCTGACGCTTCTTGTGATGGTGCTGGCTGTATGCACCCGGTTCGGCGAATCCCTGGATATCCCCCTGTGCGGCATCCGCTTCACCCTGGACGGCTTCCGGTGCATCTATGGGCTGGTGGTGAGCTTCATGTGGTTCGTGTCAGCCCTGCTGACGCCCCAGTATTTCCGGGGCCATCACCATCTGCGGCGGTACCACTTCTTCTTCCTGCTGTGCCTGAGCTTCACCATGGGCGTGTTCCTGTCGGCGGACCTGTACACCACCTTCCTGTTCTTCGAGCTGATGAGCCTCAGCTCCTATGCCTGGGTGGTGCAGGAGGAGTCCCCCGACGCCCTGGACGCGGGAAAGACCTATCTGACCATCGCGGTGCTGGGCGGCCTTGTGACCCTGATGGGCCTGTTCCTGCTGTACCGCCTTACCGGCACCCTGGTCATCGCCGACCTGCCCGGCCTCTGCGCCGGGGTGGCGGACCGCTCCCAGCTGTGGGCGGCGGCGCTGTGCATCTTCTTCGGCTTTGCGGCCAAGGCGGGCGTGTTCCCACTGCACATCTGGCTGCCCAAGGCCCACCCGGTGGCCCCGGCCCCGGCCAGCGCCCTGCTGTCCGGCGTCCTCACCAAGGCGGGCATCTTCGGCGCCCTGATCATCACGGCGGACCTTCTCCCCGGCGAGCACCGGTGGGGCATCCTGCTGCTGGCGCTGGGCGCGGTGACCATGGTGCTGGGCGCGGCCATCGCCGTGTTCTCCAACAACCTCAAGTATATCCTGGCCTGCTCCTCCCTGTCCCAGATCGGGTTCATCCTGGTGGGCACGGCGGCGTTGGCCCTACTGGGGCAGCACAACGCCCTGGCCGCCCACGGCACGGTGCTGTATATGATGAACCACTCCCTGGTGAAGCTGACCCTGTTTCTGCTGGCCGGCGTGGTGTACTGCAACACCCACGCCCTGGACCTGAACCAGATTCGCGGCTTCGGCCGGGGCAAGCCCCTGCTGCATATCCTGTTTCTGTGCGGGGCCTGCTCCCTGGCGGGTATCCCGGGCTTCCTGGGATATATCAGTAAGACCCTGGTCCACGAATCCCTGGTGGAGCTGGCCGCCGAAAGCGGCAGTCTGGGCGTTACGGCGGTGGAGTGGCTGTTCCTGTTCTCCGGCGGCCTGACGGCGGCGTATCTGACGAAAATCTACGCGGCGCTGTTCTGGCAGAAGCCCGCCGCCTCCACCGGCAGGACCTGGGGCACCCCCGCCACCACGGCGGCGCTGATCCTGGCGGCCCTGCCGCTGCCGGTGCTGGGACTGCTGCCCCATGTGCTGGCGGAGCCGGTGGCCGCCCTGGCCCTGCCCTTTGTGGGCGGGCACCCCTTCGGCCACGCCGTCCATTATCTGGCCTGGGAAAATCTCAAGGGCGTGGCCATCTCCCTGACCATCGGCATGGCGGTGTACTTCCTGTTCGTCCGCCTGGTGCTTATGGACCGCCGGGAGGGCCAGGTGGTGTACCTGGAGCGCTGGCCCCGCTGGCTGAGCCTGGAGGACCGGGTATACCGCCCGGCTATCCGGGGCCTGTACCGGGTGCTGAACGTGGTGATGCGGGCGGTATGCGACGCGCTGGACTTCCTGGTGCTGGTGGCCCGGCGGACCTTCCTGCGGGACTCCCGTCCCCGCCGCCGGAAATCCCCCCGCAGCGCCGTGCTCCACGCCATGACCCACGGCGGACAGCGCACGGAGCAGGAGGCCGCCGACCGGCTGGGCACCATCCTGGACACCATCCGCCGGATGGAGGGCAGCCTGTCCTATGCCCTGCTGATGGCCTGCCTGGGATTGTGCGTCGTCCTGGTGTGCATCCTGCTGTACGTTTTCTGATTGCAAAAGAGCTGCCGCAGCCTCGCGGCAGCTCTTTTGTTTGCGCAGGAAACAGTTGTATTTGCCCGGTTGGTGTGATATACTGCTATATTGATATGATAGCATTCCGGGGGCGTGTACCCCCGTGAGAAATGAGGGATTGTATATGAAAATCGTAGTGTTGGCCGGCGGCCTCAGCACCGAGCGGCAGGTATCTCTGACCAGCGGCACCGGCGTGTGCCGCGCCCTGCGGGAGCGGGGCCACCAGGCCATCCTGGTGGATATGTTCCTGGGGCTGGAGGATTACAACGGCAGCCTGGCGGATATCTTCGACGCGCCGGACGGCCTGTGCGGCGACAACCGGGTCCACTCCACCGAGCCGGACCTGGAGGCCGTGCGCCGCAGCCGCCGGGATCAGGGCCCTTCCATGCTGGGAAAGGACGTGCTGGCGGTGTGCGCCATGGCAGACCTGGTGTTCCTGGCTCTCCACGGCTCCTGCGGCGAGGACGGCCGCATCCAGGCCACCCTGGACCTGCTGGGCGTGCCCTATACCGGCAGCGGCTATCTGGGCAGCGGCATGGCCATGGACAAATCCGTCACCAAGCGCATCATGGACGCCGCCGGTGTACCCACCGCCCCCTGGCACGACGTGCGCTATACCCGGGAGGACATTCCCCGTCTGGCCCGGGAGCTGCCGGTGCCCTGCGCCGTGAAGATCATCAACGGCGGCAGCTCCATCGGCGTGGAGCTGCCGGACACCCGGGAGGAGCTGGCCCAGACCCTGGAGCGGATGCTGGCCTATGGCGACCACGTCATCGTGGAGAAGAAGATCAAGGGCCGGGAGATCCAGGTGGCCGTTCTGGGCGACACCTATCTCCCCGCCGTGGAGATCATCCCCCGGGGGGCCTATTTCGACTATTTCTGCAAGTATCAGAAGGACGGTGCCCAGGAGATCTGCCCCGCCCCCATCACCCAGGAGCAGTGGCGCACCGTGGGCGAGCTGGCCCTGCGCCTGCACCGGGCCCTGGACCTGGGCGTCTATTCCCGGGCGGACTTCATTCTGGATGAGGAGGGGAACTTCTGGTGCCTGGAGATCAACACCCTGCCCGGCATGACCCCCACCAGCCTGGTGCCCCAGGAGGCAGCCCAGGTGGGCCTGAGCTACGGCGACCTGTGCCAGCGCATTGTGGACGAGTCCCTGGCCCTGCGCAAGGGAGGCCGGGCATGAGGCCCCTGCCGGCGGCGGACATCTGCCGCGCCGTAGGCGGGACCTTCCTTCAGACCGGCGGCGGCACCGTCACCGGCGTCACCAGCGACAGCCGCCATATCGCCTCCGGCGACCTGTTCATCCCCTTGGTAGGAGCCCGGTTCGACGGGCATGACTACATCGACACGGCCCTGTCCTCCGGGGCTGCCGGCTGCCTGTGCAACCGTGTGCCGAAGACCCTGCTGCCCGGCCGGTTCTATATCCGGGTGCAGGACACCACCCTGGCTCTGGGCGCTCTGGCAGCCTGGTACCGGGGGCTGTATGACATCCCCGTGGTACAGGTCACCGGCTCCGCCGGAAAGACCACCACCAAGGAGATGATCGCCTCGGTGCTGTCCCGGCATTTCCGGACCCTGAAAACCCAGGCCAATCTCAACAATCACATCGGCACGCCCCAGACCCTGCTGCGGCTGGATCCCTGCCATCAGGCGGCGGTGATCGAAACGGGCATGGACCACTTCGGCCAGATCCGCTATATGGGCAGCTTAGTGCAGCCCACCATCGCCGTGATCACCAACGTCGGCGACGCCCACATTGAAAACCTGGGCGGCACCCGTCAGGGGACCCTGCGGGCCAAGTGCGAGATTTTCGACCACCTGCGCCCCGGCGGCCTGGCGGTGCTGTGCGGCGATGATGAACTGCTCAACGGCCTGGACCTTCCCTTTGAGACCCTCCGCTGCGGCAGGAGCGAACACTGCAATGTCCGGGTCACGGACATCGTCCGCCGGGGCATCGACGGCCTGGACTGCACCGTCACCACCCCCCGCCGCAGCTACCGGCTGTCCATCCCCTCCCCCGGGGACTACATGATCTACTCCGCCTCCATGGCCGTGGCCATCGGCGAATATCTGGGCCTGTCGGAGCAGGAGATCGTCGAGGGCGTGGCCGAGTATGTGTCCACCGGCTCCCGTATGCGGCGCATCCGCCTGCCGGAGGACCGGCTCATCATCGACGACTGCTACAACGCCAATCCCCAGGCCATGGAAGCGGCGCTGGAGATTCTGGCGGACACCGCCTGCCGCCGCCGGGTGGCGGTGCTGGGCGACATGGGGGAGCTGGGCCCCATCAGCCGGGACGCCCACCTGCAGGTGGGCCGCACCACTGCCCGGCTGGGGCTGGACGCGGTGATCGCCATCGGCCCCAAGGCCGCCGCCATCGCCGAGACTGCCGGTCCCCGGGCACAGCATTTCGCCGCCATTGAGGAGGCCCTTCCGGCCCTGCGCCGGAAATTCACCCCCGGCACCGCCGTGCTGGTGAAGGCGTCCCACGCCATGGAATTCGGCAAAATTGTCAGTGAATTGGAAAAATGTAACGAATCGACCATATGATAGATATCAGCGTAACCGACCTGGTCAAGTCCTTTGACCTGGAAAAGAAAATACTGGACGGTGTGTCCTTCCAGATCGACACCGGTGAGCGGGTGGGCCTGCTGGGCAAAAACGGCGCGGGGAAATCCACGCTGTTCAACATCCTCACCGGGGAGCTGGACTATGACTCCGGCCAGGTGCTCATCGCCCCCGGCCGCCGGGTGGGCCTGATCTCCCAGATCCCGGTGTATCCTGAGGGCTACACCGTGGAAGACGTTCTGCGCTCCGCCTTTCAGCGCACCACCGCCCTGAAGGAGGAGATGGACCGCCTGACCCGGCAGATGGAGCAGGGGGACAGCGATCCCCAGACCCTGCGGCGCTACGGCGAGCTCACCGCCCGGTTCGAGGGCCTGGGCGGCTATGACACCGACACCGCCGTCAACAAGGTCTCCAACGGCCTGTCCATCGACGGCGATATGCGCCAGCGGCTGTTTGACCAGCTGTCCGGCGGGGAGAAAACCCGGGTGAACCTGGGCCGCCTGATCCTGGAGGACACGGACATTCTCCTGCTGGACGAGCCCACCAACCACCTGGACCTGCAGGCCACCGAGTGGCTGGAGGAGTATATCCGCTCCTTCCGGGGCACCGTGGTCACCATCTCCCACGACCGCTATTTCCTGGACCGCACCGTCACCCGCATCATTGAAATTCTGGACGGCAAGGCGGAGTTTTACAGCGGGAACTACAGCTTTTATGCCATTGAAAAGGAGCGCCGCTATCAGGAGCGCATGAAGCAGTATCTGAAGGAGCAGGCCAAGATCCAACAGCTGGAGAAGGCGGCGGAGCAGATGCACCTGTGGGCCTTTATGGGCAACGACGCCCTGCACAAGCGGGCCTTTTCCATGGAAAAGCGCATCGAGCGCATGCGCACCGTGTCCAAGCCCACCCGGGCCAAGAAGATGGACGCCCGCTTCGCCAGCCGGGAGTTCCGGGGCGACGAGGTATTGCAGCTGAAGGGCGTGTCCAAGTCCTTCGGTGACCGCACCCTGTTTTCCGACGTGTACCTGCGGGTGGAGGGCGGCGAGCGCATCGCCTTTCTGGGAGAAAACGGCGCAGGGAAAACCACCCTGCTGAACATGATCACCGGGGCCGAGCCCGTGGACAGCGGCATCATCCGCATGGGGCCCGCCATCCGGGCGGCCTATCTGCCCCAGATCATCCACTTTGAGCACCCGGAGCGCTCCTTGCTTGACACCATGCTCTATGAAAAGAAGGGCATGACGCCCCAGACCGCCCGCAACCGCCTGGCGGCCTATCAGTTCCAGGGGGAGGACGTGTTCAAAAGCGTGTCGGTCCTGTCCGGCGGCGAGCTCAGCCGCCTGCGGCTGTGTATGCTCATGGACGAGGAGATCAACTTCCTGATCCTGGATGAGCCCACCAACCACCTGGATATCGCCTCCCGGGAGTGGATCGAGGAGGCGGTGGAGGCCTTCGACGGCACCCTGCTGTTCGTGTCCCATGACCGGTATTTCATCAACCGCTTCGCCACCCGGGTCTGGGAGCTGGCGGAGAGCACCATCAACGACTATCCCATGGGCTTTGCCCAGTACCGGGCCGCCAAGGCGGAGGAGAAAAAGCCCGCCCCCGCCCCGGTCCAGAAGAAAAAGCAGGACACCCGGCCCCCTCGGGCCGGACGGGAAAAGCAGGCCGCCCGCCGCCAGCTGACCATCTGCGAAACCGGCATCTCCAAGCTGGAGGAGCGCTGCCGCCAGCTGGACGCCGAAATGGAACAGAATGCCTGCAACGTGGAAAAGCTCCAGGAGCTGTATCGGGAAAAGCAGGAGGTAGAGGCCCGGCTGGAGCAGGAAATGGCCCGCTGGGAGGAGCTGTCTCTGCAATTGGAGGAATAATCAGGAGGACCATTATGCGTGATATTTTATGTATGTATTACTCCCGCACCGGCGCAACCCGCCAGGCCATGACGGAGATCGCCCAGGCCCTGGATGCGGAGCTGGTGGAGCTTACCGACGGCGTGGACCGCCAGGGTGCCCGGGGCTATCTCCGCTCCGGCATGGACGCCATGCGCCGGGCCACCCTGCCGCTGGCCCCCTATGAAACGGAGCGCCCCCTGTCTGAATACCGGCTGGTGATCCTGGGCACTCCCGTGTGGGCAGGCCGCTGCGCCTCCCCGGTCCGGGCGCTGCTGAAGCGCCGGGGTCTGGAGCTGGAAAGGGTAGCCTATGTGCTGACCCGGAAAAGCTCCCGGAAGTATGAGGAGATTTATGAGCAGATGGACCAGTACACCGCCCGGCCTCACCTGCTGGAGGTATCCCTGCGGCCGGGAGCCGTGGGGTATGAGTTCTGGCGGGACAAGCTGGTGGGCGAGGTGCGCCGCTATCTGGACGCCCAGTAAGGAGTCCGTATGCTGGAGAAATTACAAGCCATCGCCCGGCGGCTGGACCAGGTGGAGCGGCAGCTGTCGGACCCGGCGGTGTACGCCGACCGGGAATCCCTGACCCGCCTGAGCCGGGAGCAGAAGGAGCTGACCCCCATCGTGGCCGCCTTCCGTGCCTGGCAGCAGGCGGAGGCGGACTGTGCCGGGGCACAGGAGCTGCTGTCGGACCCGGAAATGCGGGAGCTGGCCCAGGAGGAGCTGCATCGGGCCCGCCAGGAGCGGGACCGCCTGTCGGAGGAGCTTAAGCGCCTGCTGCTGCCCCGGGACCCCAACGACGACCGGAACGTCATCCTGGAGGTCCGGGCCGGCATCGGCGGCGAGGAGGGGGCCCTGTTTGCGGCGGACCTGCTGCGGATGTACGCCCTGTATGCCGAGCGCCGGGGCTGGAACATGGAGTTGGTGTATGAAAACACCACGGAGCTGGGCGGCGTCAAGGAGGCCAGCGCCACCATCGAGGGACAGGGGGCCTGGTCCCGCCTGAAATTCGAGGCCGGGACCCACCGGGTCCAGCGGGTGCCGGAAACCGAGTCCTCCGGCCGCATCCAGACCTCCGCCGCCACCGTGGCCGTGATGCCTGAGGCGGAGGAGGTGGAGTTCACCATCGACCCCAAGGACCTGCAGATCGACACCTTCCGCTCCTCCGGCGCAGGCGGACAGCACGTCAACAAGACCGAGTCTGCCATCCGCATCACCCACCTGCCCACCGGCACGGTGGTGGAGTGCCAGGACGAGCGCAGCCAGTATAAAAACAAGGACCGGGCCATGAAAATCCTGCGCTCCAAGCTCTACGAGGCCCAACAGGAGAAGCAGAACGCCGCCATCGCCGCCCAGCGGAAAAGCCAGGTGGGCACCGGCGACCGGTCCGGCAAGATCCGCACCTATAACTTCCCCCAGAACCGGGTCACCGACCACCGGCTTACCGGGGACGTGAAAAATTTCAACATTGCCGCCGTGATCAACGGCGACCTGGACCCCCTTGTGGATGCGCTGACCCTGGCTGACCAGGCCAGACGCCTGCAGGAGGGCGCTGAGAAAGGAGAATGAACCATGGAAGCTCCCATCAAAACCCGTTATGACAAGGCCGGTCCCCAGGTGGCCGAGGCTCTGCGCCGCCGCCGTTTTGAGGCCCACTATGTCTCCACCGCCCAGGAGGCCCTGGACCTGGCCCTGACCCTGATCCCCAAGGACCGCACCGTGTCCTGGGGCGGCACCGCCACCGCCGCCCAGATCGGCCTGATGGACCGCCTGCACCAGGGGGACTATCAGCTCATCGACCGGGACACCGGCAAGACCCCCGAAGAAAAGCAGGCCCTGATGCGCCAGGCCCTGACCTGCGGCACCTTCATCATGAGCAGCAACGCCATCTCCGCCGACGGCCAGCTGGTGAACATCGACGGCAACGCCAACCGGGTGGCCGCCCTGTGCTACGGGCCGGAAAGCGTCCTGGTCATCGCCGGGATGAACAAGGTCATGGGCGACCTGGACAGCGCCATCGCCCGGGCCCGCCAGGTGGCGGCTCCCGCCAACGCCCAGCGCTTCGACATCAAGACCCCCTGCGCCGTTACCGGAAGCTGCGGCGACTGCACCAGTCCCGACTGCATCTGCTGCCAGGTGGTCATCACCCGGGCCTGTCGCCCTGCCGGCCGCATCAAGGTCATTCTGGTGGGCGAGGATCTGGGCTTTTAAGGCAAAAGAGGGATCCACTTGAACACCATTGTTTTTCACCCGGAATCGGACCCGGCCGCCATACAGGAGGCCGCGGCCATTCTGCGCCGGGGGGGGCTTTTGGGCATTCCCACGGAAACCGTATACGGCCTGGGAGCCGACGCCCTGAACGAGGACGCCGTGGTCCGCATTTTCCTGGCCAAGGGACGGCCCCAGGACAATCCCCTAATCATTCATGTGCCCGACGCCTCCTGGCTGGAGCAATACTGCCGGGACGTGCCGCCGGAGGCCTATCGCCTGGCGGAGCGGTTCTGGCCTGGCCCCCTGACCATGATCCTGCCCCGGCGGGATATCGTTCCCCTGCAAACCACCGGCGGCCTGGAGACGGTGGGCGTCCGCTGCCCAAATCATCCGGTGACCCTGGCCATCATCGAAGCCGCCGGTGTCCCCATTGCCGCCCCCAGCGGCAACACCTCCGGCCGTCCCAGCCCCACCACCGCCGCCCACATGATCGAGGACATGGACGGCAAGATCGACGGCATCGTGGACGGCGGCCCCTGCACCGTGGGGGTGGAGTCCACCATCATCGACCTGACGGTGACGCCGCCCCGGCTGCTGCGCCCCGGCGGGCTGCCGCTGGAGGCCCTGGAGGAGGTGCTGGGGGAGGTAGCCGTGGACAAGGCCGTCACCGGCCTGCTGGCCGCCGGAGAGCATCCCCGGGCCCCGGGGATGAAATACCGGCACTATGCCCCCCATGCGCCGGTCACCGTGGTCACCGGCGCGCCGGACCGCAGCGCCCGCCGCATCCTGGGCCTGCTGTCGGACCAGGCGGGGGTCATCTGCTTCGATGAGTATGCCCCGCTGTATGCCGGGCACATCATCCATCGTCTGGGCCCGGCGGCAGACAAATCCGCCCAGGCCCGGCATGTATTCGACGCCCTGCGCACCTTCGACGGCACGGACGTCACAGAAATCTTTGCCCAGTGCCCCGATGACGGGGGCCTGGGTCTGGCGGTGGCCAACCGCCTGAAAAAGGCGGCAGGCTTCCACCTGGTGGACGCCGACCGGCCCATTCTCATCGGCCTCACCGGCGGCACCGGCGCGGGAAAAACCAGCGCTCTGGCGGCCCTGGAGGACCTGGGCGGCACGGTGCTGGACTGCGACGCCGTGTATCACGAGATGCTCCGCACGGACCCCGCCCTGCGGGGGGCCATCGAAGGGGCCTTCGGCCCGGTGTTCGGCCCCGACGGGACCCTGGACCGGCAGAAGCTGGGGAACATCGTGTTTTCCGACCCCGCCGCCCTGGAGCGGCTCAACGCCATCGTGTACGAATATCTGCCGCCGGAGCTGATGCGCCGGGCGGCGGGACAGTCCCTGGTGGGGCTGGACGCCATCAACCTGGTGGAAAGCGGCCTGGACCGGCTGTGCGCCTGCACCGTGGCGGTGCTGGCCCCGGCGGAGAACCGGGTCCGCCGCATCATGGCCCGGGACGGTATCAGCCGGGACTATGCCCGGCTGCGGATATCCGCCCAGCCGTCCGACGGCTTTTACCGGGAGCACTGCTCCCATATCCTGGAAAACACCTGCGCCGGTCCGGCGCAGTTCCGGGATCAGGCACGGATTTTCTTCCGGAAAATACTCCGGGAAATCGAACATATTTGAGGAGGAATCAGAACCATGACAGACGAAATGAAGGCCAAGCGCGAAAAGCTGTTCTCCAGCCCCAAAAACGGCTATGACCTGGTGGACCAGGCGGCCCTGGAGGCCATGGAGACCTATTGCGAAAGCTACAAGCAGTATCTGGACAACGGCAAGACCGAGCGGGAATGCGCCGCCTATACCGTGGAGCTGGCCCAGGCCCAGGGCTACGTCCCCTATCAGCGGGGCATGAGCCTGAAGCCCGGCGACAAGGTGTACCGCGTGAACCGGGGCAAGAGCGTGATGCTGGCCAAGATCGGCCGCCAGGACCTGTCCCACGGCGCACAGATCGTGGCCTGCCACATTGACTCCCCCCGTCTGGACTTCAAGCCCCATCCCCTGTATGAGGACAGCGACTTTGCCTATGGCAAGACTCACTACTACGGCGGCATCCGCAAGTATCAGTGGGTGGCCATCCCCCTGGAGCTGCGGGGCGTGGTGGTCCTGCGGGACGGCACCGTGGTGAAGGTGGTCCTGGGCCAGGGCAGCGAGCCCAAGTTCGTCATCACCGACCTGCTGCCCCACCTGGGCGCGGAGCAGGGCAAGAAGCCCCTTAACGAGGCCATTCCCGGCGAAAATCTGAACATTCTCATGGGAAGCCGCCCCCTGGGCGAGGAGGGCGACAGCGACCGCGTGAAGCTGCGGGTGCTGGATATGCTCCACGAGAAGTACGGCATCTGCGAGGATGACTTCACCTCCGCCGAGCTGGAGGTGGTCCCCGCCTTCAACGCCACGGACCTGGGCCTGGACCGCAGCCTCATCGGCGCATACGGCCACGACGACCGGGTGTGCGGCTACGCCGCCCTGAAGGGCCTGTTCGACATCGACGTGCCCGAAAAGACCGCCGTGTGCATGCTGGCCGACAAGGAAGAGGTTGGCTCCATGGGCGTCACCGGTATGCAGTCCGCCTTCTTCGACACCTTCATGGAGGACCTGTGCCAGAGCCAGGGCGTCAGCCTGCGGGTGTGCTATGAGAGCTCCTTCTGCCTGTCCTCCGACGTCACCGCCGCCTATGACCCCAACTTTGCCGAGGTGTATGAGAAGCGCAACGAGTCCCGGGTGAACTATGGTCTGGGCATCTGCAAGTATACCGGCGCCCGGGGCAAGAGCGGCTCCTCCGACGCTGACGCCGAAACCGTGGCCTATGTCCGCCGCGTGCTGGACAACGCCGGTGTGGTGTGGCAGATCGGCGAGATGGGCAAGATCGACGCCGGCGGCGGCGGCACCGTGGCCCAGTATATGGCCAACCGCAACATCACCACCATCGACGCCGGTGTGCCGGTTCTGAGCATGCACTCCCCCTTTGAAACCGTGGGCAAGCTGGATTGCTACATGAACTATCTGGGCTGCATGGCCGTCTATAACGCGTAAAACGCCCCATAAAAAACTGCGCTGCCTCACGGCAGCGCAGTTTTTGAGTGCTAAAAAAGCCTCGCAGAGTTTGCCGCCCGCAGGCGGCAAAGCAAATGAGATCATTTTCGGCCAGGGCGTGTACCTGACCGAAAATACTTCTCAGGCTGCAAGTGTGGAATTGGTCCGCCATCAGTGAACCAATTATGCGCGCAGCAGACTGCAAGCCTTTTGTCCCAAAAGGACTTTACCCTTTTGGGACAGTCTCTTACAGAATCAGCAGCAGGCCGATGGCGATGAGGACCTCCTCGTCCGCCTTCTGATAGAACAGGAAAAACAGGATCAGAAGCAGCAGCAGATCCCCGGCGTCCATGTCCCCCAGGTGCAGCTTCGCCAGCAGGCGGTTCAGAAACTGCCGCTCCGGGGCAGGTACCGGAGGCGGTGCCGGTTCCGGCCCGGGCGGAGGAGGCCCCGGCCTGGGCGGGGGCGGCTGGGGACGGGGCGGAGACGGCGGGGCCGTCTCCTGCTGGGGCACCCGGTCATATACCCCGTTGTCGTTGCGGATATAGCGGTTATACATGGCTACCCCTCCCAATCCGCCAGCAGCTTTTTCCCCACATGGATCAGCCGCGCCAGCCGGGCCGCCCGCTCGATCTTCCCTTGCTTTTCTTCCTTCAGGAACGGGCGCAGGGCCTGGAGCAGCTGCAAAGCGGCGCTGTTCTCCGTACCCAGCTCACCGGCCAGGGGCAGCAGCTTCCCCAGGAGCTTCGGGTCCAGTCCGCCCAGGGCCGCTCCCAGGTCAGGCCCCGGCGGCGGGGCAGGGGGCGGCGGGGCCGCCTTCTGCTCCCCCATGGCTCCGGACAGCTGCTGGGCCATCTGCATGACCTGGGCCATGCTGTTGGGATCGGACAGCAGCGCGTTCAGTTTTTCCTCCAGCTCCGACACTGCCGCCCCTCCTCCCTATTTTTGCAGGCTTTCGCCGATCCGCTGCACCAGGGCCGCCCCCTGGGGCGTGCTCATGATGCCCTGAAGCATCCCGCTGATGGCGGAGGCGTCCCCTGCCGCCGCCTGGCGGACGGCCTGCTGCAGGGTGCGGCCCCCGTCGCTGCCGGACAGCAGCCCCAGCAGCATCTGGCCGTCCCGGGACCCCATCACCGCCTGCAGAGCCGCCGGGTCCCGCTTCAGCCGCTCCATCATTTCCTTCTGATCCATAGAAAAACCTCCATCCGTTGCTGCATAGCCCAATATATGTGTCCCTTCCGGAAAACGTGCCTGTCCCGGCCATGACTAAAAATTTCAAAAAAAGGGGGTTGACAGGGAGGGAGGGGTGTGGTATTATACTTCTTGCCGATATCCGCCGGTGTGGTGGAATGGTAGACACAGGAGACTTAAAATCTCCCGGTAGCAATACCGTACCGGTTCGAGTCCGGTCACCGGCACCAACCGGACCCAATTCAATATCGCGGAGTAGAGCAGTTGGTAGCTCGTCGGGCTCATAACCCGGAGGTCGGAGGTTCAAGTCCTCCCTCCGCAACCACCAAAACAGCCGTTTTCTTGTCGAAAACGGCTGTTTTTCTCGGGCCCATGGCAAAATTCCGCCGTTATGGGCGGATATGCGTTGTCATTTGCCTGCGGATAAGTTATAATCATGCCATGGGACACGAAACGGGACGCGCTACGGGAGGGCGCCTCCTATCTGGTACAGACCAGCGCCATAGATTCCCTGTCCGCATTTCCGGGAGACGATACGCTGGCGGCGGCCATGCGGCTGCCCGCCTCGCGGCACCCGTTGGTGCGGGGTATGCCTATATCTGCGTGGGAACGGCAGGGCGTTCGTTGGGCGATGAGGAACGCGCAGGCCTGCGAAACCGGCTGCCTGCCATACGGGAAACCGATACATTCGCGAAAATCTGCCTGCTTGAAAGCCTGATCCATCTGGGAGATGAAACGCCGGCGGCCGGGTTGATCCGTATGTTCGGCCGGTGCAATTACCGGAACCAATGTGCCATCCTGAACAGCCTGTCGGACGTGTATCCGGAAATCAGCCGTTCATCACAAGAGAGAATCCGGCGATTCTGCCAGGAGCTTGCAGACCGGGATATGTGTGCGGCTGTCCAGGAGGCGTATGACCGGCTGATTCATATCAGCAGGCATCGCCTTTAAGCATCACTTTGATCAGGATGGGACAAATCGACAATGTCAGCTTGTCAAAAAAACTTTCTCCGACAAGCTGAACGGCTGTGCCCCTTCGGGCACAGCCGTTTTTGCGCAAACACGATATTGATGCTTTTCTCCAGCTTTCACGCCGTCAGTCCAGAACGTACACGGTGCAGTCCCGCCGGCCCCAGTCGCATGCCTCGGAATAGGTCCTGAACCAGAGGTCGATCTTGTTGCCTTTGATGGCCGTGCCGCAGTCGGCGGCGGTGGCCATGCCGTAGTGCCAGGAGCCCTTCACCGTCTGGACGTACATCCGGGTGCCGTAGGGGAACACGGACGTATCCACCGCGATGTTGCCCACCGCCGTGGGACGGCCGGAGGCCGTGCGGGTGCCAATGGAGTACGCAGTGGCGCTGCACACCAGGGTCCGGGAGAAGGTCATGGTGTCGCCGGAGGCGAACAGCAGATAGCCGGAGCCGTCGCCGTTGCTGTGCACGGACACCAGCCGGTCGGACCGCTCCACCGAGGACACCCGGGTGCCATACTCCACGACCTCCTCCACGGCGCCGTCGGTAACGGTGTCCGTCAGTTCCGTGGACACCACGCGGCCCATGCGATAGGTATCGGTGTAGGTGTTGGTGATGGTGCCGGGCACGCCCTGCTGCATCACCCGCTCGGTGCCCTTGGCCAGGGAGTGGTTCACCACCCGGCGGCTGCTGTAGCCCACGGACAGCTGCACCGTCCGCTGGCGGGTCATCTCCGCCCGGAAATAGATGGACGGCTGATCCCCCGTCAGGTCGATGAACACCATCTCGTCCTCGACGGGCTCCATATGCAGCCGGTGGAGCAGATGGTCCACCGTTTCGCTGCGGGTCTGCACGGTGCGGGTCTCCTCCTCGCCGGTCACGGTGACGTTGTGACCATGCTGCAGCAGCAGCTGGGCCTCCTTGGCGTTGTAGTCCACCCGGGTCTCCAGAATGCCGAAGCTCATGCTCCGGCTGGGACGGCCGGAGATGATCTCCGTTCCGCCGTCTGCGGTAAGCACCACATACACCCGCCGCGGCTGCACCGCGTCGGCCATACTGCTCACCGTCACCATGCCCAGCACGGTCACCGCCACCATGACCAGCAGCAGCACCCGGCGCATCCGCCAGTGCTCCCGCACGGCCACGGCGGAAATGGCCCGCCGGACTCTGTCTTTCATGTCTTTCATATGCCCTCCCAAGAGGTAGATTTCCGGCATGTGTACCGGTTTGTAACTTTTGTTACTTTTTCAAAATATGGTAAGAGTATAGCACTTATACCCACTTTTGTCAAGTTTTATGCCATTTCCCGGATTTCGTTCACCACAAAGCCGCCATTTTTGCTCCATATGACACGCCCGGGTCAGCTGTCAATTGGGAAATTCGGTTACAAAAAGTTACGAATAGAAACAAAATCGAACCGTTGAAAATGGCAGACAAATGTGGTATGCTGAAAGAACTTGTATCATAAAGGAGAACCGCCATGCGTCCTGCATTTATCCCCGTGGGGCAGATCGTCAACGCCCACGGCATCCGGGGGGAGGTCAAGGTGAACCCCCACGGCTTTGACCCGGAGTTTCTCACGGAATTTGACACCATTTATATAGACGGCCAGCCCGTCCGGGTCCGCAGCGCCCGGGTCCACAAGTCCACGGTGCTGATGGCCCTGCCCGGGGTGGACGACATGGACGCCGCCCTGGCTCTGAAGGGCAAAACCGTGTCCATCCGCCGCACCGACGCCCATCTGCCCCAGGGACAGTATTTCGACCAGGAGCTGGTGGGCCTGCGGGTCATCGACTGCGCCACCGGCGGCGAGATCGGTGTCATCGACCGGGTCCTGATCTACCCCGCCCACCGGATCTATCAGGTCAAGGGCCAGCGGGAGTATCTCATCCCCGCCGTTCCCGGCGTGTTCATCGAGAGCACGGACCCCGACGCCGGTGAAATGTGGGTGCACCTGATGAAAGGATTGGCCACCGATGAAAATTGACATCATGACCCTGTTCCCCGACGCCATCGACGCCATGATGGGCCAGTCCATCATGGGCCGGGCCCAGGAGCGGGGCTATATCCGGATCACCGCCCACCAGATCCGAGATTACACCACCAATAAGCAGATGCAGGTGGACGACTACCCCTATGGCGGAGGCCGGGGGGCCGTTATGCAGGCGGACCCCCTGTACCGCTGCTGGGACCACATCTGCCAGGAGGCGGGCCAGCGGGTCCACACCATCTACCTCTCTCCCTGCGGCCGGGTATTCAACCAGGAGGTAGCCAAGGAGCTGAAGGCCCGGTATGACCACCTGATCCTGGTCTGCGGCCACTACGAGGGGGTGGACCAGCGCTTTCTGGACGAGTGCGTGGACGAGGAGATCTCCATGGGAGACTTCGTGCTCACCGGCGGCGAGATTCCCGCCATGGCCGTGGCAGACTGCCTGTGCCGCATGGTGCCGGGCGTTCTGCCGGAGGAAAGCTGCTACACCGACGAGAGCCACTGGAACGGCCTGCTGGAATACCCCCAGTATTCCCGCCCGGAGGTTTGGCATGGCCGGGCCGTGCCCCCGGTGCTGCTGTCCGGCCACCACGGCAACGTGGACGACTGGCGGAAAAAGGAGAGCTACAAGCGCACCATGGTCCGCCGCCCGGATATGTTCGCCCGGTTTGACGAGACCCAGCTGACCACCAAGCACGACCGCAAGGTCCTGCAGCAGGCCAAGGACGAGCTTCGCCAGGAGCAGGAGGACCAGGCATAACGTGCTTGAAAGCCCCGCCGCTTTGTGGTATCCTTGTGCTGTATTTTTTGTATAAAGGAGACGATTCCGTGACCAAGCTGCGGGACAAGCGGCTGTTTCTGCTGGATATGGACGGCACCCTCTACATCGGCGACCGCCTGTTTGACGGCGTGCCGGAGTTTCTGCGCCATGTGCGCTCCATGGGCGGCCGTTACCTGTTTCTCACCAACAACTCCTCCCGGGGCGTGGAGGGGTACATCGAAAAGCTCCGCCGCCTGGGCATCGAGTCCGCCCCCGGCGACTATCTCACCTCCGTGGACGCCACCATCCGGTATCTGAAGGCGGCCCTGCCCGGGAAAACCTGCTATGTATTCGGGACGGACTCCTTCCTGTCCCAGCTGGACCGGGCCGGGATCCCCGTCACCCGGGACCGGGAGCAGGCGGAGGTGCTGCTGTGCGGCTTCGACACGGAGCTGACCTTCCAGAAGCTGGAGGACGCCTGCATCCTGCTGAACCGGGGCGTCCCCTTTGTGGCCACCAATCCCGACTGGGTGTGCCCCACCTGGTACGGCTCCGTGCCCGACTGCGGCAGCGTCTGCCGTATGCTCACCACCGCCACCGGCCGGGAGCCTACGGTCATCGGCAAGCCCCAGCCGGAGATGGCCCTGCTGGCCATGGAGCGCACAGGCTTTTCCCCGGAGCAGACGGTGCTGCTGGGGGACCGGCTGTACACCGACGTGGCCTGCGGCGTCAACGCCGGCATCGACACCGTGTTCGTCCTGTCCGGCGAGGGCACCATGGCGGACATCGACACCTACCGGATCCATCCCACCTGGGTGTATCCCGATATCGGTACTCTGTACCGTGAACTGGAGGAAACCGTATGAAACTCAACTACAAGCGGACCGTTTTCGTGGGCTTTGCCTTCTTCCTGATCTGCTCGTTCTGGCAGGCCTATGACAACACCATCCCCCTGATCCTGACCAACAAGTTCGGCATGAGCCAGGCCTGGTCCGGCGTCATCATGGCCCTGGACAATGTGCTGGCCCTGTTCATGCTGCCCCTGTTCGGCGCCATCTCTGACAAGCACCACAGCAAGTGGGGCCGCCGGACCCCCTTTATCGTGGTGGGCACGCTGATCGCCGCCGTGATGCTCATTGCCCTGTCCTTCGTGGACAACGCCCAGCTGAAGCACCTGTCCGACGTCTCCGCCATCGACGATCCCGCCGCCCTGGAGCAGATCTATGACCGCCAGGCTGATGAGACCCTGCTGACCCCCGGCGGCGACAAGTTCGTTCTGAGCCAGAAATTCACCCAGGAGGAATTCTGCCAGATCCGCAGCCAGGTGGAGCAGAACGGCAGCACCGTCACCAACCCCGATTATACCAACTATGTGGTCCCCGCCCGCCAGGCCTGCGCCTGGGACGCCACCGCCAAAAGTCCGGTAACTCTGGTGTTCTTCATCGTACTGCTGCTGATCGTGCTGGTGTCCATGGCCGTGTTCCGGTCCCCGGCGGTGGCCCTGATGCCGGACGTGACCCTGAAGCCTCTGCGCTCCAAGGCCAACGCCGTCATCAACCTGATGGGCTCCGCCGGAGGCATTCTGGTGCTGGCCCTGGGCATGGTGTTCGCCACCTCCGCCGTCCGCAACTCCCTGATGAGCTACACCGGCTATTTCGCCGTCATCGCCGCCATCATGCTGGTGGCGCTGGTGATCTTCATGCTCACCGTCCGGGAGAAGGAGTGGGCCTATGAGATGCAGCAGCAGGCCGTGGCCCTGGGCATTGAGGAAGAAACTCAGGAGCAGGAGGAGGCCGCAGGCGGCCGCAAGCTGTCCGTGGACGAGGTAAGGTCCCTGATTCTCCTTCTTCTGTCCATCGTCCTGTGGTTCTTCGGCTACAACGCCGTCACCTCCAAGTATTCCGTATATGCCAGCAACATCCTGCACAAGGACTATAACCTGACCCTGATCATCGCCCAGGCGGCGGCCATCGTCTCCTATCTGCCGGTAGGCTTCATCGCCTCCAAGGCAGGCCGGAAAAAGACCATTCTGGCCGGTGTGGTCATGCTGACCACCGCCTTCACCGTGGCCGCCTTCCTCAACGCCGAAAGCCCCACCATGCTCATGAACGCCATGTTCGCCCTGGCCGGTATCGCCTGGGCCACCATCAACGTCAACTCCTTCCCCATGGTGGTGGAGATGTGCTCCGGCGGCGACGTGGGCAAATACACCGGGTTTTACTACACCGCCTCCATGGCCGCCCAGGTGGCCACGCCCATGCTGTCCGGCCTGCTGATGGACCGCTTCGGTATGCATGTGCTGTTCCCCTACGCCGCCGTGTTCACGGCTCTGGCCTTCGTCACCATGCTGTTCGTCCGCCACGGCGACAGCAAGCCCCAGGCCAAGCGGGGCCTGGAGGCCCTGGACGAAATGGAGGACTGACGCCGGATGGTTGCTGTTATCATTCTGCTGGTGCTGCTGATCCTGGGGGAGCTGTTCACTCTGACGCTCCAGTGCCGCCGGGGCCACAGCGCCTGGGGCCTGCTGCGGCTGTTCCGCTACGCTCACCGGGGCTATCACGATAAGCCCCGGGTCCCCGAAAACTCCATGGCCGCCTTCCGCCGAGCCATCGAAAACGGCTTCGGCGCGGAGTTGGACGTTCACCTGATGAAGGACGGCCGCCTGGCCGTGATCCACGACGCCAGCCTGAAGCGCACCGCCGGGGCCGACGTGCTGGTGGAGGACCTGACAGCGGAGGAGCTGAAAACCTACCGCCTGGAAGGCACCGATGAGCGCATCCCCCTGCTGGAGGAGGTGCTGGAGCTGTTCCAGGACCGCACGCCCCTGATCATCGAGCTGAAGGCCGAGCGGGGCAACCATGCCGCCCTGGCCGAGGCCACCTGCCGCATGCTGGACCGCTATCGGGTCCACTACTGCATTGAGTCCTTTGATCCCCGCTGCCTGATCTGGCTGAAGAAAAGCCGCCCGGAGATCGTCCGGGGCCAGCTGTCCGAGCAGTTCCTGCGCCACGGGGAGACCGCCGGTCACGGCAAGGCCACCATGTGGCTGCTGGGAAATCTGTTCTCTAATATTGCCGCCAAGCCCGACTTCATCGCCTACCGGTTCTCCGACCGGGACAACCTGTGTCTGCGCTGGTGCCGGAAATTCTACCACGTCCAGGAGATCAACTGGACCATCCGAACGAAAGAGGAGATGGAAGCCGCCGAGGCCCAGGGGAACCTGGTGATCTTCGAGTGCTTCGATCCGAAGGGATAATGATATGAGAGTCATCACCGGAACCGCCCGGGGCCGCCGCCTGAAGGAGCCCCAGGGCATGGACATCCGTCCCACCACCGACAAGGTCAAGGAGAGCATGTTCTCCATCCTGCAATTCGACATCGAGGGCCGCCGGGTGCTGGACCTGTTCGGCGGCACCGGCCAGCTGGGCATCGAAGCCCTGAGCCGGGGCGCGTCGGAGGTGGTTTTTGTGGACAAAAGCGCCGCCGCCCTGAAGCTGATCCGGGAGAATCTGGAGCTGTGCGGACTTTCGGACCAGGCCCGGGTCCGGAACGGCGACTCCCTGGCCTATCTGCGCAGCGGCGAGAAGTTCGACCTGGTGTTCCTGGACCCCCCCTATGACACCGGCCTGCTGGAGCAGGCCCTGCAGGATATCGCAGGGTTTGACATTTGTCGCGAGCATGGTATAATAATGGCGGAAAGTCCGGCAGACGCCGTTTTGCCCCCCCTGGCGGCCCCTTACCGCCTTTATCGGGAGTACCGCTACGGCCGGATCAAGCTGACTGTCTACCACCGCCAGGGAAACGAGGAATAACCCCATGAAAATTGCGATCTACCCCGGCAGCTTCGACCCCATCACCCTGGGGCATATGGATATCATCCGTCGGGCGGCCCAGTGCTTTGACCAGGTGTATGTCTGCGTGCTGGTCAACTGCGACAAAAAGCCCATGTTCTCCGCCGACGAGCGGGTGGACATGATCCGCCGCTCCGTGGCGGACCTGCCCAATGTGACGGCGGAGCACTACAGCGGCCTGCTGGCCGCCTATGCCCGGGAAAGGGGGGCCTGCGTCCTGGTGAAGGGCCTGCGCAACGCCACGGATTTCGACCAGGAGTATCAGATGGCCAGCATCAACCGGGGCATCTGCCCGGGGCTGGAGACGGTTTTCCTTCCGGCCAGTCCCGCCTATCAGCATTTCAGCAGCACCATGGTCCGGGAAATGATCCGCTACGGACAGCCTATGGAACAATATGTGCCGGCCCCGGTGGCCGAGCAGTGGAAAGGACGGTCATAAATGGAAGACAAAAATGTGCAGAAGCTTCTGGACATGCTGTTCGGCATGATCGACGAGGCCAAGGGCGCCACCTTCAGCTCCGAAAAATGCGTCATCAACCGCGATGAGGCGCTGGACCTGCTGGACGAGATCCGCAACAAGCTGCCCGGCGAGCTCACCAAGGCTCAGGAGCTGATGAAGTCCAAGGAGCAGTATGTGGACAAGGCCAATCACGAGGTCCGCCGCATGCTGGACCAGGCCCAGGATGAGGCCAAGCGCCTTCGGGAGCAGGCCCAGGGTGAGGCCAAGCGCATGCTGGAAAAGGCCCAGGAGGACGCCAAGACCATCGTCTCCGAAAGCGAGACCATCCAGCGGGCCCAGCGCCGCAGCAGCGAGATCATCCGCCAGGCCGAGGACCGCAGCCGCCAGCTGTACCAGGTGGCCAACACCTACACCGAGGACGCCCTGCGCCGGACGGAGGAAGCCATCCAGGCCGCCCTGGACGAGGTGCGGGAGTCCCGCGTCCGCTATCGCAGCGCCTCCGCCGAACAGATGCAGGCCTGCCAGGAGAAGCTCAAGGCCGACCCCGTCAAGCCCTCCTCCGAGGAGTGACAAATTTTCCTGTTCATTTTTGTGCTTTTCGCTGAAATTTACTGGTTATTCTGCCAAAAGCCCGCATACTGGTGTCTTGTCAGCCTCCGGGATGCGGGTTTTTGGCGGCAAAATAGAACAGCCGTTTGAAAAAGTGCAGGAAATCCCTGGAAAAACCCATAATTCCGGGATTTTGAGCGAAAAAGCGGGTTAAAATACCCCTTGAAAAATTTTATATAGCGTTATATAATAAAGACACATATCTGATGGTGTCTTTTTTTTGATTTCGATGTGGGACAAAATGGTGGCAAAACCCATGATTGTGTGGCGATGGCCCACGGTTTTCCCACAAAACAGCGCCGAGGGGAGGGGTAGCAGGCATGAACGGTCAATATGCGCACAACATTGACGCCAAGGGCCGTCTGTTTATCCCCACCAAGCTCCGGGACGAGCTGGGCGGCACCCTCCACGTCACCATTGGCCAGGATCACTGCCTGTCCGTCTACTCCGACGAGGGCTGGGCCCGGTTCAACGAAAGTCTGAAGGGCAAGAGCTTCACCGAGATCAAGCGCCTGCGGATGATGTACGCCTATATGACCGACTGTGTCCCCGATGCCCAGGGCCGCATTCTCCTGCCCGCCAAGCTGCGGCAGTATGCCAACCTGGAAAAAGAGGTGGTCATCATCGGCATCTTCGACCGGGCCGAGATCTGGAACGCCGCTCTTTGGCAAAAAATGGAGGACGAGGCCTTCAGCTCCGGTGAGCTGGAGAAGGCGATGGAAGAAATGGGGATGTGAGCCATGGCATTTGACAGAAATGAAGCCGCCGATGTGGCCTTCGGCCACCGCCCCGTTCTGCTGGACGAGTGCATGGAGGGCCTGGCCATCCGCCCCGGCGGCATATACCTGGACGGCACTCTGGGCCGGGCGGGCCACTCCTGGGAGATCGTCCGCCGCCTGAACGCCGGCGGCCGCCTGATCGGCCTGGACCGGGACGAAACCGCCCTGGAGGCCGCCCGTCAGCGGCTGGCCCCCTACGCCGATCGTGTCACCCTGGTCCACAGCAACTTCAGCCGGGTGGCGGAGGTGCTGGATGAGCTGGGGATTCCGGCGGTGGACGGCATGCTCTTTGACCTGGGGGTGTCCTCCCCGCAGCTGGACGATGCCCAGCGGGGCTTCTCCTATATGCACGACGCCCCCCTGGACATGCGCATGGACCGCACCGCCGACCTTACCGCCCGCACCGTGGTCAACGAATGGTCCTATGAGGAGCTGCGGCGGATCCTGTATGAATACGGCGAGGAGCGCTACGCCCCCGCCATTGCCCGGCGCATTGTCGCCGCCCGGGAGAAAGCTCCCATCGAAACCACCGGCCAGCTGGTGGACCTGATCAAAAGCGCCATGCCGCCCCAGGCCCTGCGGGAAAAGCAGCACCCGGCCAAGCGGAGCTTCCAGGCCCTGCGCATCGCCGTCAACGGCGAGCTGGAGGAGCTCACCGCCATGCTGCGGGGCGCGGCCAGCCGTCTGGCCCCCGGCGGACGCCTGGCGGTGATCACCTTCCACTCGCTGGAGGACCGCATCGTCAAAAAAACCATGCAGGAGCTGGCCACCGGCTGCACCTGTCCCCCCAATTTCCCGGTCTGCGTCTGCGGCAAAAAGCCCACGGTGCGCCTGGTGAACCGCAAGCCCATCGTCTGCGGCCCCGCAGAGCTGACCTATAACCCCCGCGCCCGCAGCGCCAAGCTGCGTGTGGCGGAAAAGCTGTAAATTTTCCTGTTTTTGGAAACGATTTCAACATACGAAAGGAGCTGCCCGACCATGGCGGAGAATACGAGAAGGATGAACAACGAGCCGGTTTTCGGCAGCCTTGCCTATGATCTGAATACCCTGAACTGGGGCGAGTTCGACGGCAATGCCGTCCGCCAACCCCAGGAACAGCCCCAGGAGCCTCTGCGCCGTCCGGAGCGCCGGGAGCGTCCCCGGCAGGAGCCCCGCCGCCGTCCGGCAGCCCGTCCCCGGGAGCATGCCTCCCCGGTTATGCTGGCCGGTGTGGCCGTGCTGCTGATGATGGTCGTGGTGCTGATGATGGGCTATATCCGCCTGATGCAGGCCAGCCACGACGTCACCGTCAAGCAGGCCCAGCTGCAGCAGGCCCAGGAGGACAACGTGGCCCTGGGCGTGGCATACGAAAAGGCCTTTGACCAGTCCGCCGTCAAGGCGGCGGCCCAGGCCGCGGGCATGACCAAGCCCACCACCGACCAGATTGAGTACATCGAGCTGGGCGGGGCGAACATGGCCGAGATCTGTCGTCCCGAGTCCACGGGGCCCCTGGCCCAGGCCTGGAACTGGGTAAAGAACGGCGTGGACGCAGTGGTGGAATATTTCCGCTGAGCGCCGCCATATAGTTAAGACGCGCAAGGAGTGAGAAGGAATACTTCTTGCTCCTTGCCTTGGTATTCCGGCGAAAGGAGCAGCCCATGTTCAGACCCAGAAAGAGAAAACCCAGCGAAAAAAAGCAGCGTTCACCGGAATTTTATGCCCGGCAGGCCACCCGCACCGTCCGCAGCCGCACCTTCTGGCTGATGCTGGTCATGGGCATCCTGCTGTTCGTGATCCTGTTTTTCCAGCTGTACCACCTCCAGATCACCCGGCACCAGGAGATGCAGACCCGGGCCCTGGACCAGCAGACCCGCCAGACGGTGGTCTCCGCCTTCCGCGGCACCATCTACGACCGCAACGGCAGCCAGCTGGCGGTGTCCGTGTCCACGGAGACGGTGTTCCTGTCCCCCAAGGACCTGAAGGAGCAGCTGGACGCCGAGGAGGAGCGCCTGGCGGAGATCCGTCAGAAGAATGCCTCCCTGGCGGAGGGGGAAACGCCCCTGTCCGAGGAATCCCAGGTCCACTGGACCTATGATTCCCTGGCCGCCAGTCTCTCCGGGATTCTGGGCGTATCCCAGGACACCATCCGCTCCTGCATGGACCGCACGGACTCCCAGTATGAGGTCCTGGCCAAGAAGGTGGACGAGGACGTGGCGGACCAGATCCGCCAGCTCATCAACGACACCGATGTCCACGGCGTTTACATGGTGGCCGACGCCAAGCGGGTGTACCCCTACGGCTCCCTGGCCTCCCATGTCCTGGGCTTTGTGGGCACCGACAACACCGGCCTGTATGGCCTGGAATCCCGTTACGACAAGTACCTCCAGGGCCAGACCGGCCTGGTGGTCACCGCCAAGGACGAGCGGGGCAATCCCCTGCCCTATGAGTATGAGCAGTATTTCGCCGCCGAAAACGGCCAGGACCTGGTCCTGACCCTGGACGCCAACGTCCAGTATTATCTGGAGAAATATGTGGGCGAGATGGCTGACAAATACGGCGCGGAGCACGGCGCCACCGGCATCGTCATGGACGTGAAAACCGGCGGCATCCTGGGCATGGTGTCCTATCCCACCTACGATGTCAACGACGCCTTCACCGTTCAGAACGACCTGTTCAAGAAGAACCTCACCGACACCTCCGACCAGCTGCTCAAGCAGTGGCGCAACAAGGCCCTGAACGATACCTACGAGCCCGGCTCCACCTTCAAGATCCTCACCATGTCCGCCGCCATGGAGGAGGGGCTCATCAATATGAACACCACCTACACCTGCACCGGCGGTATCCACGTGTCCGACGCCACCATCCACTGCACCGGCACCCACGGCACCCAGACCCTGAAGGAGGCGGCGGCCCACTCCTGCAACCCCGCCTTCATCACCTTCGGCCTGCAATTGGGCAACGAGAAGTTCTATGAATACATGAACGACTTCGGCCTGATGAACGGCACCGGCGTGGACCTGGACGGCGAGGCCACCGGCGTTTTCGCCAGCCCCGAGAACTTCACCCAGCTGGACCTGGCCTGCTACGCCTTCGGCCAGAACTTCAACGTCACGCCTCTGGCCCTGATCGCGGCCCAGGCCGCCTGCGTCAACGGCGGCTATCTGCACACCCCCTATCTGGTGGAGCAGATCGTGGACAGCGACGGCAACATCACCTATCAGCACGACAACACCCCCGTGCGCCAGGTAGTCAGCGAGGAAACCAGCGCCCACGTCCGGGAATGCCTGGAATACGTGGTGTCCGACGGCACCGGCCGCAACGGCCAGGTGAAGGGCTACCGCGTGGGCGGCAAAACCGGCACCGCCGACAAGGGCCAGACCGGCGACCTGGTGGTCTCCTTTGTCAGTTTCGCCCCGGCGGACGATCCCCAGGTCATCATCCTGGTGACCATGGACACCCCCAGCCGCAGCGCCGGCACCTCCGTGTCCGGCGGCAGCATGGTGGCCCCCGTCAACAGCAAGATCATGGCGGATATCCTGCCCTATCTGGGCATTGAGCCCACCTACAGCGCCGAGGAGCTGCTGGGCGCGGATACCACCGTTCCCTATGTCATCGGCAGCTCCGTGGCCGACGCCAAGAGCCGCATGGAATCCCGGGGCTTCACCTGCAAGGTGGTAGGCGCCGGCGACACCATCACGGACCAGACCCCCGCAGGCGGCGCGGTGATCCCCGGCAAGTCCACCGTCATCCTCTACGCCGGGGCCAAAAAGCCCAACACCATGTACACCGTTCCCCAACTGGTGGGCAAGACGGCGGCGGAGGCCAACGTGGCCGCCACCAACGCCGGGCTCCTGGTGCGGTTCAGCGGCGCCACGCAGACCACCTCCGGCAACATCCGGGTCCTCAGCCAGAGCCTGGAGGCCGGGCAGCAGGTGCCCGCCGGCACGGTGATCACCGTGCAGCTGGGCGACGCCAACATGACAGACTGACGCGGAAAGGAGCGCCCTTTTGTGAATCTGTGGGACCTGCTGACCGGCGTACCCATCCGGTACGCCTCGGCGGACCTGCCCCGGGACGTCACCGGCGCAGGCTATGATTCACACACGATACGGCCCGGCCAGGTGTTCGTGGCCATCCACGGAGCCAACGCCGACGGCCACGATTACACGGCCCAGGCCCGGCAGCGGGGCGCGGCGTGCGCCGTGTCCGCCCACCCGGTGGAGGGGCTGCCCTATGTCCTTGTTCCGGACCCCCGCAGGGCCCTGGCCCTTATGGCAGGAAATTTCTTCCGCCACCCGGACCGGGAGCTGTCCCTGATCGGCGTCACCGGCACCAACGGCAAAACCTCCGTGGCCTGGCTGACGGCGGGGCTGTTTCAGGCCCTGGGCATCCCTACGGGCCTGATGGGCACCAACGGCTGCTGCATAGGCGACGCGGTCCTGCCCAGCCGCCGCACCACCCCGGAGTCCTGGGAGGTGCAGGGCCTGCTGCGGCAGATGGCCGATTCCGGCTGCACCCACGCCGTGATGGAGGTCTCCTCCCACGCATTGGCACTTGACCGGGTCCACGGCTTGGCGTATACTATAGCCGCTTTCACCAATCTCAGCCGGGACCACCTGGACTTTCACGGCGCCATGGAGGACTACGCCGCCGCCAAGGCGGCCCTGTTCCGCCAGTGCCGCGCCGCCGCGGTAAACCGCGACGATCCCTGGACGGAGCGCATTCTCCGGGACTGCGCCTGTCCCGTATATGACTACGGGCTTCACGGAGGGCACCTGCTGGCAGAGGACATGGACCTCTCCCCTACCGGCGTCCGGTTCACCGCCCGGGAGGGCGAAGTCTCCTGTCCCGTGTCCGTGTCCATCCCCGGACTTTTCACCGTGTACAACGCCCTGGCAGCGCTGTCCATGGCCCGCCTGTCCGGCATTTCCCTGCCGGACGCCGCCGGTGCTCTGGCCAAGGTGCCCGCCGTTCCCGGCCGCATGGAGCCGGTATCGGCCCCGGGGCTGGGCTGCCGCATCTTCATCGACTTTGCCCACACGCCGGAGGCCCTGGCCAAGGCCCTGGAGGCCCTCCGGCCTATGACCCCGGGCCGCATCATCGCGGTGTTCGGCTGCGGCGGCTGCCGGGATAAGGGCAAGCGCCCCCTGATGGGGGCCGCCGCCGGGCAATACGCCGACCTGACGGTGCTCACCTCCGATAACCCCCGCACCGAGGACCCCCTGGCCATCATCCGGGACATTCTCCCGGGGCTCAGCGGCCCCCATCTGGTGATCCCGGACCGCCGGGAGGCCATTTTCCGGGCTCTGGACCTGGCCCGCCCCGGCGACACGGTGATCCTCTGCGGCAAGGGCCACGAGACCACCCAGGAGACAGGCGGCCACCGGCTGCCTATGGATGAAAGACAGATCATTGCAGAATATATAAACGGAAGCTGACCCGCGTCCCCTGCGGGACGGGAAGGAGAGAACATGATGGAAATCATTCTGGCAGGCGTTGTGAGCCTGGTCATCACCCTGGCAGCAGGCAAGCTGCTGATCCCCGCACTGATCCGGCTGAAGGCCGGGCAGAGCATCAAAGAGGTGGGCCCCACCTGGCACAAGGGCAAGCAGGGCACCCCCACCATGGGCGGCCTGATGTTCATCATCGGCATCGGCATTGCCATCCTGATCCTAGGCTGGAAGGGCATGCTGGAGGGGAACTTCACCCACCTGTATGTCTATGTGTTCGCCCTGGTGTTCGGCGTCATCGGCTATATTGACGACTATCAGAAGGTGAAGCACCACCAGAACACCGGCCTCACCGCTCCCCAGAAGTTCCTGCTGCAGCTGGCGGCTGCCGTGGCCTTCCTGTGCCTGATGCGCTACGAGGGCATGCTGAGTCCCAACCTGTATATCCCCTTCTTCAACACCCATCTGGTGCTGCCGTGGGTGGTGTATATGATCTTCGCCGCCTTCGTCATCATCGGCACCGTCAACGCCGTGAACATCACCGACGGTGTGGACGGTCTGTCCTCCAGCGTCACGGTGCCCGTGGCCGTGTTTTTCGCGGTGCTGGGCGGCCTGTGGCAGGGCTTCGGCCAGCTGGGCGTGTTCGCCGGGGCTCTGGTGGGCGGTCTGCTGGGCTTCCTGTTCTATAACCACTATCCTGCCAAGGTGTTCATGGGCGACACCGGCTCCCTGTTCCTGGGCGGCGCGGTGGCAGCCCTGGCCTTTGCCTATGACATGCCCCTGATCCTGCTGCTGGTGGGCTTCGTCTATCTGTGCGAGACCCTGTCCGATATCATCCAGGTGACCTATTTCAAGCTGACCCACGGCAAGCGTATCTTCAAAATGGCCCCCCTCCACCACCACTTCGAAATGTGCGGCTGGAAGGAGACCAAGGTGGTGGCGGTGTTCGCCGCCGTCAGCACCATTTTCTGCGTCCTGGCCTATCTGGGCGTCATGGACCGCTTCGGCGCATAACCTGAAACCTGCCGGAAAGGAGGGAACCGTATGGCCCGCACCAAGAGTAAAAAACGCCTGGTAGGCACCTGGAGCACCCAGCAGCGCCGGGAGGCCATGGAGCAATCCAGGGAAGCGGCCCGGGGCCCTGTGGACCTGCCGTTTCTGCTGCTGACCCTGCTGCTGACGGCTATGGGCATGGTCATGGTGCTGTCCGCCAGCTTCCCCTCCGCCTACTATGAAAACAACGGCAACGGCGCGTACTACTTCGTCCGCCAGGGCATTTTCGCCGTGCTGGGCCTGGCCGCCATGTTCGGCCTCAGCAAAATGAACTATCAGCGCCTGCGGGGCGTGGGCCGTCTGCTGCTGTGGGGCTCCATCCTGCTGCTGGTGCTGGTCATCGTCCCCGGCAACCCCATCGCCATCACGGAAAACAACGCCACTCGCTGGCTGGGCATCCGGGGCACCTTCCTGCGGTTCCAGCCCTCGGAGCTGGCCAAAATGGCCGTGGTCATCTATTTCTCCGCCACCATTTCCAAAAAACGCGAAAAAATGCAGACCTGGAGCCAGGGCATCTGGCCCTATGTGCTGATTCTGGGCGTTATCGCCCTTCTGATGATGCGGGAGCCCCACCTGTCCGGCACCATCCTCATCGTCTGCACGGGCATCGTGCTGATGATCGTGGGCGGCATCAAGGGCTGGCTGATCCCCCTGGGCATCGGCGGCGTGGGCCTGGTGGGCACCCTGTATGTGATCCTGGTGCAAAAGGGCATCCTGCACTACGGGGAAAACCGCATCAACACCTGGCGGGACCCCTTCAACGCCGAGTGGTACCGGGGCGACGGCTGGCAGATCGCCCAGTGCCTCATTGCCATCGGCTCCGGCGGCCTGCTGGGCGTGGGCCTGGGCAAGGGCCGCCAGAAGTTCCTGTACCTGCCCGAGGAGCACAACGACTGTATCTTCGCCGTGATCTGCGAGGAGCTGGGCCTGGTGGGAGCCTGCGTCATCATGCTGGTGTTCGCCCTGCTGATCCTCCGGGGCTTCTGGATTGCCCTCCACGCCCGGGACCGGTTCGGCGCCCTGCTGGTGGTGGGCTTCATGACCCTCACCGGGCTCCAGACCTTTCTGAACATCGCCGTGGTCACGGGCCTGGTGCCCGCCACCGGCATTTCCCTGCCCTTCTTCAGCTACGGCGGCACGGCTCTGCTGTGCCAGCTGGCGGAAATGGGCATTGTACTCAGCGTCTCGCGGCAGATGCCTGCCCCGGAAAACGGATAGGAGGCCCTCTCATGAATGTGATTTTTACCTGCGGCGGCACGGCGGGCCATGTGAACCCCGCCCTGGCCCTGGCAGGCTATATGCAGAAGCAGGATCCCCAGGTGCAGGTGCTGTTTGTGGGCACCCCCGACGGCATGGAGCGGGACCTGGTGGAAAAGGCCGGCTACGCCTTCCGGGGCATCCCCATGGGAGGCTTCCAGCGCTCCCTGGGCCACGGCGGCCTGGCCCACAACCTGCGCTCCCTGTCCATGCTGACCAAATCCCACAGCCGGGCCCGGGCCATCCTCCGGGACTTCCGCCCCGATCTGGTGGTGGGCACCGGCGGCTATGCCAGCTATCCGGTGGTCAAGTGCGCCGCCGGTATGGGCATTCCCACGGCGGTCCACGAGTCCAACATGGTCCCCGGTCTCACCACCAAAATGCTGGAGGGCAGCGTCGACCGCATCATGGTGGGCTTTGAGGAGTGCCGCCAGCACTATCGCCATCCCGACAAAATCGTCGTCACCGGCACCCCGGTGCGGGGCGACTTCTTTGACCTGACCCGTTCCCAGGCCCGGGAAAAGCTGGGCCTTACCGACGGCCGCCCCCTGATCGTGTCCTTCTGGGGCAGCCTGGGGGCCAGCCACATGAACGCCCACATGGAGGATTTCTTCCGCCTGGAGGCGGCGGAGGGTATGCCCTTCCACCACATCCACGGCGTGGGCAAAAGCGGCTACCCTGCCATGACCGCCCGCCTGCGGGCAGACGGCCTGGACCATGTCCCTGGCCTGGACGTCCGGGAGTACATCTACGACATGGCCCCGGTCATGCGGGCGGCGGACCTGGTGATCTGCCGGGCCGGTGCCTCCACCATCAGCGAGATCACGGCTCTGGCCACTCCGGCCATCCTGGTCCCCTCTCCTTACGTCACCAACAACCACCAGGAGAAGAACGCCCGCATTCTGGAGCAGCACGGCGGAGCCGTGGTGCTGCTGGAGGTGGAGGCCTCCGGCGAAGCTCTGTACCGGGCCGCCTCCGGTATTCTCCGTGACCCCCAGCGCCAGGCGGACATGAGCCGCGGCATGGCGGAGCTGGGCATCCGGGACGCCACAAAGCGTCTCTATGACACCGTCATGAGCATCCGCAAGTAACCCCCTGCCCCACCCCCTGCATAGGATAGCGGGAAAAAGCTATGAAAGGCGGGGGCATATGAGCCTGATGATAGAAGGGGGACGCCGCCTGTCCGGCGATCTGACGGTACAGGGGGCAAAAAACAGTGTGCTGCCCATTCTGGCAGCGTGTATTCTCAGCGGGGACGTCTGTGTTTTGCAGCGCTGTCCCCATCTGGAGGACGTGGACACATCCATCGACATCCTGCGGCACCTGGGCTGCGCCGTTCGCTGGAACGGCCCGGACCTGGAGGTGGATTCCTCCACCCTGACCCGCTGGGACATTCCGGACCGGCTTATGCGCCGCATGCGCTCGTCCGTGGTGTTTCTGGGGGCCATTCTGGCCCGCTGCGGCCAGGCGGAGCTGTCGTACCCCGGCGGCTGCGCCATCGGGGCCCGGCCCATCGACCTGCATCTGTCCGCCCTGCGGACTCTGGGGGCCTGCATCCGGGAGGAGGGCGGCAGCCTGAACTGCACCGCTCCGGGTCTGTCCGGCGCGGAGATCGTTCTGAGCCTTCCCAGCGTGGGAGCCACGGAAAACGCCATGCTGGCCGCCGTAGGAGCCTCCGGCGTCACCACCATCTCCAACGCCGCCCGGGAGCCGGAGATCGTGGACCTGCAGACCTTCCTGCAAAAGCTGGGGGCCAGCATTCACGGCGCAGGCACCTCCACCGTGGTGGTGGAGGGTGCGGAGCAGCCCCTTCACGGCTGCCGGCACCGGATTTTAGGGGACCGCATCGCGGCGGCTACATACCTGGCGGCAGCAGCCGCCGCCGGCGGAGACGTGTTCCTCCGGGACATCGACTACCGCCACCTGTCCACCGTCACCGGCGTCCTGCGTCAGGCCGGGTGTACCCTGTCCTGTCAGGAGGACGGCATCCGCCTGGTGTCCGACGGATGCCTGCGGGCCGTCAGCCCCATTCGCACCGCCCCCTATCCGGGCTTCCCTACCGACGCCCAGGCGGTGGTCATGTCCGCCCTGCTGCGCAGCAGCGGAACCACCGTATTCGTGGAAAACATTTTCGAGAGCCGCTATCACCATGTGCCGGAGCTGGTGCGCATGGGGGCCGACATCCGGCTGGAGGGCCGGGTGGCGGTGGTCTGCGGCGTCGACCGGCTCCAGGCCGCCCGGGTCCGGGCCATGGACCTTCGGGGCGGAGCCGCTCTTGTAATCGCCGGGCTTCAGGCCCACGGCGTCACCACGGTGGAGCACCTCCACCACATCCGCCGGGGCTACAGCGACCTGCCCGGGGACCTGGCCCTTCTGGGGGCCCACATACACACAGAGAACACAGAGGGAGGCGCTTCCGATGACCCAACCCCGCAGACACAGACGCAGCCGCCGGAAACGGCAGGGCAACTTTGCGTTTCTTTATAGATTGCTCACCTTCGTGATGATATGCGGCGCCATTGTGGCGGCCCTGTCCCTGTTTTTCAAGGCGGACCAGATTTTCGTCACCGGCACCTCCCGCTATTCCCAGCAGCAGGTGCTCCAGGCCAGCGGCATCCGCCAGGGCGGGAACCTGTTCCTGCTGAACAAGCACCAGGCCGCCGCCGCCATCACCGACCAGCTGCCCTATGTGGAGTCCGTCCGCATCCGCCGCCAGCTGCCCAACGCCCTGCGCATTGAGATCACCGAGTGCACCCATCCCCTGGCCCTGGAGCAGGATGGGGCCCTGTGGCTGCTCAACGGCAACGGTAAGCTCATTGACAAGCTCCAGCCCGGCCAGGGGGAGTCCTGCCCCCTGGTCACGGGCCTGACCTTAACCTCCCCCCAGCTGGGCCAGCTGGCCGTCCCGGAAAACCAGGACAAGTGGGACCTGCTGCAGCAGCTTTGGCGGCTGCTGCGCGGCAAGGACATGGCCGGGGATGTCCAGTCCATCGACCTGACGGACACCGGCCGCATCACCCTGCGCTATCTGGACCGGTTTGATGTGGTCCTGAAATCCGACGACGATCTGGACTATCGCCTGAACTATCTGGCGGCGGTGATCCAGCGGCTGGACGGCAGCGATCAGGGCACCATTCAGTGGGACAAGGACGGCAAGGCCCGGTTCATTCCCGGCTAAACCGCAACTTTTCCCGGGAAATCATCCCCCGCCCCTTGACGGTTCACCAAAACCGTTATACAATAGAAAAAGCGCGTTATATTGCATACAGCTATCTTTCGATATATACTGGCAGGAGGAACCATCATGGCATTTGAAATGGAAACCGGCCCCGAGAATGTGGTCAATATCAAGGTCGTCGGCGTCGGCGGCGGCGGCAACAACGTGGTCAACCGCATGGTACGCTCCGGCACCAAGGGCGTGGACTTTGTGGCCGTCAACACGGACAAGCAGGTGCTGAACGCCTCCAGCGCCACCTATAAAATCCAGATCGGCGAGAAGCTGACCCACGGCAAGGGGGCCGGCTCCAATCCTGAGGTGGGCCAGAAGGCCGCCGAGGAAAGCCGCAACCAGCTGACCAAGTCCCTGGAGGGCACCGACATGGTGTTCATCACCGCCGGTATGGGCGGCGGCACCGGCACCGGCGCTGCCCCCGTGGTGGCGGAGATCGCCCGCGAGCTGGGCGTTCTCACCGTGGGCGTGGTCACCAAGCCCTTCTCCTTCGAGGGCCGCCGCCGGATGATGCAGGCGGAAAAGGGCATCGAGGAGCTGCGCAAGCGGGTGGACTCCCTGGTCATCATCCCCAACGAGCGTCTGAAATACGCCACCGACCAGAAGATCACCTTCGCCAATGCCTTCGAAATCGCCGATGATGTGCTGCGCCAAGCGGTGCAGTCCATCTCCGACCTGATCCGCGATACCGGCTTCATCAACCTGGACTTTGCCGACGTCACCACCGTGATGAAGGACGCGGGCCTGGCCCACATGGGCGTGGGCCGCGCCGCCGGCAAGGGCAAGGCCGAGGAGGCCGCCAAGATGGCCATCTCCAGCCCCCTGCTGGAAACCTCCATCAACGGCGCTCACGGCGTTCTGATCAACGTCACCGGCTCCATGGACATCGGCCTGGAGGAGGTGGAGCAGGCCGCCAGCCTGGTCCAGGATGCCGTCCATCCCGACGCCGTCACCATCTTCGGCGCCACCTTCGACGAAAGCCTGGAGGACGAGATCCGGGTCACCGTCATCGCCACCGGCTTCGCGGAGAACAAGCCCGAGGAGTCTCAGCCCGGCGCTCAGACCACTGCCCAGCCCGCACAGGCTTCCCAGCCTGCCGCCGCCCAGCAGCCCGCCCCTCAGCCCGCCGTCTCCCAGCAGGCCCAGCAGCTCAACGAGTCCGTGGACCAGGAGGCCAGAGCCGCCCGGGAAAGCATCGACCGGGCCTATGAGGACATCTTCCGGATTTTCTCCAAGGACAAATAATCCATAATAACCACGGCGCCCACTCCGTTCCGGAGCGGGCGCTGTTTTTCACCACTTGTTCTCCACTTTTTCCGCAAATCCAATCATATCCCGGACTCGGATCACGGTTCCGTCGTCCAGTGTGGCCGTTCCGGTGAAGCGGCCGAACACCTGGTGCTGGTCGGATTTGATGAGCTTCACGTCCGTGCAGGCGGCCCGGTCCAGAATGGGGACAAATTTCATCTCGAACCGCCCGTCGTCGGAGGTAAAGCGCCAGGGGGACAGGAAGTCGTCCCTTCCCTCCCGCTGGGGGATATGGAACCGCACCTGGCTGAGCTTGTGGGCCTTGCCGCCGTAAAACAGCATGTTCTCGCTGGCGGCGGAGGTATCGCCGAAGCCATAGCCGATGTTCCACCCGAAGGGCACGCCCTCCACCTGACCGGAGGCGCTGCCCCAATACCAGGTGTTGTGATAGGTCCACACCCCCCGGCCCCAGTCCAGCACGCCGAAGGAGTCCGCCGGGTCAAAGACGTAGGTTTTCTCCCCCAGCTGCACCTGGCCCCGGGCCCGCATACAGTTGATCTTCTGGTTGAAGTAGAAGCACCCGGGCCTGTCAAAGGGCGTGCAGATGACCATGGACTCCTCCGGCTCCTCCGTCAGGACAATGGACCCGTCTATGGTCTGGCCGTCCAGAAATTTCTCCATGTGAAAGGTCAGCTCCCGGCCCTCCGGCACATGCCGGAACACCAGGGCATAGCCCCTTCCGGAGATAGCGGTGGTGCCCCTGTCCGACGACTCCGGCAGGCCGGTTTTCCCCATGGGAAAGGCCCGCATGGGGCTTTTGGTGCGTTCCCAGCCCTCATTGAAGTGCAGGAACGAAATGGAGTCCAGGCCCATGTACCCGTTGTCGTCGATGGTCAGGGCCACGGCGAAGTGGTCGTTGGCCACCAGGTAATAGTCCCACTCCTTGATCCGGGACGCCGGGGCCTTGATATCCGCCCGGCGATAGATGGGCAGGAGCCGCTTGGCATAGCCCGGCTCCCGCAGATTGCCGCTTCCGTCCAGCAGGGGCCCCGAGGTGGTGATCTCATGCTGCATCATAGTGCCCTCCCGTTACGTTTTCTCCATTTTATCACACGCCGCCGCATTTTTCCACAGGGACTTCCCTTTTCGCCGGATTTCCTGTATACTGGACCCATCACACAAGGAGGCGACCCATATGACGCAGGAAACCATCCGCCCCGGCCGGTGGCGGCATTTCAAGGGCAATGAATATCAGGTGCTGGGCCTGGCCCGGCACTCGGAGACGCTGGAGGACATGGTGGTATACCGCGCCCTGTACGGTGACGGCGGCCTGTGGGTGCGGCCCGCCTCCATGTGGCTGGAAGCCGTGGACCGGGACGGGTACCGCGGCCCCCGCTTCGTGCGGATCGGGGACTGAGCCATGGACTATACCGTGGTGCACTCCGGCCGCCGGACCATCGCCATCCAGATCCAGCGGGACGGCCGGGTGGTGGTCCGTGCCCCCTATGCCGCCACGGCGGAGGATATTCGCCGGGTGGTGGACAGCCACCGGGACTGGGTGGAGAAAACCGTCCGCCGCCAGCAGGAGCAGCTGGCAGCCTCCCCTCCGGAGCCCACGGCCCAGGAAATGCAGGAGCTGGCCCGTCAGGGTCGGGAATATCTGCCCCGCCGGGTGGCCTATTGGGCCGCCCGGATGGACGTGATGCCCACCGGCCTGCATATCACCGCCGCACGGACCCGCTGGGGCAGCTGCTCCGGAAAAAACAGCCTCTGCTTTTCCCTGTTTCTCATGCGCTATCCCCCGGAGGCCATCGACGCCGTGGTGGTCCATGAGCTGGCCCATATCCGCCACAAAAACCACAGCCCGGACTTCTACCGCTTCGTGGAGAAAACCCTGCCGGACTACCGGCAGCGCATCGCCCTTCTGAAGCAGTCTCCGGCAATTAAAGTCCCTGAACCAAAATGAGATTTCCCTATTGTGCCCCCCGTCAAAACGTGGTATGATGGGAAAAGAATTCAACAACAGGAGGAAGGAACCATGAACGATACCTGGGATCTGAGTATTCTCTATAAGGGGTTTGACGACCCCGCCTTTACCGGCGACATGGCGGCTCTGGACGCGGCCATCCGGAGTATGAACGACCTGGCGGCCCAGGCCGCCGCCCTGCCCCACGCCGACCTGGTGCACCGCTATGTGGACGGCCAGCTGCAGCTGACTACCCTGATCAGCAAGCTGTTCATCTTCTGCAGCCTGCGCACCAGCGCCAACACCGCCGATAACCAGGCCAACAGCCTGTCCGACCAGATCAGCGCCAAGATCAGCGGCTGCGCCGCCGCCGACGCCTCCCTGCGCCACACCCTGGCCGCCTTCGACGACCTGGACGCCATCATCGACGCCGACCCCGCCCTGGCGGAGTATCGCTATCTGCTGCGGAACATCCGCCGGGACAGCAAGTACCTCCTGTCCGACAAGGAGGAGGAGCTGTTCGCCCGGATGAACATTTCCGGCGCCTCCGCCTGGGAAAGCCTGCGGGATAACCTCACCAGCAGCGTGAAGGTGGAGTATAACGGCGGCGTCACCAACCTGTCCGCCATCCGGAACCTGGCCTACGACCCCGATCCCGCCGTGCGCAAGAGCGCCTATGAGGCGGAGCTGGCCTGCTATGACAAGATCAAGGACTCCGTGGCCTTCGCCCTCAACAGCATCAAGCTGCAGGTCATCAACGAGTGCCAGGTCCGGGGCTACGCCTCCCCCCTGGACAAGGCCCTGTACCAGAGCCGCATGAAGCGGGAGACCCTGGAGGCCCTGCTGGGCGCCATGGACGAGTATATGCCCAAGTTCTGGCAGTATCTGCGGGCCAAGGCCAAGGCCCTGGGCTATGAAAACGGTCTGCCCTGGTACGAGCTGTTCGCCCCCATGGGCAAGAGCGACAAGAAGTACACCACCCAGGACGCCAAGGACTATCTGCTGAACATCTTCGGCGGCTTCGACAGCCAGCTGCACGACATGGTGGAGCGTGCCTTTGATGAGGCGTGGATCGACTTCTATCCCCGTGACGGCAAGGTGGGCGGCGCCTTCGACTGCGGCGTACCCAGCGCCAGACAGAGCCGCGTCCTCACCAATTTCGACGGTGCCTTCGGCGACATCGTCACCCTGGCCCACGAGCTGGGCCACGCCTTCCACGATCAGCAGGTGTTCACCCACCCCCTGATCTGCCAGGAGTACTCCATGCCCGTGGCGGAGACCGCCTCCACCTTCAACGAGGTCCTCACCGTCACCGCCGCCATCCAGGCCGCCCAGGACAAGGACGAGAAGCTGGCCCTGATCGAAAGCCAGCTGTCCGATGCCTGCCAGATCATCTGCGACATCTACTCCCGGTTCCTGTTCGAGTCCTCGGTGTTTGAGGCCCGTCCCCAGGAGTTCCTGGACGCCGACCGCCTGTGCCAGCTGATGCTGGAGGCCCAGAAGAAGGCCTATGGCGACGGTCTGGACCAGACCTGCCTGCACCCCTATATGTGGCTGTGCAAGGGCCACTACTACAGCGGCAGCCTGAGCTTCTACAACTTCCCCTATGCCTTCGGCGGCCTGTTCGCCCGGGGCCTGTACGCCAAGTACCAGCAGGAGGGCGAAAAGTTCGTGCCTCTGTACAAGGAGATGCTCCACGCCACCTCCGTCAACGACGTGGAGGACACCGCTAAGATCGCCGGCATCGACCTGACCGACAAGGCCTTCTGGCGTCAGGGCCTGCAGTCCCTGGCCGACGAGATCGACCTGTTCTGCGACCTGGTCAAGTAAAAACGAACGCATCACGCAAAACCTCCGGCCCCGCCGGAGGTTTTGTGCTGCATTGGGGAATTCACGCGCCCCGTTTCACACACATTTCACGCAATTCTGCTGGCTGACTTTACATTCCTTCCCTACAAAGGGACCGGAGCCGGAGAACGTCACCGTGGGAACGGTAAACGGCCGCACCTATGCTTTTGCCGGCCTGGAGCACATCGGCGGCGTGATGATCTGCGACATCACCGATCCCTCCTCCGTCGCATTCCGGAACTATGTGAACAGCCGCAATTATTCGGCGGATATCTATGACGACGTATCCCCCGAGGGCGTGATCTTCGTGGCGGCGGAGCAGAACAGCTCCGGAGCGCCGCTTGTCATCACCTCCAACGAGGTTTCCGGCACGGTCAGCGTAACCGCCCTGGATATGGACGCCCCGGCGGAGGACGATCCCGACCAGCCGCAGCCTCCCAAGGACGAGCCGTCTCAGCCCTCCGGGGATGCGCCGAATCAGGATGAACCCGCTTCGCCGAAAACCGGCGATGAAGCCAGTCCCGTGCTGTGGACTGCGGCGATCGTCACCACCGGCGCAGCCATGCTGGGAATGGCCGTCTGCGGCAGAAAGCAAAAGCGCATCCGGGCGAAATAAGCTGCGATTAAACAGGCCCGCATAAAAACCCAGGAGCACGGCTTTCACCGTGCTCCTGAGTTTTTCTATTTGTCTTTCCTCACTTGTTCCGGTCCACCAGCTGGTCCGCCAGGGCGAACAGGAAATCATGGTCCGGCCACTGGGCCACGGCGTCCTTGGCCCTCCGGGTGCAGGCTTCCACCGCCCGGGCGCAGCCCTCCAGGCCGTCCACGTCCACATAGGTGATCTTTCCCTCCTCCTTGTCGGAGCCGATGGGCTTGCCGAACACCTGCTCATCGCCTACCACGTCCAGCATATCGTCCCGGATCTGGAAGGCCAGGCCCAGCTGGTCGGCAAATTCCACCGCCTGGGCCCGCATATCGGCGGGCATATCCGCCGCCACGCAGCCAAGCTCCGCCGCGCCGGAGATCATCACCCCGGTTTTCAGCCGGTACATGGCCTTCAGCTGCTCCTCCGTCTGGATGCCGTACAGGGTGTCCAGCACCTGACCGGCCACCATGCCGTCGGCACCGCAGGCCCTGGCCAGCACCCGCACCGCCTCCACCCGGCTGCCGTCGGACATACAGGGAGCCTCCGCGATCAGCCGGAAGGCCTCCGGCTGCAAAGCGTCGCCTGCCAGCACCGCCAGGGTCTCGCCGAACTTCTTATGGGTGGTGGGCTGGCCCCGGCGCAGGTCGTCGTCGTCCATGCAGGGCAGATCGTCGTGGATCAGGGAATAATTGTGTACCAGCTCCAGGGCGCAGGCATAGGGCAGGGCCAGGTGCCAGTCGATGCCCCCCAGCCGGGCAAACTCCAGGGTCAGCACCGGGCGGATGCGCTTGCCGCCACCCAGAATGCTGTACCGCATGGCCTCCTGCAGGCGGCCATATGGCTTGTCCGTCGTGAAAATGCCGTTCAGATACTCCTCGATGGCCTGCTGATAGGCCGCATATTGCTGCTTGAATTCCATGGTCATTCCTCGCTTGCAAATTCATTTTCGATGGGCGCGCCGTCGGGGCCCTTCATCAGCCGCACCACCTGCTGCTCGGCCTTGTCCAGCTCCGTGCGGCAGGCCGCCGCCAGCTTCGTCCCCTCCTCGAACAGGGACAGGGACTGGCTCAGCTGGGCGTCGCCCTTTTCCAGCAGCGCCACGATCTCCTCCAGCCGGGCCATGTTCTCCTCAAAGGTTTTCTTTGCCATGGGTCTCCTCCCCTTCTACTTCCTCCACCCGGCAGCCCAGGGACCCCTGGGCCAGGCGAAGCTCGATTCTGTCGCCGGGCCGCACCTGCGCGCTGCTGCGCAGAATGCCGCCCTCCTCCGTCCGGGCCATGGCATAGCCCCGGCCCAGCACCTTCAGGGGGCTCAGGGCGTCCAGCTTGGCCACGGTCCCGGCAAACCGCCGGGCCTCCCGGTCCCAGTGGGTCCGGGCCGCCGATGTCATCTTGTCCTGCATATAATCCAGCTGGAGCCGCCGGTCCTGAACAAAGACCAGGGGGTCCGTCAGCACCCGCTTTTCCGCCAGGGCCTTCAGCCGCCGCTCCTCCCGCTCCAGGCGGTGCAGCACGCTCTGGGCCATGCCGTTCTCCGTCCCCCGCAGATACCGCAGCAGCTCCGCCATATCCGGCACGGCGATCTCCGCGGCGTTGCTGGGGGTGGACGCCCGCCGGTCGGCCACATAGTCGGAGATGGTCACGTCCGGCTCGTGGCCCACGGCGGAGATCACCGGGATCTCCGAGGCATAGATGGCCCGGGCAACCCGCTCGTCGTTGAAGGCCCACAGGTCCTCCATGGAGCCGCCGCCCCGGCCGGTGATCAGCACGTCCCCCAGCTTCCAGCGGTTGGCGTACCGGATGGCCCCCACGATCTCCGGCGGGGCCTCCGCCCCCTGGACCCGCACCGGCAGCAGCAGCACCTTGGCGATGGGATAGCGCCGCCGCAGGATGCGGATCATGTCATGGACCGCCGCCCCGGCGCCGCTGGTAACAATGGCGATCCGCTGGGGATACGGCGGCAGGGGCTTTTTATGGGCGGGGTCAAACAGTCCCTCCTGCTGGAGCTTCTGCTTCAGCTGCTCAAAGGCCACATACAGGTCCCCCACCCCGTCCGGGGACAGCTGGGTGCAGTACAGCTGATATGCGCCGTCCCGGGGGAACACGCTGATCCGGCCGAACACCACCGCCTGCATGCCGTTTTCCGGCCGGAACCGCAGCTTCATGGCGCTGCTTTTGAACATCACGCACCGCAGGGCGCTCTGTCCGTCCTTCAGGGTGAAGTAGTGGTGGCCGGAGGGATAGATCTTATAGTTGGACAGCTCGCCCCGGATGTAAAGTCCCGACAGCTGGGGCGTGCCGTCGATCAGGTCCTTGATCAGTCCGTTGACCTCGGACACGGCGTAAATATGGTCCACCGGCGGCTCTCCTCCTTTCGCACGGCATCAAAAACAAGGCAGGGCTGCCGCGCCCTGCCTGGTGTGGGTCATTCCTTTACTTCCGCCCGCAGAAAGCTGCCCAAGATGCCGTTGATGAACTTCACCACCTCCGGGGACTCATAGCCCTTGGCGATGTTCACCGCCTCGCTGATGGCCACCCCGTGGGGGATATCGGGCATATAGAGGATCTCGAACATGGCCACCCGCATGATGGCGGAGGCCACCAGGGAGATGCGCTCAAAGCGCCAGCCCCTGGCGTACTGCTCGATATAGGCATCCAGCTCCGCCGCGTGCTCGGCCACGCCGGACACCAGGCGGCGGATGTATTTCTCCTGCTTGTCGTTGGGGGTGTCGGCATACAGGCCGCACTCCTCCGCCCGGGCGGCAAAATTCTCCCGGGAAAGCTGCCGGTCCAGGAACTCCTGAACGGGCAGGTCCGTAAAGCTCAGCTCGTATGCCAGATGGGTGGCGATCTCCCGTGCCGTATTCCGCGTCATAGTCGTAAATTCCTTTTTTCTCTCTGGATTTGGCCGGCTCAGTCGAAGCTGATGCCGCCCACGTGAACGTTCACCGCGTTGACCTGGAAGCCGGTCATGCCCTCCAGGGCGGCGAACACGCTGCTCTGGACCTTCTGTGCCACCTCGGACACGGCGCAGCCGTACCGCAGCAGGATGAACAGATTCACCACGATGCCCTCGCCGTCCATCTCCACCCGGATGCCCTTGGCGGTCATCTTCTTGCCGGTGACATAATCGGTGACGTTGGCGTTCATCAGGCCGCCCACGCCCTCCACCTCCAGGCAGGCGGAGGTGGCGATGGAGGCCACCACGTCCTCAGAGATCTGGATGGTACCCATGCTCTCCTGATGGGTCATGTATTCTTTATTATCAGCCATAGCTTGCAAAACTCCTCATTTGTATTCTCAATAGAGTCCCAATATAAGAGTAGTATACCATTTCTCCCCGGGAAATACAACTATTAATTTGCCTCCATGATCTTGATCTGTTCGGCGGTATAGTCCGTCTCGCTGATGACGATGTCCTTGATGCGGGCGGCGTCGGTGGCAGTCAGGCCGCCCTCCGGCGGAGCCACCACCACGCTGACGCTTTCGGCCCCCATGAACACCACGCAGTCGGCATAGCCCTTGGCCGTCACCAGGCTCTCGATCTGGGACTCCGCCACGGTATAGGCAGCCAGCACCTGCAGGGTCTGGGATGCCTCATTGAGGACGCTCTGCTCGGCGTTTTCATCACTCTCCGCCTCCTTGAGCATGCTGATGGCGTTGTCCCGGGCCTGCTTGCGGCTGAGCCGGGCCGTGGCGAAATAGTCGTCCTCCGCCGGGGCGGCGGCAGGCTCCTGCCCCTTCTCCCCGTCCTGGGAGCTGACCAGAGTGGTCTGGCCCAGGGTCTTTCCGGCGTTTTTCTGGACATTGTCGGTATAGCGCCAGTTCATGTACACCGCCGCGCACACCAGCAGCAGCACGGCCGCCGCCACCGCCGGCTTCTTCCATCTTTTCTTCATGTCCGTCCCTCCTGTCATGAATCCCATTGCACCACCGTGATGCGGTCTGCGGGCAGCCCCGTCAGCGCCGCCACCGCCTCCGTCACCGCCAGCCGGACGCCGCCGCTGCCTGCCCCCTGGCACACCACCACGGCCCCCAGATACACCGGATACGTCTCCCGGGTCACCACCACGTCCTGATACCCGCTGCCCCGGTTCAGCGTCACCGGCTCCCGCTGGCGGCGCAGCTCGCCGTCCCGGTCCGTGTCGTCCGCGTCCTCCGCCAGCTCCAGCTCTGGCCCGTTTTTCAGCGTCAGCATCACCTGCACCCGGCCCACGCCGTCCATCCGGCCCAGCAGCTCCTCCATCCGCCGCTCCGTGTCCTCCAGGGAAAAGCTCCCGCCGCTCTCCTGGGGATCGGCGGCGGTTTTCTTCCCCGGCAGCAGCATCAGCAGAATCCCCGCCAGCACCACCAGGCCCACATATTTGTACTTCTTCCATAAATTTCCAATGTTCCACTTTTTCATACGCTCCTTACCCCAGCCAGTGCTGCTCTGACGGCGGAATGCCCAGGTCCTCCTCCAGGATGGCGGACAAGGCCCGGTTTTCCGCCATGTCCAGCGTCACGCTGCCGGGATACGGGACGCCGTCGCGCCAGGTGACCTCCACCCGGGGATGGCAGCTCAGCCCCAGCTGCGCCGCTTTTTCCGATATATATGCAGCCGTCCGCTGCCGTATGCCAAGCTCCAGCTGGGCCTGGCCCTCCCGGCGGTAGGTTTCGGCCTGCTGCTCCATGTCCCGGCTCAGGTCCTTATACCGCACCGCCAGGTCTGACAGGTCCAGCCCCGCCGCCGGACCCAGCACCGCCAGCAGCAGGATCAGCCCCCCGGTGGCCTTGGCGGCGGCCCGCACCGCCCCCTTGGGCAAAAGCGCATACAGAAGGCTCAGTCCCATGGCCGCCGCTAAGATCCCCAGCAGCCACTGCCGGATCCCGTCCATCATCCGGTAACCACCCCCAGTGCCGACGAAATGGAGATCAGCAGCAGCAGGCCGCAGGCCCCGGTCATGCCGAAGATCAGGCCAAAGGCCCCGCCTAAGGTGTCGATGAGCCCCGTCAGCTGCTCCGCTCCTAAAATACCCGCTAAAAACGCCGCCGCCTTATACACCAGATATTGCACCCCCAGCCGCACCAGCGGCAGCAGGCACACCGCCAGCACCGCCAGCAGTCCCGCCGCGCCCACGGTATTTTTCACCGCCCCGGCCCCGGCCAGAACGCTGTCCGCCGCGTCGGCCAGGATGCTGCCCACCACCGGCAGCACCCCCACGGCGCTGCGGGCCAACCGGGCCGTCACGGTGTCGGCGGAGCCTGCCGCCGCCCCGGACACCGTCAGATACAGGGTGAACAGGGCCAGCGCCCCGGTCAGCAGCCACACGGTGCCCTTGCGGATGGCCCGGCTGATCCCCGCCAGCCGCCGCTGCGGCAGCATGGCGTCCGCCGCCGCGGCGGCCACATAGAAATACACCAGCGGCAGCAGCAGCCCCCGGATCAGCGACAGCAGCAGGTCCACAAAGAAGATGGTGGCCACCTGCCGGACGCTGGCGGAGACGATGCCCCCGCTGGCGGCCACGGCGGCGGACAGGGTGGGCAGCAGCGCCTTGGAAAAGGTGTTCAGCTCCTCCACCGTCTCCTGGCCCAGGCCCATCATGGTTTTCACGCTGCCCGCCGCCGCCAGGGTAATGGCCAGCGCCCCGGCCATGGGCACAAAGTGCACCTTGCCCCCGGCGGCGTCCATGCACTCCTCCGTCAGGGCGCACAGCACCGCCGCCGCCAGCAGCACCACCCCGCCGCCGATGCTCTGCCGGACCGCCTCCTCCACATAGCCCAAGGCCCAGTCCCACAGACGGGACAGCCCCTCCGACAGGGACGCCGGGTCCTCCAGCTCCTCCGTGATCTCCTCCGCCGCAGCCGGCAGGGCGTCCCGCACCTCCCGGGGAAGCTCCGCCCCCCAGGCCGGCGCCACCAGCCACCATGCCAGCAGCAAAATCACCATACTCTTCCTCATACCAGCGTCCTCAACAGCTCCCATGCCGCCCGGACCAGCGGCAGGGACACCAGCACCGCCCCGAAGGCCCCGGCCGTATCCAGCACCGCCGCCATGGCCCCCTGGCCCGCGTCCCGGCATATCTCGCCGCCCAGCCGGGACACCAGGGCGATGCCCAGGGTCTTTACCAGGGGCGTGAACAGCCCCTCCGGCAGTCCTCCGGCGGCAGCCAGCTCCTCCAGCATATCCAGCACCTCCGCCAGCCCCCGCAGCAGCAGGACCCCCACCACCGCGCACACTGCCAGTCCCAGCACCGCCGCCGTTTCCGGGCTGTGCTGCCGCAGCACTGCCCCCAGTATCGCCGCCGCCAGGCACACGGCGGCTATCTGCACCACCGTCTCCATGGCTACAGTCCGAACAGGGACTTCACCAGCTGGAACAGGTCGCTGATCTGCCGCACCAGCATCATCATGACCACCACCAGCCCCGCCAGGGTGGTCATCATGGCCTGCTCCTCCCGGCCGCTGCGCACCAGCAGCTGGTTCAGCACCGCCACCAGAATGCCCACGGCGGCTATTTTGAAAATCAGATCCACATCCATGTGTCGTCCTCTATATCAGTAAGATGATGAACAGCCCCGCCCCGGACAGGGCCGCCGCCCACAAAAGCCGCTCCCGCTGACGGCTGTCCCGGCGGCGGCGGTCCGCCAGCTCCTCCAGCCGGTGGACCGCCGCCGTCAGGGCGGAGACGATCCGCTCCTCGTCGCCGGTAAGCTCCGTGTCCCGGAGGATCCCGGCGGCCTCCGGCGGCGTCAGCTCCCGGAAGCCGTCCTCCCAGGCGTCCTGAAGGGGCTGTCCCCTTTCCAGGCCCCAAAGCACCCGGGCAAAGCACCCGCCGCACAGGGCCCGCCGGGCCTGCCGCTCCAGCAGCCGGGGCATGGGCCGCCGCAGGCTGCGGATCTCCGCCGCCATCTCCCCCAGGGCCGCCGCCAGCTCCGCCGCCCGGTCCGTCTCCCGCCGCCGGGCCAGTATTTCGCCCCGGCACCACAGGGCCGTCCCCAGCAGCACCAGCCCCCCGCCCAGGAGCTTCCCTACCACAATTCCTCCACGATGTACTGCCGCTGCTCCCCCTCCCGGCGGATGGTAACGGCCTTTTCAAATACCCTGGCCTTCAGCAGCTGGGAAAACAGAGGCTTGCGCCCCAGCTCCTGGCGGCCGTCGGCGTGGATGGTGGCCAGAAACCGCACCCCGCAGTGGGCCGCCGCCGCCATGGCGGCGATGTCCTCCCGGACGGTGATCTCGTCCACGGCGATGACCTGGGGATTGGCCGCCCGCAGCAGAATGGGGATCCCCACCGCCTTGGGGCAGGCGTCCAGCACGTCCGTGTGCCGCCCCACCGTCATCTGGGGCACCCCCTGATACATGACGGCGATCTCCCCCCGCTCGTCCACCACGGAGACCCGATGCTCCGGCAGTCCTCCCACGCCGTCGGACAGGCCCCGGATCAGGTCCCGCAGCAGAGTGGTTTTCCCCAGCCCCGGGGGAGACAGCAGCACCGTGCTGCGGAACTGCCCCTCCCGGAACAGCTGGGACAGCACCTCATCCCCCAGGCCCGGCTGCTCCCGGCCGATGCGCACCGTCACCGACGAGATGTCCCGCAGGTTGGTGTTGACCCCCTCCCGCAGCACCGCCGTGCCGCACACGCCCACCCGGAAGCCGCCCCGGGCGGTGAGATAGCCCCGGCTCAGGGTCTCCCCGGCGGCATACCGGGAATAATCCGTCACCGCGTCGCACAGCTGCTCCAGGTCCGTCTGGGTCACGGTGGGGCTCTGTCCCCCCTGTCCCGGCGTTATCTCCCCCTCCGGCAGCAGCACCGTCATGGGGCCTCCCGCCCGCAGGCGCAGCTCCTCCGCCCGGGCCATCTGCCGGGGCGGCAGCTGCCGGGCCTGCTGCTGCCACCGCAGCGGCAGCAGCGCCGCCGCCTGTTCATAGCGCCGGATGGCATAGCTCTCGTCCATGTTCCACGCTCCTTCTTGTGTGATGGTCCAATGTATGCAGGCTCGTCCCGGCGTATGACAGCAAAAGCCCCCGGCCGGGGCCGGGGGCTTTTGCTGTTTTTATTCCTCGCTGTCCCGCTCCCGGAACAGCAGCGTGATGCACCACAGGCCCGCCAGCCCCACCAGGGCATAGATGACCCGGCTCACGGCCGCCAGCTGGCCGCCGAACAGCCACGCCACGCAGTCGAAGGCGAAAAAGCCCACGCTTCCCCAGTTCAGCGCGCCCACGATCACCAGGATCAGCGCAATGCGGTCTATGATCTTCAAAGAGACTCCCTCCCTTTTTCCCGGAATATATGCCTTATCATGCCCGCCCCGGGCCGGGATATACAAAAAATTTTTGCCAGGCTGAAGATTTTTCTAATTTCTGCCGTTTCGGATTGCAATCCGGGGCGGGAATATGTATAATAGGGCATATGAGCGAAACCTACCGAACCTTTCGGAACAAAAGAGGAGGAGTTTTTTCATGAACAAGAAATTCGAGAAGCTGGGCTTCTACCCGGCTGACATCCTGCTGCCCAAGGATCAGGACATGCGCAAGTGGGCCGTGGTGGCCTGCGACCAGTTCACGTCCGAGCCGGAATACTGGCAGGCCGTGGAGCAGACCGTGGGCGACGCCCCGTCCACCCTGCGTCTGATCCTGCCGGAGGCCAACCTGAAGGCCCCCAATGTGGACGAGTACATCGCCGACATCAACGCCTCCATGGATAAGTACCTGGCTGGCGGCGTGTTCCAGGTGCTGCCCGAGTCCCTGGTGTATATCGAGCGCCAGCAGTCCGATGGCCGCATCCGTCACGGCCTCATCGGCATGGTGGACCTGGACGCCTACGACTTCACCCCCGGCTCCGGCGCCCTGATCCGCGCCACCGAGGGCACCGTGCTGGACCGCATCCCGCCCCGGGCCCGGGTGCGCCGCAACGCCCCCATCGAGCTGCCCCATGTGATGCTGCTGATCGACGACCCCGAAAAGACCGTCATCGAGCCCCTGACCGCCGCCTCCGGCGAGATGGACAAGCTGTATGACTTCGACCTGATGCAGAACGGCGGCCACATCCGCGGCTACAAGCTCACCGACCGCCAGGTCAACGCCGTGGCCGACGCCCTGGAGGGCCTCACCACCGACGAGGCCATGCAGAAGAAGTACGGCGTCTCCGGCGTGGCTCCCCTGCTGTTCGCCGTGGGCGACGGCAACCACTCCCTGGCCACCGCCAAGGCCTGCTACGAGGAGCAGAAGAAGGGCAAGACCCCCCAGGAGTACCTGGCCCTGCCCTCCCGTTTCGCCCTGGTGGAGGTGGTGAACAACCACGACGACGCCCTGCAGTTTGAGCCCATCCACCGGGTGCTGTTCGGCGTGGACCACGAGAAGTTCATGAACGCCTTCCGTGCCGCCTATCCCAACGCCTACGAGGGCCAGGGCAACGGCCACACCATCGAGTTCGTCTGGAACGGCGAAAGCCACTTCATCACCGTCCCCGATCCCAAGGTCCAGCTGGCCGTGGGCACCCTCCAGGGCGTCATCGACCAGTACCTCAAGGACAACGGCGGCGAGGTGGACTATATCCACGGCGACGACGTGACCCGTGAGCTGGGCTCCAAGCCCGGCAACATGGGCTTCCTGCTGCCCGCCATGGGCAAGGAGCAGCTGTTCAAGACCGTCATGGCCGACGGCGTGCTGCCCCGCAAGACCTTCTCCATGGGCCACGCCCAGGATAAGCGCTACTACATCGAGGCCCGCAAGATTGTCAAGTAACCTTCCCCTATAAGCAAAACAGCGGCCCGGGCGCATGCGTCCGGGCCGCTGTTTTGCTTGTTTTTTACTTTTCGTATGCCTGAATCAAGGCCCGGAAGGCCGGGAGACTCCGGCGGATCATGTCGTTGGACACGCAGTAGCTCAGCCGCACGAAGCCCGGACACTCGAAGCCCGTGCCGGGCACCACCAGCAGGTTGTGCTCCCGCTTGGCCTTTTCGCAGAAGGCCTCGTCGTCGCCGCCGGGGGCCTTGACGAACAGATAGAAGGCCCCGTCGGGCTTGGCGCACTGATAGCCCATCTCCGTCAGCTCCCGGTAAAGCAGCTGCCGGTTCTCGTCATAGGCCGCCAGGTCCGGCAGCTCGTCGGCGCAGCGGGCAATGGTCAGCTGGATCAGCGTGGGCGGGCACACATGGCCGCAGGACCGGGCCGCCCCGGCGATGGCGTTGTACACCGCCTGGTGGTCCTCCACAAAGTCCGGCACACAGATATAGCCGATGCGCTCGCCGGGCAGGGACAGGGACTTGGAATAGGAGTAGCACACGATGGTATTGCGGTACACCGTGGGGATGAAGGGCACCTCCACGCCGCCGTATACCAGCTCCCGGTACGGCTCGTCGGCGATGATGTAGATGGGGTGGCCGTACTCCGCCCCCTTGCGCTCCAGCAGCCGGGCCAGGCCCTCCAGGGTCTGCCGGGTATACACCACGCCGGAGGGGTTATTGGGGGAGTTGATGATGATGGCCTGGGTACGGGGGGTCAGGCGGCGCTCCACCTGGGAAAGGTCGATCTGGAAGGCCCGGGTGTCCGCCGGCACCACCACCAGGCGCCCGCCGTTAGACTCGGTAAAGGGCCGGTACTCCGGGAAAAACGGCGCCACCGCCATAATCTCGGAGTCCTCCTCCGCCAGCAGCGCCTTGATGACGGCAATCAGCCCCGGGGCCGCGCCGCAGGTGAGAAACAGGTTCCCGGGTTTCAGCTCCATGCCGAACCGGCGGTTCAGATTGGCGGCAATGGCCTCCCGGGCCGCGTCGAAGCCGCAGGCCATGGAGTACCCGTGGACCCGGATGGAGTCCGTGTCGTTGAGGATATCGTGGATGGACTGGTTGACCTTGGCCGGGGCGGGGATGCTGGGATTTCCCAGGGAATAATCGAACACGTTCTCCGGGCCCACCACCTGCGCCTGCTCCAGGCCATAGGCAAACAGCTCCCGGATGACGGAGGGCGCGGTGCCCAGCTGATAGAATTTCTGGTTTACCATAACATACTCTCCTCTATGTACGCGGTTTGGTCAGGACAGGTGCATCCGCCGGGACAGGACGCTGCCGGCGGCGATGGAAGCCAGCTTGGAATAGGCGCTGTCGGACCGGGACACCAGCACGATGGGCACCTTAGCCCCCAGGATGACCCCGGCGTTCTTGGCCCCGCCGAACAGGGTGGCGGCCTTGCCGATGCCGTTGCCCACCTCATAGTTGGGCACCAGCAGGATGTCCGCCATGCCCGCGCCGGGGGCACTGTAGTGCTTGTGGCGGCAGGCCTCCGGGCTGACAGCCAGGTCCAGGGCCACCGGCCCGCAGACGTTCATGTGATACTTGGCCCAGCGGTCCGTCATATGGGCCAGGGCGTCGGCGTCCACGGTGGACTGAATTTTCGGATTCACCTGCTCCGCGCCGCAGATGCAGGCGGCGTGGATGGTCTCATAGCCCAGGGCCTGGAAGCACATGGCGGCGTTTTCCAGAATGTCCGCCTTTTTCTCCAGGTCCGGGAAGGTGTTCACGCCGCCGTCGGTGAGGATAATCATCCGCCCCAGGGCGGGGATCTCATAGAACATGCAGTGGGTGGTCAGGCGGCCGGTGCGCAGGCCGTGCTCCTTATTGAACACCGCCCGCATCAGGTCGGCAGTGCCCAGGATGCCCTTCATCAGGAAATTGGCCCGGCCCTCCGCGCACAGAGCCACGGCCTTGGCGGCGCAGTCGGTGTCCGTGTCGCCGGGGATGATCTCATAGGCGGCGGGGTCCTCCCCCAGCTCCCTGAGCATGGCGGCGATCTCGTCCGCGTGGCCCACCAGCACAGGAACGGCAATGCCCTCCCGCCGGGCCTCCACCACCGCCTGGATCACCGGCCGGTCATGGGCGGCGGCCACGGCGATGATCCCGGGCTCCCCGCCCCGGGCCGCCTCGATGATGCCGTCAATGGTCTTGATCATACTGCTTTCCTCCTTGTATTCCTCCATAAAAAATGCGTCTGTCCCTTGTGATATTCTGACCATATTATACAGCGCCGCCCCGGACCCGTCAATGAAAAAACGCCGAATGGTTCAATAAAATTTCGCCGCCCGCCCCGGATAAAAAATATGCCGCTCTTGGGCGGCATATCATCGTATCAAAAGCCTCGCAGAGTTCACGGCCCGCAGGCCGTGAATCAAATTCAATCCGTTTTTTGCAGCGGCGTGTACGTCGCAAAAAACTCTTTGCGCGGAGAGAGTGTGTCCCGCCGGGTTTCATGCCCGGCGGGACGCGCGGTTCGGAGCGAAAGCTCTTTTGGTGAAAAAGGACATCGTCCTTTTTCACCACTCGTTTTATCCATCGTACACGCCCAGGATGACGATACCCGCCACCACCAGGGCGATCATGAGATAGTGCTTCAGGGACAGCTTCTCCTTCAGGAAGATCCGGCTCCACACCACCGACGCCACGCAGTAGGCGGAGATGATGGGGGCGGAAATGGCCACATGGGCCGTATCGGACAGGGCGAAAATATAGGCGAACTGGCCCGCCGTCTCGAAGGCCGCGCCGGCATACTTGGGGGCCTCCTGCCGGGCGATGAGCTTCTGCCGGCGGATGAGCACCACATAAATAAAGCACACAATGCCCGCCAGTAGGAAGGTCAGCTCATAGGCGCAGTTGGCGGCGCTGGCGGCGTAGTCGGAGCACTCATCCGCCGTGGCGAACAGCCCCTGCGCCATCGCCTCGCCGGACAGCTTGTCCAGCACCCGGGAATCGGCAAAGGTGCCCGCCGCGTCCAGTATGCAGTAGATAATGGGCAGCAGCAGGGCCAGGGCGGACTTGGCATAGCGGCGGTTGGCCGCCTCCTGCCGCTTCCGGCGCAGATCCTCGTCCTCATGAGCCTCCACTATGCCCAGGCCCACCACGCCCACGCACACCAGGGCCGTGGCCACCAGCTGGGCGGGTACCAGCTCGCCCATGCCGCCGGTGATCAGGCACAGCACCGCCACCAGCGCACCGGAGGAGTTGCAGATGGGAGAGGAGATGGACAGCTCAATATACCGCAGGCCGATGTACCCCATGGCCATGGACGAGATGTACAGCAGCGACACCGGCAGATACGTCCAGATGATGTCCCAGGTCACCTGGGTGCCGCCGATGAAGATTTCATACGCCGCGTGCAGACCCATGACCACGCCCACCGCCGTGACCATCTTCAGGTGGCTGTATTTGTCGGTCTCCGACTGGCAGCCGATTTTGGAAAACAGATCCGATCCGCTCCAGCACAGCAGAGCGATCAGAGAAAGCCAGAACCACATGTGATTTTTTCTCCTTTTACAATTTTACAATTACATTTCGATGATTCCTGCATCCAGCAGCTTCTGGATGCTCATGAGAATGCCCAGCTTGGCGTGGAACCAGGTGAGCCCCCCCTGGAAATACACCGCGTAGGGCGGGCGGATGGGCCCGTCGGCGGACAGCTCGATGGACGCCCCCTGCACAAAGGCCCCGGCGGCCATAATGACCTCCGACTCATACCCGGGCATGGCCCAGGGCTCCGGGGTCACATAGCTGTCCACCGGTGCGGCGGACTGGATGCCCTTGCAGAAGGCCACCATGGCCTCCCGGCTGCCCAGCTCCACCGCCTGGATGATGTCCCGGCGGATTTCGCCGCTGCCGGGCACCACCCGAAAGCCCAGCTTCTCATAGCACCCGGCGGCAAACACCGCCCCCCGCACCGCCGAGGACACCACCGTGGGGGCCAGGAACAACCCCTGGTAAAAGCTGGTCAGAAGCCCCAGATTGGCCCCTACCTCCCGGCCCAGGCCCGGAGCACTGAGCCTGTAGGCGCACCGCTCGATGCAGGACTTTCTGCCGCAGATATAGCCGCCGGTGGGAGCCAGACCGCCGCCCAGGTTCTTGATAAGGCTGCCCACCACCATGTCGGCCCCCACGTTGGTGGGCTCCTGCGTCTCCACAAACTCGCCGTAGCAGTTGTCCACCATGCACAGCACGTCGGGCTTGCACTCCTTGCAGAAGGCAATGAGCTTTCCGATCTCCTCCACGGAATAGGACGGCCGGGTGGCGTAGCCCTTGGAGCGCTGGATGGTGATGAGCCTGGTCTTTTCGTTGATGGCCGCCCGGATGCCGTCATAGTCGAACCCGCCGTCCGGCAGCAGATCCACCTGCCGGTACGAAACGCCGTACTCCTTCAGGGAGCAGGGGGAGGGCCGGATGCCGATGACCTCCTCCAGGGTGTCATAGGGTCCGCCCACCGGGCTGAGCAGCTCGTCCCCGGGCAGCAGGTTGGCCCCCAGGGCCAGGGCCAGGGCATGGGTGCCGCAGGTGATCTGGGGCCGCACCAGGGCCGCCTCGGCGCCGAAGCAGTCGGCATATACCCGCTCCAGGTTGTCCCGGCCCTCGTCGTCATAGCCGTAGCCTGTGGAGAGGTTGAAATGGGTGGCGTTCACCCGGTTTTTCTGCATGGCGGCGATGACCTTGGCCTGGTTGAACTCCGCCACCTGGTCAATGTGCCGGAACTGGTCCGTCAGCCCCTCCAGCACCTCCTGGCCGAAGCGCAGCACCTGATCGCTGACGCCCAGCCGGTTATAAATGGAATTGGTATCCGTCATTTCTCCTCATTCCTTCCCATATCTTCTAAAATCTGCCTGGCCACCCGGTCCAGCACCTCGGGCTTGGACAGCACCAGGCCGCTTTCGCCGCTGCCCAGCACCAGCACCGTGTCCCCGGGCCGTATGTCGTAAAACTGCCGGGCCTCCTTGGGGATCACGATCTGTCCCCGCTCTCCCACCCGGGCCGTGCCAAAGATCCGGTGACTTTTCGGCTTGCCCAGAATGTGCTTTCCTCCGGCCATGCGCCCACCTCGCAAATTCATACTTTTCACACAAATGTGACAGCTGACAGTATACCACATTTTTCCCCATTTGCAAGAGAAAATTGTGTTTCATCCCTACCATTTCCCGCCGCCTCCGCCTGCCGTTGCCCGGCCCGCCGGGGACGTCGGCCCCTATGAACTTGGCTCTCCCTCTGGGAGAGCTGTCGGTGCAGCCGACTGAGAGGGTCCGAAGGGGCGGACAAGCCTGTCCGCCCCTGAAATTCCTACTCCCCCATCAGCTCCTCCAAACGGCGGCGCTTGGTGCGGGCGTCGCCGGTCAGGTGCAGCTTGGAATAGATCTGGTTGATATACTGCTTCACGGTGCCCTCGGTCAAAAACAGCTGCCCCGCGATCTCCCGGTTGCTGAGCCGCCGGGCCATCCGCTGGGCCACGGCCCACTCCCGCTCCGTCAGGGGGGCAAAGGCCTCCGGCCTCTGCTCCTGCTGGGTCCCCTGCTCCAGCACCCGGCTCAGCTCCGCCGCCTCCCGGCCCAGAGTCCCGTACTCCGGCAGCAGCTCCCGCAGATAGCGCCCACTTTCCGCAAGGGGCGTCACCAGGCCGTCCGGCTGGGCCAGGGCCGCCGCCTGACGCAGCAGCTCCGCCGCCTCCCGGCGCTTGCCCAGCTTCTCATAGGCCGCGGCGGTCTGCACCAGCACATAGATCTCCACCAGGGCATAGTGCATCCCCCGGCACAGGGCCAGCAGCCCCTCGCTGCCGCCGATGACCCGGGCATAGGCTCCCTGGGCCAGATACACCTGATTTTCGATCATCTGCATCATAGGCAGGCACGGCCCCAGGAAATTCACGGTATCCAGCCGATGCTCCCGGAACAGCTCCGGAATATCGTCCGCCCGGCCCAGCACCGCCTGACAATAGGCGGCGGTGCTGTCGAAAATATGCAGCCACATGGCATTGTGCTGCTGCAACAGCTGCCGGCGGCGGCGCAGGTCCACCCCCACCGCCTCCCCGGCGGCCATGTGCAGCCGCATCTCCAGAAAGTCGCAGCACAGGGCCATATTCTCCTGTCCGCTGCCGCTGATGGCCGCCCGGGCCCGCTCTAAGGCAATGGCCCCGTCGTTGAGCCGTCCCCGGGCCAGAGCCGCCTCGCCCTCCATGATCCGCTGGGCGCCCATGCCGTGGCCGCCGGTGATCTTGTAATAGTGGGGCATACACTCGTCCATGTCCGCCAGCTCCCGGTCCAGCTGTCCCGGGGTCCGGTGGAACATCATCAGCACCGACGGCGAGCCAAAGGTCCAGCTGCCGTGGCTCTGGATGCTGACGGCCTGCCGGGTCATCTGTCTGCTGGCGCTGCGGTGGAACCGGCTCATGGCCCCGATGTCGTTGTAATACAGGAAGCTCTCGATCAGGTCGCACTCCCCCAGCAGGTTCCCTCGCTGCCGGTCCGTCAGCTCCGGGTGCCGCCGGACGGACTCCAGCAGCAGCTCCTTCAGCTGCCGCATCCGGGGGATCTGCCCCCAGGTGAACATCCGCCGCATCAGCACCAGCAGGGCCGTGGGGTGCTCCATCAGCACCTGGTCGCCGCAGCGGTCCAGCAGCTCCAGCACCTGCTGGGGCCGCAGGGCCGCCAGCAGAATGCCCGCGTCCTGCTGCACCACCTCCAGGGCGTCGTCCCACCGGCCTGCCTTACTATAGGCCGCCAGGGCCTGCAAATATTGTCCGTTTTCCGCGTACCAGTGGCCGTACCGGGCCTGATACGCCGCCTGCTCCTGCGGCGGCAGGGCATCGAAGTCCCGCTGGGCGCAGGCTTTCATCATGTGGTGGAACCGGTATCCCCCGCCGGGCAGGCGGGTGACAAAGGCGTTTTTGGCCGTCAGATCGGACAAAATCTCCGCCGTGTCCGGTTCCTTCGTGATAAACTGGGCCATCTCCCCGGTGAACTCGTCCGCCAGGCCCATCACCGCCAGGAACTTCTGCCGCCGGGGCGGCAGAGGCCGCAGCATGGCGGCGGTGAACATATCATAGATGTCCGCCGTCTCCGCCGGGGCGGTCCCCCGGTCCGCCAGAGCCTGCAAATGCAGATACACGGCGGCCATCCACCCCTCGGTGGCCTGCTGCAGCTCCGCCAGTTGCTCCCGGTCCAGGGCCGCGCCGAACCGGTGGGCATAGGCCGCCAGCTCATCGCCCTCCAGCCGCAGCTGCCCGGCGCCGATGCGGTGCAGACGCCCGCCCAGCCGCAGCACCTGGTCCCCGGACAGGACCTTGTCCCGGCTGGCGGCGATCAGATGCACATTATCCGGCAGTCTTGCCGCCAATTCGCACAAAAAGTGGGCCACCCGCCGGTCCGGCATCAGGTGCAGGTCGTCCAGAAACACATACCATGGCTCCTGCCGCCGCAGCTCCCGGCACAGGGTGTCGGCCAGCAGACCGGCGGACGCCGGATCCCCGGGGCACTCGAAGCCCTCCAGCGCCGTCAGCCCCGCGTCCCGGAAGGCCCGGCGGCCGCTTTGCCACAGGGCGGGCAGGCTGTCGGAATAGATGCTGACGCGGATGGCGCAGCCCGGGGGCTGGGTCCCCAGGAACCAGTTCACCGCCGTGGTCTTGCCGTAACCCATGGGGGCCGTCACCACCGTCAGGGCGCAGCGGCCCACCGGCTCCAGGCTGGCCCGGAGTCTTGGGGAAATATAGATCGCGCCGGTGTCCGGCTTTCGTTTTGCCATGAAAAATTGCCTCCTTACCGGGCCATATAGGCCGCGGCCCGCTGGGTCAGCTTGCTGTATACCCGCTGGACCATCCACGGCTCCGTGGAGGCCTTCAGGGCCTCCTCCGGCGTGAACCAGGCCACGCCGCTGTTCTCGTCCGGCTTCTGCCGCAGCTCGTGGTCCATGGCCCCCAGCAGATAGGTGACGTTCATGTGGATGTGGCTGGGGACATACTGCCCCCGCTTCTCGTGGCCGTCCACCGTCAGGCACTCCAGGGAGAAGATCCCCGGGTGCAGCAGCTCCAGCCGCTGCAGCCCCGTCTCCTCCGTCACCTCCCGCATGGCCACCGCCAGCAGGTCCCGGTCCCCGTCGGCGTGTCCGCCGGTCCAGGACCAGGAGTGATAGAGGTTGTGATACACCATCACCACCTGCCGCCGGTCCGGGCTTAAAACCCAGGCGGAGGCGGTCATGTGGGCGGTGAGATTTTCCCGTTCAAATGCATCGGGATGTCCCGCCAAAAACCGCAGTATCCCGGCCTTGTCCCGCTGTTCTTGCGGACAAAGCGGGACAAAATTTTTGATTTCCTGTATGATATCCATATTATTCACTCTCATCCGCTATCAGGCTCCGGACGATGGCGGAGGCCATCAGGATCCCCGCCGTGGAGGGTACCCAGGGCACGCTGGCCGGAACGCTGCGCCGCCCGGGGGAGGGGGCCTCCAGCTGCCGGGTCTCGGCGGCAGGCTCCGGACTGTACACCACCTGCAGATGCCGGATGCCCCGGTCCCGCAGCTCCCGGCGCATGACCCGGGCCAGGGGGCAGACGGAGGTCTTGGAAATGTCCGTCACCTGCAAAAGGGTGGGGTCCAGCTTGTTGCCGGTGCCCAGGGCGGAGATGATGGGGATACCCCTCTCCCCCGCCTGCTGGATCAGGTCCAGCTTGCAGGTCACCAGGTCGATGCAGTCGGCGATATAGTCGAATTTCCCGGCGAAAAAGTCCTCCCGGTGGGCGGCGTCATAGGTGGCGCACAGGGGGTGGACCCGGATGTCCGGGTTGATGTCCCGGCACCGCCGGGCTGCGACTTCCGCCTTATACTCCCCCACGGTGGAGGACAGGGCGTACAGCTGGCGGTTGATGTTGGTGAGGCTCAAGGTGTCCTGATCCACCAGGGTCAGCTCCCCCACCCCGGATCGGGCCAGTATCTCGGCGGCATAGCTGCCCACGCCGCCCAGGCCGAACACCGCCACATGGCAGCGGGAGAGCTTCTCCAGCGCCCGGTCCCCCAGGACCATTTCCGTCCGTAAAAATCTGTGTTCCATGGTGATCTCCTTATATCCCCCGGCCATGACATACCGCGGCAGTGGGTTGCTGATTTTTCCCAGTATATCACACTCTTTCGCGGATTTCCACCCCGCCGGAAAGCCGCCCCGCAAAAAATGGCGTGCGCCGCAGTGCACGCCATTTTTTTGCGCTTATTCTATTTCCGCCCTGTGTCAGCTCCGCTTTTTCCGGGGCAGCAGCACCAACGCTGCGCCGCCCAGCAGCAAAGCCGCGCTCCACAGAACCACATAGCTCTCGTCGCCGGTCTTGACGCCGGGATTTTCGGGCTGAGTGGGCTGCTCGGGCTGATAGTTCGGGTCCTCCGCGCCGCAGGCGGTGCACTTGCCGTCCTGATAGTCGTGGTCCTTGGCGGGGATCACCTGACCCCGGGCCAGCAGTTCGCCGCGCTGACGGCGGTGACGCGCTCATCCGCCCCGCTGGCGGAGGCATAGGCGCAGCTGCTGTCCAGGCAGTAGACGTTCTCCACCTGGGAGCCGCTTTTCTTCATATCCCGGCCGATGACGCCGCCCAGATTATTGCACACCAGGCCCTCGCCCAGGGTCACATTGCCATAGTTATAGCTGTTTGCGATGCTGCCATCGCCGAACTGACCCACGACGCCGCCGACGCCGCCGTTGGCATAGGTGCTGTGACCGCCGGAGACGGTGGCCACGTTATAGCAGTCCACCACGGAGGACTTGCTGTTGTTCAGCACGCCCACGATGCCGCCCTTAATGCGCCAGCGGGAGGTCTCCGCCGAGGTCTGACCGGCCACCAGGGCCGCCAGGCCCGCCAGCTGGGCGGGATTGGTCAGGGTGAACTCCCGGTCCGTGTCGTTGTACCAGGAGATGTCCACCGCCCCGTCCCAACGGGTGGTGGAGAAGTATTCCACGGTGACCTTGTCCTCGGTGACGCCCTGGGGCAGGGTGTACACATAGCCGGAGCCGGTCTCCGTGAAGGGAATGGCCTGTTCATCGCCGTTTGCGTCCGTATAGTGGACGGTGGCCACGTCATAGCCCTCCCGGCGTTCCGCCTGCCGCTGGTCGGGGTCCAGAGCCAGTACCGTCTGCGGAAGCAGACTCAGCACCGTCAGAACCGCCAGCAAGGCCGCCGAAACGCGCTTGGAGAGTTGCTTCATGGGGAATCTTCCTTTCTTCTTGTGATTAATAAAAGCCTTCATCCGGATTTTATACGTTGATAAACCCGGATTTCCGTCCTTCGTGCACCTCGATTGAGGATAACGCATCCCCGCAAAAGCGGGGCATAGCCCCGCCATTGGGTGCGACGGTATATGCGGCAGGGCACGCGGGCCCTGCCCTACAGGATATTCTGCCGGTATACACTCCGTAGGGGCGTGGGCTCTACCCCGCCCGCTATGCCCGTACCTTGGGCCGGGTAGAACCCGGCCCCTACAGGCGGTTCTGTCGGTGCACAATCCGTAGGGGCGGACGACTCTGTCCGCCCAAAAGCCACCGCCCGGTCACGTATCGTATACGCAGCCCTTCACGCTGCCGCCGGGGACGGGGATGTCCGCCACCGTCAGGGGAATGCGGTAAATCTCCCGCAGCAGCTCCTCCGTCAGGGTCTCCGCCGCCGGGCCGAAGGCCCGCACGCCGCCCTCCCGCAGCACCAGAACATCCGTGGCAAACCGGAAGGCGTGCTCGGGGTTGTGGGTGGACAGCAGCACCGTGTACCCGCTGTCCGCCAGAGCCCGCACCTGCCGCAGCAGGCGGAACTGGTTGCCGTAATCCAGGCTGGCGGTGGGCTCGTCCATCAGCAGGATCTTCGCCTGCTGGGCCATGGCCCGGGCGATCAGGGCCAGCTGCCGCTCGCCGCCGGAAATCTCATTGATGCCCCGGTCCGCCAGGTCCCGGATGCCCAGGGTCTCCAGCACCCGGTCCGCCGTCTCCTGCTGGGACGGCCCCGGCCCGTGGAAGGGGTCCGCTCCCATCAGCACCGTGTCCCGGACGGTGTAGTTATACACCGGGGCGCTGGACTGGGGGATATACGCCGCCAGCCGGGCCAGGCTGCGGCGGTCCAGGGAGCGCAGATCGTGTCCGCACAGGGCGATCTCCCCCCGGTACCGGGGCAGAAAGCCCAGAATGCACCGGAACAGGGTGCTCTTGCCTGCCCCGTTGGGGCCCAGCACTGCCACCAGCTGCCCCGGCTCTGCTCGGAAGCTCACCTGCCGCAGCACCTGCCGCTTCCCGTAGGCAAAGGACAGGTCCCTCACGTCAATGGACACGGCGGCCACCTCCCGTCACGATCAGATACACAAACAGCGGCGTGCCCACAAAGGCCGTGAGAATGCCCAGCGGCAGTTCTCCGGTGGTCACCAGCCGGGCAATGTCGTCCACTGCCAGCAGAAATGCCGCTCCGAACAGGGCCCCGGCGGGGATCAGCCGCCGGTAGTCATAGCCGAACAGCATCCGGCAGAAATGGGGGATCACCAGGCCCACCCAGCCGATCATGCCGGACACCGCCACACTGGCGGAGGTCAGCAGCGTGGCGCACACGATCACCGCGCCCCGCAGCCGCCGGGTGTTCACGCCCATGGACTGGGCCTCCTCCTCCCCCAGGGTCAGCAGGTTCATCCGCCACCGGAGCACCAGCAGCGGCACCATCCCCAGGGTCACCGGAATGGACAGAAACAGCACGTCCTTGTCCTTGATGGAGGACAGGGACCCCATCAGCCAATAGGTGATGGCGGGCAGCTGCTGCTGGGTATCTGCCACCAGCTTCACAAAGGACGTCCCCGCCGAAAACAGGGACGAGATCATCATGCCCGCTAAAATCAGGGCCACCGTCTGGTTTGTTCTGGACAGGCGGCTCACCAGCCACGCCGCCGCCACGGCCAGCAGACCGCAGCAGAAGGCGGCGGCGGAAATGCCGAAATAGCCCGCCCCCAGCAGGATGGCCACCGCCGCGCCGAAGCCTGCGCCGGTGGAGGCCCCCAGAATGTCCGGCGACACCATGGGGTTGCGGAACATCCCCTGATACGCCGCGCCGGACACCGCCAGCGCCGCTCCCACCAGGGCAGCCGCCGCCACCCGGGGCAGCCGCACGGCGAACACCACTTTATCGTCGCTGAGGGGCCAGTCCGCCGCGCCGCCGGTGACCTTTGTCCACAGCATATGCAGCAGCTGCCCCGGGGACAGGGCATACCGCCCCAACAGCAGCGACCCCAGCAGCACCGCCAGGAAAACAGCCCCCAGCACCGCGAACCGCCGGGCATAGCGCTTATCCGCCGCGGTCATCTGCTGCCCCCGTTGCTTCGGCTGTCCCGGACGATGTAATAGGTGCCGGTCTCGGCGTCGGTCATGGTCACGGCGTGGTCCTTATCCACCGCGGCGATCAGTCCGGCGATGGTGGTGTCAAAGGCCGCCAGCAGCAGCATACACAGAACCAGGGCGCGGCAGATTTTCCTCATAGCGTTCCTCATTTCAGGGTGGAGCGGCTGAGCATACGCTCGGCCTCCTCCGCCGTCAGGTCATAGTGCCAGAACAGCCGGTAATACTCCTGGGCCACCTGCACCATGTCATAGTCGTACAGCTCCGGATACAGCAGGTTCCCCAGCCACCAGATGCCCAGCACCCGGTTCACCGACGGCGGGGAGCTCATCCAGTCATAGGGCAGGCCGGGAATCTCGTAATACCGCCCGTTCTGAACGGCGGTGAGGCCCGCCCACTCCCCCTGGGTCAGGGTGTCGTAGGGGCCGCCGGTGGACAGGAGGATCACGTCCGGCTGGACGGCGTATACCTCCTCCAGGCTGACGGTGGTGCCGCCGCCCCGGTTGCTGACCTCCTCCGGGATGATGGCGTTGACGGCCCCCACCAGGTCGATGACGTCCGCCTGGACGGACCCGGCGGCGTTGCAGGCAAGGCCCGTGGAGCCGGTGCCGAACAGCACGGAGAGCCGCTGGCTCTCCGGAATTTTTGCAGAATTCTCCTGGGCCATGGTCACGCTTTTCTCAATGAATTGGGCCAGAGGCTCCGCCATGCCGGCCCGGTTCAGGATATCCCCCAGGGTCCGGTAGGCGGCGGCCATATCGTCCAGGTCCGCCTCGATGAACACCGTGGGGATGCCGGTCTGCTTCTGGATGCGGTCCATATCGTCGGCGATGGTGTCCTTGGCGTCGCCCAGGTCGATGATGATCTGGGGCCGGGCGTCGATGAGGAACTCCATATTCAGGTTGGCCTTGCTGCCGTAAAACTGGCCGAAGGTGGGCAGATAGCGGACCTCCTCCGGGAAATAGGGCATCTGGGCCGTGCTGGGACTGCTGGAAAGCCCCGCCAGCAGGTCATAGGCAATGGGCATCAGGATCATCTGGGCCGTGGAGCCGCTGGGTGCCACCCGCCGGATATCGGCGGGGATCTCCACCTGGCGGCCGGCGGAGTCGGTGACGACCCGGGTCTTCACCCCCTCCAGGGGGTCGTAGCCCTGCTTTTTGCCGCAGGCCGCCAGGGGCAGACACAGGCACAGGGCCAGGAATAGGGCGAGAATACGATGTTTCATAGGTCACTCCTTATCAGAATCAGGCCGGGACGGAAGGGGTCGGAAATCCGGCCGGCCCGGCAGCCAGCCATCGCCTCCCCGCCGCCGGGGCGGCGGGGGCGGGGGGATCAGGGCATCGTGCGCCCCACTGTAAAAGGCGCGGTTGTTCTCAATGAGCTGGGGAAGGGTCACGGGGCGGTAGAAATTCACGTCCACCCCGGCGTTGAGCACCCGGGGCATTTGGCGCAGCATGCCGTATTCCGGGCCACGGGCCTGGTGCAGGTGGCCGTGGACCATATAGCCCCGCTTGCGGTACAGAATGGGATAGTGGCAGAGAATAATATGCGTGTCGCCGTCGTCGATCTCGTTGAAGTCGGTGACGGTTTCAAAATAGCGGTACAGCTCCCCGGCGTTTTCAAAGCCGGTGTCGTGGTTGCCCCGGATCAGGTGCTTATGGCCCCGGAGCCGGGACAGGGCGTCCCCGGGCACCAGGCCCCGGTTATAGCCCACGTCCCCCACCACATACACGGTGTCCTCCTCCGAAACGGCCTCGTTCCACCGGTGGATGAGCTGGCGGTCCATGTCCTCCACGGTGTCGAAGGGCCGGGAGGGCAGAAAGGGTTCATAGTGAAAATGCAGGTCGGCGGTATAGAAGATCATGGCGTCCTCCCTGTCGATATTTTCAATTCAGGATAACGGTGGCCAAAAAAATTCAGCACACCTAATTAATTTTTATTCAGTATAGCAAAATCCGCCGGGATTGTCAATACGGTAGGGCGGGAAAATGCCATTTTGGGCATGACAGAGCCCCGGACGGCGGAAGGCAGATATGGCCGCCCGGGGCTTTGTCTATTTCATTCGCTCCACAGCCGCACCGTCCGTGGGGCGGTGTCGCCGTCTGGCAGCAGCGACGCCGCGAAGCCCGCGGGCTGATACGTCAGCTCCAGCAGGAATTGATCGGGCTGATCCAGATCGTCCGGGTACTGGTCCAGCACCATCACCAGCTCCAGCTGCTGCCCCTGGGCGGGCAGCGGGTTCAGCCAGCCGTTTACCACCTGATCGCTGAACTCCACGCCGGACTCATACCCCAGGGGCAGGACGCCCTTGGACAGGTCATAGGCAAAGAGCTGTCCCTTCAGCTCCCGCAGCGCTCCCCCGGCAAAGCCATAGACCCTGGCGTCCAGCACCTTCAGCTGGAAATCGCCGCTTCCTGACTGCACCGCAAAGCGGTACAGATACCGGTATTCGCTGTTTCCGATGGTTCCGGCGTGCTCCTCCCGCCATTGCCTCTCCCATGGGCACATCTCGGTAGGTGCGTAGGACAGCCGGGCTCCAGGCGTCAGGACCCGGGCGGTGCGCTGGGCTTCGGTATACCGCAGAATGCCGGACAGCACCAGCAGCGCCGCCAGGACGATCACCGCCGCCCACAGGGCCTTCCGCCGCCGCCGCAGACGGCGCAGCAGCCGGGCCTCCTCCTGAAACTGCGGCTCCAGCAGGGGGTGGCACATTTCGTCCGCCGTCCGGCGGCAGGCTTCGCACCCGGCCAGGTGCTCCTCCAGAGCCTCCCGGGATTCCGGGCTCAGCATCCCCTCGGTGTACAGGGGCATCAGATCCTGGGCCAAGGCACAGTCGATGGTTTTCATGGCGTTCCCTCCATTTGCTCCATGATTTTCTTCCGGGCCCGGTGATAGGTGACGCAGGCCCAGTTTTCACCCTTTTCAAACAGGCTGCCGATGTCGCGGAAGGACAGCTCCCCCAGCACCCGCAGCAGAAATACCTCCCGGTACGGCTCCGGCAGCCGGTGCAGCAGCCGGTGGATGCGCAGGGCCAGGTCCTTGTCCTCAAAGGCGGCGGCAAAGTCCCGGCTGTCCGGCAGGGCGGCGGTGTCGTCCAGGGGCTGGCACCGGCCCTCCTTCCGCCGCAGAGAGGTCCAGGTGTTCCGGGCGATCTGGCACAGCCAGGTGGAGGCGGCGCACTCGCCCCGGAAATCCGGCAGGGCCACCATGGCCCGGTAAAAGGTCTCCGCCGCCAGCTCCTCGGCGGCGTGTTCGCTGCCGGTGAGCCGCAGAGCGTAGCGGTACACCGTCTGATAGTGGCGGCGGTACAGCTGCTCCATATCCTGGGCCATGTCCTCCCTCCTTTCTGTTTATTAGACGCGCGGTGCAGCGGAATCTGACAGAAAATTTCAAAAAAAATCCCCTTATGCGAGGGCATAAGGGGATTTTGAGGGGTCAGGTATTCAGATACGGGTCGTCCAGGCGGCCCAGGCGGCGCAGCATGGTCTTTTTCACGGCCTTGAAGATGTTCTCATACCCGGTGCAGCGGCACAGATGGCCGGACAGCAGCTTGCGCAGCTGGTCGTCGGTGTAGTACACGCCCCGGTCCAGGATCTCCACCGCCGTCATGATAAAGCCCGGGGTGCAGAAGCCGCACTGAATGGCCGTCTCCTCCATGAAGGCCTGCTGGATGTCGGACAGCTCACCGTTGGGGCCCATAAGCCCCTCCAGGGTGGTGATGTGCTTGCCCTCGGCCCACACGGCCAGGTACAGGCAGGAGTTGTAGCACTCGCCGTCGATGAGGACGTTGCAGGCGCCGCATTCGCCTACCTCGCAGCCCTTCTTCACGGAGGTCATGGAGAAGTCGTTGCGGAGCATATCCGTCAGGGATGCCCGGACGTCCACCATTTTTTCCACTTCCTTGCCGTTGAGGAAGAACGTCACCAGCTGATACTGATTCTTTGCCATTACAGCTCACCTCCTGCCAGCTTCACGGACTCCATCAGGCACCGCTTGGCGCTTTCCACGGCGATGTGGGACCGGAAAGCCTTGCTGGCCCGCCAGGAATCCCGGGGGTGGATATCCTCCAGCACCGTGCGGCCGAACTGCTGGATGTTCTCCAGGGTGACGGCCCTGCCGTTGATGAAGGCCTCGGCGTTCAGCGCCCGCAGGGGCACGGGGCCCGCCACGCCGAAGGCGATGCGCACTCGCTCAAAGGTCTTTTTGTCCGGGCTCAGCCGGGCGTTGACGGAGGTGCCCAGGGTGGCGATGTCCATGGCGTTGCGCATGGCGTACTTGATATAGTGGCCCCAGGTCCGGTCGTAGGACGCCTTGGGGATGAGAATGGCGGTCTGAATCTCGCCCTCCTCCGCCCGCAGGTCCACGGCGCCGGCCTTGAGATAGAAATCCTTGATAGGCACCCGGCGGACGCCGTTTTTGCCGGTGATCTCCACGATGGCCTCCCAGGCGTGGAGGGTGGAGGCGGAGTCGGCGGAGGTGACGCCGTTGCAGGTGTTGCCGCCGATGGTTCCGGCGTTGCGGATCTGGGGGCCGCCCACCATGTCCACCGCCTCGCCCAGGACGTTGATATACCGCTGGATCAGAGGATCGGCGGTGATGTGGCTGAAGGTGGTGAGACTGCCAATGCGGAGGTTCTCCTCCTCATCCAGGGACACGCCCCGCATTTCCCGGCATCCCTGGATGCTGATGAGGGCCTTTCCGGCCCGCTTGCCCTCCCGCATCTGCACCAGCACGTCGGTGCCTCCGGCGATGATCTGGGCCTCGGGGTGCTCCAGCCGCAGGCGGATGGCGTCCTGGACGCTTTGGGCCTGGTAGAGCGCTGACATATCATACATAGCGGTATTTCCTCCTTAGTCCCGGATCAGGCCCTCTTCCGTGAAGCGCCGGAAAAGGACGTGGGGGGTGATGGGATCCTGGTCGATGGCCACGCCGGTGGCGTTGTAGATGGCGTTGCGAATGGCCGGGGCGCCGGAGCAGGCCGGGGGCTCGCCCAGGGCCTTGGTGCCGAAGGCGCTGGTGGGCTCGGCATTCTCCACGAACTGCGCCTCCAGATGGGGGTGGTCCATGATGGTGGAGAGCTTATAGTCCAGCAGGTTGTTGTTCAGGGGACGGCCGGTCTTTTCGTCGAACAGCAGCTGCTCGGACAGACCGTAGCCGATGGCCATGGACATACCGCCGTGGACCTGGGCCTCCGCCAGGGCCGGATTCACCAGCTTGCCGCAGTCGTGGACATTGATGATGTCCTTCAGCGTCACCTTGCACATGGGGATGTCCACCTCCACCTCGGCGAAGGTGCAGCCGAAGGAATAGGCGTTGTTGCGGATGGTATAGGTGCTCTCGGCGGTGATATGCTGGGAGTCGTTGGGGTTATACTGGGCGTGCATGGCCAGCTCCGACAGGCTCATCAGCACCTTGCCGTCGGTGGTGCGGACGATGCTGCCGTCCACGATGTCCATGTTGTACACCGCCTGGCGGGTGAGCTTTCCGGCGTAGTCCAGAATTTTCTCCTTCAGCAGCAGGCCCGTCTGGCGGATGGAGAAGCCCGCCACATAGGTCTGCCGGGAGGCGTAGGCGCCCAGGCCCGTGGGGGTGATGTCCGTGTCCTGGCAGGACACCACGTGGACCCTGCGATAGTCCCCCAGGCCCACCACATCAGCGGCCATCTGGGCATAGACGGTGTCGGCACCCTGGCCGATCTCCGTCTCGCCGCACTGCATGGTGACGCTGCCGTCCAGGTTCAGCTGCATCCGGTTGGAGGAGGTCTCCAGGGAGATGGGATACACGGCGGTGTTGTACCAGAAGGTGGCCACACCGATGCCCCGGCGGACGGGGCCGGTGTCCTTGGCAAATTCTGCCAGCTTCTTGTCGTAGTCGATGTACTTCTTGCCTGCCTCCAGGCACTGGCGGAAGGAATCGTCATAGTTCACGTTGTGGGAGAAGCCGTCCTCGTACCCCTGGGGCATGATGTTCTGCATCCGGAAGGCCAGGGGGTCCATGCCCACGGCCTTGGCGCAGTCCTCCACGTTGGCCTCGTCGGCAAAGGAGGCCTGGGGCATACCGTAGCCCCGCATGGCGCCGGCGGCGGGCCGGTTGGTGAACACGGTCCAGGCGTCGCACTCCATGTTGTCGCAGGGATAGTGCTGGGGGAAGGAGCCCATGGCCTTGGCCACGATGCTGTGTCCGTGGGAGGCGTAGGCCCCCTGGTTGGAGAACAGCTCCACCTTTCGGGCGGCAAAGGTGCCGTCCGGTCGGAGCCAGGACACGATGTGGAACCGGATGGCGTGGCGCACCCGGTTGGAGACGAAGGTTTCCTCCCGGGAGCAGTCGATGCGGACACAGCGGCCCTGGACCTGGGTGGAGCACCAGGCGCACAGGGGCTCATACAGGGCGTCCTGCTTGTTGCCGAAGCCGCCGCCGATATAGGGCTTTACCACCCGGATATCGCTCCAGGGGCGGCCCAGGGCCTGGCCCACCACCCGGCGGATGATGTGGGGGATCTGGGTGGAGGCCACCACGGTGATGCGGCCGTTTTCCTCATAGGCGAAGCACCCGTGATTCTCAATGTGGCAGTGCTGCACCGTGGGGGTGTCGTACCAGCCCTCTACCTTAATGAGGCCCGGCTCCTGAATGGCGGCCTGATAGTCGCCCTTCTTCATGTCGGTGTGCTTGAGGATGTTGTTGGGAAAGGCCTCGTGGAGCTGGGGCGCACCGGGCTTCATGGCCTCCTGGGCGTCCAGCACCAGGGGAAGCTCCTCATACTCCACCTGCAAAGCCCGGACGCCCTGCATGGCGGCCACCTCGTTTTCCGCAATGACCACGGCCACGTCGTCGCCGTAGTAGCGGACGTGCCGGTTCAGAAGATGCCGGTCCGCCACGTCCTGGTGTCCCGGGTCCATGGACCAGGGGTGACCGGCGGTGGGGAAGGGATGCTCCGGCACGTCGAAGCAGGTCAGGACCTTTACCACGCCAGGGATCGCCTCCGCAGCGGACTTATCCACAGACTTCACGAAGCCGTGGGCAATGGTGGAGTGCCTGATGCGTACATACAGCGCGTCCCGGGGCATCAGATCCTCGTAATATTTGGTGCGTCCGGTGGCCTTGTCAAAGGCGTCCACCCGGACCTCCCGTTTTCCAACCTCAGCCATGAATGGTGTCCTCCTCAGCAAAATAAGAAGCCGCGATATCTGGCATAAGCCCTCGTAATTCTTCTTTATTACATTATATCATAGCATATCCCGCCGGATTTGAAAAGCGGTTTTCGTAATTTTAGTTGCAGAATAGCGCCATGACAGAAAAAGCCCCGGCGGGGCTTGTCCGCCGGGGCAGGGGAAATGCTGTGTCAGCGAAAGGAGATCGCTCAGATGGCCTTGCGCTTCTTGGAGGTCACCACCACGGCAGCGCCGGCTGCCATGACGGCCACCAGACCGTACACCACCACGCCGGTATCGGCGGTCTTGGGGCTTTCGGGCTTGGTGGGAGTAGTGGGCTCCTCGGCAGGCAGGGTGATGGTGATGCGGCCCTGGGGCTGGGCATACTGCTCGCCCACCACGCCCTTGAGCTCGGTGGTGATGTAGTCCATCAGCACCTCGTCCAGAGGCAGACCGGTGTCGAACTGGCTGGAGGCGGCAGCGAAGGCATAGTAGGTGTCGCCGCCGGCGGCGCAGAAGTTGTTGGTGACCACGGCATAGGTCTTGTTGGGGTCAAAGGCCTTGCCGTTGACGCTGTTGATGGTGACACGGTTGATGGAAGCGGGACCATAGTAGGTGGCCTTACCGCTGCCGCTGGGATAGGGAGTGGTCTGCGGATCGTATTTCTTGGTGGCGTCAATGGAGATGTTCATGCCGGCGATCTGGGGGAAGCCGCCCAGGGAGTCGGGCAGGGCAAAGGTAGAAGCCTCCAGGGCATCCAGCAGCTCGGCACCGGTGACATACACCACAGCCACGGTATTGCCGAAGGGCAGCACGGTGTTCACGTCCAGCTTGGAGATGTCGCCCTTGTGGATCCAGGCCCGGATGCCGCCGCCGTTGGTGATGGCCACCACGTTCTCGGCGGGAACGGTGAGCTCAGCGTCCTTGCGGATGGCCCACAGCATGGAGTCGGTGATCAGGTCGCCCAGGTTGGTCTCCTCGGTGCGGTTGCCGGGCTCCTTGGCGCCGTTGAGCTCCACGTCGGTTCTGGCAAAAACCTTGCCGTACTCGGCGTTGATGTCGCTGATGATCTTGTCGGCGGCAGCCTTCACGGCGGCGTCCTCCTTGGTGTAGGCGGACAGGTCGATGAGGCCGTTGCTCTCGATGCTCTTGGTGGCGTTGTCAATGACGATGGCGCCCACATAGGCAAGGCCCGTGCCGGTGGACTGGACCATGTTGTTGTCCTTGCTGGCGGTCATCACCGTGTGGGAGTGGCCGTCGATGAACAGGTCGATGCCTTTGACGTTCTGCATCACATTATAGGAGCAGTTGGGCTCGGAGGACTTATCCACGCCCAGGTGGCCCAGAGCGATGACGATATCGGCATTCCCCTCGCTGCGGGCCATGTCCACATCCTCCTGGGTGACCTTGTACAGATCCTTGCCGCCGATGAAGCTCAGGCCCTTCATCAGGGCGGGGTTGGCCTTGGTCTGGGTCTCGGGAGTGGCCATGCCCACAATGGCGATGCGGAACAGCTCGGTCCCATAGGTGTCGTCGGCATAGATGGGAGCGGTGCCGCCGGGGGCGAAGATCAGCTCGCCCTCATCGTCCACCAGGTTGTTGCAGGCGACCATGAAATCGCCCTGGTGCTTTTTCAGGTTCTCCATCAGCTGGGGGAAGCCATAGTCAAACTCGTGGTTGCCCAGGGTGATGACGTCATAGCCCACCAGGGCCATCATGTCCAGGGCGGTTGCGCCCTTGCTGAGGCTGACGTAGGGAGAGCCCTGGCTGTAGTCACCGGCGTCCAGCAGGATCACCTGGTGAGCGCCCTTGTCGTAGCACTCGTCCCGCAGAGCAGCCACCTTGGCGTACTTGTCGATGGCGCCGTGAACGTCGTTGGTGTGCAGGATGACGGTCTTGCCCGCCAGGGAGTCAGGAAGCTGATACGTCTCCTTGTTCTCGCCCCAGGAAGCCGGGACCATCAGCGCCAGCGTCATGACCAGCGCCAGCAGAGTCGCTAAGAATTTCCGCATGGTATCTTTCCTCCTTCATTTTCAGAGCGCAGTATGCGTTCTGTTGTACTTCTATCATACATGATTTTTCCGGAAAAGGAAATTCTTTTTCCTTCTGCAAGGTATACAAAAATATTCCCCCTTTTTTGTTGGATTTTCTCAGGGAAAAACCGGGAAAAACAGTATGTTTTTCTGCCCGTTCCGTGGTATAATAAAAAATCAAGCCATATGATCCGGAAAAGGAGGGCATTTCCATGAAATATCTGTTTCGCGGGGGCACGGTGGTGTCCGGACGGGGCACCCGCCGGGCGGACGTGCTGGTGGAGGACGAGAAGATCCTCCGGGTGGCCCGCAGCATCACCGCGCCGGAGGCCGCCGTCATCGACGTGGAGGGGCAGCTTCTGCTGCCGGGCTTCATCGACGCCCACACCCACTTCGACCTGGACGTGTGCAGCACCACCACGGTGGACGACTTTTTCTCCGGCAGCCGGGCGGCTCTGCGGGGCGGCACCACCACGGTGGTGGACTTCGCCTGCCCCAACAAGGGCGAGACTCTGCACCAGGGGCTGGAGCTGTGGCACAAGAAGGCCGACGGCAATTGCTGCTGTGACTACGGCTTCCATATGACCATCGACGACTGGAATCCCGGCATCGAGGCGGAGATCGACGATATGTACGCCGCCGGTATCTCCTCCTTCAAAATGTACATGACCTATCCCGCCATGATGATCGGCGACGAGGCCATGTATCACGCCCTGAAGAAGCTGAAGGAAAAGGGCGGCATCTGCGGCGTGCACTGCGAAAACAGCGGCGTCATCGACGCGCTGATCGCCGAAAAGAAGGCGGCGGGCCAGATGGGCGTGGGCTCCCATCCCCGGACCCGGCCCGATTTCCTGGAGGCCGAGGCCGTGTCCCGGCTCCTGCGCATCGCCCAGGCGGTGGATATCCCGGTGGTCATCGTCCACCTGACCAACGAGGCCGCCCTGCGGGAGGTGGAGGCCGCCCGCAAGCGGGGCCAGCGGGTGTATGTGGAGACCTGCCCCCAGTATCTGGTGCTGGAGGACAGCGTGTATGACGACCCCGACTATTCCCGGGCCGCCCGGTATGTCTGCGCCCCGCCCATCCGGAAGGAGCGGGACCAGCAGGCCCTTTGGACGGCCCTGCGCAAGGGAGAAATCCAGACCGTGTCCACGGACCACTGCAGCTTCACCCTGGAGCAGAAGGACGCCGGACGGGGGGACTTCACCAAGATTCCCGGCGGCCTGCCGGGGGTGGAGAACCGGGGCGAGCTGCTGTATACCTACGGCGTCACCACCCGGAAGATCAGCCTGGCCACCATGTGCCGGGTGCTGTCGGAAAACCCCGCCAAGCTCTACGGGATGTTCCCCCGGAAGGGCGTGCTCCAGGACGGGGCCGACGCGGACATCGTGGTATACGATCCCCAGGCGGACCATGTGCTCCGGGCCGAGGATATGGCCAGCCTGGCCGGTTATTCCCCCTATGAGGGCTTCGCCATCCGGGGCGGCATCCACCAGGTGTGGCTGCGGGGCCGTCTGGCGGTGGAGGACGGCTTCGTTCTGGCCGGACCCGACGGCAAATATATCCCCCGGGGCAAGTGCAGCCTGTAACCGGGAAATGAGAAAGAAGGCAGCCGTATGAGCGTTCTGTATTGTCAGTCCCCGGCGCTGTTCTGGTGCGCCCTGGCGCTGATCGTGTGTTTCTTTGTGCGCCGGGGGGCCCATCGGGTCCGGGCGGTGCTGGACCTGGTGCTGGGGCTTCTGTGCATCGTGGGCGGCGTGGCCCTGTACTATCTGGGCATGTACAACGACGCCTTCACCATCCGGGATTTCTGGCACATCCGCACCGCCGGATGGATCGGCCTGGCGGCGGTGGTGCTGCTGACGGCGTGGCAGGTCATCAAGGCCATCCGCCGCAGCGTGTCGGCCCGCCGGTCCGCCCGCCAGGCAGAGCGGGACGAAAAGACCCGGCAGAAGGAACTGGAGGATGCTAGGACCCGGGCCTATGCCGCCGGCCAGGAGGACGCCAAGGCCGCCAGCCGGGTGGCCGAAAATGTGTCCGCCGCCGACAGCCGGGAAAACCCCTGACAGCCCGTTTCCATGAACAAAAAAAGTGCCCCCGCCGGGGGCACTTTTTTTATTCCGTATCAATCGCTCCGTGAGCACTTCTCCGCGTCGATGGCCAGCACCACCATCAGGGCATACAGGGCGTCCCCCGGGTCCGCCACGTCGATGGTATAGGTGTCCGTCCAGTTAAACAGCTCCTTGCTGATAGAAGCCACCGTCCGGGGCCCGTCCTGGATGGTATAGTCCCACTCCATGAAGCTGCCCTCCACCGTCCAGCCGCAGAAATCCATGGTAAAGGACGGGTGGAAAAACGTGAACTCCTTGCGGATGGTGCCGATGCACCGCTCCCCCACATACAGGTCGAATTTCGGCAGAAACGTCAGCACCTGCTGCTTCACTGTGGCAATGTGCTCCCCATAGGGGTCCAGAATGTGCAGGCAATGACCCCAGGCCAGCTTTCCCTCCACGGTATAGGCCACGCTGCCGTCCTCATAATAGATGTCGTAGCTGTCAAACCACGAGAAAAACCGCTGCTTGAAATACAGCTTCATCGGATGCACCTCCCTTTTCCCTCAGTATACCGGATTTGCACCCGGCGCGCAAGAGAAATTCTTCTTTACAAAATAGAAAGTATGTTCTATAATGATAGAAGTATCTTTGAAGGGAGGGCGATGCCATGCGCGCACGGCCTGTCAGCTGCTGCTTTTCCGGCCACCGTCCGGCCAAGCTCCCCTGGGGGGAAAACGAAGACGATCCCCGGTGCCGGGCCCTGAAGGTCCGGCTTCGGGACGCGCTGGACGCCGCCTATGAGGCGGGATACCGGCACTTCATCTGCGGTATGGCCCAGGGCTGCGACCTGTATTTCTGTGAGCTGGCCCTGGCCCTGCGGCAGCGGCACGGGGACGTCAGCGTGGAGGCGGCCATCCCCTGCCCCACCCAGGCCGACGGCTGGCCCCGGACCCAGCAGGAGCGCTACCGCCGCCTGGTGGCGGCCTGCGACTACGAGACCCTGGTGCAGTCGTCCTACAGTCCCGGCTGCATGCAGCGGCGCAACCGCTATATGGTGGACCATGCCGCCCTGCTGCTGGCGGTCCACAACGGCCAGCCCGGCGGCACCCGCCGCACCATGGAATACGCCATGCGCCGGGGCCTGCAGATCGTGGACATCCCCCCGGTGATGGAACCGTGACATAATCCCGGCCGCCGCCGCATAGGCTTGTCTCAAAGAGGTGAACGCTTTGAAACAGGCAATTTTGCGGCGGGGGCTGGCGCTCTTGCTGGCGGCGGCAGCCCTGGGCACGGTGCTGGCCGGAGCCGGGGCGGACAGCGCCGCCGCCCTGTGGCAGTCCGTGTCCCGCCGCCCCCATCTGTCCCGGGGACTGCTGCGGTGGGAGCTGGGGGACCTTCTGGGGCTGGACGGACTGTCCGCCGCCACGGTGCTGGCCCTGGGCCAGTCGCCGGTGCTGCTGGCGGGCCGGTCCCTTGCGGTGCAGGAGGACGACGCCCCCCAGCCGGACCCGGAACCGGAACCGGAACCGGAAAACCCCGCCCCCGCTCCGTCGGAGGACCCGGCCCCCCAGCCCGGGGCGGACAACGGCGTCCCGGCCCAGACGGTGGACCCCCGCTCCACCGACGGCTACAGCATCATCAACGGGGTGTACATCAAAAACAAATCCAGCCGGACCCTGGACCCGGCGGTGCTGGGGGACCGGCAGTTCGCGGCCTGTCCCCAGCAGGGACCCCAGGTCCTCATCGTCCACAGCCACGCCAGCGAGTCCTATACCATGCCCCCGGGGCAGGAGTACGTCCCCTCCGGCACCTTCCGCACGGCGGACCGCTCCTGCAACATGGTCCGGGTGGGGGACGAGCTGGCGGCGGAGCTGTCGTCCTACGGCATCTCCGTGGTCCACGACCGCACCCTCCACGACGGGGAATCGTACAACGACGCCTATGAAAACAGTCTGGCGTCTATCCAGAGCTACCTGGCCAAGTACCCCTCCATCGTCTATGTGCTGGACCTGCACCGGGACGCGGTGCAGGACGCCAACGGCACCCAGTATAAGCTGGTGACGGCGGAGGACCCCGCCGCCGCCCAGGTGAGCCTGATCATGGGCGTGGCCCACGACGGCTGGCAGGACAACCTGCGCCTGGCCATCGCCGTTCAGGAGAAGCTGGAAAGCCAGTCCCCCACCCTGATGCGGCCCATCACCCTGCTGAACTACCGCTATAACCAGTTTGCCGCCCCGGGCAGCCTGCTGGTGGAGGTAGGGGCCGCCGGGAACTCGCTGGACGAGGCCCTCCGGGCCGCCCGGCTGTTTGCCAAAGGCTTCGCCGAGACCATCCTGGGGCGATAAGAAAATACCGTCTGTAGTTTTCTTGAAGAAAACTACAGACGGTATTTATTATTCCTCCGTGTGGCGGTTCTTTTTGGCCAGCTCCGCGATCTCGCCGAACTTCCCGGTGACATAGCTGTAGCTTTTCCGGCCATGGGGCAGCAGACAGCCGCTGCAATCCTTGATGCCGTCGCCGATATACCGGAAATTGCCGCCGCACCGGTCCCCTAAGGCGTACAGGGGACAGTAGCAGAACAGGCAGTTGAAGTCCTCCGGATGGGCGGTCTCATGGCAGGGGAAAAACTCGCAGGCCGTGTGCTGGAAGAAGGAGTAGCGGCACTCCTCGGGCTTGGTGGACAGGGCTTCACATTTCTCCATGGTGCACCTCCGTAACCGGCTTTCCGGGCCAGTAGATGACATAGCACTCCGCCATCTCGCCCATGTAGAAAAAGACGTTTTCTCCCATTTCGATGTGCTTGCCGAAGGTCAGATCCGGCACGAACAGCCGCCCGCAGGTGCGCTTGGGCCCCTTGATGGTGTAGCCCTCCGGGTTGGGATTGTCCCGCAGAGCCTCCGCCGCCTCCTGCAAGCCCGGGAAGCGCAGGGTCTTTTCCAGCTGGGCCAGCTGGGTCTCGCCGTTGATATAGACCAGGTGGTCCTGGTCCCGGAACCAATTGATGAGCATATGTCGTCCTCCTGATAGATCATACGGATTCTTGATGGAAATATTGATTCGGCCATCCCGTGTGTGCGGCCGTTACCGGAAATCTTCTTGTGGTGTCATTGCGAGCCAGCCGCAGGCTGGTTGTGGGCCCGACATCAACCGTCGGGTCTGCCGAACGCACGTTCCTTATGCGTTCGGCTGCAATCCGTACCCCCCCGCCTTGGCTCTCCCTTCGGGAGAGCTGTCACCGAAGGTGACTGAGAGGGCCTGTAGGGGCGTGGGCTCTGCCCCGCCCGCTATTCCGGCGCTTTCAGGCCGGGTAGAACCCGGCCCCTACAGGCGTTTACCGGCAAATTTCACATAAGGTAAGGGGGCGGGCGGGAGTGGCTGCTCCTGCCCGCCCCCATGGAAAGCTGCGGCCGTGCCGCGCTCAGGCTTGCAAAAAAACCGCGCCAATAGACATTGGCGCGGCCGGTTTCCCGCGATTGAAGCTATCCTCCGCCGTATGGCGCGCAGCGGGGACAGCATGGCGGCAAGCAGGTCTTCTGACTGGCGGATCAGCGGCAGGCGCACGGTCTTCCCGGTTTCCCAGTGACGGACTTTCGTCCCTGTGCGCGGCCTCCCCGTATACAGCGGCGGTACCGTTCAGGATTCTCACCTGATTCACTATTCTCCTGTGCCGCCCACCCGGCGGCGCAGGCACTTGCGCAATGTATTCTCTTTTTCTGCTCATAGTGTACCATCCGGCGGCCCATCTGTCAAGAGGGCAGCGAAATTCACGAAAAAAACTTGCCATGGGCCGGGGAATCGTGTATGATAGAGGAAAAAACGAAGGGAGTCCTCCTCATGACCGCCGAACAACGCCGGAGCCGGATCAGCGCCCGGCTCCATGAAGCCCATCAGCCCATCAGCGCCACCGCCCTGGCCAAGGAGCTTGGCGTCAGCCGCCAGATCATCGTGGGAGACGTGGCCCTGCTGCGGGCCGCGGGCCAGGCCATCACCGCCACCGCCCGGGGCTATGTGATCCCCGACGCCGGGGAGACGGGCCTGCCGCGCCAGGTGGCCTGCCGCCACGACGGCACCGGCACCCGGGACGAGCTTAATGCCATGGTGGACTGCGGCTGCACCGTTGTGGACGTCATTGTGGACCACCCGGTCTATGGCCAGCTGTCCGCCCCGCTGCACCTGCGCAGCCGCCTGGACGTGGAGCAGTTCATGGCCCGCATGGAGGGGGCCGCCCCCCTGTCCCAGCTGACAGACGGCATCCATCTGCACAGTCTGTCCTGCCCCGATGAGGCGTCCTATGAGCATCTGAAGGCCCGCCTGCGGGAGCTGGGCTTCCTGGCGGAGTAAAGTTCCGGTTGACAAACGAAAAAGACGTGATAGAATGTTATACAGGTGTCATGACACCTGTATAACATTCTTTTTACATATGCGAGGTCAAAGCTATGGAAGCAGTTCGCAAGTTCCTGGCCCGGAAGAACATCGTTTTCTCGGCCAAGCGGTATTTCATCGACGCCATGGGCGCTATGGCCCAGGGCCTGTTCTGCACCCTGCTGGTGGGGACCATCCTCAACACCATCGGTCAGCAGCTTCATATCGGATTTCTGACGGAGGTGATCGTCACCCTGGGCAAGGGGGAGGGCGCCGTGACCTACACCATCGGCGGCCTGTGCTCGGCCATGGTGGGGCCGGGCATGGCGGTGGCCATCGGCCGGGCGCTGGAGGCGCCGCCTCTGGTGCTGTATTCCCTGATTCCCGTGGGCTTCGCCACCAACTTCATGGGCGGGGCCGGAGGGCCTCTGGCGGTGCTGTTCGTGGCGATCCTGGCCAGCGAGATCGGCAAGGCCGTCAGCAAGGAGACGAAGATCGACATTCTGGTAACGCCCATTGTCACGGTGCTCTCCGGCATCGGCATCGCCGCCCTGATCGCCGCCCCCATCGGCGCGGCGGCCAGCGCCGTGGGCCGGTTCATCATGTGGGCCACGGAGCTGCAGCCCTTCTTCATGGGCATCATCGTGTCCGTGGTCATCGGCGTGGCCCTGACCCTGCCCATCTCCTCCGCCGCCATCTGCGCGGCCCTGGGTCTGACGGGTCTGGCCGGCGGCGCCGCCGTGGCGGGGTGCTGCGCCCAGATGATTGGCTTCGCGGTGATGAGCTTCCGGGAAAACCGCTGGGGCGGCCTGGTGGCCCAGGGCCTGGGCACCAGTATGCTGCAGATGGGCAACATCGTCCGCAATCCCCGGGTCTGGATCCCCCCCACCCTGGCCTCCGCCATCACCGGCCCCATCGCCACCTGCCTGTTCCGGCTGGAGATGAACGGCGCGGCGGTGTCCAGCGGCATGGGCACCTGCGGCCTGGTGGGCCAGATCGGCGTGTATACCGGCTGGGTCAGCGACGTGGCCGCCGGGGTCAAGGCCGGCATCACCGGCATGGATTGGCTGGGGCTGGTGCTGATCTCCTTTGTGCTGCCGGCAGTCCTTACCTGGCTGTTGGCGGTCCCCCTGCGCAAGTGGGGCTGGATCAAGGACGGGGACCTGACCCTGGACCTGTGACGAAAAATGCGCCTCCCAAGGGAGGCGCATTTTTTGACACTATTCGCTTATTTTGTTGACAAACGGACAGTTTCATGCTATACTCAGGACCACTTTTTCAAAAACAGGAGGTCCTATGAACGTTGAATTGATCGTGGATTCCACGGTGGACGTGCCGGAGCACATCCGCAGCCGGTTGACGGTGGTACCTCTGACCATTCACTTTGGCCAGGAGGAGTATCTGGACGGCGTCACCATGGATAAACACCGTTTTTATGAACGTCTGGTGGAAAGCGACGTGCTGCCCACCACCAGCCAGGCCAGCCCCGCCGCCTTTGACCGGGAGTTCCGGCGGGTGCGGTGCAGCGGCGGCAGCGCCGTGGTGCTGACCATCGCTGCCGGGCTCTCCGGCACCTATCAGAGCGCCTGCATCGCCGCGGCGGAGTATGACAACATCTATGTGGTGGACAGCGGCACCGCCGCCATCGGCGCGGGCATTCTGGCGGAGTACGCCCTGGCCTGTCTGGACCGGGGCATGGACGCCGCCGGGCTGGCCCGGGCCCTGGAGCAGAAGCGGCAGGACGTGTGCGTCCTGGCCCTGGTGGACACCCTGGAGTACCTGAAGCGGGGCGGCCGCATCTCCAAAACCACCGCCCTGGCCGGAGGATTGCTGAACATCAAGCCGGTGCTGACCATTGAAAACGGCGAAATCCTTCTGGTGGGCAAGGCCCGGGGCTCCCGCCAGGGCAACAACCTGCTGGTGGAAAAAATCCGTGCCTGCGGCGGCATCGACTTTTCCCTGCCCATCCTCCTGGGCTACACGGGGCTGACGGATGTGTTCCTGAAAAAATACGTGGAGGACAGCCGGGCCCTGTGGGAAAACGGAACAGACCGTCTGGATTCCACCCTCATCGGCGGCGTCATCGGCACCCACGCCGGTCCTGGAGCCGTGGCGGTGGCCTTTTTCCGCAAGAGATAAGCTCCCCCCGGGACGTCCCGGCCTTGTCCCGGGCAAAGGGCTTGCAAACCGGGATGTCCCGGGGTAAAATGGAACAGGAAAGGGGTGATCGGTATGCAGCCGGGGATCATAGAGCTGGACCTGCATGGGAAAAACGCGTACCAGGCCCGGGTGGCCATCGACGCCGCCCTGCGCCGTTGCGGCGGCGGGGTGTACCGCCTGCGGCTGATCCACGGCTATCACGGCGGAACGGCCCTGCGGGACCTGTGCCGGGAATACGCCGGGCACCCCCGGGTGCTGCGGCTGGTCGCCAGCCCCGGATCCACGGACCTGGTGCTGCGGGAATTTTAATACTGATTCTTGATTAAAAAATTTAATCAAGAATCCCGTGCGCCGGGCGCACGCACAGCGTGTGAAAACACGCTGTGACGTCTCATACAAAACCTGACGCACCTTCGGTGCTATAAAAAGCTTTTCAAGCTTTTTAACAGGTTTTGGTATAAGGAGGGTCTTTATGAAAATCGCACAGATCCAGATGCACGTTTCCGCCGATAAGGCGGAGAACATCCGCCATGCCTGCGACCTGGTGCGCTCCGCCGGGGACATCGACCTGGCGGTGCTGCCGGAGATGTTCTGCTGCCCCTATGACAACGCATGCTTCCGGGATTACGGCGAGCCTTTTGCCGGGCCCGCCCAGCGGGCCATGTCCCAGCTGGCCCGGGAGCGGGGCATCTATCTGATCGCCGGGTCCCTGCCGGAGCTGGAGGGCCACCGGGTGTACAACACCTCCTTTGTCTATGCTCCCGACGGCACCTGCATCGCCCGGCACCGGAAGATCCACCTGTTCGACATCGACGTGGAGGGCGGCCAGCGGTTCATGGAGTCGGAGGTCCTGTCCCCGGGCCGGGAGGTCACCACCTTCGACACCCCCTGGGGGACCATGGGCCTTTGCATCTGCTTCGATATGCGGTTTCAGGAGCTGTGCCGCCTGATGGCCCTGCGGGGTGCCAGGGTGATCTTCGCCCCGGCGGCCTTCAACATGACCACCGGCCCCGCCCACTGGAAAATCCTCTTCCGGCAGAGGGCCGTGGACCAGCAGTGCTTCACCGTGGGCACCTCCCCGGCCCGGGACAAAAGCGCCTCCTATGTGGCCTGGGGACACTCCATTGTCTGCGACCCCTGGAGCCGGGTGATCCGCCAGTGCCCGTCAAGAGAGGCGGTGGCCGTTACGGAGCTGGATCTGTCCATGGTGGACAGCGTCCGGCGGCAGCTGCCCATTCTCTCCGCCCGCCGGGAGGACGTGTACCGGCTGACGGAGCTGTGATGGCAGGCAGTATTCCGCCAAAACGCAGCTGAGGTATCCGTGCCGCAATCGGCATCTGATACTGATTCTTGATTAAAAAATTTAATCAAGAATCCCGTGCGCCGTGCGCACGCACAGCGTGTGAAAACACGCTGTGACGTCTCATACAAATTTGATTAAGAAAGGTGTGGTTTTTATGAAGATGAATCGTGTATGGAGGGTTCACGCTTCCTAACCCTCCGAATAAAATTTTGGAGGAAACAAAATGAAAAACCAAATCACCATCCGTGAAGCCGTCACGGAAAACGATGCTGCTGCCTTCTGGGAGCAGCTGCACGCCTATCACAAGCGGGATATTTTCACAGACTCCGACAAGGAAGAACTGGAATATTTCCTTGGTCAAGCGTATCGTGACCACATGATGAAGATCAACGGCAGGCCGCAGGATCGCTGCTTCTTCCTGTTCTTCCATCGGGGCGGACAGGATATCGGCTTTGCTATGCCGGTAATCTTCACCACGGAGGACGGCAAGTGCTTTATCATGGAGTTCTGCGTCTACCCGGAGTTCCGGGGCAGCGGCACGGGAAAAGCGTGTGCAGCAGCGCTTCTGGACTGGGCAAAAAAACACGGCGCGCGTTATGCGGAGCTGAACTATGGCGGCAACGAGCGGCGGCGCCGCTTTTGGGAATCGGTGGGTTTTATCGAGAACGGCGCGGACCAATGGGGCGAACCGCTGATGCTCCTGCCCCCGGAGGAAAATCTTCCGATTACCGCAGAGCTTCTCGCCGACCCGGAGGACTGGCAGCTGAAAAAACTGGAAAACGGCTTTCTCAAAGAGATCGGCGAAGCACCGTCAACGGAGGAAAAGCAGGAACGGCTGGCGCAGGCCATCCGGGATGGGAAGATCACGTTCTTTGTGGCAAGGCGGGGCTATCGGGCAGTGGGGATGTGCAGCGTTTCCCGTTGCTTTTCTACCTTCACCTGCACAGATGTCGGGATATTCGATGACTTTTACATGGAGCCTGTGTTCCGGAAAAAGGGCGCTGCCCGGCTGCTGGCACAAGCAGCGCAAGAATGGAGCAAGGAAAACGCCCTTGCCAGCCTGACCGTCACCTGCGCCCCCTGCGACGAGGGGATGTATCAAGTGCTCGGCTTCGATACCCATCTGGGCAAGGCGTTTGCACATCTGGGCTGAATCGCCCGCCGGGAGGACGTGTACCGGCTGACGGAGCTGTGATGGCCGGCAGTGTTCCGCCAAAACGCAGCAGTAAGGAGGATAAACCATGAGATTGCGCAGAGATAAGTAACAGTTTCCATAAAATTTGAATGGAGGTTACTTAATATGGAAATCAGAGAATACAAAACATACAACGAATCAGAGATTCTGCGCTTATACACGAGTGTTGGCTGGACGGCCTACACCGATCAGCCGGAGGTACTGCGTAAAGGCTTTGAGGGCTCTATGCTGACCCTTGCCGCTTATGAGGGCGATCAGCTTCTTGGCATCATTCGCACCGTGGGCGATGGGCATACCATCGTGTTTGTGCAGGACATATTGGTGTTTCCGGAGCATCAGCGAAAAGGCTTCGGCTCTGCGCTCTTACAAGCCGTTCTGAACCGATACCGCCATGTTCGTCAGATTGAGCTGGCAACGGATCACACGCCGAAAACCATTGCTTTTTACAAGTCAATGGGATTCTATGAATTGTCCGAAATCGGTTGCTGTGGATTTATGAGAGGATAAGAATACCAGCATCTCAATGCCAAAGGCAGTTGCTGGGGGGTATCCGTGCCGCCATCGGCATCTGAATACAAACGCAAACTAATATTTGCCTTTTCCGGGATTGTGTGGTATGCTGATGCCTGCCGGTCCGTCCGGACACGGCACTATGGGAAAAGAGGGAGAGCGCATATGAAAACCTATCAGGAAATGACCCTTGCGGAACGGCAGGCGGAATACGCTGCCCTGTGCAGGACCCATCAGGAGCAGAAGGCCCTGGGCCTGGACCTGAATATGGCCCGGGGAAAGCCCGGCCGGGAGCAGCTGGACATGGTCATGGAGATGTACAACATCCCCCTGACCGCCGACGACTTCATCACCGACGGCATTGATGCGCGAAATTACGGCTATGTGGCGGGCATCCCCATCGCCCGGAGGCTGTTTGCGGACCTTCTGGGCTGCAAGCCCGGCCAGGTCATCGCCGGAGGCAACTCCTCCCTGGAGATGATGTTCGACGCCGTGTCCAAGGCGTATACCCACGGCCTGCTGCACAGCGAAAAGCCCTGGGGCAAGCTGGACAGGGTGAAGTGGATCTGCCCGGTGCCGGGATACGACCGGCATTTCAAGGTCACGGAATCCTTCGGCATGGAGCTGCTGTCCGTCCCCATGACGGAAACCGGTCCCGACATGGACCGGGTGGAGCAGCTGATCCGGGACCCGGAGGTCCGGGGTATGTGGAACGTGCCCAAATACTCCAACCCCACGGGCATCACCTATTCCCTTGAGACCATCCACCGGCTGGCCGCCATGAAGCCCGCCGCGCCGGACTTTATGCTCATGTGGGACAATGCCTACTGCGTCCACGAGCTGGAGGGGGATTTCGTGCCCTTCCCGGATATTCTGTCCCTGTGCGCGGAGTACGGCAATGGCGACATGGTGTATGAGTTTGCCTCCACCAGCAAGATCACCTTCCCCGGGGCCGGTATCGCCTGCGGGGCCGTCAGCGAGGCCAACGTGGAATACTTCAAGAATCTGCTGAACATCCAGATCATCAGCTACGATAAAATGAACCAGCTGCGCCACGTCCGGTATCTGAAGGACAAGGAGACCACCCTGGCCCTGATGCGGCGTCATGCGGCCATTCTGGGGCCCAAGTTCCGGGCCGTGGAGGACGAGCTGGACCGCCACCTGGCCCCCTGGGGCATCGCCAGCTGGAGCCACCCCAAGGGCGGCTATTTCGTCAGTCTGGACGCCATGCCCGGCACCGCCAGGCGGGCGCTGGAGCTGTGCCGGGACGCCGGGGTCACCATGACCGCCGCCGGGGCTACCTTCCCCTACGGCGTGGACCCCCAGGACAGCAACATCCGCATTGCCCCCTCCCTGCCGCCGGTCCACGAGCTGGAGCAGGCCATCGCCATTCTGTGCGACTGCCTGCGCATGGCGGCCCTGGAAAAGCTGGGTATCTGAACCCACCATATGCGAAAAACGGCCGCACCCTCCGGGGTGCGGCCGAAGCACGTCAACCATACGAAAGAAGCACGTTAAAGAAGGATGGAGCATCGCATGAACAAGAAAGTGCTTGCCAGCGGTGTCCGACCGCACCGGCCATAACTTCGGCAACGTGAAGATCGCCTTCGACGTGGGCTGCGTGGTGCTGGCGGCATAAATATCGCAAAAATGGCGTGCGCCGGGGGCGCACGCCATTTCTTATTGCTCCATTTCCCGGGTAAGCTCCTGGTCCAGATGCACCGCGCCATAGAGGTTCTTGGCGCTGCACCCGGCCCGGCCGCCGCCGGCACAGGCGCAGGCGCACGCACAGGCGCAGCTGCTGGCGCAGGCGCAGTGTCCCCCGCCGCCGAAGCCGCCCCCTCCGAAGCCGCCTCCCCGGCTGCCGCCGCCGAAGCCGCCGCTGCGGGGCGGCTTCGGTTTTTCCCGAGTACCGTGGGAGCCGGGCCGGGGCCGTCCGTCCGGCCCTGCCGGATACCACAGGCCGCTGACGAACACATAGTGGGTGCCGAAGCCGCCCCGATACCCGTCGGAGGCCGCCGCCACCCTGACGATAAGGAACACCACCACCAGCAGGATCACCAGCCCCACCAGACCCAGGCCGCCGTCCTGGTAATCCGGGTCATACCCCGGGTCGTACCCCGGGTCGTTGTCCTGGGGCAGGTTGTCCCGGCTGCCCTCCTGGGCCAGCTGGGCGGGCCAGCTGTCGTACCGGACGGTAAAGTCCAGCTGCTGGCCGTGGTCCAGGTCCGTCAGGACCGCCGCATGGTCCCCGCCGGTATTTCCCAGGGAGTCCACGCCGTCCACCCCCGCCGGATCGTGCCAGGTCAGGGTCATCTGCCCCACCCGGGCCTCGCTGAACCAGCCGGGGGTATAGACATACTCCACGGAGCCGTCGGCCCCCAGGGTGTACATATACTCCTGGATCCAGCTGTAGGAGAACCGGAAGGTCTCCCCGTCGTCATAGTCCCGGTTGAAGTACACATACATATAGCTGTTGTCGAAGCTCAGGCGGTCGATGTTGTCCGTCAGGGCCTGCTCCTGGCGGATGCTGCCGTTGGGCACGCCGATCTTCACCCAGCTCACCGGCCCCTCCGCCAGCACCGTCCACTCCAAGGTCACCTGGATCCGCAGGCTGCCGTCCTCGGTGTTGGGGGTCACGTCCACAGAGTAGGACTCGATGCGGTCCAGGTCCTGGGCGAAGGCCGTATGTACCGGCCCCAGGGCCAGCACCAGACACAGGCACAGCAGCGCCCGGCACAGAATTTTACGCATGGTCAGCAGCCCCCTTCCTGCCGCAGCTGGCAGATGTGCTCCATTTTGGCGCTTTCCGCCCGGATGCGGCGGCATGGCTCGCCGTCCCAGATGCCGCGCCAGTCGTCGGTCAGTAGGTTCCCCAGGCCCGGGCCCTCCAGCCAGCTCTGGCAGGGCAGCACCGTGCCGTCCGGGGCCAGGGCCATGTTGGACAGGCACGCCCCGCAGCTGGGGATCAGGTGCAGGCCCATGTCCCGGAGGGTCTCCTCCGGCAGCCAGCCGGGGCTGGTGAAGTCCAGCTCCATGCCCAGGCCGTGGGCCGTTTCCGCCGCCCGGCGGAGGATGTCCGTCAGCTCCTCCCGGCTCAGCCGGGTGGCCCGGCTCTCCTCCCCGGCGGCGGAGCCGGTGGGGATCAGCCCCGAACAGGTGACGTACCGCACCCCCAGGCCGTGGACGAACCGCAGGGTCTCGGCATAGTCCCGGTTCAGGCTGCACAGGGGCGTGTTCACCGACACGATCAGCCCCGCCGCCGCGGCATTGCGGATGCCCTGCACCGTGTCGTCGAAGCCCTCCGCCCCCACCAGGGCGTTGTGGACGGCGGCGTCGGCGGCGTACAGCGTCACCTGCACGCTGTCCAGGCTGGCCTCAAACAGCCTGCGGCACAGCTCCGGTGTCAGCAGGCGGCCGTTGGTGTTCAGCCGGGTGACGAACCACTGGGCCGCCTCCACCAGCTCCGGCAGGTCCGGCCGCAGGGTGGGCTCCCCGCCGGTGAAGGTCACCTGGGGGATGTTGGCCCGGCGCAGCTTCTCTAAAAGCTCCCGCCACTGGTCCGTGGTCAGCTCCGGCGTCTCCCCCAGGGTCTGCCCGGCGGCGTAGCAGTGCAGGCACTTCTGGTTGCAGTGCCACCGGCCCTCCCGGGTCATGGCGCTGATCATCAGGTCCATCCGGTGGGGGGCGGACATCCGCCCGGCGTATTCGCCCAGGGAGAGGGCTCCCACCTCCGCCGGAGGCTCCTGCCCCCGGGCGATGGCCACGATGCTGCGGAGCATCAGCTCCAGGTCCCCCAGCAGGACGGCTTTCCCGGTGCCGGGATAGGTGCGGCGGGTGGCCTTCACCGCCGCCGAAAGCATGGACTGCCAGTCCTGCTCTCCGATCTCCCGGCCGCTCCAGGGCTCCAGCTGGTCCATGAAATTGGCCAGCAGGATGGCCCAGCTCAGGTTCAGGGGCACCAGCTGCGCCCCGTTCAGCAGCAGAAGAAACGGGTCGGCGGGGTCCTCCGTCCGGGGCGGGATCATGTGGATGCGCACCACGCCGGGACCCCGTGGGTCGATGGTGATGTGGCGCACACAGTCCAGGCGGCTGCGGCGGTACCGCCGTTCCAGCCAGGTCATTTTTGCCATATTGCGTCTCCTTTTATGGGTAATGGGTTCGGGGGGTCCGGGAACCATCCCGTTCCTACGCGGCAGGGCACATGGGCCCTGCCCTACGGGATATTCTATCGGCACACGCCTTGTAGGGCGGGGCCCGTGTCTGCCCACCATCGTGCCAGCCGACTCTCGCCCGCTGTCGCGGCCGACAGCCGGGGCACTTCCTCGAAATCGCCTCGCTTCATCCGCCACCGGCGGCGCTTCGGCGATTCTCTGCCGACAAACGCGGCGGCGCGGGAAAAAACCCGCGCCGCCGGAATGGTCTGTTTTTTTACTTGGCCACGGCGTCCTTCAGGGCCTTGCCGGCCTTGAAAACGGGGGTCTGGGAAGCGGGGATCTCGATGGTCTCCTTGCTTCTGGGGTTGCGGCCGGTGCGGGCGGCGCGCTTCTTCACCTCGAAGGAGCCGAAGCCCATGAGCTGCACCTTCTCCTCCTCGTGCAGGGCGGCGGTGATGGTGCCCAGGGTGGCGGCGATGACAGCCTCGGTGTCCTTCTTGGACATGCCGGTCTTTTCCGCCACGGCGGCGATCAGTTCGGTCTTATTCATGATAGTCCTCCTAAAAATTTTCCTTGGTCAAAATCTATCCCAAAGCGATGAATATCGCATCAGAAACCTGGGTCAGACGGGAGCCGCCTTACTTGGCGGCGTTCCACAGGCCGGTCATTTCCTCCAGGGTCAGGTCCGACACGCTGACGCCCCGGTCCCGGGCCCCCTGCTCCACCGCCCCATAGCGGCGGATGAACTTTTCACAGGCGGCGTTCAGGGCGTCCTCCGGGTCCACTCCGGCAAAGCGGGCGGCCTTCACGGCGGCAAACAGCACGTCCCCCAGCTCCTCGGCCACGTTGGCGCCGTCCTGCACCGCCTGGTGCAGCTCGCCCACCTCCTCGTCCAGCTTGGACAGGGCCCCCTGGATATCCGGCCAGTCGAAGCCATCGTCCGCGGCCTTTTTCTGGAGCTTTTCCGCCCGCCACAGGGCAGGCAGGGACCGGGCCACGCTGTCCATGGCCTGGGCGGTGGTGCGCTGGTGCTTTTCCCGGCGCTTGATGGCGTCCCAGCTGACAAGGACCGACTGGGCGTCCTTTTCCGGCTCCGCGCCGCCGAACACATGGGGGTGGCGGAAGATCAGTTTCTTCACCACGCCGTCCACCACGTCCTCCATGGTGAACCGGCCCCGCTGGCGCTCGATGTCCGCGTGGAACACCACCTGCATCAGCACGTCCCCCAGCTCCTCCCGCAGCAGGTCCGCGTCGTCCCGGTCGATGCCCTCGGCGGCCTCATAGGCCTCCTCCAGCAGTCCCCGGCGGATGGATTGGTGGGTCTGCACCTGGTCCCAGGGGCAGCCCTCCGGCGAGCGGAGCACCCGGATGATCTCCAGCAGGTCGTCGTAGTCGTATCGCGCTTTCTCCTTAAAATGTACCATATTCCCGCTCCTATTGCAAGTCCTCTTATCGGCAAAATAGCCTGATGAGGCTGTTTTTCGTGAAAAATGTACGGAATTTTCGTCTATTTCAGCCGCAGCCAGCGGACAAGACGCTCCCCGCCGGGCAGGGCCATGGCCTCCTCCCGGCCCACGGCCCCCAGCAGCAGCGCCGCCCCGGCGTAGATCACCGCCGCCAGGGCCACCGCCAGCAGGGTGGCCAGACCCCCGGGCAGCAGGTCTGCCAGCAGCCGGTGGAGCCACCATGCCGCCGCGCCCATCCCCAGGGCCGCCAGCCCCGGCCGGGAAAATATCCGGAAATAATCGGGCCTTTCCGGCACATACCGGGCGATGGCCCCCAGGTTCAGCACCGTGATCAAAGCATAGCAGCACAGGGTGCTCACCGGCAGGCCCCGGATGCCGTAATCGGGGTTGGAGATCATCAGATAGTTCAGGGCGATCTTCAGCCCGCCTCCGGCCAGCAGGGTCCAAAGGGGGACTTTTTCCCGGCCATAGGCCTGCAAAATCCCGTTGGATAGGGCCATCAGGCACACAAAAATGCTGCCGACGCCCAGAATTTCCAGGTGATACGCCGCGGCCTCCAGGGTGGCCGCCCCCTTGGCCGGGTACAGCAGCTCCAGAATGGGCCGGGCCAGAACGCTGAGTCCCACCCCCGCCGGCAGGGCCAGCAGGGCCGTCAGCCGGAAGGCGGCGGCGGTGTGCCGCCCGGCGGCGGACCGGTCCCCCCGGGCCAGAGCCGCCCCGATGGCGGGGATCAGGCTGATGGTCAGAGGATAGATAAACGCCGCCGGAAGGGCAAACAGATTCCCGGCATAGCTGTAGGTCCCGTAGAGGCCGGCGGCCTCCGGCTCCGTCAGGCCCCAGGTGTTCTGCAGGATGCCCATGGTGATGGACTGGTCCAGCAGGTTGATGACGGAAAGGCTCACGGAGCCCACGGTGATGGGCACCCCGATGGCCAGCAATTGGCGCAGAATATCCCGGCTCTGTCCCGGGTCGTCCCGGCCCCTGTCCCGGGACAGATGGGTCAGTGTCCACACGGTCAGGGCCAGCAGAGACAGAATCACCCCCGCCGTGACCCCGGCGATGGCTCCAGCGGCGGCTATATGGGAGGGGTACCCCTGCCGCAGCAGCCACCAGGCAAGACCCAGGCCCACCACCAGCTTGCTGCCGGATTCAATGATCTCGCTGGCGGCGGTGGGCCGCATATCGCCCATGCCCTGGGTATAGCCCCGGATCACCGACACCAGACACACGCACAGCACCGCCGGAGACAGCACCCGGATGGCGTCCTCCGCCCGGGTGTTGTGCATCCACCCGGCCAGGTCACCGGCCAGGAAGAACATCAGGCCGCTGCTGAGAAGCCCCAGCAGCAGAAACAGCCAGAAGGCCACGGAGACGATGCGCCGCCGCCGGTTTACCCAGCCCAGAGCCTCCGCCTGGGACACCAGCCGGGAAAGGGCCAGAGGAAGCCCGGCGGTGGACACCATCAGCAGCAGGTTATAGATGTTATAGGCGGCGTAGAAATAGTTCATGCCCTGCTCGTCCAGCAGGTTCCCCAGAGGGATCTTGTACAGGGCGCCGATGGCCTTGGTAACAAGCATGGTGACCGTCAGCAGGGCGGCGCCCCCTAAAAATGACTGCTTCCCCCTGGTCATGGACCCTCCTCATTTCATTTCTTCATATTTTCATGGAACGCCCGGAAGGCCGACAGGTTCTCGGCGATCTTTTCGGGCCGCTGGATATACTCCGTGGGATACTTGGCGTGGAACACCCGCTGGATGCGGCCCCGGACCGGGTCCACCATCTTGGTGGAGCCGCCTGCCCCCAGGGAGAGAATGCTGTGCAGCTCCTCCATGATGTAAATATTATACAGCCCCTGGGCTCCGGATATGCACCAGCCCACGTTTTCAAAGCTGCCGGACATATACTTCTGGCGATAGAGATAGTACGGAGAGAATCCGGCGGCGCGGAGGGTGGGGTCGGCATAGTCCAGCATCCGGGCCACGTCCTCCGCCGTGGGGATGGGCAGACCCTCCAGCAGGATGCGGCTGCCCTTTTTCAGGCTCAGGGTATGGACGGTGATGTTGTCGGCCCCGAAGGTCAGGCACTTGTCCAGGGTCCGGCGGAAGCCCTCCGGCGTGTCGGCAGGCAGCCCGGCGATCAGGTCCATGTTCACATGGGGAAAGCCCATGGAGGCAGCCAGGGCCATGGTGTCCTCAATGTCCCGGGCGGTGTGGCGGCGGCCGATGGCCCGGAGCACTTCGTCCTCCAGGGACTGGGGATTGACGCTGATGCGGTCGGCCCCGTGGTCCAGCAGCACCTGGAGCTTTTCCCGGGTGATGGTGTCGGGCCGTCCGGCCTCGATGCAGTATTCCACGCAGCCGGACAGGTCAAAGCTGCGGTTCAGGTGGGTCAGCAGCCGGTCCATCTGCTGGGCGGACAGGGTGGTGGGGGTGCCGCCGCCCATATAGAAGGACTTGATGCGCAGGCCCGTCTCCCGCACCATTTGGGCGGCGTCGGTGATCTCCCGGCACAGCACCTCTAAATACGGCTCCATCAGCCCCAGGGATTTTTCCACCGACTGGGACACGAAGCTGCAATAGGCGCAGCGGGTGGGGCAGAAGGGGATGCCGATATACAGGGAGATGTCCTCCGGGCGCAGGTCCGCCTTGGCCCGCAGGCCCTCCTGGGCGGTCTCCACCGCCAGGCGGCGGCGGGAAGGGGAGACATAGTAGGTGTCCCCCAGAATGCGGCTGACCTGGGCGGGGGTCTTTCCCTGCTCCAGCAGCCGGGCCGCCAGCTTGCCGGGACGGATGCCCGTCAGCGCGCCCCAGGCCGGGGTGACGCCGGTGATGCTTCGGGCGGCCTTGAAGAAGCTGAGCTTCACGGCCTTCTGCCGCAGGCGCTCCCGCTCATACTCGTCCGTCACGTCCCGCAGCAGGGCCCGGGAGGTCCCCCGGCCCAGCCTGCCGCCGTGGGCGATCTCGGTGACGGCGGTGGCGTATACCGGACCCTGGTGCAGGTCCACCCGGGCCCAGTTGTCCTCCCCCGGCTCCGGCTCCTGATACACAGGCCGCTCCTCCGGGAAAAAGGCCAGCAGACTCTGCTCCACCGCGTAGCGGTCGTCATGACCGCGAAAAACCAGTTTCATAGCCCCGCCCCTTACTTCATGCCCTGGCGGACATAGGGATTCACCCGGCGCTCATAGTCCAGGGTGGTGGGCTGGTCGTGGCCGGGGTAGACCCGGTAGGACCCGGGCAGATTCCCCAGGCGGGCCAGGGATTGCAGCATCTCCCGATAGTCGCCGCCGGCGAAGTCCGTCCGGCCGCAGGAGCAGCGGAACAGGGTGTCACCGGAGAAGATCACATCCCCCACCACCAGGCACACGGAGCCCTTGGAGTGGCCCGGAGTTTCCAGCACGGTGACAGTCAGGCTCCCCAGGGTCAGGGTGTCGCCGTCGTGATAATAGCGCTGGTTATGCTCCGGCAGCCGGGAGAACACCAGCTCCATGTCCCCAACCCGGCCGTCCACCACGTCCTTTTCGTTGATGTACACCGGCAGGTCCGGGTATTGCTCTAAGATGGGGCGCACGGCGGTGGTGTGGTCAAAGTGGCCGTGGGTCAGCAGGATATACTGCAGTTGGCAGCCGGACCTGGCCACCATGTCCAGCACCCGGGGGGCCTCGTCGCCGGGGTCGATCAGGGCGCAGACCCCTGCCGTCTCGTCGCTCAGCAGGTAGCAGTTGGTCATAATGGGGCCTACCATAATGGAATCAATTTTCATGGGTTCAACCTCCTGTTCAGGATAAAAGCGGGCGGACAGCGGCGTCCGCCCGGAAGAATGTGGAATACGTTACGCATTCAGCTGGTCCGTGTCCACCACCAGGGTCAGAGGTCCGTCGTTGACGGATTCCACCAGCATCTCGGCGCCAAACTCGCCGGTTTCGGTATGGATGCCCTTTTCCCGGCACAGGGACACGAACTTTTCATACAGGGGGATAGCCACCTCCGGCCGGGCGGCGGCCAGGAAGTCCGGGCGGCGGCCCTTGCGGCAGTTGCCGTACAGGGTGAACTGGGATATCACCAGGATTTCACCGTTGACGGTTTCCAGGCCCCGGTTCATCTTGCCGTCCTCGTCCTCGAAGATCCGCAGTCCCGTCAGTTTGTCCGCCAGCTTCACGGCCTGGGCCTCGGTGTCGTCATGGGTGATGCCCAGCAGGATCAGGAAGCCGGGGCCGATGCTGCCGATGGTTTTGCCGTCCACGGATACGGAGGCGCTTTTCACGCGGGTCAGCACTGCTCTCATGGTAATATAGTCTCCTTTTCGGTTAATATATTGTGTTTTTTCTCAGCCCGCCGGGCGGGTGACCCGCATAACGCCGGAAATCTGCTCGATGCGGCGCATGACGGTTTTCAGCTGCTGGCTGCTGGACACATCGGTATCCAGGGTGATCAGGGCGAAGCCGTCGGGGGTGGAGCGGGCGTTCATGGAGGCCACATGGGTCTTGGTGGAGGAGAGCACCGTGGAGATATCCACGATGAGGTTGATGCGGTCCTTGGCCACCACCTGGAGGGTGGTGCGGAAGGTGCCCTCCACGTCCTCGGCCCAGGACACCTTGATCCAGCGGCCCTCCTCATCGGGACGGCGGCGGGCCGGGTCGGCGTTGGGACAGTCCCTCCGGTGGACGGACACCCCGTAGCCCTTGGTGATGAAGCCCACGATGTCGTCCCCGGGGACGGGGGTGCAGCACTTGGAGAACTTCACCAGGCAGTTGCTGAGGCCCTCCACAATGATGCCCTTTTCGCTGTGGGTGCGCTTGGGCACGGCGGGGCGGGTGGCATCGGGGCGGCCTTCCAGCGGCACCTCCGCCTGGCGCTCCTCCTGGTGCTGGTGGAGGATGCGCTGGATATCCTCCCGGATGCGGCCGATGACCTTCAGGCTGCTGATGCCCCCGTAGCCGATGGCGGCGTACAGGTCGTCCAGGCTCTTATAGGTGAGCTTTTTCAGGATGCCGGGGAGGTTTTCGTCGTTGGTAAGCTCCTTCAAAGACACGCCGCAGCGCTTCAGCTCCGACTCGAAGGAGGCCCGGCCCGTGACCACGTTTTCGTCCCGGCGCTCCCGCTTGAGCCACTGGCGGATCTTGGAGCGGGCGTTGCTGGACCGGGCGATCTTCACCCAATCCCGGCTGGGACCGTGGGCCGACTGGGAGGTGACCACCTCCACAATGTCGCCGTTTTTCAGGCGGCAGTCGAAGGGCACGATGCGGCCGTTGACCTTGGCGGCCACCATGTGGTTGCCCACGGCGGAGTGGATGTTATAGGCAAAGTCGATGGGGGTAGCCCCGGCGGGCAGGTTGATGACGTCCCCCCGGGGGGTGAACACAAACACCTCGTCGGCGAACATGTCCACCTTCAGGGAGTGGATGAACTCCTCGGCGTCGGCCCCCTCCTGATTCTCCAGCAGGCGGCGGACCCATTCATACCGGCCCTCGTCGCCGCCGCCCTGGCCGTTCTGCTTATACTTCCAGTGGGCGGCGATGCCGTATTCGGCCACCTCGTGCATCTCCTTGGTGCGGATCTGCACCTCGAAGGGAACGCCGTTCTGGCCCATGACGGTGGTGTGGAGGCTCTGGTACATATTGGGCTTGGGAGTGCCGATATAGTCCTTGAACCGGCCCAGCACAGGCTTGTACAGGTCGTGGATGATGCCCAGAACGTAATAGCAGTCGGACACCGTGTCCACGATCACCCGGAAGGCAAACAGGTCATACACGTCGTCCAGGGACTTGTTCTGGGTGTACATCTTGCGATAGATGGAGTAGGGGTGCTTCATGCGGCCATAGACATAGCCGTCGATATGGGCCTCCTCCAGGCGCTGGGTGATCTGGTCGTGGATGGAGGACATGAAGCCGTCGTACTCCGTGGCCTTCTCGTCCAGGGCGTCCACGATCTCCCGGTAGCTGATGGGGTCCAGGTATTTCAGGGACAGGTCCTCCAGCTCCCACTTCATCTTCTGCATGCCCAGGCGATGGGCGATGGGGGCGTAGATCTCCAGGGTCTCGAAGGACTTCTGCTTCTGCTTCTCCGGGGTCTGGTACTCCATGGTGCGCATATTGTGGAGCCGGTCGGCGATCTTGATGAGGATCACCCGGATGTCCTTGGACATGGCCAGCAGCATTTTCCGGAGGTTCTCCATCTGCTCCTGGGCCTTGGAGGTATAGTGGACCCGGGTCAGCTTGCTGACCCCCTCCACCAGGTCCGCCACCGTGGGGGAGAACTGCTTGGCGATGTCCTCATGGGTGGCGGAGGTATCCTCAATGGTGTCGTGGAGCAGGGCGGCCTCGATGGACTCGGAGTCCAGGTGCAGCTCCTCGGCCACGATCTGGGCCACGGCCAGGGGGTGGGTCACAAAGGGTGAGCCGTCCTTGCGCAGCTGGCCCTGGTGGGCGGCGGCGGCAAATTCATAGGCGGCCCGGATCTTGTCGAAGTTGGCGGTGGGGTTATAGGCCCGCACCGTGTCCTCCAGGCGTTGGTATCGTTCATCCACTGTCATCAGCGTGCCCCTCCTTTCGATGCGTCCAGCGCCTGATGCAGGCGCAGCAGATATTCCGAACGGTCCAGGGCTACCTTCTTGCCCTGGCTGGTGAGATGCAGGCTTATGCTGTCGCCCAGGCGGCAGCACTGCAGCAGGCCCCGCTCCCGGAACACCTCCAGGCACAGCACCGTCCGCAAAAAGGGCTCCGCCCCTTGCAGCGCCCCGGACAGCCGCCGCAGCAGCGGCAGATAGTCCGTTTCCAGTCCGTCGGGGGGCACCGCGTGCTGCAGGGCCCGCCACAGGCTCACGCACTGGTCCCGGGAGGGCAGCAGGCGCACGGCGTCCCGGGGACGCAGTTCGTCCCCCCGCAGGCAGCGGTCCACCAGCTCCAGGGACTCCTCCTCCCGGGTGCTGCCGGTAAGGGAGGGACGGATATCCACCATCTGCATCTGGACGGTGCGGCTGCTGCGGAACTCGTTGATCTGAAGATAGAAGGCGGCGTCCACCCGGTCGCCGGGGGCCACGCCGCAGGTCTGGGCCACGGCGGAAAAGAAGATGCCGTCAAACTGGGCGCTGCCCTTGGTCAGGCGCAGCTTCAGGTGCCGGTTCTGGCCCACGTTCTGAAGCCGGTCCAACGTGGCGCCCCGCAGGCAGAACACCGGCCGGGCGTTGCCCGCCCCGTAGGGCTCCAGGGCGTCCAGGGCCTCCACCTCCGCCAGGGTCACCCGGCCCGCCTGGCCGATGGGCACGTCCACCTGCAGGCAGGACACCGGGGCCTTGCCGCCCCGGAACCGGCTGGCGTATTGGTTCATCCGCTGCCGGAAGGCGGGGATGTTCTTTTCTTCAATGGTAAAGCCCGCCGCCAGCTCATGGCCGCCGAAGCCCAGCAGCAGGTCGGAGCAGGCCTCCAGCGCGGCGAACAGATTGAACCCGCCCCAGCTGCGGCAGGACCCCTTGCCGGTGCCGCCGGACAGGTGGATCATAAAGCTGGGACAGGCGTATTTTTCCGAAAGGCGGGAGGCCACGATGCCCACCACCCCCTGGTGCCAGGTGTCGGAGGCCAGCACCAGGGCGCTGCGCTCCTGGGGCGGGGTCTCCTCGATCTGTTCCACGGCCTGGGAGTAGATCTCCTGCTCCACGGCCTGGCGCTCCCGGTTCAGGGCGCACAGCTCCCGGGCCAGGTGCTCCGCCCGGTGGGGATCGGTGCACAGCAGCAGGTCCGCCGCCATGTCCGCCGCGCCCATGCGCCCGGCGGCGTTGATGCGGGGGGCCAGGACGAAGCCGATCTGCACGGAGGTGACGGTTTTGTCGGACAGGCCCGCCTCATGCAGCAGGGCGTGGAGGCCGATGAAGTCCGACCGGCTGATGGACGCCAGGCCCCGGGACACGATGGTGCGGTTTTCGCCGGACATCTGCATCACGTCGGCCACGGTGCCGATGGCGGCCAGGGTGCAGTAGCGGGACAGCAGGGCCTCCTCCCGGCTCTCGCCCCCCAGGGCCAGCACCAGCTTCAGCGCCACGCCGCAGCCGGCCAGGTGCTTGAAGGGATAGCCGCAGTCGGGCCGGTGGGGGTCCACCACGGCGCAGGCCGGGGGCAGCTCCTCCTTGCACTCGTGGTGGTCCGTCACCACCACGTCCATGCCCAGGGAGTTGGCGTAGGCCACCTCCTCCACGCCGGTGATGCCGCAGTCCACCGTTACCAGCAGGCGGACCCCCTGCCCGTGCAGGGACAGGATGGCGTCCCTTCCCAGGCCGTAGCCATCCTCGATGCGGCGGGGGATATAGTGCACCACGTCGCCGCCCCGGGACAGGAGATAGTCCACCAGAATCACCGTGGCGGTGATGCCGTCCACGTCATAGTCGCCGAAAACGGCGATCTTTTCCCCGTCGGCCAGGGCGCGGCTCACCCGCTGGGCGGCCTTGTCCATGTCCTTCATCAAAAAGGGGGAATAGGGCAGGTCCCGGTCCCGCTCCAGGAAAGCGGCGGCCTCCTCCGGGGTGGTGATCCCCCGGGAGGCCAGCACCGAGGACACCAGATAGGGGTACCCGGCCCCGGTGAGCCGGTCCACTGCCCCGGCGGGCAGCTCCGGTATGCTCCACTGCTGATATTTCATGACAGGACACCCCTTTCCCGGTACTGCAAATAATATTTTATTATAGCAAACGCCGAATGACTTGACAAGGGGCGGACGTTGGATTTTCGGGGATTTTGCCAGCCGGTGTGCGCCTGCGGGAGACAGCCGGAAACCCGGACCTATAAAACGGACACATCCGGATAGAAAACCCGCCTATCCCCGAAGGGCATACCGGCGTAGAATAGACGCATATACCGCGCAGGTATGCTGAGGGATTGACAAAAAACGACAGCCGTGATAGAATATCCTCACAATCCAAGGGGTGCTGGCGCAAGCCGGCTGAGATGTGACGTATTGCCGTCCGGTCCCTCGAACCTGATCCGGGTAATGCTGGCGTAGGAATGCGACTATATGGCTTTTGTTTCCGCATTGCCACGCCTCCAGGGCCCGCGATGCGGTTATTTTTTTCAAAGAGGAGAAATCACACATGAAAATCAACAAGACCCGCATGATCTGCGAGGCCGCCATCTTCATCGCCATGGCGGAGATCCTGAGCCTGATCAAGCTCTATGAGTTCCCCAACGGCGGCTCCATCACCCTGGAGATGCTGCCCATCATCCTGTTCGCCGCCAGGTACGGCTGCGGCTGGGGCTCTCTGGCGGGCCTGGTGTACGGCACCATCACCTACCTCATCGGCAACAAGTTCTCCGTTGACTGGACCACCATCATCTGCGACTACTTCATCGCCTTTGTGGCACTGGGCTTTGGCGCGGGCCTGCTGTCCCGCCGCAAGTGGAGCGTTTACTATGGCACGGTCATCGGCGGCGTGCTGCGCTTTTTGGCGCATTTCCTCATCGGCGTCTTTGTGTGGGGCAAGTGGATGCCCGACACGTTCCTCGGCAAGCCCATGACCAGCCCCTGGATCTACTCCCTGATCTATAACGGAAGCTACATGCTGCCCAGCATCGTTCTGTGCCTGGTGGTGTTTGCCCTGCTGTATAAGCCGCTGCGGAAGTATTTCACGTCGGCAGACCTGCTGGCGGCGTAACGCCTCTTACCCTCTCCGGGGGCGGGCCAAACCGCCCCCGGAAAATTTTTTCAGAAACCGGAAAAAAAGTGTTGACAAACGCCAGAAAACGAGTATAATGAATCTTGTTCGTCAGGAACATAGCGGGATTGTGTAAAGGTAGCACAGCGGACTCTGACTCCGTATGTGAGGGTTCGAATCCTTCTCCCGCTGCCAAAAAGACTCTCAGCAAAAGCTGAGGGTCTTTTCTTTTTGCCATGGTTCTCTCATAGGGATTCCCGGGCCGCCGAGGGCAGCGGCTCCTATTCGGAAAATATGCGGACCTGTCCGCCGTCCGGGGCCTCCAGAGCGGCGTACCGGCCCTGCTTCTCCAGGGCAGCGAAGACCGGGAGGTCCCCTGCGGCGGCTGCTCCCTGTATGCCCGCCGGGCGGAACTGCCCGGCGCGGACTTCCGGCTGATCACGGACCCCGCCAGCAATCAGCATATGACCGTCATCCGCCAGGCCGGACAGTCCGGCGTCAACCGGGACACCATGGCCCTGGTGGACAAATTTCTGGACCGGCTGTTCTGATCCCATAACGCCGCAGAGGCGGCAGACGAAATCGTCTGCCGCCTCTGTTTTATTATCAGTACCCCGCTCCCTGGGTGACGATCTTCGCCCACAGCACGGGGCCCACGGCCCCGGTGGGGTCGATGCCCAGCTTTCGCTGCAAGGCCAGCACAGCGGCCTGGGTACCCCGGCCGAAAATGCCGTCCTCCGCCACGGCGGGAATATCCGGGTCCTGGGCCGCAATGCGATTCAGCTGCTGCTGCAAAAACAGTACCGTGTCGCCCCGGTCCCCCAGGACGATGAACCGCCCCGGATAAATCTCCCGGGCAAACTGCTGATAGTCCTCCGGCAGGTCCTCCAGCACGTCCTCATAGGCCCGCCGCAGGGCGTTCCAGGTGTCCCGGCCCACCACCCCGTCGGTGGGAAGGCCCGCATAGCTCTGGAAGGCATACACGGCGTCCAGCATCTCCTGGTCAAAGACATCGCTGAGCCGGATGGGCGGCAGTTCCGGCAGGAAATACCCCAGAAAGGCCAGGAAAAACCGCACCGTCCGCACCGCCAGGCCGCTGTCCCCCAGCCGCAGGGCCTCGGTATACTGCCTCTGCACCTCGGAGATGGTCAGCCCCTCGCCGGACAGCTCCGACAGGCCCTTGACGCCGTTATAGATCTGCTTGATCTTGTACCAGGTGGCCTTGCCCACGACGCCGTCCGGAGTCAGGTTGAAGATCTGCTGGAAGGACTTCACCGCCTCCTCCATGGGCACGTCGAACACCGTGGACGGCTCCGGGATCTCCGGAATGGCCGGATAGTTCCGGCGGATGCGGCTCAATTGCCGCTGGAGAAGCAGCACGTCGTTGCCCACGTCCCCCCGGCGCAGAGGCCGCCCGGGATAGGAGGGCACGTTCCCCCCTACCGGGGCGTTGAACACAATGCTGATGTCCCCTCCGTAGTAGTATTGCAGAATCTCATAGGGGTTCATGCCGTCCCGGGCCAGGTCCACACTGCCCCACTGAGACAGCCCCCCGCACTGGGTCCGCACTCCGTCGCAGAACTGGGCAAACAGCGGCTCCACGCTGCCCTGCCGGACGATATAGTTGTTGAAGCTGTCGTCCACGATCTGGCTGATGTTCTCGAACACGTCGCCGCCGTCCACATAGGCCTGGTCATACTGGGTGGTGCTGGTGATGTCATAGTCGTACCCCCGGGTGCGGTAATACTCGGTATACACCCGGTTCAGGGCATAGGAGATCTGGGCCAGGATGTTGGCCCGGATGGCGTTCTCCGGCCAGGTGGGGTAAATTTCGTGGGAGGCCACGTTCTTGATATAGGCGGCAAAGGGCACCTCCACGTTCCGGGCCGAGGACCCCGGCGGGCCCAGGTGTACGGTAATGGTCTCCGGGACCACAGGCGTTGCAGGCATAGCGCTCCCCCCTTATATCACCGGCTCCAGCATCACCGGCAGAATGGATTCGATGCGGGCATACACCGTGACCTCCCGGTCCTCCTGGGGCACGAACAAGGGGTGCCGCACCGACACCAGGTAACCGGTGCCGCTGATGGAGGCGGTGTCCGGCGCCTGGGACCAGGCGGCGGGCAGGGCCGGCAGGGCGATGCCCTGAACGATACCCGATTCATCGGTCAGCCCCCGGTAAAACGTGTGGGTCTGGCCCCCGAACCGCCGGTATACCTCCACCCTTGCCCCGGCCACCGGAAACATTCCGCCGCCGGAGGCCACCTGCACCCGCAGACTCCCCTGGTCGGGGTGGGCCTGCAAAAACGTGGACAGGGGCACATGCTGGGAAAAATCGGACATAGACATACATCCTTTCCTGGAAACTTCCCCTCAGTATATGCCCCCGGCCCGGGAAAAATACGCCTTTTCCGCCGTGGCTGCTCCAATAACCATGCCGCGAACCCTCTGATACTGATTCTTGATTAAAAGATTTAATCAAGAATCACGTGTGCTACGCACACTCGCATCGTGCGAAAGCACGCTGCGCCGTCTCATGCAGAATCTGACGCGCCCTTGGCGCTATAAAAAGCTTTTCAAGCTTTTTAACAGATTCTAGTATGATATAACACAACCCCCTCCGGCATAGCTGGGTGTACGTAAGACAGTATTGCGCCGAGATTGACGAAGCGGCACGAAATCGCATGGAGCTGATCGTGCCGGAGCTGGTGAAGCGCAACGGCGTGACCGAACAGCTGAAAGCCGAAAACCAAATGGAATGGGTGCGGCAGATGAACGCTTGCAAGGCACAGGCAGAGGAAGTTGTGAAAGCGGAATTGATTTATGATTGAGTGAGGAAGTCCGGGCAGAAAACTGTTCGGACTTTTCTCATATAGTCCAAAGTTGCGGTAGAATTGTTCACAAGTTTTATGGTATAATTTGAATATGAAAATTGAGCAACAAATCGGAATTTGATGAGGTGATTGGGTGAAAACTTATACAATTTGTGGAAGCATGAAATTTGCCGAAGATAAATTTGAATTTGACGAGGTATTGATAGAATGGTAGAAGTAAAATTTTATGACAATGTCGCAGATGAATTTTTGAAGTTTGCAGTGATAATATCCAAAACAGATAACAAGTGGGTATTCTGTAAACACAAAGAAAGAGAGACTTATGAAATACCAGGAGGTCACAGAGAACCTGGAGAAAGTATTTTAGAAACAGCTAAAAGAGAATTACAAGAAGAAACAGGAGCAGTTGATTTTAGAATTGAACCAATATGTGTGTATTCTGTTAAAGGAAAGACACGAGTAAATGAAAATATTGATGATGAAACTTTCGGAATGTTATTTATTGCAGACATTAACTCATTTGAGGAATTACATAGTGAGATTGAGAAGATATTGATTTCAGATAAGTTAGTTGAAAATTGGACATATCCTTTAATTCAACCTATATTGATTGAAGAAGCAAAAAAAAGAGGCTTTATATAAATAGACAAGCAACGGAAACTTTCAGTTTGGCGAACTGATAAAATCCCTTTAGGAACTAAAGGGCGCACTTCTATACTCTCCTATCGGGAGTATGTGCGTCCTGCGGAGCTTCATTCCCGGTCAGCAGAGAAAAACTGCTTGACCGAAAATGTTTCGTCACTTCGTTCCGTCAAGGGAGCTACACTCCCTTGCGACGCTTGTGCGTCTATCCCTTGTGGACTTGCCGTCCGCAAACAAGTTTGAAGATTAGACATAAACAAATCCTCCGCATGGTCTAAGCCATACGGAGGATTAACTGTTTTACGGACACCCGTCTATAGCCGGAGGGGGTTCGCTTATTCCAGGATCAGCCAGTTGTCCTGCCGCTCCGTGACGTAGCCCACCTGGGCCGCGGCAGGGATGCTGTCCCGCAGCTCCCGCAGGCATGCCGCCGCGTCGGCGGGGTCCACCGCCATCAGCAGGCCGCCGCTGGTCTGGGGATCGTACAGCAGGTCCTGCATGGTGCGGCTGACGTTCCCCCGGACGGTGACGCCCTTTTCGGCGTAATCCCGGTTGCGGTAGGCCCCGGCGGGGATCAGGCCCATGGCGGCCAGGTCCCAGGCCTCCGGGTGGAAGGGGACGTTGCCGCTCTGGATGTGCACGGTGCAGCCGCTGCCCTGGGCCATCTCGAAGCTGTGGCCCAGCAGGGCAAAGCCCGTCACGTCGGTGCAGCTGTGGACCCGGTACTTCACCATGATATCCCGGGCGGTGCGGTTCAGGGTGGCCATCTGCCGGTAAATGCGGTCCATCACCGCCCCGCCGGCCAGCCCCGCCTTGGCGGCGGTGGTCAGCACGCCCACGCCCAGGGGCTTGGTCAGCAGCAGCACGTCCCCGGGCCGGGCCCCGCTGTTGGTCAGGATGCGCCGGGGGTCCACGAACCCCGACACCGCCAGCCCATAAATGGGCTCCGCCCCGTGGATGGTGTGGCCGCCGGTGATGATGGCCCCGGCCTCATAGGCCTTGTCATACCCGCCCCGCAGCAGCTCCTGCACCATGTCCTGGGTCATGGACTCCGGCAGGCACAGGATGTTCAGCGCCAGCTTGGGCTCCCCGCCCATGGCGTACACATCGCTGATGGCGTTGGCCGCGGCGATCTGTCCATACAGGAAGGGATCGTCCACAATAGGCGGAAAAAAGTCCGTGGTCTGCACCAGGGCCGTGTGCTCGTCCAGATAATACACGCTGGCGTCGTCGGACTTGTCATACCCCACCAGCAGCCGGGGGTCCGAATGGGTCCGGAACCCGTCCAGCAGCTTCACCAGGGTCCCGGCCCCCACCTTGGCCCCGCATCCGGCGCAGGAGGCCAGCTTGGTCAGCTTCACTTCCGTTTCCATGGTCATTCCTCCGTCCGTTGATAAACCGGCGTATAGCTCCGCCCGTCCCAGGCGGCAATGCGCTCCACGTCTCCGGCGGCCTCGCCCTGGGGCTCCAGCCACCGCCCCTCACACCGCACGCAGGTGCCGCAGCTGCTGCTGAGATTCCGGGGCACCGGCATCACCCGGCACTCGATCCCCTGCTCCCGGCACAGCTGCTGATACCGCATGGCGCCGAAGTGAGAAAAAAACGTTGCGAAATAGGTCATTTGGTAAAGGTCAGCGTCCATTCGCCGCCGTTTTCCTGCACCTGGACCTGATAGCCCTGGTGCTGGGCATAGCGGGTGGTGTTCTCCCGGGAGGCGTGGTTGTCCACCAGGATCTGATAGGCGGCCTCGCCGCTCTGCATAGCCGCCCGCAGCAGCACCACGGGCTCGGGGCAGGACAGCCCCCGTGCGTCGATGACTTTCATGTTGTCTCCTCCTTATGCTTTCTTCCGGAAGGTGTTCAGGCAGCCGATGGCGGCCACCACGGCCAGACCGATGACCACGGCGATCTTGCCGTTGGCGGTAGGGCCCTCCGCGCTGGAGGCCAGGCCGAAGTTATGGGCAAAGGCAGCGCCCACGATCAGGCCCAGCACCGTCACGGCGCTGTCGGAGCTGCCCTCGCCGGAGAGCACCAGCTGGCGCAGGGGGCAGCCGCCCAGCAGCACGCAGCCAAAGCCCACCAGCACCATGCCCAGGCAGTTCCACAGGCCGTCGGTATGAGCGATGGGCTGGCCCTCAAAGGCCAGGTGGAAATAGGCGCCGTCGGTGGCGCCGGTGAGGATCAGGTTGCACACCAGGGCGCTGATCAGGATGGCGCCGAAGCCCATCAGCAGCTTGGGCTCCCGGAACAGCACCACGTCGCGGATGCCGCCCACCATGCACAGGCGGGTCCGCTGGGCCAGAGCGCCCACGATCAGGCCCGCCGCCAGGCTGATGAGCACGGCAGCGTGCTTGGCGCCGGGGCCGCCGCCGGCCTCGGTGAAGTAGATGAAGGCGGGAGCCGCCACCAGCAGGATAAACACCACCACCTGGATGGCCGGGAACAGGAAGCCCTCCAGCCTGGCCATGGAATAGGAGCGCTTCAGGGAATAGCCCTTCTTCAGGAAGAACACGCCCGCCAGAATGCCCAGCACGAAGCCAAGCCCGCCCAGCAGAGCGTTCAGGTCGCCGCCGGCCAGGCGCAGGATCATGCGGAAGGGGCAGCCCAGGAACATCAGGCAGCCGATCATCACGAAAAAGCCCAGCACGAAGCGGGTCAGGGGCGCGCTGCCGCCCTTGGCGGAGAACTCACCCTTGAACAGGGCGATGCCGAAGCTGCCCAGCACCAGGCCGATGATCTCCGGCCGGATATACTGCACGGCGGCGGCCCGGTGCAGGCCCAGGCCGCCTGCGGTATCCCGCAGGAAGCAGGCGATGCAGAAGCCCATGTTGGCAGGGTTGCCGAAAAAGACCAGCAGCGACGCAATGACGCCGATGATCAGGCCCGCAATGACAATATGCAGGCGCTCACGTTTGATGTTCATTTGGAAAAATACCTCTCTCTCTTGAAAAATTCCAACAGACATTGTATCATATAATAATAGTTTATGTCTACCATTATTTTTTTGAAAATACAACGTATTGTTTCGGGAGGGACCCATATGGAGCCGATTTATCTGGACAACGCCAGCACCAGCTTCCCCAAGCCGCCCCAGGTGGCCCAGGCCATGTTCGACTATGTCACCGGCTGCGGCTGCAACATCGGCCGGGGCGGCTATGAGGGGGCGTATCAGGCGGAGGAGACGGTGCTGCGCACCCGCCAGCAGCTGTGCCGCCTGTTCCACGGGCCGGACAGCCGATGCGTGGCGTTCACCAAGAACATCACCGAAAGCCTGAACGTCCTGCTGAAGGGCCTGCTGCGGCCCGGGGACCATGTGCTGGTGTCCGCCATGGAGCACAACGCCGTCATGCGTCCCCTGACCCAATTGACCCGCCGGGGCGTCACCTTCGACCGGATCCCCTGCCGCCCGGACGGCACGCTGATGACGGAGCGCCTTCCCGGCCTGCTGCGGGAGAACACCCGGGCGGTGGTGATGCTCCACGCCAGCAACGTCTGCGGCACCCTGCTTCCGGCGGCGGAGGTGGGGGCCTTCTGCCGGGAAAACGGCCTGCTGTTCCTGCTGGACACCGCCCAGACCGCCGGGGCCTTCCCCATCGACATGGAGGCCATGGGGGCGGACGCCCTGGCCTTCACCGGCCACAAGGGGCTGATGGGCCCCCAGGGCACCGGGGGCTTCCTGCTGCGGCCGGAGCTGGCCGCGGAGCTGGAGCCGCTGCTGTCCGGCGGCACCGGCAGCGCCAGCCACTCCGAGGAGGTGCCGTCCTTCCTGCCGGACCGGTTCGAGGCTGGGACTCTGAACCTGCCGGGGATCATGGGCCTTCACGCGGCCCTGACCTGGCTGGAGGAAACCGGCATCGACGCCATCCGGGCCCATGAGCAGGCTCTGACGGACCGGTTCCTCCGGGGGGCGGTGTCCATCCCCAATCTGCGGCTGGTGGGTCTGGCCGGGGCGGAAAACCGGGCCGCCGTGGTGCCGGTGGTGCCGGAGAACACGGACCCGGCCTTTGTGGCCGACGCCCTGGGCCGGGAATTTGGCATCCAGGTGCGGGTGGGGCTGCACTGCGCCCCCAACGCCCACAGGACCCTGGGCACCTTCCCCACCGGGGCCATCCGCTTCTCCTTCGGGCCTTACAACACCCCCGGCCAGGTGGACCGGGCCCTGGAGGCCCTGGACGCCCTGTGCCGCCGGACCGTGTGGCTGTGACCCCTATAAAACAGGACCTCCTGCCGCAGCAGGAGGTCCTCAGCTTGTCAAAAAACGCGCCCCGGGGGCGCATTTTTTGCTTTATCCCATCCACCGCCCCAGGGCCACGAACAGGCAGCCCAGCAGGAAGAACCCCGCCAGCACCGCCGTGACGCTGAGGCAGAATTTTTTCACCCCCAGCTTCTCCGGGTCCATGAAGGGGTAGGGGTACAGCAGCTTCGTGTGGCCGATGGGCCGCCCCGTCCTGGCCCGCAGCATGGCATACACGAAGTACGCCAGGGGCAGCACCAGCCACCGGGCGGCGGAGGCCGCAGTCAGCCCGGCCTTGTTCCCCCACAGAAGCCACTGCCCCACCACCAGCCACGGCGTCCCGTAGTGGACGCACAGGTTCCCGAAGCTGCCGCCGAAGTCGGCGAATTTCTTCCCCCGGCGCCTGGCGTCCGGCACCAGCACAAAGTGATAGATCAGGTGCGTCACATAGATGCACAGGGTCATGGCCAGGGCCACGCCGCTGCCGGTCAGCAGCCGCCGCACCGCCCCCTCCGGCGCCGCCGCCAGGGCCAGCTCATACACCAGCACCAGCAGATTGCTGAGATTGGTGTAAAAGCAGAACATCCCCGGCCGGATGTGTCCCGTCTCCAGCAGGGTGGAGTGCAGTAGCAGACCCGCCGCCCCCAGCAGGAAAATGCCCGCCGCCGAAAGCCGCAGTCCCATGTCCGCCGCCTCCTCTCACAGGCGGAAGGCGGCGCAGTCCACCTTCCCGTCCTCTAAGGTGATGACCCCATAGGTCCGCCGGACGCTGGGGCCGATGCACCCGGGATTCATCACCCAGAAATCGCCGCTGCGGTCCACCACCGGCTGGTGGGTGTGGCCGAACAGCAGGATGTCCGCCCCGCACTCCCGGGCGGCGTATATGGCCGCCATGGGGCCGGACTTCACATGGCGGGTGTGGCCGTGCATCATCAGGATCCGCACCCCGCCCAGCTCCGTCAGCCGCTCCGGCTGGTCCAGGCCGCCATAGTCGCAGTTGCCGGGCACTCCCAGCAGCGGGATATCCGGATACCGCTCCTCCAGCCGCTGGGCGTCCCGCACGCAGTCCCCCAGATGCAGGATCACCTGGGGCTGCACCCGCTCCACGCACTGCTCCATAGGCTCCACGCACCCATGGGAATCGGATAAAACCAGTATACGCATCGCACATACCCTTTCCACGCTTGTTTTCTGCTATTTTACCACACTTCCCCGGGGATTTCCAGTCTCCCCCGGAAGGCCGTTGACTTCTCTCAGGAAATATGTTATATATAATGTAACAGGATGATTGTAAAATGGCGTGTTTTATAGAAAAGGAACGATTTATGCGTATGATATTCCGTGATTTTGCAGATAGCTCCGCAAGTAAAGCCCCTGTTATTTGGGCAAGACGCACCCACGCACTTTCTCCCGGCGCATAGGCGGCTTCGCCGTATTCCGCTTGTGCGCCTGACCCATACGCCCCCATATCATGCAGGAGGTAACGAATATGAAGAAAATTCTGTCCGCGCTTTTAGCGGCGGTCCTGCTGCTGTCTGCAACCGCCTGCGCGGCCCATGAGCCCGTCCTGCCCCCCAGCCGGTGGGGGGAGGGAGAGTCCCAAGGAATGCTGCCCCACACCTACTCCCTGTCGGAGGCCTATGACGCCGCAGAGGTGGTGGCCCTTGTTACGGTGGGGGATTGGCTGGAGGAGGAGCTGATCACCGGGCGAACCTTTTTCCGGACAACGGTCCAAAAAGTGTACAAGGGGGATATCCCCCATGAGTTTGTCCTGGCCCAGGAGGGCTGCTCCACCTGGACCTACCGAAACTATCCCGTATTCACCTATGGCAATCAGCTGCTGCTGTTCTTGATCAAATACGATGTGTCCATGTACCGGGATACCTACGACCTGGTAGAGTATCCGGACGCCTATGAGCTGATAAACACGTATTCCACGGTGATGTATGTAACCCGGGACGACAGCGGCATGTCCTACGTTCTGGACGCCCTGGGCATGATGACCCAATGGAGTCAGATCAATCAGCCCGCCGATTGCCCGGCCGTTGCGCACCCGGGGCAGGAGCAGCTTCTTCAGATCAGGGACAATCTGACAAAGCAGGACCCGGTTCTGGCTGCCATTGCGCCCTCCCAGGCCGACCCGGACCGGCCGGTTGCGTCCTCCGGCGACCTCTATCGTCTGACCGACCTGGAGGACTATTTCGCGCGCCTGTCCGCCGGCTAAACGTAAAAAAGGAGAATCACGAGCATGAAGAAAAATCTGTCCGCGCTTTTAGCGGCCCTGATGCTGCTGTCCGTAACGGCCTGCGCGGCCCACGAGCCCGTCCTGCCCCCCAGCCGGTGGGGCGAGATGCAGATCAATTCCATGTTTGAGCGCTGCTATTCCGTGTCCGACGCCTTCCGGGAGGCGGACGCCGTGGCCCGGGTCAAGGTAGGCGACTGGCAGGGGGAGGATCTGCGCAATTGGGTCACGTTCTTTGACGCGTCGGTTCAGGAGTCCTACAAGGGGGAGCTTCCCCGGAACTTCACCCTGGTGCAGGGCGGCTGTTCCGAGGCGACCTCTCCCGACTATCCCCTGTTTACCAGCGGAACCGAGCTTCTGGTTTTCCTGCGGGATTATGACGGCAGCGGGGAAAAATATCACCCCATCACCGACTATAACACGGTGCTGTATGTCGTGTATGACGAAGCCGGAGACCGGTATTTCCTGGACAGCTTCGGCACTATGAGCGCCCAGGACACCTGCGTTCCCGGCAGGACCACGCTGGACAGCGCACAGCTTGCGGAAATGACGGCGGATACCGATCCGGTGCTGGCCGAAGCGATTTCCTCCCAGGCCAAGGACTGCGACGGCTGTTCCATATACGCGGAATCCGCCCTGGAGGACTATTTCTCCGATCTGGCAAAGCAATAAGGCTTGATGGCGATCGCACCCCATCCCGCCGAAAAAAAAGCACCCGCCCGCCGGACCTCCGGCAGGCGAGTTTTTTTCAGGCTACAGGTTAAAGGAGCCCGGCACGCGCCGGACTCCTCTTATTCCAGGCTGTCAAAAACGCCTCGCAGAGTTCGCGGCCCGCAGGCCGCGAAGTGTTCCATCCATTTTTCGCGGCGGCGCCCCCCAAGGGGACTTCCGTTGGGCGTGTACGTCGCGAAAAATACTTTGCGCGGAGAGAGTGCGTTTTCGCGCATTTTTTGCGTGAAAACGCACGGGTCGGAGCGAAATCTCTTTTGTCAAAAAAGGCAACGCCCTTTTTTAACAAGCTCTTATTACCCCAGGACCCAGGCCTTCAGGGCGCTGCCGTCGGGGTCGTCCACCCGCAGGCCCGCCGTCACGTTGACCTCCGGCGCCGCCGCCCGGATATCCGCCACCGACGTCTCGATGCCGCTGCTGCCGCTGGTGCAGAAGGGCCGGATGGTTTTCCCGGTCAGGTCATAGGTATCCAGGAAGGTGTTGATGATCCGGGGCGCGGTGCCCCACCAGATGGGATAGCCCAGATAGATGGTGCCGTACTGGGACAGGTCCAGGGGCTGGCCCGCGATCCGGGGCCGGGCGGCGGGGTCCTTCTGCTCCTGGCTGGCCCGGCAGGCATCGTTGTTATAGCTCAGGTCCTGGCTGGTGTAGGGCTGCTCCGGGGTCAGCTCGTACAGGTCCGCCCCGGTCATGTCCCGGATGCGCTCTGCCGCCGTCCGGGTGCTGCCGGTGCAGGAGAAATAGATCACCGCCACCCGGGTGCCGGCCCAGCCGCTGCCGGTACTGCCGGTGGTATTTCCGCCGTTTCCGGCATTTCCGGTACTGCCTGCACCGCCGGGCACACCGGTACTGCCGCCGGGATTTTCCGCCGGGCCGCTTCCCGGGTCCGTGGCCCCGGGGGTCACCGTGGGACTATCTCCGCCGGGGGCCACCTCCGTCTGTTTCTTCCCGCAGGCAAACAGGGCGCAGGCCATGCACAGGGCTAAAATCAGGGCAAAAACACGCTTCATGGGGCTTTTCCTCCTTATTTCCGTCTTTATTCTTCCTCCTGCTGCACCGCCGTGCTGCCGCCCAGGCCGAAATCGTCGGCCACGGTGGCGCTGTCCCGGCGGAGCATGGTCTCCATGACCCGGATGTCGCTGTCGATGTCCATGGCGTCGGCCCGGTACAGCTCATCCAGCTGCCGCTCGAACCCCGCCACGATGCTGTCCATGGTGCTCTGGATTTTGGCCTTGGCCTGGTTCAGGTTCTCGCCGCTGACCCCAGCCTCCTCAAACTCGGCATAGGAGTCCAGCAGCTTCTGGGTGGTGGGCAGATAGTAATTCAGGAAGGTGCTGGCCTTGGCCTTTTTGGCGGGCTCCTTCTCGATGATGCGGAAGATTTTCCCCGCCACCTCCTCCAGCCGGTCGATCTTCTGGCTGAGAACGGGGTCGGCGATGCGGTCGTTGGCCCGGCGGATGTCCCGCAGGACGCCGGAATAGCCCTGCTCCGCCTGGGGCGGCTCCTGAACCTCCTGCTCCTGCTTCTTTTTGCCGAAGAAGGCGTCCGCCGCCGCCGGGGACCGGAACAGCATATCGCTTCCCAGGTCCAGATAGGCATTTTCGCCCCACAGGCCCTTTTCGATCATGATCTCCAGGTCGTTTTCCACCTTCCGGGAGGACACGTCCGCCGCCTCCGCCAGCTTTTTCAGGGACACCGCCTCCTGCCCGTGGGCACAGGCCAGATACTTGCCGAAGCGGCGGGCCCGGCGGGTCATGACGCCTCCGGCCAGCAGCAGGCCCAGGCCTCCGGCGGCCAGGCCCATGGTGGGAAACAGGCTGGCAAGCAGGGCCCAGCTCAGGCCGCCGGTGGCAGCGCCGATGCCCTCCACCAGGGACACCAGCCCCGCAAACAGCAGCACCAGGCCCACAATCTTCATGTTCCGGGCGGCTTTTGCGGAATACTGGGGGGTTTTGGTGACCTTCCGCCCGGCGGCGGAAGCCGTCCCGGGACGGGCCTGGGACGGGTTGGGATTTGCCCGGGACACGGCCGGGTCACTGCGGGACACAGTCGACCGGGTGCTTCGAGCGGCATTTTTCCGCCGGGAGTCGTTCCCCAGCACCTTCGACAGCAGCACCGCCAGCCCCGCCGGCCATGCCACGATGAACAGAAAGATGATCAGGATCCAGGACCCCAGATCGTTGTCCTCTTTCCGGGGCGGTCTGGGAGGAGGCGACTGCCGGAACTCCCGGTCCCGGTCGTCATAGGAATAGGCCATCACTGCTCTCCTTTCGGGCGGAGCTTGCGCTTGTTGCCGTGCTCATCCACCACATAGGTATTGTCCAGCTCCCGGGCCAGGTTGCCCACCACCGAGTCGATATACTCCCGGCGCAGGCGCAGCTGCTCCTCCCGTTCCTCCTGGGTCAGGCCCTCCGGCGTTTTCGCCTTGGCGGCCAGCTGGTTGATGCGGGCGATTTTCTTTTCATCCATGATGTGATCTCTCCCTCTTTTATAGATAACGCTTCAGGGTGACGAACACCCTGCCCTTTTTGGTCTGATGGCCGACCTCCTCCAGGACGCATTTCCCCAGCCCCCGCAGGGTCAGGGTGTCGCCCTGGGCCACCGGGCGGTCCGGCTTCTGGCAGTCGGTCCAGTTCACCTGGACCCGGCCGGAGGTCACCGCCTCGGCGGCCTTTCCCCGGCTCAGGGAAAAGCCAACGGCCAGCACGCTGTCCAGCCGCAGGGAGGACACCGTGTCGCGGATCTCCTTGGTTTTCTCCTGGGGCGGCGTCAACTGGGCCAGGGGCAGCGGGGCCGTATGGAGCCGCACCCGTCCGGCGTCCGTCCAGTCCGACAGCAGCAGCTCCGCCGCCGGGGCCGTGGCCAGTACGTCGGCCCAGTGGGGAAACACCAGGATATCCCCCAGGGTCTCCCGGGTCAGGCCCAGGGCCATGAGACTGCCCAGAAGGTCCCGGTGGGTCAGGGCGTCCTCCTCGTAAAACGAGGCCCGGACCACCCGGACGGCGTCCTCCTCCGGGGCCTCCTGCCACTCCGGCAGGAACCACAGCTGCCGCCGCTGGGCGCCGTCGTACCCGCCCCAGAAGGCGTAGCCCTCCGTTACGGACAGGGCGTTCAGCAGCCGCTGGGCCGCCGCCTGCTCCGCCGGGGACAGAAAGCCCGTCCCCTCCGGCAGATTCCGCCGCCGGCACTGTTCATATTTGTCCCAGACCCGGCCCAGCAGCAATCGCTCATCGCCGTTTGCGGCCAGCCGGTCCAGCATTTCCCGTTTATCCATGGTATTCCCCCAGATTCTGGGTGTGATAGAGTCCGGCATAGGCCCCGTTTGCCGCCAGCAGCTGCTGATGGGTGCCCTGCTCGGCGATGCGGCCATCCCGGATCACCAGGATGCGGTGGGCGGCCCGGATGGTGGAGAGCCGGTGGGCGATGATGAGGGTGGTGCGGCCCCGGCTCAGCTCGTCGAAGGCGTGCTGAATTTTCGCCTCGGTGATGCTGTCCAGAGCCGAGGTGGCCTCGTCCAGGATCAGGATGGGCGGGTCCTTCAGGAAGATCCGGGCAATGGCCACCCGCTGCTTCTGTCCGCCGGAGAGCAGGGTGCCCCGCTCGCCCACATAGGTGTCGAACCCGTTGGGCATGGCGGCGATGTCGTCATACAGCTCCGCCCGGCGGGCGGCCTCCTCCACCTCCGCGTCAGAGGCGTCGGGCTTTCCGTAGCGGATGTTCTCCCGAATGGTGTCGGCAAACAGGAACACGTCCTGCTGGACGATGCCGATGGCCCGGCGCAGGGAGTGCTGGGTCAGGCAGCGCACGTCGTGGCCGTCCACGGATACCACGCCGCTGTCGGGGTCGTAAAACCGAGGGACCAGCTGGCACAGGGTGCTCTTGCCGCCGCCGGAGGGGCCGACGATGGCCACCGTCTCCCCGGGCTGCACCGTCAGGTCCACCCCGTGGAGCACCTCGGGGCTGCCGTCGTCGTAGGAGAAGTGCACGTTCTCCAGGGCCACCCGGCCCTGCACCTGCGTCAGCTCCACGGCGTCGGGGGCGTCCTGAATGGTGGGCTCCGTGGCCATCAGTTCGATGAACCGGTGCAGGCCCGCAAAGCCGTTGGAGAACATCTCGGCGAAGTTTGCCAGCTTCCGAACAGGGCTGATGAAGGTGGTGATATACAGGCTGAAGGTGATCAGGTCGATATAGTTCAGGCGGTCCTTCATAATCAGCCAGCCGCCTGCGGCAATCACCGCCACGGACAGCAGGCTGATGAACAGCTCCATGCTGGCGTTGAAAAAGCCCATTTCCTTGTGGAAATTGCGCTTGGAGGTTTTGAACACCTCGTTGGCCCCATCGAACCGGCGCTGCTGCTGGGCCTCGTTGGCGAAGGCCTTGGTGGTGCGGACGCCGGAGAGGCCGGACTCGATCTCGGCATTGATGGCGCCGGTTTTTTGCTTGGCGGCCCGAGAGGCCTGGGACATCTGGCGGCGGCGGTACAGCACCACCAGCAGGAAGATGGGGATGATGCAGCACACCACCAGGGCCAGCCGCCACTGAATGGAGAACATCACCGCCAGGGCGCCGATGATGGTCACCAGGGAGATGAACAGGTCCTCCGGCCCGTGGTGGGCCAGCTCCGTCAGCTCAAACAGGTCCGTGGTCAGGCGGCTCATCAGCTGGCCGGTGCGGTTTTTGTCGTAAAAGTCAAAGCCCAGGTCCTGCATATGGGCAAACAGGTCCCGGCGGATATCGGCCTCCACCAGGATGCCGAAGGTGTGGCCCCAGTAGCCCACGATGAAGTAAAGCCCCGCCCGGAGGACAAAGGCCGCCACCACCAGGGCCATGACCGTAAAGAAAATGGAAAACTGCTTATCCGGCAGCCAGTGGTACATGGCGGTGCGGGAGATCAAGGGGAAGGCCAGGTCGATGACGGCGATCAGGAAGGCGCAGCTGATATCCAGCAGGAACAGGCCCCGGTGGGGGCGGAAATAGGACAGGAAAATGCGCAGCGGTCTGCGGGTCTGGTAATCTTTGGTGGTCATGGTCTCTCTCTTTCTGAAAAAATGGGCACAATTACCCAGTGTGTTGTTATACATAGTATAACACACCGCCCCCCCTGGCGCAAGGCGGTGTTTTGTGTTAATATGTGTTCAAAAGTGAGAAAAATTGCCGTGGGTTTTGGCCCTGCGGTGTGTACTATAGAGTAGAGAGAAACAGGGAGGCGACGGACATGGACGACAAGCAGCTGATGGCGCAGATCGCCGCCGGGGACCAGGCGGCCCTGCAGACCCTGCTGCGGCGGCACGGACCGCTGCTGCAATATATCCTGAAACCCATTCTGACAGACCCCCGGGAGCGGGAGGAGTGCCTGGCGGATATCTCCCTGCGCCTGTGGCAGCGGGCCGGGGACTATGCGCCGGAGCGGGGGCAGTTCGTGCCGTGGCTGACGGTGCTGGCCCGGAACATGGCCCTGAACCGGGCCAGGCGGCTGCGGAGGGAGGAGCCTCTGGACGAGGCCATGCCCCACGGAGACGGCAGCGCCGAGGAGGCCCTGCTGCAAAAGGACCGGCGGGAGCAGCTTCAGACGGCCATCCGGTCCCTGGGCCGCGAGGAACAGCAGCTGTTCTTCCGGAAGTATTACTACTGCCAATCCACCGCCCAGATCGCCGCAGAGCTGGGCATCACGGAGCGGGCCGCCGAGGGGCGGCTGTACCGCCTGCGGCAGAGACTGCGGAATCTGTTGGGAGGTGACCTGCTGTGACGGACGACATCCGCTTTGACCGGGATATGCAGACCCTGCTGGAGCAGCTGCCGGAGGAGCAGCTGCCGGCGGCCCGGGTGACCCCCTGGCGGCAGGCCATGCGCTGCGTCCTGTGGGGCATCGGACTGACCAGCATCACCCTGAACTTCTGGAATCTGCAGCATCTTCTGCCTATGGTGGGCAGCATCCTGCTGATGCTGGGGTTCCGGACCCTGCGGCAGGAGAACGGCTGCCTGCGCAGCTGCTGGCGGCTGTCCATAGCCCTGGCGGCGCTGCGGGGAGGCTATGCCGTCGTCATGGGCACCGTCCTGTCCCGGCTGGTCCCCTGGCTGGAGACGGCCATAGCCTGGACTCTGAGCATCCTGTTCTGGCTGGTGTGCCTGGGCCTGTGGTGGGGCATGAAGGAGATCGGCCGCAAGGCCGGGCAGGAAAAGCCCTCCGCCAAGGCGGCGGGGGCCCTGGTGCTGTGGTATGGGGTGCTGATCCTCACCGGCCTGCTGGGCCAGACCTTGCAGGGAGCGGCGGTGTGGCTGCTGCTGGCGCTGTATATCATCATCCTGCGGCAGCTGACCCGGCTGACCCGGGCCCTGGACAACTGCGGCTATGCGGTGGAGGCCGCGCCGGTGCGGCTGGATGGCCGGTGGCTGGCGGGGGGATATCTGGTGCTGGTGCTGGCAGCGGTGCTGCTGGGCCAGGCCCTGGGCCAAAGGCTGCCCATGGACTATAGGCCGCGGCAGGAGCCGTCTCAGACGGCCCAGGCCGTCCGGGACCGGCTGGAGGGGCTGAACCTGCCCCGGGAGCTGCTGGACGACCTGTCGGACGAGGATGTGCTGTCCCTGTCCGGAGTGACCCAGACGGTGTGGATGCAGGAGCCGGTGAAGAAGCCTCTCAGCGGCCGGACCATCCAGTTCTGGCGGGCGGCCCTGCTGACGCCCGGCGATAACGGGCCGGACCGCTGGGCCATCCTGACCTATTTCCAATACGAGGACGGGGAGGACTGGCCCGGGGACACCGACGGACTGTGGCTGGTGCCCCACTACCCTTATGATGCCTATGTGGAGGAAGCCCTCAGCGGGTATATCCTGTATGACGGGCCGGAGGGCACGATGGCCGCGCCCATGCAGAGCCTGGTCCGGCAGGAACAGGCCCAGTATACCGACTGGCTGTGGCCGGATATTCCGTCCAGCGCCAGCTTGTACCTTTTTGCCGAGTGGTCCCTGCCCCGGAAGGGGGAAAATATCCGGGGCTATCTGCTGTACTGGCGGGAGACCGTGCCGCCCATGGAGAAGAATCCGGTGCAGATGATGGATCAGCCGTATCTGCACCGGCAAATGAAATGGCACTATCCCTATGCCACGGCCCTGGACCAGCGGAGCATTCCGTATGCCACCCAGAACTTTGAGCCGGGACTATTCAGCGTGTATCAGCAGGCGGACGGCACCGTCAGCGCGTACCTTGAATCCGCTGAGCTGGGCTCCATCTCCAAGCGCGGCACTCCCCCGGCGGGGTAAAAAAATCCCCGGTGCTTCGGCACCGGGGATTTTTTTCAGACTGATGTAATTAGTCAGCAGGATTGATAGCGCCGTTGGGGCAGGTATCACTGCAGGTACCGCAGTCCAGGCAGGCGTTAGCATCGATCACATAACGATCGTCACCCTGGGAAATAGCACCCACGGGACAGACGTCAGCGCAAGCGCCGCAGCTGACACAAGCAGAGCCGATCTGATAAGCCATAGTAGCACCTCCATTTAGATTATGAGCATATTGTATCATGAAAATCCAAAATTGCAACCCCCTGCCGGTGGGAAATATCCGGAATCTTTCATTTTTCGTGGCGGTTTACAGTCCCGGGGCCGGGGATGGCCTTGCGTCCTGTGAAAAAGTATATTACAATAGGAGAAAACACCGGGGAGGGCGACGCCATGGAGCACCGGGACCGGCTCTGGCCGGGAGGGTACACATTTCTATACGACGACGGGCTGTTCCGCCCCTCCACGGACACGTTCCTGCTGGGGTCCTTTCCCCGGCTGCGGCGGGGCATGGCCGTGTGCGAGCTGGGGGCCGGAACGGGGCTTCTGAGTCTGCTGCTGCTGGCCCGGGAGCCGGAGCTGACGGTCACCGGGGTGGAGCTTCAGCCGCAGGCCTGCGCCCTGTTCCGGCGGACGGCGGAGGAAAACGGTCTTCAGGGCCGGATGCATTGCCTGGAGGGGGACCTGCGGGACCCGGGGCTGCTGCCGCCGGGACGGTTCCGGCTGGCGGTGTCCAACCCACCGTATTTCCCGCCGGGGGCCGGAGCCGTGGCCCCCGATGCCGCCCGCCGCACCGCCCGGGCGGAGACGGACTGCACCCTTTCCCAGCTGTGCGCCGCAGCGGCCCGGGCCCTGACCTGGGGCGGCAGCTTCTGTCTGGTGCACCGGCCGGACCGGCTGGCGGACGTGCTGGAGGAGCTGCGGCGGGTGCGGCTGGAGCCCAAACGCCTGCGCTTCGTGCACCACACGGCGGCGGCCCCGCCGTCGCTGTTTCTGCTGGAGGCCCGGCTGGGCGGCGGCGTGGGCCTCACCGTGGAGCCGCCGCTGCTGCTGCATGGCCCCGACGGCGGCGAAACCGAGGACGTCCGCCGGGCGTATTTTCGAGACAAGGAGGAATGAAGCATGGCCGGAATCCTGTATCTGGTGGCCACGCCCATCGGCAACCTGGGGGACCTGTCTCCCCGGGCGGTGGAGACTTTGGCCCAGGCCGATTTTATCGCCGCCGAGGACACCCGGGTGTCCCTGCGGCTGCTGAACCATTTTGACATCCGGAAGCCCCTGGTCAGCTATCATGAGCACAACCGGGCCGCCGCCGGCCCCGCCATTGCGGAGCGCCTGCTGGGCGGGGAGAGCTGCGCCCTGGTGACGGACGCCGGCACCCCGGCCATCAGCGACCCCGGAGAGGACCTGGTGCGCCTGTGCGGCCAGGAGGGCATCACCGTGCAGGCCATCCCCGGCTGCTGCGCCGCCGTGTGCGCCCTGGCGGTGTCGGGCCTGCCCACCGGGCGGTTCTGCTTCGAGGGATTTTTGTCCGCCAACAAAAAGGAGCGCCGCACCCGGCTGGAGGAGCTGTCCCATGAGGAGCGGACCATGGTGTTCCACGAGGCCCCCCACAAGCTGCGGCCCACCCTGGCGGATATGCTGGAGGTGCTGGGGGACCGGCCCGTGGCCCTGTGCCGGGAGCTGACCAAGCTCCACGAGGAGACGGTGCGCACCACCCTGGCCCAGGCGGTGGAGCTGTATCAGGAGAAGGAGCCAAGAGGGGAATACGTCCTGGTGGTGGCCGGAGCCGAAAAAGCCGCCGCCCCGGCGGTGACTCTGGACCAGGGGGTGCGGCAGGTGCTGCGCCTGCGGCAGGAGGGAGCCCGGATGAAGGACGCCGTCCGCCGGGTGGCGGAGGACACCGGTCTGCCCCGCAACGACCTGTATAACGCCGCCCTGGCGGAGATGGAATAGTCCGTCAGACAAGGGCAAAGTCCCTTTCCCCGGGGCCGCCGCGCTTACCGCCCGGTGGCCCCGGGGGCTTGACTTTGCCTGTTCAAAGCGATAATATAGATGTATCACAGGATTTGCAAGAGGAACGACTATGTCCGAGAGAATGACCGCAAGAAAACGCCAGGCCCTGGAGATGCGCAGCCGCATCCAGAGCGCCGCCCTGGACCTGTTTGACCGGGAGGGCTTTGAAAACGTCTCCGTGGAGGAGATCGCCCAGACCGCCGGATGCTCCGTGGGCAACATCTATCACTATTTCAAAAGCAAGGACGAGCTGGCCATTCAGGTGACCAGCCATGTGGACGATGCATACAGCGAGCTGGAGGAGGCATATCTGGCGGACACCGCCCGGCCCGCCCGGGAAAAGCTGCTGGACTTTGTGGGCCGGTCCCTGGAGATCAGCGTGTCGGACCCGGTGCTGTATAAGGCGTTTATCCACGGGCTGCGGTATCCGGAGCAGCGGGTGCTGCAGAAAAACGCCGGGCGGGTATACTTCCGGGTGCTGCTGGAGCTGGTGACGCTGTGCCAGCAGGAGGGCAGCATCCACCCCTCCCACGACCCGGATCAGGTGGTGGAGGAGCTGGTGGTGCTGCACCGGGGAGCCCTGTTCGAGTGGCGCATCTATCAGGGCGGGTTCGACCTGCCGCAGCTGGGCCGCCGCATGGCCGGGCGGCTGCTGCGGGGCCTTTATTATGCAGAATAGACAAGCAAGGCGGCGCTTATGCGCCGTTTTCTTGGGAAAAGAATGCATTGCAATTTGCCCTCCGGTCCCGTATAATAGGCAAGAAAATTCTGAGGGGAGTGATCGAGATGAAGTTCAACGTTCTGCGCAGCAAAATCTCCGCTCCCGCTGTTTTTATTTCCGTTTTTCCCTTCTGACCGGTATTTTTACCGGTCATTTTTTTTGGCCATTATCCACCCTTCCGTCAGCAATAAACATCACATAGATCAGCGCAAAAGAAAGAGAGGAACTGTCACATGAAGAAAAACCTTGGACAAGACGCCATCTACGACGCCCGGGAGCTGGGTGTTCCCCGGATGCTGGTGCTGGGCCTGCAGCATCTGTTCGCCATGTTCGGCGCCACCGTGCTGGTGCCCATCCTGGTCACCAAGTACGGTCTGCCCCTGTCCATCCAGACCACCCTGCTGTTTGCCGGTCTCGGCACCCTGCTGTTCCATCTGTGCACCAAGCTGAAGGTTCCCGCCTTCCTGGGCTCCTCCTTCGCCTTCCTGGGCGGCTTTGAGGCGGTGGCCAGCCTGGATGTGGGCAAGTTCGCCGGCATGAGCGGCGAGGAAAAGCTGCCCTACGCCCTGGGCGGCATCGTGGTGGCCGGCGCCCTGTATCTGATCCTGGCCCTGCTGTTCAAGCTGGTGGGTCCCCAGAAGGTCATGCGCTTCTTCCCCCCCATCGTCACCGGACCCATCATCATCCTCATCGGCCTGAACCTGTCCGGCTCCGCCATCGCCAACGCCTCCACCTGCTGGTGGCTGGCTCTGGTGGCCATCGCCATCATCGTGGTGGCCAACATCTGGGGCAAGGGCATGGTCAAGATCATCCCCATCCTGCTGGGTGTGGTAGGCAGCTACATCGTGGCCCTGATCGCCGGAAAGGTGGACTTCACCGAGGTCGGCGGCGCCAACTTCGTGGGCCTGCAGCACTTCGTCCTGGCAAAGTTTGACCTGACCGCCATCCTGGTGATGGCCCCCATCGCCATCGCCGCCATGATGGAGCACATCGGCGACATGTCCGCCATCTCCTCCACCACCGGCAAGAACTTCATCGCTGACCCCGGCCTGCACCGCACCCTGCTGGGCGACGGCCTGGCCACCATGGTGGCCGGTATGTTCGGCGGCCCCGCCAACACCACCTACGGCGAGAACACCGGCGTGCTGGCCCTGTCCCGGGTCTATGACCCCCGGGTCATCCGCCTGGCCGCCCTGTACGCCATCATCCTGTCCTTCTCCCCCAAGTTCGACGCCCTGGTGAACTCCATCCCCACCGCCATCGTGGGCGGCGTCAGCTTCATCCTGTACGGTATGATCTCCGCGGTGGGCGTGCGGAACGTGGTGGAAAACAAGGTGGACCTGACCAAGTCCCGGAACCTCATCATCGCGGCGGTGATCTTCGTCAGCGGCCTGGGCTTCAGCTCCACCGGCGGCATCACCTTCACCGTGGGCGGCGCCGATGTCACCCTGACCGGCCTGGCCATCGCCGCCCTGGCGGGCGTGATCCTCAACGCCATCCTGCCCGGCAACGACTATAAGTTCGGTGTGGATCCCCAGGGCGACAAGTCCGCTGACCTGGGCTCCTATTAAGAGAAACAGAAGAAACTGATATAACACAGAGTGCCCCGGCGAAAGCCGGGGCACTCTGTGTTATAGGGCCAGCACAAAAGCCAGGGATACGGCGGTATCCCTGGCTTTGTTTTGCTTTTTACAGGCTGACGCCGCCGTCGGCGGAAGATGCGCCCTCCAGCAGGGGGGCGATGCGGTCCAGCAGAGCGCGGACCTGCTGCGGGCAGCGGCCGATGTAGCGGGCGGGGTCCATCAGCCGGTCCAGCTCCGGCCGGGTCATGCCGAAGGCCGGATCACCGGCCAGACGGTCCAGCAGGTCGCAGGGCTCGCCGTCCTTCATCCGGGCGGTGGCGGCCATGGAGTGTACCCGCACCCGCTCATGGAGCTGCTGACGGTCGCCGCCGCGCTTGACGGCCTCCATCATCAGGTTCTCCGTGGCCAGGAAGGGCATATACTCCCGGATGGTCTTGTCCACCACCTTTTCGTTGACCCGCAGGCCGTCTGTAACGTTCTGGGCCAGGCGCAGAATGGCGTCGGCGCACAAAAAGCCCTCAGGCATGGACAGGCGGCGGTTGGCGGAGTCGTCCAGGGTGCGCTCCATCCACTGGACGGAGGCGGTCATGGAGGCGTTCATGGCGTCGGCCATGAGATAGCGGCTCAGGGAGCAGATGCGCTCGCAGCGCATGGGGTTTCGCTTATAGGCCATGGCGGAGGAGCCGATCTGGTGCTCCTCGAAGGGCTCCTCCAGCTGGCGGTCGTGCTGCAGCAGGCGGATGTCGTTGGCCATGCGGTAGACGCTCTGGGCCATGGAGGACAGGCAGTTCAGGATCCGGGCGTCTACCTTCCGGGGATAGGTCTGGCCGCAGACGGTGAAGCAGGCGTCGAAGCCGAACTCGGCGGCAATGCGGCGGTTCATCTCGTCGATCTTCGCCTCGTCCCCGTCAAACAGGTCCATGAAGCTGGCCTCGGTGCCGGTGGTGCCCCGGCAGCCCAGAAAGCGCAGGCTGCCCAGGACAAAGTCCAGCTCCTCCAGATCCGACAGCAGATCCTGGAGCCACAGGGCGGCCCGCTTGCCCACGGTCACCGGCTGGGCGGGCTGATAGTGGGTATAGCCCAGGGTGGGCGTGGCGGCGTATTTTTCCGCAAAGGCGGAGAGGTTCTTCATCACCGCCAGCAGCTGGCCCCGCAGATACACCAGCCCGTCCCGGTACAGGATCAGGTCGGCGTTGTCGGTGACATAGCAGCTGGTGGCCCCCAGGTGGATGATGCCCGCCGCCTGAGGCGCGGCCTTGCCGTAGGTATAGACATGGGCCATCACGTCGTGGCGGACTTCCTTCTCCCGCCGGCGGGCGGTATCGTAGTCGATATCGGTGATGTGCTGCTCCAGCTGGCGGACCTGCTCCTCCGTTACCGGCAGGCCCAGCTGGTGCTGGGCCCGGGCCAGGGCCGTCCACAGCCGCCGCCAGGTCTGGAAGCGCATATCCGGGGAGAACAGGTGCAGCATATACGGCGAGGCGTAGCGCCCGGCCAGGGGGGATTCATAAACGTCGTGGGACATAAGGGTCCTCCGTTTCTGTGATTTTCAGCGGACGATGAGGCTGTCCCGCTCCGCGCCCACGGAGACATAGCCGATGTGGCAGCCGATGGCCCGCTCCACATACTCCACATAGTCCCGGGCGGCCTGGGGCAGCTCCTCCCAGGTGCGGACCCCGGAGATGTCGCAGTTCCAGCCGGGGACGTACTCGGTGACGGGCTTGGCCTGGTCCAGCAGCACCGGGAAGGGGAATTCGTCGGTGCGCTGGCCGTCGATCTCATAATGGGCGCAGACGGGGATCCGGTCCATGTAGCTGAGGATATCCAGCTTGGTCAGGGCGATGTTGGTGGCGTTCTGCATCCGGACGCCGTAGCGGGTGGCCACCAGGTCGATGGGGCCCACCCGGCGGGGACGGCCGGTCTTGGCGCCGTATTCGTCACCGGCGTCCCGGAGCTTCTCGGCATCGGCGCCGAACCACTCGCAGACAAAGGGACCCTCGCCTACGCAGGAGGAATAGGCCTTCACCACGCCCACCACCTCGTCGATGGATGCGCCGGGCAGGCCGGAGCCTACCGGGGCATAGGAGGCGATGGTGTTGGAGGAGGTGGTGTAGGGATAGATGCCGTAGTCCAGGTCCCGCAGAGCGCCCAGCTGGCCCTCGAACAGGATGGACTTGCCGGCGGCCTGGGCCTGGTGGAGATAGCGGGTGGTGTCGGCCACATAGGGCTTTACCCGCTGGCCGTACTGCTCCACCCAGGCCATCATCTCGTCCATGGTGTAGCCCTTGGCCCCATAGACCTCCCGCAGGATCAGGTTCTTCCACTCCAGCAGGTCCTGGAGATGGGCCCGCAGATGGTCGGGGTACAGCAGCTCGCCGGCCAGGACGGTCTTTTTCTGGTACTTGTCGGAATAGAAGGGGGCGATGCCCTGCTTGGTGGAGCCGTACTTCTTATCCTTCAGACGCTGCTCCTCCAGGGCGTCCAGCTCCCGGTGCCAGGGCAGCAGCAGACTGGCCCGTTCGCTGACCAGCAGGTTCTTCGGGGTGATGTCCACGCCGCCCTGGCGGACGGTGTCGATCTCCTTGAGCAGATTCTCGCAGTCCAGGGCCACGCCGTTGCCCAGGATGTTCATGACACCGGAGCGGAAAATGCCGGAGGGCAGCAGATGCAGGGCGAACTTGCCCTTTTCGTTGATGACCGTGTGCCCGGCGTTGCCGCCGCCCTGATAGCGCACCACCACGTCATATTGTTGGGTGAGGTAGTCCACCATGCGGCCCTTGCCCTCGTCGCCCCAGTTGATACCCACGATCGCGCAATTTGACATGTCTTCGTCTCCTCATCTATATTATAACAGAATTTTTGGCGGGTTTCCACCGCCAACAGCCCCTTATTATACCCAATGGACGGTCAGAAGTAAAGAATGAATCTCGCATATCTGATATTAGCATGTCTAATATTTATTGTGGATATACACCATAAAAGTGTCTGTTTTTTCAGTGAAAATGACAAAATTCTTGTGGGTTCTGCTGCTTGACGACCCGGGGGCGGCGGGGCTATAATCATTTGTTCCTTTGAATCGGAGGTTTTTGATATGGAAAAGACGAAAAAGTCCCTGTTCGGGCCCATGGACCTGACCAAGGGGACATGCTGGAAAACCATTCTGATTTTTTCGCTGCCGGTGATTTTGTCGTATCTGCTGCAGCAGGTATACTCCATCAGTGACGCAGCCATTGTGGGCCAGACCCTGACGGCCCAGGAGGTGGCCGGGGTCAACGACACCACGTCGCTGGTGTTCATCTTTCTGCAGTTCGCCTTCGGCGTCAGCGCAGGCTTCTGCGTGGTGACGTCCTGCCAGGTGGGCGCCCGGAACCAGGCAGGCGTGCGCCGGTCCCTGGCCACCCAGATCATCCTGTCGGCGGTGCTGACGGTGCTGCTGACGGCCCTGGCCCTGGCGCTGCTGAATCCCATGCTGGCGTGGATCAACGTGACCCCGGACAATGCCGAGGTGTATCGCGCCGCGTATACCTATTGCTTCATCATCTTCGCCGGTATCGGCGCGCAGCTGTTTTATAACTTCATCTGCGCCTTTCTGCGCAGCATGGGTGACTCCCTGACGCCGCTGCTATTCCTGCTGTTTTCCACGGTGCTGAACGTGGGGCTGGACCTGCTGTTCATCATGGTGTTCCGGTGGGGCGTGGCCGGGGCGGCCATCGCCACGGTGGCGGCCCAGCTCATCAGCACGGTGGCGTGCTTCATCTACGCCTTTGCCAAGTACCCTCAGCTGCGGCTGCACCGGGAGGACATGCAGATCACCCGGGGCGATATCCGCCGCCATGTGGTGCAGGGCGTGCCCCTGGGGCTGCAATTCTCGGTGCTGGCCATTGGCATCATCGTCATGCAGAGCGTGGTGGTGCAGTTCGACATGCTGGACGGCGTCATGGTGTCCTCCTCCGCCCAGATGGGCTTCGGTGCGGCCAACAAGCTGTTCAATCTGACAGCAACGCCTATGAACGCCCTGGGCACGGCCATGACCAGCTTCACCGCCCAGAACCTGGGAGCCGGAAACCACGACCGCATCCGCAAGGGGGCCCTGCAGTCCCTGGTGATGGTGTCGCTGCTGGCGGCGATGGCCGTGGGCATCGGCCTGCTGCTGACCCTGGGCAACGCCTATCTGCGGATCTTCCTGTCCGCCGACAAGATCACGATGGACACCGTGCGATACGGCAACACCTTCCTGTATGTGGATTACGCCATGTACCTGTTCCTGGGCTTCATTTTCGTGGTGCGCAACTGCATCCAGGGCATCGGCCGGTCCCGGTTCGTGCTGGGGGCCGGTGCGGCGGAGCTGGTGGCCCGGATCGCCGTGTGCCTGACCCTTCCCGCCGCCGTGGCCGGAGGCGTCGTCAGCGCCCAGGCAAATCCTCTGGCGTTTTACGCCCTGTGCGCGGCGGACCCCATGGCCTGGATCGCCGCCGACATCGTTCTGGCCATCCCCTTCTTCCGGAACATCCTGCGGAGGGATTACCGGTATATGAACATCTGAAAAAAAAACAACATCCGGGCCAGAGGGTCCGGATGTTGTCTTTTATTTTTTCCCGATGACGCAGCAGATCAGAAATGCCAGCAGGTCGGCGATGACCACGGTGGCCCCTACGGGGGTGCTCAGCAGGTACGACGCGGTAAGCCCCAGGCAGAAGCAGGCCACCGCCAGGATGCCTGCCAGGATCACCACGCCCCGGAAGCTCTTTCTCACCCGCATGGCGGAAAGAGCCGGGAAGATCACCAGGCTGGAGATGAGCATGGCGCCCATCATCCGCATACCCAGCACAATGGTCAGGGCCGTCAGCACCGACAGAAACGTGTTGTACAGCCCCACCCGGACGCCGGTGGCCCGGGAGAAGCTCTCGTCAAAGGTGATGGCAAACAGCTTGTGGTAAAACAGCACGAACAGCAGCAGTACCGCCGCCGACAGCCCGGCGCTGAGGGCCACGTCCGCCCGGTCCATGGCCAGGATGGAGCCGAACATATAGCTGTCCACGTCCGTGGTCATGCCGGTGGTGAGGCTGGTGACGATGACGCCTGCGGCCAGGGACGAGGCGGACACCACCGCAATGGCGGCATCGGCCCCCATGCGGCTTCGCTCCGTCAGCCGCAGCAGGCCCAGAGCCGCCAGGATCACCACCGGGATGGACACCGGCAGCGGAGCCCATCCGCAGGCCACGGCAATGGACAGCGCTCCGAAGGACACATGGCTCAATCCGTCGCCGATCATGGAATACCGCTTGAGCACCAGCGGCACCCCCAGCAGCGCCGCGCACAGGGACACCAGGATGCCCACCACGAAGGCACGGACGATGAAGGGATAGGTAAACATTTCCAGCAGCAGGCTCATGACAGGTCACCTCCGAAGCGTTTTCCGTAGGGGGAGGCCAGATACTCCCCGGGAGTGCCCAGGAACCACTGGTCCCGCCCGGCGTGGAGGATGGCGGCGGCGTCCCGCAGGGCGCTGCGGATGTCGTGGGTCACCATCACCACGGCCATGCCCTCGGTGCGGTTGAGATAGCGCAGGGTGCGGTACAGGTCGTCGGCGGCGGCGGGGTCCAGGCCCGTCACCGGTTCGTCCAGCACCAGCAGGTCCCCTGCCGCGCACAGGGCCCGGGCCAGCAGCACCCGCTGCTGCTGGCCGCCGGACAGCTCCCGATAGCACTTGTCCTTCAGCTCCAGAATGCCCAGCTTGCCCATGTGCTGCAGGGCCTGAGACTTCTGGGCCGGGGTATAGAAGAATTTCCACCCCCGGGCGCTGAGAAAGCCGGACAGCACCACCTCGCTGACGGTGGCGGGAAAGTCCTTCTGTGCCCGGGTCTGCTGGGGCAGATAGCCGATGGCCCCCCGGCGGAGGCTTTCGTCCAGGCGGATCTCCCCGGACAGGGGCCGCAGCAGGCCCAGCATGCTCTTGAGCAGGGTGGACTTGCCGGAGCCGTTGTCCCCCACGATGCACAGATAATCCCCCCGGCGCACCTGAAAGGTCAGATGCTCCCAGATGGGGCGGCCCTCGTAGCCCAGGGCCGCGTCACGGCAGTCTATGAGCACCTTCTGTTCGCTCATGCCAACCCCTCCTTCAGTACGTCCACATTTTTCCACATCAGGGACAGATACGTCTCGCCCCCGTCGAACTCCTGCCGGGTCAGGGTCTGGCAGGAATGAAAGGTCAGCACCCGGGCCCCGGTGGTCTCGGCGATGGCGTTGGCCACCTTTTGGCTGCTGAGCTCGATGGTGTACACCACCGGGATGTCCTCCTGATTCACCTTGTCGATGAGATATTTCAGCGTGGCCAGGGAGGGCTCGGTGTCCCCGGAGCAGCCGTGGAAGGCCGCCCGGTAGTCCAGGCCGTACTCCCGGCAGAAATACAGCAGCGGGAATCGGTCGCCGAACACCAGCAGATGCCGCTGCCCGGCCTCCACCATGTCCCGGAAGGCCCGGTCCAGGTCCGTCAGCTCCCGGAGATAGGCCGCGAGCCGGTCCTGATACTCCTGGGCGTGGGCGGGGTCCGCCTGGGCCAGGGTGTCGGCGATGACCCGGCACAGGTCCATGGCGATGCGGGGGGAGGTCCAGATGTGCTCGTCGTACTCAATCTCCTCCTCATGGCCGTCGTGGTCGTGGCCGTCATGCTCGTCATGGGCGTGTTCGTCGTGATCGTGACCGCCCTGCATGCCCTCGGAGAACTCCTCCCCCAGGACGTGGGCGTGGTCCATCATGTGCACCACGGAGCCGATGCTCTCCCCGGCGGCGTCCAGGATGTCGTCCACCCAGGTCTCGCTTTCGCCGCCGTTGCAGATGAACACGTCCGCCTGGGAAATGCGGATCACGTCCAGGGGCGTGGGCTCAAAGCTGTGGGCCTCACGGCCCGCCGTTACCAGCAGGTATGGCTCCACCCGGTCGCCGCCGATGGCCCGGACGAAGTCGTAGTAGGGGAACAGGGTGCACACCACCTGCAATTTGCCGGTGTCCTCCTCCCCCCGGCGGGCGGCGCACCCGGTCAGGGCCAGCGCCGCCGCCAGCAGCAGGCACAGGGCCTGCACGCGATATCGTTTCATGGGTCTCTCCCTTCATATGGCCTGTCAAAAGGCCCGCAAATATATATTATACAGGAAAAGCCCCCAAATAGAAAGCTTTTTTTGCGCAGACAAGGCCCCCGGCGCTGCCGGGGGCCTTGCTTTACGCTTAGGTGTTTTTTCTTACTCCCCCTCCGGCAGGCGGTAGGTCTGGGCATAGTCCCGGAAGCGGCCCGCGAAGTCCGGATCCTGGGTCTGGGCGGCCCGGAGGGTCTCGTGAAGGTTCAGGTTGTGGCGGGCGGCGTCGATGACGCAGCCGGCGATGTTGGAGCAGTGGTCCGAGGTGCGCTCCAGGTCCGTCAGCAGGTCCGCCCACACGAAGCCCGCCTCGATGCTGCACTGTCCCTGCCGCATACGGAGGATGTGGCGGGTGCGCATTTCCTCCTTCAGCTTGTCGATGACCTGCTCCAGGGGCTCCACCCGGGCGGCCCGGGCGGCGTCGTTCTGGCGGAAGCCGTCCAGGGACAGGTGCAGGATCTCCCGGATGGCCCGGGCCAGGGTCTCATACTCCGCCATGGCCGCCGGGGAGAAGGACAGTCCCTTGCTCTGCAGCTCCTCCGCCGACTCCAGCACGTTGACGGCGTGGTCGGAGATGCGCTCGAAGTCGCCGATGGTTTTCAGCAGCTCCGTGGACTCCTGGCTCTCGCTGTCCGACAGGGAGTGGCTGCTCAGCTGCACCAGATAGGTGCCGATGATGTCCTCATAGTGGTCGCAGCGCTCCTCGTCCTCCCGGATGGACCGGGCCAGCTCCGGGGTGTAGCCAGTCAGGGAGGTCAGGGCGTTTTCCAGGGCGCGGACGGCGCAGGCGGCCATCTCCCCGGCCACGTTCCGGGCCTGGCCCAGGGCCAGGGCGGGGGTGGCCAGCAGGCGGGCGTCCAGCTCGGACGTCTCCTCCCGGCGCTGGGCGTCGGGCACCAGCCGGATGGCCAGCTTTTCCAGCAGATTTCCGGCAGGCAGCAGCATGGCGGTACACAGGATGTTGAACACCGAGTGGGCGATGGCGATGCCGTACATGGTGGCGGGCCGGTCCAGGATCGCCGGGGCGAAGATGGCCTTGACGATGCAGAACAGGGTCAGCAGCACCACCACGCCGATGACGTTGAACATCAGGTGCACCACGGCGGCCCGGCGGGCGTTTTTGTTGGTGCCCACGGAGGACAGCATGGCCGTGACGCAGGTGCCGATGTTCTGGCCCATGATGATGGGGATGGCGGCGGCATAGCTGACGCCGCCGGTGACGGACAGGGCCTGCAGAATGCCCACGGAGGCGGAGGAGGACTGGATGATGCCCGTCAGCACCGCGCCCACCAGCACGCCCAGGATGGGATTGCGGAACATCAGGAACAGCTGGGTGAACTCCGGCACGTCCTTCAGGCCGGACACGGCCCCGCTCATGGTCTCCATGCCGAACATCAGGGTGGCGAAGCCCAGCAGGATGGTGCCGGTGTCCTTTTTCTTGTCGGACTTGCAGAACATATAGAAGATGATGCCGATCAGGGCCAGCACCGGGGTAAAGGACGAGGGCTTCAGCAGCTGCACCCAGGCGCTGCCGCTGTCGATGCCCGCCAGGCTCAGCAGCCACGCGGTGACGGTGGTGCCCACATTGGCGCCCATGATGACGTTGATGGCCTGGCGCAGGGTCATCAGCCCCGAGTTCACGAAGCCCACCACCATCACCGTGGTGGCGGAGGAGCTCTGGATAATGGCGGTGATGCCCAGGCCCGTCAGGAAGCCCACAAATACCCGGCTGGTCATCTTGTCCAGCAGGGTCCGCAGCTTGCCGCCGGCCCGGCGCTCCAAGGCCTGGCCCATCAGGTTCATGCCGAACAGGAACAGACACAGCCCGCCCACCAGCGTCAGCGCATTGAAAATAGTCATAGATGTTACTCCCTCTATTCGTCGTTTTTACATTTTGACACACGCTCTTTTACACTTCTCAGTATACAGGGCCTTTGTCAAATCCGTTGTAATGAGTAAGTAAAATCTATGTAAAATTTTGGCGCAGAAAATTCCCGGGTCCATTGGGCCCGGGAATCTGTTTTTCACTTTTCGGAGAACACGTCCCAGTTTTTCACGAAATACTCCACGCCGGAGTAGACGGTGGTCACCAGGATCACCCCTTGGCACGCCAGGTTCAGCCAGTGGGGAATGCCGAACAGCATCAGGCAGATGCACACCATGGTGCTGGCGGTCTTTACCTTGCCGGACCAGCCTGCGGCGATGACCCGGCCCTTTTCCACGGCGATGAGCCGCATGCCGGACACGGCGAACTCCCGCAGCAGCACTGCGGCCAGCACCCAGCCCACCATATCGCCGGTTTCCACGAACCAGCACAGGGCCGCCATCACCAGGCACTTGTCCGCCAGGGGATCGGCAAACTTGCCGAAGTCCGACACCTGGTTATAATGCCGGGCAATGTACCCGTCCAGCAGGTCCGTCAGGCAGGCCACGATGTAGATGGCCAGGGCCACATAGCGGCTGCCGGGGAAGCCCCAGTAGGCAATGACTAGGAACATCGGGATCAGAAACACCCGGGCCAGGGTCAGTTTGTTGGCTGTGTTCATAGGCATGGTTCATTCCTCCGTTCGTTCACCGGTAAGCTCGCCGTCCATGGCCCCGGTGATGCGCACACGGACAAAATCTCCCGCTTCCACGGGCTGATCGGATGTGAAATAAATATTGCCGTCGATGCCGGGGCTTTCAGCGTAGCTGCGGCCCACATAGCTCATGGACTGGCCATCCCACCCGTCGCACAGCACCTCCACGGTGTCGCCCATGCGGCTGTCGTTGAACTGGTCCATGACCTGGGACTGCACCTCCATCACCAGCTCCGCCCGGCGCTGGGCCTCCTCGGTGTCCACCCGGTTGAGCATCTTCGCCGCAGGGGTGCCCTCCTCCGGGGAGTAGGCAAAGGCCCCCACCCGCTGGAGCTTCTGCTCCCCCAAAAAGCCGCACAGCTCCTCGAAGGCGGCCTCGTCCTCATAGGGAAGGCCGGTGATGAGGCTGGTGCGCAGCACCACGCCTGGGATCCGGTCCCGCAGCCGGGCAAACAGGGCCTCCAGCCCCGCCTTGGTCTCCCGGCGGCGCATGGCCTTGAGCACCGCGTCGTTGCAGTGCTGGATGGGAATATCCAGATAGTTGCAGATCTTCTCCTCCCCGGCGATGGTGTCGATGAGCTCGTCGGACAGGTTGTCCGGGTACAGATAGTGCAGCCGGACCCAGTGGAAGGGCAGTTTGCACAGCTCCCGCAGCAGCTGGGGCAGACGGCGCTCCCCGTACAGGTCCACCCCGTAGCGGGTGATGTCCTGGGCGATGACGATGCACTCCCGGACGCCGTCCTCCGCCAGGGCCCGGGCCTCTGCCAGGATGTCCTCCATCCGGCGGGAGCGGTAGTTGCCCCGCAGGGAGGGGATCACGCAGTAGGCGCAGCGGTTGCTGCACCCCTCCGCAATCCGCAGATAGGCATAGTGCCGGGGGGTGGACAGCACCCGGGGCAGCTCCTCCACCGGGCCGTTGATGTCCGCGAAATGGCGGCACTCCCGGCCCTCCATCACCTGCTCCAGGGCGGGCACGATGTCGCCGAAGCAGCCGGTGCCCATGATGCCGTCGATTTCCGGCAGCTCCTCCAGAATGTCCGCCTGATAGCGCTGGCTCAGGCAGCCGGTGACGAGAATCTTCTGAATTTCCCCGGCGTCCTTCAGCTGGGCGGCGGAGAGAATGGTGTCGATGGCCTCGCTTTTGGCGCTGTCGATGAAGCCGCAGGTGTTGATGACCACCACGTCGCTGCCGGGGCAGTCCTCCTGGACGGTGATGCCCGCCTGCAGGCACAGGGCCATCATCTGCTCGGTGTTGACCCGGTTCTTGTCGCAGCCCAGGGATACGAATGATACGTTCATGGTTGTGTTTCCTTTGCGTGAAGTTGTAAATGTGCCGGTCAATCCTCCGGCTCCCGGTCCAGCCGGGCCAGGGCGGGGCGGATATCCTGCCAGGAGAAGCCCCGGCGCTGCAGGGCGGCGGACAGCCGCTGGAGCGTGGCCCGGTCCGGGGTCTTGCCCCGGAGCTTGGCGGTCAGAAACCGGTCAATGGCCTCCTCCGGGTCCGGCATCCGGGCCAGGGCGTCGTCCCACAGCTCCCGGGGCACCCCCCGGTGCTGCAGCTCCTGGCGCACCCGGCCGGGGCCGTAGCCCATGGCGGCATAGTGCCGCACGATGACCCCGGCATAGGCGGCGTCGTCCACCGCGCCCAGGTCCGCCAGCCACCGGGCGGTCTCCTGAGCCTCCTGGGGGTCCGTTCCCTTTTTCACCAGCCGGTCGGACAGCTCCTTCTGGGACAGCATCCGCCGTCCGGCCATCTCCGCCGCCTGCTGCCGGGTCAGGGACCGGGCGGCCGCCCGGTTCAGCTCCTCCAGCACGTCCTCCGCCAGGTCCATGCCCGGGCGCAGGTCAAACCGCAGCAGCTCCTCCGGCGTGATCCGCAGCAGCCGGCCGCCGGTGAGATACACCAGCACCCGGTCCTTTTTGTGCAGGGACGGCTGGATGCGCTCAATCCTCGTCATCGAAGTCGTCGGCGGACACGTCCACCGCCCGGCCCGCCGCCTTGGCGGCGATCTTGGACTGGCTGCTCATCAGCTTGTGGAAGTCCCGGCGGATGGCGGCCTCCAGCTTGTCGGCCTCGTCGGGGTGATCCCGGAAATACTGCTTGGCGGCGTCCCGGCCCTGGCCCAGGCGGATATCGCCCATGTTGAACCAGGAGCCGCTTTTCTGGACCAGGTCCAGCTTCACGCCAAGGTCCAGCATCTCGCCCAGGCGGCTGATGCCCTCGCCGTACATGATGTCAAACTCCGCCTCCCGGAAGGGGGGCGCCACCTTGTTTTTCACCACCTTGGCCCGAGTGCGGTTGCCGATGATCTCGCCGCCGGACTTCAAAGCCTCGATGCGGCGCACGTCGATGCGGACGGAGGCATAGAACTTCAGGGCCCGGCCGCCGGTGGTGACCTCGGGGTTTCCGTACATGACGCCCACCTTTTCCCGCAGCTGGTTGATGAAGATGACGATGCTGTTGGTTTTGGCGATGACGCCGGTGAGCTTGCGCAGGGCCTGGCTCATAAGCCGGGCGTGCAGGCCCACGAAGCTGTCGCCCATCTCGCCCTCGATCTCCGCCCGGGGCACCAGGGCGGCCACGGAGTCCACCACCACCACGTCGATGGCGCCGGAGCGGACCAGAGCCTCGGTGATTTCCAGGGCCTGCTCGCCGGTGTCCGGCTGGGAGATCAGCATATCCTCGATCCGCACGCCCAGGGCCCGGGCATAGGTGGGATCCAGGGCGTGCTCGGCGTCCACAAAGGCCACCTCGCCGCCCAGCTTCTGGGCCTGGGCCAGAATGTGCAGGGCCAGGGTGGTCTTACCGGAGGACTCCGGCCCGTAGATCTCGATGATGCGCCCCCGGGGCACGCCGCCGATGCCCAGAGCCAGGTCCAGGGCCAGGGAGCCCGTGGGGATGGCCTCCACGTTGGTTTCGGCGTTTTCGCCGTAGCGCATGATGGAGCCCTTGCCGTACATCTTCTCGATCTGCTGCATGGCCGTCTCCAGGGCCTTTTTTTTGTCGGAACCCGCAGGGACTGCGGCGGACGTATCCTTTTTCGCTGCCATTTTCGTCTCCTCCTCTAATTGATTGCCATAATGCTATCACAAATACTGTCCGAAAAAGCGGACAGTCAGATCTCCTGATACAGGGCTCCCAGCACCACCCGGGGAATGCCCGCCGGGTCCGGGAGAATTTCCAGGTCGCCGAAGCCCACGCTGCGCATCAGCCGCAGCACGTCGTCGGCCTGGCCGATGCCCACCTCGAAGCACAGCCGGGACCCGGGATGCAGCACCGAGCGCCAGTGAGCGCAGATGGCCCGGTAAAAGTCCAGGCCGTCGGCCCCGCCGTCCAGGGCCATATGGGGCTCATAATCCCGGACGGAGGGGTCCAGCCCCGGCAGGTCGCCGGTGGGAATATAGGGGGGATTGCTGACGATGCAGTCAAAGTCCCCCAGCCGCTGCACCGGCGGGCGCAGGGCGTCCAGCTGCATGGCCGTCACCCGGCCGGTGAGGCCGCAGCGGCGGATGTTCTGGCGGCAGATGCGCAAAGCCCCGTCGCTGAGCTCCCCCAGCACCACCCGGGCGTCCTTCACCTGGCTGGCGATGGCCAGGCCCAGGCAGCCGGAACCGGCGCACAGGTCCAGGACCCGGGGGGCATCCTGCTGCCGCAGCCAGCCGATGGCGGCCTCGGCCAGGGTCTCCGTGTCGGGCCGGGGGATCAGCACGCTTTCGCTGATGTCCAGGGGCAGGCCGTAAAACTCCCACTCGCCGATGAGATAAGCCACCGGCTCCCCGGCCAGACGCCGGCGGGCCAGCGCCCAGGCCGTCTCCTCCGTCTCCGGCGAGGCGTACAGCGCGCCGTCCCGCAGCAGCCGGGCCTTATCCTTTCCGGCGGCAAAGCACACCAGCTCCCGGGCCTCCAGGGTGGCGGCCTCGATCCCCGCCTGCCGCAGGGACCGCCGGATATCCAGGGTCAGATCGTTGTATGTAACAGCCATTACCAGGCGTCCTTTCCCTGCTCCTCCGGCAGCACCAGCTTCAGGGCCTCGATGGCCACCTCCAGCATGGAGTCGTCCGGCTCGTTGGTGGTGAAATTCTGAAGCCACATGCCCGGGGCGGACAGGACCCGGGTGACGGCGTTGTCGTGACGGCCCACAAAGCGGTTGAATTCATAGGTGACGCCCACCACCGGGATCAGCAGCAGCAGGTGCATGGCCACCCGGACCCACAGATTCTGCCAGTTCACATAGCTGAACACGATGCTGCTGCACAGAATGGACACCACGATGACCACGAACAGGAAGCTGGTGCCGCAGCGGGGATGGTGCTTGGGCTGGATGCGGGCGTTTTCCACCGTCAGCGGCAGGCCCGCCTCATAGCAGAAGATGGTCTTATGCTCCGCCCCGTGATAGCAGAACACCCGGCGCACGTCCTTCTGCCTGGAGCAGAGGATCAGGTACCCCAGGAAAATGGCGATCTTCACCGCCCCCTCGATGAGGTTGTGGACGGCGGCGTGCCGGGCGTGGAACAGCCCGGCGATGAAGGTGGGCAGCAGCATGAACAGCAGCAGGGTCAGCCCCAGGGACAGGATCACCGACACCCACACCAGCACCGACTGCAGCTTCTCCGCCGGAACGTGCTCCTCCAGCCACTTATCCAGCTTGGAGGGCTGGACGTTTTCGTCCTCGGGGTAATAGTCGGCGGAGAACATCAGGGCCTTGACGCCCCGGACCATGGAGTCCAGAAACGTGACGGCCCCCCGGATGATGGGCCAGCCCAGAATGGGATACTTGTCCTTGATCAGGGTCAGCTCCTCCACCTTGGTCACCAGGCCCTCCGGCGAGCGGACCACGATGGCCTGCTTTTCCGGCCCGCGCATGAGAATGCCCTCGATCAGGGCCTGGCCGCCGATGGAGGTGCGGAATTGGTTGTTTTTTTCCATGGGGAATGGGTTCCTTTCCAGTATCATAACACACCCGCCGCAAAAATGCAACAGGCGTTCGATTTTTACAGCTCCTGGCCGGAGATGGGCAGCCGGATGGTGACGATGGCCCCGCCGCCGTCGGCGTTGCCGATGTCGAACACGCCGCCGTGGCGCTGGACGATCTCGTCGCACACCGCCAGGCCGATGCCGCTGCCCCGGGCCTTGGAGGAGCCCTTATAAAACTTCTGCTTCACAAAGGGGACCTCCGCCGGAGGGATGCCGGGGCCGTAGTCCCGGATACGCACCACATAGCTGTCCCCCTCCTGGGTCATATCCACGTCGATGCGCTTGCCTGCGCCGCCGTGCTTGGCGGCGTTGTCCAGCACGTTGCAGAACACCTGCTTCAGCCGCTGGGGATCCCCGGAGATGGGCTCGGTATACAGCTCCTGATCGCTGTGATAGTTCAGCTGGATGCCGTCCTGGCGGAACAGCTCCCGATAGGTATAGATGGCGTCCTCCAGCTCCGCCTGCAGGTCCATTTCCTCCACCTGCAGGGTGAAGCGGCCGTCCTGCATTTTGGAAAACTCCAGCAGCTCCTCCACCATGCCCGTCAGGCGGCGGGCCTCCTTGACGATGATGCGCAGGCCCCGGCGCAGCTGGCGGGGGTCGCCGCTTTCATCCCCCAGCAGGGTCTCGCCCCAGCCGCTGATGGCCGTCAGAGGGGTGCGCAGCTCGTGGGACACGGAGGAGATGAACTCCGTCTGCATTTTCTCGCTCTGGCTGATTTTCAGGGACATGTTGTTGATGTTGTCCACCAGCTGCCCCAGCTCGTCGGTATACTTGTTGGCGATCTGGATGCCGTAGCTGCCGGAGGAGATGCGCTTGGCGGCCTCGGACACCTCCGCCACCGGCTGCACCACGTTGTTGATGAAGATCAGGTTGGACACGAAGATCAGGAAGATCACCGCCGCGATGACGGCGGCCATCACCAGCACCGTCAGCCACAGCTGCTGATCCAGCAGCCGGGTAGAGGTGACGAACCGCATCACGGCCACCACCGTCCCGTTGTAGAACACCGGGCTGGACACCGCCAGGATGCTCTCGCCGGTCAGGGGGTCCCGGCCGGAGAAGGAGGCGGTCTTGCCGGTTTCCACGGCCCGGCCCACCTCCGGGGTGGCGGGGGTGCTGCCGGCCACGGCGCCCCGGGAGGACAGCTCCACCTGGCGCTTGCCGTTGATGAATTGCAGCTCCACGTTCTTGGCCAGGCTGTCGTTCATGCTGTAATCCGTGACGTATTGGGCGGCCCGGCGGTAATACTCGCTGTAGCTGCCCATGCTGTAGGCGCTGAAATAGTCGGAGCCGGACTTGGCCTTGGCCTCCAGAGAGGACCTGGCCCGGGCATCCAGGCTGGAGCTGATGGTGGCGGCGGAGAGCACGCCCACCAGCACCAGAATGACGATAATGGGTCCCACGCTACTGGCCAGCCAGCGGCGGCGCAGGCCCCGCAGCTTCAGCCGCTTCCCCTGTCCCCGGGTGAACAGCCGCAACTTGTTATCCGTGTTGGTATCCATGGCTTAAAAGCCCCACTTGTATCCGTAGCCCCACACGGTGTTGATATAGGTGGGGCTGGTGGGGCTGTCCTCGATTTTCAGCCGCAGACGCCGGACGTTGACGTCCACGATCTTCAGCTCGCCGAAATAGTCCCGGCCCCACACCAGGTCCAGGATCTCCTCCCGGGACAGGGCCTTGCCGGGATTTTCCATGAACATCCGCATGATGGAATACTCCACCTGGGTCAGCTTGATGCGCTGGCCGTTTTTCTCCAGGGTGCGGTTGCGGGTGTTCAGCAGGAAGGGGGGCTGGCTGATGGTGCCCGGCGGCAGCTCCTGGGTGCCGCCGCTGCTGCGGCGGATCAGGGCGTCCACCCGGGCGGTAAGCTCCACCGGGGAGAAGGGCTTGGTCACATAGTCGTCGGCCCCGTTCATCAGGCCCGTGACCTTGTCCATCTCCTGGGACCGGGCCGTCAGCATGATGATGCCGATGCGGGGGTTGGTGGCCCGGATGCGGCGGCACACCTCGAACCCGTCGATGCCCGGCAGCATCACGTCCAGCAGGGCCACCAGCGTATCCGGATTCTCGTGGAGCTTGTCCAGGGCCTCCTCGCCGGTTTCGGCCTCCACCACCTCGTATCCTGCCCGGCGCAGGTTGATCACAATAAAGCTGCGGATGCTGGATTCATCCTCCAGAACCATTACCTTTCTCATGGATTCGACGTTCCTTTCCTCGGATTTTCATGCAGCCCACTCGGCCACCACCAGGTTGAAGCCCAGGCGCAGGCTCTCCTCGTCCAGGCCGCAGTAGTCGGCCCCGGCCAGCAGCTCCCCGCCGTAGGTGACGCCGTTCTGGCGCTTGAGGGCCATGCGGCTGCCCATCATGGCCCGCTTTTCCCGGTTGTCGCCGGTAAGGGCGTACAGGGCCGCCACCGGCTGTCCGTTGGACAGCAGCACCACCTGGCTCTCGTACGCGCCGTTTTCGGCGGTGGTGAAGGTGGCCTCCCCCTGCCAGGTATCCGGCAGGCGGAAATACCACCCGGCAGACAGATCGTGATAGGTCACGCAGTGGACATCCGGGCTTTCGTCGCCGCAGTAGCTGATCCAGCGGACCAGCCCCCGCACCGCCGCGGCGGTGTTGGCGGCAGCGCCGCTTCCCGCGTCGGCGGCGGCAGTCTCCGGCGCGGGGATCTCCACGCTGCCGTCGCCGTCGATGTCCTGGGGCTTGAGCTGCATATAGGGGTACACGGCGGCGGTGAGGCCGGTGGTCCGGTCCTGGGCGATGTTGGTCAGTCCGCCGCTCTCCTGCCACACCAGGATATCCGTCATGGCCATACCCTGGCTGTTGACGCCGGTGGCAAATACGGCGGGGGTGCCGTCGGAGAGCTTGCCCACCACCACGCTGCCCCGGCTCAGCTCCGCCATGGTGTAGGACAAGACGCTGCTGTAGCTGGCGGAGATCACGTCGTCCTTGCGGATATACAGCCCCGCCACCGGCTGGCCGTCGTTATCCGAGCGGAACAGCAGCAGGCTCTTGACGCCGTCGCCGTCCAGGTCCGTGACGGTGAAGCGGGTGTAGCCGCTCTGCAGCAGCACATAGGGGTCCGCCTGGGGCACATACACGGCCACGGTCTGCACGTCGGCGCTGATGCGCCAGCCCACGATGATCTCCAGCCGGCCGTTGCCGGTGAGGTCCTCATACTGGACGCTGTCGATGGCGGTGCCGCTGCTTTCGATGACGCACAGGCGGTGATAGGTGTCGTCCTCCGGCCGGAAAACGAAGATTTTCAGGGGCTTTTCGTCGTCCTGCAGCCGCATGAATACCAGGGCCTCCGACAGGCCGTCGTTGTCCAGGTCCACCATCTGCACCGGCTGGATGTTCTGCCCGGCGCTGGGGCCCACCAGCTCATAGCCCTGCTTCTGCAGGTCGTCCAGCTCCTGGGACAGCCCCTCGTATTCCGCCGACACCCGGGGCAGGGTGAACAGATCCTCCACCGACGAGCGGAACATACACCCGGTCAGGGTCAGCGACATAACCGCCGCCAGAAGCAGCGCCGCCACGCGCTGCGGCAAATGTTTCATTGGAACGATCCCTCCCCCGGTCCGATTTTTTCACTCATCTATCATATCACAGGTTTCGCCGGTTGTGTAGCCCTGTTTTGCTCCCGTCACAGAAAATTTATCGTCAGGCCCCGGGAAATAAAAAACGTGGGGCGGGGGCCTGCGGCCCCGCCCCACCGGAAACTGTCAAAAAAGGGTAGGGCCCTTTTTTGACAAAAGGCTTGCAGTCTGCCGCGCGCATAATTTGTTCGCCTATGGGCGAACAAATTCCACACTTGCAGACTGAGAAGAATTTTTTGCCAGGTACACGCCCCGGCAAAAAATGGATTGCATTTCATTTGCCGCCTGCGGGCGGCAAACTCTGCGAGGCTATTTGGACAAGCTGATGTGGGGCGGGGGCCGCAGGCCCCGCCCCACCGGTTTTCACTTGTTCCCGCTGGTCTTTCTTATCGCACCCGGGGGATCAGCAGCATCCCCTCCGGGCGGTCCTCCGTCAGCTCGTTGGCGGCCCGGATGGCCTCCTCATCGGTGCGGTACTGCCGGGCGATGTCCCACAGGGTCTCCCCTTCCGCCATGCGGCGCAGGATCAGGGAGGGCTGCGGCCCCTCCGGCGGGTCCTGCAGCTCCACCGCCGTCACCGCCGCCACCGGCCGGCGCAGACACCGCCGTGCCTCGAACCGCACCGGCACCGACAGCCGGCAGGTGCTGCCGGTGATCTGCATCTGCGGCAGGCCGCAGGCGGCCCGAACGGTCTGCGGCTCCCAGGCCGCCGGGGCCGTCACCTCCGCCGACCGCTCGGCGCACACCGGCGTCCCGCTCTCGTCCAGATACAGCACCCGCAGCCGCACCGTGCACCGCAGGGCCGGGCCGCCGCCCTCCTGCACCGTGCTGACGCCGCTGCATTCCGCCGCCGTCAGATAGGCAAAGGGCCTCCCCTGGCCGAACTCCAGCTGCTGCACCGCCTCCTGGCTGGGGCTATCCCGCTGCCAGGCCACTGGAAGCGGCGTCTCCTGCCGCCGGACCTGGGCCGCATGGTGCAGGCTGTACAGGTCCTCTATGTACGATACCTGCTGCTTCCGGCGAACCAGCAACGCCGCGCATATCGTCACGGTGATGCCGAAGGCCGGGCCGTTTTCCGTCCGCAGCACCCGGATCTCGCTGCTGGCCCACTGGATGCGGGCCTCCGTTTCGGCCCCCTCCGGCAGCTCCACCCCGTCCAGCAGCTGGGAGAAGGGCAGCGCCGTCCGGTATGCCGCCAGCTCCTGGTTTTCTCCCCGGTACAGCACGCACACCTCCGCCTGGCCCTTCAGCACCAGGCGGCTGCCCACCCGGCGGCACTCCTCCACCCGGGCGGCGGTGCGCTCCATCAGCACATCCTCCGGCGGCGGGCCGTCGGGCGTCACCTCCTGGGCGAAGGAAAATTCCCGCTCCTCCACCGCCGTCAGCAACTCCAGCTCCGCCTCCTGCCGCCGCACCCGCAGGGCGGGGTCCTCCTCCGTTCCGCAGCACAGCCGCTGCCGCCGCCGGGCATAGCCGGACACGGTGAACTCCGGCATCACCCGCAGATACAGCTTCCGGGCGGTGACGGCCTTAGCCTCCGCCAGCAGCAGCCGCCCGGTGACGCACACGGCGTCGCAGTCCGCCAGCCGCTTATCCTCCACCTGGCAGGAAAACGGCACCTCCATCGACAGGCTCCGCAAACCCGCGCTCTCCTCCGAGGTATACAGCACCGTCAGCACCACGCTGCCGCCCATGGTCAGCTGCTGGCCCGCCGGATGCTTCTCCCGCAGCCGCAGCTGCCCCACGGTATCCACGATCCGGGCAATGTCCGGGCAATACTCCGGGATCGCCGTCTCCATGGACTCCTCCTGAGTGGTGACCAGGTCGCCTACCGGCTCGCAGCAGGCCAGCTCCGCAAATTTCAGCTCCAGTTCCATGCGTTTCCCGTCCTCTCCTTGTTTTCACTGTCCCAAGGCTATGCGGGAACACACCGGGTTATTCCTGGATGCCGAACATCCGCCGCAGCAGGCCCCGCAGACACCGGGGCGCCTTCCAGATCACGATCTTCATGCACATTACCTCCCGTCCTTCAAGCATATGATCCCGCAGGCGATCAGCAGAAACGCCACCAGGAACATCAGCGCGCCCACCGGGAAGATGGCGGCGATCAGGATCCCCAGCCCCAGGCCCAGGGCGCACACGCCGATGACCGCGCCGCAATTTCCCCGTCTCATGGCTCTCTCCCTCCTCTGCCTCAGTATATGCCGGAAAGCTCCCTCTTGCGCCGGGAGAAAAAATACGGTACAATAATCCCCAAAAGGAGGGACGGATATGAACCTGTTATATGCGCTGGAGAGCGTGCGCACCCCGTTCTGGGACGCGGTGTTCTCCGCCGTGACCCACCTGGGTGAGGAGACCGTTTTCATGGTGGCGGCCATTCTGATCTTCTGGTGCGTCAGCAAGCAGGAGGGGTACTATCTGCTGCTGATGGGCTTTTTCGGCACGGTGGTCAACCAGTTTCTGAAGCTGCTGTTCCGGATTCCCCGGCCCTGGGTCCGGGACCCCGACTTCACCATTGTGGAAAGCGCCCGGGCTCAGGCCACGGGCTACTCCTTCCCCAGCGGCCACACCCAGAACGCCGTGGCCACCTTCGGCGGCATTGCCCGGTCCACCCGGCGGCCCTGGGTCCGGTGGGCCTGCGTGGCAGTGCTGCTGCTGGTGTCCTTCTCCCGGCTGTACCTGGGGGTCCACACGCCCCTGGACGTGGGGGTGTCCTTTGCGGTGGCCGGGGTGATGGTGCTGACCCTGTATCCCCTGATCCGCCAGGCCGACCGCAAGCCCAGCCTGATGGCGGGCCTCATCGCCGGGATGCTGCTGGTGGGCATCGCGTATCTGGTGTTTGCGTATGTCTATCCCTTCCCGGCGGACGTGGACGCGGCCAACCTGGCCCACGGGCAGGAAAACGGCTGGAAGCTGCTGGGGGCCACCGTGGGCTTCGGCATCGCCTGGTGGCTGGACCGGCGGTATATCCACTTTGACACCCGGGCCGTCTGGTGGGTGCAGCTGCTGAAGGTGGTGCTGGGCCTTGCTTTGCTGATGGGCATCCGGGCGGGGCTGAAGGGTCCTCTGCTGGCCCTGTTCGGCAGCGCCGGGGTGGCCGGAGCCGTGCGATACGGCATCATGGTGCTGTTCGCCGGAGCCGTCTGGCCCGCCGCCTTCCGCTATATGGCCCGCTGGGGCCGAAAGGCGTGATATGAAGAAAAGCAATGCTGCGGCACTGCGCCGTAGCACTGCTTTTTTTGCTTGTCAAAAAAGGGCGACACTTTTTTTACAATTTGTGCTGGAAATCCTCGGCATCCATCCGCAGCCGGTAAAAGTTCTGGAGCCACTCCGGCTGTTGGGAAACAGTGTCCCGCAGAGCGGACAGGGTTCGCTTGCCCACCCGGCGATCCAGAATCGCCAGCATCCGGACCAGGGGGTCTTCTGAGTGAAGGCTGGCCGCAATGTCCTGTGTTCGGTAGGCGGCTAACGCATCGCAGAACTCATCATCGGTGTACGCCGTCCGGCGGGAACGGGGCACCTCGTCCAGCAGCATCCACAGGCCGTCCCAGTATTCCCCCAGGCCCACAGGCCGGGGACCGGGCCGATAGCCGTTATCCAGGAACCAGGTGTTGACGATCTCCAGAGAAAAGTGCTTTACTGGCCTTCCGTCGATGCATATTTCAAATATCCGGGAGCCGTCCATCCCCACATAGGCAGTGCAGCCGTAACGCACCCGGCCATAGAGACAGGGTGCCAGCATATCATGCTCCAGATATCGGCGCATGCCGCTCCATGAGCCTTCATACTTGCCCATCTTATTTCTCCAGCACGAAGCGCATTTCCACGGGGTTGTGGTCGGAATAGGCAAAGCCCAGGTCCACCACGTCGCTGGAGGTCACCGTCACGTTGTCGGACACCAGGAACCCGTCCACCGTCAGCACATACTGCCCCTGGTGATAGGGACCGTCAGCGTTGCGGCAGCTGGGCACGGGGTTCCCCTCATCCAGCGGCGCGATCAGGGACACGTTGAACCCGTCGAAGGTGTCCTCCGGAATGGGCTGGGCCCAGGTGTATTCCTGGTCCGCCTCGCCGAAGTAGGCGGCGGAGTCGCCCAGCAGGTCCTTGTTGAAGTCGCCGCCGGCCACGCACCAGTTGCCTGCGTCATACTCCCGCTGCATATCCTCCAGCAGCAGCTTCAGCTGCTCCATGGCGATGGTGCCGTCGGAGGTGTAGGCCGACAGGTGCAGGTTATACAGCACCAGCTCGCCGCCGCCGGCCACCGGGATCCGGTGCACGCTGTAGCACCGGTCCAGATCCACCAGCTTCATCAGGCTGTTTTCGATGGGCAGCTCCACCCGCCGGGCGCTGTCCACCGTCAGGGCCGACAGGGTCATCAGCCCCGACACCGACGCCCCGTGGGGGTGGCGCAGGGGGTACATCAGGAAGGGGGAATCATAGTTCTGGGCCCAGGTCCCGTCATACTCCGGCAGCACGGACCGCAGCATGGCGGCCTCGTCCACATGATAGCTGCGGGTGGAATCCCGGTCCACCTCCTGGATGAGATAGAAGTCCGCATGCTGCTGGGACAGGAACGACCCGATGTTTCCTATGTTGTCCGTCAGCCGCTCCTGGGACCAGGCCCAGGACTCCGTTCCGCCGTCCATAAAGAAGCCGTAATCCGGCTCATAGGCGCCGAAGCCGATGTTATAGGACAGCAGGTGATATTCCCGGCCGGTCTCGGCGGGCTGAAGCACCTGCCGGTCCACCTCCAGGTCCATGTCCCCCAGCCGGTGATAGTCGATGAGCACATAGGCCAGGTATCCCACCACCAGCAGCACCAGGGCCGCCAGCACCAGCAGGATGATTTTCAGCGGTTTGTTCACGAAACGCGCCTCCTTGTTTACAAAAGTCCATTCGTTTATTATAATCGAAGTCAGAACATTTGGAAAGAGGTTTTTTTGTGAAACGATTTGCCATCCGATTCAACGCGCCGGTGGTGTTGAGCTTCGCCATTATCAGCCTGCTGGTGCTGGTGCTGGATTCCGCCACCGGCGGGGCCTCCACGGCCCGGCTGTTCTGCGTATACCGGGCCCCGCTGACGGACCCTTTGACCTATGTGCGCTTTTTCACCCACGTTCTGGGCCACTCGGGCTACAGCCACTATATGGGCAACATGCTGCTTCTGCTGCTGGTGGGGCCGGGGCTGGAGGAGAAGTACGGCAGCCGCAATCTGCTGCTGACCATCGTCATCACCGCCTTTGCCACGGGGCTGGTACAGTTCCTGCTGTTCCCCCACTCGGCCCTGCTGGGGGCCAGCGGCGTGGTGTTCATGATGATCGTCCTGTCCTCCTTTACGGAGATGAAGAAGGGCGGCATTCCTCTGACCATGCTGCTGGTGGTGGCCCTGTACTTAGGCAGCGAGATCGCCGACGGCCTGACCAAAACCGACAACGTGTCCCACCTGACCCACATTGTGGGCGGCGTATGCGGCATCGTGTTCGGCTTCCGGCTGGCCCGGGCGAAGAAAAGATAGCCCCCCTCCAACGAAACAGCCCCGCAGCCCGCCGGAACCGGCAGACTGCGGGGCTTGCGCTTTGCCTTATTGCAGGGCCTGCAGCGCTGCCCGGGCGGCGGCCTGCTCGGCCTCCTTCTTGCTCTTACCGGTGCCGGTGCCGGCCTCCTGACCGTTCAGCAGCACCGCGCAGGTGAACAGCTTGGCGTGATCCGGGCCGGAGGCCCCGATCATCTCATAGTGCAGGGTCTGGTTGCTGCGGCGCTGGACCAGCTCCTGCAGCTCCGTTTTATAGTCCCGGCGGCGCTCTTCCACGGCCTCCTCCTGCTCCTTGTCCAGAAGGACCCGGTGGATCAGCGCCCGGGCGGCCTCCATGCCGCCGTCCAGGTACACCGCCGCGAACACGGACTCCGTGGCGTCGGCCAGGATGGAGGGGCGGCACCGGCCTCCCCCGGCCTCCTCGCCCTTGCCCAGCCGCAGCTCATTGCCCAGCCCCAGGCTCTGGGCCACCTCGTACAGGCTCTCCTCGCACACCAGGGCCGCCCGCATCCGGGTCAGGTCCCCCTCCGGCAAATCCGGGTGCTTGTGATACAGATAGTCCGCCGTGACCAGGCCCAGCACGGCGTCCCCCAGAAACTCCAGCCGCTCGTTGCTGCTGACGCCGCAGCAGCGGTGCTCGTTGGCGTAGGAGCTGTGGTACAGGGCCGCTTGAAGCTGCTCCTTGCAGCGGAAGGTATAGCCCAGTTTTTTTTCCAGTACTTGCAGGGTATGCATGATGTTTTTCTCCCTTCCGCAGCGGAAAAAGGAAACCCCGTTGCAACCAACGGGGCCTTCTTTTTCAGCTGCTTGATTGATTCAGTTCAGCTTATTATACAGATAGCGCACGCAGTCGCCCACGGTCTTCAGACCGGTGAGGTCCTCTTCGTCGATCTCGCCCACGTCGAATTCCTCCTCCATGGCCATGACCAGCTCCACCAGGTCCACGGAGTCGGCGCCCAGATCGTCCACAAAAGAACTATCCATGCCGATCTCGTCGGTATCAATGGCAAACTGCTCAGCGATCAGATCCTGCATGGTCTTGAAGATCTCGTCCATCGTCATGAGATGATCCCTCCTTTCGGGCTTTGTCTTGGAAAATAATACGGCAATTGGTCAGGTCTGTCAATACCCTTTTTGTGAATTATTCCGGCTGCACCTGCATCAGATGCACATTTTCCTGAATCTGTCCAATGATGCCGCTTTCGGCCACCTGCCTGGCCTGGCCGATGGCGTTGTCGATGGCCTCGGCGTTGGAGGAGCCGTGGGCCTTGATGACGGGCCTGGAGATGCCGATGAAAGCGGTGCCCCCCACCTTGTTGGGGTCCAGCTGGGCCTTGAATGCCCGCAGCCCCGGCATCACCATGGCGGCGGCCAGCTTGGTCAGCAGGTTCTTCCGGAAAATATCCCCCAGGGCGTGACCGGCAAAGGAGCCCACGCCCTCCATGGTCTTGAGCAGGATGTTGCCGGAGAAGCCGTCGGTGACGATGACGTCGCAGCCGCCCTTGATGGCCTCCTTGGCCTCGATGTTGCCGATGAAGTTCAGGTGGCCCTCCTCCCCGGCCTTGCGCAGCAGGGCCAGAGTCTGCTTTTGCAGGTCCGTGCCCTTGCTGTCCTCCGCGCCGATGTTCAGCAGGCCCACCCGGGGACGCTCCAGTCCCAGCACCCGGCTGGCATAGAAGCTGCCCAGATACGCAAACTGCATCAGATACTCCGGGGTGCACTCGGCGTTGGCCCCGCAGTCGATGAGCACGGCCTTGCCGCCGGTGGTGGGGATCACCGGGGCCATCGCCGCCCGGCGGATGCCCCGGATGCGCTTGGTGATCAGGGTGGCCCCGGCCAGCAAAGCCCCGGTGGACCCGGCGGAAACCAGGGCGTCGGCCTTGCCGTCCCGCAGCAGGGTCAGACCCACGCCCATGGAGGTGTCCTTCTTGTGCCGGAACACCTTGGAGGGGTCGTCGCACATCTCCACCGTCTCCGTGGTGTGGACGATCTCCATCCCCCGGGGGATGGTGTCGTGGCCGCAGTCCCGCAGCGCCCGGAGAATGGCCTCGGTGTCGCCGGTCAGCAGCACCTCCACGCCCCAGTGCTCCATACCCAGCAGGGCGCCCTTCACGATTTCCAGCGGGGCGTTGTCGCCGCCCATGGCGTCAATGATGATCTTCATAGTTCAGAACCTCCTGCTTCAGCTGCTCGATAATGGCCAGCGACCGCTGGGACAGCTCGGCGTTTTTGTTGCGCTTGCCCTTGACCCGGTGGTCCAGAGGCGGCATGATGCCGAAATTGATGTTCATGGGCTGGAACTGGGTCACGGACTCGTTGCTGACATACAGCCCCAGAGCGCCGATGGCCGTCTCCCGGGGAAAGTCCACGGGGGCCTGGCCCAGCAGCCGCCGGGCGGTCTCCACCCCCACCAGAAACCCGGAGGCGCAGGACTCCACATACCCCTCCACGCCGGTCATCTGCCCGGCAAAGGAGATGCGGGGCCGGGCCTTCAGCCGGTAATACCGGTCCAGCAGCCGGGGGGAATCCAGATAGGTGTTCCGGTGCATGACGCCGTAGCGCAGGAATTTCGCATCATGCAGGGCGGGGATCATGGAGAACACCCGCTTCTGCTCCGGGAAGCGCAGGTGGGTCTGGAACCCCACCAGGTTATAGATGGTGCCGTCGGCGTTGTCCTTGCGCAGCTGCACCACGGCATAGGGCTCCCGCCCGGTGCGGGGGTCCTTCAGCCCCCGGGGCTTCAGAGGCCCGTAGCGCAGGGTGTCCTCTCCCCGCCGGGCCATGACCTCCACGGGCATGCAGCCCTCAAAGACGTTCCTGTCCTCGAAGCCGTGGACCTCCGCCTCCTGGGCGTGGGTCAGCTCCTGCCAGAAGGCCAGATACTCCTCCTTCTCCATGGGGCAGTTGATATAGTCCGGCGTCCCCTTGTCGTACCGGGACGCGAAAAAGCCGCTGTCCATGTCCACGCTGTCGAAGCTCACCAGCGGGGCCGCCGCGTCGAAAAAGTGCAGGGCGGAATCCTCGCCCCCCAGCATGGAGAGAAGCCTGTCCGCCAGAGCGTCGGATGTCAGCGGCCCGGAGGCCACCACCACCTCCCCCTCCGGCAGGTCCGTCACCTCGCCGGGGACCACGGTGATCAGGGGGTGACTTTTCACCCGCTCCGTCACCAGCCGGGAAAAGCCGTGGCGGTCCACCGCCAGAGCGCCTCCGGCGGGAACGGCGGTCTCGTCCGCGCAGCGGACGATAAGGCTGCCCAGCTGCCGCAGTTCCTCCTTCAGAAGGCCCACGGCGTTTTCCAGCCCCGCCGCCCGCAGGGAATTGGAGCAGCACAGCTCCGCAAAATCGGCGGTCTGGTGGGCGGGGGTCATTTTTTCCGGCTTCATCTCCCGCAGGGTCACGGGAATGCCCCGCTGGGCCAGCTGCCAGGCGCACTCGCTGCCGGCCAGCCCTGCGCCGATCACTGTAACATGGTTCATGCTTCCTCCGCCTTTTTCCGGGTGGTTTTCGTAGTCTTGGTTGTCCTGGTAGTTTTCGCAGTCTTGGTGGTTTTTGTGGTCTTGGCCGCCTTTTTGGTGGGCTTTTTCTCCTCCTGGACAGGCTCCACCGGGGTCTCGGCAGTGCCCTCCGCAGGCTCCTCCGTCTTGGTCTTTTTCACATAGCCGCGCTTGTCCTCCGGCAGGAAGCTGGAGCACTCGGGATTGATGCAGAAGGGCTTGCGGAAGCCCTTACCGGCCTTCTTGAACATGGTGTGTCCGCACACGGGACAGTCGTCCTTCACCGGCACATCCCAGGTCATGAAATCGCACCGGGCGCTTTCGTCGGCGGCGTTGAGCCGCTCGCAGCAGTAATAGGTGTACTGCTTGCCGGTCTTTTTGCTGACGCCGGTGCGCTTCATGAGCCGCCCGCCGCACTTGGGGCAGCGGCCCGGCATCTCCACCACCAGGGGCTTGGTGAAAGTGCACTCCGGGTATCCGGGGCAGGCCAGGAACCGGCCGAACCGGCCGGATTTGACCACCATGTTCCGGCCGCACACGTCGCACTTCTCCTCGGTGACCTCGTCGGGGACCTTCAGGTATACGCCCTCCATATCCTTCTCCACCTGGTGGAGGTTGCCTTCAAAGCCGCCGTAAAACTGCCGCAGCAGCTGCTTCCAGGGGATCTTGCCGCTTTCCACCTCGTCCAGCTCGTCCTCCATCCGGGCGGTGAACTTCACGTCCACAATGTCCGGGAACCGCTGGCACATCAGGTCCGTCACCACCTGGCCCAGGGGCGTGATCCGCAGGGCCTTGCCCTCCTTCACCACATATTCCCGGTCCAGAATGGTGGAAACGGTGGGGGCGTAGGTAGAGGGGCGGCCAATGCCGTTTTCCTCCATGGTGCGGATCAGGGTGGCGTCCGTATACCGGGCGGGGGGTTGGGTGAAGTGCTGGCCGGGCTCGAAGCCCTCCAGAGTCACCACCTCGCCGGGCTGCAGCTCCGGCAGGGCAGGCTCCTTATCCTCCTTGTCATCGTCCCGGCTCTCCTCATACACGGCGGTGTAGCCGGCGAATTTCAGGCTGCTGGCGCTGGTCCGGAAGGTGTGCTCCCCGGCGGCAATGTCCACGCTGACGCTGTCATACACGGCGTTGGACATCTGGCTGGCCAGAAAGCGGCTCCAGATCAGCCGGTACAGGCGATACTGCTCGCCGGTCAGGTCGCCCTTCACCTGCTCCGGGGTCAGGGTGACGCTGCTGGGGCGGATGGCCTCGTGGGCGTCCTGGGCCCCAGCCTTGGCCTTGTACTGCTTGGGGGTCTCCGGGCGATAGGCCGCGCCGTAGCGGCTTTCAATGAAGCTGCGGGCCGCCGCCTGGGCCTCGTCGGAGATCCGCAGGGAGTCGGTACGCATATAGGTGATCAGACCCACGGTGCCCTCGCCGCTGATGTCCACGCCCTCATACAGCTGCTGGGCGATGGCCATGGTCCGCCGGGGAGTCATGTTCAGCTTCCGGGAGGCCTCCTGCTGCATGGTGGAGGTGGTGAAGGGAGGCGACGGGGAGCGGCGCTTGTCCGTGCGCTTCACGTTGGACACGGCAAAGGGCGTGTCCTGCAGCCGGGCGCGGATGTCGTCCACCTCCTGCTGGGAGGACGGCTCATATTTCTTGCCGCCGCGGCCATAGTAGTGTGCCTTGAACCGGGCCCCCTGGTCGTTTTTCAGCAGGGCGTCCAGGGTCCAGTATTCCTGGGGCACAAAATCGGCGATCTCCTTCTCCCGGTCCGCCACCAGGCGCATGGCCACGGACTGGACCCGTCCGGCGGAGAGACCCCTGCGGATCTTTTTCCACAGCAGCGGGGACAGCTCATAGCCCACGATGCGGTCCAGGATGCGCCGGGCCTGCTGAGCGTCCACCAGGTCCTGGTCAATGTCCCGGGGCTGCCGGATGCTCTCGGTGACCACCTTGCGGGTGATCTCGTTGAAGGTGACCCGGAAGGTTTTATCCTCCGGCAGGTCCAAAAGCTGCTTCAGATGCCAGCTGATGGCCTCTCCCTCCCGGTCCGGGTCGGTGGCCAGATACACGGCGTCGCTTTCCTTGGCCGCCTGCTTCAGGTCCCGGATGATGTCCTCCTTGCCCTTGATGGGCCGGTAATTGGGCTCAAAATCGTTTTCCACGTCCACACCCAGCTTGCTCTTGGGCAGGTCCCGCAGATGTCCCATACAGGCCTTCACCTGATACGCCGGGCCCAGGTACTTGCCGATGGTCTTGGCCTTGGCCGGGGACTCCACGATCACCAGGTATTTTTCAGCCTTTTTTGCCATATTTATGATCCTTCCTTTTCCGAATGTAACCTGACTGTGCGCACATAGCTGCGGGGGCCGGACCGTTGGGCATAGCCGTCGATCTCCAGCACCGTCAGCGCCGACAGCACCCGCCTTACCGGCAGGCCCGTCTGCTCCGCCGCCTCATCCGTCAGCAGAGGCGTCTCCGTATCCAGCACCCGAATCAGCGCCAGCTGATCGTCGGTGAGCCCCTCCCGGTTGCGGTCCAGGTCCAGCACCGGCAGCTCCGGCGCGGCAGGGGCTTCCGGCTCCGGTTTCTGGGCCGGTGGGGGGCTTTCCTCCTGCCTGGGGGTCTCCCCCGGCTCGGGAACGGTCATCTGGGCCGGGTGCAGCCGGTGGGGGAACCGGCTGTGATACACCGACAGAATGTCCCAGCCCGACGCGGCCAGTCCCGCGCCGTCCCGGATCAGCCGGTTGCAGCCCACGCTGGCCGCCGCGTCGATGGGTCCCGGCACGGCGAACACGTCCCGCCCCTGGTCCAGGGCGGCGTGGGCGGTGATCAGCGCCCCGGAGCGCACCGGGGCCTCCACCACCAAGGACGCCAGGCTCAGTCCGCTGATGATGCGGTTGCGCACGGGAAAATGCCCCGGCAGGGGCTCCGTTCCCGGCGGATACTCCGACAGCAGCACGCCGGTGGCGGCGATATCTTCATATAATCTGCGGTTTTCCGCGGGATATACCACGTCCACCCCGCCACCCAGAACGGCGGCGGTGAAGCCTCCCGCCTGCAAAGCGCCCCGCATGGCGGCGCCGTCGATGCCCTTGGCCATGCCGGACACCACCACCGCACCCTGCCGGGCCAGCTCATAGCCCATCCGGTGGGCGCACCGCAGGCCATAGGGGGTGCAGGACCGGGTGCCCACCACGGCGATGGCCGCCTCCTCGTCAAACAGCGGCAGCGACCCCTTGCCGTACAGCAGCACCGGCGGGTCGAAAATGTCCCGCAGCCGGGCGGGATAGGCAGCATCCTGCATGGTCAGCAGGAAAATATCGCCCCGGGCGCAGTCCGCCAGGATGCGGTCCGCCCGGGTGAGGCTCTTGTCCGAAAGCAACTGGGCCTGTCCCGGCGTCAGCCCCTCGGTCAGGGCCAGCTCCTCGGCGTCGGCATAGTATACGTCCTCCGGGGAGCCATAGCGCTCCAGCAGCAGAAGCCTGCTGCGGTTGCTGAGCCCCGGCAGGGCCGTCAGCCATACCCAGTATTTCAGCGCCGCCACGGCAGTCCCCTCCTTCCGTTTACCGCCAGCTTTCCCACAGCAGCACCGCCGCTGCAATGGCCGCGTTCAGCGACTCGCAGCGGGGGGACATGGGGATCAGCACGGTTTTGTCGCACAGGTCCAGCACCTCCCGGCTCAGGCCCCGCCCCTCGGAGCCGATGGCCAGGGCGCAGCGGGAATAGTCCGCCTGCCGGGCGTCCATGGCGTCCGGCCGCAGGGCCGCGCCGTACAGGGGGATGCCGCTGCGGCGCAGCAGGTCCCCCAGCTCCTCCGGCGTCACGCTCCACACCGGGCGGCGGAACGCCGCCCCCATGGAGGCCCGGACGGTTTTCGGCCCGAAGGGGTCCGCGCACCCGCCGGTCAGCAGCAGCCCATCGGCGTCAAAAGCGTCCAGGGTCCGCAGCACCGTTCCCACGTTGCCGGGGTCCTGAACCCCGTCCAGCACCACATAGCGCCGGCCCGGAAGCGTTTCCGGCACCGGCAAAACCGGCACGCGGCAGGTGAACAGCACCCCCTGGGGGGTCTTGGCGGGGCTGATGGAGGCCATGACCTCCGGCGGCACCAGCACCTGCCGGACCTTTTCCGGCAGCGGCTCCGGCCACGGCTCCACCGACACCACGGTCTGCACCTCCGCCCCCCACTGGGCGGCCTCCCGCAGCAGCTTGGGGCTGTCGCACAGGCACTGCCCCGTCTGGCGGCGATAGGCGGCGGACCCGGCCAGCTTGCGGATATGGGTCATCAGCGGATTCTGGCGGCTGGTAATGGTCTCCATGCTTCCGGCTCCTTTCCGGCTTCTTCCCGGGCTTCTATATTTAATAGGTAAAGCCCGGTGTGTATGATTAGGTGCATTGTAGCATAACTTGATCCAAAATGCAACCACCGGAAAAAATCAGCCAGCCCAGGCCATGATCGGCGACGACCCGGTGCAGCTGTTCAGCAATTTCAGCCTGACCCAGCCGCCGGGGCTCCAGCTTCTATTACGAGCTGGACGCGGACAACATCCGGCGCTTTCTTCGCGAGTTGGAGCATTATTTGCTGTGAGTTAATGCTCTTATCCTCCTATATTGGAAAAGACCCGCTGCCGGCTGAACCGACAGCGGGTCTGAGACTGTCGAAAAACTCAGAAATCTTCCGCCATCGGAAAGGAAGATCGTTACGAAAGACTGCGCCCGCAGGCGCGTTTCGTAGCGCAACCGCCGCAGGCGGCTCTTAGCGCGGAGATAACCCATCAGGGGTGTCTTTCGTTTGCAATCACAGGTTTTTCAGAACTTTTTAGTTCTGAAAAACCGCACTCAGCTTGTCAAAAAAGGCTTTTTTGACAAGCTGAGGCCCGCTGCCGGCTGAACCGGCAGCGGGTCTTTGAATCCGGCCAAAAGAGCAAAGGCATTATGACGAAAAATCCCTCCGCCGTTACGGCGGAGAGATTTTTGATTCAACTTGCGAGGCCCTTGCAGGAGCAATATTTTACTCGGTGACGAAGGGCAGCAGAGCGATCTGACGGGCCCGCTTGATGGCCTCGGTCAGCTGACGCTGATGCATGGCGCAGGTGCCGGTGGTTCTGCGGGGCAGAATCTTGGACCGCTCGGAAATGAAGCGGCGCAGCTTGGCGGCATCCTTGTAGTCGATGTGCTCGCACTTGTCCACGCAGAACTGGCAGACCTTCTTGCGCTTGCGGCCGGCGCCCCGGGGGGCTCTATTTTCGCGTTCCATAGCCATGGAAGAATTCCTCCTTTATAGAATTAGGTGTAACCTGGGGGTGATCAGAACGGCAGGTCGCCGTCCTCCTCGTCGATCTCGGCAAATTCGGAGCTGCCGCCCACAGGGGCGGTATAGCCGCCGGTGGGTGCGCCATAGGCCGGAGGAGCGGAGAAGCTGCCGCCGGCGGGAGCGCCGTCCCGCTTGGAGTCGCCGAAATAGACGTTGTCGGCAACCACTTCCGCACTTCTGCGGTTGTTGCCTTCGCGGTCTTTCCAGTCACGGATCTGGAGCCGGCCCTCCACCACGGCCATACGGCCCTTGGTGAAGTATTTGGCCACGAACTCGGCTGTGCTGCGCCAGGCCACCACGTCGATGAAATCGGTCTCCTTCTCGCCGCTCTGGGACTTGAAGTCCCGGTCCACGGCCAGGGAGAAGCTGGTGACGGCGGTACCGCTCTGGGTGCGGCGCAGCTCAGGGTCCCGGGTCAGACGACCCATGATGAAAATCTTGTTGAGCATAAAACTGCCTCCCTTACTCGCCCTTGCAGACGATCATGGAACGCATGATGCCCTCGGTAATGCCCAGGATACGATCCAGTTCCTTGGGGAATTCCGGGCCGCTGGTGAAGCTCATCAGCACATAGTAGCCTTCGGTCTTGTAGTCGATGGCGTAAGCAAGACGGCGCTTGCCCCACTCGTCCACGACCACGTCGGAGCCGTTCTGCTCGGCCAGGGTCTGGAACTTTGCCACGGTAGCGGCAATAGCCTCCTCACTCTGTGCCGGGTCAATGATGTAAACGACCTCGTAGTTGGCGGAAATCTTAGCCATACTTTTGCACCTCCTTTTGGACTTATGGCCCTCACTTCCTGTGAGAGCAAGGATATGTCCGCATAAGCAGACTCATATATTATACCGGTTTTTCCGGGAAAGTCAAGGGCTTTCCGCCGGATTTCCGACTTTTTTACCGGAGATTCAGAGCGGCCTTCAGCTGGTCCACCCGGTCGGTGCGCTCCCAGGTGACGCCCAGGTCCTCCCGGCCCATGTGGCCGTAGGCCGCCAGCTGGCGATAGATGGGACGGCGCAGGTCCAGGTCCCGGATGATGGCGGTGGGCCGCAGGTCAAACACCTGCTCCACGGCCTGCTCCAGAGCCTCGTCGGACACCACGCCGGTGCCGAAGGTCTCCACCAGGACGCTGACGGGACGGGCCACGCCGATGGCATAGGCCAGCTGCACCTGGCAGCGGCGGGCAAGGCCGGCGGCCACCACGTTCTTGGCCACCCAACGGGCGGCGTAGGCGGCGGAACGGTCCACCTTGGTGGGGTCCTTGCCGGAGAAGGCGCCGCCGCCGTGGGGGGCGCTGCCGCCGTAGGTATCCACGATGATCTTGCGGCCGGTGAGGCCGCTGTCGGCCTGGGGACCGCCGATGACGAAGCGGCCGGTGGGGTTGACATAGAACTTGGTGTTCTCGTCCATCAGGTGGGCGGGAACGGTGGGCTTGATGACCAGCTCGATCATGTCCCGGCGGATCTGGTCCAGGGTGGCCTCGGCGGCGTGCTGGGTGGAGACCACCACGGTGTCCACACGGACGGGCTTGCCGTTCTCGTCATACTCCACGGTGACCTGGGTCTTGCCGTCGGGGCGCAGATAGTCCACCAGGCCCTGCTTGCGGACCTGGGTCAGGCGCATGGCCATCTTCTGGGCCAGGGAGATGGCCAGGGGCATCAGCTCCGGGGTCTCGTCGCAGGCATAGCCGAACATCATGCCCTGGTCGCCGGCGCCGTTGTCCAGCTGGCCGTCGGCAGTCTCCTTGGCCTCCAGGCTCTTGTCCACGCCCATGGCGATGTCGCCGGACTGCTCGTCGATGTTGGTGATGACGGCGCAGGTGTGGCCGTCGAAGCCGTACTTGGCCCGGTCATAGCCGATGTCCAGCACCACCTGGCGGGCGAGCTTGGGGATATCCACATAGCAGTGGGTGGTGATCTCGCCCATGATGTGGATCAGGCCCGTGGAGGCGCAGGTCTCGCAGGCCACGCGGCCGTTGGGGTCCTGCTCCAGGATGGCGTCCAGAACGGCGTCGCTGATCTGGTCGCAGATTTTGTCGGGATGCCCCTCGGTGACGGATTCGGAGGTAAACAGTCTTCTTGCCATGATTTTTCGTGCTCCTTTGTGAAAAAATTTTGTGTTGTCAGAGTCCCCCCTACCGACCCGGAGCATGAAAAATGCACGCTCCGACTTTCGACGGATCGTGCTGAAAAATTGCTCCTCATCTGTCGAAGGACGAGCGCGGGACTATCACTTCCGCACTCAGCATACGTCGGATTTGGCACCTTGCCTTGCAGGTTGCCGTGGTTTCATCGGGCCGATCCCTCAACCACTCTTGATAAGGTATGAACTTGTAGGGGTCACTCTGCAATATCTAATATTAGCAGAAGTGATACGCTTTGTCAATAGGGAAAAATTTGCAGGGCGCTGCGAATGGGAGGACGCAGCGCCCTGCGGGAGAAAAGAGAGGGTAAATCACCTGCTCAGGTACCATATGGCGCCGCAGGCAGCCAGTTGGAGAAGGAAAATGGCGGGAATGCCCCAGCGGAAGTACCAGTGCCGGGTTTTGTGGTGAAACACCCGCATACCGGCCAGGGCCCCGATGCTGCCGCCCAGCAGGGGCAGCAGAAACAGCGTCCTTTCCGGCACGCGCCACCTGCCCCGCCGGGCCCGGCGCTTATCTGCGCCGTATACCCAGAAGGCAACCAGGTTCATCAGCACCAGGTACGCCGCCAGCCAGAAGGCCGGACGGGTCAGCAGCTGCGGCATTTGTTACGCCTGCTCCAGGGTCTGGAGGGCGCAGGCGGTCTTGGCGGCCAGGCGGGCGTTGTTATACACCAGCTGGATGTTGCTGTCCAGGCTGTCGCCGCCGGTGAGGTCCTTGACCCGGGCCAGCAGGAAGGGGGTGGTCTCCTTGCCGTGGATGCCCTGGGCCTTGGCATCGGCCAGGGCCTGCTCGATGGCGGCGTCGATGACCTTGTGGTCCATGGAATACTCCTCAGGAATGGGGTTGGTGACCAGCATGCCGCCCTTCATGTCCAGCTGACGGGCCACATGGAAGGCCTTGGCCAGATCCTCGGGGGTGTCGATCTCGTAGTCCACGGCGAAGCCGGACTTGCGGGTATAGAAGGCGGGCAGTTCCTTGGTGCCGTAGCCGATGACGGGCACACCCTTGGTCTCCAGGTACTCCAGGGTCAGGCCCAGGTCCAGGATGGACTTGGCGCCGGCGCAGACCACCATCACAGGCGTCTGGGCCAGCTCCTCCAGGTCGGCGGAGATGTCCATGGTGGTCTCGGCGCCCCGGTGAACGCCGCCGATGCCGCCGGTGGCAAAGATACGGATACCGGCCATGTGGGCGATCATCATGGTGGTGGTCACGGTGGTGGCGCCGTCGCGTCCCTCTGCCACCAGAATGGGCAGATCCCGGCGGCTGGCCTTGGTGACGGCGTGGCCGCTCTTGCCCAGATAGTCAATCTCCTGGGGGGTCAGACCAGCCTTCAGGCGGCCGCCGATGATGGCGATGGTGGCGGGCACGGCGCCGTTTTCGCGGATGATCTTCTCCACGTTCAGAGCGGTCTCCACATTCTGGGGATAGGGCATACCATGGGAAATGATGGTGCTCTCCAGAGCCACCACGGGACGGCCCTCTGCCACAGCCTGCTGCACCTCGGGCGCTACATCCAGATAACGATTCATAAGTCATTTACCTCCTGTTGAGAATTGTTTCAATGTTATCCCAGCTCATGGCCGGGTTGATGGTGGTTTCAGCCTCGCAGGCCAGAGCGCCTGCGCCCACGGCCCAGCGGGCGGTTTCGGCCAGGGAGTCGCCCCGGACCATCCGGGCGGCCAGAGCCGCCGCCACGGCATCGCCGCCGCCGGTGGCATTGGCCACGGTGCACCGGGCGCAGGGAACCCATGCGGTGTCCCCGGACCGGTCGGCGGCATAGATGCCCTCCGCACCCAGGGAGATGTACACCGTCCCCAGGCCGGTGTCCAGCAGCTTCCGGGCCGCCTGGGCCGCATCCTCCCGGGTGCGGATGGACATGCCGGACAGCAGCTCCGCCTCCAGGCGGTTGGGCTTCAGGGCGGCCAACTTCCCCAGCACCGGCCGGAGCTTTTCGGCCTTGATGGTGGACACGGGGTCCGCCAGAATGGGGGCCTTGCAGTTGTCGCACAGCCACCGGATGGACTCCTCCGGCAGGTTGGTCTCCAGCACCACCAGGTCCGCCCCGTTGATGAAGTCCAGCCGCTGCCGCAGGAAATCCGGGGTCATGCGGTCATAGATGGCCATGTCGTTGACAGCCAAGGCCATGTCCCCGTCGGGGCCGCAGATATACAGATAGGTGCCGGTGCGGCAGTCCGGCAGCACCGCCCCGGCGCTCAGGTCCAGGCCGATGTCCTTGGCATTCTCCTGGACCCGTCGGCCGAAGTCGTCGTCGCCCATCACCGTCACCATGGCGGTGCGCTGGCCCAGAAGGCACAGGTTGTGGGCAATGTTCCGGCCCACGCCGCCCAGGGAGGTGGTCACATGGCCGGGATTGGAGTCCCGGGCCACCAGAGCTCCGGCGGACACCGCGCCGATGTCCATATTCACGCCGCCCACCACCGCCACATACGGGTCGGTGCGGACGATGTAGCCCTTGCCGGTGATGCAGCCCTTTTTCATGAGGTTGGATATGTGTACCGCCACGCTGGAGCGGGTGATACCGGCCTTGTCCGCCAGCTCCTGCTGGGAGATCATGGGGTTTTCGCGGATCCACTCCAGCAGCTGGCGCTCTCGCTGGGTCACGGGCTCACCTCCTAAGCAAAAGTTTGTTTTCTAATCTGATGCTTATTATATGCAGTTTCCCCTCCCCTGTCAACCCCCCGGCGCAGATTTTTTTCGGCGTCGTCAGGCTCTTGAAACGATGCGCACTTGATGATATAATGAGAATAACATCCAGAAAGGAATCGGTTGAAAACCGAGTGGAGTATAAAATGGAAGGAAGGCATCACCGGATATGAGCTGAAAAACGGCCAGGACTTTGAAAAGGCCCTGATCGCCGCAGTAAACCACAGCGTCGACAGCGACTCCACCGGGTCCGTGACCGGAAACATTGTGGGGACGTATCTGGGCTACGGGAAAATTCCCCGGAAATTCCTGGACCGGCTGGAGCTGAAGGACGTGATCCTTTCTGTGGCCGACGATCTGTATAACGACTGTCAGATGACGGAGTACGGCGACTATTACGACGAGATGTGGGCGCAGAAGTATATCCGCAGCTCCTTCGCCATGGGCAAAAGGAGCTGACCCGGCGGCGCGGGAATTGCCGGTTCTGTAGGTTTGTCAAACATATTGGACAGCGAACTCATTAGGTGAAAGCCAGCGGAGGGGTCTCATGGGCAAGTTGTTGGCGCGGCGGTTATGGACGGCAAGCTGCTTGGCAAAGTCGTTGAGTGAATAGAACGAATGGCAGGAATAGAAGCGTTTCTGATCCTCGCGATGGCTGCGCTCCACCTTGCCGTTGTGGCGCGGCGTGTAGGGCCGGATCGGCTTGTGACGGATGCCCAGCTCAGCGGCGGTTTTCTCGAACAGTGTGGGCAGATCGCGCTTGCTGTTGGAGAAGCGGTTGGTGAACTCGAAGCCGTTCTCCGTCTGGACACACTCCACTTCTATGCCCCTGCGGGCGTACCACGCCCGCAGCCTGCGCAGGAAGTCCGCCGAGGAATAGGTGGACTGCTCCGGGTAGGCCACCAGGAAACGCAGCCTCGTGAACTCATCGATGGCGGTGTACTGGAACAGGCGCAGCTCCGGATCTGCGATACAGCGGCGGGGGACGACCTTGACATCTACCTGCACGCGCTGGCCGGGATGGGTCATCTGCTCGTAAGACTTTGGCTTGTACGGATTTTTGGGCTTTTCGGCCGGAAACAGGCCCATTTTGCGCATAACGCGGAACAAACTCTCTGGACAGCGGGTGTAGCCGCGCTTCCGCAGACGGTGCCACAGCTCGATCATGCCCAGCGACGGATTGCGGCGGCGCATATCGCGGATGAGCTTTAGCTCGGCCTCCGTGTGCTGGTTGGGGTGGCTGTGAGGGCGTCTGGACTGGCAGGCCAGGGACGCCACACTCCCGTCCCAGCGCTGCTTCCAGAAGTAGATGTACGACCGGCTTTTGTTGTATTTCCGGCTGGCGCGGCTGACGCCGTACTTTTCTGCGTACTTCATTAGGGATTGCCTGTAGGCCATGTCCTGTGTTATACTCTTACTCATGAGGAATATGGTCTCCTTTCAGAAAGTTTGGTGTGGTAGCTTAACTTTAACACATGAGGCCCTATTCCTCATACCCTTTTTATTCAATTGTCCAAGATGTATTGTAGTCCTACACCCGGCGGCGCGGGAATTGCCGGTTCTCTCTTGGCAAGGGGCGTGATTTGTGGTATACTGATGGGACAAATCAACAAAAATGAGGGAGAAAAACCATGGCAGTCAAGCGGAAATTCCCGGCCAGGACGGCGACGGTCCATTGCAGCGGCGGCTGCCGGGCCAAGCGGGATGAAAACGGCGGCCTGCTCTGCGCCTATGGCTGCGTGGCCTGCGGGGCCTGCGTGGAGGCCTGCCGGTTCGGCGCTGTGCAGATCAATGACCTGGGCTGCGCCGAGGTGGACGAGGAGAAGTGCATCGGCTGCGGGGCCTGCGCCCGGAAGTGTCCCCGGGGGCTCATCGACCTGCGGCGGACGGAGGACCGCATAGCGGTGCTGTGCTCCAACCGGGACAAGGGCTTCGACCCGGCCACCAAAACCGGGGCCCGGACCGTGTGCGATGTCAGCTGCATCGGCTGCGGCCTGTGCGTGAAGAAGTGTCCCGCCGACGCCATCCATGTGGTGGAGTTCCGGGCGGTCATCGACTATGAGCGGTGCCTGAGCTGCGGCGCCTGCGGCGACGTGTGTCCCCGTCACGCCATCCGGGACCGCTTCGGCATCATCACGGAGAAGTGCTGAGATCCCTATTGCATCAAATTGCTGCAAAACCGGTGCCGGGCATCACGCCCGGCACCGGTTTTTTCTATCCATATTATTGCCGCTTCATCTGCCGCAGGAACAGCAGCACGGCGGCGGCCAGGGCCGCGGCGGCGTAGGCCAGCACCCACCACAGGTGGGGCATGACGCTGGCCCAATCGCCGGACAGAGCCGCCCGGTCCAGCTCCACGGCGTGGACAAAGGGCAGCGCATAGGCGATGCGCTGGAAGGCCCCGCCCACCAGCTCCAGGTCGAACCAGGTACCCGACAGCCAGGCCGTCAGGTTGGTCAGCAGCGCCCCGCAGATGCCGCCCACCTGCTTGACGTTCATCACGCTGCCGCACAGCAGGCCCAGGCCGATAAACAGCAGCGCCGCAGGCAGGTCCAGCAGCACCGCCCAGATCATCCGCACCGACACCGTCAGCCCCAGGGGGATCGCCGCCAGGTAGCAGACGGCCGCCTGCACCGCCGCCATAGGCGCCAGAGGCAGCACATAGCCGAAGATGAAGTCCCCGGCGGTCAGGGGCGCGGTATACAGCCGCTGCAGCAGGGCGCTCTCCCGGTCCCGGGCCACTAAGGTGGCGGAAAACAGGGCAATGAAGGCCAGGCCGAACACGGAGATGCCCGGAGTCAGCCGGTCGATGGTGAACAGATCCACCGGGACGTTGGCCTGGATGGCGCTGAGCAGAAGCAGCAGCACCAGGGGGAAGCCCAGGCCGAAGGCCAGGTTCAGCGGGTCCCGCACGATCTCCCATGTGGTGCGGCGGCAAAGTGCCTGCAGCTTCATTTCCCCGCCCCCTTTACAATGGCGATGAACGCCTCCTCGAATTTTTCGCAGCCGGTTTGGGCCTTCAGCTCCTCCGGAGTGCCCAGGGCCAGAAGACGGCCGTCCTTCATGACCCCCACCCGGTCGGACAGGGCCTCGGCCTCCTCCATATAGTGGGTGGTGAGGATCACGGTGATCCGCCCCTTCAGCGCCCGGATCACGTCCCACAGCTCCGCCCGGGCCAGCACGTCCAGCCCCAGGGTGGGCTCATCCAGAAACAGAATTTCAGGCCGGGCAACCAGGGCCATGGCGATGCTCAGGCGGCGCTGCCAGCCGCCGGACAGCTTCCCGGCCCGGCGGGCCAGAATGGGCTCCAGCCCCAGGGCCCGGGACAGCTCCTCTGTGCGGGCGGCGGTCTCCTGCCGGGACAGACCGTGGACGCCGCACAGCAGCGCCAGATTCTCCCGGGCGGTGAGATTGGGGGCCACGGCGGTCTCCTGGGGGGATACGCCGATGCAGCGCTTTACCCCGGCGGCATCCGACACAATGCTGCGGCCCAGCAGCCGGGCGTCACCGCCGTCGGGCCGGGTCAGGCAGGACAGCATTTTGATGGTGGTGGTCTTTCCGGCGCCGTTGACCCCCAGCAGGGCGAACAGCTCCCCCTGCCGGACCGTCAGGTCCAGGCCGTCCACGGCAGTGATGGGCCCGTAGCGCTTGGTCAGGCCCTGTATTTCGATGGCGTCCATTTCTGCGCCTCCTTTTCCTTGAATCGGGCCAACACGCCCATGTATACGTCGGTCAGCGACGCGCTGATCAGCTCCGTGTCCCAGTCCAGAAAGGACGTGGCCGCCATGGAGGCGATGCCGTGGACATAGATCCACATCTCCAGGTGGAACATTCGGGCGCTCTCCCGGCTGATGCCGGCGGCCCGCTGGATCAGGTCCAGCAGCGGCTCGGCGTCGTCCCCCAGCTGCCGGGTGACCTCCTCCTGGCTGCGGTTCCGCATGAACAGCAGGCGGAACAGGTGCTTTTCCCGGCGGGCAAAGTCGATATAGGCCATGCCGGAGGCCTTGTAGGGGGGATACTCCCCGCTTTCCATGGCCCGGGCGATGGCCTCGCCATAGAATTGGTACCCGGCCTTCAGCACCTCCTGCTGCACCTCGTCCATGCTCCGGAACAGGCCGAAAATGGGCTTGGCGGAGCAGTCCAGCCGTGCGGCCAGACTCCGGGCCGTCAGGGCCTCGGGGCCGGACTCCCGGGTGATGTCCAGGGCGGCCCGGATGATCTCCTCCCGGGTGAATCGGACTTTCGGCGGCATAAGCGTATCCCCTCCCCTTCCCGTTAAACAACTAACGTTGCGCAACAGGCGTTTCTTATTATAGTGCAAAATAGCCCGTTGTCAAGAAAAAGTTTCAGAGGCGGGGCCTTGCAGGCCCCGCCTCTGATGAAAGTGCAGATTTTGTCCCCCGGCCGGGGGCCAAGGGTCAGCAGCCGCAGCCGCAGCCGTTGTTGTTGTTATTATTGCCGCAGCCGCAGCCCCAGCTGCCGCAGTTGCCGCACAGCAGGAACAGGATGATGATGGCGATGATGATCCACCAGCAGCAAGAAGAACCCTGATTGCACATAAATGTTAGCCTCCTATGAAGAATGTGGACCCGTGGTGGGGTCTCATTCCCATAGTATGCCGGGGCCGGGGAAAGGTGCGGTCAGCTGCGGGAAATGCGGTAGCTCAGGGTCAGCAGGGTGTCCACAAAGTGGACGTCCTCAAAGAACACGCCGGGAACCTCCGTGGACAGCTCCACGTTGGTGAAGTTCCAGAAGCCCCGGATGCCCAGGTCGATAAGCTGGTCCGCCAGGGGCTGGGCCACGTTCTGGGGCACCGTCAGCACCGCCACGTTGGGCCGGTAGCGGGCCACATACTCCGCCAGCTGGTCCATGGGGCGGATGGTAACGCCCCGGATCTGGGTGTCCACCAACGCAGGGGACACGTCGAAGGCGGAGTCCACCTGGAAGCCCACCTTTTCGAAATCGAAGTTCTGCAGCAGCGCATGGCCCAGATGGCCCACGCCGATGATGATAAGCCGGTGGCCGTTGTCGATGCCCAGAATGTGGCCGATCTCGGCCCGTAGCTCCGCCACGTTGTAGCCATACCCCTGTTGGCCGAACTCGCCGAAGCAGCTGAGATCCTGTCGGATCTGGGAGGCGGTGATGTCCATCTTGTCCCCCAGGGAGCTGGACGAGATGCGCACCACGCCCTTGTTGTACAGGTCATCTAGATACCGGTAATACCGGGGCAGCCGGTGGATGACTGCGTCAGAAATTTTTTGCTTTTTCATAGAATCTTCCTCTTCTTACCAGAACAACCGGCGGTTTATCCCCTCCGCCGGGTCCTCTCCACATAACTTATGGATATTGTACAACAAACGCCTATACTTGTCAACTTTTTTAACAATCTTTTTTTAAAATTTTCCTTTACAATTCGGGCAAAACCTGTTATAATCCTTTGAGTCGAAAGTGAGTATGCGCCCGTAGCTCAGCTGGATAGAGCGTTAGACTCCGACTCTAAAGGCCGCTGGTTCGAATCCAGTCGGGCGTACCAAAAACCGTCTCAAGCAATATGCTTGAGACGGTTTTTATATGCAGAAAGTTAGGGGAATTGAAACCTGATTTGACCACTACTGCACATTTTGCGATCCAACTGAGCTATTACGCTATGTCATATCTCCAACATCCCTTGCAATCCCGCGCGGTGCCGTCAAGATTTATGCGCAAATTTATTTGCAGGCTCCGGCTGAGTGAAGTCAGCCGGCAATATTCTGCCAGTTGTTCTCCCCGTCCCAGGTCTCGGAGACGCAGGTCACCGCGCTGTGTTCCTTCATAATCATGGGGATACTGTTGCTGTTTCGAAGGTCTGTGATCTCCGGATCATCCTGCCCACTAATGGGCAGAAGCGTTGGAGTCGTCGGCTACTTTTCCATCCTTGCAGGTAACATTCAGCGCCCGGATTTCCTCCAGCGCATCATCCCTGGCATAGGAGAAAGACACAACTGTCTCGCCGTCTCCCAGCGCCCGGAAGCTGGCAACAAAGGTGCCGTCATCGTCCTCCTCCGTGAGCAGTTCCAACAGGGTGGTGTCATCGATGGTAAAGTCCCAAATGAATCCTTCCTTTTCGGCGGGAAGGCGGACGGTCAGAATGCCTGCTTCCTGATCAATTTCATACCAGGTGTCGGATGTTTGTTCTTCCAAGGAGCTTCCGTCAGCTTTTCCTTCACTGGTGTTCTGTCGGCCGCACCCGGCCAGCAGCCCTGTTACGCAGGCGAGAGACAGGATCAGGGCAAGCACCCTTTTTACGTTGTATTTTTCTTTCTGAATCATATTATGTTACCTCGATTCTATATGTCGATCCATCAGGGAATCCAATAGCGGATGATCTGCACCACCTGCTTCTGCCGGACAGTGATGACCGTGTTATAGCAGTTGAAGGGCGTTTCGCTGGCCTGAATAGCCGCAGGGACGTCCTCGTACTCATAAACCAGGCCATCAGGTTCATGTTCCAGGTCGGCGTGATCTTCAAAGGTGCAGTCGGTAGATAGGGGCAGGGTGATCGTTCCCAGATCATAGTAGATCGGATGGTCATCCATTGCGTAGGTGCGGTACAGACCGTCATCCTCAATCAGCTCTACGCCGCCGCTTTCGATGCCGCCGTTGATGATGACGGTGCCGTTATCCCGCCGGATGCTCTCAACGGTCACCGGCTTCCGACAGACCTGGATCTGGTCGCCTTCTTTCAAACCCTGAATAAACGGCTTGATGCAGCAGCACAGGAGCTATGACGCAGAAACCAACGGTCAGATTGACGCCCTCGCCCTTCGCCTGTGCGACATTGCAGAAGCAATGAAGCCGGAGCGAAAGAAGAAAATCCCCTTTGAGCCGGTAGAAATCAGAGTAATTTGTCAGTGCCTTATGGAGTGGCGAAATCGAGAGATACAGGCGAAAAGACACGGCGCAGTGGATGCTATAAATGAACTGCTGATACGGTTTACCCGCTAAAGAGAAAAGTCGCTGTCACAGACGGCGGCTTTTCCTTTTCGGGTACTATTCAAGAAGTCATAAAGTTCTGTGAGTAATGGAAGAAGCCAACGCTTTGAGAAAATAGAGAAGAGTAATATTCTGAAAACTACTTGAGATTTTGGGGAAAATCTGCTAAAATACCTTTGTATATCTATGGGGTAGGGGAATTTATATCCTTTTGCCTTAGAAATTTATGTGGTTTGTCGTATCAAGCTGAAAGACGGTAAGATCGCCTCTATGGATGAGCATTGGGCAGACGATGGCGAAGCTCCCAAGTGGCGACAGGATATGAAAATTGGGAGAAAGATAAAATGATAGAGCTACGAACAATCAACGAGAATAACTACACAGACTGTCTTAATCTTAAAGCCAGCGTTGCAAATGAAAATTTTGTGGATTCTGTGGCGTATTCTCTGGCAGAAGCATGGGTTCATTATAAAGACACCAAGCCATTTGCAATTTATGCTGATGAAACAATGATTGGCTTTGTTTCAATGTATGTTGGTGAAGAAAACTATCAAATAATCAATTTTCTTATTGATGATGCCTATCAAAAAAAGGGGTATGGAACTGCTGCTGCCAAACTCTGTATTGATTTCCTTTATAAGGAATACAAAGCAAGACGAGTTTCAGCTCCTGTAAATCAGCGCCATACAGCTGCGCAGAAGTTTTGGACAAAGTTGGGATTTGCCTATTCAGATTCCGTTGAAGATGGATATGTATTTATGAGATTGAATTTAGTGTAGCAGACTATGATACGCTAATCCCACCGAACTGACAGCGGAGCTTCTGAATACGCTGATTGAGGAAATCGTCATTCACGAAGCAGCCATCGTGGACGGTATGCGTGAGCAGGATATTGACATCTACTACCGATTTATCGGCAAAATTGAGTAAAACAACGAATATGAGTACCTATGCAAGTAGGCGTAGGCACTCATACATAACCAATATCTTTAATTTAGGGAAACGGGCGAGACGACGCCGAATATCGAAACCCTGAAACTGCTCTCAAAACTCTTCGATGTTTCCATCAATACGCTGCTCGGCTCACCGAGACAGCTTATCTGCCAATGCTGCGGGATGCCGCTTGCAGACGGCGATATCAGCAGGGAGACGGACGGCTTCTTCAATGAGGAATAGGAATAAAAATTCTATCATTGGGTATTTCGCAACAGCGTATTACTTGTTATACCAATAACTTCGGAGTAAGGCGACACTTGGAAATTATCAAAAACCTGGTTTCCCTCTTGTAATTTTGGGCACACTTCGCTATACTGATACTTGTTGATACAAATTACAATCAGAAACGGAGACGCTTTCATGGATGCCGCATTGTTTACCAAGATGCTGTCCGATAAAAATGTTCTGGATTTGAGAAAGCTCGGCTATAAATACCCGCAGGCCGACATCGAAGAGTTTACGGAGCTGCTGAAAAACGGCTTCTACCGTTCACTGCCGCTCAAGGATTTCTCCGGGCAGAATATTGTCTATCTGAGCAGCATTGCACAGGTGCGCCTTTCTGCCGCCAAGGTGCTTTTGACGCCGCAGAACAGCACACAGCTTTACGGTGTCAAGGCGATGGAGGAGGAGATCGTTTCCACCTTCACCATCGAGCAGGTGGACTTCACCCGCGACAGCGTCCGCAAGATCCTCTCCGGCCTTGCTCCCACAGACGAAAGCGAAAGCCGCATTTTCGGCATGAAAAAGGGGCTGGAGTTTATCAGCGACCCAACGAACCAAATCAGCGAGGAAACTATTTACCAGCTCTACGAAATGGCCATCGGGGCCTATCTCTCAGAGGAAGACCGGTTGCTGCCCGGACATTTCTACCGGCATGACAGCGTGTATGTGGTCGGCGCAAAGGTGGAGCACACGGGCCTTCCCTGGCAGGCACTGCCGGAGCGCATGGGAGAGCTGGTCGCGTTTATCCGCGAGGATTCTGAGATCAACGACCTGCTGAAAGCGGCGCTGATCCACTTCTACATCGCGTATCTGCACCCATACTTTGACGGCAACGGCAGAATGGCGCGGTTGATGCATTTATGGTATCTGGTGCAGCAGGGGTATTCCTCAGCCCTGTTTGTGCCGCTCTCCGAGTATATCAACAAAAGCCGCAAGGGGTATTATGACGCCTATACGCTGGTGGAAGAGAACGCGACCATCAGTGGTGTGGTGGACGCAACACCGTTTTTGGCTTATTTTATCGAAAATGTATATCATAAACTGAACGGAGCGCTTCCGGCTGCTCAGACGACGGAGGCATTTCAAGAAGCCCTGTCCCACGGACAGGTCACTGAGAAGGAGAAAGCACTGTGGGAGTTTGTCCTCTCGGCTTACGGCGACGCGGAGTTCTCCACCAAGCAGCTGGAAAAGGACTTCGGAAACGCCGCCTATGCGACGATCCGCAGCTTTGTGTTGAAATTTGAAAAGCTGGGTCTTCTCAAATCAACGCAGTACGGAAATCGCGTGAAGTATGCGGTTTGTGTATGGTGAAAACGGGAGTGGCTGCATCTGGCGCGCAGACTACTATTTGACTACTACCGCGAAAAATCTCGGAAGCCCTGTTCAATAAGGCTTCCGAGGTTTTTCTTCAAAATGCCGGGAATTTGTGCAACACCAATCAAACCCTTGCGCCGCAGGGCTTTCCGGCTTGACGGCCTGATAACTCCGACTCTAAAGGCCGCTGGTTCGAATCCAGTCGGGCGTACCATATTAACGAAACGGTATAGATGCGTCTGGCGAAAAGTCAGGCGCATCAACCG
>ERZ809074.31-NODE-31-length-196499-cov-15.380485_pt1 | contig 196499 bp, 174 predicted proteins | sample MGYA00520795_ERZ809074 | MGnify/ENA primary metagenome ERZ809074 (study PRJEB31570, sample SAMEA3212989) | Homo sapiens | biome: human-gut; feature: human gut; material: fecal | place: Sweden | collected 2011 ... | reverse complement strand
TTTGCCGGAATCTTCCGGAAGTCACTCCTGTTTTTTTGATTATCCTTTTAACACTTTTTGTGCCATCTCCATGTATTCGTCTCGGACGACGGACGGGGAAATAATCCGGATTTTTCCGGCGAAACGGAAAATCCAGGAAAAGAAGTTGGGACTGACGGATACCTCCATCGTGGCGAGGAAGTGTTTTTCATCCGTTACCCGCGTGTGTACATCCTCCCCGAAATGGTCGATGACGTACTTCATCACCTCGTTCTCGCATTCCAGGGTCACAATCTGAAGCTCTCCCCGGTACATCTCGAACACCTTCTGGCAATAATCCTCCGGATCCCAGCCCATAGGCTTCTTGGCCGCCGGAAGATCGGCGATTTCCACATTGGTCATCCGATCCACCCGGAAAGAGGAAATGTTCAAGTGCTTGTCCGACCAGCCAATCACGTAATAGAAATCATCGTTCCAAAACAAGGTGTATGGGCTTAGACGATAGAGTTCTCCATTTCCCCGGAGCACCTTCTCCTTCTCCGCGTTGTACTCAAAGTAGTTAAAACGAATCATCTTCTCCCGGCTGATGGCATCGTTAATCAGCTCGATGATATAGTAGATATTCTCGTTCAGCGCTTTCACGCGGCTTCCGAAGATGAGATGCCGCTGCAGCTCGTTTCGCTGGTTCTCGCTCAAGAATCGATTCAGCTTCTCGATAAGCTGCTGGCTTTTCTTCGGTGTTATGAAGCGAGAAGAGGACACCGCATCCACCAAAAGCTTCAGTTCCGGAAGCTCGAACTCCCGCGAACCCCAGAAGTATCGATTCGGCTTGCTCTTGATTTCAATAATATCATAAGCAGAGTCCTCACCGGTCAGGAATTCCATATCCGTCTTCAAGGTCTTCCGATTGGTTCCAACCCCCTGCTCCTCCAGATAATCCAACAAATCATAGGTGGATGCGGGATGCTGTTCATCCGTATTCAGATATAGGTATCGCAACAGAACGATAATTCGTTTCCGCGTGCTGCAATTCGTTAAGTCACCCATCGGCCACACCTCCCGATTTATTAAAGGGTATTAATACGATCCAGTCTGGCAACAATCTGACGAACATTGTCCGGGGAGGTGGCCAGGTTCACGCGGATAAAGTTTTCGTACTTATTCCGGCCGAACCACTCTCCGAAATCCACTGCCAGGTTGCACACATCCCGAATCGTTCGCTCCGTATCCCGTTCCGACAGATAGGCACTTAAGTCCACCCATGCCAGATAGGTCCCCTCGAGCGGGGACACCACTGCTTCCGGAAGCTTCTGTTTCAACCCTTTCACCAGAATCTGATAGTTTCCGTATATTAACCGGATTGCCTGCTCCAGCCACTCTTTTCCGCCCCGGAATGCCGCCTCGTAAGCGACGTATCCGAAGCTGCTTCCGCTCTGCGTCTTGATTCTCCGCGTCATGGCATCATATTTTGCCCGGAGGGCGTCGTTCGGAATAATCGCCATGGCGTTCTGGCAGCTGGCCAGGTTAAACGTCTTAGATGCAGAAGTCAGCGTAATCAGAATGCTGTCATAATCTCCGGCAGTGGCAGCGGTAATCTGCCGGTGTCCCGGCATAATTAAATCGTGGTGAATCTCATCCGCAATAACGTAGACCCCATTCCGCCGGCACACATCCAGCAAATCCCGAAGCTCCTCCTCGCGCCATACTCGGCCCACCGGATTGTGCGGGGAGCAAAGGATGAACAGCTTCACGTCCTTCTTCTGCACCATTGCCTCGAAGCTCTCCAGATCCATGGTGTAGTATCCGTTTTCATCTTTCACCAGCGGAACATCCACCAGTGTGCGGGACGTGTCCCGAATAGCATTGGCGAAAGGATAATATACCGGTGACATCAGTGCGACGCTGTCTTCAATCTCCGTCAGCATCTGAATAATCCAGTAAATAGCCGGAACCACACCCGGAGAATATCGAATCCACAACGGATTGATTTCATACCCATGCCGTTCTTTCATCCATTGGATAAAAGAATCGGTGAAAGACTCCGGAATCGAATAGTACCCGTAAACGTTATAGTTCACGTATTCCGTCAATGCCTCCCGAACGCATTCCGGTGCCTCGATATCCATATCTGCCACCCACGCCGGGAGCAAATCCGTGCGACCAAATTTTTCCTCCAAATCATCCCACTTTACGCTATTTGTATTTCTTCGGTCCTTATATTTCAAAAGACTGTATCTTTCCATTCTCTCCTCCTGATTACTTTACCTTAAGCCGTTCGATTGGTTCCAATTCATCGTCATTTCGAAGATCCCGCAGGTAATTGTATAGTGTTGCCTGAGATACGGAAATCACTTTGCATACATAAGGAATCGCATCTTTCACGTCAAATACGCCCTGAATTCTCAGCCGGCGAATCAATTCCATCTTTCCTTCTTTCGTGGTCAATTCCACCGGATTCATGGCCTCAGCCGAACGACGGATGACATCCTGCGTCATCTTCTGGATGTAATCTTCTTCTCCCAGCATGTTCTCCTGTTCACCCTCATGCAGATTCACGCGAACCATATTTCCCAGATATTGAAGAATTCCATCGATGGTGGAGGTATCCTGATTCACGCAAAGCATGGCGGCCACATCTCCGTTTTCATCTCGGAACAGCATATGAGAAGCTCTCAGCTTCTTTCCTTTTCCGGTATGGCTTTCAAATCCCACCAGATGATCGTCCTCATCGGACAATTTCTCGATGGATTGGCCCACGCCTTCATCCAGAGGGCATCCTGCCTTTCGGCCGGTCACATACCCATTTGCAACATAACTGAGTTTCATTTCTTGCAAATCATGAACCGCAACTTCAGTATCGCTTCCCATTATCTTGGAAAGACCTTTTGCGATATTGGACAGCATATTAATTCGTTCTTCCTGTGTCATATCATTTACCTTTCCTCTTCACTAGCCGTTGCAATCTGTAAATAAATTATAACACATAAACAAAAACTTTGTTCGAATTATTAACGAACTTTTCATCACATAATCTTTATCTCCACAAGAAAAAATGACGTCCCTGTCGGAACGCCATCCTTATTCACATAATTCTGCTAATCGTCGTCTCGAGTCACTTCCACATCGTCCACATCCACGGCATTCGTCTCGTAGACCTGTTCCATCCGATTCGGATCATCCGTACCCTCCGAATAATCCACATCCTCTTCCGGGTAACTTCTGTTTCCGGAATTGCCGTATGTTCTGCTTCTCTCATACTCCGACTCGTATTCATCTTCGCGATTCCGCTTGTACAGGTATTTCTGCACCGCAGAAATCAGTGCGACAATGCCCACCACAATCCAAAAAGCCGGTGTGAACAGAAGCCGCAGAAAAGCGCCCATCGTAAAGAGGACCAGCAGCAGCAAAATGAAACAGCCAAAATTATTATTTCTGTAATACATACTACTCCTTTACCGGATGCACCTGCCGTTATTTCTTCCGGCACTGACCGAACAGCAGAGGCATCATCTTCTTGCTGTATTCTCCCAGAGAATATTCTCCATTATTCATACACCAATCGGTTACCAGCGCACGCTCACAGATTCCGTACAGCTTCACCATTTCCGTGACGGTCAAATCGTCCCGCAGTTCCCCGTTCTTCTGGCCTTCATCGATAATGCGATTCAGAATTGAAAAGTAGAATCGATTCTTGTCCAGCAGGTTGGAGGCGTCCTCCTTCGTCAGCTGAGCCGCATACTGATTCGCAATCAATCTGTAGTCGAAGTTCTCTCCGATATAGGTATGAATTCTATAATTTAAGTACATCAATTTCTCAAAGGAATCCAAATCCGCCGGCATCTGTTCTTCCGCATTTCTGTACTCTTCATCAAATATAACAGATAACGTGTTCAGTAATGTGTCTTTACTGCGAAAATAATAATAAAAAGTACCCTTAGATATTCCGGCACTCATAATGATATCGTTCAGCGTTGTTTTTTCGAATCCCTTCTGAGAAAACAAGTTCCAGGATTTGCGGATGATTCGTTCTTTGATATTTTCTTCTTTTTCCATTTCGTTCTCCATGATTTTGGCAGTGAGTCCTTTCGCACGGCCATTTTAACTATGTTCTATAACATAGTTTAATCGTTTTTATTATAACAGAATTCCAAATATTTTCAATACCAAAAGGGCCGCCGCATTCCTACAGCAGCCCTTTCGAAAAAGAGTAAGTGTTATATGACGGCAACTAGATTACCGCTGCCATAATTGCTTTAATGGTGTGCATGCGATTTTCCGCTTCTTGGAAAACGATGGACTGCGGACCTTCAAAGACTTCCTCGGTCACTTCCAGCGAATCGATTCCGTATTTTTTGCAAACTTCTTTTCCCACCTGTGTATCGGTGTTGTGATATGCCGGAAGACAGTGCATGAAGACACAATCCGGTCCCGCCGCATCCATCAGATCCTGTGTCACACGATACGGATACAAATCCTTGAAACGGTAGTTCCACTTCTCCTCCGGTTCGCCCATGGACACCCATACGTCGGTGTAAATGACATCCGCATCCTTGACCGCATCCATCGGATTCGCATTCATCTCGATGATTGCCCCGGTTTCCTTGGCGATTTCCCGGCACCGATCAATCAGCGGCTGTGGCGGATAATATTCATCCGGCGCACATGCCACGAAATGAAGTCCCATCTTCGCGCAACCAATCATCAGAGAATCGCCCATGTTGTAACCGGCATCGCCCATGTACACCAGCTTGATGCCCTTCAGCTTGCCGAAATGCTCTTCGATTGTGAGAAAATCCGCCAGAATCTGCGTTGGGTGATACTCGTTGGTCAAGCCGTTGATTACCGGAACTTTGGAATACTTCGCCAGGGTTTCCACGCGGCTCTGTTCGAATCCGCGGTACTCAATGGCATCGAACATTCCCGCCAGAACCCGAGCGGTGTCTGCCAAAGTTTCTTTTACACCAATCTGGGATCCGCTGGCCAGATACGTACTTCCCATTCCGAGATCGCTGGCCGCCACCTCAAAGGAACAACGGGTACGGGTACTGCTCTTCTCGAAGATCAGTGCAATGTTTTTTCCCTCATGTGTCTTATGGAGTTTTCCGCCCTTCTTCTCTGCTTTCAATTCCGCAGAGAAATCCAGCAGATACTGAATCTCCTCCGGCGTAAAATCCAGCAATGTCAGGAAATCCCTTCCTTTCAGATCAATACTCATTCCCATTCTCCCTTTTCTTCCTCTAGTATATTTCGAACTGCTTGAATCTGCGCTTCCACAGACTCCACGGAAGTCCCACCTTCCGAATTTCTTCTTTTTACGCAGTTGATTAAATCGATGGCATCGTACAGATCCTGCTCAAACATATCCGAGTACTTCCGATACTCTTCCAGCGGAAGGTTCTCCAATACCCTTCCGCTCTTCACGCAGTCGGAAACGATGGTTCCGGTGATTTTGTACGCCTCACGGAACGGCATGCCCTTCTTGGTAAGGTAATCCGCCAAATCCGTCGCGTTGATAAATCCCTTCTGTGCCGCATGCATCATATTTTCTTCGTTGGCCTTCATTTCCCGAATCATCGGGGCGAATACCTGAAGGCATATTTTTGCCGTATCGATGGCATCGAACACCGGCTCTTTATCCTCCTGCATATCCTTATTGTATGCCAGCGGAATGCCCTTCAGCACGGTGAGCAGAGACATCAAATCGCCATACACTCTCCCGGTCTTCCCCCGGGCCAGCTCAGCCATATCCGGATTCTTTTTCTGCGGCATGATGGAGGAACCGGTGGTAAAGCTGTCGCTCAGCTCCACGAATTTGAATTCCCAGCTGGACCAGAGAACTACTTCTTCGGCCAGGCGAGAGAAATGCATCATCAGAATGGATAATGCACTGAGCAGTTCCACGCTGTAATCCCGGTCGGAAACCCCATCCAAGCTGTTCAAACAGATGGAATCGAATCCAAGACCTTTTGCTTCCATCCGGCGATCTGTCAGGTAAGTGGTACCTGCAAGAGCGCAGCATCCAATCGGGGATACGTTGGTCCGCTTATACACATCCTTCAGACGGTCCAAATCCCGCAGGTACATCATGGCATACGCCATCAGATGATGCCCGAAGGTAATCGGCTGGGCCCGCTGCAGGTGCGTATATCCCGGCATCACGGTCTTCTTGTATTCCTCCGCCTTGTCGGTCAGCGCTTCCACCATTTCCAGCACCAGCTGCTGCAGATCTTCAATCTCTTCCTTTACGTACATCCGAAGGTCCAGGGCCACCTGATCGTTTCGGCTCCTTGCGGTATGGAGCATCTTTCCTTCCGCTCCGATGCGTTCGGTCAGCGCCCCTTCTACGAACATGTGCACATCCTCGGCGGTCAGATCCACCTCCAGCTTTCCGCTCTCCAAATCCTCCAGGATTCCTTCCAGACCTTCGATAATGTGATCCTTAGCCGCAGCCGGAATGATGCCCTTTGCCGCCAACATTTCTGCATGCATTATCGATCCGGTAATGTCCTGTCTGTACAGTCTCTTATCGAAAGGAATCGACGCATTGAATTTATCGGCAATTTTGTTCAACTCTCCGGCAGTACGGCCGGCCCACATTTTCTTCATATTATATATCTCCTAAAAATCTATTACTTGTTGTTTTTCTGATCGACCATCGCCTGTACGGTAATTGGCAGTCCGAACAGGTTGATGAATCCATTGGCATCGGTCTGGTCGTAATCCGACTCACCGAACGTTGCGATTTCCTCCGAATAGAGGGAATAATCACTCCAAAGTCCGGCCTTGATGATGTTGCCCTTGTACAGTTTCATGCGAACCTTACCGGTTACATTCTCCTGCGTCTTGTCCACAAAAGCAGACAGCGCCTCTCTCAGCGGAGTGTACCACTGACCGTTGTATACCACTTCGGCAAAGGTAATGGCCAATTTCTGTTTCTCGTGCAGAGTCATCTTGTCCAGCGTAGCGGATTCCAGATACTCGTGCGCTTTGTACAGAATGGTGCCTCCCGGTGTCTCATAGACGCCGCGGCACTTCATGCCCACCAGACGGTTCTCGATAATGTCCAACAGACCGATACCATTCTTTCCGCCCAGCTCGTTCAGGGCTAAAATAATTTCCTTCGCGGTCATCTTCTCACCGTTCAATGCCACCGGTGTTCCCTGCTCAAAATCCAGTTCGATATAGGTTGGTTCGTCCGGTGCGTCGATTGGGGATACGCCCATTTCCAGAAATCCCTTCTCTTCGTATTTCGGCTCGTTCTCCACCTCTTCCAGATCCAGGCCTTCATGGCTCAGATGCCAGAGGTTCTTATCCTTAGAGTAGTTGGTCTCACGGTTAATCTTCAGCGGAACATTGTGTGCTTCCGCATAATCGATTTCCTCTTCACGGGACTTGATATCCCACTCACGCCACGGAGCGATGATCGGCATCTCCGGTGCGAAGTGCTTGATGGTCAGCTCGAAACGAACCTGATCGTTTCCCTTTCCGGTGCATCCGTGACAGATGGCATCGGCATTTTCCTTCTTCGCTACCTCTACCAGTCCCTTCGCGATGCACGGTCTTGCGGTACTGGTTCCCAGCAGGTACTCTTCATAAATTGCACCGGCCTTCATGGTCGGGATGATGAAATCATCCACATATTCATCCGTCAGATCCAGAACGTACAGCTTGGATGCGCCGGTCTTAATGGCCTTCTCTTCCAGACCATCCAGCTCATCATCCTGTCCTACGTTGCCGGATACGGCAATGACTTCGCAGTTATTGTAGTTTTCCTTCAGCCACGGAATGATGATGGAGGTATCCAGACCTCCGGAATATGCAAGTACTACTTTTTTAATCTCTTCCTTTTTCATAACAAATACTCCTTTTCTTTTTCGTTGATGTATTCTATTATACATAATTATTCATACTCGTCAATAAAAATTCATGAAAATATGGGTTGTATCAAAGTTTATACACAAGTTATGCACAAAGTTCACTTCCAAGTAATTCTTCTAATTTCATCACAATTCCTTTCCAAGCACTGCCTTTGCGTGCTCTCCCCCGTAAGGTGGACAGCTCAAAAAAAACAACAGAAAGGCGAGTCCTGCGACTCGCCTTTCTGTTGTTTAGAGGTAATCGGATTCATCTGGAGACTGCATCCCCATTCTTATTCCGCTCTTTCCCTATTACTTAAAATCGTATCCGGCCTGGAAAGCCTTCTTGTTCAGTTCAACGAACTTCGGCTTCACATTCTTCTCAATGTGCTTCATCCAGTCTACATCGTCCAGTGTACCGATGGCCTTAACCAGTGCACCCAGCAGAACGACGTTCATTGCCTTCGGGTTGCCCAGCTCAGTAGCCATATCTCCGGCTTTCAGGGATACAACCTTAACCTTTGCTGCCAGGTCTTCGATAATTCCTTCCGGATACTCTGCCTGACCCTGGTTAACCGGTGCCGGGTTAATTACGAAATCGTTTACTACGATGGATCCGCCCTTCTTCAGGTATGGCAACCATCTCAGAGCTTCCATGGTTTCGAATGCAACGATAACGTCTGCAGAACCCTTTCCAACGATTGGAGAAAGAACCTTATCTCCATAACGTACCTGAGTACTTACACTTCCGCCACGCTGAGACATTCCGTGAATCTCACTCATCTTAACGTCATAACCAGCTTCCATAAGGCCGCTCGTGAGGATCTTGCTGGCGAGGATGGTTCCCTGTCCGCCGACACCTACGAGGAGTATATTCTTTACTTCGCTCATTATCTTGTCACCTCCGAAATTGCATTGAATGGGCATACCTGCTTGCAGATTGTGCAGCCGTTGCAGCTGGTCTTATCGATTTCTACCTTATCCTTGGTAGACATCAGAGCCGGGCATCCGGTCTTTACGCACATCTTGCAGTTCTTGCACTTATCCTGATCGATTTCACACTGATGTTTGTTCATGGTTGGGAATTCATCCAGATCCTGCTGGCTGAACTTCTTCAGAACGCACGGCCATCTTGTGATGATTACGCTTGGTTCGTCGGTAGCGATGCAAGCATCCAATGCCTTATCAACCTCTTCCAGAATGTTCGGGTTAACAGTGTGGATATTCTCTTCCTTCATGCCGATAGCCTTCAGCAGAGCCGGAATATCTACTTCCGGTGCTTCCTTGCCCATCAGAGTGAATCCGGAACCCGGGTTCTGCTGATGTCCGGTCATACCGGTGATTCTGTTGTCCAGAATTACGCTGATGCTGTGACCCTGGTTGTAGATGGAATCCATGATACTGGTGATACCACTGTGGAAGAATGTGGAGTCACCCAGTACACCAACTGCCTTTGTCTCTGCACCAACCATCTTATATGCCTGGGATGCACCGTGAGCCATGGACAGGCTGGCACCCATGCAGATTGCGGTATCCAGTGCGTTCAGAGGAGCGTTGGCACCCAGTGTGTAGCATCCGATATCTCCGTTGATCATGAGGTTCTTCTTCTTCTTGATTGCCTGGAAGAATCCTCTGTGTGGACATCCTGCACACAGTGATGGAGGTCTTACTACAGACTTCAGTTCGGATTCATAGGATTCCGGAACTTCACCGGTCAGTGCTTCTCTTACGATATCTGTGTTGAGTTCGTCGAAGGTCGGAATAACCGGCTTTCCAACGCACTCAATTCCGTGAATCTGGAGGAATTCCTGCAGATACGGATCCATTTCTTCAATAACATATACCTTCTCAACCTGTGCGCAGAAGTCTTCAATCAGCTTAGTTGGCAGTGGGAAGGTCATACCCAGCTTCAGGTAAGATGCGTTCTCTCCGAAGGTTTCCTTTGCATACTGATAGGAAATTCCGGATGTTACCACACCGATCTTCTTGTCATGCCATTCCGGCTGGTTGATTTCGCAAGTATTTGCATACTCTTCCATCATCTGCAGCTTTGTTTCCAGATTGACTCTCATCTTCTTTGCGTTTGCCGGTGCAGATACATACTTTGTAATCTTCTTCTCATAAGGGATGTAGTCTGCCTCAACACGCTCACCCAGCTCAACGATTCCCTTGGAGTGACATACACGAGTTGTCACGTGGAACAGAACCGGTGCATCGAACTTCTCGGACAGTGCGAACGCCATCTTCATGTAGTCCTTACATTCCTGGCTGGAAGACGGTTCCAGCATCAGCAGTCTTGCTGCCTTTGCATAGTTTCTGTTATCCTGCTCGTTCTGGGAACTGTGCTGTCCCGGATCGTCTGCAGAAATGATTACCAGACCACCGGTAACACCTGTGTATGCTACGGTGAATACTGGGTCAGCTGCTACGTTCAGACCAACGTGCTTCATTGCACAGAAGGAACGAACACCGGCGATGGAAGCACCAATTGCTGCTTCTGCCGCAACCTTCTCGTTCGGAGCCCATTCCGAGTACACGTTTTCCTTGTACTGCGGCATGTTCTCGAGAATCTCTGTACTTGGAGTTCCTGGATAAGCAGATGCGAATACGCAGCCACCTTCATAAGCTCCGCGGGCAATTGCCTCGTTACCCGACATAATTACTTTCTCGGCCATCTAATTACCTCCTAAATCAATTCAAATAAATTTCAAATTGAAATTTCTTTACAACTCGATAATATCACCGCACTTGGCCGGGGTCAACTTTTTTTTGCGAATTTTTTACACATTTTAATTTTTTTACATATCAACAAATTATCGTGAAAATCTTGTATAAAAATTCAAACAAAACACCCTCCTCCCCATACGTCTCGTGGCAAAGAGGGTGTCTATTGATTTTTTTCAATAAAACGATATTCGGTTATTTCAGCCTTAACGGTGTGCTGTCATCTTCCCCTTCATTTTTAATCTCCCGAAGGTAGTTGTACAGCGTGGTCTGAGAGATGGAAAGCGCCTTGCAAATGTACGGCGTCGTTGCTCGAACATCAAAGATTCCCTGACGCTTCAGTTCCTTGAGCAAGGTAATCTTTCCTTCCTTCGTATCCAGATCTCCGGTCGTCATCTTCCAAATGGAATTCATAATCGCGTTCTGCGCCACGTTCTGAATAATATTTCCGCCGCTGTCCCCCGGAGAACATTCTTCATCCGTATTCACGTGAATCTTGTAGTTGATGTAATCCCGAAGCTCTTCCAGCTTGGAATCATCCTGGTTGATGCAGATCAGCACCGCCGGCTCCCCTTTTTCATCCCGGATGATGAAATGGGAGGACCGAAGGCGCTTTCCCTTCTCGGACATCGTACGATATGCAATCATATGTCCGTCATCGTCGGACTGACGCAAAATCATTTTATAGATGGACTTATCCATGCGGGTCCCCACTTCCCGCCCGGTAATATTGCCATTGGCGATGAACACCATTTGCATCTCGTGAAGGTCATGTACCGCTACTTCCGTGTCCCGGCCTTCCACCTTTGCGATGCCCTTTGCCACGCCAATCATAATTTTTATCAGCTCTTCCTGTTTCATATCCTTCCTCTTTTCGTCTCTCTATCTGCCTTACGGTACAAGAAGCTCTTTCATCATTTGTAAGATATACTATCACACCGCGGCAAGGAGTTTCAATATGGGTTGTAATTTTTTTACAAAAAAAAGTGCAGTTGCACCTGCACTTTCGACTTCAATTCAGTTTCCGGAACTAGTCCTCTTTCACCTTGTCCCACATGGTGGACATTCTCTGAATCTGCTTTTCGTCTGTTCCGTTTCGACGGAGCTGCTTCAAATACATTTCCTTCGGAACACCCATCTTCTTGTACGCACCCAGGTATTTCTTCATGTAATTGTTCATATACAGCATAAAGCCGCCCAGATACACGAATCCCAGAACTGCAACAATCAGGGAAGCCTTCCAGCCTACCAGGAATGCCAGAAGAATCACGGCAACAACCCAGACAATGCCGGCTACACGGTTGAATTTGGACCATTTCTCCATATCCAACTGCTTTGGCATCTCTACGCCCTTTTCCTTCATCTGATTCTTATACATATTCTGCTGATAACCTTTTGACTGACGGTTAAACTGTGGTGGACGCTGTTTTCCTTTTCCCATTCTTTCACTCCTTTAAATTAGTCACACTACATTATACAGGGAAATGAGCCATTTTCCAATGGTTTTTTGGCTTTTCTTTATTATTTTTTTCCCTCATCTTCGATCACCTTGATACCTTCGCGGCGCTGCGATACGATTGGCACGTACTCTTCGTCGCCGAACATGGTGGTAAAACCGTTTCCGTTAATTTCACTGACATTGGAAATGGTAATAAACGCCGTCGGATCGATGTTCAGAACCGCTCTCTTCACGCGGTTCAGGTTGCGGCTGCTGATGACGCTGGAAATCACTTCGAAATCTTCCTGAATGTATCCGCCCTTTGCCGGGAAAATAGTAGTGCCGTATCCCAGTTCCAGCAGTTTCTCGTTGATGGATCGGCTCTTTTCCTTGCTGAAAATCATGGTCTGTACGCCACCCTGGTTCATTACCAGAATGTAGTTCAAAACCACACTGTAAATCAGCGTATAGAAGATTCCCAGAATAATTCCGTTGGTGTTGGTCATCGGAATCTGGATGATAAAAATACATACGTCCAGTGCAGACATGACCGGCGCTACCTTCCAGCCGAATTTTCGGTTTAAAATAATCGGCGGTACGTCCACCCCACCGGTGGAACCACCCATACGAATTACCATACCAATTCCCACACCATCCATGATGCCGGCACAGATTGCCGCCATCAGCGGATCGTCTACCAGATGCTGCAGCGCATCGATGTTCTGAAACAATCCGAGGAAGAACGGAAACAGGAATGTTCCGGCCACAATTGTAGCGGCAAATTTTTTTCCCAGAAGAATCCATCCGATTACGAATAACCCAATATTAATTGCATATACGGTAGGGGTCACACCGAATCCAAAGAAGTGGTTCGCACTTCTTCCAACACCGGTCACCCCTGCAACTACCATGTCATAAGGAAGCGCAAAGCATGCCATAGCACAAGCGCTCATCGCATTTCCAAGAACGAGTTGCACCAGATCTGTTACAGTTTTCATTGTTTTACTCATCGCATTTCCTCCTTCCAATAAAAAACACCCGACATGTCGTCCGGTGTAGAAAAAACAATCTTGCCCGACGAGTATAACGTAAAAAGCCGTGTAAGTCAAGCATATTCCACTTTTTTTGCACTCTTGAAAATACACTGCACGGGAAATATAATAAGAGATAGTTGTTTATGTTCATTAAGGAGGAACTATAGAAATGAAAGCTTACGAAAGATTTCTTAAGTATGTTACCGTGCGCACACCGAGTGACGAAAACAGCAGCACCATCCCATCCTCTTCCTGCCAGTTCAACCTGGCCCACGTTCTGGTGGACGAGATGAAAGCCATCGGCATTGAGGATGCTGAGGTTGACGATCAGTGCTATGTATACGGTCACATTCCGGCAACTCCGGGATATGAGAACTGCACCGCCATTGGTTTTATCGCTCACATGGATACGGTTGCGGACTTCTGCGATCACGATATCGTACCGGTAGTGCATGAAAACTACGACGGAGAGGCATTGGCACTGGGCGACAGCGGTCTGACCCTTTCCCCGGAAATGTTCCCGCACCTTCGGACACTGAAGGGCCGCACCCTCATCACCTCGGATGGAACCACCATCCTGGGCGCCGATGACAAAGCGGGAATCGCCGAAATTCTCACCGCAGTGGAAGATCTTTCGGACATCCCTCACGGACCGATCAGCGTTGCTTTTACCCCGGACGAAGAGATCGGCACCGGCGCATCTCACTTCGATGTAAAGAGATTTGGTGCGACCTACGCGTACACCTTGGACGGTGATACGGAAGGCGAAATTCAGTTTGAGACATTCAACGCCGCTCAGGCAAAATTAACATTCCACGGCACCAACGTGCACCCGGGTTCCGCAAAGAACATCATGGTAAATGCGGCACTGGTAGCGATGGAATACGATTCTCTGCTTCCGGCTGCAGAACGTCCGGAAAGAACCGAGGACTATGAAGGCTTCTATCACCTGACCCACATGGAAGGCAGCGTTTCCGATGCCTCCCTCACCTACATTCTCCGGGATCACGATGCCCATGTTTTCGACAACCGCCAGAAGACCATGCGTCAGGCAGCGAAGTTCATCAATGAACGGTATGGTGCCGGAACTGTGGAACTGGACATTCGGGTTCAGTATCGGAACATGGCAGAAGTTATCGAGAAGTGCCCAATCATCGTAGAAAATGCGAAGAAGGCGTGCAAAGCAGCCGGTGTAGAAGAGCTGATTCTTCCGGTCCGCGGCGGCACTGACGGAAGCACCTTGAGCTTCATGGGTCTGCCTTGCCCGAACCTGGGAACCGGCGGACACGCATACCACGGTCCTTACGAGCACATCACTTTGGAAGGAATGGATCAGTCCATTCAGGTCATCCGGGAATTGATTCGCATCTTCGGAGAACAGGAATAATCCGATGACCGCACTTCATATCTTTGATTGTGACGGTACGCTGCTGGATTCCATGCGAATGTGGGACAACATCAGCAGCGATTATCTCCGAAGTCTGGGCATTCAGCCGCCGGCGGATCTGGCGGAAATTCTGGATCCCCTCACCTTCCCGGAGAGCGTCCGGTACTTGGTAAATCACTTTGACCTGGATGACTACGAAAACACCTCCCGGGGACTGATGGACCGGGTACTGTGGCACTACGAGAACGACCTGGAGCTGTTTCCGGGAATTCAGGAGGAGTTGGAAACGGTGTCCCGAACGGGAGAGCCGATGATTATCCTTACCAATTCCCCTCGGGAGTTCGTGGAAGCCGGACTTCGGCGAACCGGAATCCGGCACTATTTCAGTCGGCTCTTTGTATCCCAGGAACTGGGCATCTCCAAGGACGATCCGGAAATTTTTCGGGTGGTATGCCGGGAAATGAACGTTCCTCCGGAAGACGCGCTGGTCTATGAGGATTCCGCCTTTGCCATTCAGGCAGCGCGGGAAGCCGGGTGCCGCGTGAAGGAATACGATCGGTATCGTTAACCTTGCTTTTTAGCTTCCGGAGAGTATAATGAGAGAGGAATAACCGAATATCGAACGACGGGGAGCCCAATCCGGGCTGAGAGTAAGGAACGACTTAGACCCTTGACCTGATTTGGGTAATGCCAACGGAGGGAAATGGATTTGGAAGGCTGCGTCAAATTATGGCGCAGCCTTTTGTGTTTTATTCGGTCGTTCAGCATGAAAGGAGAAATAAAATGTTCGAGAATTGTTTTGATCGGCTCCGCCAGCGGAGTGCTCTGGTACACAATATCACCAACTACGTGACCGTCAACGATGTGGCCAACATCATTCTCGCCTGCGGTGCCAGCCCAATTATGGCGGATGAACCGGAAGAAGCGGCGGAAATCACCGCCATCTGCACGGGATTGAACATCAACATCGGCACGCTGAATCAGCGAACTATCTCGTCTATGTTTGCCGCCGGCAAACAGGCCAAAGCACTGAATCACCCGGTTCTTCTGGACCCGGTAGGTGCCGGCGCCAGCACGCTTCGCACGGATACCGCACGCAGAATTGTGGATGAAATCCATCCGGATGTGATTCGCGGAAATATTTCGGAAATTAAGACCCTGGCACAGGGAAGCGGTACCACCCAGGGCGTGGATGCGGACGTAGCGGATGCTGTGACGGAAGAGAACCTGGATGACAGCATCGCCTTTGTAAAATCCTTCGCCTCTTCCTGCGGCTGCATCGTCGCGATCACCGGTGCCATTGACCTTGTCAGCGACGGCGACCGTTGCTACGTGATTCGAAACGGCCGGCCGGAAATGGGCCGGATTACGGGAACCGGCTGTCAATTATCCGGAATGATGACCGCATTTATTGCCGCAAATCCGGACAACATGCTGGATGCCGCCGCAGCGGCGGTTTCGGCAATGGGGCTGGCAGGCGAAATCGGCTGGAGCCACATGCAGGCATCCGACGGAAATTCCACCTACCGCAACCGAATCATCGATGCCATCTGCAACATGACCGGAACAGAACTGAAGAAAGGAGCACGTTATGAACTTCGATAATCTTACATCCCCTCGCAAGAGCATCCACCGGGATAACCTTCGCCGGGAGGATTTTCTCGTATACGGTGTCACCGACCGCCACTGGCTTCAGGAGGGCGAACGGCTTTCGGATGTGGTTCGTAAAGCCCTGGATGGCGGCGCAACATTCATTCAGCTCCGGGAAAAGCAGCTGGACGAAGCTGATTTTATGGCCGAAGCATTGGAAATTCAGAAGCTCTGCCGGGAATACGATGTCCCGTTTGTCATCAACGACAACGTGAAAATCGCGGCGGAAATCGGCGCGGACGGTGTACACGTGGGGCAGTCGGATATGGAGGCCGGCAACGTCCGGGAAATTCTGGGCGATAAGCGGATTATCGGCGTTTCCGCCGGAACCGTGGAAGAGGCCAAACAGGCCGAAGCGCGAGGGGCGGACTATCTGGGCGTAGGAGCGATTTTTCCGACAGACTCGAAGGACGACGCCCGTGCCCTGACCATGGATACCCTAAAAGCAATTACCGCTGCAGTGAACATTCCGGTGGTTGCCATCGGCGGAATCACGGAGGAGAATACGCTGGATCTTGCCGGAACAGGAATTGACGGCGTTGCGGTAATCAGTGCGATTTTCGGGCAGAAGGATATTGAAACCGCCGCTCGCAGACTGCTCACCGTGACCAAGCACATTGTAAATAAGTAATTTATGAAGGAGACACTTATGAAAAAGAAAACAGCATTGACGATTGCCGGAAGCGATTCCGGCGGCGGTGCCGGAATTCAGGCCGACATCAAGACTATGACCGTAAACGGCGTTTTCGCCATGAGCGCCATCACCGCATTGACCGCACAGAACACCACCGGCGTAACGGATATTCTCAATTCCACGCCGGAATTTCTGGCACATCAGCTGGATGCGGTATTCACCGATATCTACCCGGATGCCGTGAAAATCGGCATGGTTTCCTCGGCGGAGCTGATTCAGGTCATTGCCGACAAGCTTACGGAATACGATGCGAAGAACATCGTGGTGGATCCGGTAATGGTGGCTACCAGCGGTGCCCGCCTGATTTCCGATGATGCCATTGCCGTTCTTAAGGAAAAGCTGCTGCCTCTGGCACTCCTCAGCACACCGAATATTCCGGAGGCCGAAGTGCTCAGCGGAATGGAAATTCATTCCCCGGAGGATATGGAAAAGGCCGCCGGAAGAATTTACGATGAGTTCGGTTGTGCCGTGCTTCTGAAAGGCGGCCACGACCTGAACGATGCCAACGACCTGTTGTGCACCGGCGACGGACTGAGATGGTTCAAGGGAAAGCGAATCGATAATCCGAACACCCACGGAACCGGATGCACCCTTTCCAGCGCCATCGCTTCCAATCTGGCCAAAGGCATGTCTCTGGAAGATTCTGTAGATCAGGCGAAGCGCTACATTTCCGGAGCCCTGGCGGCTATGCTGGATCTGGGTAAGGGAAAAGGTCCGATGGATCACGCGTTTGCAGTGGAAGGAGAGTATTAATATATGGAGCATAAGACAAATCTATTGGAAAACGGCATGATATGGTTCGGGGCCGGCGTTTCCATTGCGGAAATTCTCACGGGAACCTATTTCGCTTCTCTGGGACTTCGGAACGCCCTCCTCACCATACTCATCGGACACCTTATCGGCTGCACCCTTCTTTTTTTCGCCGGATACATCGGCGGAAAAGCGAGAAAAAGCGCCATGGAGACCACCAAGATGAGTTTCGGACAGAAAGGCGGATTGTTCTTCGCCCTGATGAACGTGATTCAGCTGATCGGCTGGACGGCCATCATGATCTACGACGGCGCGCTGTCCGCCAACGCCATCTGGAATACCGGCATCTGGCTGTGGGCGCTGGTGATTGGCCTGCTGATTATTCTCTGGATTAAAATCGGCATCACCAATCTGGGAAAAATCAACACGGTGACCATGACCGCGCTGTTCATCCTCACACTGGTTCTGTGCAAGGTGATTTTCTTCAGTAATGGCAGTGCCGCACCGATTTCCGAAGGGGGACTTACTTTCGGAGCCGCTGTGGAGATGGCGGTGGCCATGCCCCTTTCCTGGATGCCGCTGATCAGCGATTACACCAAGGAAGCGGAAAAACCTTTCGCCGCAACCCTTACCAGCTCTGTCACCTACGGCATCATCAGCTGCTGGATGTACATTATCGGCATGGGGGCCGCGCTCTTTGCAGGCACCACGGATATTTCCCTGATTATGGTTCGCGCCGGACTGGGACTGGCCGGCTTGCTGATTGTGGTTTTCTCCACTGTAACCACCACGTTCCTGGATGCCTACTCCGCAGGAATCTCTGCGGAGTCCCTTACATCTCGGATTTCCGGCAAAAACATGGGAATCTTTGTGGCCGTCATCGGAACCGTGGGTGCCATGCTGTTCCCGATGGACGACATCACCAATTTCCTGTACTTCATCGGCTCCGTTTTCGCTCCGATGATTGCCATCATGATTGCGGATTTCCTGGTAAAAGCAGATGACAGCGGCCGAGATTTCCAGTGGGTCAACCTTCTGGTTTGGCTTCTGGGATTCTGCCTCTACCGCTACCTCATGACGGTGGACTTCGTGCTGGGCAACACCTTCCCGGACATCCTTATCACCATGATTGTGGCGCTGATTGCCCGGAAGCTGCTTCCGCAGGAGCGGTAAGCATTTGCAGGGTATTTGCGAATTATTGCGGGATAGTGTTAGGAGCTATCCCGCTTTTTAGTTTTGACATATCCGATTAGAGAGGATGATTTATAATGTATACAATTAAATTGATGAATGAGTATCTTCATGGCCCTATATGGGTATACGATGAGGAAGGATTTATAAGAAGAAAATATCCATTAATCGATAACGATGATGAACTGCGGAAATTGAATGAACAGGCAAGAAATCTATATGATTCATTTTATTCATTCAATGAAGATGATAGCGCATGCGTTTTTGATGAGGATGGATATAAAGCAGCATATGAAGAAATGATTGGTATAATTAAAAAAATAGTTCATAAGCTTCAAATGATTAATAATGATGATTTTGTTATTGAAGATTACATCACGAAGAATTAGAACAAAAGTCTAAAAATCAAAATCGCCCAGTCGTTCTAATAGGTTTCGTTTCGGGATGGAGAATCCGCGACGTATCACCTGTGCACCGGCGGCGGCCCGGATTTAAGTCTAATAATATTGCCCAATATTCGTTCGCACAATCTCATATGCCTAGAAAATCGAAGACACTTCACGCTTTTTGACGGAAAACGCGGATTTAGCGTGAACGCAATTCGCCGCTTTTGCAAAACTCTAATTTTGAAACGACCAATTACAACTGGCGATTCACGCCAACATGGGGATTTCTTCCAAAAGGCGTGAACTTTTTTTAAAGGGTTGTTTGCACGAAGAGAATTACATGTCAAAACCGTGTATAACACAAAAAATATTCACGCTGATTAGCGCGAATTGTAAAATTAGCGTGAAGTCACCCCGAAAATCTAGGCATATTTTATTATATCTACTTATCAAATTCTAACTATCAAATGGAAACCTGTTGGAGATATTAGCATAACCCCATAGGAAAAATGGCTCTTCACTTTTGTAGCATAAAAATGAAGAACCACTTTTTTATCTGAAGATCTCTACCTGCCGGATGAACTCCTTGGATTTTTCAACGTGAATCCCGTGCCCACAGTCAAATCGAATCAATCGGCAATCCGGCAGCGCCTCCAGCACCTGATGAAGGTCTCCTTCTCCCAATGCTCCCAGCAGAATTCCATCCGAACTGACATCCGCTTTCGCCTTCATAAACATCGTTCGGCAATGGATATTTCGAAGCAGTTCTTCATGGAGGATTCCTGCATGAAAGGAATCCGTATAGAATGCTTCGCCAAAGCGGGGATCGTACCGATTCATACCTTGAAAACCGGCCAATGCCGCCTTTGGCCAAAACGGAACCCGGAGATTCTCGTCCGGATTCTTTTGGCGAAATTTTGCGGCCATTCCAATCATTTTTTCTCGTATCTTTTCCCTGGATTTCTCCGGAAAAAAGTTCCAAGCGTACTGATGTGAAAAATAATACAACACAAAATCCGATGTTTCCGTTTGCGTCAAAAACTCGTGGCAGACGGTTGATAGGTCCACGAAATTAAATGTACTTTTCCGTCGCTCTCCCTGGGATGAAAAAAAGGCGGATCTTCCAATATCAGATTTCGGCAAAGATTGCTGTGAGATGCCACGTATGCCGCAATCAGGCCACCGGAGGAATGCCCCAGCAGCGAAACCGGTTTTTCGATCTCATTTTGGATAAAATCAATTACGGCATTTCCAATGTCCACTACATTATATTTCGATGCATCATGCAGACTGCCGCCATGTCCGTAACAATCAACGGCATACACATGGTATTTCTTTGCCAACTTTGGCATGACCTTAAAAAAGCTCTCCGAATCCACCCCTTGCGCATGAATCAGCACCAAGGGCGGATTATCACTGCAAATTTCATAATATTTTAAATAGATATCATCCTTTTCGTAAACCGAGCTCAAGATTTTTTCCATACCGATACCTCCTAAAATCAAAGACGCAACATAATCCGTATTCTCCCGGATTACATTGCGTCTCAGCTTCTATTTTTACAGTAACGAGGAGAACAACCGAAGAATGCTGTTCCAGCCTCTCTGAAGTAAATTCCGTGTTTTTTTGTACTTTTTCGTCACTTCCATGCACAGCGGAAAACAGTGTTCGAAGTCCGCTTTCATGTCCTGCACCGCTTTGCAGTTGGTGAACAGGACGCCGTCTTCAAAGTGATGATAGAGACTTCGGAAATCGAAGTTGATGGTTCCGCACAGCGCCACGCGGTCATCCGCAATGAGCTGCTTGGCGTGACAGAAGCCCGGCGTGTACTCGAAGATTCGCACCCCGTCTCGAACCAGCCGCTGGTAGTAGGAACGGGTCACCGTATAGATGGTCCGCTTGTCCGGAATTCCCGGCGTGATAATCCGAACGTCTACTCCTCGCTCTGCCGCCAAGCCCATCGCCCGGTTCATTTCATCCGTAATCACCAGATATGGCGTAATAATCCATACATAGCGTTCTGCGGAAGAAATCGCATTGAGGTACACGTTCTCGCCCACATGCTCCGAATCCAGTGGCGTATCTCCATAGGGCTGAATCAGTGCCCCCTCTTCCTTCTGAGTGTACTCCAGCTCCGGAAAGAAAGGTTCGTAATCTTCATCATCCTTATCCTTCGAGCGGATGGCATTCCACATCTCCAGAAACATCATGGTGAGATTACGCACCGCATTTCCGGTGATTTTTACGCCCGTATCCTTCCAATAACCGTACGGATGGGTGATATTGAAATACTCGTTGGCCAGGTTGTAACCGCCGGTAAATCCCACCTTGCCGTCCACTACCGTAATCTTCCGATGATCTCGGTTGTTGAGGAACACGTTCACCAAAGGGATGACCGGGTTGAACACCCGGCACTGGACTCCGCGGGAACGCATCTCCCGAATAAAGTCCGTGTTGATGAAAGCGATGCTGCCGATATCGTCGTAGAAAATTCGCACATCCAGTCCTTCAGCCGCCTTTTCCGTAAGAATCTCCTTGATTTCCGCAAAGGATTCGGCATTCTCAATGGCATGATACTCCATGAAGATGAATTTTTCCGCCTTTCGAAGCGCCTCTTTCTGCGCCTCCAAGGCATCCGCTGCACAGGAAAAGAACTCGATGTCGCTGTCGTCGTATACCGGAAACGGGGCATGCCGGGCGATGTACCGGGACATATTGGCCACGGTATGGTCCTTCTCTTCCATTTTCTTTATGACTTTTGGGTCCTGCCGAATGTACGGAAACAGGCGCGCATCGATATCTTCAAAACGCCGCCGCATTCGCCGAGAGGATCCGTTCAAACCCACAATCAGGTAAATCATGGTCCCGGCAATGGGAAAGGTTAGCATCAAAATAAACCACGGCATCTTCATGGATGCCGTTTTGTTCATGCTAAACAGGGCAATGCAGAGAAGCAATGCCGCCATGCGGGCTACCTGATCCACCCATTCATAATTTTTTTCTATTTGAACCAGTACCAGATACAAAAAATAGCATTGCAACAAAATCGCCACGGCCACCAGAAAAACGCGCATGATGCTGTTCTTGGTCGCCGACTTTTTCTCTTTTGTCGCCGGTTTAATGGATGTGTAATTATTCATTCTTCATTTCTGTCCATCTCGTGGCGAAGGAGCCCGTTCCACGCCCTTCTGCCAAATCAAATCTACTTCGTGTCGTTTTCCTTCTCGTCTTCCGATAACGCCGAATCCTCTTCGGCCAGGAAGGCATCCCCCACTTTCTTCGCCGCAGCGATTAATGCGATGCCGCCGCCCAATCCTACGGCCAGCATTCCCAGAACTGCTTTACTCAGACTCTCTGCCCGCTTCTCACCCTGCGGTTTCGTATTTTCCTTACTCATAGAGATCCTCCTTTCACTGCCGTAAAAGTTCTATTCATTCCATAGTGTAAGCGTACCACATTCCCGTGTTAAGTTCAAATCGATCAAACGCTGATTTTCGGAACCCCGGAAACGCAAGGAAATATTCTTTTTGCTTTTATCAAAACGTCCGTCCACCAATACATCAATCAGCGACAGCATTTCCTCGGTGGCTTCGCAGTGACAATGGGTGCCTTCCGTTTCCAGCATTTCCAGGGTGAATCCGGTGAAGCACCAGATGCTCTTCTCCGGATATTTCCGGCGCACCTTGCGGAGAAAATCCACCAGCACCCGCTGATTCTCCGGCTCGAAGGGTTCTCCCCCCAGCACCGTCAGACCGCAGATATAATCCGGCGCCAGCATTTCCAGAATCCGGTTTTCCGTCTCCTCCGTAAAATCATTTCCGTAGTTAAAGTCCCAGGTTTCCGGCTGAAAGCAGCCTTCACAGTGATTCGTGCATCCGGAAACGAACAGGGACACCCGTACGCCAATGCCGTTTGCAATATCACAGTTTTTTATTTCACCGTAATGCATTTTTTCCTCCTAGCAAAATCGGCCGCTCCTAGGAGTGGCCAATTTCTTTTTATCATCATTACAGATGCAGTACACGATCCTTAATTTCCTGAGTCCGGCCCTGATTCCAGAACTGGGTACCGATGTAACCGCAGGTTCTGCGAGCCACGGACATCAAGTCCTGATTTCGGTTGCCGCAATTCGGGCATTCCCATACCAGCTTGCCGTCACTGTCCTCTACAATCTTAATCTCGCCATCGTAACCGCAGGCAGCGCAATAATCGCTCTTGGTATTCAGCTCTGCGTACATGATGTTGTTGTAGATGAACTTCATCACTTCCAGAACGGCCGGAATGTTGTTCTGCATGTTCGGAACCTCCACATAGCTGATGGCTCCGCCCGGAGAAAGCTGCTGGAATTCCGCTTCCTTCGCCAGCTTGCTGAAGGCATCGATTTTCTCCTCTACATGGATGTGATAGCTGTTGGTAATGTAGTTTTTGTCCGTTACATGCGGGATGATGCCAAATCGTCTCTGCAGGCACTTCGCAAACTTATAGGTGGTGGACTCCATCGGCGTTCCGTATACGGAGTAGCTGATGTGTTCCGCCGCCTTCCAGTATGCACACTTATCGTTCAGGCGCTGCATTACGTCCAGAGCGAATTTTCTTCCCTCTTCTGTAGTATGGCTCTTTCCGATCATGCGATAGCACATCTCAGCCAGTCCGGCATATCCCAGAGAGATGGTGGAATAACCATTGTACAGCAGCGGGTCAATAACTTCCCCCTTCTTCAATCGGGAGATTGCACCGTACTGCCACAGAATCGGTGCCACGTCCGACGGCGTTCCCAGAAGGCGCTCGTGACGGAGACGCAGTGCCCGGTGGCACAGCTCCAGACGATCGTCCAGGATTTCCCAGAAGCGGTCCATATTTCCGTCGGAGGAACAAGCCACGTCCACCAGGTTGATGGTAACCACACCCTGGTTAAACCGTCCGTAGAATTTATGCTTGCCGTTCGGCAGCAACTGATTGTCCTCCACCGTCAGGAAGGAACGGCATCCCATACAGGTGTATACCTCTCCCTTCTTCAGTTCCTTCATCACCTTGGCAGAAATGTAATCCGGCACCATTCTCTTTGCGGTACAGGTCGCTGCCAGTTCTGTCAGATACCAATACTTGGAATCTTCCGTGATATTATCTTCGTCCAGCACGTAGATCAGCTTCGGGAATGCCGGTGTAATCCACACGCCCTTCTCATTCTTGACGCCCTGAAGTCTCTGACGGAGCACTTCTTCGATGCACATCGCCAAATCGTCTCTCGTCTGTCCTTCCGGTACCTCGTCCAAGTACATGAACATGGTAACAAAAGGTGCCTGTCCGTTGCAGGTCATCAAGGTAATCAGCTGATACTGAATGGTCTGAATACCGTTCTTCACCTCTTCCCGAAGGCGGCGCTCGGTAATCTTGTCGATGATTTCGTCATCCATGGATTCGCCGCAGGCCTTCCGGTCCGCAATCACATGCTCCCGGAGTTTTTTCCGGCTGATATCCACGAATGGCGCCAAATGTGCCAGGGAGAAGGACTGTCCTCCGTACTGGTTGCTGGCTACCTGTGCGATAATCTGGGTGGTAATGTTGCAAGCGGTATAGAAGCTGTGCGGCTTCTCAATCATGGTCTCACTGATAACCGTGCCGTTCTGCAGCATATCCTCCAGGTTAATCAAATCGCAATTGTGTTCCTTCTGTGCATAATAATCGGAATCGTGGAAGTGAATGATTCCCGCTTCATGAGCTGCGGTAATCTCTTCCGGAAGAAGAATTCTCTTGGTCAAATCCCGACTCACTTCTCCGGCCATGTAGTCTCTCTGTGTGGAGTTGATGACCGGGTTCTTGTTGGAATTCTCTTGCTTCGCTTCCTCATTGTTGCATTCAATCAAGGAAAGAATCTTGTCATCCGTGGTGTTGGACTGACGAACCAGGGAACGGGTATACCGATAGGTAATGTACTGCTTCGCAACCTCGTAGGCTCCGTGCTGCATGATGGCCTGTTCCACGAAATCCTGAATCTCTTCCACCGCCGGAGAACGTCCCAAGTCATCACAGGCAACGGTCACGCTCTCTGCAATTCGGCGAATCTGCACCTCGGTCATTCTTTTCTTTTCCGGCACCTGACGGTTGGCCCCCTGAATGGCATGGATAATCTTATCGATGTCGAATTCTACTTCCGCTCCGTTTCTCTTGATTACGTTCACGACAATCTCCTCTTTTCTTTCGCATATATATGTACCATTTTAATAAGCACTCTATATGTAGGGTGCTCTTCGGTACTTACTACCACAACATATTGTTTCCTTTGGTATTATATTACCCATGATGTTGTATGTCAATTGTTTAAATTCCCTATATTTCGCGTTCTTTTTTTTAAACCCAATAACGGCACGCTTTTACGCACAATACGGGCAGAAAAAATATTTTTTTCTATCGATTTCGGAACACGAAATGCTGCACCGGTGTCTTCGCGCTGCGATTGGTCTGACGCAAGGTCAACACCTCAAAAACACTCCCGGGCAACGCTTTCAGATATTCTTCCACCGCAGCCGCCTCTCTTGCGCCTTCCGGATGGCCGGGATAGGCCACGACGGAGATCACGCCTTTGGGTAAAACCAATTGGCAGGCCTGCTCCAGCGACCGCAGGGTCTCTTCTGTTTTTGTGGTAAGATCACAATCCCCGCCGGGCAGATATCCCAAATTGTACATGATAAGCCGGGCCTCCGAAACGTATTTCGACAGATTCACATAGGAGTCCCCGTGTATCCTCACCCTTGGATTCTCCCGGAATTTCTCCTGCAGCTCGTTGATTGCTTTTACCTGTATTTCAAACGCGTGCACCGCACCCTTTTCTCCCACGCACTCAGCCAAAAAGAGCGTGTCCAGTCCATGTCCTGCGGTGCAGTCCACGGCGACATCGCCCTTTCGGATATACTCTCGGAGAATTCGGTGCCCTCGCTCAGTGATAGAGAGTCCGAACATGATTTCCTCCCGATTCAATTATTCTTCATTCTGCTCCCGGGCTTCTTCTTCCATTCCCTTCTGGACTACCCGGATTTTCTCAATGTACTTCTCAGCGTTCTTCCAATCCCCCAGAGACTGGAAGACTTCCACCAGCTCCGTCATCACCTGGATGTTGCTCGGACTCAGGCGAAGGGCATGCTTGTAGGCTTCCACGGACTGTTCCCCTTGTTCCATGCCGGCATAGGCCACGCCCAGGTAATACCAAAGCGGCCACCATTCGCTGTATTTTTCTTCATACAAGGTCAAAACGTCAATTCCGTGCTGGAAGTCCCCGGACAGGATTCGGTTCACCGCATGCTCGATTTCCACCGCCTGCTCCATGGATTCCAGGCGATTCCCGATTTCTTCTCGCATCTCCTGCATCTCATCTGCCGGAATCGGATCCATGGAGGAATCTCCATCTTCCTTTCGATCCCGACTGAGCTCCATGAACTCCTGCCAGGTAATCTGAGCTTTCGTGTACTGCCCCATGTTGGCATAGCTGTAGCCTAGAAAATAATATCCCATATCGAAGTCCGGATGGCGGATGGTCAGCTCCTCGAAAATGTCAAAGGCCTGCGCTTTGAACATTCCCACGTACGCCTCCTCGAGATCCTCCCGGTTATATGCATCGCTGCAGGCTCTTCCGTAAAGGTACAGGGCATCCCGGCTTCCCGGATTCAGCTGAAGGGCGGTTCGGAAATAGATGCAGGCCATCTCGTAATCGCCGCTGCCGCCGGCTTTCGCTCCCTCGGAAATCAGCACTTTCTCCGCATTCTCTCCGTACATCCGACGAAGACAAGCCCGGTACGCTTCCGCATACCGAAAATCCGGATCCGCACCGATGACCCGAGCCATGCCCATGGCAATGGTCAGATTCGTGAAATTATCCGTCGCATCTCCCGTAATGGGCACCGGAATCCCGGTAAGAATATCCTTCAGATTGCCGGACTCCAAAAATCGTTCCGAAAGCTCATCGAAAAGCAAATCTTTATTCTTCTCAATGAGAAACGAACGTATCTTATCCGATAAATCCAACTCCATATTATGCATTGATGTCCCATCCCTTTCGATCGAATATTTTTACTTTCTCATAAGAAAGATTCTGTTCCATGTCGCTGTGAAGAATTTCCTGGAGAACCGGCAGCTTCAGCGTCTCATTCATGGTATCGTAAAGCTCCGTCGCATACGCATAAAGAATCCGATAGAGATTCTCTTCCTTGTACATCATCTTCTCCATCTGATTCTTGGAAATATAGGCCTCCAACCCCTCCAGGAATGCGTACGGCTTCATCCGTCCGTCCAGCAGAATCTTCTGAATGGACTCTTCGAAGCCCCCGCTGTTCACGAACAGATTCAGAAGCTTTCCGATATTCTCGATTCGAATCAATTCCGTCGCCGGCATAAAATCATTTGCGATAACTTCATAAGGTGCCCGGCTCTGATAAGCATAACCGTACTGCTGGGCGTTTCTTCGAAGCTCTGTTCCCCGTTTCAGACGAAGCACCTTCAATTCCATGCGCGATGCCTTCAGATCAAAAATCTTATTAAAGGAACGAGCGAACAGCGCCGGCGTCTCACAAGGAAGTCCGGCCCGAATCACCGTTGTAATCTCAACAGTTCCGTATTCCTGAAGACGGGATACGTTATACATCAGCTGATAGATGTTCGCCTTTCGTCCGGCTGCCGCCAGCGCCTCCGCATTGGTACTTTCCACATCGACATTGAATCGGAATTGACCTTCCCGGGCTGTTCCCAAAAGGCGCACGGTTTCCTCATCCAACAGATCTCCGTTTACATCAAATTCAAACGTGGTGATTCCGTTATCGTTGCTGATCAGATACTCCCAAATGCGATAGGCTCGGTCCCTGCTGTAATTAAACCATTTGTCCACGAACACGACACGCTGTACGTTCTTCACCAGAAAATACCGAAGTTCCGTACAAATCCGATTCAACGGCAAAGAGCGAATCTTTCCCGGATAGTATTGGGAATAGCCGCATCGATCCGGACAGCCTCGGAAACTTTCATAATATGCTGTATCGCTCGGCTCCAGTTCCATGTTTTCATACGGAAACGGAAGTGTCTCGAAATCCACCGGTGCCGCCATCGGATTCACCTGAATCCGGTCATCCTGACGATATGCTAGGCCGGCAATATTTTCAAAATCAAACTCGTAGGTAAAAATCGTCCGAAGGAATTGGTACAGCACCGATTCCGGTTCGCCTCGGAATACGTAGTCGATTTCCGGGTGCTGTTCCATGAACTCCCGGGTACCGAAGCTGACCTCCGTTCCGCCCATCACCATAATCGATGTCGGAACGGCCTTCTTCACCATCTCTGCGACTTCTGCAACCTTATCCACATTCATCATATTGCAATGGAAATATACAATATTGTATTCGCCCCGAAGGATTTCCCGGAAAATATATCCCACATGATCTGTGGATTCATATTCCACCACATCCGTCTGGCACGGCGCCTCTTCCACAACACTGTAGAGGTACTTCATTGACAGCTTCGTGTGAATGCAATCATTTTGAATTGTTGTAAGAAGAAGTCTCATGGATATCACCTACATTCTTTCCGGCGCTTTGATGCCCAGAAGGTTCAAACAATTTGCAATAACGATGCGAGCCGACTCTACCAGAGCCAACTTCGCCACTTTCTCATCTTCATTGTCCACCAGGATGTGTTCATCGTGGTAGAACTTATTGAAGCTCTGTGCCACATCCACCAGATGACGGGTCAAAATGGACGGTTCATATTTATCCGCTGCATCCAGAATGATCTCCGGTACGCGGTAAATCAGCTTAATCAGGTTATACGCACTGTCGGATGTGATGTACTTCGCATCGAAATCCCCCTTGCGAATCCGTGCCATTTCCTCCTCGGTGGCATTGCGGAGGACGCTGCAAGCTCTGGCATGAGTGTACTGAACGTACGGACCGGTCTCACCGTCGAAGTTCAGCACCTTGTCCCAATTAAATACATAATCCTTGATGCGGTTGTTGGACAGCTCCTGGAAAATTACGGCACCGATACCGACTTCCTTTGCCACTTCGTCCACATCGATTCCCTGCGGATTCTTCTCTTTCATGATTTCCGCAGTCTTCTGAACCGCTTCGTTCAGAACATCTTCCAGGAATACCACGTTGCCCTTACGGGTGGAGAGGGTAGCGCCGCCTTCCAGGCTTACCAGACCGAATGGGATGTGGATGCAGTCTTTCTGCCATTCTTTTCCCATCAGCTCCAGGACCTTCTTCCACTGCTTAAAGTGGAGGTTCTGCTGAGATGCTACCACGTAGATGCACTTATCGAAGTTGTAGTGCTCTTTTCGATAAATCGCTGCGGCGATATCTCTGGTTGCATACAGGCTGGAACCATCGGACTTGGTGATGATTGCCGGTGTCATTCCGTACGGCTCCAGGTCTACAATCTGAGCACCTCTAGATTCTACCAGCAGCTTCTTTTCCTTCAGTTCTTCGATAACCGCCGGCATCTTATCGGAGTAGAAGCTCTCTCCGGCATAGGAATCAAATGTGATTCCCAGCATATCATACACGCGGTTGAATTCCTGCAGGCTCAGTTCCCGGAAGCGCTTCCAGAGACGAACCTCTTCTTCCTCGCCATTTTCCAGTTTCACAAAAGCTTCTCTCGCCTCGTCGTCCAAAGACGGATCGTTTTCTGCCTCCCGGTGGAAACGGGTGTAGTACCCCAGCAGCGCCTTGATTGGATCCTTTTCCAGTTCCTCTTCACTGCCCCACTTGCGGTATGCCACAATCATCTTGCCGAACTGAGTTCCGTAATCTCCCAGATGGTTGATTCGAATCACGTCATAGCCGATTTCATCGTACAGCTTGTAGATTGCATTACCGATAACGGTACTTCTGATATGTCCGATATGGAACGGCTTTGCGATGTTCGGGGAAGAGTATTCCACGATTACCGGGCGATGCTGTCCCACTTCCGATCTGCCGTAATCCTTGCCCTGAGTCAGCACATCCTCCGTCAGAGTCTGCGCATATTCCTTCTTATCCAGGAACATGTTCACATAGGCATTTACCGGCTGAACCTTTTCAAAAATGCCGGCACCTTCGATTCTTGCAGCCACATCCTGTGCAATCAGCGGCGGTGCTTTCCGCAATGTTTTCGCCAAACGGAAGCAAGGGAACGCATAGTCTCCCATCTTGGTGTCTCCCGGAATTTCAATCCACTCCAGGATTTCCTCCGGTGTCATATTCAACGCTTCGTCTTCTGCAATAATTTCAGCAATTTTCTTTTTGTAATCGATCATTTACTGTTCTCCGTTCTCTCTAATTACATTTTCTGTTCCTGCGGGAATCTCGTTTTCCCGAAGCAATCGGGCAAAAATACCATCCCCCGGGATTAAGGTCCCGTCAAAATGGCCGTTGTAAATCTGCCCCACGCCGCAAGAAGGACTTCTCGCCTGAAGGATGGCCCCTTCCAGGGCTTCCCCCATCTGTTCAGCAGCTTTCTGCGCATCCCGGAAGCAGATCGCCGCTCCCCGGACGTATTCGGCGGTAACGTCCACACCGTTTCGGTTCACCACTCGGCATTCTCCGTTCTGTTCCACGATTTCCGCCGGAACCCGCGGAGTGGGAAGCCCCCCGGCACATTCCGGACACACGCCGAAATAAGAATGTTCATGTGAGAATTTTACCACATCTTCCGAGCGATTGTTACCCCCATTATACTTGCAGTTCTCTCCCAGAAGACATTTACTGATAATATACATACATTACTCCTTCAGCTCTACCACCGTCGCACCTTCTCCGCCCTGATTGTACGGAGCGCCTTTAAAGCCCTTTACGCATCGGTTGTGTTTCAAGGCATCCCGCAGTCCCTTCTTCAGAATACCTTCTCCTCGGCCGTGAACCACCGTCACGCTCCGCAGACCTGCAAGGTATGCATCGTCCAGATATTTCTCCATTTCCATTCGAGCATCATCCAGATTTTTTCCAATCAGATTGATGCTCATCGGCACACTTCGCGTCTTCCGAGTCTTGATCTGATTATACTGTCTCTTCTTTCGCTCCTTGTTTCCGGCCTTTTCGCTCTCAATCAGCATCAGGTTTTTCACGTTCACGCCGGTCTTCAAGGCGCCGATCTGCACCATCAGGTTTCCGCGATTGTCCGGAAGGGATACCACCTCGCCATTTTGATTCAGCGACATCACCTTCACCCGCGTTCCGATTTTCAGCTGATCCGGGCGAATCGGCTTTCCTTCCTTCTCTGCCGGAATTGCCGCCGGCTTATCCCGGTACTTCTTTTCGGCTTCCCGAAGTCTCCGCCGGCTTTCCGCCACTTTGTTCACCTGGTGACCCTTGGATTCGTCCTTCATCCGCTTCAGCTCTTCCCGGATATCCTCCACCGTGTCCTCGGTTTCTTTTAGGATGCCTTTCGCCTGATTTCGAGCATCCTCCAGGATTTTCGCCTTCTCTTGCTCGGCCAAGCGAATCTGAGCTTCCGCTTCCTGCAGCCGCTGCTCCGCTTCCTCCTTAATCCGATTGGCTTCCTCGGTAATCCGTTCCGCTTCTTTTCGCTCTTCCTCTACCCGAGTTACCGCATCCTCGAAATTCAGCTCGTTCTCTCCCAGAAGGGCTTCCGCTCTTCGGAGGATTTTATCTTCCAGACCAAGCTTTCTCGAAATTTCAAAGGCGTTGGACTTTCCCGGCAGGCCGACTCGAAGGTGATAGGTGGGAGACAGCGTCTCCACATCGAACTCCATGGATGCGTTTTCCACTTCCGGGGTACTCAGCGCATACTTCTTCAGCTCCGTGTAATGGGTAGTAGCCACCACCAAAGCCCCGCGCTTCCGAAGTTCTTCCAGCTCGGCGATACCCAGCGCCGCACCTTCTGCCGGATCCGTTCCGGAACCCAGCTCATCCAGCAGTACCAAAGATTTCTCATTTACCGTCCGAAAGATTTCCGTGATGTTCTTCATATGAGCAGAAAACGTACTGAGACTCTGCTCGATGCTTTGCTCATCTCCGATATCCGCAAACACTTCCTCCAACACCGGAAGCCGGCTTTCCTCGGAACACGGTACGTGCAGGCCGCTCTGTGCCATTAAAATAAAGAGTCCGATAGTCTTTAAGGTGACCGTCTTACCGCCGGTGTTCGGGCCAGTAATCAGGAGGGTTTTCCAATTTTCTCCCAAAGATACATTGATGGGAACCACCTTGTCCGCCGGAATCAGCGGGTGGCGGCCATGATATATTTCCAGAATCCCCTCTGTGTTCATCCGAGGCTCAAAGGCATTCATCTGAAGGGACAGCTTTCCCTTTGCGCTGATGAAATCCAGCTCCAGAAGAAGCTTCTGGTTATTGTTCAATCCGTGGAAATGTTCCGCTACCCGGCCGGAGAACATCTCCAGAATTCGGGTAATTTCTGCCTGTTCCGCCAGATCCAATTCCCGCAGCTCGTTGTTCATATTTACAACAGACTGCGGTTCGATGAATAAGGTGGATCCGCTCTGGGACTGGTCGTGGACCAATCCCGGAAACATGTTCGCATACTCCCGCTTTACCGGGATGACGTATCGGCCGTTTCGCATGGTGACAATCGCTTCCTGCAGGAATTTCTGTGCGGAAGAGGTACTCACGGTCTTGTTCAGCCGATTCCGAATGCTTTCATTCTTATTGCGAATTTCTTTTCGAATACGTTTCAGCTCCGGTGAAGCGCTGTCCGCCATCTCATCCTCCGACAAAACGCAGCGGTCGATGTCCTTTTCCAGTTCATCCACTCGTTCCAGCAGATTGCCGATTTCCTGAAGGGTCGGAATCTCCGGAACGTCTTCTGTCAGGAATGTTTTTACCTCTCTGGCAATCTGAAGACAAACCCTCACCTGCAGCAGTTCCCGCATGTTCAGCACCCGACCTTTTCGAGCCATCTTCAGAATGCGGCTCAGGTCCGGAAATGCTCCCACCGGAATATTTCCCTTATACAGAATAACGGAAACTGCTTCCGTAGTTTCCGTCTGTGCGTCCTGAATTGCATGCAGGTGGGTCATCGGTTCCAACTTTGAAATTCGTTCCTTCGTCAGTTCGGAACCGGCCTGTTCTGCAAGCATCTCCAATATTCTGTTGTATTCCAGCAGCTTAATCGTTCTACTGTTCATCTTCTTCCCTAAACTTTTTCAAGCTTCTCAGCTCATTCTTAAGGTTCACATTTTCCATCTGGAGATCGAAGTATGCATTCTCCATCTCGGTGCATTTCGCCTGAAGATTCTTGTACTTCTCGCTGTCCTGAATCTGTCTGTCGGAATCATCGTTCATCTGTTCCTTCAGATCCGTCACCTGTTTCTTCGCATTTTCCCAAAGGGTAATGTAATGCTGAACATCGTTGTCCAACTGGTGATTCTCTGTCTGAAGCTTCAGCAGAAGATCGCTGTTCTCCATCAGTTTCTCCGCAATATTAATTGCTGTCAGCACGGCACATTTGTAATTCGGATTGGAATTCAATGCCCGGCTGGTCCGTCTCAGTTCATCATCCACGAACTTGGCAATTTCCTTAATCTTATCTTCGCTCTTCTCTCCAGAAAGCACGTAATCAGCGCCACAAATCGTTACATCCGCTCTGCACTTGTCCATAGTCTGCTCCTCTGTTCTTTATCAATAACTTGTATTCTTCTATATGTTGCGCACTCGTTCGTACATCAATATGCCCGCCGATACAGCTGCGTTCAGGGACTCGATTCCACCGTACATGGGCAGCGTCACCCGTATATCCGAGGCTTCAATCAATTCATCTCCGATGCCATTTCCTTCATTTCCGATTACCAGAAAAACATCTTGTCTCAGGTCGCAATCGTAATACGGAATTCCGCCGTCCGGTGTGGTCACCGCAATGCGCTTTCCGTAATCATGTGACAACTTCACCAGTTCCCGCCTATCGGACAAAGGAACAATCGGTACATCAAAAATCATGCCCGCTGTCGCACGAAGGACTTTCGGAGAATACACATCGCCCGTTCCCTTCATGGTTACAATTGCATCATATCCCGCTGCCACTGCGGTCCGAATGATTGTCCCGATATTACCCGGATCCTGAAGGCGATCCAGCACCACGCAATTGCTGCCCGGTCGAAAACAGTTTTCGAATTGACTTTCATCCACAACCGGTCGATCTACAATTGCCAGAAGGCCGACACCGTTTCTCGCATCCGTAATCTTCTCAAAAAGGAACGCATCCACCCGTTCTACTCGAACGCCTCGCGTAGAGAGCTCCTCCATCCAAGGTTCGGAAGGATAGATATCCGAAATCAGAAGAGCATCCATACAGATGCCCTTCTGAACAGCTTCTCGTATCAAGTTGCTTCCTTCAATAATCATCTGACCGGAAGCGTCTCTCTTTTTCTTCTGCTGTAATTTCCGAATGCGCTTAATCAGCGGATTTTTTTCTGAACAAATCACTTCACTCATAATTGAAATCGATTAACGCAGGAAATCCGGAACGTCAAATTCCGATGCAGCGGAATTCTCTGCCGGGTCGCTGTTTCTTCTCATCAGCTCATCCAGCGTTATTTCAACGCCTTCCAGACCGTCTCTGGAAACCGTCTTTCTGCTTGGACTCTGAGTGCTGATCTTAGGCGACTCGATCTTGGAACCGGAAATTCCCTCCGACTGGAAGTCGGTTGCAATCAGGGTAACCGATACCTTGTCTGCCATATCTTCCGATACCGATGCACCGAAGATGATATTGGCATCCGGATCTGCCTCCGCCTGAATCTTCTCTGCAATCTTGCTGATGTCCAGCATTCCCATATCCAGACCACCGGAAACGTACAGAAGAATGGATCTTGCGCCATCCACCGATGTCTCCAGCAGCGGACTCTCGATTGCATTTCGAACCGCTTCTTCTACCTTGTTGTCGCCGGATCCAACGCCCACACCCATGTGTGCAACGCCGCGACCTTCCATCGTGGTTCTGACATCCGCATAATCCACGTTGACATATCCTTCCTTGGAAATCAGATCGGAAATACCCTGAACACCCTGTCTCAGTACATCATCTGCCATTGCAAACGCGTCCATGAAGGAAGTGTTCTTTTCGCTGGAGTCAATCAGACGATCGTTCGGGATGATTACCAAAGAATCTACGAAATTCGTGAGATATTCGATACCCTTCTGTGCTCTGTTCCAACGCATCTTTCCTTCAAAAGAAAATGGCTTGGTTACTACGGCTACCGTCAATGCGCCGCAATCCATCGCTGCCTTTGCAATAATCGGTGCTGCACCGGTACCGGTACCGCCGCCCATTCCTGCAGTGATGAACACCAGGTCTGCATCCTGAAGATAACCGGTGATTTCTTCCAGAGTTTCTTCCGCCGCTTTCTGGCCAATCTCCGGATTCGCGCCGGCACCTCTTCCGCCGGTCAGCTTCTCACCAATCTGTATCTTCACCTCTGCCTTGCACTTTGCAAGAGCCTGTCTGTCTGTATTTACGGCAATAAAGGTTACGCCGGACATCTGTGCGTCCACCATTCGATTCACTGCGTTACATCCGCCGCCACCCACACCGACAACCTTGATAATCGCAGCTCTGTCCTGATCTGATATAAAGTCAGAAACAAATTCCATCATAAAGCTCCTCCTATATTTATATCTAATTTATAATACCATAAGATTTACCGAAATGCACTCTATTTCTACAGTTTTTCTTGTTAACCTACACATTTTTTCAACGCTTCTGTATTCAAAAATGCACTTCCTATGTCTATTTTAGTTTCCTATACCTTCGGTTCGAAGGAAGCGTAGCCGCTTTCCGTCAAGGTGACGGTTCCCCGCTTAATTCCTTTCTTGAACAGCGCCTTCAGCACTTTCTGCAGCCGCTCCTTTTCGATGGATTCAATCATGGTTTCCACACGTCCCTTGCAAACCATTGAATCGTATACGTATCCTCGAGCCGTATCGTCGGAGACCTTCAATTTCTTAAAGTACAGGTCTCCGTCATTCATGGCATTCAGGATGCGCAGCGCACTCTTCCATTCCTTGGAATTGGTCACCTCTAATTTCTCACCCAGCTCCATCTTTCGAATCTTGATTCCGGTAACGATGATCACCTTCGGTTTCGTTTTAGATCGTCGAAGCAGCAATCCCTGCGAATCCACCACCAAGTATTCCTTGTTATATACCACTGCGGCAATCTGTTCCCGTTCTTTCACCCGAATCACCAGGGTACCCGGAATCCGTTTGGATACCTTCGCCTTCTCAATGTACGGACTGCCTTCCAGATATTCCACAATTTCACGGCTTCCGGAATGGTAGAACAGGTTCTTTCCCGTCGTGGCGTGGGCCATGTTGATGATTTCCTCATCGGTAAAGTAATCGTTTCCATCCACTTGAATGGAATCAATGGTGAACACCCCGGTACTCATGAATATCAGCATGGCGACGGTCAGAATGATGATGCCGCATGCCACCTTAAAAGGGCTGGGACGGCTTCGCTTCTTCTGACGCTTCAGGATGTTCGCCGCAATCTGCCGATCCAACTCCGAAGGGGGTTCCTCCGATGCCTCTTCCGAACCGTCCACATCCACCATCTCCGCTGCCAGTTCATCAATCGCTCGGTCAATGGATACGAATTCATCGTCTAATCCGAAATCCATTCCCGCGGAAGTTTCCGAATTATCTTTGTTTATTTGTTTTTCGTCCATATATCCATAATCCCTTCATACACAATGTCGGTGGCGTTTACCGGAGCGCACTTCAGGCTGCATTCCGCCATCCGCCGAACGATATCCGGATCCGCAAGGAGTTCTTTCAATATGTTCACAATTCGGTTCGGCGTATCGCCATCCTCCCGGACGATAATCGCTCCGCCGTTATCCACCACCGCTTTCGCATTGTAGTATTGATGATCTCCGGTTACGTTCGGAGACGGTACGAAGATGGCCGGACAGCCCGACATGGTAATCTCTGAAACGGACAGTGCGCCGGAGCGGCTGATGGCCACATCCGTTGCCGCCAGAGTGTTAGCCATATCCTGAATGTACGGAGACACTCGAACGTTGCTTTTGCCGGAGAGTCCCATCACTTCCAGATTATGCTGTACGTCATCGTAAAATCGCTTGCCGGTGCCGAACAGAATGGTGACGTTCGGGCGGTCGCCGTAGGCACGAATCAGTTCAATCGCCGTATCGTTGATGGCGGTAGCACCCTGACTGCCGCCAAAGGTCATAATCACAAAATCATCTTCCGGTATGCCCAGCAGTTTCCGGGATTCCTTCTTATCCTTTCCGTAGAAATCCTTCCGAACTGGATTTCCGGAATACTGCAGTTTTCGATTCTGCTTGAAGAATTTTCCCGCATCCTCAAAGCCCAGGAACACCTTCTCCGCATATTGAGACAAGAATCGATTCGCCATTCCCGGATACGCGTTCTGCTCATGGATGAATACCTTTGCACCGTATTTATGTGCTGCCAGCACCACCGGAACGCTGACATAACTTCCGGTGCTGATGACGATATCCGGACGGAATTTCTTCATAATCCGGTAGGTCTGACTCTTCCCCCTACCGGTTACCGCCAGGGTCTCCGCCATTTTAAATATGTTGGACCGGTCCACCGCTTTGGAGGGAACGATTTCCAGGGGAAAACCGTGTTTCGGAACGATTTCGTTCTCCATTCCCCGCTCATTTCCGATGTATAGGATTTCGCATTCCGGATTCTTTTCCTTGAATTTATCGCCTATGGCCAGTGCCGGATAAATATGGCCTCCGGTAATTCCTCCCGTTAAAATAATTCTCATGTTATTACCCTCGATTTTTCTTTGAAATATTCAGCATAATTCCCATCGACGCCATGAACACCAGCAGCGACGTTCCGCCGTAACTGACGAATGGAAGCGTAATTCCCGTTGCCGGCATAGAGGCGGTTACAACGGCCACATTCAGAATTACCTGAAGTGCCATCATGACCGTAATTCCAGCGCCCAGATAGAATCCAAGCTTATCCTTTGCCCGAACAGTAATGACAAAGCATCGATAAATCAGCAGAAGATATACGGACAACAGTACCACCAGACCCACGAATCCCAATTCTTCTCCGATAATCGCCAGAATGAAATCGTTCTGGGGTTCCGGAAGATAGAGGTTCTTGGTGATGCTTTTACCCGGTCCCAGACCGAAAAGCCCTCCGTTTCCCAGTGCAATCAGTCCTTGGGATACCTGATATCCTTCTCCCTGAGCATCCTTGAACGGATCGATAAAGTTGGTCATTCGTGCGTACCAGTGGGAGTCGGGGTAGAACATCAGGATAAATATCAATCCGCCGATTAGGGCCAATGCTGCCAGCACCAGCCATCCGTTCCACATGCCCGCCACGTACATGATGCCGATCATGATGGCGGCGATTACAATTGCCGTGGACAGGTTCGGCTGTTTGATAATCAGTCCCAGATGCACTATCATTACGCCGAAGAGGACGAACACGTAGATGGTTCGAACTCTTCTCGGTCGCTCCGCCACGTATCCGGCGGTGAAAATAATCATAGCCAGCTTGGAGAATTCACTCGGTGTAATTCTCAGCGGGCCCAGCTGAAACCACCGTGTCGCAAAGTTAACCGTAACACCCAGCGGTGTGAATAAGAGCGCCAGGGCCCCAACGGACACCACCGCAAACACCCAGTAGTACTTTGCGTATTTGTGGTAATCCCATCGGGTGAACAGCGCCATTACGCCAATTCCCAACGCTACCCATGCCAACTGTCTCCGCAGGTAGTAGTACGGGTCGTTGTAGAAATTGGTAGTGGTGTAGTACCCTGCACTGAACACCATCACGATGCCGAAGGCAATCAGGATTCCGGAAATCAGAGCCACCGATGCATCGTAGTTCACCGCTAAAGAACCCAGCATGCTGTCCACGTTCCATTTCGGTGTTCTGCGGACTTTCTTCTCCTTCTTTCCACTATTCGATTGCTTCTTCCGGCTGATCACACCCATCTACTTTCCGTTCTCCATTTCATCTTTCAACAAAGCAGCTGCTGAACACAGGCCTTGAAATGATCTCCCCGCTGCTCGTAATTATCGTACATATCCCAGCTTGCGCATGCCGGCGAAAGGAGCACCTTATCTCCTTCTTCTGCCAACTCCATGCACTTCTTCACGCAAGCATTCATATCTTTTTCATTATAAATAGCGTCAAATCCGACTTTTCTTGCGCATGCCTCAATCTGGTTGGCATCCCGGCCCAGAAGTACCAGTGCCTTTACCCGTCCTTGCAGGTTCTCTGCCAGTTCCGTAAAGTTCTGCGCCTTTCCGTCTCCGCCGGTAATGAGGATAATTCTCTCCTTCAGCGCTTTCAGCGCGATAACTGCCGCGTCCACATTGGTTCCCTTGGAATCGTTGTAGAATTTCACGCCATCCACCAGACCGCAGTACTCAATTCGATGCTCCACGCCCGGGAACTCCACGATGGCTTCCCGAATGGACTCCGGATCCACCCCGGCGAAGAAGCTGATTGCCGCCGCCGCCAACGCATTCTCCACGTTGTGATCGCCGATAATCTTCAGATCGTGAATGCTGCAGATTGGCCGAACGATTCCGTTTTCATCTCGGATGACCATCTCGTCATCCTGAAGGAAGGCACCCATTTTCAGTTCTTCTTTTCGGCTAAAAGGAACCACGGTGGCTTTGCATTTTTCCGCCAAGGCGAAACAAGTCTTGTCATCGTAGTTAATCACCAGATAATCGTTTTCATCCTGATTTCGGAACACCTGCGCCTTTGCCGCTCCGTAAGCTTCCATGGTCTTGTGGCGATTCAGATGATCCGGTGTCAGATTCAAGATAGCTGAAACCTTTGCATGAAATTCCTTCACCGTCTCCAACTGGAAGCTGCTGGCTTCCGTCACCATCCATTCATCCTCCGTGGATTCCAGTGCTTTTGAAACCACTGCCACACCGATATTTCCTACGACTGCCGTCTTGCGGCGTGCCTTTTCGAAGATTTTGCCTACCAAGGTCGTTGTGGTGGTCTTTCCGTTGGTGCCGGTAATGGCAATGAAGGTTCCCTTGCTCAGGCGATACGCCAACTCCAGCTCACCGATGACCTCGACGCCGGATAATCTCGCTTCCTGCAGAAATGACAGGTCCGGTGACACGCCGGGGCTGATTACGACCAAATCATATTCGCCCATGTTATCCGGATTGCATTCAAAGAGCGCAGGAACGCCCTCTTTTTCCAGGTATTTTGCAAACTTTGGATCCACGGCATCCACCGTGTGCACATCCTGTGCCACCACCTGTGCGCCCAGCTTGTGCAGCTCCTGAACCGCCGCCTTGCCGGATTTCCCCATTCCCACTACAAGAATTTTTTTACCTTTCACTTCATCTCTCATCATCTCTGCGCCTCCTTATCTAAATCGTTCCGAAGTATGCAATCACACCCAGAACCGCTGTTACTGCACAAAACATATACACTACGTTGTATTCTTTCATTCCGCCCAACTCGAAGTGATGGTGCAGCGGAGCCATTCGGAAAAATCTCTTCCCGCCGGTCTTCCGGAAGTACGCCACCTGGATGATTACCGAAAGGGCTTCCAGCACGTAGATTAATCCCACCAGCGGAAGGAGGAATTCTTTTCCCGTTACCACTGCGATTCCGGAAAGTACGCCGCCCAGTGCCATGGAACCGGTATCACCCATGAAGATTTTCGCCGGATAGTGATTGAACAGAAGAAATCCAATCAATGCACCCGCCACCACGGTTCCGCTGACGGTCAAAATGGTGTCTCCATCCTTCCATCCGATGACGGCAAAGGTTATTCCCACAATGGCAGTCACGCCAGCAGCCAGTCCATCCAGTCCATCGGTGAGGTTCACCGCATTTGACATGGCGATTTCCACGAACATTACAAACGGAATGTACAGAAGTCCAAAGCTTACGCCGATCTTCAGAAACGGAATGAACAGGTCTTCCCGTCCGGTCCGCATCATATAGAACGCCAGGCCGATGCTGAACACGGCCTGCATGATCAGCTTCTGCTTTGCCGTTAATCCCAGATTTTCCTTTTTGGCGATTTTGTTGAAATCATCGATAAATCCGATTGCCCCAAAAGCAAGCATCGTCAGAACGATGGCCACCGCGTCCCGCACCAGGTGCGGACTTGCCCAGGATTTGAGCGGGTCTGAAACCCGAACCATGAATATCGCCATTCCGGCTGCAATGCCAATGAAGATGGCAATTCCGCCCATCGTCGGTGTACCTTGCTTCTTGAGGTGAGCCTTCGGGCCTTCCTCCCGGATATACTGACCGAACTGTTTCCGATGGAAGTACGGAATTAATCCGTAGGTCATCAGTGCGGTAATCGCCAGGGGCATAACGAAATATAGAATTACGTCCAATAGTGTCATTTTTCTTTTTATCCTTTTCTTTATTTTATTTCCGTTCCTATTGTACTACTCTGTGATTGCTGTGACAAATTTTTCCAGTTCCATGGAACGAGATGCCTTCACGTAGACCAAATCGCCGGCCTGAAGCATCGGGCGAACGGCTTTGGCAGCATCTTCCCGGTCCTCATAATACAGAACCTGCAAATCCGAAGATGCCGATTCTCCCCCTTCTGCAATGGCTTTGCCGTTCTCACCGATGGCCACCAGAATATCCACCGGCTTGGAAGCCGCGTATTCCCCTACGCTTCGGTGGAGCTGTTCCGAGTGATCTCCCAGCTCGAACATGCTTCCCAATACAGCGATTTTTCTCTTTCCCGGACTGTTCACCAGCACGTCGATTCCGGCCTTCATGGATTCCGGACTGGCATTGTAGGTATCGTTGATGACAGAGTAGTCCGTCCCTTTCACCACGCTGAGCCGGTTTGCGTTCGTCTCCACCTCGCAAAGCGCTTCTACGGACTCTTCCATGGTTATTCCAAAGACTTCTCCGATAGCCATAGCCAAAACCGCATTCCCCAGGTTGTGGGCACCGATAACCGGCAGTTTGAGGGTAACCGTCTCGTCACCGTGGGTCACATTGCATTGAACGCCCTCAATGCCCCGGTCACGAATATCCGAAAGATGATAATCCTCGCCGCCTTTCGAACCCACCGTAACGATTCTCGCATCGGAGGGCTGATGGCGCTGCGCATTTTCTTTTGTGAGAATATCGGAATCCGTATTGATTACCAATGTATTCTCCAGAGTGAATCCGGTGGATACTCGAAGTTTCTCTTCCAGAAGCTTCTCCCGAGTGCCGTACACCTCCAGGTGGGAGGTGCCCACGTTGGTGATTACGGCTGCCTCCGGCTTCGCAATCCGGGACAGCTCACCCATGGCACTGCCGTAGCCTGCACCCATTTCAATGACCGCAACCTGAATGTCTTCCGCAAAGGAAAATGCCGTCAGAGGAATTCCGAATTCGCTGTTCAGATTTCCCGGTGTCTTTCCCGTGCGGTAGCGGCTTCGCAGTACGCTGTAGAGAAATTCCTTTGTGCTTGTTTTCCCCACGCTTCCGGTCACGCCCACCTTTCGGAGACCGCTCCAGTCATCCAAATATTTTTCGCCCAGGTCCATCAGCGCCAAACGGGTATCCGGTACCAGAATGACATTCACATCTTTCTTCGCACCCATCTTTTCCGCCCATTCCGAATCGGACACCACCACATTCCGGCATCCTTTCTCATATACATCCGGCAGAAACCGGTGTGCATCGGCTCGCTCTCCGATGATGGCAAAGAACAGGCATTCCACCGGGATATCCCGGGAGTCAATGGACACGGCGGTGACGCTGTCGTGTCGGTTTCCCTCTGCCCTTGCGTATATTTTTCCTTTTACCGCCTCTGCAATGTATTCCAGATTCGTTCGCTTCATTTTCTTTCGTTCCTTTTTCTTAAAATTTTATTTGCTGTACAGATATACCGTGCTGTGCGGGGATACTTTCGTTCCGGATTTCGGATACTGATCCACCACGTGGAAGGATTTCCCGCTGTCCGCCGGTACCGCCTTGTATTTCAATCCCCTTGCGGAAAGATAATTGATGGCACTCTTGCTGTTCATTCCGGTGACCTTCGGAACAATCACCTTGGTCTCCTGATCTCTTCTTTCATTCTTGGCGTATTTCTTGCTGACGCCCAGATACGGAAGTACACCGGACATAATCCGTTTCACGATTGGGCCCGCATTCACCGCACCGAATTCGCTTCCCTTCGGACGGGTCACCATGACCAGCACCGTCACTTGAGGGTCGTCCATTGGTGCCATTGCGATAAAAGAAGCCACCGTATCGTGGGAGTATCCGCCGTTGGATGCGATATTCGCCGTTCCGGTCTTGCCGCCGATACGGTATCCCGGGATGTAGGCTGCGCCGCCGCCGCCCTTCTCCACGTAATACTGCATGATTTCCCGCATCTTGTCCGCCACTTCCGTAGATACCACCTTTCGAACCTTGGTATCCTTTATGGTCCGTACCGTCTTTCCGTCGCTGTCCAAAATCTTCTGAACCACCTTCGGTTTCATCAGGTTTCCGTCATTTCCCAAAGCGTTGATGGCGCACATCAGCTGAATCGGCGTGATGGCGATACCCTGGCCGAAGCCGGTGGTCGCCAGATCCACATCTCCCAGATTGGTCGGATTCTTTACGATGGAATTTCCCTCTCCCGGCAAATCAATGCCGGTCTTGTCATCGAAACCAAAGAGGTCGATATAGTCGTAAAATCTCTTGGATCCCATGTTCAGGGCCACCCGAGCCATTGCCGGGTTGCAGGAATTTCCCACCGCCTGCTTCAGGGATTCTGTGCCGTGGGCCGTTCCCCAGCAGTTGATCTTCGTTCCGTTTACCACGATATACCCCGGGCACTTGTACCGGGATTTCCGATTCGCACTGCCGGAATCCAAAGCCGAGGCTGCCGTTACTAACTTGAAGGTGGAACCCGGTTCGTAGACCCCGCTGATAATCGGATTCGTCCACATCCGGCTCAGGTACTTACTCTGCTTGGAATCGGATAGTTTGCTGAACTGCTTTAATGCATACGGATCTGACGGTTCATACGGATTATTCGGATCGTAACTCGGATAGTTCACCATGGCCAGCACATCGCCGGATTTCGGACTCATTATAACACAGCTGATGGATTCGGCACGGGTCTTCTTCTCTCCGGCTGCCACCGCCTCCTCTGCGTAATTCTGAATCACTCCGTCAATGGTGGTGACGATGCTCTTGCCGTCTTCCGCCTGATAGTATTTTCGATTTCCGTTGAACAGGGTATTCCCCTGACTGTCGGTGGTGCTGAGTTTTCGTCCTTTCACACCGGTGAGCAGTGCGTTGTACTGGTACTCCAGCCCGCTTCTTCCGCTGTTGTTGGAATCCACGAAACCGATAACGTGAGAAGCGAAGTCCTTGTTCGGATAACTCCGGGCCATGGAAGTCTTCACCACCACGCTGTCATCGTACAGTTTCTGAAGCGCCTTTACATCATCTCTTCTCAGGCCGTCCGCCAGCTTAATTAGGTTGTCCTTGTTTTCAAATTTTTCCTTGAGCTCCTTCTCGCTGAGCCCGGTGTATTTCGACAGATTCTTCAGGACTTTCTTTCGTTCGTCCTCTGTAATTTTCTTATCCTTGTACAGACTTTGGGAATACACATACAGCTCGTATTCCGTTACGCTTTGTGCCAGCGGATTCATATTGGCATCGTAGATCGTTCCCCGCACCGGATCGATGGTGGTATCCTGATCCTGCATCTCCGTGGCCTTTTCGTTCAAATCGTCTCCCCGAACAATCTGCCAATAGGCCAGCCGGAATGTCAGAACCGAAAACATCAGCACCACCAGCATGAATCCGATGCCCAGCCTCCGCCGATTCTCATCCACCACCCCGGTTCTCCGGGACATGGCCTCATCTATTCTCTTTTTCTTCGTACTTTTACGGGGTTTGTTGCTCATTCCTTATATCCACAAAAAACCACTACCCCGAAAAGACGGAGTGTGGTTTCAATTATCCATGAAATTAGTTATAGGCTTCTTTCTTTATCGTGTCCGCCAGACTGCTTCCTTGTTTCTTCTCATCCCGAATGGTGATGTAGTTGCTCTCGTCCGGCTGAACCATCCCATACTTTTTCGTGGCAATCGTTTCCACCTTCTCAATGCTGGTGGCATCGTTAATCTGTTCTTTCAGCGAATCGATTTCCGCCTGAAGAACGTCATTTCGTGCTGCCAGGGTGTTGTTCTGCTGCTGCAGATTCGTGGAATACGCTGCCATAAAAACAATTCCCAGGAGCAGCAGAGCACCGCACAGAATATATTTAATTGCGATTTTGTATTGTGCTGCAGCTGCCTGTGTCGTCGTCTTTGTTCTTCGTCTTGCAGCTGCTTTTCGGCCGGTATTTACCGCTGTACTCATTGCTTCCTCCTGTATATTATTGATATCTTTCTATATTTTCTCTATGACGCGCAGTTTTGCACTCCGCGCTCTCGGATTCTCCTCCAGTTCCCGTTCTCCCGGGGCAATTGGCTTTCGAGTGACCTTTCGCACATCCGGCTTCTTTCCGCACACGCACACCGGAAATTCCGGCGGACAGGTGCACGGATTCAGCCGAGCGTTAAAGGCTTCCTTTACCATCCGATCTTCCAGTGAATGGAAGGTGATGATGGCCAATCTGCCGCCCGGAGCCAGTATATCCGGAAGGTGCTCCACCGCCGTCTTCAAATGTTCCAATTCTCCGTTTACCTCAATTCGAATGGCCTGGAACGTCCGTTTTGCCGGATGCGGCCCGTTTCGTCTTGCCGAAGCCGGAATGGCCGCTTTAATCACCTCCACCAGCTCCCCGGTGGTTTCAATCGGCTTCTCCTCTCGGCGGCGAACGATAAACTGTGCAATTCGAGATGCCCACCGTTCTTCTCCATATTCCTTGATGATTCGGTGGAGTTCTTTTTCATCGTATTCATTGACTACGTTGTATGCCGTAAAACTGTCGTCCTCATTCATCCGCATATCCATCGGCGCATCGTGCATGTAGGAAAATCCCCGTTCCGCCGTATCCAGCTGAAACGAGGATACGCCCAGATCCAACAGAATTCCGTCCACCGGCCGTCCTGCCGTTTCCAGAATTCGATTCACCTCGGAATAGTTGGAATGGAGAAATATTTTTTTACAAGAATAAGGTTCCAAACGCTTTTGGGAGGCTTCCAGCGCGGCCGTATCCCGGTCCACTGCCAGGAGTGTGCCCGCTTCGGATAACCGTTCGCAAATTCCGGAAGAATGCCCGCCGCCGCCGGTGGTTCCGTCCACATAGAACCCATCCGGCCGGATGTTCAAGGATTCCATTACTTCGTCGTATAGTACCGGTACATGTCTGAATGTCATTTTCGCCTCTATATATCGTATTCTTCTAACTTTGCAATAAATTCTTCGTCGTTGAACATGTTCTCACTTTCGGAGTCGTTGTAGACCTCCTTGCTCCATACCTCAATCTTATCCATAGCGCCTAAAGTAATCAGATCCTTCGTGATGGAAGCGTAGTTCTTGAGGTTCTGGGGAATCAGGATTCGTCCCTGGGAGTCCAGCTGACACTCACTGGCATTGGAAAAGAACTCCCGGATGAACCGCCGCATATCCCGATCCGTCTGACGGAGCTTTCGCATCTTTGCCACCAGCTCGTCCCAATCCTCCATGGTGTAAATGTAAAGACAGGTATCAAAACCACGGGCCAGCATGCATTTGCCGCCCAGCTGATTCCGATACTTCGACGGAACAATCATTCTATTTTTATTGTCAATAGAATTTTCATAAGTTCCCGTGAACATAGCTGCCTTCCTAAATTTTCATACACGTCTCGACTGTAATTTAATATATGCCCCATTTTAAACCACTTCACCCCACTTTTCAACAAAAACCACCAAAAAACATATTTCCTCCCCCCTTTTCCATAAAAAAAGAACCGCCGCATTGCTGCAGCGATTCTCGCACTTCTGCATATTCCGTTATTCCCAACGTTTCAATCCGAATACCGCATGGACATTGTCTTCCCCGTTCGCTTCGGTTTTGAAATAGACGATTTTATCCGCACGCGGGTCCATTTTTCCCGGGTCCAAAAAATCACTTCGAAGGATTTTCAGTTCACTGCCCAGCGGCGCCTCGTGAACGAACCGCATGTTCAGGGAAGTGATGCAGTATTCCTCCACATTCGGAATGCAATCGTACAAACAGTTGTAATACCGGGCGTTGTTCATGTGCCCGTTAATGTCAGTCAGCGTTAGAGTTACCGGCACCGTTCCGCCGTCCTTCCATTCCATCGTCTTTGGAATCCGAAATCTCGTCGGAATTCCCATCACCGGTTCCCGGTCCTCCGGGTAGGAAGACATGTCATACTCACTCTGAAGCACCAGTTTCCGGGTATCCACGTCCACCAGCGCCCAGTTGCTGTATGCTCGCGCCACCAGATTCCCCTCCAAATAGAGCTCATACGCCCGTGGAAAATTCGCCGCCTTCGCCGGAACGACCCAGGTATCGCAGTCCACATGGGCATACTTGTATACCGGCCGCATTATTTCCACGCTCATGCGGCTAACCACAAAAGCTTTCCGCTCTTCCCGGTAGATCAATCCGTAGTCTTTATCCGTATCGTGCATCTGATGATCTGCCGTTTCCTGGAGATACTGCACCAGTGCCGTCGGCGTCAACGCATCGTGACGGTCGATTTCATAAGATCTTGTCTCAAAAGACTTTGTATATTTCATCCGTTTTACCCCTTATATCTGAACCAGTTGTCCGGTGATTCCCTCCGCATCCCGAGATGCCAGGAATCGCACCGTACCGCCCAATTTCGGTTCCGCTTCTTCCCGATTCGAAAGAAGCAATCCATTCACACGAATTCGCTTATCCCGCAGCGAACGAGCCAGGGACTGAATCATCCCCTTCAGGGCCGACTGCAGCATGTTCTCCGCCAAAGACATCGGTTCGGACGTTTCCCAATCCGAATCCCCGGATTGCAACAGAACAACCACGCTTCCCCCTTCCCCCATCAAGGGCAGCATGGTCTGCAGGTAGAAACCCACGGCATCCAAATTCTTCATAATGCTTTCCCGGTCTTTGCTCCAATCTTCTGCCGGCTGTTCTCGATTCAGTTCTGGAAGAATGTTGCACACCAACGTATCCAGCCGGTCCTCCATGAATTCTTTCACCACATCTGCGGCAAACTCCATGGAATTCCGATTAAACACGTTGCATTTGATGTTCAGCGCCCCGGTTTCCCGGCTCAGTTCCAGCGCTTCCTTATATCGATCCCGACAGAAAAAGGCGGTGGTGGCTCCCCGATCGGTAAAAGCACGCACCAACGATTCTCCTCGGCTTCCGGTTCCCTCTGCAATCAGGACATGCCGGCTTTTTTTATTCTCACTTTCCAGAAGCATTCTGACTTCCTCCCTTTCGGCCCCATGTGTGACTCATAATTTCACTTACATTATACACCGAAACGAAGGCATCCGGATCCACCTTATCGATTAAATTAATCAGGGTAACGTATTCCTGACGATTTACGATGATGTTCAATTCCTTGTAGTGGTGGTAGTCGAATGCACCGGTTGCCTCGTAGAAGGTCGCACCGCTGTACATCACGTTGATGACGTAATCCCGAATTTCTTCAATATGATCCGATACCACGCACACCTTCTTCTTGATGCTGAAACCAAAGAGGAAGTGATCCAGGATGATTCCCTGGAAATAGGTTCCCAGAATACTCAGCAATCCGGTCTTGATATCGTAGATGAAAATGGATGGGATTGCTACCGCCATTCCGCAGACGGACATCGCGGTTCCCAGCTCCATATGGAAATATTTATTCATAATTTTGGTGATTACATCCAGTCCGCCGGAGGATGCGTTGTTCATAAACAAGAGGGATGCTCCCAGTGCATAGAGGAACAGGTATCCCAGCATATCCAAGAATTGATCGTCCATCAATGACTGCATGTTCGGGTAGATTTTCTCCAGAATCCGAATCACGATTGGCAGCAGAATGGACGGATACAGAGTTCGATATGTGAACTCCTTTCCCACAAAAATAGCGGACAGCAGCAGGCAGATTCCGTTCAGAATAATCAGAAGGGTACCTACCGTCATCGGAACGAATTTTGCAATCAACACTGCCAGACCGGAGATGCTTCCTACCGCCAAATGGCTTGGAGTCAGAAAGAAAAACACCGCAAAGGAAGCGATAATGGTTCCAATTGTAATAATAATATAATCCTGAATGCGCTCTTTTGTACTTTTCACCAAATTTCTCCTTTATTCAAAACAAGAATTTATCTTCAGCCAACAAAGAATTATACCATTTGTTATAAAAAAGTCATGTTCTTTTTTTAATACATTCTTAACAATTTGAACGCTCCCGGCTCTTCATTTTTGAAAAAAGGTGTTGATGATGGAATTCTTATTCCGTCATCAACACCAAAAAGCATCGAACGATTATTCTTCTTTTCCGTCCCAGCAGTAGGTGCACAGGTTTTCCACCGGAATGCCAACGGATTCCAGCATATCCTCCAGGCGGTTGTACTGCAGGGTATCATATCCCTGCTGCTTCCGAATCACTTCAATCATGTTCTGATATTTCTCGCTGTCCGGATTCAGGTAATCACCCAATTCATCGTCCTCCATGTGACGGCCTTCCAGCTCATCAATGGCTCTTCTGGCAATCAGTTCCAGCGCAGAGCGGGAACGGGAGAAGTTGAGATATTTGCAGCCGAACAGGATTGGCGGACATGCCGGACGAACGTGAATTTCTTTCGCCCCGCAGGAATAGAGGTACTTAGCCTTTTCCGCCAGCTGGGTGCCTCTGACGATGGAGTCGTCAATCAGCACAATTCTCTTATCCTTAATCAGTTCCGGAACCGGAATCAGCTTCATCTTTGCGATGAAATCCCGCTTGGTCTGAATGGTCGGCATGAAAGATCTCGGCCAAGTCGGAGTGTATTTGATAAACGGACGGGAATACGGCAGTCTGGCCTCATTGGAATATCCGATGGCGTGTGCCACGCCGGAGTCCGGAACGCCCGCAACGATATCCACATCTTCTCTCTTCAAGGTATCTCGATGGGCAATCGCCGCACCACAGCGATGTCTCATGGCCTCCACGGAAATATCTTCATAAGAAGATGCCGGATAACCGTAGTATACCCACAGGAACGTGCAGATCTTCATCTTCTTTCCCGGTTCTGCCAGAACGGTCACGCCGTCGCTGGTCATGATGTCGATTTCTCCCGGACCCAGGTTCTTGTAATCTTCATATCCCAGATTCAAATACGCAAATTCCTCGAAGCTGGCGCAGTATCCGGTGTCCTTCTTTCCGATGGCCAACGGCGTACGACCCAACTTATCCCGCACGCAGAAAATTCCCCGCTTGGTCATAATCAGCATGCTCATGGATCCTTCAATCACGTCCTGCGCATGGCGGATGCCGTCAATCATATTATCTTTCTCGTTAATCAGGGCTGCCACCAGTTCTGTGGTATTGATGTCTCCATCTCCCATTTCCATGAACTGGGTCGTTCCGTTATCAAACAGCTTCTGCAGCAATTCCGCCTTATTGCTGATCTTTCCAACGGTGGTAATGGCAAAGGTTCCGTGGTGGGAGCGCACCGTCAAAGGCTGCGGTTCATAATCCGAAATAGATCCCATGCCCATGTTTCCCTTCATGCGAGATACATCGGCATCGAATTTCGTTCTAAAAGGAGAATTTTCAATATTATGAATGGCCCGATCAAATCCATTCTCTCCGTACACTACCAATCCGCCACGTCTGGTTCCCAAATGAGAGTGATAATCCGTTCCGAAAAACAAATCAAACACACAATCTTCTTTCAACGTCGCTGCAAAAAAACCGCCCATACGAAACCCCTTTCCTGTCGTTTCATCTGTCTTGCATCTAAAACCTAATACAAGATATTGTATCACCCCCCGACGAAATTGACAACAGAAAAAGGACCGCTTTTGCAGTCCTTTTCCAATGAATCGGTATTCGTATGTTCTTTAAAGCGGGCAGATTACATCATGCCGCCCATGCCGCCGCCGGCAGGCATTGCCGGTGCCGGAGTATCCTCTTTGATTTCCGTAATTCCTGCTTCTGTGGTAAGGAGCATGCCGGAAACGCTTGCTGCATTCTGCAGTGCGGAACGGGTTACTTTTACCGGATCCACGATGCCGGCATCAATCATGTTTACATACTCGTCGCTTGCGGCGTTGAATCCGATTCCTTCCGGAGATTCTTTTACCTTGGATACCACAACGCTGCCTTCGAAACCGGCGTTCTCCGCAATCTGACGAACCGGCTCTTCCAGTGCTCTCTCAACAATCTTCGCACCGGTTCTCATATCGCCTTCCAGGCTGTCTGCATACTCAGTAACTGCCGGAATTGCACCGATCAGTGCTACACCACCGCCTGAAACGATGCCTTCCTCTACCGCAGCTTTGGTTGCGTTCAGTGCATCTTCCAGTCTCAGCTTCTTATCCTTCAGCTCGGTCTCCGTTGCTGCACCGGCATTGATTACCGCAACACCACCGGCCAGCTTTGCCAGTCTCTCCTGAAGCTTCTCGCGGTCGAAATCGGAAGTCGTCTCTTCTGCCTCTGCGCGGATGGAATCGATTCTCTCCTTAATCTCGGTGCGGCTGCCGTTTCCGTTGACGATAACGGTGCGATCTTTGTTGACCTTAACGGTTTCCGCTCTGCCCAGCATATCGATGGTGGTCTCCTTCAGCTCGTAACCCAGCTCCTCGCTGATTACGGTACCGCCGGTCAGGATGGCGATATCCTCCATCATGGCCTTTCTTCTGTCGCCGAATCCCGGAGCCTTTACAGCAACGACATCCAGGGTTCCTCTCAGCTTATTGACAACCAGAGTAGCCAGTGCTTCGCCTTCTACGTCATCTGCAACGATCAGCAGCTTGCTTCCGGATTTCATGATATCCTCCAGCAGCGGAACGATTTCCTGAATGTTGCTGATTTTCTTGTCGGTCAGCAGGATGTATGGGTGATCCAGAACGGCTTCCATCTTCTCGCTGTTAGCAGCCATGTATGGGGACAGATAACCTCTGTCGAACTGCATACCTTCTACAACGTCCAAAGTGGTTCCCAGAGACTTGGATTCCTCAACGGTGATGACACCGTCTTTGCCCACCTTGTCCATGGCTTCCGAAATCAGTCTGCCGATTTCCTGGTCGCCGGCGGATACGGAAGCAACCTGTGCGATGCTCTCCTTGTCGTCTACTTTCTTTGCGCTGTTCTTCAGATAATCTACAGCAACTTCAACGGCACCGTCGATACCTCTCTTCAGAACCATTGGATTTGCACCGGCAGTGACGTTCTTGAATCCTTCTCTTACGATTGCCTGTGTCAGAAGGGTTGCAGTGGTAGTACCGTCACCGGCCACATCATTGGTCTTGGTGGCAACTTCTTTGACCAGCTGTGCACCCATGTTCTCTACCTGATCTTCCAGCTCGACTTCCTTTGCGATGGACACACCGTCATTGGTAATCAGTGGGGATCCGTAAGACTTCTCAATCAGAACGTTTCGTCCCTTCGGTCCCAGTGTAATCTTAACGGTGTCTGCCAGCTTATCCACACCTGACAGAAGCTTTCTTCTGGATTCTTCTCCGTAAAACAAATCTTTAGCCATTTTTCTATCCTCCTATATCAATCGGCAGTTACTCGATTACTGCCAGAATATCTTTCTGTTCCATAATGGTATATTCCACACCTTCGTGTTTCAAATCCGTGCCGCCGTAACGAGAGAAAATTACGTGGTCTCCCTCTTTCAGCTGCATCTTCTCGTCCTCAGTTCCGGGACCAACTGCTACAACAACCGCCTGCTGAGGTCTTTCCTTTGCACTGCCGGAAAGAATCAATCCGCCTTCGGTCTTTTCCAATGCCTCGTCCTTCTTTATAACTACTCTTGCGCCCAATGGCTTAATTCCTAAACTCATTCCAGTTTCCTCCTCTATTATCTTTTTCTGTTAGCACTCATATTAATCGAGTGCCAACTTTCAAGAATTATTCTACTCACCTGCTCCTAGGATGTCAACCTCTTTCCTCGGAAAAAATGTGAAGTTATCTTCATTTTTCTATTTCCGCTTCTCCCGCTCGCTCTTTCGGATGTACACGTCCTTCACCTGAATATTCACATGTCCCAAAGAGAAGGAGGTCATGGTGCGAAGCACCTGCCAGATTTCCTGCTGGAACATGATGCAGTGACGACCGGCGCCCGGGAACTTTCGAATTCGCACTTCCACCACCAGGTTGAATCCGGACACATTTCCGTTATGGTAGAAATTCAGCACCTTAATGCACCCCCGATGGGCTTCCGCCGCAATCATGATAATATCCCGAATGGCTTCCTCTCGGATTTCAAACTTTCCGGAATAGCTGAACGGCGGCCGCACGATGGTCCGTTCTTTTCCGGATTCCTCCTGTAATGCCCGGCTGCGGAAGAATCTCGTTGGATTCAAGATGTATCCCGCAAAATTACGTTTCAATTGACCCATCGGTACCGGAATGGCATGCTCTCCGCCCTGCATCCGATGTTCTCCTGCCACCTTTCGCTGTTCTTCCGTCGTAAAATCTTCGATGTACATGCGGTGATTCGGCGCCGGAAGTTCCAGGGCATCCAGAATCCAATTCACCATTCGATCCGAAGTTCCGATAACCATCAATTTATCCGGATTTAATTCCAAGAGCTTTTTTCGAACTTCTTCCCGGTGGTCATCGTAGTTGAACAGTGCGGTTCGCATCGCCGCCGCCTTCGACGAGCATTCCTTTGCGGAACGACCGGCAGCGATTCCGCCCCGGTAGATCAGCAATCCATCATCAATGATGGCATCGATATGTTTTTCCCGGCATATTCTTGCCGCACTGTAGCTTTTTCCGGTTCCGCTTTTTCCTGTAAAAGAATATATTTCCATTGTTAAGTTATCCTTACTAAAGTTAAGTTTACAAAACTACCAAACAGGTGTTATAATCAACCCATAAATACTATAAAGGAGGTACAGTCATGGCTTATGTAATCAGCAGTGAGTGCATCGGTTGTGGAGCTTGTGCCGCTGGATGCCCAGTAGAAGCAATCAGCGAAGGTTCCCCATATGTTATCGATGCGGATGCATGCATCGATTGTGGTGCTTGTGCAGATACATGTCCTGTAGGTGCACCTGCAGAAGCTTAGTTCTTCAAGACATTCTATCATGCATGATTTATTATTAGAAAATCCCGTAGCGTTTGCTACGGGATTTTCTTTTATGCATTCATTTCGAATTAACGATTTTCCTTCTCCTTGCTGCTGATTAAGAACGACAGCGTGTGCAAACTCTCACTCAAATGTACGTTCTCAATGGCAATACGTTCCGGAATATCCAAATCAATCGGTGCAAAGTTCCAAATACCTTCTACACCGCCGCGAACCAATGTATCCGCCACTTCCTGTGCGTTATCCTTTCCGCAGCAGATAATTCCGATATCGATATTGTTGTTTCGAACGTAGTCCTCCAGCTCGGAAGAGTTCTGAACCTTTACGCCGTTAATTGCCAATCCAACAATAGTTGGATTCACATCAAAAAGACCTACAATGCTGAATCCAAACTTGTAGTTCAGGATGTGATTGGTAATCGCCTGTCCTAGATGGCCCACACCCACGACAACGGTCTTGTACTCTCTGTCCAGTCCCAGAATTTTGTTAATCTCCGCATACAGATGATCTACACTGTATCCGTATCCCTGCTGACCAAATCCGCCGAACGTATTCAAATCCTGACGAATCTGAGATGCCGTATAACCAATCAATTCACTTAGTTCGTTGGAAGAAATTTTCTTCACTCCACGGCTTCGAAGATCTCCCAAATATCTTCTGTACCGTGGAAGACGCCGGATGATGGCGTTCGAAACTCTCGTATTATTTTTCATACTTTAACCAACCTTCTTTCTGAATTCTTTTTCACAGCAGACAAACCACAACCCCATAAATTATTCTTCGTGGTCATCCACGTATTCCACCAGGTCACGTACGGTCTCAAATTTCTCTGCTTCCTCATCCGGAATTTCCAAACCGAAAGTTTCCTCAATTCCCAGAATGATTTCCACCATATCCAATGAGTCGCCCTCCAGGTCCTTCATCAGATTTGTGTCCATCTCTACCATATCTTCGTCAATACCAAGCTGCTCTACAATCAGTTCTCTGATTTTTTCAAATGTCATCACATTTTCCTCCGTTTAATTTATCACATTGTTAATTATAGTGAAAATAAGTGCTTTATGCAAGTTTTTTTATTGAAGTTCCATCCATTCCTCGTATTGTACTTCCAATTCCGCCTTATATTGTTCCAATAACGCCCCTTTTTCCTGAAGGAGTTCTACATTGGACATGTTCTCCGGAGCACAGAGAAGCTCTTCGGTCTCCTGGATTTTGGCTTCCAAGTCCTCAATGATTCCTTCCAGCTCCATAATGCGGCGTTCCTGCCGCCGCTGCTCCGCTTCCTGCTCCTTCCGAAGTCTCCGTTCTTCTTCGGCAGACAGTTCTCCGTCAGACGTACTCTTGGATTCCTCCCCGGAACTTTCTGCCGCCTTCCGTTCTTCTTTTTTCTGAAGATAGTAATCGAAACGCCCTTTGTATTCCACGATTCCATCGGTCGTCAATTCAAAGATTCGGGTCGGGAGCTTCTGCAGAAGATAACGGTCGTGGGAAACGATAATCAGGGTTCCCTCGAAATCCAGCAGTGCATCCTCTACCACCTCTTTGGCATCGATGTCCAAATGGTTGGTTGGTTCGTCCAGAATCAGGGTATTGGCACCGGACAGCATCAGTTTCAGCAGGGAAAGCTTTGCCTTTTCGCCGCCGGACAGGCTGCGAATCTGCTTAAACACATCATCCCCGCGGAACAGGAACCGTCCCAGAATCGACCGCATCTCCGTATCCGTATACAGATGATAGGCATTCTTCATCTCTCCCAGCACCGTTTCATTCTCATCCAGAAGAAGCTGTCCCTGATCGTAATATCCGAAATTCACGTTGTGACCGATTTTCAGATATCCCCGGTCCGCCTGCTCCTTTCCCATCAGAATCCGAAGCAATGTGGTTTTGCCCACACCGTTATCCCCGATGATGCAAATCCGTTCTCCCTTCTTGATGTCGAAGGAGACGTGATCGAACAGCTTCCGTTCGCCGAAGGATTTCTCCAAATCCTCCGCCAGCATCACATCGTTGCCGCTCTTGTATTCTGAGTGGAAAGTGAGTTTCATCCGATTGTTTTCCGTTACCGGCCGATCTTTCACTTCCATATGCGCCAGGCGCTTCTCTCTGGATTTCGCCCGGTTCACCAGCTTTTCCGTGCCGTGTCCTTTGAAACGGCGGATAATCTCTTCCTGCTTCTCGATTTCCTTCTGCTGCTTCTCATATTCCCGCAGCGCCACTTCCATCCGCTCTTCGTGCTTAATCAGATACTCGGAGTAATTTCCCCGATAATCCGTCAGATGACATCGGCTCACCTCGAAAATCCGATTCACCAGCTGGTCCAAGAAGTACCGGTCATGGGATACCACGATAATCGTTCCCTTGTACGCCTTCAGATATTGTTCCAGCCATTCCAGCATCCGAAGATCCAGGTGGTTGGTGGGCTCATCCAGCATCAGAATATCCGGCTGCTTCAGGAGCATGCAAGCCATGGCCAGACGAGTTCGTTCGCCGCCGGACAGCATGCTGATTTTTTTATCGTATTCCGATTCACCAAATCCCATATTGCGAAGTACGGACTTCAGCTCACTCTTATAGGTGTAACCGCCCTGCTCCTTGTACTTCTCCATGAGCGCGGTGTACTGTTCCAGATTCCGATTGAAATCCGGATGTTCGTGATCGGAAATGGCTTCTTCCAGCCGATGGATTTCCTTCTCCATCTCGTGGAATCGGGTAAAGGTTTTCTCCGCTTCCCGCAGCACCGTTCCCTCGGAAAAAAAATGATTTCTCTGTTTCAGGTATCCGACGGTATATCCGTTTCGTACGTAGAAGTTTCCGGTAGTCGGGGCGGCTTCGCCGGACAGAATCGACAGAAGCGTGGTCTTCCCCGCTCCGTTGGGTCCCACGATTCCGATTCGGTCTCCCTTGTTGATACTGAAAGACACATCTTCCAGAATCACATCCACTCCGTAACTTTTGCCAATTTCACTGGCCGACATTATCAGCATATCTGTAATCTAGAATTCCAAGCCCGGAATCGCATCCAGATCCGGACCGGCAAATTCTCCTTTCCTCATTTTGTAATAAGCGGAACACGCAATCATCACGCCGTTGTCCGTGCAGTACAGCGGCCGCGGCTGCATTACTTGAATTCCGTATTTCTCTCCTTCTTCCCGAATCATCTCCCGAAGACGTGAGTTGGAGGCCACGCCGCCGGCCATAATGATTCGATTCTGCCCGAATTCCCGGGCTGCGGATATCGCTTTGTTCACGATGACTTCCACCACCGCTTCCTGGAAGCTGGCGGCCATGTCCGCCACATTGATTTCTTTTCCCGCCTGTCTGCAGGAATTGATGTGGTTCAGGGCTGCCGTTTTCAACCCGCTAAAGCTAAAGTCGTAGCTCCCCGGCTCCAGATACACCCGCTTGAATTCGATGGCGTGGGGATCTCCCTCCTTTGCGGCCCGATCCACTTTTGGTCCGCCGGGATACCCCAGCCCAATAACCCGGGCCACCTTGTCAAAGGCTTCTCCCGCCGCATCATCTCGGGTTTCTCCCAGGGTTTCGCATTGATTGTAATCCTTTACAAAAACGATATTCGTATGACCGCCGGACACCACCAGTCCCATAAAAGGCGGCTCCAGTTCCGGATATTCCACGTAATTGGCCGCAATATGCCCGTGCATGTGATTCACCGCCACCAACGGAATATCCTTGGCAAAAGATATTGCTTTGGCGGCCGCTACGCCCACCAGCAGCGCGCCCACCAAACCCGGCCCGTAGGTAACGCCGACTAAATCCACCTCATTGATGGTAATCTGCGCTTCCTCCAAAGCCTGGGACAGCACCCCGTTAATATTCTCCAGGTGCCGCCTGGATGCAATTTCCGGGACTACCCCGCCAAATGCGGTGTGAATATCAATCTGGGATGAAATCACATTGGCCAATACTTCTCGGCCGTCGGCAACGATACCGATTGCGGTTTCATCACAGCTGGATTCAATTCCAAGGGTGATATGTTTTCCATTCTTCATAACATCATCTCATTCTCTATTTTAAAATTTTGCGCATCAGCAATGCGTCTTCTCCGTTATCGATATAGTACTTCTCCCGGCGTCCGATGACCTCAAAACCCAGCTTCTCATAAAGGTGAATCGCCGGTGCGTTGGATTCCCGAACTTCCAGACTGAATTCTTCATTATCATCCTGCGTCAGCCATCGTATCATGTAATCCATCATCTTCCGACCAATGCCTCGGCCCCGGTATTCCGGCGCCACGGCAATGTTGTTCAGCTGCCCTTCTCCGGCAATCTGCCACACATCCATGTACCCGGCAAAACTTCCGTTCCATTCCGCAACGATAACCGTGGCCAATTCGTTTTCCTCCACGTCGTGACGAATGGACTCCAAACTCCAGGGGATGGGAAAGGTGATTTCTTCCAGATAAGCGATATCGGAAATATCTTCCGAAGCCGCCGGACGAATCAATAACGGTATTTCTTTTCGCGTATTATCCATGTATCTTACTGCTCAGTGTACCCGATTCCAGCCGCATCTCGGCTTCGCTTTTGCGCATGTAGTTCGCCATCAGTTTCTCGTAGGAAACCGTCTCCCCGGATTGTACCCGGCGAAGTGCCACCTGCGCTGCACTTTTTCCGTTCTGATACCGAACCGATTCCGGTGCAAAGGCATACATTTCCTCCGAGAGCTCCGTGGAAATAATGTCCCGGTAGGCATCAATTCCGTCTCCGGTGAAGAATACCGGTCCCTCCAGCTTCCGGATTTCGTTCAGCAGACCTTCAATCATATACTGTTTCTCCGGAAGAATCGGCTCCGGTCCGTCCGTTGTGGCCTTCCACAGTCCGGCATAGGTCTGGTGTCTCCGGGCGTTGATAATCGGGCAGATGTATTTCTCCCCGCTGCTGTTCTCCATTCCCTGATACGCCATGGCTTCCAAGGTGGACACCGAGACGCAGGGGAGATTCAGAACCTGTCCCAAAGTTCGGGCCGTCGTGACGCCGATTCGAATTCCCGTAAAGGACCCCGGACCCACAGAGGCTCCGATATGCGTCAAATCTGTTTTTTCAATACCGGCGTTCCGAAGGCATTCTTCCGTCAGCGTGATGATGTCCTTCAGATGATTCATCACATCGGAAGAAGAGGCCGTCCAGCAATTTCCTTCTTGATCGATCACTGCGGCCGATCCGTACTTACCGGTAGTCTCAAGTGCTAGAATATGCATTGATAAATTCGCTCTCCTTCTTTCTCTCCATAGCGGATTCGAATCAACAGGGAATCCTCCGGCAGGATATCTTCCACAATGTCCGACCATTCCACAATACTGATTCCGTCTCCGTAAAAATAGTCTTCCGCCCCGATATCCAGCAGTTCGTCCCCGGAACCAAGGCGGTACGCATCGAAGTGGAACAGTGGAATCCGGCCGCTTCGATGTTCTTTTACAATGTTGAAAGTCGGGCTGCTGATATTCTCGTGAATGCCCAGCCCTTCCGCTATGTACTTCGTCAGAGTGGTCTTTCCGGTTCCAAGATCTCCCTCCAGCGCCAGAACATCTCCCGGCTTCAGGTACGATGAAAGCTCGAGGCCGAAATCCCGGGTCTCGAGCTCATTGTGAACCGTCCAGTTGAAATTTTTCTTCTCTTCTAATTTCTTCCTGATTTCTTCTCTCATAGATTGCTTTAAGCTTCCGTTTCCATACAAAGTTTTTCCATCATAGCCGTGTAAATTCGCGTCATCTTCATCAGAGCCTCGATGCTGAGACGTTCATCCGGCTGATGCATCCGGTCTTCTTCCCCCGGGAACAGCGCACCGAACGCAACCATCCGTCGGAACACTTTGGCGTAAGTGCCGCCTCGATCCACGAACGGCTTGTTCTCGTCGTCGCCGGTTTCCTCCACGTATACGGAACACAAGGTCTGAATGAACGGATCGTCCACCGGTACGTAAGCCGGCTTGTCGTCCCCCTTCTTAATTAGCCCAATATTCGTTCCTTCCAGGGTTTTCTCTACCCCTTCGTAAACATTCTCTGAGGTATAGCTGATCGGATAACGAACATTCAATGTGACGGTCGCCACATCGTTGCTCAGTTCCATCATTCCCACGTTGCAAATCAGTTTGCCGGATGGTTCATCTTGGAATGCACATTCCATATTCTCTCCGTGAAGGTTGAATCCGATGTGCTCATTATAATATCGAATCCATTCGGTAACTTCATCGCTGACGAAATCCAATCTTCCCAAGAAGGCCATCAGAATGCTAATGGCGTTCAGGCCCTTGTGCGGATCGGCACCGTGGGCGCTGATTCCGGTGGCTTCAATGGCCAGCGAAGTTCCCACCTTCCGGGTTTTCAGATTGTATCCGGTTTCCTTCGCAAAGGCTTCTGCCTTCGTGCGAATCGTGTCATATTCCCCATTGTCTCCCGATGCCACCACCGCCTTTGCGGTTCGCGGAACGATATTCGGGGCAAGGCCGCCGTTAATTTTCGACAGAACCAGGCCTTCTTTCGGGGAATACTTCTTCATCCGAGATGCCAGCTGGAACTTCATATTTCCCATCTCTCCGTTGGTCAGCGGAAACTCTCCGTCCGGAGTAATGCCGTAATCCGGCATCCGATCCTTTTCCAGATAGTAGTGCACGCTGTCCCGTCCGGTTTCCTCATCCAGCCCCAGGATCAGTCGAATGGTATCGGTCGGACGATATCCCGCTTCCTTGAGGGCTTTCATTCCGTACAAGCAGGCAATAACCGGTCCCTTGTCGTCCAAAGTGCCGCGGCCGAGCATCCAGCCATCGGCGATTTCAGCAGCATAAGGATCGAAGGTCCAACCATCACCCTCCGGAACGATATCCAGATGGCCGGCAATACCGAAAATTTGAGCATCCGGATTCTCGGATTTCCATTCAATATGACCGCAGTAGTGATCCCAATCCTTTACCTCGAAGCCCAGTTCCTTTCCCAGCTTCAAGGTGTATTGATATGCTTCTTCCACGCCGGCGCCAAATGGATACACTTCGCCCTCCGGACTCCGACAAGGCTCCGTCCGGACGCTGCGAATGCGAACCAGCTCTTGGAGCTTTTCCAGCATCTCCGCTTTATTCTTTTCGAGTATTTCTCTGTAAACCATAATTCCTCATTTCATCGATTTCTAATTAGTGTTCAATTTTCTTCATGCTGTCTGCCTTCGTTTTCGATTTCGTGACGTATGCGGAAACCAGTTTCCCATCTCTTACGGTAGAAATGTTCACCCGGCGCACCGGATTCCCATCCTGATCGAAGTTAAACACACCGGTAGCGCAGCGCAAGTCCTTCGTGTCGGCCAAAGCATCTCGAATATCCGTCGGTTTCAAGCTTCGGGCATTGTTAATTGCATTGATGGTAAGCATATATGCATCATACCCCAGTACCGTATTCTGAGTCGGAATGTCCCGTTGTCCATACCGATTCGCATATTTCACCAGGAACCGCTGGGTTTCAGCGGTAAATCCCGTCTCCGCGGTGCCGCCGGAATTCAGTACGTTATCGGATGTGAAGGAAATCTTAATCTGCGGATGTTTCTCTTTCATCTTCAGAAAATCTTCCGTCAGCCACTCCTGATTTCCCAGGAATCGAATATTCGTCATATTTCTTTTTTCAATTTGCTGATACAGAAGATCCGCCTTCTCCAGACCGATTGGCGAGAATACCACTTCTGCCCCGGATTTCTGAATTTGCTTTGCCAACTTCACCATATTGAACTCATCTATTCCGATGGATTCATCCAGTACCACCTCCGGTCCGGACTTCTTTCCCTCTTTCCGAAGGCGAGCCTTGAATGCCGACCGCATCTTTTCCTGGGTACTGTCATTCTGAATGGTAATGATGGCAACCTTCTTGGCGGAAAGCTCTTTGATGGTGTATTCCGCCAGACCGGTGCCTCTCTGGTCATATGTAATGCAGGCACGGAACGCATACGGATTGTTTTCCGTAATCAGCGGGTTGCTGGCCGAAGGGGTAATCATCGGAATTTTCGCCTTCCTCGCTTCTTCCGCGGCAATCATGGAATTCGCTTCTTCCGCACTCCCGATAATCGCTACCGGATTCAGCTTGATTAAACTCTCAATTGCCGCCTTCGCCGTATTGGTGTCGGATTCGGTATCGATTCGGACCAGTTCCACCCGCACGCCTTTTACATTGCTGTACATGCTGTGGGCCAGCTGAATTCCCTTGATTTCCTCTTTACCAACGTTCTTATACTGTCCGCTTTCCGGTTCAAATACGCCAACGTAGATGACGTTGGAATCCTCCGTCTCCTTATCGATGAATGTCCGGCGAAAATTATCATAACTGGTACAACCGGACAGCATAAGCACTGCCGTAAATGTAAGCATGAGACAGATTGTTTTTATAGCTGTTCTGCTAATTTTCAAGTCTTAGTACCTCTTTCAATTCTTCCCCATCTGTAATGTCGTTCACGCGGCCGCGCAGCTTTGCCGCACCGGGATAGCCTTTCGTATACCAGCCCACGTGCTTTCTCATCTCCCGCACCGCAGAATATTCACCCTTCAGGGTCACCAAACCTTCGTAGTGACGAATTATCATTTCCGATCGTTCTTTCCAAGTGGGAGCCGTGTAAGGCTCTCCGTTATATGCCGCGAGAAGGTCCTTGAAAATCCATGGATTTCCCAAAGATCCCCGCGCAATCATCACGCCGTCACAACCGGTTTCCTTCATCATCCGGAGCGCGTCTTCGCCACAATTCACATCTCCGTTTCCGATTACCGGTATCATCACGTTTTCTTTCACCCGGCGAATAATGCTCCAATCCGCCGTTCCCTGATAATACTGCTCCCGAGTTCGTCCATGAACGGTGACCGCTGCTGCGCCGGCCGCCTCCGCCGCCTTTGCGCATTCTACCGCATTCACCGACTCATCGTCGAATCCCTTTCGCATCTTTACCGTCACCGGCTTGTCGCTGTTCTTCACCGCCGCAGTCACAATATCGTATATCCGATCCGGATTCCGCATCAGTGCCGCTCCGTCTCCGTTCCGTACAACCTTTGGTACCGGACATCCCATGTTGATATCCAAAAAACAGTTCAAGCCGGAATTCAGCATCCGGGCTGCTTCACCGATAATGTCCGGTTCGCTGCCGAATATCTGAACTCCGGTTGGTCCGGCATTTTCTGGAATGTACAAGAGCTTCGGTGTTTTTCGGTCTCCGTAATACAAACCCTTTGCACTGACCATTTCCGTATAGGTCAGCGCCGCCCCCTGCTCTTCGCACAGGGAACGCATCACCGCATCGGTGATGCCCGCAAGGGGAGCCAACATAAAGGGGTTTCGGAGTTCAATTCCACCAATATTCAACATATTCTATTTCTTTCTTACTGCTTTATTCTTCTCGTAAACCTCAACGAGACCATCCAATGTCAATCGCCGATCGATTACATCGATACAGGAGACCCCGCTATCTACCATGGTCGCCATACCACCGGTAGCGATAACCTTGATGTCCTCGTATTTTTTTCCGTAATCCGACACCAGTTCCTTCTTCATGCCCTCGATGATTCGTTCTGCCAGACCCATCTGACCGAAAATCAGACCCGCCTGCATATTTTCAATGGTATTCTTGCAGATAACACGATTCGGTGTTTCCAGATCCACATTCGGCAGCTTCGCCGTGTGCTCAAAGAGCGCCGTCGCCGAGGTCTTAATTCCCGGTGCAATCGCACCGCCCAGGAACTCCGCATCCTCTGTTACCACGCAGAATGTGGTCGCCGTTCCGAAGTCCACCACAATCAGCGGTCCGTCATATTTCGCATGAGCGGCCACCGCATTCACAATTCGGTCCGAACCAATCTGACGAGGGTCGTCGCATTTAATCTTTAAGCCGGTTTTAATTCCCGTCTCCACCACCAGCGGCGTGATGTTAAAATACTTCAGGCACATGTGCTGCAGTGTAAACAGCAGTGACGGCACTACCGTTGAGATAATAGCATCGTCAATGTCCTTCGGACTGATTCCGTCATGGCGAAACATCTGATCGATAATGACGCCGTATTCATCCGCGCTTCGCTTGTTGTCGGTAGCCATTCTCCAGCTGCCGATCATCTTTCGATTCTTAAAAACCCCCAGTACAACATTTGTATTCCCAACATCCACTGTCAGAAGCATCCTATTGATCCTCCAGTCTTCTCAATGCCAATGCCATCGTCAAACCCGGAATAATCCGGTTACCGGTCATTTCTGCGCCCAGAATTTCATTAATTCGCTTCAGACGATACTGTACCGTATTATTATGAATGCTCATAAATTCTGCCGTCTTGTTGCTGTTCATGCTGGCATCCAGCACAAAAGTCTCCAGGGTTTCCAGCAACAGTTTTCCTTTGTTGGAAGAAACTTCTCTGCTGAACGGTTCCAGCAGATCCAGATACATCTTCTTCAGGCTGCTGCTTTGCAGGATAATATCCATGCAGTTGCAAACCATGGACATTTCATATTTTGTAAAAACACGTTTGTATGGGAATACGGTTTCCACGTAGTTCCAGGTTTCGTTAATCAGCTTAAATCCTTCTACCGCATTGTCCAAATTCTCGATTCCTGTGGAATGGAAAATCCGAACATTCGGCTTTCCGGCTTTCAGCGCGTCGAACATGTCCAGACAAGCGTTCTTCAATGCCATTGGTTTTTCCTCCGAAGCGCTGACATAAATCAAGCCGTAAAACTCGTTCTGCTCCACCAGCGGAAGAATACCCAGGTTATATTTCATCTTATATTCATCGATAATATCGATGAAATCCGAATTATCGATTCCGTTGGCATAGAAGGAGCTGAGGAAAATCTTATTCTTCATGTCCGCTTCATCTACCAGCGTATAGCAGAAGGACAGATCGTTTCGAATTGCGGCTTTGATGAATTCGGCTCTGGAATCTCTCTCCGGAGTATACTTCCACATTCCCATCGCCAGTTCAATTACCTCTGCCAGCTTCGTAATCTCTACGGCAGAGTAGTTATCATTATCATCCACAATCATGAGAATGTGTTTTTCACCGTTGATATCGATAATTCCCCAATAGGTAATTACATCCGAAATCTCCACCTGAGTGAATACCGATGAATGGGTGATATCCCTTCTTTTGGCCACATTGATGGCATTCTCGATGGTCTCCTTATGACGGGTCTCAATCGTGAGAATCGGATTGAACTCCAGCGTCATCAGAACCACCTGGTAGTCGTTGTGTACCGCTGCCTCCTTGAGCGCGCTTTGGAAATTGCTGTGCTTTTCAAAGTTCAGCAGATGATAAATGGTATTGTTCAGCAGGTTATCGCTGTAGTTATGTCCGTAGAGGATTTTGTCCATCACCTGTTCGATTACCATGGCGTAAGTCAGCTCGCCTTCATCCGCAATGGTAATCACCAGAAGGCCGCTCTCCTCTGCCGCTTTGATTACGCGGCTGTCCAGCGCACGAACACCGTGCTCGTTCAGGAACACCACCAGCGTGGCAATTTGCTTTCTGCCAAATCCGGAGATTACACGGCACTGTGCTTCCACATCGTCCTTAATCTGCCAAAAATGAGTTAACACCATCTGTTCCGGCACGCCGTTTCGCTCCACGCCGGCTTCCAGATTATTTTCATCAAAAACCGATACCGAACGAACTCGCCGGTCGCTTTTTCTCATGCAAGATTCTACAGTACTGTTTCTAAACGCGTCTAACCTTAGACAATCCTCGACTGTAATTTTCATCTTTTCACACCCCTCTACTTTTCTTCCGTTTCGTTATCCTTCTCTTCAGAATCGCATTCGGAATTGCGTTCAATTTCGTGAGTCTCTTCCCGGGATGAATTCTCGTCCTTGGTCTTCATCGCCTCCGCTGCCTCGCCGGCTTTCAAAAGCGCCTTAAGAATTTCTTCTTTGGCAGGGGTCATCTCTTCCTCGGATCCCATAATGGACTGCTTTAATTCTCCCATGCGGGCTTCTTCCGCTGCCTTCCGCTCCGCTTCCAGACGAGCGCTTTCTTCCGCTTCAGCAGCATTCCGCTTCTCTTTTTCTTCTTCTTCCGCCTGTACCTGAGCCTGCAGTTCTTCCGGTGTAACGGTTCCATCGTACAGCGCTTCGAACTGGGTTCCGTCCAGGGTCTCTACCAGAAGCAGCGCCTGAGCCACCCTTTCCAAAGCATCATCATGCTCCTGCAGAATCCGAATGGTTTCCGCATAGCTGTCTTCCAGAATGGAACGGATTTCCATATCGATTTCCGATGCAATGGTTTCCGAATAATTCTGGCGGGTGGAGAAATCCTTGCCCAGGAACACTTCTCCGCCGGAATTGAAGCTTACCGGTCCCAGTTTCTCGCTGAATCCGTATTCCGTAATCATGGAACGAGCAATCTGAGTTGCGCGCTCCAAGTCGTTGCTGGCTCCAGTGCTGATGTCATCCAGCTTCAGCTGTTCCGCTACACGGCCGCCCAGCAGATGCTTGATGGAATTCAGCATGTTGCCCTTGGTCTCAAAGAACTGATCCTTTTCCGGCAGAGACATGGTGAATCCACCGGCCATTCCTCTCGGAATAATGGTAATCTGATGAACCGGATCCGACTTCGGCAGGGACTTCATCACCACCGCATGTCCGGCTTCGTGGTATGCCGTCAGCTTTCGTTCCTCTTCAGAAATCATCCGAGATTTCTTCTGCGGTCCCGCAATGACCTTTGTAGTTGCTTCCTCGATTTCATCCATACGAATCTTGGTGCCGTTACGGCGTGCGGTCAGCAACGCTGCCTCATTTACCAGATTCTCGATATCCGCCGGAGAGAATCCCGGTGTTCTCTTAGCCAGAACTTCCAGAGACACGTCCTCTGCCAGCGGTTTATTCTTCGTGTGTACCTTGAAAATTTCTTCTCTTGCCTTTACATCCGGCATGCCGATGACAATCTGGCGGTCAAAACGTCCCGGTCTCAGCAGCGCCGGATCCAGAACATCCGGACGGTTGGTGGCTGCCAGGATGATAATTCCGGCGTTTTCGTCAAATCCGTCCATCTCCACCAGCAGCTGGTTCAGGGTCTGTTCTCTTTCGTCGTTTCCGCCGCCCAGGCCGGCACCTCTCTTCCGTCCTACGGCATCAATCTCATCGATAAAAATAATGCACGGTGCATTCTTCTTTGCCTGCTCGAAGAGGTCACGGACACGGGAAGCGCCGACACCAACGAACATCTCCACGAAGTCCGAACCGGAAATCGTAAAGAACGGTACACCCGCTTCACCTGCAGTGGCCTTGGAAATGTAGGTTTTACCGGTACCAGGATTACCCACCATCAGCACACCTTTCGGAATTCTGGCTCCCAGCTGGGAGTACTTTCCCGGATTTTTTAAGAAGTCTACAATTTCCTGAAGCTCTTCCTTTTCCTCCTTGAGGCCGGCTACATCCTTAAAGGTAATGCTCTTTCCGTTATCCTTATACAGCTTTGCCCGATTCTTTCCGAACTGGAAGGCCTTGTTGTTCCCGCCCTGGCTCATCATAAAGTAGAACAGGAAAATCAGCGCCACCACCATAATAATCGTCGGCAGCAGCGAGAAGAAGTTCACGCTGCTTTCCGGCGGATCGCTTTCCAGCGTAATCTGGTGCTTCTCCAACATGGAATTGATGTAATGCTCTTCCACCCAGCTGATTTCAACTACCGAAGGCGCATAGGCAAACTCTACGTTGCCGTTCTTCTTCGTTCCGCTGAGTTTCCGATCTGTAATGTTCAAAGATTCATATTTCTTACCGTCCAGCTGTTCCACGAACTGGGAGAATTTAATCTCCTTCTTCGAAGCCGGGTTGTCCATTCCCCGATACAGGTAGGCTGCACCCAAAACAATCATGAAGATAAGTAAATAAATACCGAAGTTCTTGCTTGCTCGTTTCAATTTGATGATTCCCTTTCTATCGATAACAATAAAATTTGTTTATTTACACAAACTGCTAGGTTATTTTATCATAGGCAATCGGTGATTTCAAGAAATAAAAACGCTTTCGACCCTTCCTCAATCTGATACTTTTGTGAAATTCTTCCCTTCTTCTGTTCCACTTCATTTGGGATTCCGGAATTCGGAAGAATCCAAAGTATTTCTCTACCGATTGCGATCATCTCCAGCCAATCCCGATACTCCTTTGGGATTTTTCGGTCCACCATGTAATCCTGGATTTTCTTGTGCTTTCCGCCGGCGATGCCGATTCGGTCTCCGGCTTTTCGGGTTCTCAGCATCAGCTTTTTTTCCGGCTCCGGATATTCCCGGCAAAGCTTATCGTAGTCCAGCACCGCACACGGCACAATTTCCTTTTGAGCATTTCGGACGTCCTCGAAGGCCGCGGAGTCTTTTTTTAGGACCTGCACCCGTAAGTGATGCCGCCCTTCCATCGCGTGTTCGTCATCCGGTGCCGCTTTTCGAAACACCAGCTCCTCATAGCGGCGCTCCGCCCGCCAGCCCCCGGGCAGGTTCACAGATGCGGAGGGATTCTCCGACTTCAGGATGTTCAGGACGTTCTCCACGATGGTGTACCGGAGATTTTCGTCTCCGCTGCATTCTCGAATCACTTGGGCCACCACCCGGCGGATTATCGCCGAATGCAGGACCCGAAGTCCGTTTGCATCCAGAATCCGTTCGTCCTGCGGTGCTTCCCGTTGAAGCGCGGCGAGAGCGGTTCGGGCTTGCTCTTCCATGTAATTCTCTTCCGGGCCGGCAATTTCCGCCAGGCTTTGCAATGCCTCTTTGACCCCGGGGTTGAAATATTTCTCCAGATAGGGAATCAGCTCCCGGCGAATTCGGTTCCGGGTGTACTCCACGCTATCGTTGCTTTCGTCGTAGTTGGGGCGCAGCGCGTGCTCCGCTGCATAGTCTTCAATTTCCTTTCGGGAAGTGGAAAGCAGCGGCCGGACGATGGCATATCCCTTTTCATCTCGTCGGGTGGAGGGAATTCCCGCCAGTCCTCGGATTCCGGTGCCTCGCACGATGCGCTGCAGCAGGGTTTCGCACTGATCGTCTGCGTTGTGAGCCAGGGCGATGCGAATGCGCTCCTTCGGAACACCTTCCTGCAGAAGTTCCTCCGCCACTTCGTCGAAAATCCGGTATCGTGCCGTACGTCCCGCCTCTTCCACCGAACACTTCTGCGCCCGGGCAATGCTTCGGCAGTCGATTCGGCGAACTCGGCAGGGCAGATTCCATTCCCTGCAAATTTCTGCCGCATGGCGCTCTTCACTGTCGGCGTTCTCCCGCAGTTGATGGTTCACGTGAACGGGAACGATATTCAGATTTTCCGGAGATTCCAGCTCCTTTAAAATATGAAGCAAGGTCAGCGAGTCCGGTCCCCCGGACAATCCCAAAATCACCGTGCTGTTTTTCGGAACCAATCCGCCTTGCTGTACTCTTTTTACCAGTCCGTCCATGGTCCTTTCGTCCCCTTCGTTACTCTTTCTCGTCCCTTGGGATATCGAAGAATCGGCAGCCGTTGGCATAGAGAATTTCTTCCGCCGCTTCGTATTCCATATCTTTAATCAATGCAATTCGCCGAATGATATGTTCGATATACGGCGACCGGTTCGGCCGTCCCCGGAAGGGTTCCGGCGCAAGGTACGGCGCATCGGTTTCCGTCATGATAAATTCGATGGGAACCTGCTTTACCACTTCCACCGTCTTTCGGCCGTTTTTGAAGGTCACCGGTCCGCCGATGGAAATAGTGGCCCCCAAAGCCACGTATTCCTTGGCCAATTCCGCCGATCCAGAGAAGCAGTGGAGCTGCACCCGGGCATCCGGAACCGGCTGTCCGCTTGCATTCAGCCGCGTCGGGAAAGCCGCCTTTCGCTCTTCCGAGAACAAGCCTTCCTCTTTCAGTATGTCCAGTGTCAGCTGATTGGCATCTCGTGTATGAATCATCACCGGCACCTGATGGCTCATGCCAATCCGAAGCTGCTTCCGGAACAACTCAATCTGTTCTTCTTTCGTGTCCTTGCCATAATGGAAATCCAGCCCGATTTCTCCAAGCGCCTGCACTTTACGATGTGCCAGCATCTCTTCAATGCGTGTCAGATCCTCCTCCGTGTATTCCGCCGCATGCTCCGGATGGATGCCCACCGCTGCATAGCACCAGGAATACGTTTCCGCATCCTCAATGGCCTTCCGGGAAGATGCCACCGAGTCGCCTGCGTCGATGATGATTCCAACATCCGATGCGGCGATTTCTTCCGCCCGCTGCGTCCGCTCTTCCTCGTCAAAGCCCTCAAAATTCAAATGTGTATGTGCGTCGAATATCATATTTCCCCTCATGTTGAAAAAAGGGTCTCGAGATGCATGCTCTCAAGACCCGTTCTCTCTGTTATGCGATATCTATTTTTTGTTCTTCGTAGCAACCTTTTCCTGACGAATCTGAGACAGCGCTTCCAATTCCTTCTCGATATCGAGACGCGGGAAAAGAACCTCTCCCTTCTGCACCTTGCAGCCATCCATCTGATAGAAGGTAAAAGCATCCTCCCATTTTGCTTCCACGTCCGCCAGTCCCAGCTGTTCTCTCATGCGCTCCGAAGTGGTGTGCATGTATGGGATTATCAGGATGGAAACGATTCTCAGTGCTTCTACCAGGTTCCGAAGAACGGTATCAAGCTCTGCCTTCCGCTCCGGATCCTTTGCCAGAATCCACGGGGTCTTCTCGTCGATATACTTATTCGCTCTGCGAACGATTGCCCAGATTTCATCCAGCGCCATGTTGAACTGGAAGGTATCCATCTTATCTTCCACCCGGTTGCCGGCGGTTGTTGCCATCTCCTGCAGCTCTTCGTCAATCTCATCCTTCGTTGTTGCTTCCGGAACCACACCATCGTTGTACTTCATAATCATGGATACGGTTCTGGACAGCAAGTTCCCCAGGTCATTGGCCAGATCGTAGTTGAGGCGCTTCAGCATAATCTCATTGGTGTAGACGCCGTCCTGACCGAAGGTGTACTCTCTCAGCAAGAAGTACTTCAGCGCATCGATGCCGTAGCGGTCGATGAGGATTTCCGGATCCACCACGTTGCCCTTGGACTTGGACATCTTTCCGCCGTCAATCAGCAGCCATCCGTGTCCCAGCACCTGCTTCGGCAGCGGTTCCTTCAGGGACATAAGCATTGCCGGCCAAATGATGGAGTGGAAACGCACGATTTCCTTGCCCACCAGGTGGACATCCACCGGCCAGTACTTCTTGTACAGTTCATCGTCTTCCGAATATCCCAAAGCGGTGATGTAGTTGGACAGCGCATCCAGCCATACGTAGATGACGTGTTCTTCGTCAATCGGAACCGGGATTCCCCAGTCGAAGGTGGAACGGGAAATGCAAAGATCTTCCAGACCCTGCTCCACAAAGGAAATCATTTCATTTCTGCGCGCTTCCGGCTGCAAAAAATCCGGGTTGTTCCGGAAATTATCCAGCAGCGCATCGCTGTACTTGGACAGACGGAAGAAGTACGCATCTTCGCTCATCTTCTTCACTTCACGACCGCAGTCCGGGCACTTTCCGTCTACCAGCTGAGATTCCGGCCAGTAGGATTCACACGGAGTGCAGTACCAGCCTTCGTACTTGCCCTTGTAGATGTCTCCATTCTCGTACATCTTCATGAAGATGTTCTGTACTCTCTTGATATGACGCGGCTCCGTGGTCCGAATGAAATCATCGTAGCTGATTTCCATCTTATCCCAGAGTCTCAGAATGGTTTCCACCACACCGTCTACGTATTCTTTCGGTGTGACCTGAGCTTCTTCCGCACATTTCTCAATCTTCTGTCCGTGTTCATCCGTCCCGGTGAGGAAGCGCACATCGTATCCGCTGAGTCTCTTGAACCGAGCCATGGCATCCGCCATTACGGTGCAGTAGGTGTGTCCGATATGCAGTTTCGCACTTGGATAATAAATTGGTGTAGTAATATAATATGTTCCCTTGTATTCCGACATTTCCCTTAACCTTTCTATGCTATTCTTTTTGGCGATTAGTCGATGATGTAATCGTCATCCTCTTCGCCCCAGTCCACATCCGACCAGTCGTCTTCCAGGAAGATTTCGTCAAAAATCTTTTTGGTGGTAACAACCAGAAGTGCACCTGCCAGCATGCTGACACCGGCAATCCGCATTCCCAGCTTCGCCGCCTTCTTCCGTCTTATTGCTTTTGCAGCCGCAATGTCCTGCTCCGTCATGATTTCCCTCATCTTCGCTGTATTTCTTTTCTTCAAGGTCATGATGTACCTCCTTTATGCCACTACTTTTCTGTAGATAAAAACTTAGCCTCATTATACCCAATATGAACCATTTATTCAAGGTTTGAACCTGCGGAATTCCGGCCACGTTTCAAAAAAGGAGCTGCGATTTCGCAGCTCCCACATTGACGAACAATCTCTACAAGCGCTTCAAAACCTCCTGCAGCAGCTTCCAATATCTCTGTGTGGAGGAGATACTGAACCATTCTCCCGGCTTGTGCAATTCCTTTGTTTCCGGTCCGATGGAAATCATATCCACCTTTCGGCCCATGTTCTTTGCGACGATACCGCACTCCAGACCGGTGTGCACCGGAATGCCCTTCGCTTCTTTGTGGAAGAGTTCCTGATATACTTCAACAAACAGATCCCGGATTTCACTTTCCGGTTCGTACGCCCATTCCAGACAGTCGTAATCCTTGTGGCTGCTTCCCCCGGCATTTCTTGCCAAACGGTCAATGTTCAGCACCATCGTCCGGTACATACTTTCCACAAAGCTTCGCGTGACAAAGACAAACGTCACCTTTTCTTCATCCGTGGTCACGCATCCCAGGTTATTGGAGGATTCCACGACACCTTCCACATCCGGACACATTCGAAGGATTCCATTCTCACAGAACACACCGAAATCGATAACGCGATCCATCGCTTCCTTGGTGAATACCTCAAGAACCTCTTCCTCCCACGGTTCAAATGCAACGGTGAGATTCGGATCGCCCACCCGATACTCGTCTTTGTAGATGCTGTAATATCTCTCTACTTCATCCATGAGAACTTGCTTGTCCTTTGTCGGAATCATCACCACCGCTTTGGCGGAACGCGGAATGGCATTGCCTGCCATGCCTCCCTGAACGGAAGCCAATTCGATATCCCCTTTCCGCTCTAATGCGTCCAGGAGACGGAACAGCAGCTTATTGGCATTGCCCCGGTGGCGGTGTATATCTTCTCCGGAATGACCGCCCAGAAGTCCGTCAATGCTCAGGCGGTACGCTTCCTGCTCTGCTTTCGGAGTCTTCCGGGTTACCGGAATATCCACACTGATGGTCGGACCGCCGGCACTTCCGGCCACAAAGATTCCTTCATCGCCAGAATCCATATTGACGAAGTAATCTCCGGTCAGCTGAGATGCATCGAATTCCTCTGCACCGGTGAGGCCGATTTCTTCATCCACGGTCACCAGCACTTCCAGCGGCGGATGCGGTGCATCCTCCAAAGTGAGGATCGCCAGCGAAAGAGCCAATCCGATGCCGTTATCCGCACCCAGAGTGGTCTCCTTTGCCATAATCTTATCTCCCTCCACGGTAATCTGAATCGGATCCTTCAGAAAATCGTGAGTGGACCCCTTTATCTTCTCACAGACCATATCCATGTGGGACTGAAGAATCACCCCCGGATGGTCTTCCTTTCCCGGCGTGCCCGGCTTGCGAATCAGGACATTTCCCTTCTTGTCCTGAATGCTGCTCAAGTGGTACTTGTCTGCAAAAGCCACCAGCCAATTACTGATTTCCTCTTCGTGGCCGGAGGCTCTCGGAATCCTGCTGATTTCCTCAAAAATTTCAAGTACTATCTGCGGTTCCAAATCCTTCGGAATCGTACGCTCCATATTTTACTCCTCCCAAAATAATCTTAATACTCCCCCTGTTTTAGTTCTGCACAGAGAAACATTGTTCCATTTTTAGTGCTGGCACCAGTGTATCAAAGTGCTTTTTCACTGTCAATTATTATTCGCTTAATTTTAGCACATAAAAGGAGAAGCCGCACAGCCGCAGCTCCTCCTTGATTTCCATCTTCTTTGCACATTGTGTTTCTCCAATCACATCCTGCGAACAATTTCATGGTAGAATTCGTTCCGGCTTCCGTTATTTCGCAGCGGTTCGTCCAGCACACCTTTATCGGAAAGATGATAGAACACCTGGCTGCGAGCAGCTAACCGCGGATTATGAGTTACCAAAACAATGGATTTATTCAGCTCCTTATTAATTCGATCCAAGAGGAATGCCACCAAGGCCTCCGATTCACCGTCTAGATTTCCGGTAGGTTCATCCGCAAGGATCAAATCCGGATTGTTTATCAGTGCTCTCACGATGGCGACTCGCTGTTTTTCACCACCGGACAATTCGCTCGGGTATTTTTTGAGCAAATCTTGAGACAAATCCAATGATTGGGTCAATTCCACGGTGCGTTCATACACCTCTTCCTTGGATTTCTTTTCCAGAAATCCCGCTATCATAATATTGTTCAAGGCGGAAATGCTCTCAATCAATTCAAAGTTTTGGAAAATAAAACCAACCCTCCGTCTTCGAATATCTGCAAGTTCATCCTTCCACAAATCCTCGACTTTTTTTCCTTCAAAGAAAAGCGTTCCTTCACTGGGCGGAATCAAAAGTCCCAAAATATTTAGCAATGTGCTTTTCCCGCTTCCGGATCTTCCCATAATGGAAATGTATTCTCCCGGATATACGCTCAGATTCACACCCCTTAACACCTGCTTCTCGTTCCGTTCAGGATTTCCGTCTCTGCAGTGAAACGCTTTCTTTACCCCATCTGCTTGTACGATTGCATCCATTTTGCAGCCCCCTTTCCGGCCATTACCGTAACTCTGCGATAAATAGAGTGATATTCATATACCAGGAACCCAATCTGAATCACTAGCATCGTTCCCCAATATGGAATTCCTCGAATCAATATATTTTGAATTGTACCCACGCCAATCCCACGAAGGTATATTATCTCTGTCGAGTAAGCAATTGCGAGCAACGCAGAAGTCAGGATTGGAGGCAATCCACAAAGAATGATTTCCCTGCGTAAAATTCCGCGCTTCATCTTTTCCGATATTCCAAGTTTTCGCAAGATGCGATATTTACTCAACGACTGACTTTTTATGAATTCAACATACGTCATCCAAACCAAAACCAGGCAGATGAGCATCATTATAATCTCATGCATCAGCATTGTTTTCTGAAAATACCTTTCTGATTGTATATCCTTCAAGAGTTGTTTTCGACCGTAATAGGATCGAATCTCCGAATCAAAAGAGGCATCCTTTTGATTCTTTTTAGTGACTCTCTGTAATAGATTTTCTATATCGGTGTAACGGCCGCTTTTGCTGTTAATTAAATACAAGAATGAAGGCCCTTCCGCTTTTCGGTTTTTATAAAAGTAATCATTCGGAAAAACCACCAAGTTTTCCTGGTCTCCTCGATTCAACATTCCGATTATATTCTGCGATACTTCGGTTTGAACATTTCTCGGAGGGTATAGTTTTTCTCGATCCGGAACAACGTAATACCGCAGCGGCTGCCCTATTCGCAAATATGGTTTTTTACGAAAGAGATAGTAATCGATAGGATGAGTTTTCTGGACACAATCCTGTTGATATGAAATCAATATCTTGCCTGCCGCTAAAGCATTTGTCCCGGTTGACACCCCTCTTCTCTGGCACAATGCGGCATATGAATTCCAGGATATTCCAATGTTCTGACCTTGCGGCCAAAGCACTCCTAGGAATTTATTTGCCGCAACATCCTTCCAATTGTACGGCGCACCCTCCACGGACGTAACGCGGACCATCGGAATCTGATGCAGCTCCTTGCTGTATTCTTTTACTTGATGATATATTTCATCATCATCCTTATACCCGAACGCCACGAAGTCATACGGCACTAAGTCTGCGCTGCTTTTAATCCTGTCATTCATAATCTCCATCTGAAGAATCGGCACCGCAAGCATAGATACAAGGGCAGCGATAACAATTATATTTCCCGTAATTTTGCGGAACGAATACGTCCAAACGCTTCGCGATATGCTCCGAGCTCGGCGATATCCTTTGACTTCCGCTTTTCGGACAAGAACTGCGGAAACTGCAAATACAAACATTAGTCCGCCAAGAATTTGTTCGGCATACAACCAAATATTCTCCGCATTTCTTCGTTGAGTGAAAAGCAGCATTCCGACTCCATAAACAACAATCCCCGCGGTCAACAGAATTATGCTCATTCGAGTGGACGGAATCAATTCATTTCCTCTGTTAATCAGATTATAGTACCTTTTCTGCACCGCTTTATCGTAGCAGTATAATACGGTTGTCAGGAATATCACCCCTATAATCAATGCAGTGATAATAATGGCAGAAACCGTAATCGTCGCCGTCAAGGCTTCCCCAACTCCATCCGAAATCTTCCGAACAATCCAGTGCAATTCCAGTATTCCAATGGTTATTCCAAAGATCACAGAAAGTATAAAGCATCCCAGAATCTCGATTGACCAATTGAGACGAATTAATCCTTCCCTTGCCCCAAACTTAATCATTCGGTCATCTAAAGAGCTTCTTCCGGACAATTCTCGAGATACGGCAAGTCCGATTACCATCATATCCAAAACGCAAGCAATCCCCAATGCGGATTTCAAGTCTGCTTCCAAACCGTTTCCAAGAAGCAGCACCTCCGCCGAATGAATTTCCTGCATTGTTTGTTTTAACGCCAATACCGAAAATGTATATGCTGTTGCAGCACTTCCGGTTAACACTGTAAGGACTCTGCCTTTTTTCCCACCATCCACAGATGCCAACATCAACGACTGCGTTCTCCATGAATATTTTCCCGGGAAAGATAACCGTTCTTTCCGTTCCTTTTTTTCTCGCCGTTCCTTTTCCCTTAGTTCTCGATTTTTTCGGGTAAGCAAACGATATTCTTCCATAAAACGGTTCACCAGAAAATCGGCCAGTGCCAGAACCGGTCCACCAATAGCAAATATCGTAGGCTGATATCCTTCAAAGGATAAATATAACGCCATATACACCCATTCCAAGCTGTACACCGTCCAGCTTATGATTCCGATTCGGCCACGAAACGCTTGAATCAGAAACTTTATGCCTGCCACGATGCCCGCCGCAAACGGAACCGTCAAAGTAATCACGGCAGGATATATAAAGGAATCCGAACCTGCAAAAGACGAAATTCCACCGGCATTCTTCACCGCACAATAAAACCCGATTATCGTATAGGTTTTATTACGATAAACCAGCCAAGGACAGAATACCCCAATAAACATCATTGCGGTTATCACCATGCTGATGCGATATAATCTGCGTTCTTTGCCGTTCTTCATTGCTGCGCCCCCTTTTTAAGGAATTCTCTTTACAATTAATCGATACCCTTCGATTCCTACAACTACGACTCGATTTCCCCGAGAAGCATTCTCGTAAGTAACTACACGCTTTTTCTTCCCATCAATTTCTGCAATTCCATAGCATCCTTTAATCGTGTAAATTTGTCCGGTAGAAAAAATATACTTCCGCTCAAATTGCACTCGGATCTTTTCCATCTTCTTTTTAATGAATATCATCATAAGCGATATTCCCACGCACAATTCAAATGTATGCAGCAAGGAAAGATTCATAATCGCCAATGCAATCAAATTCTGAATTACAGAATTCACATTAAAACCACCTACGCCGTACAGAAATGGAAGTTCATTCAATTCTTCCCAGCAAAAGGTAAATCCGGCAACAATCATCAACAGGATTCCAACAATTCGACTTACTTCTGTATTAAAGAAGAACATCAATTGTCCGAAATTTACACCCATTTTCAAAAAAATCATGGTGAATATCGTTCCAGTCCATAATGTAAGCATTTTTCCCCAATCAAAATAGGGTGCATATACCGAATTGTAACCTTGTGCAATTTCTTCCGGTCGTCCCATATCCCTTAAGGCATAAGAAACAGCCTTGGACAATGAGTACCCTTCCGAAATCAATTCCTGCATTTCATCTTCTAGATTATCCTGAAGTTCTTTACGAATTTCTTTTCGTCGATAACGATTGTTGACCAATACCAGTATTTGCGCTAAATACGTATTGATTCGCTCTATTTCCCGTCGATTACTTGATTGACCGCCTTCATATATACTTTCCATTGAAGTTCCTTTTCTTTCACAAAAGCTCTGCCAAGTGCAGTAATTGAGTAGTACTTCCTTACTTTTCCTCCAACTTCCTGTTCGTATGCCTTTAGATATTTCTTTTTCTCGAGCTGATGCAACAACGGATACAGCGTACCGGTCTTCAAATCGAAAACATTCTCCGAACGCTGCCGCAAAGTTGCGATAATCTCGTATCCATACATATCTTTTTCATTCAATAGGTTCAATACCAACATCTCCGTATTCCCGGATAACTTATCATTCTTCATGTCATTCTCCTAAACTGCTATATAAGTAGATTATCTACCCTTAAGCTGATTATATGTAGATGAGCTACCTATGTCAAGCTATATTCCGAAATACCTTATTTCTCAGAAGACAAAAAGAGAAGCCGCAGCATTGCGACTTCCCTTTCGATCGTTATTAACTATTTCAATTAGTTCTGGCTCTGACCGATTTCGATACCGGTTTCGAAAGCCTTGTCGTTGATCGGAATAACCTTTGGCTTATTCTCGAACTTGTGGTGGATACCTGCAGTAACAACATCCTTTGGAACCGCATTGGTGTAACCGATGTATGCACCCAGCATGATGATGTTGAGGATACGAGGATTGCCCATTTCCAGAGCCATCTCGGTAACCGGTACGCTGATTACCTTGATGTCGTCTCTGTCAATTGGATCCTTTACGATGGAGCTGTTGATGAACAGTGTGCCGCCCGGTTTCAGGTTCGGCAGGAACTTGTGCAGGGACGGACCGTTCATTACAATCAGGTCATCTACACTGTTGGATACCGGAGCACCAATCTCATCATCAGAAATTACAACATAGCAGTTTGCTGTGCCGCCTCTCATCGCTGCACCGTAGGATGGGAAGAATGTTACGTTCAGATCTGTGGAATCGCAAGTTGCCTGAGACAGGAGCTTGCCCATAGTCATTACACCTTGTCCGCCGAATCCGGCTACCATCAAATTTCTTTCCATTCTGCACCTCCTACTTTTCTGCGCCCTTGTCTCTTACGAGACCGAGTGGATATTCAGCAAACATCTTCTCTTCCAGGAACTTCAGGGAGTCCAGAGTGGAGAGTCCCCAGTTGGTTGGGCAAGAAGTTACGATTTCGATGAGGGAGAAACCTCTTCCTTCCAGCTGATACTGGAAGCCCTTCTTAATCGCATTGCGTGCCTTCATTACGTTCTGCGGAGTATTGCAGGATACTCTCTCCAGATAGTAAGGAGCAGTCAGCTGATCCAGAATTTCACAAACGTGCATTGGATATCCGTGAACTTCCGGATCTCTTCCGCCCGGAGCGGTGGTTGCCTTCATGCCGATCAGTGTGGTCGGAGCCATCTGACCACCGGTCATGCCGTAGATTCCGTTGTTAACGAAGATTACGGTGAAGTTCTCGCCTCTGTTGGCAGCGGACATGGTCTCTGCCAGACCGATGGAAGCCAGGTCTCCATCACCCTGGTATGTGTATACCAGAGAATCCGGAGTGGATCTCTTGATACCGGTAGCTACGGCACAAGCTCTTCCGTGAGCAGCGATGGTTGCGTCGTGGTTAACGTAGAACTGTCCCAGACCGCAGCATCCAACACCCTCTACACGAACCAGATTGTCCAACTGACCCAGTTCGTCAGCGGCTTCACCGATGATTTTGTGTACTGTGCTGTGCATGCATCCCGGGCAGAATCCGGATACAGTGTTAGGCAGAATGCCTGTAGTTCTTTCATATACTTTCTGCATTACAGTACCTCCTTAATAAGCTTACGAGCAGCATCGTATACCTGATCGTTAGTCAGCAGCTGACCACCGGATCTCAGGCAATCGTTCACCTGGGTTCTTCCCTGAACCGCGTGATCGATATCCCATCTCATCTGAGACGGAATGGACATCTCAACGTTCAGGATACCCTTTACCTGATTGAAGTCCAGGTTAGCGAAAGTATCATATGGGAATGGGGAAATCTTAATCGGTCTGATCATTCCTGCCTTGATGCCTTCTTCTCTCAGCTTCTTAACAACTACTCTGGAGATACGAGCGGAAATACCATATGCAGCCAGGATGATTTCTGCATCCTCTGTCATGAATTCCTCAACCTCAACATCCTTATCCCATGTGGAATACAGCTTTGCAGCTTCGATGTTAACCGCTTCCTGACCGGTTCCTACAGAACCCGGACGGCAGAATGCGTTCTCGCCGCGCTTATGTCCGATGATTGCTCTGTGCTCAAACTTCTTTCTCAGCTCAGCGATTTCTTCGTCGCTCTTCATCGGCGGCAGAACAACCGGCTCCATCATGGTACCCATTACACCGTCGGTCAGTACGAGAACCGGGTTCTCATCTCTTGCAGCCAGATCGAATGCTTCATATACCATGTCTACGCACTCCTGTACAGTGGAAGGTGCCAGAACCAGCATCTTGAAACCACCGTTACCGGAAGCCTTGGTTGCCTGGAAGTAGTCCTGCTGTGCCGGCTGAATTGCGCCGATACCAGGGCCGCCTCTCTGTACGTTAACATATACTGCCGGGATACGGGCAGACGCCATGTAGGAAACGCCCTCGGAGTACAAGCTGATTCCGCAGCTGGAAGAAGAGCTCATCGCTCTGATTCCGGTGGAAGCCGCACCGTACAGCATGTTAACGGATGCAACCTCGGACTCGCCCTGTACGAAAGTACCGTTTACCTCAGGCATTCTTCTTGCAAAATATTCCGGAATTTCGTTCTGCGGTGTGATAGGATAACCAGCAAAGAAGCGACATCCGGCTCTGACAGCTGCTTCTGCAATAGCTTCGCAGCCCTTCATAAATACACGTTCACTCATTATGAAATTTCTCCTCTCTCTAATTATCTCCACACTTCAATTGCAGCTTCCGGACAAATCTGTGCACACATCGCACATCCGATGCACTTTTCCGGTTCCGCACTGATTACGTAAGGATAACCGAAAGAGTTCACTTCTTCGCCGACTACTAGAATCTTCTTCGGACATGAAATCACGCAATACTGGCAGGATTTGCATGCCTCAGAATTGATCTCGATTTTACCTTTAGCCATCGAAATTACCTCCTCTTTTGAAATAGTGTTTTAACGATCGACCCATTCATAGGTCAAATATAGTTCAATCGGAAGTAAATATCTATCCGTTTCTCCTTTTACTTCCTCATAAACGTCTTTCTTGACACACGCACTGTTGATGGTGGTGATTCCCTCCAGCAGGGAATCCATCTTCTCCAAGCCTTCCAGGAAATCCTGCGCCGACGTGTGATAGCCCAGGTTCGGATTGCCCAGCATGTAGATGTGGTCCAGATTCACCGCCTTCAGAATGCTGGACATGGTGCCGTCGATGGACTCCAAGCTCTTGGTCCACGGGCGGTACGGGTTGATGATGTACACCGGAACCGAATCCTCATTTTTCAGGATGTGGGCATAGGCGCCCGCCATCCGCGCTGCCGGGGAGCCGCCGCCGATATCCATCAAGGTGTAATGGTCTGCCATCAGGGAGGTTGCCACGCCGCTTACCGCCGTCGGGGCATCCAGAAACTGGTCCTGATAGTGGATATCCACACCCAGCTCCTTGAAATCTTCTGCCATATCTCTGGAACGATACAGCGGTTTTGTCTGGTCCATATCGAAGAGATCTACTTTTTTGCCGGTTTCTCTAGCCAGCTTTGCGGCCACATTTAGAACGATTTCGCTCTTGCCGCTTCCCGCCTCGCCGATAAAAAGAAAATTCTTTTTTTCCTTGAGAACATCTCCGAAATTCTTATCCATCTCATAAAAGAGTCCCATAATCTATCTCCTCATTTGTCTGATATATTCATTCGTTACTGCAGCAGCTTCTCGCACTCCCGCGCACAATCCTGAAGCCGCATGATAATGCTGTCCAGGCTCCGAATCATCCGTTCCTTGTATCCGTTGATACTGATGGAGCAGATGGCAATTCCATCTTTTGCCAGCACCGGCGTCGCCACGCATACCAATCCTTCGGTTACCTCTTCCATATCGTAGGCCAGGCGCTGTGCCCGCACCTCTTGAAGAAGCTCCGCAAATTCGTCCCGGTCGGTTACGGAACGTTTCGTCAGCTTCACGTAGTCCATCCGGTTCAACAGATTCTCTGTCTCTCCGGAGAATGCGGTTAGCACTTTTCCCATCGCCGTGGTGTTCAGACTTATGGTGTCCCCCACTGTTTGAATCAGGGAAAGGGTCAGTCCCGTCTGGGGATCCTTCCGCATAATCGTAACGCTCTGGGTGCCCTTTCGGATGGCCACCGTCACGGAAAAACCGATTCGCCGGCACAGGGTTCCCACCGGTTCATCCAGAATGTTGATCAGCTGATTCTTCAGTTGGGTATTTCTTCCCAGAACATACATCTTGCTGGTGAGGTAATACCCGCCGTCAATCTTATCCTGAAAAACGTAATGCATGCTTTCCAGTGAATTCAAGATTCGCGCTACCGCCGCATTGGAGTATCCGGTGTGCTGTGCAATCTCCGTCATCGTCCAACGCTGCCGGAACTGAAACAAATCCAGAACGGCAAGGGCTTTTTCTAAAGAACTGTTTCTCTCCGCCATTCGAAATCACTTCATTCCTTCCGCATCAAAGTACCACAAAATACTATAATAAATATACTCCTTTCGTATAGGCAAGTCAACCGAATCCCAAAGTTTTTCCGTATTACGATAATTGGTTTCGTATTTCGGTAATTAGGTTAACTTATACTAACCTATTAACTTTTTTAATACCTTTTCCGATTCTAATCTTTTAACAATTTGACTTCAAGACGGTTAAAAAATATAATAATGTAGATTAATTGTTTTTTGGAGGATTATCAATGAATATTCTGAGCGTTACAACCCAGAAACCTCACTCCACCGGCAGCGGCACCTATCTGTCCGAAGTGGTTCGGGCTCTGGATCGTCAGGGACACCGGCAGGCCGTTGTTGCCGGAATCTACCATTCCGATATCGTCAGTTTTCCAGATGGGGTCACCTTCCATCCGGTATATTATACGGCTCCGGGGGAATCCCCTCTGCCGGGAGACTTGGACTTCCCGGTTCTGGGCATGTCGGACCGGATGCCTTATCCGTCCACTCGTTACTCCCGGCTCACCGCAGAACAGTTCAAAGCACTGGAGAAAGCCTTTATTTCTGCGGTAGGCGAAGCGATTGACCGGCTCCGTCCGGATATCATTCTCTGCCACCACCTGTACCTTCTCACCGCCATCCTTAGGAAGGCCTTTCCGGAGCAGCGAATCTACGGCATCTGCCACGGCTCCGACCTTCGCCAGATGCAGAATCTCTGCACCGGAGAAGCGGGATACGGAAGAGAACCTTTCAGCGTGAAAGATGTTCTGGAGAACGTCCGAGGCTTGAATCGGATTTTCGCTCTCCATCAAGCCCAGAAAAAAACCATCATGGATTGCTTCCGGCTTCCGGCGGAACAGGTGTCCGTCATCGGAACCGGGTATAACGACAAAATCTTCTTTCCGGGCGAGACGAATGCCTCTGCAGCGGCAGGCCCGCACCGCTTCATCTATGCCGGAAAGATCTGCCGGGAGAAAGGCATCCCGGAACTGCTGGACGCACTGGAACAGCTCCGCGAAGAGACGGACGTTCCCTTTGAGCTTCATTTGGCGGGCGGCTGCACCGATTCCGGACTGTGGACCCGCCTGAATCCGGGTCGAAACCAGCCGCCGAAGGTGGGAGAAATCACCTCTCATTCCTTTCCCATCCGGTATCACGGCCTGCTGCGCCAGGAAGTGCTGGCGAATCTGTATCGCGATTGCCACACCTTCGTCCTTCCTTCCTATTTCGAGGGCCTGCCCCTGGTCTTGATTGAAGCTATGGCCTGCGGACTGAACACCCTGTGCAATGACCTGCCGGGGGTTCGGGAATGGCTGCGCTCCGAAATTCCGGAGAACACCACTCGCTTCATCCCCATGCCGCCGTTAATCGCTTCGGACCGGCCGGATCCGGATGCACTGCCACAATATGTTTTTACCCTGAAGGCTGCCCTAAAAGAAATTTTGGAGGAGTCGCACGCTTCCGGCCAAACCCGGCGCATTCCGGACACGTCCGGAGCGTCTTGGGACGCCGTGGCAAAACGTATTGTTTTTTAAACAATCATCATATTCCGCGGGAACCGGAATGATATAATAGGCATAGAGAAAACCAAAGCAAGGGAGAGACAACATGGATATTAATACAGCAAAAGAAGCGCTGCTGAAACGCTCAAATGCATTTCGGGAGCGGTACTTTACTGCATACGGACAACTGGTGCTTCGGGTGAATGAGGAAACCTATATTTCTTCGCGCGAGAACCTTCGCCTGTCCAAGCTGACGGGGAAGGATTTTGATTTGTTCGACATCAACACCGGAGATATCGGTCGGATTTTTTCATCTCGGGACGATATCAACGCCATCGTGTTCATATGCACGGAAGCCGCCGTGCGTTTTTCTAAAGAGAATCAGATAATGCGGCCGGCACTGGACGATTTGGCCCAGATTATCGGGCCGGATGTGACCGTATGTCCGGACGGAACCGCAAGAACCCTGCTGAAAGCCCTGCGGAACCGCCGAGGCTGCTTCATTCAGGGGTCCGGCATCATCGCCGTCGGTGATACCATCGAAGAGGCCATCGCCGGTGCCCGCATCCTGGAGAAAAGTGCGGAAGCGGAGATTTACTCCGGCAAGCTGCACGGACTCCAATACCTGGATCCGACGACCGCTCAGGAGCTTCATAAATATTACGACGGAAGCTATTCCAAGGTAAATCAGAAAGAAAAGGTGGATTTCATCAGCAGCGGTGCAGAAGAGTTTCAGCTGCGGAACCGAATCATCGACTGCGGCAAAGATATGAGCCGTTCCGAACTGGTACAGGGTTCCTGGGGAAATATTTCCCTTCGATTGAACCCGGACACCATGCTGATTACCCCGTCGGGCATGGACTATTTTTCCATCCGCACGGAGGACATCGTTCGCATGAACATCCACGATTTGAAATACGGCATGCAGAGAAAGCCCTCTTCGGAGTACCGCCTGCACGCCGCGCTGTACCGCCGGTATCCGGAGTGCAACGCCATCATCCACACCCACTCCAACGGCATCAGTGCATTCGCTGCAGCCCACGCCGGATTCCGGATTTCGGAACCGCCGATGGATCAGCTGATCGGTGACATGCATTGCAGCGAGTACCGGACACCGGGTACGGATGAGCTGTGCGACAGCATCATGGAGGCCATCAAGGGCAGCCACGCCTGCATCATCGCCAACCACGGTGCGATTTTCTGCGGGAACGACCTGGATGTGACGCTGGCCATCGCCAACGCGGTGGAATCCAGAGCCTGCAACCTGCTGGGATTCGGTCAGCGAGCAGAAGAGGAAGATGCATAGTTTTCCGGGTAATCCGAAGGCATATATTATTTTTCAAATACAAGGAGGGTATTGAACATGAGTCTGATTCGGAGAAAAGAAAATCGAAAGAAAGTTGTGAAGGAAGAAGTCCAAAAGGGACCGGGACATCTGATTTCGCTGGTGGGCGTGGAGCAGGATTCGGAGATGTGGAACCGAGGCCGCATGCTGAATGAGAACGTGCTGGAGAAGGATTGCGGCGTGGGATACCACGTGCATCAGGGAGACGGAGAGATCTACGTCATCCTTTCCGGCGAAGCGGAATACAACGACAACGGCACCATCACCACCGTCAAGGCGGGGGATATCACCTTCACCGGTCCGGGAGAAGGACACGCCATCATCAACCGCAAGGATGAGCCGATGAGCTTTATGGCCATCATCCTGTACGAATAGAGACAAAAGGCATCCGAGGAATTTCCCCGGATGCCTCTTTTTTATGTGTGAATTTACGTGATGTGCCGCAACGCCTAGTTGTTCGCATCGCCGGAAGTCCCCAGCCGAATGCGGATTTTTTTTATGGAAATGAAGTAGGCCGCAATCATCACCACCATGGTGATGAGCCAACTCACCGGATATACCGCCATCAGTGTGTACCAGGTGTGGGAGTGCCGAAAGACGGTGTACACCCACAGAATTCGGGTTCCGCAGACTCCGATAAAAGTAACCGCCGCCGGAACCACAGAGATTCCGTAGCCCCGCATCGCTCCGGAAAGGACTTCGTTCACCACGTTCAGGGCCTGGGTGGAAAGCAGGATCGTGGCGCGAATATAGCCAAAGTGGATGACCGCCGGATCCGGATTGAAGAGCATCAGACTCCGGTGCCCGAAAATAATCAGCAACGCTGCCACGGACATGGCACACACCTCATCCAGAATCAGCGCCTGACGAGTGATTTTGCGGCACCGCGGAAGATTCCCGGCACCGTAGTTCTGGCCCACGAAGGTGACCGCCGCTTGGGCGAAGGAGTTCAGGATGTAATATCCCAGTACCTCCATATTAAAGGCCGCCGCGGAGCCCGCCACCACATCCGGTCCCAGGCTGTTGATGGCCGACTGGATGACCAGATTGGAAATGGAAAAGACTACACCCTGAAGTCCCGACGGAACGCCGATTCGAAGAATGTCCTTCAGAATCGAACCCTCCAGGCGGAAGCTTCCCTTCTGCAGACGAACAGCGCTCTTTGCCCGACACAGGTGCCAAAACAGGAGTCCGGCGCTAACGCCGTTGGACAGCACCGTGGCCAACGCCACGCCCGCCACATCCATCTTCAATACGATGACAAAGAAGAGATTCAGGATGACGTTCAGGATGCCGGAAATCATCAGGCATCGCAGCGGAGTTCCGGTGTCCCCCTGACTCCGGAAAATGGCTGCTTCAAAATTATAGAGCATGATAAAAATCATCCCCATATAATAAATTCGAAGATATTTCACCGCCATGGGTGCGATGACTGCCGGCGTATCCAGCAGACTAATCATGGGACGGGCAATAATCTGCCCGACGCAGGTGACAAACACCCCGCAAATAATCGCCAGCACCATGGCTGTGTGAACGGATTCCCGAATCCTCCGCTCGTCCTGCTGACCGGTAAAATTCGCAATAATCACGTTGGCACCGATGGACACCCCGACAAACAGGTTTACCGTCAGCGCGATAACCGGACTGTTGCATCCCACCGCCGCCATGGCGTGCTTTCCCGCAAATTGGCCGATTACTGCAATATCCGCTGCGTTGAAGAGCTGCTGCAAGATACTGGTCATGGCCAGAGGAATGGCAAAAGCCATCAGCTTCGGTGCGATGCTTCCATTCAGCAAATCCGGCTGTTCTTTCACTTTCTTGCTAAACGTAAAGACCCCCCCAATCTTTTTTTAATTACAGACCCAGGACTTCTTCCACAACCTCTACGGCATATCCGATGCAGTCCGGGCAGGAACATAGCACTTTCCCGCCATCCAAGCCTTTCAGATCCTTGCAGATTAGGCCACCGGTCTTCGTCACGAATTTCTCTTTCATTTCCTTGGCAATCTTGTAGGTGGACGCTTTGGTTCCCGGCGCTTCCAGGTTGCCGTCGCTGTTCTTCAGGCCCGCCAGCATGATGGCGCCACTGAGTGCGCCGCAGATGCCCTCTCCGCATCCGGCACCGAAACCAAATCCTTCACTGATGCGGAACAGAACCTCCTTGTCCTCTCCGATTTCGTCGGCAAATGCCAGGAGCACCGCCTGGGCGCAGTTGTACTTGCTGTTGTGCAGATGATCTGCCAATTCTTTCTTATTCATAAATTCCTCCCATTATTAATTATTTACAAAAGTTCCGCCAGCCGGAAAACCTGTTCCGGCTTCGTCGCCCAGCTGGTGCAGAAACGGATGACCGAGTGGGTATCGTCGTATTTCTGCATGTAACTGAATACCACCTTCTGCCGGAGGGCTTCCATTTTACGGTTGTCGATAATGACAAACTGCTGGTTCGTCGGCGACTCGAAGTAAAACGAATATTTTTTTTCGTGAAGAACCATCTTCAGCATCTCCGCCGTCTCGATGGCATTCTGCCCCAGCTTATAGTAGAGGTTGTCCCGGAACAGCTCCGCGAACTGGATACCCAGCAGTCTCCCCTTTGCAATCAGGGCACCGTGCTGCTTTATCTGTGTCACAAAATGCGGCGGCGTATTGTGCTTTGTGAATACCAAAGCTTCACCGCAAAGTGCCCCCACCTTCGTTCCGCCGATGTAGAACACATCGGTCAGGCGGGCAATGTCGCTGAGGGTCACGTTGTTCTCATGGCTGGCCAGGGCGTATCCCAGACGTGCGCCGTCCAGGTACAGCGGAATCTTATACTTCCGGCAAATCAGGCTCAGAGCCTCCAGTTCCCGGCGGGTGTACAGCGCACCGTACTCCGTCGGCTGGGAAATGTACAGTATGCCCGGAAATACCATGTGCTCATGATTTCCATCCTGATAAAAATCCTCAATCAGATTCTTTACTTCCATCGGATTCACCTTGCCGCCATTGTGCATCGGTACCGTCAGGACTTTATGGCCGGAATACTCGATGGCGCCGGCTTCGTGAACGCTGACATGTCCGGTTTCTGCGGCGATAACGCCTTCATACGGTTTCAGCATGGTATCGATAACCACCTGATTCGTCTGCGTGCCGCCGGAAAGGAAATAGATATCCGCATCCGGTACGCCGATGGCCTGGCGAATACGAATTCGGGCCTCTTCGCAAAACGGATCGTTTCCGTAGCCGGTCACCTGCTGCAAATCGGTGGACACCAACCTTTTCAATATCCTGGAGTGAGCTCCCTCACTGTAGTCGTTCTCAAATGATAGCATATTATTTCTCCCCAAAAATCTGTAACTTTTTATTGCATTGACTTTAATATTATCGCACTTGAAAGTGCTTCTGCAAACTAATTTGTGTGAAAATATTTTAAAAATTATTTTCTAGTTGTCTTGCGGTGGGAATTCTCGCGGGGGCGTTCGCCGTCTCGACACTTGGAGTATAGAAAAAACCTGAAGCGTAAGCTTCAGGTTTCCGTTTGGTAGCGTATTGGGGAATCGAACCCCAGATTCAGCCGTGAGAGGGCTGCGTCTTAACCTCTTGACCAATACGCCATATTCATTAATTATTTACGCTGTTCAACGCAAGATTTATTATACAGAAGTACTGCCCTCTTGTCCAGTACTTTTTTTATTTTTTTCAAAATTATTTTTGAGGGGATTATTTTTGAGGGTTAATTGTAAAAGTAACTTCACAGAACTGAACGCATGTGAACCACGGGCCGGGAGATTCGGAAAAAGCGGCCGGGCGGCCGGCACGGTTCGCGCTCGTCTCCCCGCTAGGCCTTTGATTTCGGTTTCCGGGCGCGAACCATGTACCGAAAATTCCGAGATTGGATGACCGGGTGCCGGCACGGTTCGCGCTCAACTCCCCGCTAAGCCTTTGATTTCGGTTTCCGGGCGCGAACCACGGGCCGGAAATTCCGAGATTGGAGGACCGGGTGCCGGCATGGTTCGCGCTCGACTCCCCGCTAAGCCTTTGATTTCGGTTTCCGGGCGCGAACCACGGGCCGGAAATTCCGAGATGGGAGGACCGGGTGCCGGCACGGTTCGCGCTCGATTCCCCGCTAAGCCACTGTTTTCGGTTTACGTACGCAAACCCCGAGCCGGGAATTTCGGATAAGCCGGCCTGCCGGCCGACAACGGTTTGCGTACGACTCCCCGCTAAGCCACTGCTTTCGGTTTACGTACGCAAACCACGGACCGCAAGATTCTGAAATGGCGGCCCGGGTCCGAGGACGGTTTGCTCCCCGCCCCCCGCTAAGCCTTATTCCTTCGTTTCGGGGAGCAAAATTTTCACACAACTTACAGCCGGAAAATGCAATTTCGCCGGCGGTCGGGCCGGCCGATTTGCTCCCCGTTCCTCGCTAAGCCTTATGTCTTCGTTCCGGGGAGCAAATTCTTCACACAACTTCCGGCCGGAAAGTGCGATTTCGCCGGCGCCCGGGCCGCCCGGTTTGCTCCCCAGCCCCCGCTAGGCCTTATACCTTCGTTTCGGGGAGCAAATTCTTCACACAACTTCCGGCCGGAAAGTGCGATTTCGCCTGCGGCCCGGCCGGCCGGTTTGCTCCCCGTTCCTCGCTAAGCCTTATTCCTTCGTTTCGGGGAGCAAATTCTTCACACAACTTCCGGCCGAAAAGCGCGGTTTCGCCGGCGATCGGGCCGGCCGGCATTTTCTGTGTCCGTTCTTTTGGTGCTGGATCGAAAAAAGCAGTGTGCCACGTTTCTGTCAACATCGCACACTGCTTCCCTATAATTCTCTTTATCCGGAACCGTCATCCACAAGTGCTCGGGCCGGCCGATTCCCTGCGTCCTACCTATGCATCAAAAGAAATTGCCGGGTCGCCCACGGTAAAGTTGTCAATCAGGCGGGTGGTGCCGATGCGAACGGCCATAGCCACCAGATCTCCATCTTTGAAGGTTTCCACCGGCTGCATGCTTTCGCCGTCAACCACCTCAACGTATTCCACATTCGCCAGCGATTCCTCCGCCAGGCGTTCCTTCATGGAAGCCAGCAGTTCTGCGGAATTCCGTACACCGGAGGCCACCAGATCCTGACCCTTTCGAACGGAACGGGACAGTACCAGCGCCGCTTTTCGTTCCTCCGGGCTGAGGTAGGTGTTCCGAGAGCTCTTTGCCAGTCCGTCCTGCTCCCGAACAATTGGACAACCGATTACTTCCACGTCAAAATTCAGGTCCCGAACCATCCGGCGGATGATGGCCAGCTGCTGAGCATCCTTCTGTCCGAAATAGATTCGGTCCGGCGTTACCGTGTTCAGGAGTTTAGCAATAACGGTGCACACGCCCCGGAAGTGAATCGGGCGGGTTTTGCCGCACAGGGTTTCCGAAAGCTCATTCATATCCACAAAGGTGGTGAAATCCGGGGCGTACATTTCCGAAGGTTCCGGATGGAATACCAGGTCCACGCCGTGTGCTTCCAGAAGCTGGCAGTCGTGTTCAAAGTCTCTCGGATAGGTGGCCAGATCCTCGTTCGGACCGAACTGAATCGGATTCACGAACACCGAAGCCACCACCTTGTCATTTCCGGCTCTCGCCGCATCCATCAGGGACGCATGACCCTCATGCAGGTAACCCATGGTCGGGCACAGGCCCACGGTGAGCCCCGCCTTCTTCCATTCCTTAATCTGCTTTCTCAGTTCATCGATTGTATTAATTACCTGAATCATTTTTTGCCTCTTTTCTTCTTTTTTCTTCTTTAATTTCTGCTAATATAATTTCTTCAGCTCTTCCTCGCTGCTCATCTCAAACTGATGACTCGCCTCCGGAAAACGTCCGCCTTTCACGTCCGCCGTGTACTCCCGGAACGCACTGCGCATCTCTTCCGCCAGCGCCGCATATCTTTTTACGAATTTCGGCTTGAAATCCTCGTTCATGCCCAGCATATCCTGATACACCAAAATCTGGCCGTCACAGCCCGCACCGGCACCGATTCCGATGGTTGGAATGTTCACTTCCCGGCTGATTCGCTCCGCTACCGGCGCCGGAATGCACTCCAGCACCACGGCAAAAGCCCCGGCTTCTTCTACTTTACGGGCATCCTCAATCAATCGCTCCGCCTCTTCCCCGGTCTTTCCCTGCACCCGGTTTCCGCCGAGAGCATTTACCGACTGCGGGGTCAGCCCGATATGCGCCACCACCGGAATTCCCGCATGGCTCAGCGCCGCAATCTGCGGGCACACCGACGCGCCGCCTTCCAACTTCACCGCCTGGCATCCGGTCTCCTTGAGCGCCCGGCCGGCGTTCTCCAGCGCCTGCTCCACCGAAACCTGATACGACATGAACGGCATATCGAACACCACCAGGCTCTCCTTGCATCCCCGCACTACGCCCTGCGTCGCCGCAATCAGGTGATCCATGGTCACCGGCAGCGTGGAATCGTATCCCAGCATGGTATTTCCGTACGAATCCCCCACCAGAATTCCGTCCACCGTTCCGTCCATCAGCCGGGCGGTGGTGTAATCGTAGCAGGTCAGCATGGATATTTTCTCACCCTGTCGCTTCATCTTCCGAAAAGTCAATACGGTAGTCTTCATTACAAAAAATATCCTCCTTTTCCAGACTTCTCCTTTTCTCATAAAAAAAGCATCCGCACCTCCCGGGACGTCCGACAATGCGTCGGATTCCGAAAAGCACGGATGGATTGTATTCATCATAAATGTACCCGAATACCCTGCGCCGCAAAAATCGAAAACCTTGTCTTCCTTCGGATAGACCGATTCCTCTTTCACATATGCAAATGTACTCGCCTGTTATTCTTTACACAGTTTTTGAAAAGGTACAGCTTCCTATGAATACCGTCCATCTCGCTTATTGTACTCTTTTCCCATTCCGGTGTAAAGAATTGTTTTTTGGATTCCGGGCGTCCGCCGTTTCTAGCAGATTCTCGGAAGGAGTTCACCGCTCGGCGGCGGCAGCAGCGTTTCCGTTCCCAGCTCCGTTGCCATCACCACGTGACCGGTCATATGATCCGTCACCTCGCCGATGATGGCCGCACCAGTCGTATCCGGGCTTGCTTCCCGCAGAATGCGAACCGCATCCTCAGCCTTTTCCTTCGGAACGAAAATGACCAGGCGTCCTTCGCAGGCCAGGTACAGCGGTTCCAGGCCCAGCATACCGGTCACACCCCGGACTTCATCGCATACCGGCACGGATTCCGCATCCAGTCGGATGCCCACCTTACTTTCATCCGCAATTTCATAGAGCACCGTGCCCACACCGCCCCGGGTAGCATCCCGGATTACGTGCACTTCCGGAATTTCCTGAATCAAATCCCGCACCGGATGCCACAGCGGTGCGCAGTCACTGGTCACCTCGGCTTCCATTCCGTAGCGGTCCCGCTCCAGCAGAATCGTGCACCCGTGTCGTCCCACATCGCCGGTAACGAGGATGGCATCTCCCGGACGGGCATACGCACCGGACAGTTCTGCCTTCGGCATGATCTCGCCCACACCGGTAGTGGTAATGAAGATTCCATCCACCTGTCCCTTACCGGCAACCTTCGTGTCTCCGGAGACAATCTGAACACCGACTTTCGCAGCGGTCTCCGCCATGCTCTTCACGATTTCTTCCAGGGTATCCATCGGGAATCCTTCCTCGATGACACAGGCGCAGGAAATATACAGCGGCTTCGCACCCATGCAGGCCAAGTCGTTCACGGTTCCGCAGATGCTCAGCTTTCCGATATTTCCGCCGGGGAAAAAGGCCGGAGAGACGATGAATCCGTCGGTGGACATGGCCATTCTTCCTGCCGGAGGCGTCAGCACCGCCGCATCGTCCGCGGTCAAATTCGGATTGTCGAAGTATTTCTTGAACAATCCGCCAATAAGTTCCGATGTCTGTTTTCCGCCGGCACCGTGCGCAAGTGTGATTTTGTCATTCATTGTATTCCACCTCGGTATCTTATTTCAGTTTCAGTGTATCACCGTATTTGTAGTATGCGGAGCAAGCGCCCTCGCTGGACACCATGCAGGCGCCCACCGGATGCTCCGGCGTGCAGGCGTTTCCGTAGATTTTGCAGTCCATCGGGCGAATCAGGCCTCGCAGAACTTCACCGCAGCGACAGGCCGGACTGGCTTTGCCCTGAACCTTCGGCAATTGGAAGCGCACCCGGGCATCGTATTTCGAGAATTCATCCCGCAGCTTCATGCCGGAGCCCGGAATAATTCCAAGTCCTCGCCATTCCGTGTCGCATGGTTCCATGTATTTGTCCACCAGCTTTCGTGCCGCCGGACTGCCCTCTTCCGTCACCACCGACGGATAGCAATTTTCCGCAAAAGATTCCCGCTCGCCGGCGCGAACCTCTTCCACTCGGCGAACCACCGTCGCCAGAGCGGTGACGATTTCGGAGGTGGTGAAGCCGGTTACCACGCCGGAAATCTTCCATTCTTTCGCAATTTTTCGGTACACCTCCATGCCCGTCATAGTGCTCACGTGACCCGGATAGAGGAAGGCATCGGCGCTTCCCTTCAGGGCCAGGTATGCCGGCTCCATGATTTTATTCGCCGTCAGCAGGGAGAAGTTCTCCACCTTCTCGGAAATTGCGTTCCGAAGGGCGATTACACTGCCCGGCGTGGTGGTTTCAAACCCCACGGAAAGGAAGCACACCTCTTCTTCCGGATGCGCCTTGGCATAATCCAAAGCATCCATCGGGGAGTAGACAATTTGCACCTCCGCCCCTTCGCTGCGGGCATCTGCCAGACTCTTCTTCGTTCCGGGAACCCGGATGAGGTCGCCGAACGTAAATATTTTTACCCCTTTCTCCAGGGCCAGCATCACCGCTTCGTCGATGTAGCCCACCGGGGTGACGCATACCGGACATCCCGGGCCGGAAATCAGCTCGATGGATTCCGGAAGCATCTGCCGAATCCCCAAGCGAAAAATCTCGTGGGTATGGGTTCCGCAGACCTCCATCACCCGGATTTTCGGGCCGTCGTAATTCCGTACAATCTCGGCAGCCTCCGCTGCCCCCTTGCTTAAAGCCATTATAACGCCTCCATCACTTCCGATGCTTCCTCGCTGTCATCTCCCGTAACGCGGGCGATAGCGATTCCTGCATGAACCATTACGTAATCTCCCGGCGCCAGATCTTCAATCAGCTCCGAGGAAATTTTTCTCCGAACACCCGAATTGTCGATGACGGCCATTCCGTTCTCCACATCGGAAACCCTTGCTTTAATTCCTACACACATCTCGAATCCTCCTTTTCCAGCTTTCGCGCACCGTACACCGCCTGTCCCAAAGCAATTCCGCCGTCGTTGGACGGAACCAGGGAATGGGTCAGCACCCGAAAACCGTCATGTTCTAATTTATTTCGGCACAGCTCCAGCAGCAGGGTGTTCTGAAATACCCCGCCGGTGAGGGCTGCGGTTGAAATGCCGTTCTCTCGGCGAATGCGCCGGCAACCTTCCAGAACCATCCGAGAAAGCACCTCGTGGAACATACGAGCCAGCGCGCCCGCATCCTTCCCGGACAGCCTTCTCCGGGCAATCTCCCGCACCAGGCTACTCGTCTCCAGATAAAAGAAATCTTTTTTTTCCGAAATCAGCGGTCCGTCATAGATCTCCGTCGCCTCTGCCTGTTCCGCCGCGAACTGAAGCTGCATGGACATTTCCCCTTCAAAGGAATTCCGCTCCTTGCATCCCAGGATGGCACTGACTCCGTCGAACAGCCGGCCGGCACTGGTGGATTCCACCACGTTCACCCGATTGCCCAGCATGAACCGAATCGCCGCCCGCTCCTTCGGGCTTCCCAGATTCAGCTGCTCCGCCGCATCCGGTTCCAGCATCGCCGCCGCAATGCGCCAGCCTTCCTTCGATGCCAGGTCCCCGCCGGCATGCAGGAAGGGTTGAATGCTTCCCTTTCGCCGGAAGCCGTCGTAATCCGAGAGCAGGAACTCGCCGCCCCAGATGGTGCCGTCCGTTCCGAACCCGGTGCCGTCAAAGGAGACGCCGATCACCGGCGAATCCCATTCGTTCTCCGCCATGCAGGAAAGCACGTGAGCGTAGTGATGCTGCACCTCCATGCAGGGAATGCCCTTTTCCTCCGCCAGCTTCCGGGCCACCTCGCCCGTGTTGTATTTCGGGTGTAGGTCGCACACCACTGCCTCCGGCGTAATTTCCAGCAGCCGTTCCAGCCGCTCTTCCGCCAGCTCCAAAGCCTCCACGCTGCGCACGTCCGCCATATCGCCGATGTACGGGGACATGTAGTTCATATCCCCCCGCAGAAGCCCGAAGGTATTCTTCAGCTCCCCGCCGATGCCCAGCACCGAATGGTGATATTCCTGCGGCAGTACCGTCGGCAGGGGCGCATAACCTCTGGACCGGCGAATCATATAGGGTTTATTCCGGTAAAAAGACATTACCGAGTCATCCGCACGAATCCGAATTTTCCTGGGATTGGACAGAATTTCATCGCACATGGGCGCCAGATATTTCTCCGCTTCCGCATCCGTCATGCAAATCGGTGCGCCGGAAGGATTTCCGCTGGTCATCACCAGCACCTCCGGCATCGCCGTCTCCTGCGAGTTTTCCTCCTCCGGATACCGGAACAGAAGCATGTGCACCGGCGTGTACGGAAGCATCACCCCGATATTTGGATTTCCCGGTGCCAGCGCCTCGCTCAGAACGGAAGCGCCCGCCTCGTGAGTTTTCTTTTTCGCCAGAAGCAAGATGGGTTTCTGCGGTCCCGTCATCAGTTCTTCGGCACCCTCCGGCACCTCGCACTCCCGGCGCACCGTCTCCATATCCCGCATCATCACCGCAAAAGGCTTGAACGGCCGATTCTTCAGCCTCCGAAGCCGCCCCACCGCCTCGTCATTGCTTCCGTCGCAGCAGAGATGAAAACCGCCGATACCTTTAATGGCCACGATGCCGCCCCGGCGGATAAGGTTCCGCACCTGAATCAGGGCATCCTTCCCCGTTTCCGGTCCTTTCAGCAGGTACAGTTCCGGTCCGCAGTCGTTGCAGCAGATTGGCTGAGCGTGATATCTCCGGGACCGAATATCCGTATACTCCCGGTTACAGTCCTCGCACATGGGGAATTCCCCCATACTGGTGCGAACCCGGTCGTAGGGCATGGAATCCAGAATCGTCAGCCGCGGTCCGCAGGCCGTGCAGTTGATAAAAGGATGTAGGTACCGCCGATTTGTCGGGTCGAAAAGCTCCCGTTCGCAGTCCGGACAGGTGGCGATGTCCGGTGAAACGAACACCATTCCCTCTTCCTTCGCACTTTCGATAATCTCAAAATCTTCCGATCCCGGCGGATAATCCGACTCTTCCGGCACCGTCGTTTTGATCTTTAGAATCGCAGACCGAGCCGGCGCTTCCTTCGGAATTGCCTCCAGGAATTCCGAAAGCCGCTCTCCTCTCGCGTAGATTTCCACGTAGCTTCCCCGGTTGCAGACGGTTCCGGTAATCCGGAACCGAAGGGCTAATTTTCGGATAAAAGGACGAAATCCCACACCTTGGACGATTCCGTAGATGCGGATTCGCATCCGGTTTTCCGCTTCCTTTGTCATCTTCTATGCCCCGCTTTCTTCCAATAATCTCGGGAGGTTTCCACGGAATGGAGTTCTCCGGACACCGGATAATGGGGAAGATCCAGATAGGTTCCCTGCCATCCCGGAAGGGCCCGCTTCAGAAGGGGATCTCCCAGAACCGTATCGACAGCGCCATCTCGCACCAGCTTCAGCAAATCGGATTCTTCGTCCAGATGCCGGTCTCCCTCTTCCTTTAGGGTTCCGTCCATCCGGAACCAACCGGCCACGGTAACCTTCGCATCCGGCTTCCGTTCCCGAATCCATTTCCGGATTTCATTGGCGAAAATCTGTTGATGCACGATCAGTATATGGGAACCCAGCTCCGGAAGGATTCGTTCCGTGAATTCCCTTCGGCTTTCCGCCTCCACCGGATATCCGGTTTCGTATGGCATGCCGTATTCTCTTTTTAGCATTCGGGCGATCTTCAAACCGGAAGGAGATACCACCAGATTTCTCTCGGCAGAAAGCGCTTTTCGCACATCCTCCAAGGTGTCGCCCATTCCGTACACCACGCCGCCCGGAACCAACCGGCGGAATTCCGCTCCGCTGTCCACCGCGGTGGTGTCTAACGGGGTTGCCCCCAGAATGCCCACGCGATTCTCTTTCTCGGTCACCGACTCGTCCAAAAACTGCCGGAAGAGCCATTGGTAGGCCTTCTCCTGACCCTTATCGTACAGCTCGATGCCGTTGGTCTCCACCGGAAGAACCGGAATTCCCGTATCCTTCTCCAGAAGCCGCTTCAGCGCCCGATAATCCGTAGCGATGGTGGCCGGAACCGGCGTTCCGATGAGTCCGATAAAGGTGGCATCCATATCCTGCAAGGCCTGTCGAATCTTTCGAATCAGCAGCTCATCCCGTCCAAGAATCGCATCCAGATCTCGAAGGCCCGCACTGAAAATGGCGCTCTTGGCACCGCCCCACCGGGGTTCGTCATATCCGCACACGTTGCCCACGCAGCCGCCGGCATCCATGATAATCAGCATCCCGCCGTACCCGAACAGCACCGAGGCCGCTCCGGACTGATCCGGGGAAAAAGGTGAAATATATTTACGAAGTCCTTTCATTTCCGGATCCTCCTATTCCTTCGTCTCGTTCATCTTAGCGTCGTCTGCCGCTGCCCGCTTCCAGGTTTCCGCCACCTCATTGGCGAAATTTTTCAGTCCGCGGTAACCGAAAGGCTGAATCTCATCGTTCCATTTCACGTTCACGGATTTCGGATAGTAGAATGCCGCATCCGTACCGATGGAGATGTCCACGTCCTGATCCCCATCGTAATTCATCATGGTTGGGGAAAGGGTGGAATATATTCGAAGATCCGGATTGTATTCCCCGATTTCCCGAATATATGGATAATCCTCTTCCGTAATCGCCGCGAAGACGGATTTTACTTCAAATCCCATTTTCAGAAGTGCCAGTGCCATCTCCAGCGGATTGCCGTTTACCACCTGGCCCACCACAAAGGATTTTCCTTTGCAGACTTCCTGCAGTTCCTGCACCGCCTGCTCCGCTTCCCGGTGGTATTCCTCCAGCCGGAATTCCGTCCCCAAAGCGGCGGCGAACAGCTCGTACTGGCGGCGAATTCGGTCAATCTGGTAGAGCCGAGTCAACTCCGCGTACGGCATTCCCAGCCGTTCTTCCAGTGCGAAAGCCGCCTTCCGGGATTCCGGATTGAGAATCAAGTTAAAGTTGGACGCACCCAGTTCCCGGTATTCCTCCAGGGTCTCACATCGACCCACTTCCAACACTCGGTCCAGCCCAATCTGCCCCAACAAATCGTACAGCTCGCAGTCATCCGCAAGGTGGGTGAAGAATCCCAGCAGGTTCACCTGATTCATCTTCCGTTCTTCCTTCTCCAGAAGGGAATAGATGCTTTCCCGCACCGCCACCATCGGCGGATTCTTTCCCTCTCGCGTCAACGCATACATATAGGTCGGCACCACGCGCACTTCACCGTTCAGCGCCTCCTCTGCCTTTCGACAGACTCTCTCCAAATCCGTTCCCAGCAGGGCGTCCACGCAGGTGATGCACAGCACTACCACCTTCGGCTTCGTCTCGCACACTTCCAGAATTTCTTCAATGGCTTCGGGAATCTCCGACAGATGTCTTCCGGTGACGATGTCCGATTCATCCATCTGGAGAAAAAACATCCGATGGCTGTATCCGCCTTCGTCCGCCAGAATCGTGGTATTTCGTCCGCAGCAGGCCGGCGCAATCAGAAGCATGATGGACTCCGGAATCACCAAGCCGGCCCGCTTCACTCCGAATCCCTGGGCGCCCGGAGAGTTGTAGGACAAGGTGGCCGGTGAGCTGTATATCAAATGCTCTCCGGACAGTAGTTCCCCGGGAATCCGAAGTTCCGCTGATTTCAGAAGTTCTTCTATTGTGATATAGTAGGCATTTTTCATTATTGCACCTGCGCATCTTTCTGTTCTTTTTCGTGTTCCTTCAACAGGAAGTCCGCCAGTTCAAAGAATTTTCCGCTAATCTCGGAATCCGGAAGTCCCTGAACCACCGTCATTCCCTCTTCTTCGCATTCGATGATTTCATCGGATCTCGGAATATCCCCTACAATAGGAATCCCCGCATTCCGAGCGAATTCTCCCACCTTTTCCTCTTCTCTCGGAACATTTCGATGGTTGAATACGATTCCTTTTACCGAAGCATATCCCCGATCCGCAAAATTATCCACAGCCGTGCGAATGTTGTTCGCTGCGTAGAGGGCCATTTTCTCGCCGGAAGTGACGATGAGAATATCTTCCGCATATCCCTCTCGAATCGGCACCGCAAAACCGCCGCACACCACATCGCCCAGCACGTCGTACAGCACGATGTCCGGCTGAAACTTCCGGAAAATTCGAAGGTCGTCGATCAGGTTAAAGGTAGCGATAATCCCCCGTCCCGCACAGCCGATGCCCGGCGTCGGACCGCCGGTCTCGATGCACTGCACGCCGCCGAATCCGGTGCGCACGATATCGTCGATTTCCGGCTCACGGTCGTGATCCCGAAGAAAGTTCATCACCGGTTCCAGGGGTTCTCCCCCCAGCAGGTTGATGGTGGAATCCGCTTTCGGATCGCAGCCAATCTGCAGGACCTTCTTGCCCCGCATGGCAAATGCCGCCGCCAGATTGGCCGTTACTGTGGATTTACCGATTCCGCCTTTTCCGTATATTGCAATTTTAATCATACCTCTGCTCCAAACTACATAAAAAATGGACTTCCTCCGAGAAGAAGTCCATCCGATACGGGTCTCCACGAGCCCTTTATATACTGTATCCGGCACTTCTTCCCGCTTGGTGTTCCTTACGGTCAGTAAGTTCTCTGTGCCTTTATTCTAGCACACCCCGGACAGTATTCAAAGCGTTAAGTTTACCACAGATTTCGGCATATTTTTATCACAGATTCCATCGTTCTTTCACCGCCTTTTCCCGCTTAACACCACATGGTCTCACAGAATTCCGTGCCGCACATGCCGCTGTACTCAGAGCAAGAAAGGAGCAATCCCAGGTGCCGGTCGTAGACGTAAATGGTATCCGCCAGGATGTCGTCTTCGGAGACCACCTCCCGGTTTCCGCTCTCCAGCATCGCCTGCAGTTCCTCTTCGGAATACTTATCGCTTTCCGGTAGAATAATGAATTCATGCACGGAGCTTGGAATTGCGTAGAAATTGCCCCCGGCCATCTCGGCAATTTTTTCCGCAACGCCGGGATAGAACAATGCCACCGCACCCAACTGAAATCGATTGGTGGTGAGGATGTACATGGAATCGTCGTTCATCGCGTAACCTTCTTTTTCCAGCAAATTCTCCCCTTCCGCATTGCCATCGGAGAAGGTCATCAGCATCGGCGGATAGTATTCTTCGCACAGCATCAGCGCTTCGTCAATCAATTCGTCCGGCTGATACTCCATCTCCTTCATCATCGGGTTGGTAATCCGGCACTGCCAGGAATCCATGTCTTCCACAATAATCTCCACGCTGGCGAACATGGTAATGCCCGGCACCACATCCCGGCACGGCACATCCTCCAGATATTTCTCATTTCGTTGCTTGCTCACCACCCGTGCGGACAACTTCACTCCAAAATCCTTCTTTGGGATCCCGTCCATGCCGTTCACCGGCGGCGGCATCATAATCGCCCCCATCGCATTCCAGGCAAGGGATCTGGATATCGATTCGATGCTGTCTCCATGCTTGTACTCTTCATAAAAAATATCCACGTTCAGCGCCGGAAGGGCATACACGCCCGGCCGTTCCAGCACGATGGCGTAGTGGGTGTAATCGTTGGTCTTCACGAATTCCCGAATGGCAGCGTGCACTTCCATCGTCAGATTCTCCTCGAAATACCGGTTCAGTTCCTGCGCCATCGTCTCCGCAAACTGCTTCTTGCTCATTTTTTCCTTTTTTCTTTTCATTTCATACCTCCTAAATAATCAGCATTGCTTCTGACTCCATTATGGCAGAAAAAAAATTCCCCTTCAGTACACATCGTTCGAGAAAAATCGAGAAATTTGTTCAATTTGCACAGAAAAAAGAAACCCTTTGTGATACAATTCAAGAAGATTCAACAGGAGGAAGGAACAATGGAAAACACACGGGTAGCCATTCTCGGCATCATCATTTCCGACATGGATTCTGTCGAACCGGTAAACGCGCTGCTGCACGAAAACAGTCCCTATATCATCGGACGAATGGGACTTCCCTACCGGGAAAGGGGAATCAATATCATCAGCATCGTCCTGGATGCACCCCAGCAGATCATCAGCACCCTGTCCGGCCGAATCGGGCGTCTCAGCGGAATCAGCTGCAAGGTGACCTATTCCAGAGAGTAAGATGCGAAAAGAGGGACAACACGCCGTGTCGTCCCTCTTCTGTTGTTCGTGGGAGATTCATCTCCATTCTGCTCATTCCAAATTAGGCAATCCGCCGAATGATTACCCCGATGCGATAGCTCGCCTTGTACGTGTTCTCGTGAACCACCTTATTAGCCACACTCGTCGGTCCCACGGAGAAGAAATAGTACTTTCCGTTTTTCGTATGCTTGTACACCATGGTGTGGTATCCGTCCTGCCAGCCCACGATATCCCCCGGCTTTAAGTATCCCTTCTTCACGCAATCCGCCAAGGACATGTTCAGATTGGTCTGCACCAGGTAATTCGGCGACTTGATGAAATAATTCTTCGGAATCTTCTGGTCGTAAATCTTTCCGTATCCCAGGTAAAAACAGAATCCGGAAGGCTCAAAACCCGCATCCTGCAAGGACCAGGAAATATAGGTAGCGCAATTCACCTTCTTGGCCGCCAGACCTTTTTTGTAAGTCGTTCCGCCGCCGCTCGTATTGTACTTCAGATTGTTTGTCTCAATTAAATTCGCCATCTTGAGCAGCGAATTGTACCACGCAGTAAGAGTGGACTTCGGCATCTGCGCCGTCATCGGTTTCTTATTGCTCTGAAGCACCGTCGCATTCACCGATGGATTGGTTTTCGGCGGTGTGACTATATTCTCTGTATCCGGCTTTGTCTCGTTACCTTTATTATCCGTCTGAGTTCCGGAACTTCCGTTGTCGGAGGGTTTTGCCGGGCTGCTGCCGTTGTCACGATCCGGCTCGATTCGCACGGTCTCCGTCAGATTCAAATCCTTGGAGCTGACGAAGTAGAATTTCTTGCCGTAACGGAAACGATACCACAGGGTCTTGGACCCCTTCGCCTTGGTTTCCAGACACAAGGAGAGTGTGGTTCCCTTCTTCAAGGTTCCCTTCTTCCGCATCTTGTAGCCGGCTCCGTAGCGGTATGTCAGGTTTCGCTTCGCTTTTACCTTCCGATACTGATACCGCACGTGATCTACCTGATTCACCGGTACATATCCCTTCACACTGCCGCATTTAATGTAGAACCACCGCTGCTTTCTGGAATAGTTCTTGGTAGTGGTGAATGTCATGTGTCCCATGGTAATCTTCTTGTTGTTCGGAAGTCGGGCCACCTTCTTCGAACGAGAAGAGGCACTTTTCCGCACCACAGCGCCCGTCCGGCGATTAATCTGTCCGGAAGCCGGCTTTGTGGTAATCTTTACCGTCTTTACCTGCGAATCTTCTGCGCCGTAGCTCACCGTTGCAAACGCCGGTCCCAGCATGCTGATAACGATCAGGGCAATGCCAAACCACCGCAGGAGCTGCCGCACCCCGGTCTGCATTCCCCGGGATTCTCCCCCACATGTTTTTTCTTCCATTTGGTTTCTGTCCTTTCTGAATATGTATAAAGAGCGCCAAAATAAAATTATTTGTTAACTTAACCGATAAATTTATTTTAGCATATTAAAAGGCGTTGTCAAGACAACGCCTTCTAATTTCATTATTCCGTTTCTTAATGGCAAATGTTATATCATATACCGTCCGCCATGACCGATATGGTTCAGGTACACCAGCTGGGATCCCATATGGAGAACCAAAAGCCCGATGCCGACGACACCGTAGGCGATTTTCAGATTCTTCTTTCCCTTGCAGAATTCCGGATCGTACAGGTTCTCGATGAACTTTGCCATGCTGATGACGAACATCAGATATACCGCAACCTTCTTTCCCCAGGCAAAATTACCGTGAGTCGCTCTCGGACCGCTTTCCGAAAAGGTAAAGTGTTCCGCATATCCCCACAGCACCGTCAGCCAGCCAACCGCGTATTCCGGTTTCTTTAACGACTTCAGGTTAAAAGCAAGTACGAACAGCGGAAACGCCAGTCCGGCAATAATGCTCAGCGTAATGGAGAAATCCTGATTGAAGTAAGCCCGCCCCAGATCGATGACCACCTTGGAGGCTTCTTTCCCCGCTTCCACGGAGGCCTGCTGAGTATCCTTTCCGAACAGGGTCTGATTCAGCATTAGGAAGTAAATGCAGGACGGAAGCATGGTAAGCCCCATAATCACTACTTGTCGGAAGCGGTACGCCTTGGATACGATTAAGCAATCCCTTATCTCCGATATATCGACGGTACGGAATACATCCGCCAGCAGTACCATCGCTGCCGCCGGGAAGAAGGCCATGATAAAGCTTGGTTTCGCCCAGGCGGACAGCAAAAAAGTCACCGCCAGAAGAATCCAGGATTTCATGGAAATCCCCTCCATGTAGTTCTCGTATACCTTATAGAAAACCAACAGTGCAAAGATGGAGAAGACCGTTACCATAATCTGAGTCGGATTCTGCCATGCATATTTGCTCTGGGTCTTTGCATAGAAATACGGCATGAACTTCGGGATGTAAATCGGTCCGGTGTACAACGCCACCAGGGAAAGCACTTCTGCCGGAATCCGGGTCTTGGTGATTCCTTTCGTGAAGAATCGTATCAAAAGGTAGTTCCCTACCACCGTAAAGAACACCAGCAAGCCGATTACCGCGGCGATGCCCCAAGGGCTGGCAGTCACCTTGTCCATGTATTTCACCAGAAATCCAATCATCCGATAGGTATACTGGTCGCGTCGGGCAATGTTCAGGTGAAGTGCCATATCCGAAAAATATTTTCCGTTATACAGAATACTCTGCCGATATGCCAGCAGAGTTTCCATCGCAAATGTCAGCGCCAGACAGATGCCGAACACGATATCTGCCGGACGCTGTAGCCGTTCTAATTTATTTTTTTCCATTCTCGTCCACCTTGCATACAATCATTCGCAGTTTGCCGTTGCTGTCCGGCGGAATGGAGTTGGACCATTCGAAGTCGATATCCATATGATGTTTAAACTTTTTGTTCAATGCCTCATCCAATTCTTTTTCGATCTGTTCCAATGTCTTCGGGGATTCCTTGCTCTGGACGCACTGAACCACGATATGAGTGTAGGAATCCTGCACGAAACGAATCTGAACCACGTCCTCGCAATGTGCGATAATCGGAGCGATTTCAAAGAAAGTGGTCACCTCGCCGGTGTCGTAGCGGAAGAAGTCGTTCATCCGTCCCTGAAGACTGGTAACGTAACGAACGCCGTCCCGCACTTCGGAGATGGCCTTATCGCCAATCTTATAGTTAATCAGCGGAATATCCGTCTTGAACAGCGGGGTGATTACCACAGAACCCGCATCGGCCAGCCGATCGTTTTCGTCATAAATATTGATTACATACGCATCGTAGTGAATGATGTGCTCCGGGCTGTCGAAAAGCTTCAGCATGCAGGAACCGGTTTCGGCGCTGCCGTACGCATCGATAATGCCATCTCCCAGAATCTCCTTGAATAGCTTTCTGGCTGCCGGATCCGTCATCTCGCCGGAGGCGCAGAAGAATTTCGGCTGCCAAATATCGCTGTGATTCTCCTTGCAGTACAGACAGAGACGCATCAATTCCGTCTTGTTCATGTACAGGAAATCCGGTTTGTATTCGTTCACCTGCTTAATCATGTCCTCTTCCGGTGCATACTGATTCAGAAAACCTCTTCGGAGGATGCCGAATTTCTGCAGGAACGTATCCGCACCGGCGGAAGTACTGTGAGCACTCTTTCGGCTCATGGTCTTTCCGCGGAACGGGTTGTATCCCGCCATACGCATTACTCGGAACCAGTCCGCCATCATGAACGCCTTCTCCTTTGGAGAATACAGGAGCATCAGCGGCTTTCCGGAAGAACCGCTGGTGGTGTCATGGAACCAATCCTTGTATTTCGGCTTTTCCGCTTCCTCGTTCATCCAAGCGCGAAGCTCATCCTTGGTGAGAGGCGGCAGCTTCACCAAATCCTCCGCAGTACGAATATCCTCCGGCTTCACGCCGGCTCTGTCGAAACGCTCCCGATAGAATGGAATCTGATATGCCTTTTTCATGAGCTTGTGAAGACGCTTCTCCTGAATCTTCTTCAGGCGAATGTAGTCATCTCCCTTCGGATACTTTCTGTTCAGTTTCATCAGGTCAAAGAACAGAAATACGTTTACCATTTTTTTCTGCAACTTATCCAGCATTTAATTTTTCCTCCTATTTCCACACCAGGTCGCGGGTTGTGCCATCCGATTCGCATTCCACATGCAGAATATCCCGGATATGTGCGACTCTCTCCTGCCATTGCTTCTCCGACTCCGCCTCCACAATCAGGGCCAGCCGATTGGTCTTGTTCAGCTTCTCCACCGGAACTTCCATTCCGATGTGTAAATTATCCAATTGATTGCGGTGGACATACGGCAGTGCTTTCACTTCTTCCAAACCCGAGACGCTCTTCACTGTTCCAAAGGGCACGTAGAAGGCCTTGTATCCGGAATACTTCCCGGTAGATCTCGATTGCGGCATTTCTTGAAGTTGTCCCAAAGCGATGTCTACCAGGAACTTCTCCACATTGATACCGGTTTCCAACGAAATTAAATCCGATGAAATGTACACGCCACCGCCTCTGGCCGCCGTCTCCAGCAGATAGATTTCGTCGCCGTCCATGATAAATTCGCTGTGCGTCAGTCCCTGCTTCAGCCCAAAGGCTTCGATGATTTCCCGGTTTCGTTCCAGCACGCGCCGCACTGTCTCTGGATTCCGTACCGACGGTGTGCGGCGGCTTTCCGCTGCGTAAGCGTTCTCAATATCAAAGTAATGGGTATCTCCGATAATCAGATTCCGGAACGTTCCGTCAAAAGCCATCCCTTCTACGAAAAATTCCATTCCCGTGGCCATCTTTTCGATGATTACTTCTCCGTTGGAAGAAAAAACGGCACTCTCGTCAAAATACTTTCGAATATCCTCCTCCGAATCGCAGGAATAGATTCCCCGGCTTCCCTGGGAGTCCAGTGGCTTGATGATAACCGTCTTTTCCTCCAACTCCCGCCAAAAGGACACCGCATCCTCCACGGAAGTTACCGTACGGTTCGGGAGGCACGGAATTCCCGCTTCCTCCATCACGTCTCGCATCCTCGCCTTGTCGGTAAAAAGAAGTCCCGTCTCGTAACCAATTCCCGGCAGTCCCATCTGTTCCGCCACGTAAGCCACGGTGCGAACGGAGATGTCCGTCTGATCCGTAATGATCCCGTCAATTTTCTGTTCTCGGCAGAAGTTCAGCGCTGCATCCTGATCTCTCACATCGATGAGACAGCACTCCTTGATGTAGGGTTCAAATGCTTTGCCTATTACCGGTGCAATCAGCACCACGTCGTTTTCTTTTGACGCCTCCTGAACCAAAGGAAGCTGGAAATCACCGGCTCCCACGATTGCAATCTTTTTTCTTCTCATTATTCCAATTCTTTCTGTTTTTTTAACGTCACTGGGTCTATTGTATCACACTTTGGAAAAGGCGAACACAGCGAAATCGCATAGGACGATGTCCTATGCGATTATTAAATTCTTTATGCAATTCAACTAATAACTGACTACTCGAGTCTTAGTCGGAACGTGCTTATAAATCCACTTTGCCTCACCGGTGAACATTCTGGCACATCCCTTGGTATTCGGCTTATCCTTTACCGGCTTCAGCATCTTATGAGTTCCTTCTCTCCAACATACCGTATGGAATGCATTTCCTCTGCCGGAAGATCCCTTCTTTCCAAATGCCGACAGATACTTGTAATAATATCTCAGTCCCTTATTGGTAACACGATGGCGAGCGTGCTGCTTCCGAATCAGGATATAGTTCATGTTGGTCGGTGTCGGATGTGCAAATGTACCGGACGAACAGCGATAAGTCTTCTTGAGAACCCACTTACTGTGCTTATTGGCTCTCTTGAACACGTACACCTTCTGGGTATATTTGCTGAGCCAAATCAGGTAATTAGTTGAACTCTTGAACTTCTTCTTGTTCACGTAGTTCTCCTTTACGCTTCTGCTCCAGTCATTGGACTTTCCGGCAACGTGATTTTTCAACTTGATAGATTTGTAATTTACCCAACCCTTTTTCTTTAATTTTTTGTCGTTAAAATATACCCGCTTTACCACGCCGTACTGCGGAACCACCTTCGGGCTCTTCTTCTTGATTACCACGGTCTTCCCCTTTGGAAGATGACCGATTACCTTCTTGCTCTTTGCGGATTTGTAAATCGGAATGCGCTTCTTTGCAGTAGCGGTGAACCAGTAATTCCGTACCGCAATCGTCAGATACTTTCCGGCAGTGACCTTTCCGCTTCTTACATGAGTCGAAGCTGCCGCATCCGTAGTATTCGCCGCCTGAACCCAGTAATAGTAGGATCCGCCCTTTCTCCGCTCGGAGAATGAATTGCCGGTTACCGTCTTGATTGGCTTGCTCGGGCGAGTGGCTTTCGTATTCCGATATACGTAATATCGGTTTGCACCCTCAACCTTGTCCCAAGTTACTTTAATCAAATTGTCCTTCTTGGCACAGGATGCCTTTAAGTCGGTTGCATTCTTCGGGAAGTTGACGGAATACGTTTCCTTAGACCGAAGGATTACTTCCTTTGCAGAAGCATCTTTGACCTTAGCCTTAAGGCAGTACACGTGATTGTCCTCAATTGTAACCGTTGCTTTGCTTCCCATCACAATGTCCTCCGACACTGCAGCATTTTTCGTCTGGTCAAAGACGTAAAAAGTCTGTGGCTTGTATCCGGCAGTGGTATCCAGCGGTTCACACTGAATGGTTACCTTCTTTTTTCCGGATACGTTCAGATACAGGCTGTTGCTTACCGGAGCAACCGTCATCTTCAGTGCATCCGTCACCACTTCTGAAGATGCGGTGTTTTCGGAAGTGTTCGGATTCGTATTCTCATCCTCCGCCGGAGCTGCTGCCTGGTCTTCATCTTCTGCAGTAGATCCTTCTGCCTTTGGTGTGTCATCCTGCACCGTTTCGCCGGTCGGCGTCGAAGCATCCGGTGTATTCACGTCTGCAAATGCAATTGCACCTTCCAACAAAGTGCCCAGACACATAATCAATGTTAAAAGCAAGGCGATGTACGCTACGGCTTTCTTTCCGTTCTTTTTAAACATACTTCTTCCTTTCTCATCAAGCTGATAAACTTATTTTCATTGTCGTGATTTTAGCATAATGGAGCCAAAAACTCAACCGTTTAACCATTTAACAGTTTTCTAGAAACTCAAAGTCAAACCTCAACTACTTATACTACTTCTTTTTCTTATTGGATTTCATAAACTCGGTATATCTTGGCAGCACTTCCGCCGGATCTCCCTGTTCAATCATCTCCCCGTCGTTTAGCCAAAGAACCTCATCGCACAGTTCTTCAATCGTACTCAAACTGTGAGAAACGATCACCACCGTCCGCGTATCATCGGAGATGAGTTCCTTCATCTTATTGTAACTCTTCTCCTTGAAGCGCTGGTCTCCTACACTCAGGACTTCGTCGATCAGCATGATGTCCGTTTCCAGAATTGCCGTAATCGCAAACGCCAGTTTCGAATACATACCGGAAGAATAAGTTTTTACCGGACGATCGATGAATTTGCCAATATCTGCGAAATCGATGATTTCTTTTTCCTTTTCTGCAATCTGCTCCTCCGAGAAGCCCAACAGCATTCCGGAAAGATATACGTTTTCTCTTCCGGTCAGTTTTTTGTTAAACCCAACACCAATGGACAGCAAGGATACCCGACGACCGTGCAGGTCAATCGTTCCCTCATCCGGAGAGAAAATTCCCGCAATGGCCCGGAGCATGGTGGACTTACCACTTCCGTTTTTGCCAATGATACCCAAAATCTTTCCCTCTTCCAAATCAAAGCTCACGCCTTTAAGGGCTTCGAAAATTTCAACCTTATCTTTTAACCGCATCCAACTGGACCGAATGGATGTTTTCTTTAAACCTCTATAAAAGATATGCAAATCTCTTACGGATAAAGCAATTTTTTTCTCGTTACTACTCATCGTTAAATCACCTTCGCATAACTGTTTTCGTTCTTGTGAATCAAATGGATGCCAATTGCATTAAGAATCAATGCTATAACTAGCCACACCGCTACCCACTTGAAGCTTGGGAGCTGATTGTACAGCATCGTTCGCCGAAATTCATTCATCATCATCGCAATTGGATTCACCCGAAGAAGTACAAAGCACAATGTACCAGCCAAACGTTCATTGATATTGTAAAATACACCGGATAGGTAAAATACCATTCTCAGAAATACGTTAATCAGGTTCGAAAGGTCATTCACCGTAACGCCGTAGTTCATCAATATCATACCGATTCCGAAAGACAATACGTACAAGATTATTGTAATCGGTATGAAGAACAGGATATGCCACGTCAAATGAACCCCTTGCGCAAACATCAAGCAGAATGTAATTATCAGCGAAATACCCATTTTAAACAGATAGGTATAGGATTTCGCCAACAACAAAATGTATTTCGGAATATATACTTTCTTTACCAAATCTCGGTTACTTACAATCAGACGAACACTTCCTTTTACCATTCTGTTAAAGAAGTCCCATGCTGTTAATCCGATAAATACGAAAGAAGCAAAATATGGGGTTTTGTTGTGAAATACGTAGCCGAAAATAAACGTATAAATCAACATGAAACATACCGGCTCAATAATCCACCAGAGCCAGTTCAAGTATGAATCCGCCACTTCGCTTTTCAATTCCGCCTTAGCACTTCGAATCGCATACTTATGATACTTTCTGATATTAGAAAAAAATTTATTCATACATCCACCTTTTAAATTATTTCACAATAAACCATTTAATTTTATCCTATAATAACAGCATTTTCAACCATCAATTAATATTCATCGATTGAATATTTTTTTTAATCGTTTTTTTATAAACGAAAGCGGACCTATAATAATCCTACCAACACGATATGTATGGGATTTTCTTACATTTATGAGAACTGTTTTATTCAACTCAATCTGTTTATTCTGTCGCCGAATTATCTCCTGCATCTCATTAAGCTTCTTCTTTTGGTTGTACAATTCCGCTTTTATTACAGACAATTTTTCCGCCTTTGCATCCAACTTAGATTTTAATTGGATACACTTCGAATATTTGTCAGCATGCGGCTTTATAAAAGCAATAAATTTTAATTGTTCTTCAACTGTACATTTATTAAGAAAGTCCGATTGCTTCTCTTCTGAAAGTTCACGATATGCTTTTGAAGCAAAAAGATATCTCCGTCTTACTTCATAAATAACCCATTTTCTCTGTTCTTCATCGGACACATTCGGAAGTACTTTTTCAGCACTTCTCATTATTGGTTCAATTCCTTTAAATGCCCCATAGCATCGTTCTACCGTTGGTGGACGATGTTCTATCGAATTATCCCGAATACGACGTTTTGCTAATACAATATTCATTGCCATCGTGCGCTTTGCATTGGTTAGAACAGCAAAAGTATACGGTGCATCCTCAAATATAATGCTTTCCGGGAAAAAAATACCGTTCTTAATCAAAAACTCTCTCTTTGTGATTTGATTGAAGACATTGACATTATATTCTTTATTTTCCTTAAAGTGTTTAAGAATCTCAACTCCGGTAGTTGGGCGACTCGGATATTTACCACATCGCATAACACCTTCATTTTGAATATCTTCCCACTTTTGGGCTACAAATTCATTATCAAAAAAGTTCTCAAAGGTAGCGAACAACACATCCAATTCCTGTTCTCTACATTTTTCTATTAATTTAGGTAATACCTCCGGTTCATAAAAATCATCACTGTCCAAATATGCAATGTATTCCCCGGTTGCCTCCCGAATCCCTCTGTTTCTTGCAGCGCCCACTCCGGCATTTTCTTGATGAATTGCTTTGACCGAATCGTATTTTTTCGCATATTCATCGATAATGCCGGCAGATCCATCTGTAGAACCGTCATTCACAAGAATCAATTCCACTTCAATATTCGATTGATTCAGAACACTTTGAATCCCCTGCTCAATGTATTCCTCACTATTGTATATCGGAATAATTACACTTACATCGTATTCCTTGTTCACTTCATTCTCCTTTTTCAGATAATCTGACAAAACATCCTATTCGAAATTCTCATGATAAAACCGAGAATTCTTTCCCATTTCCAGATTGAATGCTTCGTATCCCATCTCTTCTGACAGAGTTTTCTTTTTCGAGAACAAATTTGTCCCCAACCCCAGTCGTTCCCCTTCTATGGAATAACCCATAGAGGACAGAATTGTTGGAAAAAAATCCATCGTTACAGCGGTTCGCTTTCGATCAATTTTTCGATATGGCGATACCGAATTGATGAATACATCAATCGCTTCCCGATTCACCTTATCCACATCTTCTACAAGCTTTTTATCCATTCGTGGATGATCCCCTACGATGACGATAGTGGTGTTTTTGTAGAAATCTTGCATCTTACACCAATCTACGAAATTCTGTACTTGTTGATCCGCACAGGCGACCACATTCGCCGTTTTGCTTCCGTTCCCCCGCGGACACTTTGAACATCGATAACCTCCAACATGATGCGTATCTACCGTCAAGAGAGTGCAGTTAAACGGTTTACCTTTATCCGCAAGCTTACGGATTTCGTCTTTTGCTGCTTCATATGTCCGATAATCTTCCATTCCCCACCATACTTTGTAATCCTTATCAATATAGCCGGCATCGATGGCTGAATAGTAATCGAAGATTTTATAATTTCCATGCTCTTGGAACAGCTTCTTTTTCCGACCGAAAGCAGAGTCCGAGCCGCAAATAAATTCCTGGTTGTAGCCCTTCTTTTCCAGGATATCCCCTAAGGTGGTGACACCCTTTGCAAATTTTCCTTTATCCGAATCGTTCCCAATATTTTTATTCATTCCAATATTAAAAGCAAATGGAATTCCGGAAGAAGAGGCTAACAAGGATGCCGTTGTCCAAGTAGTTCCGTATGGATTATGAGTTCCGGCCATTCCCTTACGATCCCCGAAAGCGATGTTCTGCCTCTGGAGATTATACAGATTCGGCATTAAATTCCGCTCTTGATAACCGCCCAAATCTTTTGAGGCATAAGTAGTTTCCATACTTTCCATATATATGATGATAACATTTCGCTTTTGCTTCCGTGTGTTCTCAATCTGAACAGATATGGGATCCACGTACTTTTCATCGTATATATTTGTGTACATCAGTTTGGAGCGGAGAAAGTCCGACACCTCCAATACTTGATCTGCATACAGGTACACCGGTTTTGCCAAAAAAATACAAATCAGCAGAATCGTAGCATGATAAACGCCTTGCAGTGCAACCCCCCACTTGCTTCGCACCCATCGGTACTTCAGCTTTGTTTCTTTTGTTTCATGCCTTGACGTTTCCTCTTGAACATCGTGTCGTCCCTTGGATTCATCCACCCGAACTTTTCTTAGTCCCACTCTTCGGAACAAAATCAAGTCTGCCGTGACAAGCAGAAGCACAATGATTGTTGCCTTAATCAAATCCGGTCGACATTCCTGAAGCGCCTCGCTCATAAAGCTGGTATCCGCCCCGGTCAGCCCTAGGTTAAAGGTGTACACGATTTCACGGAATCTCGTACCGAATGTAACATCATACCAATCCGTCAATGTCCGGCCTGCTACAACAAAATACAAAAGCAATGCAATAATTCCGTAGTAGAGAACGTAAAAAAATGATTTAATTGTCGTCCTAATTATTTTCTTCATTTACAACCCTGTCGAAAGTGTATTGTTCCTCGGTAATGCTGCTTGGATTGTAGGCCACTATCACCGTATCGATATCCGGATGTCTCCGAATATAATCATATACGGATTTTGTCTTGTACAATCTCAAATCCAACGTTGTGATATTCTTCGTATAAAGCGCCAAGTACGGCATCAGTGTACATGAAAAAGAATCCCGAATTAGCAGGATGTTTCTCTGATTCGGTGCACTTTCATTCGTTACCTGTTCCTTGTTATGATCTCCATCGCAATACGCTGCATAGGTGTTCACCTTGAAAGGATCATTTTTCAAATTATTGGATTCGATAAAAGCAGTTTCAAAATCTCCGGTTCGATCGATGGAATCTTCTTGTCGCGGAACCCGATAGCGAATCGTATTTTCAAATATCGGAATCGGCATATTAAAATCATCTTTTCCCGCATATGCACTGCCAATTTTCTTTCCAATGGCACCAAGAAATAGATTCGAATGATACTCCATCCGATAATTGTTCGAATTTCGATACTCCGGATAATCTTTCCACTCCGAATCCACTTGAGTTAATTTCTTGGAAAGTTCTCCCGCCGCCCACAATGCAGTCTCCGGCTTCCAGTGTTGATCGGTTCTAAAAAAACTTTCCTCAGTTTCTATATTCTTATCCTTCATTATATCCCGAAAATCCATTGTTTGTACAGATTTTGATAAAAGAATTTTCATAATTCCATCCGCGTTACGATTTCCGTAATCCGGAACTCCTGCCGGATATTCCCCAGAGCCCTGTACCTTGTACGGAAGCTCCACATAGAGAAATTTCATTCCATTATCTTCTGCAAATTGAGAAAGATTCACTACATTATTGGCATACTTTTTCAATTCTTCATCAGAATCTTTGTTTTGGCTGTACATCAGCATTCCGTTTTTCAAAAGGTACCAATCCTTCTCCAGGTCACCGGTTTTTCCCATTTTCCTCTGGAACAAGCCATTCAGGTTAATCCACTGATTTCGATTTTCCAGATTCAGCGTAACCAGATTTGATATTCCATCGAAAGTCTCCCTGTTGAAACCGCTTAACTTCATATCGTCAGTGCCGGATAATGCCTCCGTCTGAGGCTGATTTTCTTTTTCTGTGTCACTGATTGAATCCCATACATTCATTCCGGTGCGAACCCCGAAGAACAGCAGAAAATAAAGAAATATCACCGTAATGATTCGATTTCTCATGATTTCTCCTTTCTTCTCTAAAAGTTAAAATAAATGAACGGATTGTAGCTTCCGATGACGATATACGATACCGACACAAACAGAATTCCGACAATAAATACACCGGAAATCACATCCGCGGCCCATTTTCTTTTAGCAGAAACGTCTTCTTGTTTCAAGCGTTTTCCAATCCACGGAACCAGTGGTAAAGAACCTACAATCGCCGCCAGCCAGAAGTATCGGTACTGGGTTAGATAGAAGATTCCCGGTGCGGAAAGTCCCCATCCGTCGGCACCGAACATGCAGCTCATATAGTGTACAGCATCTCCCAGACTGTCCGCCCTGAAGAGCACCCACTCCATGATGACAAAGAACATGGTTGCGATATACTTCAGCGGATTCATCCAGCGGTATTTTGCCTCCTTATGGAGTCCCAGCTTCTTCTCTGTCACCAGAAGCACGAAATAGGTCAGTCCCCACAGGATGAAGGTCCAATTCGCTCCGTGCCAGATTCCCGTCAGGAGCCATACCACGAAGAGGTTGAAGATATGCCTTGCCTCCGTCTTCACTCGGTTTCCGCCCAACGGAATATAGACATAATCCCGGAACCAGCTGGACAGAGAGATGTGCCAGCGTCGCCAGAATTCCGTAATGGAACGGGAAACGTACGGATAATTGAAGTTTTCGTCGAAGTGGAATCCGAACATTTTTCCCAGTCCGATGGCCATATCCGAATATCCGCTGAAATCGAAGTAAATCTGGAAGGTATAGGCCAACGCCCCCAGCCAGGCCATCCCTGCCGTCAGCGGCATGTCCGCACCGAACCACTGCACCGTTCCGTTTCCGAAACCAAAAGCGTGATCCGCAATCAGCGCCATGTTATTGGCCAGCAGCACCTTCTTTCCCAATCCGATGATAAAGCGTACCACACCGTCGGAAAAGTCCTGAAGGTTCTCCTTCCGATTATTAATCTGATCCGCAATGGTTTCATACCGCACAATCGGTCCGGCGATGAGCTGCGGGAAAAATGAAATGTACAGTCCCACATTCAAAAGGTTCTTCTGGGCCTCGCCCCGTCCCCGGTACACGTCGATTACGTAGGAGATTGCCTGAAACGTGAAAAAAGAAATTCCGATTGGCAATGCGATTTCCGGCACCTTCCAGTGTGCGTGAAGCACCAAGTTCAGGTTTTTCACCGTAAACGCCAGGTATTTGTATATGAAAATAATCGCTAAATTAATAAAAACATCCAGTGCAATCAGCCACCGTACATTTTTATTCTCTTTAAATTTTCCTACCAGCAGGCCAAAAAACCAATTCACCAGAATGGATGCCATCATCACCAATACGAACCGAGGCTCTCCCCAGGCGTAGAAAAGCAAACTGGCCAGGCACAGAAAAACATTCTGCGCCCGGCGATTGAATTTGAGTGCGTAATTTACAAGCAAAACTACCGGAAGGTAGACAAATATAAATACATTACTTGAGAATAACAACTTAGTGTTCTTTGTTCCTTTCCACTATTCTTCCAGCAATTCCTCTACTGCACGAGCTAACCGCTCACCGCTTTTTCCGTCACATGCAGACATATAACGATTTCTGAAATCTTGTACCGTCGCGACGTCTTTAAACTCACCCTTACAGATGTATTGCTCTAAGTCCCCATAATTTCGGAATATTTTTCCCGGCAGATCTTTTTCATAATCCAAATAAAAATCTCGATTGTACTCATCGTAATCGTAACAATAGAATACCATCGGCTTATTCAAGAGAGAGTACTCAAAGATGACCGAAGAATAATCGGTCACCAGCAGGTCGGCGATGCACATCATTTCATTGGTAGTAAAATCATCTACCTGAATAATATTGTGATATTCGCTGTCCGGAATGCGATTCTGCATCACCGGATGCGGGCAAATTATAAACACCTGATTCCGTTTCAATGAATGACTTAATGATTCGAAGTCCATCACCGGATGAAAGATGTGTTTATCCTTTCCATTGGAATCCCGGAAAGTCGGGGCATACAGAATCACCTGTTTTTTCTTTAAATTCGGATACTTATTCAGAATCTTTTCCTTTATTTCACCCGTGTATTGTGACTGAAGAATTTCATCGGTGCGCGGTGCTCCGTACGCTTTCACTTTCTCCGGTTCAATTCCGAATGCACTTGCATATATTTCTCTCAAATTATCTCCGCTCACCGATACCAAATCATAATCCTTATGATACAGTCGATCTACTTCCGGAAATAGATCGGTACCGTCCAGACCGAATTTCTTAAACGCGCCGGTGGCATGCCACAGCTGTACAAATTTCTGACCCGGCTTCTTTCCGAATTTTCGGAATAAATAGAAGTAGTCGTCTGTCACAACCACTTTACTGGAATACACCGCTTCAATGGCTTCATCCATTTTCTCATCACTATACGGCATCATTTGTGTAAATACCACTTTATCTGATTTAATCCGCTCGTAGACGGATTGCATATTCGGAAGCAGCGCATCATTACTCCGTGCGGACACAAAAGCAATTTGGTTTTTCAGTTTCAGCTTACGGACTCTCTTACTCCTTCGAAGATTTTTTCGGAAAGCCGCTTCCCCCGCCGTATCATTTTTGCGATGAAGTTCCTTGAGAAATCTATGCTTGAACTTAACAGCGTTCAAAACAGATTTCTGCGCAACGATTATATCTCCGTTATTGTACCGAATGAGCCACCCTTCTTTTTCCGCATATGAATACCGGTATTGGTGCTTCACCCCGGTATCCCCCATCATCTTCGGATATATTTTTGTCTCTTTGTCATTCATTACGAGATAAAAGCTTGCTTTTCGAATTTCGCGAAGAGGTGTCGTCAGATTAAATCTCCATCCCGCTAACAATACTTCATCAAATCGGTTTGTAACATCGCTCTTTGGATAGAGTTGTAATTCTGCCCACCATTCTTTTCCGCTCTCATCACGCAACACCAGATCCGTTTTCTGATTCAACGTCCCGGCAGTAACGGTTCCGGCAATACTCAGCATTTCATTTTCCAGTGTTATTGTATGAAAACAAATGGCATCGTGCTTTAAGTTGACCAAACGATGTCCGTTCCACAGAATGGCATTTTTTTCCATCGTGACATCCTGAAAAAGATCTTTGCCGTATTTCGCTACATACAGGGCCATTCGCTGATTTTGAACGGTTCCCGGTGCATTATCGATAATATCATCCGGTATCTGTTGTAATTCTTCGCGCAAGAAACAAAGGTATGCATTCCGCTCTTCTTCGGTGAATACCGTACTTGTATCTGCACCGTCCAAATATTGTTTCATCATATACAGCATTACGTTTCGAATGTAGTGCTGACTTGACTCATCTGAAGCTAACAACTCCAGTTCGCGGAATAGAATATTGAGATTTCGAACATATTCCATTCCGCCATCCGCCTGCTCGCTGCTAAGTCGTTCCGAATTCCGATAAATGAAACCTGCAGATGATATAATTCCGACATTGGGATTATTCATCAGCATCCGAGAAAGCAAATATAACTCACGGCCATACTGAAGATCCTTCCCGTTCGACAGTTCCTTAATCCCGTCCTTTAAGGCCTTCGATAGAAAAATTACATTGTTTAAAGAAACCGAAATGCTCCGAGGTTTTTCTTTCACGTTAACGATATGGTTTCCATTTTTATAAAGAAATCGGAACGTGCTTTTCGCAGAAGTCTTCTTCTGGAAAATCTCTCGGCACATAAAGAAATTCGGTGGCATGACACACTGATTCATATATCGACACGCTTCCCCCAACGCCCCTTCTTCCCATCGATTTGAGAAATCATAAAAAAGGGCATACTTCCCGGATACAGTGTTAACCATACTACTCGCATCTGAATCAGTCACTCGAATCATGTTCAAATATGTGTTGGAATACGATTGAAGAACGTCCTTATTTTTCGAATCATTCTGTCCGACTACAAATACCAATTCCAACTCTTCTTTGGGAATATTTTGATTCAGCAGACATTCCACCCCTGCTCGAAGGTCTTTTTCGTCGTCACTTCTCCAATCGTCAATTGGAATAATTATGCTCAGAAGTTTCTCCATATAACCCTGCTTTCAATACAATAAAATGAGCATGATTAAACACTATCATGCTCATTTTAACACCCATATACATTTACCGATAGAACTCGATTATTTTCTTAAGACTATCTAATCCATACATTCCTGGAACACCGCTCTCTTCAAAATCTTTTCCTTCAGTACCATCCGCCTTAAAATATTCAATGCCGGTTTTATCTTTATAAAAATCCAGTATTAAATCAATCGCCGGGGTTTTCGTTTCGGTTAATAAAGCAAAATATTTAATAATTGCAATTCCGAATGGAAAATCTTCTATAAACATTCTTGAATTAAAATCCGGATAATACTTTCCTTCTTTTTCAACCAACGGAACGGTTACAACATTATAAAGCGATGGAATACTCTTTAGTTTTTTTGTTAAAGCTTCCGGCGTTGATGATTCATAATGCGTACGCAATGAAACAACCTCATGCAAATCCAAAGGTTTCATCTTATCACAGATTTCCTGCAATTCGTCATCATACTGAAACAATAATCTCGATGTATCATCATTCCATTCTTCGTAGAACATCATTGGTTCATCATAATACTCGCCGTCTTTATAATCTTTAAACACATTATATAATCCGGTAAGATGCAATAATGGATTTGACGGAACCAAGGTTACTGCCAAATACTCATCTAAAGCAACACACGGAATATCTAACATTCTCTCAAAATCGGAGCATACATCCGCAGCTCTCGTCTTTGGGATTGCTGCAATATAAAGTGTTTTCTTACGGGACAGTATAGAGGCATTCTTTTTGTCATGCTGTCTCGCAACATACGGTACTCTCTGAAGTCCTACAATAGTCACTCCCTTTCGCATCAAATCAACACAAGCATATTCAGCACCACCATAACCCGGTACGAACACCAAGTTCATACCGGCTTGCAGAAAACGCTCTGCTTCCTTTACGAATTTCTTTCGCAACATTGCCGGATAGGTGCATATAATGTACTCTGCATTACAGAAAGCTTTTTCCATGTCGCATTCCACATTAATGTTTAGTTTTGAATGCTCTTCATTCCTTTCCACATCATTGAATACAAGCTGCGCTACGTCAAAAGGATTTCTTGTGTAAACCGTTACATCATACTCCTTTTTCAGTGACAAAACCGATGCCATCGCAAGACCCATGTTTCCGGCGCCTACAATACATACTTTCATAATCTTCCTCCGAATAAAATTACTGATAAAGTGCATTTTTTTCTAAATGCTGTTTAGGAACATCTCTTATCAATTTTTCTGCACGTTTATTCTTTCCATCATGGCGAAGTAAATTAATATATATTTCGAAAATTTCCTTATCAAAACACAACACCAGTTTTTTTCTTTCAAATTCCTTTACATACTCGTCATAATCTGTCAATACATTTCTTAACTGCTCCCAATCACCTTTTTGGTAATACCTAATTATATCATTTTTTAGCGGAGCATATTCCTCAGCAAGTGAAATCCTCGCACCACTCCGTTGAACGATGTACCATGCATTTGCAACTTTTTCTTCATAAACGTTCAATATTTTCTTACATGTACGTTCCTTTTCTAATTCCACAGAAATAGACGAATCGACCCCCTCTTTTGAAAGTTCCTTTAAGTACTCATTGTATGGTACATCCACAGAAGCAATCGTATTCAGTGAAGTATTCATATTATGAAACGTTTTTTCTTGCCAGCTATTTCCGGCTACAATTCCTAGGTATGTTTCAACATCTTCCGGCATGTAATATTCTCTATTCTCAATGGTATACTTTTTCTTTTTCAAAAGTATACCGTCCGGCAATGAAAATATGCATGAATAATCTAATTTCTCATAATAAACATTTGATTCTAGATTGAAGTCGGACTGGGACCGTCTACGATAATCTAACATTTTTTGACGATATTTGTTTTTTCTATTTTCGATTATGGATAAAACAATTCTTCGCTTCAGCCGAGTAGTTTTTCTCTTCGCAGTATCCTGACATCTCTTAGGGTAATCTTTATAGTATAATCTCCAGAACCATTCATATTTTGAAGCCTTTTGATTAAGCTTCGAATTAGAAGACGTATACAGAGGACGAATTCTAATGTACAATCCATGGCAGTTACGACTGCCTTTATGTGTCAATTCTAGAAATAAAGTTGAAGAATCAACATATCTAAACATAAAATCCGAATATTCTTCATTCGTGTATACGGATTCGATTTCTCTATCTTTAACTGCACCCGAGTGAACAACATCCTGCAGCTGCAAAATGTCATTATACGGCATAAGAATCTCAAATACACGTATCCCAGACTCTAATGATTTGCTTCTATAAGCACTCACCGCGAGTTGACCCGTCAAGTAATATGACAAGCCTTTCGTCTCACATATTTCGTCAATTTCATCCAACAGCTGAAACAGTCTTTCTTGAACTACGGTCATCTTACTTAACCCCCATTTTTTTCAATGAATCTTTAATGCTCAAACGAACCAATCCATTCCTCGTTTTTTCAAAAGCTTCTACGAAAAAATGAATTGCCTTCTCATACTCCTTCATTGACATTAACATCTCTGCTTTTAATGCTAATAACTCTCCTTTATCCGAAAAAGATTTTAAAGATTCATTAATTGCATTCATTATCTCAGCAGTAAAATGTTCTTTTTTATTTTTAACAAGAGACAACAACAACAGATATTCATAATCATATTGTTTCCAAGACAAATCATTTTTGCATCTGCTTGAAAGAATATTTAAGATAGTCTTTTCCGTCAAATCTTCGCCCAACAATTGTTTTGGAACTTCGTCCCATTGACAATAATCCGCTCTATTGTAGGCTTTCCGAATATTTCCAGCATATTCATTCAGTTCTATTAATTCTGGCGACAATATCTGTTCTCTTCTTTTTCTCCAGTCGATTACTTTTAATACAACAGAGTATTTTCCCATCTTCAATTGTGGTATCAGTGCTGCATAAAGATGATCGTCTGGAATATCTAAAAATTCTTTGTATGGCCAAAATGTAGTTCCCGTCTGTTCGTTTGCCCAATTTTCATAGATGCGACCCAGTTCAGAAAAATCATTCTCTTGAAGAAGTTTATCTCGAAGCGATGCGGAAACTTTTTTCATTTCCATATCAATTGCCACTTTTTTTAACATCTGATCCCTTCTTACACGATTCACCTTCTGTTCAAACCATGCTACTGTGGCTTCTTTTCGTGGTTCATAATTTGCCAAAACATCTTGTGGATTAATGAATTGAAGATAATCATCCATAAAGACCTTATATGGAATTGTCATACTAGATGTTATTGCATGAACGATTTGCTCTTCCTGCTGTGGAATGTACATCCAACTATCACCGTAATCAAACCGCAGAACATCTTCAGCTTTTAATGCAACCGGCAGAAATGTATCTTCAAACGGCACATATCGCTGTTCATCGAACCACTCAATATCATAAATTAGATTTCGTAAGCCCCAGCGTGCGCAGTACTGTTTCGCATCTTTTTCTTCAATTGTGAACAGCTCATCATGCAATTCCTTTATGACTTTTTCTTTGCCTTCTGAATCGCATCTATCTCGATATGTTTTATATAAGTCCCAATCAAGCCAGTCCGCAATTCTTTCGTTTGCCACTCGAAAAGTTGTACATAAAAGCTCTGCGTAAATCCAATGTTTTTTTAACCAAAGATTTTGTTCATCTTCATCTACCGGCATAGGATCAAGAATGAAAAGCTCAATGAACTGACCTTTAGGTGCATCGTCTACGATCCGTGCACGAGTAATTGCGGTACTGTTCGTATCAATGCAGCGCACTAACGTGTTTCTGTATGTATTAAACTCTTCATTGCATACCAGTACAAAGTCATCTGTAAAAAACTCATCTTTTAGAGCGTACACTTTTTCGTACTCTTTTCTTGGAATATACAAATCCACATCATCATCCCACGGCAGAAAACCTCTGTGCCTAACTGCGCCTAACGCAGATCCTCCTCCGAGAAAGTACTTAATACCATTCTTTCTGCATAAGTTGTCAAATCTTTGCATCAGACTCAACAACTTTTCTTGACCGTCATTCATTTTATGATTATTAATGATTTCTGATAATTTCATTTTTTCCCCCACAACCTATTGAACCATGTTTAAGATTTCTGTAATCGATCGGTGTTCTGATAAAGTAATTCTTGTTGTATCTGAGCTCTCCATCCGAATATCACTCAATATGGCCTGGATTAAATATCGGAATCCATTACCTTCAAAATTCGAACTGTAATGCTTTGCTCGTGGTTCACTCCAGTTACGCAGTTTGAAATAACCCATCCGCCACCAATCTTCCGGAATTGTAATTTCTCCATTGGTACCAACGATAGTCATACTTCCAGATACATCCAGGTCCATGCTTACTTCCGCAACAGCAACAGCATTCTGATAATCAAAAGTAATCACACCGTATGCTATTTCTTCCCCGTCTTTTATTAGTTTCGAATGCACAGAATCATATTCGCTTCCCATTATTTTTGTAATTACACAAATCGGATAGTATGCCAAATCCATGAAATCAAATTCACATTTTTTATCAAAAGCACTTCTGGAAATAGAACACTTAATACTTACTAAGTCGCCTATTAAATTGCCCCTTGCCATCCATAAAAGTTGTCCAAACGCATGCTGGTATAGGGTCATTACATTACAAAATAACGATACCCCGTTTCTGTTTGCATAATTCAAAATCTCTTGTTCTTCCTCTGCATCCATTGTAATCGGCATATCACAAATAACGTGTTTTTTATTTCGAATTGCTTCAACAACATACTCTTTTCGTTGATTTCTAGGCATCTTAATATACACGATATCGGTATCTTGCAGAAACTCTTTGTAATTTGAAAACCCCGCATTTAATTCGTAGATTTCACTAAACTGTTTTGCTACATCCGGCTTTGGTGAATAAACACTTTCTACATGAATACCGCTAACAATTTTTGGTTCTATCACGGTTTCATTGTCGTACAAAGAATCCGTAACAATACCAAAATTGTATATTGACATATTCGACTCTCTCAATAACGTACTTGAAATATTTTTAGTTCTTTCTAGATACACAATCTGACAATATTTTCCAATATGATCAAATTTCCCCTTCCAATCTGAACCAATTGCAAAAATATCAACATGATATTTGATTATATCTGGAATTTTCTGACCCAAGTATTCTTCGACAATAATCTTATCCGCAAAACCGGTTGCTTTTACATTTTCAATTCGGGTCGCCAAGCTGTCTTGTACGGATAGTTTTCCTCGTTCAACATCATAGGTTTCGCCAGTAACACCAACAATCAAAAAATCCCCTAATTCTTTTGCACGCTTCAGCAAATTATAATGACCCTGATGGAATAAGTCAAAAGTCCCATATGTAATTACAGTCGTCATATTAACCTTCATTCTTTAGTAATCTTGTATAACTATTTATTGTTCCGCATCAACTGCATAGAATTCTTCTAAGAATTCTCTCATTGAGTTCTCCGATCCTACGGACACACGAATATATTTTCCGAGCAATTCGTTTCCATAGTCATGGACTAAAACGCCTCTGTCCGCCAACTTTCTTGTAATTTCATGTGCATCATGCTTTGGCTCTACAAATATAAAGTTTCCTCTGCAATCTCTGCACCAATAACCGTGCTCCTTCAGAGAATTCAGAATATACGCCTTTCCTTCTTTCTCAATTCGAATCAAATTCTCCACCATTTCCGGCTGTTCAATAATCCGTTCTGCAAAAAGCAATGCAATGGAATTGGCATCGAAAGTCAGCTTCCCGTTCTTTATGTAATGGATTATCTCCGGATTACTGATGGTTATTCCCAATCTGCATGCTGCAATAGACATAAGCTTCGAGAATGTCCGGATTACAATAACGTTGTCTTCTTTAAGTGCATACGGCAGAAACGTCTTGTCATAAAAATAATGATACGCTTCATCAATCAGAACAACAGCCCCTACCTCTTGCGCTTTACGAATTACTTTTTCCATTTCCTCATCCGTATAGATATTTCCAACCGGATTATTCGGATTCAGCAACGCCACAATTCGAGTTTTCTCTGTGATGGCGTCCAGAAGCTTATCAATGGATATCGTCAAATCCGGTTCATATGGCACCGTCACATGATTCAGTCCTAAAACCGAACAGTTCACTCCATACATTCCGAATGTTGGAGAAACGGTAACTACATCCTTTCCTTCTTCTCCGAATGTCTCAAAGATGTATCGAATTGCCATATCAGAGCCATTTGTTGCCACTAAATTGTCCAAAGTGACACCATTACCGATAAATTCCGCATATTTGCGCAAAAACCGATCTGGTTCCGGATAGATTGAAAGAAATTCCGGTGTGATTTCTTTCAGAACAGAATTCACAAAATCTTCCGGCAAACCTTCTGGATTCTCATTCATATCAAATCGCTTAAGGCCATACCGATTCTGTTCCGGGAATATGCGTTCGGTGTTCTTAATGTGTTCATCTACATAGTACTTCATAATGCGACTTCACCTTTCTCTCTACAGCTTTAATCCTACTTCATCCAAAATCCGCTCTGTGGAGTGCCCATCACAGGAACGCATAAACTTTTCACGGAAAGCATGCATCTTCTCCCGATCGAATTCCGTATCAATATGGGTAATATAATCAATAATCTCTTCTGTACTGATTAATACCGGTCCCGGTGCCATTTCGAAATAATCGTAATAGAAACCTCGCCAATCGAAATACACATCCAAATCATAGGCGAAGAGAATAATCGGCTTCTCAAACAAGGAATATTCAAAAATCAGAGAAGAATAATCTGAAATACAAATATCCGAAGCGCAGATTAAGTCTTCAATTTCCATCGTATGGGATACATCGTACACAAAGGAATCTCGATATTCCAGCGGAATTTCCGGCAGACGCTTTACCAGCGGGTGATGCTTTATCAGGATAATATATTCATCCCCCAAGGATTCATACAATTTCTCGTAGTCAAAGTGATCCGGTCCATACGCACTTGCGACTCTTCCTCGGAATGTTGGGGCGTAAAGAATAATCTTTTTATCCGCCGCCGCAGGAATTTGTTCGAGGATTCGCTGCTTTGCCGCATGAATATAATCATCTTGGAAAAACACATCCGTCCGACTGACTCCTACCGGCTTAACATTACCCACACCTTTCAGCTGCATGGCCTCCTCGTAAGCCCATACCACTTCCGGGCTGCTGACGCACACCAAATCGAAATTGCGATACATCGGATACCGTTTCTGCTCTTTTGCATTTCCGCCAAAAATCTTGTCCGCTGTGCTAAATCCGAACTTCTTAAATGCACCGCATCCATGCCAAAGCTGAACGATTTTTGTTTCCGGTCGCTTATTGATTCCGCAAGTGGTCACCGTCGCCTCATCCAAGAATACGTAATTTGCAGTTGCCAAGTCCTTGATTAAATCCAAATCCACCTTAAATTTCTGTCGATAGCGAAGCGATAGGTTCAACAGGAATTTATTATGAATGTTAAACTTACCGGATTTTTCCAGCAGATTGTGAACGTAAGTCATGGAATTCGGCAATGCCGGCTTTCGATTGACGATAAAAAGAACTTTGTTCTTCTCAATCGGTTTCCGTGCATGCCACTTGTAATATACCGGAAACAATACTTTTAACGTCAAGAATTTATATCCTTCTCGCAGCTTACAATTTCGCCACTTCTTCAAACGAAGGGATATGGTTTCCACTTCAGTGCTTTCCTTCTCAATTCGATTCAGGCGTTTTTCCTCCTTGCGGAGCTTTCGCTTGTACCCAAGCTTGACCCCAACGTTCTTGACCTTTCGCAGAATATCACTGTCACTCATATTTGTAACAAAGGAGTTATCTTCGAACTTAATGTAAGAAGAATTTCCGTATAATCGATTCAAGTCCTTCGTGGAATCCGATTCAAACAATCGCTTCTTTGCCAGGAGATTTTTTATGCTGAAAATCTTATTGCTCCATATTGCATCCAATTGATTGTATTTGGAACGCTTCTTTATTACCGAGAATTCGTTTGTAAATACAGTGGACTGTGCCTCCAGTTTATGAAAACGCTCTCCGTCAATTTTACAAATCGGCGCAGTGATAAACGTTTTGTCATGAATCCGCTTCATCATCTGTGCAACAGTTCGAGTCGACGGATATACCGGCTCCTCCACTATAATGCAATGAGTGCCCTTTGCTTCCTGCAGCGCCGTCTTTTTCCATTTCGCCAAATTGGCATGCGGCCGCACGTGAAAGTTTTCCTTTTTCAGATAAGTTTCCGGAACGGCATCTATCAAGGCTTCATCCAAAAGGATTTCGAATGAAACGAAAATTTGCCCGTAATACGCTTCCAACATCTTCTCTACAGATTCTTTGGGAAGTTCTGCTGTTACCAAGACCGAAAGAAGTGGATTCTCCGCAAGCTCCTCCCGATTCATCAGTCCCACATCCATCTGAAGGTCCGAATTGTCTTCCAATAAAGCTTTCCATTGACTCGGGAACATATTCTCTCTGCATTCTTCCAATGATTTCTGAAGAAGCAAATAGAGTTCCTCGTCACTGTTCCAAAGCAGCCGATAATACTCATCCAGAATAGAAATTTGAGCGAACCGCTTCCACATGGTCGACCGAATCAATTTCCAATTCCAGAACATTTCGTCTTTCGCCGCCTGAGTGGCATCAGAAGCGTTCACCTCGTTCAAGCTTTCTGTCGTTTCTTCATCAATTGCCTGAATTATTTCCATCAAATTTCGACGAAGGTCTTTGAATGCGGAAGAATTTGCCTTCTGACTTAAAGAGGCATCCTCCCAAAAGGAATTCTTCACATATTTGTACACGATAGACGGACAACCTGTAATCTTCTCCACTTTTTGAATATATCGGAAAATAAACAGTCCATCCTCGGCATGCTTCGTTCCGTTGAAGCGTAACCGGAATTTCTCAATTATATCCCGTCGGAATAATTTGTTGCACAGAGTGAAGTTCCAACAGAGAGATTTGTGATACTTCGGAATATCCGTTTCATTCGAGAGATTTCTAGAGGATTTCGGCATATAATCTTCCGTCATGTACTGTATAGTATGACGCCCGATTACCAAATCCGCCATATGTTCTCTGGCCGCATGGTAGAGGTCATTCAACGCATTCTCCGGCACTTCGTCATCGGCATCAAAGAAGGCGATATAATCTCCCTGAGCAATATCCAGACCATAATTTCTGGCTGCGCTAACACCTTGGTTTTCCTGACGGAATACCCGAATTCTGGAATCCTCCGATTGATACTGCTCTAAAACACTCTGAGTATCATCTTTGGATCCATCGTTAATTACAACAACTTCAAAGTTTTCAAATGTCTGTGCCTTGATTGCATCCAGCATTCGCGGCAATGTTGCCGCTGCGTTGTATGCCGGAATAATAACCGATACCTTTGGTGACATTAATTTCTATAATCCTTTCGTTATTTCTTCCACACCATAACGGTCTTTCCGCCGTGTTTCTGGATATCCGCATCGAACGCATGGGTCATATCCTTGATGGTGCGGACCTCTACGATTTCGCCGATAATGCTGGACAGATAATCCACCACTTCCGGATGTTCCTTGTAGAACTGCAGCAAATGGCGGAAATCATCCGCGCTGCTTCGGCTGCTTCCGTAGAGCGTCAATCCCTTCTCCAAAATCATTCGAGTGTTAATCAGTACCGGATCTTCGGAAACGCCCAGTGCCGCAATGCATCCTTCCGGATTGATGTAATCGATAATCTGATTGATGGATGTACCGGAACCGGCTTTACCCACGCACTCAAACCCGTGATCGATTCTCAAATCTTCCGGAATGGCATCGATGAAGAAAGTCTCGTCCGCAAAAGCGAAGTCGTCCATCTTGTATTCATGCTTTCCGAAAATGTACACCTTGCTCTCCGGGAATCTCTTCTTCAAAAGCAATGATGTGATAAAAGCAAGATTTCCATCGCCCCATACGCCCAGCACATTTCTTCTTCCGTGTGCTTTCCGGTCAAAGCGATCGATGGCGTGATAGCTTACGGATACCAGTTCGGTAAAAGCAGCAACGTAATCGTCGATTCCGTCCGGCACGGCCACAACTCGATCCCGTCTCATGGCTACGATATCCTGCATAAAACCGTCAAATCCGCTGGCACGGAATTTGCTGCTGCGCAAATAATTCTCCGCAACGATATCATCCTCCTCCATCGGAGTATTCGGTACCATTACCACCTTCTGGCCCGATTCAAAATCTCCTGCCGGATCGTAGATTACTTCACCGATTGCTTCATGAATCAGCGCCATCGGTAATTTCTTCTTCAGCACTTCCGGCGGTCTGGTCCCTTGGAAATAGCGCTGGTCTGCGTTACAAATAGATAAATGGGTCGGACGCACCAGCACCGAATCACCATTTACATCAATATTGGAGAATTCCGACTCAATACGTCGCGGCTCTACCAACCGATATACTGTATTCAGCATTACTTCTCTCCTCCCAGCAGCGTTTCTGCCAACTGAAGATCATACGGATAGGTTACTTTGATATTAAAGGTCTCTCCCTTAATCAATGCCACCTTATCCCCCTTTACGACAAACACCTTCGCTGCATCCGTCAGAATCTTCCGCTCATCCTCGCTCAAGGTTTCATACAAATCCTTGAATCTCTTCGCCCGGAAACTCTGCGGGGTCTGTCCCTGATAGTAGTTCGCCCGGTTCGGAATGCTAGCAATGGTCTCTCCATCGACGCTTTCCACGATGGTATCCGTTGCCGGAATTACCGTATCGCAAGCGATTCCCTTTCGAACGGATTCCACATTCTCTTCCAGAATTCGATGCGTCACGAAAGGACGAACCGCATCGTGCGTTACCAAAGAGGTCTCTTCATTCAATCCGTCGGTTTCTTCAATGTAGCGAATGGCATTCATGATGGTGCCGTTTCGATCTTTTCCGCCTTCAATCACAACCACATTGCTGTTCTCCGGAAGGTGTTTCCGAAACAAATCCTTCGTATAGGTAATCCACTGTGCCGGGCACAGAACGATCACCTTCTCAAAATTGTCATTGATGATAAATTTCTCTACTGTATGAACAATAATCGGTTTCTTTCCAATGTGCAGGTACTGCTTCGGACGATCCACATTTCCCATTCGACTTCCGATGCCACCTGCCAGAACAACGCCGTATACCATTTTTCTTCCTCCCTCATGTATCAGAGTTAAATCATGTAATTATATCTTATATTTGTATAATATTCAAGAATTGCCGGACTTCGCCAGTTCCTGAAGCACCCATTCCGCCAACCGACGGGTATTTCCGGTCCCCGGCTGTACGTATTTCTCAATGAAAGACCGATTTTCATCCGGACACATATCGGCTCCTTCCGCCCTTCTTTTAACATCTTCATACACCCGTTCCAGCAACTCGGTCGGCTTCCGATATTTCTCCAGCGGAATATCCTTCATGAAATCGATGATAAAACCTCTCCGCTCCAGATACCGATCCAAATCGAACGTGTATAGATAGATTGGAATTTCTGCTGTCGCCGCTTCATAGATAATGGATGAATAGTCCGTAATCAACGCGTCCGTTAGGCTGAACAGCTCCATCGCCGTAAATTCCGGACATTCAAAAATCTCATCTCGATGGATGCCGGTTCGGTCCACCGGATGGAGTTTTACTATCAGATTATACTCTTCATAATTGAACGCTTCGAATAAAGAATCTAAATGTTCTGTGATATCCTCTCCATTTCGAAATGTGGGAGCATAGAGGACATTGGGGCGTTTGCCCAATTCCGGATACCTCCGAATAATTTCTTCCCGCTTTCGGCGGCGGTATTCCCGGTCCGTCAGCAAATCTGTCCGCGGCAGCGGGCATACTTTTACCCGAGATTCCGGCATACGAAAGGCCTTCGCATAGTAGGGCCGACAGAATTCACTGCTGCAGATAGCATATTCGTAATTTTCGTGCATGTGCATCGCCTTTGCCAAGGCCTCGCTGTGTCCTTCTTCCGTTCCTACCGCATAGTACCCGAACTGTTTCAGCACACCCAGTGCGTGCCACAGCTGGATAATGGAAAGCTCCTTCCGATGATGGAGAATGCTGGCATTGATGCAATACCCTTCCAGAAGCACGACTCTGGATGTAGCGAAGACGTGCATCTCCCGGGTTACCATGTACCAAAGATATTTAATTTTACCCGCCAATCCCGGTGGAATCATCCGGTTCAAGGTTAGAATTTCTACCTCCGGATTCTGACGTTCCAGTTCTTCCTTCAGGAGGCGCATATCCAGTGTCAAGGTGCTGCTCTGCCGGCTCACCATGGCGATGCGATTCCGAACCGGGAACAGCTTGTGAATTCCGTAGATGCCGTTACAGATGGCAATGGCAATTTTCAGCATTATCTGCATTCTTCACTCCCGTTCTTCTCAAATACCCATTGGATAACCCGTTCCGTGGCGCGGCCGTCGCATGCGGACATGTATTTCTCCCCGAACTTCCGGCGAATCTCCGACTCGTCCTCCGCCGACGCCTGAATTGCCGAAATGAGTTCTTGCGGTGTTTTTGCCACCGGGCCAAAGAGGTATTCCTCGTAATCAAAATAGAAACTCCGGCCGTTATAGTAGGTGTCGAAATCATACGGATAATACACCACCCTGCCGCCGGTCAAATAGTAATCGAAAATAACGGAAGAATAATCCGTAATCATCACATCCGTAACCGTCAGGATATCGTTAATTTCCCGTTCTTCCGAAAGGTCCAGAAAGAAATCCGGATACTTTGCGAAATCCGGCATCCGGACTTTGCCGTTTGCAAGATTGTTGTACAGTGCCGGATGCCATTTAAAGGCCCACACATATTCCTCGTGAAGTGCTTCGTAGATTTCATCCAGCGGAATCCGGTTGAAATCATAGCTTGCATCATCCGCCCGAAGACCTCGATACGTCGGTGCAAAGAGAATCAGTTTCTTTCCCCGCAGCTGCGGATACGTCTCGTGCAGCCGTGTCTTCGTTTCCTTCAGATATTCCTCATCGAAAAAAATATCCGTCCGGGGAACACCGGTGGCCCGCACTTTATCCGGAGTTACGCCGAATGCCTCTGCATAGCAAGAATTAATGGCTTCACTGCTGGTAATCACGTGGGTATACTTCCGGTATCCTTTATGGATGCGAATATTCTCATTTCCTTCCGCCCGGCTGTATCCGAATTTCTTGAAGGCGCCGGCACCGTGCCACAGCTGGCAGATTTTCTGACCTTCTCGCACCTTGTAATACGATGTGTAACGGAAATAATCCTCCAGAAAAACAACTTCTGCCGTGGTCATGTCATAGACTAATTTGCAGAACTTTCCGAAGGAACTCCAATTCCGCCGATCTGCTTTGAAATACGTGGCTCTCTCGTAGTCTTCGCCCATGGCGTCATATACGCACTTTAAATTTCCGCCGTTCTCTGCGCGAACGTCGGAAATAAATACCGCTTTGTTCTTTCGCACCGGACAGAAGATGCCGATAATCCGGTTCAACAGAATAAAAACGCCGGCAGTCATAAGATTTATACAATATCTGATATATCTCATTGGTATCACCTCAATATAGTGCGATTTTAGCACATAACCGCCCCTGTCACAAGTTAACCGATAAAATATTTCCGCCAGTTTACAAATAATATTATTGCATTTTATTCCCAACAATGATATTATCCTTACAGGTATTTAAGAAAGGGCAATGACGAAAGCGTTATGATTCAGAAACACACGAGGAAAATCAATATCGGAATCGCAATTCTGGCGGTGCTTCTTATTTTTGCGCTGGCCATGGTTCCGGCTCAGGGAGCAACCAAGAAGAGCAAGACCGGCTGGAAGAAGTCCGGTTCCTATACGTACTACTACTACAAGAGCGGCAAATACTACAAGAACCGCTTTGCCACCATCAAGGGAAGCAAGTATTTTTTTGATGAGAAAGGTCGCCTTGTTAAAGGATATTTTTCTCATGAAGATAATTACTACTACTCCGATGCCTCTTCCGGCAAGGTGAAGACCACCGCGGGATTCGTGAAATACGACGGCAATCGCTACTACGTCACCAAAGGCGGCACCATCTATACCGGTCACACCTTGAAGTTAAAAGGAAAGAGATATAAGGCTTACGCAACCGGAAGACTGGGAACCGGCGTCTTCAAATACGGAACCGTTTCCCGCTTCTACGCGGACAGCAACGGCGTGGTAAAAACCACCCCGGGATTTGTCAATTACAACGGAAACCGCTACTATGTGAACTCCGAAGGAAAGATTGAATGGGGTCACACCTTCAAGGTTTCCGGCTACACCTATAAGGCGTATGCCACCGGCCGCCTGGGAAAAGGAATCTTCAAATACGGATCCAAGTACTATTACGGTGATTCCAACTGCCGGGTGAAGACCACCAAGGGTTGGATTAATTACAACGGAAAGCGGTACTATGCCGCATCCGGTGGAAAAATCTATCAGGATCAGTTCATCACCGTAAGCGGAGACCGGTACTACGCCTCCTCCACCGGTGCCATTCAGACCGGCTCCTTCAAAGTGGATGGAAAGAACTACAAGACCACATCTACTGGCCGGATTATCGAGCTGAATACCGGCAAAGCCATCGGAATCGATGTATCCTATTTCCAGTACGAAATCAACTGGAAGAAGGTGAAAGCCTCCGGCGTGAAGTTTGCCATCATTCGCTGCGGTTACCGCGGAAGCACCAACGGCAAGCTGTACACCGACAGTACTTTTATGAGAAACATCAAGGGCGCGAAAGCAGCCGGAATCGACGTGGGCGTCTACTTCTTTACGGAAGCGATCAATGCGAAGGAAGGCAAGGAAGAAGCCGATTTCTGCATCAAGCAGATTAAGAAATCCGGTGTAAATGTCACCTATCCGGTTGTCATCGACACCGAGAACCTGTCCGGTGCACGGGCATCCAGCAGCAGACTTTCCAAGACCAAGAGAACCGAAGCGGTTCAGGCGTTCTGCAAACAGGTAAAAGCCAAGGGATATACGCCGATGATCTATGCCAGCACCAGTTGGCTCAACAATCAGCTCAATATGAGCAAGCTGTCTGACTACTATGTATGGGTTGCTCAGTATTACAAGAAGGTCACTTACGGCGGCTCCTATAAATGCTGGCAGTACACCAGTTCCGGCAAAGTAAACGGAATCAGCACCCGCGTAGATATGGACTACTGGTATTATTAAATCGCCATCATAAATTTACACACCTATACACATGAGAATTTGATTTCGGTACCACCTACACATACCGTATCACTTTCCCGAAGAAAGAGATGAGATTTTCCCTCATCTCTTTTTTGTTTTCCCTTATATTCTTTCCTTCCGGAAGCTCCTATATTATAATTAAGGAATAACAATGCAGATTTTATTCCGTCATCAATCATCAAATGAAAGGATTTTTTTCATGAAATACAATCGAATTATTTTATCCGCAGTCATTGCACTTGTAATGATGCTCGCTCCCCTTCCCTGTTTCGGGAAAACGGATGTCCTGCAATACACTGCGGATTCGTCCAATGCGGAAAGCTGGCAAAGCTGCGATTCGAGTCAATCGGTCACTTTTGAGCAGAATAAGAAAATATACCTGCGTTTTTCAGCTGCCGAATCCACTGAATCCGGCACCTCTTCGCAGGAAGACTCCGGCACTGCACCGGTTCTCCGGCAGCGTTCTGCGGATACCTCTAAGGAAAACCTCCTTCAGCCGGATTCGGAAGGTCTCTATCTTCTGAACACCGATGAAAGCGGCAGCTGGGAAATCCTATATGAAGACAGTGTCCGGATGCGTTTTACGGTAAAAGAAGCGAACGCAATCCAACCGCCGTCCGAGAAACCGTCCAAACCCAAGAGCAAAGCCGGGGTCCTTCGCAAAGGAAAATATTATTTTTACCGGGACAGCAAGGGAAAGATTCGCAAGAAAGCCGGATTTGTCACCTGGAACGGAAATAAGTATTACGTTCGAAAAGGCGGCCGAATTCAGACCGGAAAGACGTTCAAGGTGGGTAAATACACCTATCGGGCGAACAAAAAAGGTCAAATAAAAGTCGGCGTATACAAATGGGGAAAAAGCTATTATTACTCCGGCAGCAAGGGGCGGCTTCGGAAGTCCAAGGGCTTTATCACTTGGAAGAAGAACCGTTACTACATTCGAAAAGGCGGGAAGATTCAGAAGAGCAAGTCCTTCCGAACCGGAAAGTACACCTACCGGGCCGGTTCCGACGGGCGCATCAAGGTGGGCGTATACAAATGGGGAAAGTACTATTACTACTCCACTTCCACCGGAAAGCTGCGGAAGAAGGCCGGCCGGATTACATGGAAGGGAAAGTCCTACTACAGCCGAAAGAGCGGCACCCTGTATACCAATCGCTTTTATTTTAGCGGAAGCAACATTTACTACGCCGGGCCGAAGGCCGCTGCCCTCACCGGCACCTTTAAGGTGGGAAAATACACCTACACTGCGAACGCATCCGGATCCATTATCTCTTCGAATCGGAAATATATGAGAGGCATCGACGTTTCCTATTATCAAGGGAAGGATATCGACTGGGCAAAGGTGAAATCCGGCGGCATCAGTTTCGCCTTTCTGCGGTGCGGCTACTCCGGAACGAAGGATGGAAAATGCCATCCGGACAGCACATTCAATGGAGATAAAAAACACAAGGGAAACATACAGCGGGCCACCGCCGCCGGAGTGGACGTAGGAGCCTACTACTTCTCGCAGGCACGCACGGTAAAAGAAGCTCAGGCGGAAGCCGCCTTCGCCGTCAAGCAGGTGAAGGAATCCGGCTGCAAACTCAATTTGCCGCTGGTTATCGATACCGAGAATTACCCGGGCGGACGAGCATCCTCCTCAAAGCTGAACCGGACCAAGCGAACCGCGGCGGTAAAAGCTTTTTGCGACTATGTGAAATCCAAGGGCTATACCCCGATGATTTATGCCAGCACCAGCTGGCTCAACAACAACCTGGACATGAAGAAACTGTCCGGCTATCGGGTATGGGTGGCGCAGTACAACGACACCGTCACCTACAAGGGCTCATACCGATGCTGGCAGTACACCAGCTCCGGGAAAGTTCCGGGAATCAGCGGACGAGTGGATCTAAATTATTGGGCATTGTAGTTTCCAATGCAGTCCCCAAAATTGAACCATTCGGTTATAGCTTTCTGTTACGAAAAGGGCTACACTGAATGGGAATAATTATCAGAAAATCAAAGGAAGGAATTCAGACTGATGAAACATTTTGGTAAGAATCGGTTTATTTCATTTTTCGCGCTGCTGCTCGTCCTAACCCTGGCGCTGAGCATGAACAGCGTCTTCGCAGCAGACACCGCTGCGACCGGTACCGATTCCGCGGTGCAGCAAGAATCCGGCGAACCGCCGGATTCGGAAGAGTCGGATTCAGCGATTTCGGTGCAGAATCCGGAACAAAATCAAGAACAGAAACCGGAAAATTCTGCATCCCCGGAAAACCCGACCACCCCGGAAGCTCAAAAAAAACTGGGCTGGGTTACGGACAACAATGAGACCCGCTATTACGATACGGAGAATCATTTTGTCACCGGAATGAATACCATCAAGGGAAAAAAGTATTATTTCAATAACGACGGTATCCTGCAAAGCGGAATTCTGAAAATTGGCAAGGCGTATTATTACGCCGACGGAAAAGGAGTGATTCGCACGGCGAAAGGTCGTTTCCGTTGGAAGAGCAACACCTATTATTGCAATAAAGGCGGAAAGCTCACCACCAAGAAGATGGTGAAGTCCGGAAAGCATTACTACTATTTCGATTCCGCCGCTAAGGCGAAAACCAAGGCGTTTAAATACCACGATGTCACGATCCGTCCCAACAAGAAGACCGGTGCCATCACCAAGAAGCAATACCGCCGGGCAAGCTACGGTCCGTACAATTACAAAAATTATATTCTGATCGATATCGGCGATCAGACGCTGAAGTACTACGTCAAGGGCAAGGTAAAACTAAAGAGCAATGTGGTCACCGGCGGCCGAGGATGCGGAACGCCTACCGGCCGATTCAAACTGCATCACAAAGCTCGGAACGTAAATCTCACCGGTCCGGGATATGTAAGCCACGTAAACTACTGGATGCCTTTCATCGGACAATCCTATGGAATGCACGATGCCTCCTGGCGTTCCCAATTCGGCGGTTCCATCTACAAATACAACGGCTCCCACGGATGCGTGAACATGCCGCGCTCCAAGGTCAGCAAGCTGTACAAGATGGTTCCGAACGGCACCCGGGTCATCATCCGGAAGTAAGTCCGATTATGATTTTCCCTCTGCTTTTTAGAATTTAACAAAATAGAAACCTGCACCGGTCAGCAGCAGCTTAGCGAAGCTTTCCAGGTGCAGGTTTTTTTTCATTCTTGGGCGCCGGCATAGGCACCGGGGACCCGAACTAGAGGTCCGTGATGGATTTAAAATACGAATTAAGATCTTGATTGCATTGATAGATTCCTACACTATTTCTGCATTATCATTTTCGGCGCATCCCGATAAAACACAACCGATAACAATCATTGTAATCAGAAAAAATAAGTTCGCTTTTTTCATAAATTCACTCGACTTTCGTTAACTCCTCACCGTTTCCCCTTCCCGGAGCCGTACCCCAGCATGATAAAGAAAAACGGTGTGGTATAGAACATGGCCACTCCGAAAAATGAAGAGATAAAATACGCCAATGCGGCGGAAAACGCCATCAGTGCATAGGGATCTTTCCAGGCACCGCTCACAAGGTGCCTCAAGAAAATCATCAGCACCGCCACGGTATAGCACACCGCCGCCGGGACGCCGAAGAACAGCGCATAGGTCAGCAGCTCGTTGTGGGGATTGGAAATGCCGATATCGTTCATCATCCGGTCTGCCATCCCCTCGCAGCCGTATCCTAGAAGCGGATGCTCTTGAATGTACTGCACAGCTTTGACCCACTGACCCCACCGATTGGTTCCGGCCGATGCCGCATCGGAACTTCCGGACATGATTTTTCCAATATCTTGCAGCAACACCACGAAATTGTCGAACTGGGCGTTCAGCAGCACGCCCCCCGCCAGCGGAATGGCGATGATCAGGGACGCCACCGATACCGCCCGCCACTTGCTCTTCGGCAGCTTGATCAGCGACAGTAACAGCACCACCAGCAAGCTGATGAAAGAAGCCAGAATCGCTCCGAAGGTGTTGTTCATGAACAACACGATTAAGTTCAGCATCCCGGACAGGAAGCCGAATTCCCGCACCCACACTTTATCGCCCACGATAAAAGCGGTTACCGCCACCATCAAAGCCATGGCCAGAAAATATCCGTAGTGATTGCTGTTAAAGAAGATCGCACTCAGGCCTTTTTTCCCGGAATAAGCCGAAATGTTCAGGAAGAATTGATGCCCAATTGCGGTAACGCCCAGCACATCCGCGGTAAAAAGAAAGGACAGCAGCACAAACTTCCGAAGCTGCTGCAGCTTGACTTTGGAAGAAACGAAGTAATAAATCAATATGTAAAAGGCAAAATGGAAGATGCCCTGATTCCGATACGGGATTCCGTGGATGGCCTTCCCATCGATGCCGTTCACCAAGGTGGAAAGCGCCATGCAGATCATAAAGATACCGAAAAACAGAAACTCCGGATTCCGCTGCAGGAGAGGCTTCTTTTTCACCGGAACCATGTTGGACAGCACGACATAGAGAATTCCTACAATAATGATAATAAAATTGCCAAATTGAAAAAGCTCCGGGAATTTCGTGTACTGTTCCTTCCCCATTGCGGAATTCGTTACCGCCAGAAAAATCTCCCGGAGGGTAATAAGAATCACAATCATGGCCGGTATGGTGGCCAGGAAGTCCAGTATCCGACTCTCGGAGGTGGTATATGCCCTTTGTTTCGTTGCATGTCTTCGGCCGCCGCCGTTCTTCCGAGACGCATTCCGGGATGCCCTGGAACCCGCCCGGGTCCGGCCGGCATTTCCGTGCTGAGATGTTCGTCTCGACACCGATGCGCCCTGTCTCCTCGGAGTTCTTCTACTCATGTCAATATATTACCGTAGGGTTTTTGCGGTGTCAAGAAAATGGGCGCAAGGCCGGGGAATTACCTATTTTTACTTCATAAAAACAGGGCTGCCTCGATGACAGCCCCATAAAATCAATATTCAGTTGTCCGGTCACGTCCGGATAGGGATCGGATTGCCTTCTATCTGTATGTTTCAATTAAACCGTATGCATCGCCCTTCCGTTTGTATACCACGTTGGTGGACTCCGTATCCATATCGAAGTATACGAAGAAATTGTGTCCCAGCATCTCCATCTGAAGAATGGCTTCTTCATAATTCATCGGCTGCAACTCGAACTGTTTTCTCTTCACAACAGTGAGATTATCTTCTTCCTCTTCATCGTTCGGAATGAACTCAAACTTCAGCGCTTTGTTCTCCTTGTACCGGGATTCCAGCTTGCCTTTGAATTTCTTCATCTGGCTGGACAGTCGGTCGATGATGAGATCCATTGCCTCATACACGTTGTCCGAAATCTCTTCGGCACGAAACAGTGTCTGCTTGGTATTGATCGTTGCTTCCAACTTCGTCTTGTCCTTGAACTTCGAAACAATCACATTCGCGGTAACATCTTCATCGAAGAACTTCTCTAATTTCGAAAATTTCTTCTCGATGTTGTCCTGCAGACGCTCACTCGGCTTATAATTCTTCGCTGTAATCATAACCTTCATAGTTGTGACCTCCTTTAATTGGGTTAATTGAATTATACCACATCTCTCCGAAAATGTATTGTCATTTCCAAATAAAAAAGGTGACGCGGCGGAGAACTTTTTGTGTTCCCACCGGTCACCTTTGGCTTCATTAAATTTGTTTTTGCCGCATTCGAATGGGACTACTTCGCATTCTTTGTATTGCTCATTTTCTCCATCTCGCCGATGCTCATGAACTTCTTGGTCATGTTCTGCGGCTGGAGAACCACTACCTTTGCCGGATATTTTTCGTCCAGGTCCAGGGTGTTCAGGGAATTCACCCACACACCGGAAAGACGCAGGGTGTAATCGTATACGGTGCCCAACTCCGGCAGATCGAATTCACTTTCTACGCTCTTGTAGTGCATCGGAATGGTATGTCTGGCATCCAAATCCACGGTGAGTTGTGCCGCCTGTGCCGCATCCAATGTGTAGACGCCGCCTACCGGAATCAGCAGTGCATCTACCTGATACAACTGTCCCATCTGCTCATCTGTCAGTTCACAGCCCAGGTCGCCCAGGTGTGCCACCCGCTGATTCTTTGTCTCGATGATATGAATTTTGTTCTTACCGCGCTCGGTGCCGTTCTTTTCATCGTGGAACGTATCGATGGTGGTAATCTTAAACGGAGAAGCCACGGTCTTTACGATTTCCACATTGTCTACAGCATTGTGGTCGTCATGCTCATGACTCTTCAGAACCTCGTTGGCCTTCTCTCGAACCGGAGCCAGTCCCGGGATGCAATCGTCCTGATACGGATCGATAATGATGGAATATCCACCCTCTTCAATTTTGAAACACGAATGTCCAATCCATGTAATTTTCATAATAACACTCCCTTTACTTCAATTTTCAACACTCATATTAGAATAACCTATTCAGCGCTTTTTTTCAACCGAATTCTCTGCCTTTATGGGGTTGGCGCAAAATCTACCGAAGCATCAGCAACGCGCAGTGACCGCCTCTCTTCAATCCATCCCGGCGATGGGAGAAAAACAAGCTTGGATTTCCGTAGGTACACCGGTCCTGCATGTCGATATGATCCCCGGGAACGCCGGCCGCTTCCAGCACCAGCCGGTTCACCCCGGCGATGGAGACGTGATATTTATTTTTGACCGTGTCGTAGGAAATCATTTCCTCTGCCGGAATATTCATGGCCCGTACCGCATCCACCACATCCCGGTCGCATTCAAAGTATTCTTTGGAAATGCACGGACCGATCATGGCCACCAGGTCTGCCGGTTCCGTTCCGAACTCCGTCTGAAGTTTTCGAACCGCTGCTCCGGCAATTTCCTTTACCGTGCCTCGCCATCCGGCGTGCACCATGCCGATGGCTTTTTTCACCGGATCGTACAGGTACACGGGCGTGCAGTCCGCATGATAAGTTACGAGCGCCACACCGGGCACATTGGTCACCATTCCGTCCACATCCTTCATTCGGGTTCGGAAAAGCCCCTGCCCCTTGTTGCGCTCATCCACCCGAACCACGTTGTTGGTATGGGTCTGGAGACCGATGACCAGATCCTGCATACGGACTCCCAGGTCTCGGCACCATATTTCGTAATTCTTCATGATATCTTCCGGATCGTCCGGAAGGGTGAGGCTCAGATTCATGGAATCGTACACCCCGGTGCTGACACCGCCGGTACGGGTGTTAAAACCAAATACGATATCATCGCTGTAATCGTTAAAATTCATAAAAAACAATAATCCTTTCCTATTTCGATTGATAATCCACGGCCTGCTGCCGTTCCATAAAGAAGTGAATTCCCTGAGAGGAATCCCGCCAACGGTTCTCTTCAAACCCGTTGGCCGGCTCCACCCACTTCCCCACTTCGTAGTAGAAATCCGGATCCACCGTGGACTGGGCCCAATCATAGGATTTTGTCTCATCAATGCTCTTGATGGACAGCACCTTCGCCTTATTGCACCGGCAGGTTTCCGCCGTGGCCGACACCCGCTTGGCATCCGCCGGCACCAGAAGCTGCACCACCCGAAGCTCCGTGCAGCACTTCCAGGCGATGAACGGCCCGGTTGCCGGACATACCATCCGGAAAAATTTCGTGTCCTCGTTATCCGTTATATCCTCGGTATTGGCATATTCAAACAAGGTATGGTGGAAATTGGAACCGGAGAAATCCGCTCCCCGGAAATTCATCCACCGGAAATTCGCCTCCCGCACGTCACAGTACAGAAACCGAATGCTCTCCGTACTGCACTCCTTGAACCATACGTGATTCAGATTGCATTTTCGAAAGGTGGTTCCGGTCATGTTTACATTGGTAAAAACACTCCACTCGAAGTCAATGTTCTCCGGAATGTCCCAGCCGGAAATATCCGCATTTTGGATTTCGCATTTCCGAAGATTCAACGTTTCTTTTCCGTCGTGATTTCGAATCATCTCCAGAATTTCATCAGTGGTATAACTCTGTTCCCATGAATTCATCGTTTTCCTCCCCTCTTCATCCGTGCACCGGAATATTACACGTAAAGTATATTCTGTTTGAGGAGATAAGTCCACCCATTTCGCCCAGCGAAAAACCGGAGCTTCCTCGGAAGCCCCGGCTTGCAAAATGTTTTTTTAGGATATCTCGATATCTCGCAATGCGATATTCTTACGCTTCGGCGTTGGCCACCATGTTCATGCGAGCCTGTCTCTTCTTCATCATGTTCAGGAACAGGAAAAGCAGAACCACACCGACAATCAGTCCCGGAATTGCGGACTTGGTGAATCCCACAACGACGTAGGAAATGGTGGAGATAACCAATACGGTAAGTGCATATGGCAGCTGTGTCTCCACGTGGCTGATGTGGTTGCAGCCGGCACCGGCTGAAGCCATGATGGTGGTGTCGGAAATCGGCGAGCAGTGGTCGCCGCACACGCCGCCGGCCATGCAAGCGGAGATTACCGGAATCATCATATCCGGACGGGATGCGGTAATTGCCAGCGCAATCGGAATCAGGATTCCGAAAGTTCCCCAAGATGTACCGGATGCAAAACCCAGTGCACAGGAGATGACGAAGAGAACGGCCGGAATCAGTGCCATCCAGCTAGCCGGCATCTTTTCAACCATTCCTGCAACGAACGGAGCCAGGCCCAGGCTGTCGGTCATGCACTTCAAGGACCATGCCAGTGTCAGAACCAGGATTGGGGATACCATCTGCTTAAATCCTTCCGGAACGCAGTCCATGCATTCACGGAATGTCAGGACGCGGCGCGCACAGTAGTATACGATGGTGATCAGCAGTGCGACCAAGCTGCCCAGCGACAGGCTGGCAGCGGCATCACAGCCGGCAAAAGCGTCTACAAAGGATGTTCCGCTGAAGAATCCACCGGTGTAAATCATTCCCATCAGACAGCAGATAATCAGCACGATTACCGGAACAATCAGGTCTGCGACGTGACCGTTATGGTTCTGAGAAATCTCTTCGTCCTGAGAGGACAGGTTCTCGTGAACGGTGAGCAGGTCGCCGTTCTCAATGGCGTTCTTTTCATAGATTGCCATCTTGCTGTAATCAAAGTTCATTGCAACGATGGCGAACATCATCACGATGGTGAACAGCGCATAGAAGTTGTACGGAATCGCGCGGATAAAGATGGTCAGTCCGTTCTGACCCTGAACGAAGCCGGATACTGCAGCCGCCCAGGAAGAGATTGGAGCGATGATGCAGACCGGAGCTGCCGTTGCGTCGATCAGATATGCCAGCTTTGCTCTGGAAATATTGAACTTGTCGGACAGCGGCTTCATAACGCTTCCTACGGTCAGGCAGTTGAAATAGTCATCCACGAAAATCAGAATTCCCAGCAGGATGGTGGTGAACTGCGCATGCTTTCTGCTCTTTACCTTGGTGGAAGCCCATTCTCCGAAGGCGGCGGATCCGCCGCTCAGGTTCATCATGGCAACGAACATGCCCAGGATTACCAGGAAAATCAGAATTCCGACGTTACCGGCACTGGACAGGGATGCGATGATGCCGTCCTGCAGCAGGTGGTTCATGATGCCGCTGAAGTTGGCACCGGCATACAGCACTGCACCTGCGAAAACGCCGATGAACAGGGAACTGTATACTTCCTTTGTAATCAGCGCCAGCACGATGGCAATCAGCGGTGGCAGAACCGAAAATCCGGTTGCGTACAGTGCCGGCTTCTTTGCCGTTTCCTCTGCTGCGAAACAAAGTGCCGGCATAGAAGCGATTATCAGAATCGCTAGGCCGAAGATGTAATTCAGCCTTGTTCGAATTGAATGTGTCATTTTAATCCTCCCATTGTTCTTTTCTCTGCAATACCCTTCTGTTGCAGACTTCTCGTAAAGTGTAAATAAAAAAGCCCTGAATAACGTCTGAAACGTATCCATGGCTAAGTACTCAAAAAAAACTCTCTCTGCACAAATATATACCATTGATAGCGCTCCACATGTGTGACAGTCCATCGCATATTCTGCGATGTCCCAGGCCTCCGCTGTAGGATGCTTCAGCCTTCGGCGGATTTCCCTTTCCCGAGTTACCGCATCCTCTGCGTCCGTAACTCCGTACTCTTGATTTCCGCAACCTCTATCGAATCAGGTCTATTCAGTTGACTTACCTTATTATAACTTTTTTCATGAGGTTGTCAACAAATTTTTCATTTTTTTGTTGTTTTCTACAAACACTTTTTTTCGTACAATCTGCGGTATTGTTATTTGCGGCAAAATGATTTCTATAGTATAATCTCAAGGCATATGCACATTAATGGAGGATATTTTATGCCAAGCAAAATACGTCGGCGGGTGATTCCGCTGCTGCTCTGCCTGATGGCGGTTTTCGCCCTCACCGGCTGCGGTCCGCTGCTGGAGCTGAATCAGAAATACGCCCACCCGGAAATTTATGTCAACTACGGCACCGCGGTATCTACGGACATATCCGAATACGTGAACATGGATACCTTGTCCAAAGAAGAACAGAAATACGTAAAGAAGAACTCTTCCGTCGTCTATCATGGAAATAAGGTTTCCGGGCACAAATACGACCGTCCCGGCACCTATCCCCTCACCATCTACTACGAGGATCAGGTCTACCGGAAATACCAGGTGACCATCAAGGATATGGAAAAGCCGAAATTCAAGAAGGCGAAAGATGTCTATATTTTCAAAGATACGGAGCTGACGGACTACGAACTTCAGGATTTGCTAAAAGAAATGTTCAAGGCTACCGACAATTCCGGCAAGGTGAAGCTGAAGCTCTCTCACGAGAAGATCAACGTTCACAAGGTTCGGAACTACATCATACACGCCACCGCCACCGACCCCTACGGCAACGTTTCCCAGGCCAAGGCCACTTTCCACGTTCAAAAAGCGGAATACGGCGCCATGGGCACCTACGTCTACGTCAGCATCCCGAAACAAAGACTGACCTATTTCGTAGACGGTAAAATCAATATGTCCTCGCCGGTGGTTACCGGCACCCAAGGAGTTCACGATACGCCTCGGGGAAGTTACTATATCAATTCCATGAGCACCGGCACCCGCCTCAAGGGGCAGGGTTACGATGTCACCGTTCAATACTGGATGGCCTTTATCGGCGGATCCTTCGGAATCCACAGCGCCCAGTGGCGAGGTGCCTTCGGCGGAAATATCTATCAGTACGGCGGCTCTCACGGCTGCGTCAATATGCCGGTCTACGCCGCCGGAGAACTGTTCCAAAAGGTTGACATCGGTACACCGGTAATTGTAGGAGATTAAAATTCGGATTTGAAAAAGGAGCTGCTGCAGTGTGCCTACTGCGCAGCTCCTTTTGACGATTCGTTTTTTTATTGTTCAAATTCGACGGTTCCGTTCTCCAGGCTCTTAATCTTTGCCATGCTCAGAACATCGTATCCTTCTTCCCGAAGTGCTTTTCCGCCCGGCTGGAAGGATTTCTCAATGCAGATGCCGATTCCGGCAACATCCGCTCCGGCCTGCCGGCAGATGTCCAGCAATCCCTGCATGGCCTGTCCGTTCGCCAGGAAATCGTCCACGAGAAGCACCTTGTCGTTGTCGTTCAGGGCATTCTCGTTCACCACAATATCGTAATAGCGGTCGTGGGTATAGGAATATACCCGGGACTTATAGGTATCCGAATTCAGGTTCCGGCTCTTGGACTTCTTGGCGAACACCATCGGCACGCCGAGCTCCTCTGCCGTGATGCTTGCAATGGCAATTCCGGACGCTTCTATGGTCACCACCTTGGTAATCTCCCGATTTCCAAAATGTTCTTTCAGTGCTTTTGCAATCTGACGAATCAGACTGACATCGATCTGATGATTCAGAAAGGTATCTACTTTGAGGATTTCCCCCGGTGCCACTCTGCCGTCTCTGCGAATCCGTTCTTCCATAAATTCCATATCGACCTAATCTCCTTGTCTTGCCTTATTTCATAAATTGTTATCATTGTACCACATTCCCATAAGCGATGGGATATTGTTTTCGGATTTCTTTCGGTTTTTTACCCTTAGGCGCCGAACATGCGCTGAGCGATGTACACCGCCAGAATTCCCAATACCAGGCTCACCCCCATGTACGTGAGTGCTATGCCGGAAGCGCCGTTCATCATCAAATCGTGGTTTTCCAGTGCGAAGGAAGAGAACGTGGTAAACCCCCCGCAGATTCCCACCTTCAGAAAAAGCACCGTCCGAGGATTCAAGGCCTCCCGGGACGCCAGCGCCGCCACCACACCGATGAGGAACGCTCCCGCAATATTGATGATAAATGTTTTTATCGGAAAACCGCTTTCCGGGTTCATATCCAGAAGTCCCACGAGATATCGGAGCACCGCCCCCACGAAGCCGCCGGCGCCCACTACCAGGCATTCAATCATTAATCTCTCTCCTTTCCGACTAAAAGGAGGCCTCCCAGCGGAAAGCCTCCTGAATGTACTTATTATAGTATCTGGATGAAACCTTTTCAATAGTCTTCGGACTATTCTGCCTTGGCCTTATTATCAGTATTGTGTTCTCTCTTATAAAAATAAATTAATAAAAAACCAAGAATTCCACCAATTGTATTGCAAATTACATCATTGATATCACAAACCGGCATTGTATCTTCCAGAACTCTTGCATACGCCTCCACGCCTTGTAAGAGTTCAATCGAAAGTGAACATAACAGCGAGAATATTGTTGCCCATTTTATATCTCTGAAAAATTCGTATTCACTGCAGTATGCTAAAACCGTCAACGGTAGAAAAAGGAGCACATTATCCGCGTACGTTATTATTGCACCTCGGTTCACGAATATCAATAGCATTTCTGAAACATCTAGATTATATTCAAATCCGGATGGATTCATCGCCGGATACGTAATAGGAAGGAGCGTAAAACAAACAATAACACAACCGTAAAAGGTAAATAAAAAATTCCATAGTTTTGGCTTTAAATCGATATAATCCCTACTTATTATGTATTTTCTATATCGAATTCCATAGTAACAAACTAAAACTACTAACGCATACTTCAAAAACATTCCAGAAGTTATAATTGTTTGCTTCATTATTTATTTTGGACCTTTCCTTTTGCACTTTTGTAGCATTTAGCATTTCCGCCCTTAATAAAGAGCCAATAACTACCTTTTCCTACCTTTCCGAATGAATAGGTTCCAGGCTTATAGAACTTGATTGAACCGCAGTTTTTATATCCCGGTGAAGCTTTTTGAGCTTTTCGAAGATATACTGTCCCCTTACTGCTGCTAGAATAATTATAACACTTATCAACTTTCAGTTGTGCAGTTCCTTTTCCTAACGAGTGAGAAACTTTCCCACGGCCATCCATATAGCTAGCAAAATATTTCCATTCAAATGCGGATATATTGGATGCTCCGTAAACGTAATCAATAGGTAATTTGACAATTTTTCCCACATTCAAAGTGAATGAAAATATCAACCCTAATACGAGCAAGCATGTACTCCCCTTTTTCTTTAAAACACTCATTTCTTTTCTCCTTTCAAAAATAAACTTATGCATGTGCATATTTTGAGGTGTCCAGCAATTCTATTAGGAGTATATAAGTATTTAAAAATATAGTCAAGTCAGTATTACAAATAGATTGGAAATAAAAATAGATTTATTCAATACTGTTCGATAACGGAAATAATCCGTTTGATCCCGTAGATTCCGTTTCCATTCCAACCAGTCCGAACGGTCCGATCTGAAGCTGCTTCAATGCCATAACCACGCCGACCACGAGCAGTCCGATGCCCATGCCCAGACGAATTTTTTCCGCATCCATCTTACTGACCAGGCTGGCTCCTACTTTGGAACCCACAATCATTGCCAGCAGCAGGGAAATCAGCGTCAGCTTATCGATTTCCACTTTCTCCGGGCACTACCTACAATTACCCACCGGAGAAGTCAACTTCACTAGTATAACAGAAGTCGACTAATTTTTAACGCACGGACGGAAATCTGTACTTGCGGATATTGGTGGGACAATTTTACATTTTTTCATATTTTTATAAATTGTTTTTCATTTTTTTATAGAATGGCCGGAAGTCGCCGGGGAGTGTAATATTTTTTTACCAAAAATACACAAATGGATATGTTCGAATTCGGCGCAATCGTGTATAATTATCCGGTGATTTTATGAACATACAGAACTGTGCTTCGCCGAGAAACGCAGTTCCTCATGTTATATTCTGACAGTTTTTGTTGAAAGTAAGAGGAGGGTTCGCAATGCAGGAATCAATTCCAAGAATAACCGGCACACTTCGTGCCCATACCATTGAAATGCCGGAAGTAATTCGAGAAGCTTCGGGCATCATCGTGCTGGGTCGAAAAATTCGATCTTTAATTTTCTCCACGGATATCGCCATTATTCGAAACTGTGATGCGGATGCGGTTCTGGCCGTGTACCCGTTCACTCCGCAGCAGGTTATTTCCGAGGCCATCATCAACGCCTCCTCCATTCCTGTTTTCGTCGGTGTGGGCGGCGGCACCACCAAAGGACTTCGCTCCGTGTACATGGCTCAGGATGCGGAAGCGCAGGGAGCTTTCGGCGTTGTGGTGAACAATCCCATGAGCAACAGCAATATCCGATTCATCAAGCGGGTTATCGATATCCCGGTGGTTTCCACAGTGATTGATTCCACCGGAATTCAGGAACGGCTGGATGCCGGCGTCACCATTCTCAACGTGGCAGCCGGAAAGAACACCGCAGATGTGGTTCGGGAAATTCGGAAGGACTTCCCGAAGGTGCCGATTATCGCCAGTGGCGGCAAGACTGACGAATCCATCCGCCGCACCATTGAGGCCGGTGCCAATGCCATTGTCTACACACCGATTTCCTCTTCTGCGATTTTCTCCAGCATGATGGACGAATACCGGACAGAGAAGAACCGGAATCCGGAGCTCACTTTCAAAACCCTGGATTCCAAGAAAGACGAGCTGGTAGATTTGATTGGCCTGCTGCATCAGCAGACGGATTTGGATCTGAACTTGAATACGGAACCGACGGTGAAAAATCCAGAGGAAGAGAAAAAGTAGGGTTCTATACCTTTTGGTGTTGGTGATGGAAATGGATTTCATCATCAGCGCCTTTTTTTCAAAAAAGTCTATTTCTATTGTCTTTATCGCGTGCGTAGAATCGCATACGCCTAGAATTTCGATATGAGTTCACGCTTTTTGTCCGAAAAACGAGATTAAGCGTGAACGGTTTTTGCAAAGTTTTCAGGATTCTAATTCTTATTCACGCTAATAAGCCAATTTGCCTTCAAAAAGCGTGAACGATCCTCAAGACTTACGTCTCTATACAGAACATCATCCGAGTAAGACGAGAAAAAGTAGAAAATCGTTCACGCTGATTTCCAAAATCTAAAGGATTTGCGTGAACTCGCTCCGAAATTCTAGGCATATTGAATTTACATTTTAACATCATCTCTAATTTCTAAACGTATGACGTACCGGCTGGAAAGAACCGAAAAAAGAATATCGAGCAGCGTAACGGCTACTCGATATGTATTGCTTTTATTCTTCACCAACACCATTTGACTAAGAGCCAAAAATAGGAGATAAAAGGCGTGGATTCCGAGCACCGGCGGAATCCACGCCCTTTTAATTTGATGACCACTCGGGGCCGGCCGGCTTTTTCGAGGCGCGGTTTGCTCCCCGCTCCCTGCGAACCCTTGCGGCTCCGTTCCGGGGAGCAAAATCTTCACACAATTCCCGCGCCGCCGCCCGAGGCCGGCCGGCTTTTTCGAGGCGCGATTTGCTCCCCGCTCCCTGCAAACCCTTGCAGCTCTATTCCGGGGAGCAAAATCTTCACACAATTCCCGCGCCGCCGCTCGGGGCCGGCCGGCTTTTTCGAGGCGCGGTTTGCTCCCCGCTCCCTGCAAACCCTTGCAACTCCGTTCCGGGGAGCAAATTCTTCACACTGTTTCCGCGCCTCCCATCCAAAAATCCCCGAAGCACATTCTGCTTCGGGGATTTTTCCTTTACTTTTATCTTCCTCTATTTATCCATTTCCAGTCGCTGGGATTCCGGATTCCGAAAATAGTCCTTTACCAGGTGGATTACCGTGCCGGAAAGCAGGAATACCGCAATCAAGTTCGGGATAATCATCAAACCGTTGAAGGTATCCGCCAGAGACCAGAGCAGGCCCAGGTCCATGGTGGCACCGATGATTGCCACCAGCGCGTAGACAATAATGAAGGGTTTTACGACCTTCGGTCCGAAGAGGTATTCGATGCAGCGGGAGCCGTACAGTCCCCAACCCAGGATGGTGGAGAAGGCAAAGCAGCAAAGCGCTACCGCCAGCAGGATGGAAATCCATCCCCCGAAGGTGGTGGTGAAACCGCTGATGGTGAGCTCTGCACCGGCAGCTTTTCCGTAATTGATGTTGATTCCGCTGCAGAGAATGGCCAGGGCGGTCAACGTGCAGATTACGATGGTGTCGGCGAAAACCTCAAAGATTCCCCACATGCCCTGCTGAATCGGGTGGGCTACATCGGAGCTGGCGTGGGCGATGGATCCAGTACCCAGACCGGCCTCGTTGGAGAAGATTCCCCGAGACACACCTCTTCTCATACTGATAAAGAGGGAACCTACCACACCGCCGGTAACGGAACGAGGATTGAACGCTCCTTCAAAGATGGATTTGAACACTTCCGGCACCCGTTCGTAATTAACGGCTATCAGAATCAGTCCCATTACAATATAGAACACGGCCATAAAAGGAACCAGTTTCGACGTAACGTTTCCGATTCTCTTAATACCGCCCAGAAGAATCAGAAGAACCAGAACTGCAATCAGAATGCCGATTCCCAGGTTCACATTTCCCACATTATCTTCATTGAACACATTGAAGTTGAACAGTGCGGAATCAATGGATGCCACGATGGTATTGACCTGCGTCGCATTTCCCGTCCCGAATACCGTCAGTATGCCCAGGATGGAATAGAGCACCGCCAGGAACTGCCATTTTTTGCCCAGACCGTTCTTGATGTAGTACATCGGTCCGCCAACCCAATCTCCCTTATCGTTTCTCTCTCGGAAGTGCACCGCCAGGGTTACCTCTGCAAATTTCGTGCACATTCCCAGAAGTGCGGAACACCACATCCAGAAAACGGCACCCGGACCGCCCAGGGCAATCGCACCGGCCACACCGGCGATATTACCGGTTCCCACGGTGCCCGCCAGCGCGGTACATACGGACTGGAACGGCGTCAGCGCACCTTCTTCCGCCTCTTTCTTATCGAATATCGTGCCAAAAGTATGCTTGAGAACGTATCCGAACTTCCGGAATTGCAATCCCTTGGTTCGAATCGTCAGGAGAAGTCCCACACCGATGATGCACACCATCGATGGAACACCCCAGATGAAAGCATTCACCGAATTATTCACCTCTTCAATAATATGTAGCATTGTTTTCCTCCAATAACTTATTAACCAAAACCTTGTAAAAAGTAACAACGGAACTAATTGTACCGAAAGTTATACACTTTTTCAATAGTTTTTTATGAATTAATAATAATAATTTATCGAATTATTTATGTTTTTATACAAGATTTTATAATTTGGAATTGCATTATAAAAACAAGCACACAATTCTAAATTGCTCGGCAACCCAAGCAAAGTGGCAATTCTTTTTTTATTTAATGTGGCAACTTTGTTGTCACTTCTACTTTCCAACAACCGTATATTTTTGATATAATGTATACAAGTATTCGCTATATCCTTGAATGACGAAAGGAGTCCTATGCACATACCATCTCTCGTAATCGACCTGGCCATGATGCTTTTGGCCGCCGGAATTGTCAGCGTGATTTTCCGCAAAATACACCTTCCGGTCATCCTGGGCTATATCGCCGTGGGTTTTCTGATCAGCCCGTACTTTCCCATGTTTTTCAACGTGGAAGATGTGCCCGCCATCGACACCCTCAGCGAAATCGGCGTAATTATCATTCTGTTTCATATCGGTCTGGAATTTGATTTTCACAAGCTGCTCAGCGTGGGAAGTACCGCCATCGTCACCGCCCTGGTAAAGATGAGCGGCGTGCTGGTGGTGGGATACCTGTTCGGGGACCTGATTGGGCTGTCCCAGATGAACTGTATTTTCCTGGGAACCATGCTGGCCATCAGTTCCACCGTGGTTATTCAGAAGTGTTTTGAGGATCTAAAGGTCACCGGGGAGAGATACACATCCCTGGTTATGGGAGAGCTGATTATGGAAGACCTGATCGGCGTGTTCATGATGGTCATCCTGGCCTCCCTGTCCGTGGGCCAGAGCGGTGGCGAGAGCGTTGTCAGCAAGCTGCTCCTCATGGGATGCTACTTGCTGGTATGGCTAATTGTTGGAATTTACTTCCTCCCGACCCTGCTGAACCGCGTCATGCACCTTCTCAACCGGGAGATGCTCATCGCTCTGTCTTTGGGAATCTGCTTCACCCTGGCTCTCCTGGCGAAAGAGCTGGGATTCTCCGTGGAGCTGGGAGCATTCCTGGCGGGATCCTTCTTTGCGGGAACCAACCATGCGAAGGAAGTGGAGCACGCATCCGAGAGCATCAAGGATATGTTCGCCGTGATTTTCTTCGTTTCCGTGGGCATGAAGGTGGATCCGTCCGTGATTGCGGAACACTGGACCTCCATCATCCCGATTGCGATTATTTCGGTGATTGCCAAGCTGATTTTTGCCACACTGGGTATGATCCTTTCCGGTCAGCGGATGGAAACCTCCTTGAAGAGTGGATTCAGTCTGGCTCCGATCGGAGAATTTTCCTACATCATCGCGGCGCTGGGAATTTCCCTGGAGGTGATGGATGAATACCTCTACCCGGTTATTGTAGCGGCTTCCGTGCTCACAACCTTGGCCACCCCGGTGCTCATCCGGAATTCCTCCAAGGTAGCGGCGTTTATGCGAAAGCACCTGCCGAAAAAGCTCCTGGAGAAAATCGACCGGTACACCTCCAGCGAGCAGGACGAGACGGACCACACCCACGACTGGCTGGTGATGATTCGAAACTTCTTTTCCAGCCTTCTCCTGTACGGCATCATCATGCTGGTGACCGCCATTGCAGGAGTGCGCTTGCTGTATCCGTCCCTGCTTCAAGTTATGCCGGAGAAATTCTCCGGCATCGCCACCTGCCTGCTGGTGTACATTATCATCGCGATTTTTGCCCGGCCGATGCTGCGCCTTCGGGACACCACCTTTACCAAGCTGTGGCTGGACCGCAAGGCGAACCGGCCGCCGCTGGTCATTCTGGCCCTGCTGAACGTGCTGACCATCGCGTATATTGCTTTTATCCCGATTCATCACATCTTCGGGGCTCGGAGAATGCTGCTGCTGGGCGTTGCCCTCATCGCCATCCTCACCATGAGCAAGACGGACGTGGTGGCGACCTTCTATCTCCAGCTGGAAACCCGATTCTTACGGAACCTGAACGAAAAAACTCTGACCCACGTGGCCCAGAGTCAGGGGCCCCAGGAATGGCTGGACGAAGACATTCACATCGTGTCCTACTACGTACCGAAGGATGCGGAGTACATCGGTCAGACGCTGGAACAACTGGCGTGGGGTAAGTACAACAACATCTTGGTAACGAAAATCCGCCGGGGCAAGCACACCTACACCTTGCCTCACAGCGGCTTCAAAATCCAGGCCGGAGATAAGCTGTACCTGGTGGGTCAAATGAATGACATCCTGCAGATTAAGGGAATTCTTTTCCCGGATGTGGACCGCCGAATCCGCACTCTGGAGCAGTTCATGGAAAGTGATTACCCGGACACCCAGCATGCCCTGGCCTGTCTGGCCATCGAAGTGAACGGTTCCGAGCCGTACTGCGGTCAGGCCATCATCAACTCCAAAATCCTCAGCAAAGCCCACTGCATGATTCTGGGCATTCAGAAGGACGGTTATCCGGTGCTGATGCCAAGCGCTTACCTCAAAATCCAGAAGGGGGACGTGCTGTGGGTCATGGGCTCCAACAACAACGTGGGCCGTCTGGCATCCTACAGCTTGGGGGCCGAGGAAGAGCCGGAAATTATTTCATAAAAAAAAAGAAGTGTTTTGCCGCTGCAAAACACTTCTTTTTTTATTCCTGCGCTTCCGATTCTTCCACACTCACATCCACGCCGTTCACCGTGACCCCTTCGCACAGCGGAATCAACAGGTACTCCCGACCGTCGATAACCTGAGTTTTCACCGAATAGATCTGCTCCGGATCCACCGCGATATCCGCCTCCGGAGTGTGCACTCGGAATTTTCTTTTTTCGATGATATTATTGGGATTCAGCGCCTCTTCCTCGCCAAAATACTTCCGACAGGTCTCGCCGAAGGTTTCAATCCGTTCCTCCGAAACCCCGCTGTCCTTCAGGATTTCATTCACCTCATCGATGAGAATCACCGGCACGTTGGGATCCCGGCTTTCCTTGTGCTCCTCGATTCGCTGACGGAGAGAATTGGTCACCGCCTGAACCACTTCCAGGCTGCACTCCTCCTCCAACGCCTCGCTCAGGGCACCGCCGAAGGCATTCTTCTGCTTCTCCGGCGCAATCGGCGGTTGAGCCGCATTGAAGAGCGCCTGAATCAGCTCTTCGTGAATCTCCGAGGAACTTCTGCTGTAATACAGTGCTCCGTAGATATTGGTGGTTCGGTCATCGAAACACGGGAACATAAATCCCATCTGCGGATTGGACAGAATGCTTCCCGTCGCCGCGCCTCGGAACTGCTTGTCCTCCGCCATGTACCGAAGAGCCGCTTTGGAATCCTTCACCGGACAGATGGTGCAGATGAAATAATCGAACTGATCCGTGGAATCCTCATCCCATTCCTCATCGTTTCCGGATTTGTACGGCACATCGTAGGTATCCGCCAGAAGCAGAATCACGTAGCCGGTCTCCTCCGGAGTCAGGGAATCGATAATTCTCCGATACAGCACCTGCCGCAGGTTCTCATCCTTCAACCCGCTCATGCGCAGACCTTGCAACAGCCGATGCTCGTCGCTGCTTTCCACCTGCGCCGTAGTGAAATCGATATTCATCAGATTCCGCCCCAGGCCACCGGACAGGGTCTTTCGGAACAGTTGAGAATACATCTCCTTTTCCTCCCGATCCATTTGAATCACCTGCATATCCATGTCCGACACGATTTCCCGTGCCGCATTCACGTAACAGCCGTACACATGGCCGAAATTATCCATCTCCGGACGAATCCGCTTCTTGATTTCCCTGATTTCTTTCCGATTCATTCTATAGTAACCCCTTCTTTTTTTTTAACAACTTCTCTATTATAACAGATTTCCGCCCATTCCACATGATAATTTGGTGTACGCAATTTCCATAGAATCTGATATAATGAAACAGACTATTTTCACAACGAAAGGAACATCATGGCACTCATCGAATTTGAAAAAGTATCCTTCGGTTATCCGGAGAAAGATCTATACGAAAATATTTCCTTTACCATTGAACCCGGGGAACATGCCGTGCTCATCGGAAGCAACGGCTGCGGCAAGAGTTCTCTGGTACATCTTCTGATGGATGAGGAAAAATACACCTACGAAGGGCTGATTCGCCGCAGCGGTGATTTCCGAACGGGCTATGTGGGCCAGTTTGTGGAGCATGAAACCGGCGATGCCACCGTCTTTGAATTTCTGGCAAAACCATTTGTGGAACTGCTGGGGGAATCCGATGCGATGGCTCAGAAGATGGGCGAAGCGGAGAACCCGGACAAGCTGTACGAAGAATTTCAGGTCCTGATGGACCGCATCGATGCGGTGGACGGATACAACTACGATGCCAACATCCGGAAGCAGCTTCATACCGCCGGACTTTCCGCCATCGCGGAGAATTCCGTAGGTTCCGTCAGTGGCGGCGAATACAAGCTGCTGTACATCATCCGAAATATGCTGCTGAAGCCGCAGCTCCTGATCATGGACGAGCCGGACGTGTTCCTGGATTTCGAGAACCTGATTGGGCTGGTGCATCTGATCAACAGCTACGACGGAACCGTTCTCACCATCACCCACAGCCGCCTGCTTCTCAGTCAGTGCTTCGACAAGGTCCTTCACATCGAGAACATGCAGCTCCAGGAATACGCCGGTTCCTATCCGGAATACAGCCGCTGGCTGCTGGAAACCCGAATCGATGTTTTTGAAGTGACCAAAGATTTCGACGATTACATCGAAGCTCAGCAGCAACTGGTGAACCGCCTTCGGAAGGGCGCGGAATTCACCTCCGACCCAAAGAAGGGCAAGCAGCTGCAGGCTCGAAAGAAACTGGTGGAGCGGATGAAAAACCTGCGGGGCGAGGATCCGTTCCTGGAGATTCCGAATCATTCCTTTGCCTTCCCGGAAGTCTCTCCGGAAGACGGAATTGCTTTTACCGTAGAGAACTATTCCCTCTCCTATGAGGACGAACTGCTGCGGGACGTCTCCTTTACCGTGAACAAGGGGGACAAAATCGCCATCGTGGGCGCCAACGGCACCGGCAAATCCAGTATCCTGCGGGACATTTACCGCATGCTTTCGGAAAAAGAAAACGGCGGCAAGGTGGGCTATTTCCGACAGATTACCGAATCCGACGACACGCTGCAGCTGTCCGGAGGCGAACGAAACATGGCGCAGCTGGAGGAAATCTGCGGAGGCGATTACGATACCCTGCTGCTGGATGAACCCACCAGCCACCTGGACTGCGACGCCCAAATTGCCCTGGAACAGGCGCTGACGGAATACCGGGGAACGGTGCTCATGGTCTCCCACGACTTTTTCACCGTCACCGACTGCGCGCAGCGAATCTTCATTCTGGAGAACGGTACCCTGCGGGAGATGAGCGGCCGAGCGTACCGGAAATCCATCTACAAGAAGTATTTTGGCAGTGACATCTTCGAACAGGAACGGAACCGCATCGACACCGAGCGAAAGGTGAACCGCCTGATTCTGAAGAACAAATTCGACGAAGCCCGGGAAGTGCTGGGTGTCTAGGCAAAAAGACCGATATCCGAGTCCTTTCAAACTCGGATACCGGTCTTTTTCTTATGCGGTGAATCAACCAACGATTCCTTCTTCATCTCAAAATGCAGGAGAATCGGCACCGCCAATCCTTTGATAACGGTGGAAATGCAGATTGCCCACCAGAATCCGGTGACGCATCCGAAGGCTGCCGCCATCGGAATTCGGAGCAGGCTCCCGATAATGCTGCAGGCCGCCGGTACGATCGGTTTGCCGATACCACGGTAAGTTCCGGTAGCGACCACCTCCAGGCAGTAGAAAATCTGCGAGTATCCGATAATCCGAAGATAATCCGTACCGGTTTCAATCGCCAGCGAATCCGTAAAGAACAATTTAATCAGCGGCCGTCCCTCACAGATGAACAGTAAGGTAGTGAACACGCCCAGCACCAGCATCAGATAGATACCCACACGGTACCCGTCGCGGATCCGCTTATCCTTTCCGGCACCGAAGTTCTGAGCCACGAAAGAGGTCATGGCCACCTGAAACGCGTTGGCGGTCATGTAGGCGACGGATTCAATCTGCGTCGCCACCCGCTGGATGCCGATATAGGTATTGCCGTACACCGTGATCATCTTCCCCAGCACGCTGGAAATCATGGCAAAGATAATCGTCTGGATGGCAGCGGGAAAACCGTAGCGTAGAATGATTTTGCATTCTTCCCAGCTCATCCGATAGCGGCTGCGGAAACTGCCCTCACGAAAGAGATGCCGATCCCGATGCACCCGCAGGGCATACAAAAGGCTGACCACCATCTGAGAGAACAGGGTCGCATAACCCGCGCCATCGGATCCCAGCGCCGGAGAACCCAGCAGCCCGAAGATCAGAACCGGGTCCAGAATAACGTTGAGAATCATTCCCACCAAATTGTATTTAAACGGCGTCTGACTGTCCCCCGCCGCAGTATAGATTCCCAGCAGCACGTAATTGTATCCCATGAACAGCACGCTGATGATGGTGATGGTGAGATAGCTGACGGTATAGGAAACGATGACCTCATTCTGAATATGGTAGAACCCCACGATGGAATGTCGAAATATCAGAACCGGAAGAACGTACAACAGCATGATAATCCAGTTCAGCGTAATCGACGTCCCGGAAGCGACCTGTGCTTGCGTCAGGTCGTTCTTTCCCAGCAGCATCCCGATACGCACCTGGGCCCCGGTCTGCACGATCATGCAAATTCCCTGTGCCAGAAAAAGAAGCAACCCCGCGGTGGACACCGCCGTCACCGCTTCAATCCCCAGCCGGCTCACCCACAAAGTATCGATTAAATTGTATGCCATCTGAACGAACTGAGAAGCAATCAGCGGCAGCGACATTTGAATCAATGCCTTCGAAATACTGCCCCGGGTCAGGTTTTTCACCGTATCTTTATGTTCCATCTATCTGCTATCCCCATCAAAACCGCGATTTTTTATTATAAAGTAAAAATATTTTCTCCCCAACTCCCCGCATTTCCGGGAAGCCTTCACTATTTTATCAAATCTATTGTAATATTTCATCAAATATTATAAAATTTACGAAGATAATTCCGAAAAGAAAGGGTTCAAAAAATGGGAACAGACAGTACTTTAACCAATGAAATCTACAACGAGCTGTACCGGGCCATCACCCACCAGGAGCTGAAGCCGGGACAGAACCTCACCCTCACCATGCTGAAGAAGCAATTCAACGTGAGCCATACTCCGATTCGAGAAGCCCTTACCCGCCTCAGCGCCGATGGACTGGTTACCTACCATCCCAACAAAGGTATGAAGGTGACGGACTTCTCCGAAAGTGAAATCCGGGAAATCTTCCAGTTCACCGCCGAACTGGAAGTGCTGGCCCTTCGCTTCTGCAGCGGTGCCTTCACCCTGGCACCGTTAATGGAACGGCTCCAATCCATTGTGGACCGAGAAGCGGAAGCGCTGGAAAAGGGAGATCTTGAAGCTTGGGGCGCGATATCGGGAACCTTCCACGACGTGTTCTATAAGTTCTCGGATAACCGGTATCTGGATGAGACGGCGGAACGCATGAGCGCCCGCATGGAGCTCATGTCCCATATGTATTCCCACGAAGGAACGGAGGAACAGATCTATCGGCGCCATGTAGGAATCTGCAATGCCGTACTGCAGCGGGATTTCGATCTGGCGGCCGAGCGGATTCGAGCACACCTCCAGTTCAGCATGATGTCGGTTCTGGATTCCTACAAAAAGAACCGCTAGTACACGACCGCGAAGAAAGGAATAACACAAATGAATGCCAACAGTTCAACCGTCAGCGAGAGAATATATACCGCCATCCGAAACGATATTTTGAACAAAACCCTGGTTTCGGGGGAGAAACTTACCATCAAGAAACTCCATGAAATGTACGGTGTCAGTTCCTCGCCCATTCGAGAGGCCCTGTTCCGCCTGCAGCAGGATGGATTGATTGAATACCGTTCCAATGCGGGCATGAGGGTCATTGAATTCACCCGCCAGGACCTGGCAGAAATCTACATGCTCCTCACCGAATTCGATGTGATTGCCCTCCGGGCGGCCACCACCCCGACCCGCCGTCTCAGCACCCTGGCGGCACTGGAACTGTGCATGGAAAGAGCCCGGGCTTCCATTGAAAACAATTACTGGAATTATTACAGCGATGCCTTCCACAGCATTCTGTACGAAGAAGCGCAGAACGGCCGGCTCACCGATGCAGCTCGGAAGATTCGCATCCAGTCCACCATCTTCTCAAATCAGTACGAAATTAAGGAAGAAAATCGCCGGGAAATTCTAAAGCAGCACGAGGATATTCTAAGTGCCATTCGGGACAATCGATTGGACCGGGCGGAGGACCTGATGCGAACACACGTGGGATCTTCCTACGCAAAAGCGCTGTCGATTCTGGATGAGGAAGAAGCAGCATCGGAAGAATCCAGCAAATAAGCCAATGCCCGTTCGTAGATTTCCTCCAATTTCAGGAAATCCCCCACCAAGATGTATTCATCCTCCATGTGTTCTCGATTCTCATGCCCCGGAAAATTCGGCCCAAAGGCCACCATATTGGGCATGGCTTTGGCATAAGTCCCTCCGCCGATGGAAATCGGGCGGCTGTCGTCTCCGGTCACTTCCCGGTAAGCGGACAGCAGGGCGCCCAACACCGGGCTGTCCGACGGCCCCCGGGCCGGCTTTTTTCTTTTTCCCGGCCCGGGGTTGCGTACGAAAACCGAATTCATTGGCTTTGCAGGCAGGCGTACGCAAACGGCGCCGGCGCCTGGGCCGCCTTTTCTCCTTTTGCGGCTCCGGGGTTTGCGTACGAAAACCGAATTCATTGGCTTTGCGGGCAGGCGTACGCAAACTTCGCCGGCGCCCGGGCCGGCCGATCTCTTTGCTCCCCCCTGCCCGCAAATCCTTATGCCCTCGTTTCGGGGAGCAAAAACCCCTGCAGCGGTTCCGAACCGCTGCAGGGGTTTCTCTATTTCTTTATTCCTCTGCTATATCCTTATATCCTCTATGCCTGCATTTCCACATACTCATCGTAGGTGCACAGCTTATCCGTAAGGTGGCCTTCCCCGTCGATTTCCATAATCCGGTTGGCAACCGTGCTGATGAACTCGTGGTCATGGGACGCAAAGATGATATTACCCTTGAACGCCTTCAACCCATCGTTCACGGCAGTGATGGATTCCAGATCCAAATGGTTGGTTGGCTGATCCAGCACCAGGAAGTTGGATCCGAAGAGCATCATCCGGGACAGCATGCACCGCACCTTCTCTCCTCCGGAGAGTACTTTTACCTGCTTGTACACATCATCCCCGGAGAACAGCATCTTGCCTAAGAAACTTCTCATAAAGGTTTCGGTGGTCTCGGAAGTGTACTGACCCAGCCAGTCGATCATGTTCAGCTCGCAGTCGTTGAAGAACTCCGAGTTGTCCATCGGGAAGTAGGACTTTGTGATGGTTACACCCCATTTAAAGGAACCTTCGTCCGGCTCCATCTCGCCCATGAGGATCTTGAACAGGGTGGTGTTGGCAATTTCGTTCTCACCGACGAAAGCGATTTTATCCTCCCGGCCCACCATGAAGGATACGTTGTCCAGTACTTTTACGCCGTCGATGGTCTTGCTGATTCCGTCTACCGTCAGGATGTCTTTGCCCGCTTCTCGATCCATGGTAAAACCAACGAACGGATACCGTCTGGAGGATGCCGGCATTTCCTCTACGGACAGCTTGTCCAGCAGCTTCCGGCGGGAAGTGGCCTGCTTGGATTTGGACTTATTGGCGGAGAACCGCTGAATAAAGGTCTGCAGTTCTTTGATTTTATCTTCATTCTTCTTATTCTGATCCCGAATCATCTTCTGAACCATCTGGCTGGATTCGTACCAGAACTCGTAGTTGCCCACGTACATTTTGATTTTGCCGTAGTCCACGTCCACGATGTTGGTGCAGACCGTATTCAGGAAGTGACGGTCGTGGGAGACCACGATGACCGTACCCTCGTAATCCAGCAGGAAGTCCTCCAGCCAGTTGATGGCCTTGATGTCCAGGTGGTTGGTCGGCTCGTCCAAGAGGATGATATCCGGATTGCCGAACAGCGCCTGCGCCAGGAGAACCTTCACCTTCTCCTTACCGGTGAGCGTGCTCATCTGAGAATAGAGAATATCGTTGGAGAGTCCCAGCCCCTGAATCAGGCGGCTCACGTTGGACTCCGCTTCCCAGCCGTCCATCTCGGCGAACTCCCCTTCCAGCTCTGCCGCACGGATTCCGTCCTCATCGGAGAAATCCGGCTTCATGTACAGGGCATCCTTTTCCTTCATAACATCATAAAGATGCTTGTTTCCCATAATTACGGTGTCCAGAACGGTGTATTCATCATAGGCAAAGTGGTCCTGCTTCAGAACCGACATTCTGGCACCCTTCTTAATTGCCACATCTCCGGTGGTCGGCTCCAGATTTCCGGAGAGGACTCTCAGGAATGTGGATTTGCCCGCACCGTTGGCGCCGATGACGCCGTAGCAATTTCCCGGTGTGAATTTCAGATTAACATCCTTGAACAGCGGCTGTCCGCTGAAATTCACGCTTACATTTATTACGTCTAACATGTGTGTTCCTTTCTCTCGTGAATGCAAACATATTAAAAGCGTTGCAAATAGAACATTCACAACGCTTCGACTTACATAGTACTGCCTAATTTTACCATAAAAGCAGCATTCATGCAATCGCCAAATCCAGCTTGTCCGGAATCAAGAAGTCTCCCCTACAACGACGACTGGCTCCGGAAGTTCACCGGCTCATAATCCTGCAGCGGAGCCAGAAAACCGCACTCTTCCAACTTATTCTGAATCATATCCAGAATCTCCCGGCTTTCCGCCGTAACGGTATGATAGTGATACCCGGAGGTCGCCCGCATCAGCGGACGGGATTGACCTTCCCGAATTTGTTTTAGGTAGTTCTCGATATCCAGCCGAGAGCGAATATTCAATTCCCCCCGCATGGTTCCGTACACCTTATGGTATACAAACTCATCCCGGATTCGTCCGCCGCAATCCACGATGATGGAGAATTCCTTCCGAATCTCCTCCTCCGTGTGAATCACCTTGAACACCCGGCTGGCTTCCTCCGAGTGCTGAAGCACATATCCCCGATTGGTGGACAGCACCTCATTTCCCTGGGCCCGAAGGATGGAAATATCCTGAACGATGACCTGCCGGCTGACGCCCAGTTCCTGTGCCAACGCCGCTCCGGACAGGGGTTCCGCACTGTTTTTTAGTTTTTTAATGATTGCATCTCTTCGTTCCGCCGCTTTCATTCCGATTTTTTACCCCCTGTTCTCCAATTCATTCTTCCCACGTTTTCCGGGTCCTATATTCTTCTCATATTCTTCAGCGATAGATCCAGAATCGGGGACGAATGAGTCAGTGCACCGCTGGATACGTAATCCACCTTCAGGTCCCGAATCATCTCCACCTTCGCCTCATCTACATTGCCGGAAATCTCGATTTCCGCTCTGCCGTCGATGATTCCAATGGCCTCTGCCATCGTATCGTGGTTCATGTTATCCAGCATGATGATATCCGCTCCGGCATTTACCGCCTCCCGGGTCATCTCCAGATTCTCCACTTCCACTTCGATTTTCCGAACGAAAGGCGCATACTCCTTGGCCATTGCAATCGCCTTCGCCACGCCGCCGGCCGCCTCGATATGGTTATCCTTCAGCATCACGCCGTCGGAAAGGTTGTACCGATGGTTGCATCCGCCGCCGATTCGCACCGCATACTTCTCAAAAACCCGGTTGTTCGGAGTAGTCTTCCGCGTATCCAACAGACGAATGCCGGTTCCCTCCAGCAGGTCCGCAATCTGACGGGTATGAGTCGCCACGCCGCTCATGCGCTGCAGATAGTTCAGCGCCGTCCGCTCGCCGGACAACAGCACCCGGATATCCCCCCGAATGTCCGCCAGCTTCTGCCCCTTCTCCACCTTATCGCCATCCTTCACGTAAGTGACAACCTCCGTCTCCGGATCCAGCAGGGTGAATACCCGCTCAAAAACCTGCAGACCGCAGATCACGCCGTCCTGCTTGCAGAGCAGCTCCACGTTCCCCGGGCACTTGTCCCGCATGATGCAGTTGGTGGACACATCTTCACTGGTAATATCCTCCCGCAGCGCGCCGAGAATCAGCGGCTCCACGTTCAGCTCCATTGTCGCTCTATCAAACATTTTATTTCCTCTCTTCCGATAAAACAAATTTCGCTCTCCATACGTTTCCGACGCTTCCGCCATTATACGTGGCGGTACTCGGAATTCATCGGCGTTCCGCCGTTTGCCTTCTCAATGGCCGCTGCCACCAGGCGGATGTTCTCCTTCTCCATGGTCTCCCGATCCTCATACTTCTTCAGATCCGTATTGGTCACCACTTCATCATTTCCCTTGAACTCAGAATAGTGCTCCACCAGATCCTGAGCCGCTCTCTTGGAGAACACCAGGCTCTCCAACAGGGAATTGCTGGCCAGACGATTCTTTCCGTGCACGCCGTTGCAAGCGGTTTCGCCCACGGCATACAGCTGGTTCATAGTGGTTCTGCTCTCGTGATCTACCTTGATTCCGCCCATGAAATAGTGCTGCGCCGGAACCACCGGGATGCACTCCTTGAACACGTCATATCCCGCTTCTCTGCAGTGCTCCACGATATTCGGGAAGTGGTTTTCCAGCACGTCGTGTGGAATCGGTCGCAGGTCTTCCCATACGTGTTCTGTTCCGTCCTTTTCCATCTGTTCGTGAATTTTCTGGGACAGCAGATCTCTCGGCAGAAGCTCGTTGGCGAAACGCTCCATGTTCTTTCCGTAGAGCTTTGCGCCCTCTCCTCGAACGGATTCCGAAATCAGGAAGCTTCTGGTCTTATCATCCTTGGAATAGAATGTGGTCGGGTGAATCTGCACGTAGTTGATGTCCTGCAGTTCAATTCCGTGGCGAATGGCGATGGCCAATGCATCGCCGGTGAGATGACGGAAGTTGGTGGAATGGCGATAAATTCCGCCGATTCCGCCGGTGGCCAGTACGGTGCAGTCCGCCTGAATGGTCTCCAGCGTGCCGTCCTTCTTCCGAACCACCGCGCCGTAGCAGGTGTTGTCCTTTGTAATCAGATCTTCCATGGTGGTGTATTCCATCAGCTTTACGTTCGAAAGTTTTTTTACCTGCGCCAAAAGCTTGCTGGTAATTTCCTTGCCGGTGATGTCCTCGTGAAAGAGGATTCTTTTATCCGAGTGGGCGCCCTCCCGGGTGAAATCCAATTCGCCGTTCTCGTCCCGGTGGAAACGAACACCGTATTCCAGGAGATCTTGAACCACGTCCTGCGAGGAACGAATCATGATGTCCACGGACTCCCGGTCGTTCTCGTAGTGTCCGGCTTTCATGGTATCTTCAAAATAGCTGTCGTAGTCCTCGTCGTCCTTCAACATGCAGATTCCGCCCTGTGCCAGGTAGGAATCGTTGCTTTCCAGATCGGCTTTGGTAATCAGGGTGATTTCCTTGTCTCGAGGAAGCTGCAGTGCACAGTACAGTCCGGAGCAGCCGCTGCCGACGATTAATACTTCTGTCTTCATTATTAAACCTTCTTCCTTATGTTCCGTTGTTTTCAACCTTCCATTAACAACAAACCTGTATCAGTGATGAAGTATAACACATATTCTTTCAGGTGACAAGACAGTTGTAAATAAAAAATTTTACTGCTGTCTTGACATGTAAATATACAGTCACTATAATGAATAGGACAATCTGAAAGGAAATAAGGTTATGAATACAAGAGAATTACAGGATCGAATTATTGAACTGAAGAAGGAGAAGGATGTCTGCATCCTGGCCCACGCCTACCAGAGCCACGATATTTGGGAAGTTGCGGACTACGTCGGCGATTCCTACGGCCTCAGCGTACAGGCAGCGAAAGCACCTCAGAAGACCGTCATCATGGCCGGCGTTCGCTTCATGGCAGAAACCGTTAAGGTTCTTTCCCCGGAGAAGAAGGTTCTCCTGGCCAACGACCTGGCGGGATGCACCATGGCGCTGCAGATGGACCGGGATAAGGTTCTGGAGATGCAGAAAGAAAATCCGGGATATGCCACCGTCGCTTACATCAACACCACCTCGGAACTGAAGACCGCCGTGGACGTTGTGGTCACCTCTTCCTCTGCCGTTAAGATTCTGAAGAATATGCCGGAGAAGGACATCCTGTTCATCCCGGACTGCAACCTGGGCGCATGGGTCGCAAAACAGCTCCCGGAGAAAAATTTCAAGTTCTTCCAGGGCGGCTGCTCCACTCATATGAACATCACCCCGACCGATGTTCGGATTGCTCGGGAGAAGCATCCGGAAGCCAAGGTTCTGGTTCATCCGGAATGCCGCGCATCGGTCACCGAACAGGCGGATTATGCCGGAAGCACCACCGGAATCATGAACTACGCGAAGGAAAGCGATTGCAAGGAATTCATCATCGGCACGGAGAGCAGCATCGTACAGCACCTCCAGTTCGAATGTCCGGATAAGAAGTTCTACCTTCTCTCCGACCGCTGCGTATGTCACAACATGAAGATTACTACCCTATATGATGTATACAACGCACTGCTGGGTGAAGGCGGCGAAGAAATCCTGCTTTCCGACGAATTGATTCGGGATGCCAAGAGACCGATTGACCGCATGATTGAACTGGGCAAATAAATTCCGGTCGGACCCGTTTGAAGGCACGAACCATCCCTGTGGACTCGCTCCGCAGGGATTATTTTGGTTCTTCACTTTTTTGGTTCTTCACTTTTTTTGCAATGTTTTTTCCTTTTTAAATTTCCTATATCAGTGACTCCTTCCGGCATGGTTCGCGCTCGCCTCTCCTCTAAGCCTTTGTTTTCCGTTTCCGAGCGCGAACCACTACCCCGGAAATCATCACCGGCCGGCCCGCGCTCCGGAAAAGTTCGCGCTCGCCTCCCCCCTAAGCCTTTATTTTCCGTTTCCGAGCGCGAACCACCGCCCCGGAAATCATCACCGGCCGGCCCGGGTTCCGAAAAAGTTCGCGCTCGCCTCCCCCCTAAGCCTTTGTTTTCCGTTTCCGGGCGCGAACCACTGCCCCGGAAATCAGGAACGGCCAGCCCGGGCTCTGGAAAAGTTCGCGCTCGCCTCCCCCCTAACCCTTTGTTTTCCGTTTCCGGGCGCGAACCACTGCCCCGGAAATCATCACCGGCCGGCCCGCGCTCCAGAAAAGTTCGCGCTCGCCTCCCCCCTAACCCTTTGTTTTCCGTTTCCGAGCGCGAACCACCGCCCCGGAAATCATCACCGGCCGGCCCGCGCTCCGGAAAAGTTCGCGCTCGCTGCCCCGGAAAGCCGAATAAAAAAATCATTCGTCCGTCATCGATTTCCGGTAGCGGTGACCGCCGCGCTATGCTACCATATATATACAAAGGAAGGAGAACGCCCATGGGATCCTATGTTGAATTCAAAAATGTAAAGAAGGTGTACCGCATGGGGGAGGTGCTGATTGAAGCCCTCCACGACGCCACATTTGAAATAGAGAAAGGCGAAGTTTGTGTCATTGTAGGGGCATCCGGCGCCGGCAAAACCACTTTGCTGAACATCCTGGGAGGTATGGATACCCTGTCCGACGGACAGGTTCTTCTGGACGGAAAGGATATTTCCCGGTACAGCCGGCGGGAACTGACGGACTACCGCCGATACGAAATCGGTTTCGTCTTCCAATTCTATAATTTGATTCCAAACCTCACTGCTCTGGAGAATGTATCCCTGGCCACTCAGATTTGCCGGGATCCTTTGGATGCGGAAGAAACACTGACCAAGGTGGGACTGAAGGACCGCCTGGGGAACTTTCCGGCCCAGCTCTCCGGCGGCGAGCAGCAGCGGGTGGCCATCGCCCGGGCGCTGGCGAAGAATCCGAAACTTCTGCTGTGCGATGAACCTACCGGTGCGCTGGATTACAACACGGGAAAGTCCATCCTGAAACTGCTTCAGGATACCAGCCGGCAGCAGGGCATGACGGTGGTCATCATTACCCACAACACCGCCCTCACCGCTATGGCCGATCGAATTATCCACATCAAAAATGGACACATCTCTTCGGTAGAGAAGAATGAGCACATCACCCCGGTGGAAGACATAGAATGGTAGGACAGAAAAATGCTGAAAAAATCAACATTGCGAGAAATACGTTCCAGTCTGGGAAGATATTTGGCCATCCTGGCAATCGTCATGCTTGGCGTGGGGTTTTTCTGCGGTCTGAAATCCACCAAACCGGCCATGGTGGCTACTGCCAATGAATACTTGAAAAAAAACAAGATGTACGACTATCAGCTTCAGTCCACCCTTGGGTTAACGGAAAAGGATGTAGATGCCGTCGCCCGGCAGAATGAGGTGGAAGCGGCGGAAGGTTCCGTCACGGAAGACGTTCTCTTTCACTACGAAGGACAAGCATCCGATAAGGTCCTCCGCTTCCATTCCATCACCACAAAGGTCAATACCATCCACCTGATGAAGGGACGTCTGCCGAAAGCCAAGGATGAATGCGTGGTGGATCACAATCTTGGAAATGACCTGATTGGAAAGAAAATCGTGATCTCCCCCCGGAACAGCAAGAGTACCCGAAATTTGTTTTATCGGAAGGAGTTGAAGGTGGTGGGCACCGTCACCTCGCCGGTGTACCTGAACTTTGAGCGGGGTACCACCTCCTTGGGCGATGGAAAGGTTTCCGGCTTCGTGTATATGAACCGGGATGCTTTTGACACGGATGTTTTCACCCGGATTGACATGAAGCTGAATAAGAACTACCCGATTTACTCCAAGAAGTACAAGAATTATATCGATGCCAACAACGCCGGAATGGAGGATATTCTTGAAGAGCGGGCGGAAATTCGATACAAGGATATTGTGGCCAAAGCCACTCGAAAATGGGAAAAGAACAAAGCCAAGTACGAGAAGAATTATAACGATTTCCTAAAAGAAAAGGCGGACACCCAACAGAAGCTCCGGGACAGCCATCAGAAGCTGACGAACAACAAGGCGAAGCTTCAGAAGAAGAGCAAGGAGCTGAACAGCAAGGAAAAATCTCTGAAATCCAATCTGAAGAAGGTAGACAGCGGAATTCGGCAGGTGAACGCCGCTATCGAACAGAGCAAGGCGGCAGGCGCGCCGGTGGATCGGCTTCTGGCGCAGAAGCAGCAGCTTCAGGGGCAGAAGCGGAAGATCCAAGATGGTCTTCTACTGGTGAAGAAAGGCAAAGGGAAAATCAAGGCGGGCAATCAGGAACTGAAAAAAGGCTTCACGAAATATAACGAAGCCGTTGCCACGGTCAACAAGGAATTCCGCGAGGCAGAAGATCAGTTGGCGGATGCCAAGGAGAAGCTGGACGACGGTAAGAAGAAAATTGCCGAAATCGATAAAGCGGATACCTACGTGCTAGACCGAAATACCAATACAGGATACGCATGTTTCGACAGCGATTCCTCCATCGTAGACGGAATCTGCAAGGTCTTCCCGATTTTCTTTTTCCTGGTCGCCGCCCTGGTGTGCATGACCACCATGACCCGAATGGTGGATGCCCAGCGGACGGAAATCGGTGTACTGAAGGCACTGGGATACAGCAATTCTTCCATCATCGGAAAATACCTGTTCTATTCCTGCAGTGCTTCCCTATTGGGCGCCGTTACCGGACTTTTCGCCGGCGCTTATATTTTCCCGAGGGTGATCTGGAAAGCCTACGGCATGATGTACGACTTCAATGCCAACCTTAAATACGTACTCAGCCCGAAGCTGTCCGCTGCGGCGGTGGGGGTTTCCCTGCTTTGCGCCGTCAGTGCCACTCTGCTTCCTTGTCTGGGGGATTTCCGAGAAGTCCCGGCACAGCTGATTCGGCCTCGGGCACCGAAGAACGGAAAACGAATTTTTTTGGAACGGATCGGATTTCTGTGGAACCGGTTCAGCTTCCTTCAGAAAGTCACCTTCCGGAATATCTTCCGCTACAAAAAACGTTTTCTCATGATGCTCATCGGCATCAGCGGCTGCACCGCCCTTCTGGTGGCCGGTCTGGGCATTCGGGATTCCATCCAGAATGTGGTGAATTTCCAGTTCGACGAAATCCAGAAATACGATTACGATGTGACGTTCGATAAAAACATGACCGCCGAAAAGCAAAAAACATTCCGCAAGAATAACGACGGCGCCTACAAGGATATTCTCTTTGTCCATAAAAACAGTGCCGACATCCTCCACGGCGATCAGGTAAAATCCATCATCCTGATTGCGGCGGAATCCAAGGGCTTCCGGCAGTTCGTGGATCTCCACAACCACGCCGGCAAATCCATTTCCTATCCGGGTAAAGGTCAGGCGGTCATCTGTAAGAAGCTGGCACGCAACTACAATCTCTCCGTGGGAGATGAAATCACCCTCCGGGACGATGATTATCACCAAGGCAAGGTGAAAATCAGCGGAATCTGCGAAAACTACATCTACAACTACGTGTACATCACACCGGATACCTACCGAGACCTGTTCGGAACCGCGGCATCCATCAAATCCGCCATGGTTCGCACTGCCACCGGCAGCGACAAGTCCGTGCACCAATCCGCCACCAAACTTCTCAAGCGGGATGAGGTGGCCGCGGTATCCATCAACATAGATATGAGGGACCGGGTCAACAACATGATGAAGAGTTTGAATGCTATCGTTCTGGTGGTGGTTCTCTCCGCCGGCGCACTGGCCTTCATCGTGCTGTACAACCTGACCAATATCAACATCACCGAGCGAATCCGGGAGATTGCCACCATCAAGGTGCTGGGCTTCCGAAAAGGCGAAACCGCCGCCTACGTCTTCCGGGAGAACATTTTTCTCACCGGAATCAGTGCTCTGCTGGGCTTGGGACTGGGGCGGATTCTTCTGGGATTCATCATCAGCCGGATTAACATAGATCTGATTTCCTTCGATACTCGGATCACCGGATTCAGCTACGCTCTGGCAGTGATTCTCACCTTCGTCTTTGCCTTCATCGTGAGCATTGCCATGTCCCGACGGCTGGAGAACATCAGCATGACGGAGTCCTTGAAGAGCATCGAATAGCCTTTCCAGGTTTTCATGCACCAAGTCTTGGTCGCTTCCGAGGAAATTCTTCTGGGGGACTTGGTGCATTACCGACGCAATCAATGCGTTTCCCGACTTTCTTGCACCAAGCCCCCGCCACTTCCGGGGAAATTCTCCCGGGGGACTTGGTGCATTACCGACGCAATCAATGCCTTTCCAGGCTTTCTTGCACCAAGTCTTGGTCGCTTCCGAGGCAATTCTTCTGGGGGACTTGGTGCATTACCGACGCAATCAATGCCTTTCCCGACTTTCTTGCACCAAGTCTTGGTCGCTTCTAGGGCAATTCCCCCGAGGGACTTGGTGCATTACCGACGCAATCAATGCCTTTCCAGGCTTTCTTGCACCAAGTCCCCGCCGATTCCGAGGAAATTCTCCCGGGGGACTTGGTGCATTGTCGACGCAATCAATGCGTTTCCAGGCTTTCTTGCACCAAGTCTTGATCGCTTCCGAGGTGAAAAGTAAAAAACTGCATCCGGAATCCAAGCTTGATGATAAGTTTGGATTCCGGATGCAGTTTTACTATTTTGACTTTTCTTTTGGGTCATAATGTTCTCTATCTAATCTTCCCCAACCGGAACGCTTCGATCATTTCCTGTGTCAGCGCAGGCCGAACCGGGTTCATTTCCAGTTCCTCTCGGGAAATGAAGAAAGCGGTTTCCAGCTCCTCGCGGTCCAGGACGATGCGGTCGTCCCCGTCCACCTCTGCGGTGTAGCCGATTTGCAAGTTTCCCGCAAAACCCCACGGCTGGGATCCGTAGTATCGGATGTTCTTGACCCTGAGTCCCACTTCTTCCATGACCTCCCGGGCCACGCATTCCTCTGCGGACTCCCCGATTTCCACGAAGCCGGCAATCAGTGCATACAAGTTGGTCTGCTTTCTGCCGTTGTAACGGGATACCAGCAGCTTATCCTCATGGGTTACCGCCACCGTTACCGCCGGGTTAATTCGGGGAAAAATAAGATTTCCGCACTTCGGACAGCGCATCAAGCGTTCCTTCTCGCCGTATTCCGTCCGGGTTCCGCATCTTCCGCACATCCGATTGTTTTTGTACCACGCGTTCAGGTGCCCTGCCGTCATGGCCGCAAAGCACAGGTCTTTCGGTTTTCCCTTTCGGAGAACCCGAGGAGACCGATACTCGTAGCCCGCCGGCAGGGAAACGCTGCATTCGCTCTTTGGCATAAAGAACCGGGTATCGTCAATGGAGAACAGGTAGACGCACTCCTCTTCCGTAAGACCTGCATCTCCCGCTTTTGGAATCTCCAGCATTCCGTCCTCGGACTCCTTCATGCCGATTTCGCCGCTCTTCTCATCGAAGAGAAACAGCTCATCCTCTGCCCGCATCCGAATGTCCGGTCTGTAGTGATTATCAAATATTCTATCGCCGATTTCCTGTATCATCTATAATTTAACTCCTGCTAAAAGTATTTTCGGGATCTCTCCCTGCTTACAGTTCCGGGAATCCGTGCGCCCGATGGTACTGCCGCCCCTTTTCACAATCCGACGCAATCCGCTCCCGCAGTTCTTCTACGGAACCGAATTTCATCTCCGGCCGCTCCCACTTCAAGAACTCAATCCGGATATTTTTACCGTACAGATCCCGATTCAGTCCGTACACGTGGGTCTCGATGGATTTCTCAAATTCCCCGACTGTTGGTTTTACCCCCACATCGGTAATCCCCGGATATTTGACGCCGTCGATTTCCGCCAATGTGTAATAGACCCCGTTGGGCGGCGCGATTCGGTAGGCTTCGAACACCACGTTGGCCGTCGGGAAACCGATTCGGCCCCCCAGCTGCTTGCCGGGAATCACCTTTCCGGTGCAGTAGAAGTTCCGGCCCAGGCAAACCGATGCCCGTTCCATATCCCCTTCCGTAATCAATCGGCGAACCAAGGTGGAGCTGACCACCATATCATCAACATACACCGGCTCATTCACCAGAACCTCCATTCCCAGGTCCCGGCCCAGGCTTTGCATCAAATCCACATCCCCGGCCGCTTTCTTTCCGAACCGAAAATTGAATCCGCAGCACACTGCTGCCGCATGCAGGGTCTCTCCCAGAATGCGCCGGATAAAATCCTCTGCGGAGGTATTTCGAATTCTCTCGTCAAATGGAATATCCACCACAACCTCAATCCCCAGAGACTGAAGCAGTGCCATTTTCTCCATCTCGGTACAGATGAGGCTCACCTCTTTGCGGGTATGCGTGGAAAAGGTAAAGCATACCGGCGTCCAGTTGTTCCGCTTTGCTTTTCGTACCGCACTCAGGAGAATCTCCCGGTGGCCGATATGAACCCCGTCGAAATTGCCCAGTGCTACCACCGTCTGCCCATCTATCTTAACATCGTCTAATGAACGTATTACTTTCATCTTATCGTATCACCTTCTCCGGATATAACGTATTCTCCCGAAGGGAAGAAATCCCCAGGAACTTTCCTTCCTGGTCGTACACCCGGTATTTATCCCCCAAGCGGGACTCCTTCTGCATCGCCTCCGGAACTGCAGGCGATGCAAGCACGTTCACGTATCCGGTATCAATCTCCCGACCATTGTAATAGAACGGCACGGACTCCATGCTCTTCAGTTCGATTCTGCCCAAGTGCACCAACGTTTCATCCATGGGAATCACGCAGCGCTCCAGTTCCTCATCGGTCATCTCCAAAATCTCCGGAAGCGTCCGCGCGTCTTCCACCCGAAAACAACCGGATTGGATTCGCTGAAGGGCGGTCATGGTGCCTCCGCAACCCAATTTTTTCCCGATATCGTCGCAGATGGTGCGGATATATGTTCCCTTGGAGCAGGTCACCCGAAAGAGAATCCGGTTCTCTCTCAAATTCACTTCCACCGGCTGAATGTCCTCCACATAGATTTTCCGGGATTTGATTTCCACCTCTACCCCTTCTCGGGCGTATTTGTACAGTGGCTTCCCGTTCACCTTCAGTGCGGAATACTTCGGCGGAATCTGAGTGATCCATCCCCTAAAAGAATCAATCGTCTGAATTACATCATCTTCCGACACATCCACCGGTTTCGTCTCCAGTACCGTGCCGGTGATGTCCAGAGTATCTGTCACCATTCCCAGCTTCATTTCCGCTTCGTAGGTCTTAAAATCGTCATCGTAATATTCGATAATCCGAGTCGCCTTCCCAAAACACACCGGAAGCACTCCCGTCGCCATGGGATCCAGCGTTCCGGTATGCCCCACACGTCGAATGTGAAGCCGTCCCCGAAGTTTTGCCACCACATCCTGGGAGGTCCAGCCCTCCGGCTTATTGATATTCAGGATTCCGTTTTCAAACATATTATTGATCTTTCTCCACTTGCTCCACTAACTTCTCTGTAATAATCGACTTCGCCTCATCCAGCGGTTTCCGGATTCGGCAGCCCGCCGCCAGAACGTGTCCGCCGCCGCCCAAGGCACCGGCCACTTCCGCCACGTTGATATGGGACCGGGAACGGAGACTGCATCGAATCACCGCCGGTTCCGCTTCCTTCAGCAGGCATCCCACCTCGATGCCGTCCACGCTCATAATGTCCTGCACAAAACCTTCCGCTTCGCTCAATTCGCACCCGGTCTCCCGGAGCATTTCCTGTGTCACGGCGGCCACGGCCACCTTGTCCTCACCGAACAGCTGAATACTGCTCATCACCAGGGAATGCAGCCGAATGGACCGCAGGGAATTGCGGTTATAAATCAGGTTGCTGATTTTCTTGCAATTGAACCCCGACACCCGGTGCAGCTGCGCCGCCATTTCGTGGGTACGCGCAGTGGTATTGGCATGCTGAAAATTCCCGGTATCCGTGGTGATTGCGGTAAAAATACCCTCCGCCATCGGAAGATCGATTTCCACATTCATCGCTTCAATCAAAAGCTCAATCATCTCTCCCGTTGCCGCCGAGTCCGGTTCGATTCGGCCAAAATCAAAATTCGGTTGTTCTCCGGTCACCCCATGGTGGTCAATCACTGCTTTTACCGGGGCCGTCTCAAAGATTTCCTCTCGCCCCGGAATGCGGTTCATTCCGCTGCAATCCACCATGATGGCCATTTCCGGCCGGAAGTCCGGCTGGGAAACAATCAAATTCCTCGCCAGAAAGTCCAGATTCGCCGGTGTCGCCTCGTCGGTGACGATTACCGCATTCTTACCCATGGATTTCAGCGCAACGCAAAGAGCGGATGACGAGCCCAAGGCATCGCCATCCATGTTTACGTGCGGAAGAATCACGATGTGATCCAATCCTGCCAATTTTTCTGCTATCTCTTTGTATGAATTCTTCATATTAGTTCTCGTTGTGAATTTCATCAATCAGCGCATCGATGTGCCGTCCGTAATCCATGGAGGAATCGATTTTGAAAATCAATTCCGGCACGTGGCGCATCTTGATGTCCTTTCCGATGTTCTTCTTGAAGGTTCCCTTTGCCCGATTAAAGGCTTCCAGAACTTCCTTGTTCACTGCTTCTTTGTCCTCATCTGCGAGGGTCAGCGGTGTGATGTACACCGTGGCGAAACTGCCGTCCGCAGTGACATCCACACCGGAAATGGTGATAATTCTCGAGTTCAGTCTCGGATCCTTGATTCCGTTCACCAGCAGCTTGCTGATGCTCTTTTTAATCTCTTCCGAAACCCGTCCAATTCGATGATTTCTACCCATAATTATCTTTCAACCTCTACCATTGTGAAGCATTCCAGCGTATCGCCCGGTTTGATATCGTTGTAGTTCTCGATTCCCAGACCGCATTCGTAACCGGTTGCCACTTCCTTGGCATCGTCCTTGTATCTCTTCAGAGAGGAGATGGTGCCTTCGTGGATTACGATGCCATCCCGTACCAGACGAATCTGTGCATTCCGCTGAATCTTTCCTTCTGTAACATAGGCACCGCCGACAGTTCCCACGTTCGGTACGCGGAAGGTGTCACGGATTTCTGCCTTACCCAGAATTTCTTCCCGGAATTCCGGATCCAGCATACCCTTCATCGCGTCGGAAATTTCGTCGATGATATCGTAGATGACACGGTATGTTCTGATTTCAACATCCGCATCCGCCGCCTGGTTGGTTACGGCCGTGGTCGGACGAACGTTAAATCCGATAATGATGGCATTGGATGTCTCCGCCAGCATTACGTCGGACTCGGTGACGGTACCTACGCCGGAATGAACCACGTTGATTCGAACATCCGGTGTATCCAGCTTCTCCAGAGAGGAGATGATAGCACCGACGGAACCCTGTACGTCCGCCTTGATAATCAGGTTCAGTTCCTTGGTCTCGCCTTCCTGAATCTGGGAGAAGAGCTTGTCCAGCGTCATGCTGGCATTCTTTGCCAATACATCCTCTCTCATCTTCTCGGCACGGCTGTTTGCGATTTCTCTGGCAACCTTATCGTCCTTCACGGCATTGAAGGCATCACCGGCCATCGGTACATCCGACAGACCCAGAATTTCCACTGCCGTTGCCGGACCGGCCTTACGGATCTTATCACCCTTGAAGTTGGTCATTACACGGATCTTTCCGGAGCATGTTCCGGCTACCACACTCTGACCGGTCTTCAGAGTACCGTTCATTACCAGCAGTGTGGCAATCGGACCTCTTGCCTTGTCCAGTCTGGCCTCGATTACCGTACCCAGTGCCAGTCTGTCCGGGTTTGCCTTCAGCTCCAGCATTTCTGCCTCCAGAAGAATCATCTCCAGCAGGTCGGTAATGCCTTCGCCCTTCTTTGCGGATACCGGTACACTGATTACGTCTCCACCCCAGTCTTCTACCAGGATGCCGTTGTCGGCCAGGTCCTTCTTTACCTTGTCCGGATTTGCGCCCGGCTTATCCATCTTGTTGATGGCAACGATAATCGGAACGTTTGCCGCCTTTGCGTGGCTGATGGACTCGATGGTCTGCGGCTTAACACTGTCATCTGCCGCAACAACCAATACGGCGATATCCGTAATCTGTGCACCGCGGGCACGCATGGTGGTAAACGCTTCGTGTCCCGGAGTATCCAGGAATACGATTTTCTTGCCGTTGATGGTAACTTCAGATGCACCGATATGCTGTGTAATTCCGCCGGATTCTCCTGCGGTGACGTTGGTGTTTCGAATCGCATCCAGCAGGGATGTTTTACCGTGGTCAACGTGACCCATTACGGTGATGATTGGAGCTCTCGGCTTCAGTTCGCTTTCCGCATCTTCGTGAAGATCCAGGCCTTCTTCCGGCTCTTCTTCCACTTCTTCGGTAACCACGACGCTGATACCCAGATCCTCTGCCAGCATCTCCACCACGTCCTTATCGATGGTCTGGTTCAATGTAGCCATGATGCCCATCTTCATCAGAGACATGATGATGGATGTCGGCGAGATCTCTGCCTGTTCTGCCAGACCCGCAACGGTAATCGGAACGGTTACCGCAATGGTGCCTTCCGGCAGAAGCTCTTCAATATCCACTTCCGGCTCCACGTTCTTCGGTGCTTTCTTTTTCTTATGTCTGGTCTGTTTTTCCAGAGAATTCTCGTCGAAGTAACGGGAATTTTTTCCGCCGCCGTTTCCTTCGTGACGACCGTGCTTGTTGTGACGATCGCCTCTGCTGCGGTCTTCATTCTTATCCTTATTGTGGTCAAAGAACTTCTTGCTCTTTCCCTTTCCGCCCTTTCCGGTTTCTACCGCTGCCATTTCCGGTGCGGATGCGCCGGTGCTGCGGCGCGGGGAATGATCGTTCCGGCCTTCATTGTTGTTCCGGCGGTTTCCGCCGTCCTTACGGCCCTGACCATCTTTTCCTCTGCGGTCATTGCGGTCGTTTCTCTTCTTTCTGCCATCGGAAGATTTGCCGGATTCCTTTGCTTCCGGCTGCGGTGCTTTGGATGCATCGAAAATCTTCTTGAAGCGCATTGGCTTGTTCGGAGCGTTGGTATACTCTTCCTTCTTTTCCTCTGCCTTCTTTGCCGTCTTCTTTTCTTCTGCCTTGTGGTCCGCTGCCTTCTTTTCAGCAGGCTTATCGGACGTCTTTTTCTCAGACTTCTTCTCGGATTTCTTCGCCGCCTTTTTCTCAGCGGTTTCTTTTTCTTTTGCGGCTTTCTGCTCAGCCTTTGCCGCCGCTTCTTCGCTTTCAACCTCGGCTGCGGTCTTCACGATTTTCAGTCCAACCCGTTTCTTCGGCTCTTCCTTCGGAGCTTCTTCCTTTGCCGGTGCATCCTTCGGAGCTTCTTCCTTCTCCCTCTTCGCCATCGGTGCCGGTTTGCTGATAATCGGAGTTGCCTTAATCTTCGGTTTCTTGGACTGGGCTTCCGGACGATCGTTTCCTTTCAGCATATTGATGGTGCTGATAATTCTACCCGCATCCCGATCCTCCATGCTGTCTTCCTCGCCGGTCACCTTAATGCCCAACTTGTCGGAATTTCGTTTCAGTTCCTGATACGAAATATCCAGCTCGGTCATAATATCAGATACCTTCTTCGCCATTCACTACCTCCTTTACAAATGCACTGGCTTCGTCAAAAGCCGCATCTGTTATTTCCATTTTGATTTCTCTCTTATAATTTCGCTGAAATGCTCTGCTTTTTCTTGCTTTCTCGATGCATTCCGGATTCTTGCAGAGATACACGCCTCGCCCCGGGCTCTTCCCGTCTCGATCCACATGAATGGCTTCATCGTGGAGCGTCAGCCGAATCAGCTGATTCTGAGGAAAGGATTCCCTGCACCCGATGCATCTTCGCATTGGTGTTCTTCGGTCTTTCATACCACGCCTCTACTCTTCCGAAGCGGTCTCTTCTGCTTCCGGTGCTTCTGCCTCCACAACTGCATCTTCTGTCATTTCATTTTCTTCTTCAAAAGCATTTGCCTCTTCATCTTCATCGGTATAGTCATCAAAATCAAAACCGCTTTCTTCCAGCTGGGCCTTGCTCTTGATATCGATCTTCCATCCGCTGACTCTGGCTGCCAGACGAACGTTCTGTCCTTCTCTTCCGATGGCCAGGGAAAGCTGCTGTTCCGGAACCACAGCGATGGCGCTCTTTTCTTTTTCATCGGCATATACCGCTTCCACAACTGCCGGACGCAGAACGTTGCTGATCAGCACCGTCGGATTCTCATCCCATACGATGATGTCGATTTTCTCATCGTTCAGCTCGTCCACGATGGACTGTACACGGGATCCCCGGTTTCCAACGCAGGCACCTACCGGATCCACGTTCTCATCGTTGGAATATACCGCAATCTTCGTGCGGGAACCGGCCTCACGGGCAATTCCTTTAATCTCCACCGTACCGTCGGCAATTTCCGGAATTTCCAGTTCGAACAGCTTCCGAACCAGTCCCGGATGGGAACGGGAAATGAAAATCTGAGTTCCCTTCGGCTTCTTCTGTACGTCCATTACGTATACCTTGATATACTGACCCGGACGCAGTTCCTCGCCGCGAACCTGCTCGGATTTAGACAAAGAACATTCCACGTTTCCGATGGATACGTAGACCCTACCTTCGTTCACTCTCTCGACTCTTGCGGTCACCAGCTTTTCCTTCAGTTCGATGAACTGGTCGTAGGTGTTGTTTCGTTCCGCTTCACGGATGCTCTGAACCACAACCTGCTTTGCGGTCTGTGCGGCAATGCGGCCGAAATCCTTCGGATCGATTCGGTACTGAATCTCATCGCCGATTTCGTAACGTTCGTCGTAAGACCGTGCTTCTTCCAAAGATACCTCAGTGGCATCATCCATTACTTCTTCCACAACTTCCTTGCTGAGAAGTACCATTACCTCACCGGATTCCCGGTCTACTATGACATCCACCTTCTGGTCTTTGCTGTAGTTTCTTTCGTAAGTGGTTTTAACGGCCTTCTCGATTGCCGCGATAATGTCCTCTTTGGAAATGTTCTTTTCGCGCTCCAACTCATTGAGTGCATCTAGAAATTCCTTATTCATTTAACCCTCCTAAAATATAACTGCAAGGTTGATCTTGGAAATCTTCTTGTGCGGAATCTCCAATCTCTCCCCATCTAAATCCAACTGAATTACATCTTCTTCCGTGCGTCCCACCAGCTCGGCCTCAAAGCTCTTCTGACCGTTCATCGGTTCATACAGCTTGACGTCTACAATTCTTCCGGCGAAACGGTCGAAGTCCTTATCATGAATCAGCTCCCGATCCATTCCCGGTGAGGACACCTCGATGGTGTACTGACGGGCAATCAGATCCAGTTCATCCAGTTTCTCGCTCAGATACCGATTCACCTCTTCACATTCTTCAATGTTTACAAATTCCTGCTCACAATCTGCCGGTTTGTCAAGATATACCCGAAGTTTCCATTCCGGTCCCTCCTTGCGGTACTCTACATTATAAATTTCCAAATCTCTGCCGCAAATATACTCTTCTGCAAGTTCTTTTACGCGGCTGACCACATCTTCTTTTGCCATCATCCCTCCGGAATAATCCACATACAAACGAAAGAGTGGGCTCTGCCCACTCTTTCAAGTTCCAACGTATATGGATATAATAGCACGAATCCCTTTGATATGCAAGGGTTTTTCTTGATATTCCGGGGAATTCTTAGATTTTGTAACGTGCCATAGAAGCCGCCAAGTGCTTCATCATGGTTTGCGTTGCCGCATCCACATTTCCGCTGATAATCGCACCGTACAATTTCTGATGCTCTTCCACAACGGCCTGCAGCTGTTCCGAATCCACCATACCGGTTCCGCTGACCCGCTTGAGGAAATTTCGAATCGTGGTCAGCATGGACAGGATAATCGGATTGCCGGAACATTCTGCAATGCAGGTATGGAATTCAATATCCGCATTCAGGGTTTCCTGCAGCGCATGCTGCAGGTTGTCCGTATCCTTGCTTTCCTGGAAGGTTTTCTGCATCCGATAATAGATGTCCGTCAGTTTATCCAGTTTATTCTTATCCTCGCACTGAGTCGCCAGCTGAACCGCCCGGAGTTCCAGCGCTCCACGAACCTGAAGGATGCTCTTTACCTGAGTGCCGTCCAGAAACAGAGACCAGGATAACGGTACCGAGAAGAAATTGGTTTCCCGGCTCGTAATATACGTACCCTGTCCCAGGCGTATATCAATCATCCCCAAGACGTCCAATACCTTTAAGGCCTCCCGGACGGCGGATCGGCCGACATTTAATTTTTTTGCCAGCTCCCGGTCTGACTCAATCTGATCTCCTCGCTTTAGACGGCCTTCCAGAATTTCATCGGCGAAATACATGGTCAGTCGATTGACCAACTGACTGATATTTCCCTTTTTTTCACTCTTATAGAACAAATCCTCGTCTGCCTGATGAGAATTCAAACAGGTTTCCAGATTCTGGAGAAATTCCTGCGGTTCCAGGGAGAACATCATGCTGTCCAGCTGTAAACGGCCGGAAACGGCACTGATTACCTCATTGAGGCGATCGCCCCCCTTGGATTCCAGGTTGGATAGAGTCGCCACGCTCATGGCCGTCTTTCCATTCTCTTTCATCAGAAAATACTCCAAAAATTCCTTTTGGGTCATCTTCAACGTCCGGCGAACCTGTCGGATATTGTCTTTCTTGTAGACAGAGTTGTACTTGCCCTCTACCATCATGTACCTCATTTTTTCACTCAATCTTTAACTTCGCGATTACTCGTTCAGAAGTTTTTCAACCAGGTCGGTCATCAGTACAGAGGCTTTAGCCAGGTCACTGTATTTACTGAATTCAACCGGTGCATGGCTTCGACCGTCCTTGCTGGAAACGAACAACATAACTGTTGGAAGCTGCTGACCGATTTCCAGAGAGTCGTGTCCCGCACCACTCGGAAGGCGCATATAGGAATATCCTCTCTCCTTGCAGGAATCTTCCAGTGTGTTTAGCATGCCTGCATCCAGAGCAACCGGTTCGATGACCAGCTTCGTGTCAATTTCATAGGTTCCGCCCATAATCTTGCACTCACGCTCCAATGCAGCTCGAATTCTTCTGGCGATATCATTAATATTATCATTATTCATGGACCGAATGTCAACCGTGAACTCTACTTTCTCCGCAACGATGTTCATTCCGCCCGGGGTTACGTTCATGAAACCAACGGTAGCAACCGTACCGTCTGCCTTCTCCCGTGCCCAGTCTGCAATTTTGCATATTACCTTCGATGCGGTATCTACGGCATCCATTCTCATATCCATTGGAGTGGTTCCTGCATGGTCGGCTCTTCCGTGTACCGTAACCATGTATCTCTGAATACCGACGATACCGGTTACCAGACCGATTTCCAGCTCTTTCTGATCCAGTACCGGACCCTGCTCGATGTGCGCTTCTACAAAGTGACCGATGGAACCCTCTTTCCAAGCGGCATCGCCTACTTTTGCCGGATCCAAGCCGTATTCCTTCATCGCTTCTGCAATGGAGATTCCGCTTGCATCCTTGAACTGTTCGGTATATGTCTCATCGCGGTGACCCAGTATTGCACCGGAACCAAAATATCCGGTCCCGAAACGCATACCTTCTTCATCGTTGAAGCCAACAACAACCAGATCTCTCTTATGTTCCATTCCGCTCTCTACAATTTGACGAGCCATCTCGATGGAGCAAACCACGCCGCCGATGCCATCGTAGTTACCGCCGTGGATAACCGAATCGTAATGAGAACCGGACATTACGCATGGAGCGTCCGGATCCGTACCTCTCAGAATACCGATTACGTTTCCGGCTTCATCCTCGTGCACTTCCAGACCAATTTCTTCCATGATTTCTCTCAGATAATTCACGGCATCTCTCGCTTCCTTGGTGAACGGAAGTCGGGTGCAACCTTCTCCCGGGGTAGCGGTGAATTTCTTCAGATACTCCAGATCCTGGGCAATTCTTCCTGTAATCTTTTCGATTTCCATCTTAACGTCCTCCTAGTTTTTTCGATCAATAATAAAAACCTTAATCGGTGAAATAAGCATTGCCACGACCACCGCCGCGAATCCCCCTGTTGCCAATCCGTTCATTCCATGGTTTACCCCAAGAAGAATCAGAGTGAAACCGATCATGGTGATGATAAATGCAACGGTTAATGCCCCTGCATTCGTTTTCCAGAAACTTTTCTTTTCCATTCTATTTATCTCCATTTCTACAGACCAAACACCAGGAATAAGAACAGGCCAATTGCAATGGTGGCCGGAATGGTGAAGGTCAGCATAATTTTCAGCACTTCACCTTCTTTGCCCAGACATCCAGCGGTGGTGGTTCCCAGAATAATCTTGCTCGGGCTCACTGCAGCACCGATCGCACCGCCTGCGGTCTGTGCCCCCAATACCGCCGGTGCATTCACACCCAGCAGAGAAGATGTAGTCATCTGGAAGTCTCCGAACAGAATGTTGGAACTCATGTTGCTGCCGGTCATAAATGTTCCCAGCAGTCCGATGAACGGCGCGAGGATCAGGTATTTATTGCCCAGCACGCCGGCAATTCCCTGAGACAGAACGACGGTCTGTCCGGTTCCGGACATAATCTTGGACATGATTACCAGTCCGATTACTGCCATTCCGGATGGCATGGTCATGGTAATGGAGCGGCCGAAAATCGCCTTGGTTCCGCCGGCCTGAATCCAGCCGTGCTTCTTGTAGTATGCCAATCCGATTACTGCAGACAGGAACAGGAACATGCTGGCATGGGTAAACGGAACAATCGGCGAGAACGCATCGGAGGCCGCATTGACGAAGCCGTATCCGGTGGATGTTTCCGGAACGGAAATGCTCAGCTGAACCTTGCTCAAGAATGCATTGATTGGTGCAACCGTCAGCACGATGATGGTCATCAGGGACAGCAGTACGTACGGTACGAATGCCTGTACCAGTGTCATATCCTTCGGTGCATCCAAGGTCTCTCCGGTGCTCTCGGTGCGAACCATAATCTTGGAATCTTCGATTCTCCACTCATCCCGGTACATCTTCATCCTTCCCATTAGCATGAGAACGACCAGACAGATAACAGCCGGAACGAAGTTGCTCAGTGTGGTGTTCACCTGGCTCAGCACCAGCTCACCGCCGCCACCGATAATCGTCATTACCAGCACGGCCGGAAGCCCCTTCTTTACAGCCTTTCCTTTTCCGTACAGCCAGCAGATGATAATGCCGGTCACGAAATCCCATACCAGCAGGAATACCGCTGCCCAGAATGCCGCCCTGTAATATTCCGGACTGCCTGCCTGAACACCGGCGGATACCGTCAGAGAGTCCCACGCGGCACCCAAGGTACCGAAGGTATTTCCCCATGCCTGACCCAGCAGCGGAATAACGATAGCATACATCGGCGCCACGCCGATACCAATCAGAAGCGGTGCGCCTACTGCAACCGGTACACCGAATCCGGTAATGCCCTGCAGGAAACTTTCAAAAATCCAGCCCATCGCCAGTACCAGCAGCAGTTCATTCGGCAGCAGCTTGCTCATGCCTTCTTTGATGACAATGAACGCTTTTGCCTCATCGCCCACCTGGTACATGAGAATCGCCGTCCAGATAATCAGGAGGATGACTAACGCACTCCAGATTCCTTTGGCACTCTCCACCGCGATGGTGGTAATGTCCGCCCTATACACCAGCAGACCGGAAAAAATCGTAATAAGCAAGCCAACCGGGGCTGCCTCGGTGGCGCCCCAGTGAAACTTGATCATTAATACGATTAATACGATAATCGGCAGAAACGCCATTATCCATGTCAAGAAATTTACAGGTATATTCATATTGAAAGTACTCCTCTTTTTCTCAAATCTCGTATTATGGTAAAAGCAGAATTATCTGTGGATGACGGTTCCAGTCTCTCCATTGATACCTTCTTTTGCCTTCTCGAGGAGTGTGATCAACGCATTTCTGCCTTCTCCGGATTCTGCGAAACGGATTGCCGCTTCTACCTTTGGAAGCATGGAGCCCTTTGCAAACTGTTCCTCAGCAATGTACTCCTTTGCCTGATCTACAGTCAAATCCGCCAGCCATTCCTGGTTTTCCTTACCCCAGTTAATAGCAACCTTCTCCACAGCTGTGAGAATTACCAGATAATCGGCACCGAAAGTGGATGCCAGCAAGCTGCTTGCGTTGTCCTTATCGATAACGGCACGCGCACCGACCAGTGCACCGTCCCGATCCACAACCGGGATACCGCCGCCGCCGCAGGTGATTACGATGTGACCGGCTTCGAACAGAGTTTTGATGGTTCCAAGCTCACAGATTCTCTTTGGCATTGGAGAAGCAACCACCTCTCTGTAACCTCTTCCGGCATCCTCTACCACAGCAACGCCCTGAGCTTCCAGCTCATCCGCTTCTTCTTTGGTCAGGAAACGTCCGATCGGCTTGGTCGGATTCTTGAAGGCATCGTCATTCTCATCCACCAATGTCTGAGAAATAATTGTGGAAACCTTCTTGTCGATTCCTCTCTTCTTCAGTTCATATTTGATTGCATTCTGCAGATCGATTCCGATATATCCCTGGCTCATTGCGCCGCAGGATGCCAGCGGAACCTCTCCGTACTGGTGATTGGATCTTGCCAGCATATCCATTGCATTCTGAATCATGCCTACCTGTGGTCCGTTTCCGTGAGTGACAATCAGATCATGGCCCTCTTCAATCAGGTCCACAATTACACCGGCAGTGTGAGCAACCGCTTTCCGCTGCTCTTCTACGTTATTTCCCAGTGCATTTCCCCCCAGTGCGATGACAATTTTCTTGCCCATTATTTAGTCCTCCATATACTCTGATATACGCAGCGGCCTGATTTCTCAGGCCGCCACAGTAGCTTCTTTAAATTAGATTATTCCTCAAAACCCAACTTCTTTGCATAAGCCAGAACGGCCTTCTGGAATGCTTCAATCGGCGGATGTACCGTACCGGCACCAATCTGACCGAATCCCGCAATCTTGTGGGCGATACCGGTGTTGATAACCGGAGTAATTCCCTTTTCCACAACCAGTCTTGCATCAATACCCAGGCAGGTACCTCTGAAGTTCCAGTTCGGAATGATGTAGTTCGGATTTCTGTCGATGGTGATTTCGGTCATTTCGTTGCTGGTGTTCAGCGCATCTTCATAGCCGCCTGCACCGACGAACCGGGTTACAGCCGGAGCTGCGATCATTGCCATTCCACCGACACCAACGGTTTCGGTAATTGCACTGTCGCCGATATCCGGGCAAGCATCCTCGCCGTCATAACCGGTGAAGTACAGACCCTGCGGTGTATTTACCGGACCGGTGAACCATTCGTCTCCCATTCCGGCGATACGGATACCGAAGTTTACGCCATTTCTGCACATTGCAGTAACAACGGTTCCGTCGGTCAGCGTTCTCGCACCGTCCATGATTGCCTTACCGGTTGCCATCATGATGTTCAGGAAGAACTGATCGGTGTCTGCCAAGAACTTCATTACGGAAGATTTCTCATCCTGCGGCATATCCATGTCGGTGATAATCGGTGCCATTTCCTTATAGAAGCACAGGGACGCAGCAATATTTCTCTGGTGGAACTCGTCGCCCATTGCGATTGCCTTTGCAATCAGCGGATTGATTGCCAGACCTCCATCCAGGGAACGAATCGCTCTTCCCAGTGTTGGTCCCAGTACATCTCTCATCCATCTCAGGCGGTTTACAACCTCTTCAGAATATGCACCGAAACGCAGTACCTTTCCGATACCTTCGTTCATCTGGCAGTATGCGTAGTTGCCATCGGTTTCGTTCTGAACAACGAATACCGGCATGTTCTGTGTAGTGATTCCGCCCATCGGACCTACTGCGTTGCAGTGGTGGCATGGAACGAACTGAATCTCACCGGACTCCAGGAGCTTACGAGCATCTGCTTCGTTGTCTGTCCACTCCTCGAAGAGCACTGCACCAACGCAGGAACCCTGTACGGTTGCCGGCATATCCTTGTATTCAATCGGCGGACCTGCGTGCAGGATTACCTTTCCGTTGTTTTCGTTCAGCTGCGGAATTACCGTCTTTGCCGGAACGTTGTCTTTCAGTACCGGCTGAGCAGCAACGACCTTTGCGATTACCTTGCGGTTTGCTTCGTCGATATCGAATCCTTCGTAATTTCTCAGGAAGTTCAGAGCCTTAATCAGAGTGATATCTCCGCCTGCCGGTGGCATCCAGTCGTACTGTACCACATCGCAGCCGAATTTCTCGGTTACTTCTGCAAAGCTCTTCAGACCGATGTTGATAACCTTTGGCTTGTTGGAGAGCATCTTCACCAGCTTTTCGGAAGGTGCGGATACTTCGCACTCTCTTACCTGCTTCGGACGAGTTTCCTTCTGTTCCGGAATGAAATCGTATCCGATTGCCTGAAGTGCAGTCTTTGCAGCCAGCATGTTGGTTTCCGCCACAATTACGCCGGCTTCCTTCAGCTTTGCAACGGATTCGTCGTAACCCTGGAAGTCGTTTCTGGTTCCGCATACTTCTGCAACGAAGAATACCTTTCTGTTCTGAGCAGCAGCCTTTTCCTGCAGGCTCTTTACTGCCGGAATCAGTGCTCCGGCCATGTCTTCGTGAGAACCGTATCCCAGTACCACGTCGAACAGGATGACACCGGTGCTTGGATCGTCCACAGCCTCTTCCATGCACTCTACTCTGGTTCTCGGATCGATCATTGGATGCGGCTTACCCTGTGTGTAAACGTCATCGCCCAGGTCGATTACCACGTTGCCGTCTGCGTTCAGCTTGAATCCTTCCTGATGAGCGCAATCCTGCAGTCCCAGTGCTTCTTTAATCAGCATTGCAGATTCTCCGGCCAGAGTACCGCCGGAATAGTATGCCTTGATGGTCTTCTTGTCTTCCTTCTTGAAGAACCGGCTTCTGTCGCAATCAACAGTTCCCTCTTCTACCTTCTGACCTCTTACCAGGCTTACTGCCAGGCGAGCACACTCATCCAGCGTATAGGTCTGATAGAATCCCTCTTCGTAATATTCCGGCTTCTCGCCCAGGAACAAGCATACAACCGGCTTCTTGCAAACGCTCAGTCTTGCAGCAACCTTATCTGCCACTTCCTTTGCCGGTGGTTTGGAGATAACAACCAGCACCTTAACGGTCTGATCCTCTTCCATGGCATCGATTACATCCAGCATTGTGGTTCCGCCTACCTCTGCAGACAGATCTCTGCCGCCGGTTCCGATTGCGTTGGTAACGCCCTCGCCCAGACGGTCAATGATGGTGGTCAGTTCCTGAATTCCGGTACCGGATGCACCGATGATTCCGATGGAACCCGGGTTAACGGTGTTGGTAAAAGCAATCGGAACGCTCTGGATGATTCCGGTTCCGCAGTCCGGTCCCATAACAACCAGGCCCTTCTCGTGCGCCTTATCCTTAATCTTCTTCTCATCTTCGATGGTTACGTTGTCGGAGAACATGAACACGTTCATGTCTTCGTCCAGTGCTCTCTCCGCTTCCAGTGCGGCATATGCACCCGGAATGGAAATAACTGCCAGGTTGGCATCCGGCATCTGAGCCAGAGCCTGATCCCAGGACTTTGCTGCCTGAGCACCCTGCTTCTTCGCATCGGCGCTTCCTTCTTTTGCGAAGTACTCGTCTACTCTCTCCATCAGTGCGTCCAGAACGCTTTCCTCTTCCACGTCTGCAACGACTACCATGTCGTTCGGCGTAGCTGCCATCAGTTCTTCTGTTTCCAGGCCGCCCTGCTTGAAGATGTCCTTGTTCGCAGGAGTTGCCATCATGATGGAAACCTTGTTCACACCCTCAACGGTGGAAACTTCATTGGTCAGAAGCATCAGAGTTACAGAATCGTGATAGCTTCCGGCTTTAACGATTGTCTTTAACATTAAATCTCTCCTTGTTTATCTGTAAAAAAGCTACGGCTTCAATGTTATCTATAATTAGTCCGCAAAACGATTCTTATGATCGTATCTGTCAAAATGTACCGGTTCCCCCTTCAGGTATTCCACCAGTTCATCCGCTACGTCCACACCACCGGTTGCGTACGCTTTATCCATTCTCATTTTTGCTCTCTCGCCCGGATAATTTACCTTATCGAATCCCGGAGCCGGCTTGATTTTGCCGATTTCGTCCAGGCAAGCGGACATGGTCTTCATGAACTGATCTGCGCCGCAGAATCTTTCCGGATCGATAACGATATGCATCTGACCCAGTCTTCTGCCTTCGGACAGATCGTGATACATGGAACTTACGTGACCGCCGAACGGAACACCCAGCAGAATTCCGGAGAAGATGTCTACCATCATCATCAAACCATATCCCTTTGCACCTGCGATTGGAACCAGAGCGTTCACCTTGTGCGGGTCGGTAACCGGAGCACCGTGCTCATCTACTGCCCAATCTGCCGGAATCTCCTGATGCTTGGATCTCTTGTCCAGAATCTTTCCCCATGCCTGTACGGTTGTTGCCATGTCGAATACAACCTTACGATCGTCTGCAGTCGGTGCTGCAAAAGAAATCGGGTTGGTACCATAGTAAGGTTCTGCGCCGCCGTAAGGAACTGCCATCGGATCGGACTGGCAGAAAGAAATTGCGCACAGGCCCTCATCCGCAGCCATTTCAGTGTAGTAACCGATGGAACCGCTGTGAGACAGATTGCTCATTCCCACTACTGCAATACCGTTTTCCTTCGCCATCTCGATGGCCTTCTTCATACCTTCTTTTGCAACAACGAAGCCAATGCCGTTGTCACCATCCAGAATTCCGGAGCAAGGTCCGGTCTGCTTCCAGGTAATGTTTGGTTCAACAGTAATGCCACCCTTGAAGATTCTCTCGCTGTAATACTCTACACGAACCGCGCCGTGGGAATAATAACCTCTCTCATGTGCCCACATCAGAATTTCTGCAGTGGTTTCCGCATGGTCTTCGTGCAGACCTGCCTGCATGAGTTTACCCTTCATCAGGCCTTTCAGTTCTTCTCTCGATAATTTCACTTATGATACCTCCCATTATTCGGGAATCTCTTCCCAATGCAATTTGTTTTTATTGACATCCGGGCCTGCCTGCGCAAGCCCGGATTAACGTCTTTAGAATTGAACTAGAGCTCAACGTCTCTGTTGCAGTCCTTAGAGTAGATGTAGATGAAGTCCTCGGTACCTACGCCATAGCAAGCCTGCGGTACATAGGAATCCATGAATACGTAGTCGCCCTTCTGCAGCGGAATCCACTCGTCGTCCAGACGATACATTCCCTTACCCTGCAGGAAGTACATTCCGTGCTCCTGGATGTGAGTTTCCATGTATCCGTGGCTTGCACCCGGTTTGAACTTCAGCAGATGCATGTTCATATCGAAACCGAAATCCTCTGCAGCCGGCAGGAAGTCCTTGCTGTGGCAGTTTGCCATGCCTTCATACTCTTTCCACTCGGTGTCGTTGATGTTGGCAACAACGGTGTGTGCGCTGAGACCTTCCAGTGCAGCGTATCTTCTTCTGTAGATGTATACGAACGCATCCTCGTCGCTGTTGTTAACGAAGCTGAATGGCTTATCTGCCGGAGAGTAGATGTAACCACCCTCAGTAAGCTCTGCTTCCTCATCTGCATTCTTAACGGTCAGCTTTCCGTTAATTACATACAGGAAGGACTCGATGCCGTTTCCGCCGATGGCGTCGTTCTTGCCGCCCGGATGAACGGTGGAAATGTAATCTGCGAAATCTGCGCCCATTGCCGGGGAACCCAGAATTGTGGTGTCACAGTTTTCATATCCCGGGATTGCATTCTTTACGATGCCGTCCGGTTCCAGAATGACGTAATTCTCTTTCTTGCATACGGATCTAGTGGACAGCAGTGTTTCTCTGTAGCCAGTGTTGTTGTTCAGATAACTCATTGAAATAACCTCTCTTTCATTATCTCTGTTAAAAAATGTTACGTTGAATCCTTTCCGCGGTTTTCTTTTTTCAAACCGCAAGTGGTCAACCAATTTTTACAATTCAATTGTGCCACCTTTCAACCCATTTTGCAAGCTATTATTTAATTATTTTTGCACTAAAATTTGGACAACCTATTTTTAATATGAGGTTCTTTTCTCTTTAAACCCCTTGTTTTTCAACATATTGTATAGTTTTACAGTTTTCCCCCCATTCTTCGTTGCCGGAACCATTTTTTCGAACTATTTGACAATTACCGTTGAAATGGAGTAAAATTCCGAAGAAGAAACATCATAAAAATTTATAGGTTTACTAAAAATAACGCGCTGATGATTTTTTTACAAATTCTCGGCATATCGGGAGGACATTTCTATGCTTCAGAAACAAATTATTGATTTTTCGGAGTTCGCGTCATACGATTTCACAAAAAAAGCCACCGTATATCACGAGGATTCCGTCTCTCCGAAGGCCGTTCTGCTGTATTTTCACGGCGGCGGACTCCTTTACGGGAACCGGGAGGACCTGCCGGAAAAACACCTGCGTACTTTTACCGAGAAAGGATATGTGATTGCCGCAATGGATTACCCTCTCGCTCCGGCGGTGACCCTTCCGGGAATTCTGGAGGATGTGCTGGATTCCGTCAACCGCTATGAAGAAGTGCTGACCGCCGCCGGATTGGTCACGGAGGACGAAACGCAGAATACTTTTATGCCGGGAGAGATTCCGTATTTTCTGTGGGGACGCTCCGCCGGCGCCTACCTGGCACTTTTGACCGGCGCCTCGGAAAAGCTTGCCGTCAAACCTGCCGGCATTCTGTCCTATTACGGATACGGCTTCCTGACGGACGGGTGGTATGATGCTTCCAGTCTCTGGTATAATTCCCTACCGGAAGTGCCGGAAAGCTGTCTTCGGGCGATTCCTTCGGAACCCCACTGCACCGGTCCGCTGGAAACCCATTACAGCGTATACGTGTACGCCCGGCAAAAGGGACTTTGGAAGGATCTAATCTACAGCGGCCGGGAGAAATTCTTCTTTATCGACTACTCCCTCCGGCTCAAGGACAGGCTTCAGGCTCCCCTGTTCTGTGCCCACAGTACCGGAGATAACGATGTGCCCTTCACGGAATTCAACGCGCTTTCATCCAAGTATCTGCCGGAGAAATACATCGCCGCCGCCGGGGATCATGACTTCGACCGAGACGAGGACAGTCCTTTCACCGATGAATTGCTGAACGCCACGATACAATTTATGGAAAAAAATCTGTAAAAAAAGAACGACCGTGCAGGGACAGCCGTACCGCTCCTGCATGGTCTTTTTATTTGGTATTCTCACTTCATTTCATTTTTGATTTTTCTGCCCAGAGTTTATCTGCCACCGGATCCCAGTTTTTCGCATAAGCGACGGTCTTTCCGCAGAAATGCTCTGCACTTTCCGGAGATTCCAAATCCGTCGAGTGCGCGCCGGATTCCTTTACCATTTTCGGCAGTTTGTCCGGATTCTCCAGCATCGGACACGGTTTCAGGTAATTATCGTTGAACGGCATATTTCTGTGGTATGCCATGAACAACGGACTCTGCATAGCCTCCAGCAATGTTTTTTCCCGAATATTCGAATCCGAGTAGTGAATGAAGGCACACGGATCGATGTCGCCGTTCGCATTGATGTGAAGATATCTTCTTCCGCCGGCAATGCATCCGTTAACGTATTCACCGTCATTCTGGAAATCGATGATGAATAATGGGTTTTCCGCACGATACTTCCGTACGCGGTTCATGGTTTCCACACGCTGTTCCGGTGTTGGCAGCAGCTCCGGCGAAGCATCATTTCCCACCGGCATGTAGTGGAAGAACCAGGTGAAGAAAGCGCCCACATCCTTCAAGCTGTCCAGAAATTCCTTCGATGTAATGGATTCGAAGTTGGCACTGGTGTAGCAGCAGGAGAATCCAAACGGAAGCCGGTTGCGGCGAAGAACATCGCAGGCATGCATTACCTTATCGTATACGCCCACGCCTCTTCGACTGTCTGTCGCCTCACCGAAACCTTCAATTGAAATGCACGGGATAAAATTTTTCACCCGAAGCATCTCTTCGGCAAATTCATCATCGATCAGCGTGCCGTTTGTAAAAGCAAGAATCACGCAGTCATCGTGCTTCTCGCACAGCTTGATGATATCCTCCTTTCGTACCATCGGTTCTCCGCCGGTCAGAAGATAGAAGTACACGCCCATATTCTTCCCCTGACACATGATATCGTCCAGTTCCTCCAGGGAAAGGTTCAGCTTGTTACCGTATTCCGCCGCCCAGCAACCGGTGCAGTGCAAGTTGCAGGCACTGGTCGGGTCCATCAGAATTGCCCACGGAATGTTGCAGTCTAATTTATTTCTGAGTTCGTCTTCTCTCTTCCATCCGGCCAGACATGCGTTCAGGAAAAAGTTTCCCAGAAGTGTCTTCGCCACATCCGGATTGATGTCGTTGATAATATGAGTAATATACTTCTGGTAAGGACTGTTTTTGTCCTCCAGCTCTTTCCGAATTGCTCTTCTCGCTCCGACAAAATCGTCTCCCGCAAACTTATCTGCCCAGTCCATAATCTTCATAAGATTCTTATCCGGATCCTTATATGCCATATCAATCGCCCGATCCAGACCAAATTGTTCTAATGAATGTACGAGTTTCATGATTTCTACCTCCTAGCAGTTCTTTTAATAATTCTCTTATCTCTTGTCATGATTCTATCGCACTTTATCATTAATTTAACTAGACAAAAAAGTGAAAGTGTTCGAATTCGAACACTTTCACCTAAATTGCCTAAAAAGGCCACCGCACATATATGCGATAGCCTTTTTAGGGTTGCAGATTTCTCTGCAGGTGTATGAAAAAATGATTTTTGATGGCTTATTTTTTCTCCAAGACAGTTCCTTTGCGGAAACCTTCTACAGACTTCATGTTCTTCATCAGCAGATAATATACGATGCCGGTCGGAATCGTTGCCGTGAAGAAGGACAGGTCTACGTTCAGCAGTCCGATTACCGCACCGATTACAGTAGCGATAATTGCTGCCATATTCACACCCTTCTTGGATCCGTTGTCGTCATACAGATCTTCCAGCTGCTCTTCGGTGAACTTTCTTCTGTGAAGAATGAAGAAATCCACAATCAGAACGGCAAAAATCGGAGCGAAGAATGCGGAGTAAATCTTAACGAACAGGGACAGACCTGCTGCGGAGCTGTCATTGGTCAAAATCCATGGGCATGTTGCAACAGCCAGGATACCGATCAGGATAACCGCTGTCTTATGCTTCATCTTGAAAGTGTCCATAAATACGTATGCCGGCGGAATAACGTTACTTGCCAGGTTGGTGGACAGCTGTGCAAAGATGATGAATGCCAGTGTTACAACCAGGATGGCTTTGTTGTCTACCATTTCCGCAAAAGCGTTGATCGGGTTTGCAATACCGGTTGCAGTGGAAGCCATCGCACCGATGATTCCCAGCATTACGGTAGCCGGTACCATTGCCATGAAGTAAGAGAAACCTCTTACCGGTGCGCTGTAGCCCTGCTTCATCTCTCTGGAGTAGTCCGAAGCGTTCAGCATTACGGTTGTACTGTTTCCAAAGAATGCGATGATTGCAGCAACAAACGGCAGACCCCAAGTTCCGGACTTGTTCATCAGGTTCGTGGAAATCACATCCCACTGTGTGGTCAGGCAGATGTACAGCAGGTAAATCATTGCGAAAACGATTACGGTTCCGCCGATGTTTCCAACCCACTTTGCACCCTGGAATCCCTTGATGGACAGCAGAATCTGTACCACCTGGAATACGATGAACCACAGCCAAATATTGTCATAACCGAAAATCAATTTAACGATGTTGTTGATTGCGGCACCACCCAGCCATGTCTGGTATCCGTACCATACGATAGCCGGAAGACCTCTCAGCATGGAAGGAAGAATGTTACCCTTCGTTCCATATGCACTCTTCAAGTGAACGGAATACGGTGCACCGGTGGTGTAACCGAACTGGTCGTTCATTGCGATACCGATTACCAGAATAGTGGAACCGATCAGCACTGCCAGGAAGAGCTGCAGGAGGTTCAGTCCTGTCTCCATCTGTGCGGATCCCATTGCCAGCGTTCCAATGGAAATACATCCACCCAGCCACAGCATGGTGTTGGATCCCCAATTCATCGTTCTCTTTTCCCAAGGAATCGGGCGAATGCTGTCGTCCTTTTTCTTCTGGACAACTTCCTGATTCTTTTCGTTGCTCATTGCTTAATCTCCTCAAATAAAATCATACATATTTAATTTCCGTCCCCTGAAAGGAAATCGGTAAATTACTGAATCGGTGTTACGTACTCGCCGTAACCGTTTGCTTCTTCCAGATACTTGCCATCCTTCGCAACTACCCGGCCGCGGATAATGGTGCAGGTCGGTGTACCCTTGCCCTCGAAACCGTCGAAGCAGCTCACGTGACCCTTTGTGTACAGCTTATCCTGTTCGCACTTCCATTCTTTTTCCGGATCCAGAATTACAACGTCACCGTCGAATCCCAGTTCAAATGCACCCTTGCGTCCGTAGAATCCGAAAATCTTCGCCGGGTTGTAGTCCATGACCTTTGCAATCAGCGTTGGGCTCAGATTCTTCTTATGAACTACCATGTCGAACATCATCGGCAGGAAGTACTGAATGGAGTTCAGACCGCCCCATGCCTTCCAGATGTCTCTGGTCTCATTGTCCTTTTCCTCATCGGCTGCCGGAGAGTGGTCACTACCGACGCAGGACAGGGTTCCGTCCAGAACGTAATCCCACAGCTTTTCCATATCCTCTTTCTTTCTCATCGGAGGAGTGCACTTTGCCGGAGCTCCTTTTTCAAAAACAAAATCTTCGGTGAGTCCCAGGTAGTGCGGGCAAGTCTCTGCGGTAATCGGCAGACCTTCGTGCTGCGCATCCTTCACCACCTGTGCAACCATCGGATGGCTGACATGGCAGATATGAACTCTTCCGCCGGTTGCTCTTGCCATATCGATGACATTTTTTGTTGCTACATACTCGGTCCATACATCGTGAGAATCCAGGAATGCACGGATCTTTTCATCTCTGCTCAGGCCTTCCTTTGCCTTCGCTTCTTTTTCCATTTCCAGAACCTGGCCGTACTCTTCACAGTGGAAACCGCACAGCGCATTGTATGGCTTCAGGATTTCCAGCGCCTTCCGAACATTTCCCAGATTCACGGTTGGGAACAGCGGTCCGTTCGGACAGGTAAATCCCTTAAATGCAGCAACGCCCAGCTTCTGAAGATCTTCCAGATCTGCCATATTATTCTTTACCGAATCCGGAGCATCATCGAAGTCTCCTACCAAACCACCCCAAAGGCCGAAGTCCACATAGGAATGCTTGCTGATTTTGCCCATCTTCATATCAAAAATTTCTTTGTTCATCAAAGATGGATCGTTGTTCAGCGGCATATCAATTAACGTGGTGCAGCCCGCAACAACTGCGGCTCTGGAACCGGTTTCGAAATCTTCTCTGTACTCGAATCCAGGCTCATTCAGATGCGCATGGCAATCGATGATTCCCGGGAATACCAGGTTTCCCTCTGCATCGATTACTTCTTTTGCGTCCACTTCCGTGCCCGGTGCCAGGAATGCTGCATACTTTCCATCCTGAATTGCGATTTCCGCTTCAAAAATGCGGTCCGGTGTTACGAG